>Ga0316605_10000037_pt1 | contig 216417 bp, 191 predicted proteins | sample OWC_soil_day20_n_FD_207666 | JGI IMG/M metagenome (GOLD analysis project Ga0316605, IMG submission 207666) | Wetland soil microbial communities from Old Woman Creek delta, Ohio, United States - OWC_soil_day20_noCT | ecosystem: Environmental > Terrestrial > Soil > Wetlands | place: USA: Ohio... | reverse complement strand
GATCGGCCGACTGTTTTCCTCCTTTGAGCAAGCCGACAATTCGACGACCCGCCGTTACGGTGGGACGGGGCTAGGGCTGGCCATAACGCAAAAACTGGCGCAGCTGATGGGCGGTGATGCCGGTGTCGAAAGTCGCGAAGGTATCGGCAGTACCTTCTGGTTCTCGGTCCGCCTCAAAAAGTCCGAAGCGGCAGGCGTCCTCCGCTCGGCAAGTTCCGGCCAATCGGCCGAGGCAGTGTTGTCCGCTCACTTTGCCGGTCGACGCGTTCTGATTGTCGACGATGAGCCCATCAACAAGGAAATCGCTCAGTTGATGCTGGAAGATGTCGGTCTGGTGGTCGATCTGGCGGGTGACGGCCGCGAGGCGATCAGCAAGGTCGAGCAAAGCGATTTCGATCTCGTTCTGATGGACATGCAAATGCCCGGCATGGACGGACTTGAGGCCACGCAATGCCTACGCCTGATGCCGGGAATGCAGGATATGCCCATCCTGGCAATGACCGCCAATGCCTTTGTCGAAGATCGGGCCCGTTGTATGGCTGCGGGCATGAATGACTTCATTGCGAAGCCGATCAGCCCGGAAAGTTTGTATTCAGTCGTCTTGCGCTGGCTTGAGAAGCGCCGCTGAAGCACGACAAGCAAGGGGCCTTCTGATCCTCACCCCTTGCATTTTCCTTCCGCGGCCGGTCGATCCGAGATCAATGGCCGCAGGGCCGGCTCCATTTCCTTGAGGATCTGTACCGCCAGCGCCGAGGTAAAGTCGTAATTGGCTGCTTTTGACCCAGGCACGAAGGCAGTAACGACTCCGTAGAAGCGATCGCCGATATAGAAAGCAAAAGTGGCGGCACGATTCATCACCTTGGCGCTGCGCACCCCGCCGTCGGAACCGATGACCTTGGAGCGGTGATCACCGGTCCCGGTCTTGCCACCCACGGCCAACGGCTTTTCTTCTTCGTCCCGGTAGGTGTCCTTGATGCGTCGGGCGGTGCCGCTATTGACCACGCGAAGCAGTGCGCGCCGGGTGACCTGGGCGACTTCGGCCGGCATGACCCGCTCGCCGGCTTCCGGTTGGCGCTTGAGGCGGGTCTCGAAGGGCGTATTGGCGGCGAACTGAAGCGCATCAATGCGCACCGTCGGGCGGCGGATGCCGTCATTGACCACGATGCCCATCAGTTCGGCCAGCGCCGCCGGGCGGTCGGCCGAGCTGCCGATCGAGGTGGCCAGCGAAGGCACCAGATGCTCGAAGGGATAACCCAGACGCCGCCACTCTTCGGCGATGCGCTCGAAGGCGGCAACTTCGACGACGATGTCGATCCGTACCTGCTGGGCATGCTTGAAACGTGGCGCGAACAGCCATTTCGAGGCATCGCGGCGTGCCTCGACGCTGGCCGGGACAATGTCTTTCAGCGTGGCTTTCGGCTCGGTTTGCAGATGGCGGACCAGCCACAGTTCCAGCGGATGGACGCGGGCCAGGTAGCCTTGGTCGGCCAGGTTGTACTGGCGCGTGGCATGGGTATCGAACAGGCGGCGCAGGCCAGCGTCGGTGCCGGCCTTGTCGCCGAGCTGCTTGCGCATGAAGGCGAGGAAACTGGTGAAGTCGCTCTTCGGCAACACGCTGAGGTAGGCGGCAGCCTGCGGCACGGGGCGGGAGGGAACCGAGTCGCTGAGTACTTCCAGCCTGTCTTCCGGCGTTACGTCGCGGTATTTGTGCCAGTAAGTGCGCAGGAAGCCGAGTCCTTCGCGTTCGGCAAAACGGTTGAGGAAATTCTGACGAGTCTCGTCGTCATCCTTGTCTCGCAGGCCGCGGGCCGGAGCGTCGACCGCTTCATAAGCGTGATAGTGGGCGACATCGTGCATGATCCGCACAAAAACAAGATTGACCGACTGTTCAAGGGCCGAGGCAACCGTTGGCGTCTGGCCGTCGTCTTCATGCTTGAAATTGCTGAAGCGGTGAATACCGCCGCCGGTGAAGAAGGTCTCGCCGGGGCTGGCCGAGTAACGGCGCTCCATGGCTGCTTCGAGCAGATCCTGCAGGGGCATTTCCGGCTTGGCGCGCAGGGTGTCGATGGCCCAGTTGCTCAGGCGGTCAGCGGGATGGCGCGGCAGCTTGGCCAGCTCTTCCGGGGGAGTCTGGGCGTAGCGCTTGTGCAGGTCGGCGACGACCAGCAGGTAGGAAACCAGGGTCCGGAACTTGGCGCTGGAACCGAGATCGAGCTTGGTACCGGCGTTGATGTCCAGTGGCTGGTTGAGATTGTCAGCCTGGATGCGCAGCACGTTGGCCGTCGGGGTGCGCTCGTAGAGGGTGAGGCTGTAATTGACCTGTTTCGGGTCACCCTTGGCGAGCAGTCGCGACTCCTTGAAGCCGGCGCAGGCGAGGAAGGCCGGGTCGGCCATGCGGTTCAGGATGCGCGTCACCCCCTGCTGGCTGGGGCCGTCGAGCGTGCTGTGCGCTTCCATGTCGTAGTGGTCGAGGGCATAGAGATTTTCGACATCCAGAAGGTCACCGAGGGTACCGCGGATTTCGTTGACCGCCTTGCGCTCGACGAACGAGACCTCCTCACCGGGCAGAGCCTGGCGGAGCGGGTTGATCTGCACCCTGAGCGCAGCCTCGCGCAGGTCGGCCGGGATCAGCTGGTCTTCGGCCAGCAGGCGGATATAGCTGTCGGTCAAGGTGTTCAGGCGTCCCGTGGTATCGCCGAGCAGACCGGAAGGCCGGCGCTGGGCGACGAACAGGGAGAGTGCCTGTTTGAAGGCGCGTGCCCGGTCGGTGAGGTCGGCCTTGGGATCGGACAGCAACTGATTTATTGGGCCGAATTCCTGCCCGTACCATGCCCACAGGCCGTCACCCAGGCCATTGACCTCGCCGTAGCCCGGGATGCCGCCGAGCGGTACGGAATTGATGAAATCGAGCACGATGCGGCGGCGGGCCGGCATGGTTTCCTCGCCGTCCTGATAGGCGCGCAGGGCGGCCGACATCATCTGGTGATACTTGTCGTTACTGTCGTGCGTGCGTCCGCCGGGAGAGTGGCGGAATTTTTCGATCTGCGTCGCCAGCGTGCTGCCCCCGGCTCGTCCGCCGCCGCCAAGGTGGGCGCTACGCATGGCTTGCCCGGCCGCGACACGGGCCAGCCGGCCCCAGTCCACGGCCGGATTGCGCTTCGGCGTGGCCGGGTCGAGCAGGTCGCGGTTCTCGATGAACAACAGCGCCTCGACCAGCACCGGCGGGATGGCGTCGAAGTCGGCGTACTGCAGGCGTGGGTACTGGCTGTCGTAGAGCGGCTGGTCGTGGCGATCGAGGATGCGTAGTCCGGCCCGGGATTTTTCCCGGTAAATGGGAAAATGCCCAAGCGCGACAATGTCGCGGAACCCTTGGGATTGGCGGGCCTGCGCGTCAATGGCGAAACCGGAATTGGTCAGGCGCGGCAGGAAAGTATTCAGCTGCGAATAGCCGAGGCGCTGCTCGTAAGGGCCGGCGTACGGAAACCAGATGTCCTTGTTGGCGCCGGGCTCGACGGTCCACGTTGAGGTTTTCGCCTGTTCGGTGAAGTAGCCAGCTTGGAAATTGGATTCCTGCATTTCGATCCAGCCGACAGTGGCGATGACGCTCCCAGCGACCAGAATGCCAAGGGAAAGATAGAGCTTCCAGCGCCTTGGCTTGGGCTGGGCCGCTTCTTGGGGGGTGATGCTTGCCATGAGTTGGGGTCAGGACTTCTGTGAAAAGTGTCGGAAACATTCCGCGGTGCGGGTGCCTGAGGCATTTTTTGGAATATGAAGCAGCGCGGAACAGGAAAATGCATAAGCATTTTGCATGGTAATTCAGTTTTTGGAAGCTGCTTTTTTGGCCAGCTTGTGAAGTCCGTATTTTAGTTCGAATACCGTCCAGCCATCAGGATCGCTGAAGGTGAAGCCTGACCAATTCGCTTCTCAGGGCATCCAGAACTTTGAGCTTTCGGTCACCGAGACTTTTTCGTCGGCCACATCGGTCACGCTGAAACTGATTGGCGTTGCACCGGACCTTGTCGCGCCCGGCTCGGTGCTGACAACGGCAGTCTCGCTGCCAATCTCGCCGCCAGGGACGGTGATTTCGGCGTCGCTCTTCAGACGGGCGCCTTCGACGCCGGCTATGCTGATCCGGAACTTCCGGGTCTGGTCGCCTGTATTCATGATCTGCAGGCGATAGGTGTTCTCGATCGAGCCATCGTCCGCTTCCCGCGACAAAACATTCCGGTCCTTCAGAACATTGACCTTCAGCGGCACGCGGGTCGCCAGCGACCAGGCGGTGGCCCCCGTCAGTGCCAGCAGGATTGCCGTGTAGATGATGACTCGTGGCCGGGCTGCCCGTTTGATGATCTCCAGCGTTGAATAGCGCATGGTCACGGCATTTTCGGTCGAGTAGCGGATCAGGCCGCGCGGGTAATTCATCTTGTCCATGACCTGATCGCAGGCGTCGATACAGGCCGCGCAGCCGATGCATTCGTTCTGCAAGCCATTCCGGATGTCGATGCCGGTCGGGCAGACCTGAACGCAGATGCCGCAGTCGACGCAATCGCCCAGCCCCAAGGTCTTGGGATCAGCCCCCTTGGCGCGCGGGCCGCGGGCATCGCCACGCGCCGTGTCGTAGGCGATGATCAGCGTGTCGGGGTCAAACATCACGAATTGGAAGCGGGCGTAAGGGCAGATCTGGCGGCACATCTGGTCGCGCAGGAAGCCGGCATTGCCGTAGGTGGCGAAGGCGTAAAAGACCACCCAGAAGGAGGACCAGGCGCCGGGTGACAGGGTGATCAGGTCATTGACCAGATCGCGGATCGGCATGAAATAGCCGACAAAGGTTATCCCTGTCCATAGTGAAAAGAGCAGCCAAGTCGCGTGCTTGGCACTCTTGAGCGCCAGTTTGCGTGGCGACCATGGTGCGGCGTCGAGTTTGATGCGCTGCGGCCGTTCGCCCTCGATCACTTTCTCGATCCAGAGGAAGATTTCCGTGTAAACGGTTTGCGGGCAGGTATAGCCGCACCACAGGCGGCCCGCAACGGCGGTGAACAGGAAGAGGGTGAACGCCCCGAGTATCATCAGCAGCACGAGATAGATCGTGTCCTGCGGCCAGAGTACCAGCTCGAAGAAATAGAACTTGCGGGTGTCGATGTCGAACAGGATCGCCTGACGACCATGCCAGGGCAGCCAGCACAGGCCGTAGAAAATGATCTGGGTCAGCCATACAAATACCCAGCGCCAGCGGGTGTAGGGTCCGCTGATCGAACGCGGATAGACCTTGGCGTCAGGATCGACGACCGGTTTGATTTCAAAGATCTTTCTTGTGGGCTGCTTGGCCATGACTAGTCCGGGAATGCCCACACGGGCGGATTGGCATAAGATATAAATAAAATGAATCTTGATCCTATCAATCAGGATCGCCATAAGCAATATTTTAAATGTATCTTTTGAGTGACCATGCGACTGAGTGCCTTTTCCGACTACAGCTTGCGCGTTCTGATGTACCTCGGCGTGCAAACAGACCGGCTGGCGACGATTGCCGAAATCGCCGCCGCCCACGATATTTCAAAGAGTCATTTGATGAAGGTGGTCCATCAGCTCGGGCGCGGCGGATATGTCGAGACCGTGCGTGGCAAGGGCGGTGGCCTGCGTCTGGCCCATGAACCGCAGGAGATTGTGGTCGGTGAAGTCATTCGCAATACCGAAAGCGATTTCACGCTGGCCGAATGCTTTGCTGAAAAGGCCACCTGCCGGATTCAGGGCGCCTGTTGTCTACCGGCCATTCTCAATGAAGCCCTGAAAGCAATGTTTCTCGTCCTTGACGGCTACACCTTGGCCGATCTGCTGCAGACGCCGGACGGACTGATGCCTCTGGCTGGTTGTGATCTGAGTATCGGTCAGGAAAAAAAGGCTGTTCCAACAAGAATGCGAGGCTGACCTCTTTAGCCATTTTTGCTTGGCTTCTGTTCCGGCGTTTGCCAATTAAAAACCGGCCTCAAGCCGGTTTTTAATCCTCTGACTGGGATCAGCCTTTGACGTGCAGGCCGCATTCCTTGGACTCGGGGTTTTGTCTCCGGCCGCCGCTACGCTGCTTAACTTCGCTGCGCGAGTTAGCCTGCGACGAAATGCCAACTTATGAGGTGGCCTTCAAATGAAGGCCACATTCTTTGGTGTCGGCATTTTCCCACCACCATCTGCCGGCTCGGACGTCTTCGCCGAGCGAAACGGCGCGCGTGCAGGGGGCGCAGCCGATGCTGGGGTAGAACTTGTCGTGCAGGGCGTTGTAGGGCACGGCGTTCTGCTTGATGTAGGTCCAGACTTCCTTTTCTGTCCAGTCTGACAGCGGATTGAATTTTTCCAGGCCGTTGCCTTCATCGTATTCGCGGACGGCGAGGTTGCCGCGGGTTGCCGCCTGCTCGGCACGCATGCCGGTGATCCAGGCCCGTTTGCCGGCCAGGGCGCGTTTCAGTGGTTCGACCTTGCGGGCATAGCAGCAGGCTTTGCGCAGGGTGACTGATTCGTAGAAGGCGTTGATGCCGTGGTTGCGCACGTAGCTTTCGACTTCTTCGGCCTGCGGGAAATAGAGCTTCAGTTTCAGGCCGTATTGCTTGTCGACTGCGGCGATCAGGTCGTAGGTTTCGAGCGGCAGGCGGCCGGTGTCGAGGCTGAAGATTTCAATCGGCAGCTTGGCCTTGACGATCAGGTCAGTCAGCACCATGTCTTCGGCGCCCAAGCTGTTGGCGAAGGCAGCGGTCGACCAGTTGCTGGCGATGTCGGCGAGCAGCGCTTTGACTGTCTTGGTCTTGGCGGCAACGCTGGCAGTCAGTTCTGGCGTGATGTTGAGCAGGCTGGGGGTCATCGCTTCTTTCAGGCGCGGCGGCGGAAATAGGGTTGCGGTTGGCTGGTCGAGGCCTGGTAGGCGTCGCCGAAAGGCTTGAAGCCGGCTTCGATGGCATAGGTTAAGTTCTTGTCGTCCTTCAGCGCGTAGCTGTCGAAACCGACGCGCTGCATGAAGAACAGCTGGTCGTGCAGCACATCGCCGACGGCACGCAATTCGCCCTGATAGGCGTAGCGTTGGCGCAGAAGGCTGGCCGTCGAGTAGCCCCGCCCATCGACGAATTTCGGGAAATTGACGGCGATCACGATGAAATACTCAAGGTCAGCCGCGATGTCCTCGACGCGCTCGTCCGGCTGGATGAGCAGGCCAATGCGCTTGTGGCAGGAGATGATCTCGGTCTTGCGCGCCTGCCAGACGGCAAGCGGGAAGATGACGTCACCCGCGGGCAGGGCGATGGTTTCCGGTGTTTCACCTTCGCCCAGTTGCAGCGTTTGCCAGGTGTCGACGGTCGCAGCGTTGTTCTTGATCAGTTGAGCCATTATGCAGCCTCCTGCTGTGCAGCCTTGGCCTTGCCATGGGCGCGGCCTTCATAAACGCGGTTCTTGAACGGGTCGATGCCAATGCGATCGAAGGTGTCGAGGAACCGCTCGTCGGGGTGACGGTTTTCAATGTAAACCTTGATGATCTTGTCGACCACGTCCGGCATTTCATCGGCGGCAAAGGAGGGACCGATCACCTTGCCGAGTTTGGCCTCGTTGCCCTGACGGCCGCCCAGCGTGACCTGATAGAACTCGGAATCGTTCTTGTCGACACCAAGTACGCCAATGTGGCCGACGTGGTGGTGGCCGCAGGCGTTCATGCAGCCGGAAATGTTGAGGTCAATCTCGCCGATGTCGAACAGGTAGTCGAGATCATCGAAGCGGGCCTGGATGGCGGTGGCGATGGGGATGGACTTGGCATTGGCCAGATCGCAGAAATCACCGCCTGGGCAGCAGATGATGCCGGTCAGCAAGCCGATGTTCGGCGTTGCCAGGCCGGCGATCTTCGCTTTCTTCCAGACTTCATGCAGATCGCTCTTCTTGACGTCGGCCAGGATGATGTTCTGTTCGTGGCTGATGCGCAGTTCGCCAAAACTGTAGCGGTCGGCGAGATCGGCAACGGCAATCATCTGTTCCGAAGTGATATCGCCCGGCGCGATGCCGTGCTTTTTCAGCGAAAGGGTGACGGCGGCATAGCCGGAAACCTTGTGGGGGTGGGTGTTGCGGGCCAGCCAGTTGTGGAAGGCCTTGTCGTCTGGCAAGGCGGCTTCTCCAAGCTTTTCGTAGGCGGGCGCGGTGAAATGGGCCGCAACGCGGTCGAATTCGGCCTGCGTGATGGTCGCCGGGCCATACTTGCCATGCGCCCATTCCTCTTCGACCTGTTGGGCAAAGGCTTCGACGCCCAGCGCCTGCACCAGAATCTTGATGCGTGCCTTGTAGGCGTTGTCGCGGCGGCCCTGGCGGTTATAGACGCGGAGAATGGCTTCGCAATAGGTCAGGATGTGCTGCCAGGGCAGGAATTCGCGCACGACCTGGCCGCGGATCGGCGTCCGGCCGAGGCCGCCGCCGACAATGACACGGAAGCCAACTTCACCGTTCTGCTCCTGCAGTTGCAGACCGATGTCGTGGAACCAGGTCACGGCGCGGTCTTCCTTCGTTCCGGAAATGGCGATCTTGAACTTTCGGGGCAGGAAGGCGAATTCCGGGTGGAAGGTCGTCCACTGGCGGAGAATTTCGGCCAGCGGGCGCGGATCGATCACTTCATCGGCGGCAACGCCGGCGAACTGGTCGGTGGTGATGTTGCGCAGGCAGTTGCCCGAGGTCTGGATGGCGTGCATCTCGACCTCGGCCAGCTCGGCTAGGATCTCCGGCACGTCCTCGACCTTTGGCCAGTTCAGTTGCAGGTTGTGGCGGGTCGTGAAGTGGCCATAGCCACGATCGTACTTGCGGGCGACGTGAGCCAGCGTACGCAGCTGGGCCGAACTCATCATCGCGTAAGGCACGGCAATGCGGAACATCGGCGCGTGGCGCTGGATGTAGAGGCCGTTCTGCAGGCGCAGCGGGCGGAATTCGTCGTCGCTCAGTTCGCCGGCTTTCCAGCGGCGGACCTGATCGCGGAACTGGTCGACACGCTGGTTAATCAGCTGGCGGTCGATGGCATCGTATTTGTACATGGAACGTCCTTGGGGAAAACGTCAGGCAAAAACCAGCTTGGTACCGATCAGTACCAGCATGGCAGCCAGAAGGCGGCGCAGGATGTGCTCCGGCACCTTGGCGGAAACTTGGGTACCCAGCCAGATACCAGGCAGCGAACCGAGCAGCAGCGCACCGAGCAGCGACCAATCGACGCCGCCGAGCATCCAGTGGCCGAGGCCGGCAACCAGCGTCAGCGGCACTGCATGGGCGACATCTGATCCGACAATCTTGACCGGCGAAAGTTTGGGGTAGAGGAAAAACAGTGCGGCAACGCCGAGGGCGCCGGCACCCACTGAAGAAATGGTGACCAGCACACCGAGAATGGCACCCACTGCGACGGTAATCTTGCCCAGGCAGCACTGGCGCAGCGCCGAATCTTCGTGCTTGCTGGCGTAGTCGCGCAGCTTGCGGCCGAAGAGAATGGCGATGGCCGTGAGCATCAGTGCAAAACCGAGGCCGTGCGAAATGAGCTGGCCGATGACATTACTGCCCTTGGGGAGTTGCGATAGCACGAATAGCGTAATCGCGGCAGCAGGAATGCTGCCCGCCGCCAGGCGGCCGGTGATGGCCCAATCGATATGGCCTTTCCGGCCATGGGCCACGGTGCCGCCGGCTTTGGTCATCGCCGCGTAGAGCAGGTCGGTGCCGACGGCAGTCGCCGGCGGGACGCCGAAGAGCAGCACGAGCAGTGGCGTCATCAGCGAGCCGCCGCCGACGCCGGTCAGGCCCACAATGGCGCCGACCACAAAGCCGGAAAGGGTGTAGAGGTAATCCATGCCGGGCATGCTAACAGCGCCGATTTGAATCAAAAAGAATATTGGGTTAGATTGTTATATCGTTCCGTTATTAGGTGGCGCCATGAAACTCCAGCAGCTTCGTTATATCGTCGAAATACAGCGTCAGGGCTTGAATGTCTCAGAGGCGGCTGAATCGCTCTATACATCGCAGCCCGGCATCTCCAAGCAGGTTAAATTGCTGGAGGAGGAGCTCGGTGTTTCAATTTTTGAGCGCAGCGGTAAACGTTTTACGGGGGTGACCGAACCGGGCAAGGTGGTGCTTGGGATTGCCGAACGCATCCTGCGCGAAGCAGAAAACCTGAAACGGGCGAGTGCCGAATATTCAGCAGGCGATAGCGGACGACTGATTCTGGCGGCAACGCATACCCAGGCCCGGTATGCGCTGCCGGTCGTTGTCCGTGATTTCATGGCGCAACACCCCGACGTCAAGCTGGAAATGCATCAGGGAAGCCCGACGCAGATTGCCGAGTGGGTGGTCGCTGGTGATGCAGACATCGGAATCGCTACCGAAGCGCTTGATCAGTATCCTCAGCTGATTACCTTGCCGGTTCGCCAGTGGACGCACTGCGTCATCGCCCCGGAAGGTCATCCCATCCTGAAGTCGCAGCCGCTGTCGCTGAACGAACTGGCGCGCTGGCCGTTGATCACCTATGACACCGCATTTACTGGTCGCTCCCGGATCAATCGGGCTTTTGAGCGCATCGACGCTCAGCCGAATATTGCATTGACAGCCCTCGATGCCGATGTGATCAAGACCTACGTCAGCCTCGGCCTTGGCCTGGGCATCATTTCGGCACTGGCGTTCGATGCGCAGCGTGATACCGGGCTGGTCGCCATAGACGCCGCTCACCTGTTCGAGTCCAACACCACCCGCCTGGCACTGCGCCGAGGCACCTATCTGAGGCGTTACGACTACGACCTGATCACCCTGTTTGCGCCGCATTTGTCCAAGCATGTGGTCGAAATGACCATGCAGGGCGGCGGTGATGAATACCAGCTATAACTTTCGTTCTATTTTCAGTGGTGACCTTAGCAGGTAGTCTGCTGCCATCTGGAGGTTTCCCATGAATGCAGTGGTGGAAGAAAGACAGTTGCAGAGCATGTTGAACGGGGTGGATATTCCCCCGTGTCCGGCGGTATTGATTGAACTTGATGCCGAACTGAAAAAAGATATGCCGGATCAGCGGGAGATTGCCCGTCTGATCAGTCAGGATGTGGCGCTTTCCGGACATCTGATGCTGATCGCCAATTCGCCGGCCTTCTCGACCGGGAACAAACTGGCCTCCATCGCCCAGGCAATCAACGTTCTCGGGATGCAGAGCATCTTCAGTCTGGTTGTCTCGCAACTGCTGAAGCTGGCTCTGGCCGATGACCAGGATGCCGCGATGGATCGCTTCTGGGAGAGTTCGGCGCAGACGGCGCGCGTGTCGGCTGAACTGGCCAGGCGCTTGCGCTGTGTCCGCCCGGATGTGGCATATACCTTCGGTTTGTTCCACGATTGCGGCATTCCCCTGTTGGTGAAACGTTTTCCGCAGACCAAGGAGGTCCTGGCTGAGGCAAATGCAGCCGAGGACAGGTTATTCACCGACGTTGAAGATGCCCTGATGGGTACCAATCATGCAGTCGTCGGCTACTTCCTGGCCAAGCGCTGGCACCTGCCCGGATTCATCGCCGAAGGCGTGCTGTATCACCATGATTACAGCGTCCTGGCAAAGCCGGGAGGCGTTTCTGATACGGCCCGTGCCTTGATTGCCGTTTGCGTTCTGGCCGAGCACATCATTCGATTGCACGGTAGTGGCAATGGCGAAAAGGAGTGGGACAAGGCGGCGCAAAATGCCTGCGACTTCTTCAATCTGTCGCTGGGTGCCGTCGATGATCTGATCGAGGATATTCTCGACTGGCTCGGCTAGGATTTGCTGACCTCGGCCTGAGGCGTTGACGTTTTTTCCTACGGCGACTGACGCATGCGTGGTGCGGTGTCGCGCAGGATCAACGAAGGTGATGAGAAGGGGGCCAGTCGCTCGAGAAAGTCGAGCAGCTCGAGCACCGGTGAGTTGCGGAAGAAGGTGACGCTCGGCGTTTCGATCCACAGGCGATCAGCGTAGGCGTGCAGCTCGTGCGGCTTGTCGCCGAAGCCGTCGCCATCGCGGTCAAAGCCTTCATAGGTATCCCAGTTGTTACCCCACCACGTATCGTTCATCGGGTCGCCATCGCCAATGATGGTGACCGGCCACAGATTGCTCTTGAAAGTGTTGTTGATCGCGATGTGGCCGCCTTTCGCGCCGTAGAAATAGATACCGGTAATGTTGTGGGCAATCACATTGTTGATGAAGACGATACGGTTGATTGCGTCCATTGGCGAATCGGCCATGATGCCGTGAGCGCAATGGACGATTTCATTGCCCACGATCAGTGCGGCCGAGGTTTCCTTGAGGGCAATGCCGGCGCCTGAGGCATCCATGGCGTGCAGGATGCGGTTGTGGCGAATGATCAGGCCATCGGAGTTCAGTGCGATGACCCCGGTCGAGTTTTTTTCCAGAAGGTTGCGCTCGATCAGGCTGCGATGCGAGAAAAGCAGGTTGAAGGCCCGCCGACTGTCGCGGATGGTGTTGCCGGTATAGCGATTGTGCGGCGAATTACTGATTGTGATGTCGCGAATCTGGGCAATATCGTTGTCCTCGATGCGGTTGCCGGTGCTGTACCAGAGGCGCAGGCCATCGCCGCGGTCGGCCGAATCGACGGCGCGGGAGCGAATGCGATTGTGGCGCACAATACTGTCGGTCGTCCGGTGCAGTGAAATGCCGAACAACACGTCTTCAACAATGTTGTTTTCGATCAGCAGCCCTTTGCCTTCCTCCACCATGATGCCGCCGTCGATGGCGTCATGCGATTCGCCGCTACCACGCAGGGTCAGGCCGCGCAGGGTTACCTGGTCGGCCTTGATGGTCAGCACGGTACCCTTGCCACCAGCATCGATGATGACCTTGCCGTTGCCTTCAAGCGTCAAGGGTTTGTTGATCGTGGCCGGGCCACGATAAGTGCCGGGTGGCAGACGCAGAACGGTGCCCGCCAGCGCGGTGTCGAGCCAGGCTTGAAGCGACTGGTCAGCAAGGGACGAGAGCGAGAGACTCAGGCCAAGCAGGGCGAGGATGAAACGAAAGCTCATTTGAGGCGAATTTAGCCACCAAGGCAGGGTTGCTGCCTCAACCTGCATCAAGTTTTTGCCAATGCCCTATCGGGCTATTCCCAGTATTCAGTCACTTCGCTGGCCCAGGCGGTGGCAGCCAGCAGGGCCCGGTTGACGTTGTCAGGCGCTATGCCGGCAGTGCGGGCTGTGCTTTCCATGCGTGGCGGGTCGAAATCCTCGCAGGCTTCGGCAATGGCGAGCAGCGGGGCATAGGGACCGCTACGTTCGAGCAGTGCCTGGCGGATCTCGGTGGAGATGGGAATGTCGTTGAGCGACTCGGCCAATGGCCGACGCAACAGACGGTCGAGACAGGAGAAGATGCCGGTCAGGAACAGCGCGTCGTGCGCCTGTCCGGGCATGGCCTGCTCGCCTAGGACTTCCATCAGGCGGCCGCGGGTCAGGGCATTTTCGATCATCAGCCAGTCGCCAAGATGTGGATCGCGTACCGAGAAAAGCAGGACTGCCACCCAGCGGCTCAGGCGCTGGCGGCCAAGAATGACCAGTGCCTGCTCGAGCGAGTCAATCTGGCGGGTCAGGCCCAGTGCCGGCGAGTTGAGGTAGCGCAGGATGCGGAAACTGAGCATTGGGTCCTGCTTCATCGCCTTTGCAATCTCGGCGGTTTCGGCATCGCCCTGAACAAGGCGCAGCAGATTGAGCAACTGCGCCTTGTGTGGATCACCACTCGTTTCGTTCTGGAGTTTGGGGGCGGATTCGGCAAACTTGCCGTGGAAGTTTTCGAAGTGCCACTGATGGCAGAAAAGATGGTCGTCGTAGCTGTCAATATTGCAGGCGAAAAGCCTGATCGGTCGTTCACGTTCGCCGGCCCGGATGGCGGCCGAAAAGTCGCGGACGGTATTGGCTTCATTGCCCCTGACATCAAGAGCGGCGTAATCGACCCGCTGAATCACCTTGGCAAAAGCACGGTGTTTCGGATTCCGGAAAACGCCGATCTGCAAGCCCCTGATCCGCAACTTGTCGATAGCCTCACAGACCATTTCGGCTTCTGCATCGGGTGCCAACTGGATAAGCAGGACGATATTTGCTGTCTTCAGGCGTTCGACGGCGGGGAGGTCAAGGCTCGCTGAGCTGAGCGGGATGAAGGCGAGGGTGGTGTTCCAGGCATCCGGGCTGGCATTGAGCGTTTTGAGCAGAGTCTGGTCAAGTTCGCGCTGCTCGGCATCATCGGCATTGGCGAGCAGGGTTGATTGCTGCAGGCTGAAAAGGTGACCGGACAGACGGTTGCTGCGATCGAAGACCGCTTCACGGCGAAGGAAGGATGCGTCTTTGGTTGGCCGGCTCTGCTCTCCAAGAGGCTCCGTCGCTTGCGTGCCCGATGTTTCAGGCTTCTTGCCAAACAGTTTTTTCAGGCTGTTGAACACGAATGGCTCCCCCAAAAGAAAAATGCCCACCGCAGGGTGGGCATTCTCGCATGCTCGGTAAGGCTTTAGTCGACCTTGGCCTTGCCGCGCAGTTCCTTGACCAGATTCTCGACCTGCTGCTGGCCAGCGCGCTGTTGCAGTTGCGGCTTGACCTGGTCGAACGGCGGCGGAGTCATCGGACGGGAGTCATCAAGCTGGATGACGTGATAACCGAAATCGGACTTGACCGGGGTCTTTGTGTATTCGCCCTTCTTCAGCTTGCCCAGTGCTTCGCCAAACGGCTTGACGTAGGCGTTGGGGGAACTCCAGCCCAGTTCGCCGCCCTTGTCCTTGGAACCCGGATCCTTGGAGGCCTTGGCCAGCTCGGAGAATTTCTCGCCCTTGTCGAGCTTGGCGATGATCGCCTTGGCGTCATCTTCCTTCTCGACCAGCACGTGGCGGGCCTTGTACTCGGTGGCGCCGAGGTTGGTCTTGATCAACTCGTACTCGGCCTTGAGCTGGGCTTCGCTGATCGGGTTGGCCTTGACGTAGTCAGACAGGTAGGCGCGGATCAGCACAGCCTGCTTGGCCAGCTCGATCTGGCCCTGAATGTTCGGGTTCTTGTCCAGGCCCTTCTTCTTGGCTTCCTGGGCGAGGATTTCGCGGCGGACGAGTTCTTCCTTGATGGCGCCCTGCAGTTCCGGCGAATCGGGTGCGCCTTGAGCCTTTTGCTCGGCGATGAAGGCGTTGTAGACGGTTTGCGAAATCGGCTGGCCGTTGACAGTGGCGAAAGCCTTGGCCTTGTCGGCAGCGAGAACGGGAGCGGAAACAATGGCGCCGGCGACAAGCAGGGTGGCCAGGCGGGAGAGTTTGAACATGTATCTATCCTTGGATGAAGGGAATAACAGAAAAATTATACTTCGCCGGGCACTTCAGCGCGGATGCTGAGCGCATGAATCCGTCCACGCATCAAATCACCTGCCGCATCATAAATCATGCGGTGACGGGCAATGGTACTTTTCCCGGCAAATGCCTGTGCAACAATTTGTAACTGGTAGTGACCGCCTTCGCGGGCCCCGGCGTGGCCGGCATGGCGGTGCGAGTCATCAACGATGGCGATGGATTCGGGCTGCAGCACGGCCAGGCGCTGGCGCAGCAGTTCAATGGTTTCAGCACTCACGCCGGCAAGGCTTTCTTGAACGGTTTGATGGTGACTTTTTCGTAAACCCCGGCAGCGATGTAGGGGTCGGCTTCGGCCCAGGCTTGTGCTGCAGTCAACGAGGCGAATTCGGCGATGATGATGCTGCCCGAAAAGCCGGCCGGGCCGGGGTCGGGCGAGTCGATGGCCGGGCATGGGCCGGCCAGGATCAGCCGGCCTTCGGCCTGCAAGGCGAGCAGACGCTCAAGGTGGGCCGGGCGGGCGGCGAGGCGCTTGTCCAGCGTATCGGCCTTGTCTTCGGCAATGATGGCATAGAGCATTACTTTTCTTCCTCAACATATTTGGATAGCAGCATGCCCTGGCCGAGTACGAAGACGAGCATCAGGCCCATGCCACCGAACAGTTTGAAATTGACCCAGGTGTCGGTCGAAAAATTGAAGGCGACGAACAGGTTCAACGCACCCATCAACGCGAAGAAGCCGATCCATGACAGGTTGACCGTGCCCCAGATGGATTCGGGCAGCGTCAGTTGCTCGCCGAGCATCGCCTTGATCGGATTCTTCTTGAGGATCACGGCGCTGAAGGCCATGCTGCCGGCGAAGACCCAGTAAAGGATGGTCGGCTTCCACTTGATGAAGGCTTCGTTCTGAAAGGCAAGGGTCATGCCGCCGAAGACGACGACCAGCACCAGACTGATCCAGAGCATCTTGTCCACTTTGCCGTGGCGGAAGTGCACCCAGATGATCTGGGCGACGGTGGCGGCGATGACGACCACCGTGGCGAGCAGGATCGGGGCCATCTTGATGTCGTCGGGGACGAAGCCAAGGAGTGAGCCCATCCAGCTGGCCGCGAGTTCAGGGCTCTTTTCCGCATATTTGAAAGTGGCGAAAAAGAGGATGACGGGGAAGAGGTCGAAGAGCAGTTTCATGGCGGGGCATTATATACTGCGGAAAACAACTGATCCGCAAGCAAGAGAGACCATGCATAACGTCCTGATCATCGATGACAGCGACATCAATCTGACCTTGATCAAAGCCTTGGTGCTCAAGCTGGGTGACTGTAGCCCTATCCTGTTCGACAAGCCGATTTCAGCGCTCGAATGGTGCCGCAGCAATGTGCCGGATCTGGTTATCGTCGATTACATGATGCCGGATATGGACGGCCTCAAGTTCATCGCGGCTTTCCGCGCCCTGCACGGGCGGAACGAGATTCCGGTGCTGATGATCACGGCCAACGATCAGAAGGATATTCGCTACGACGCCCTGCTCGGTGGGGCCAATGACTTTCTGACCAAGCCGATTGATCGCATCGAATTTTCGGCCCGTGCCCGCAACATGCTGTCGTTGCGTACCGGCCAGAAATTCCTGGCCGATCGTGCCGAACATCTCTCGGCGCTGGTTGAGGAGCGAACCGCAGAAATCCGTGAACGCGAAAAAGAACTGATCTTCCGCATTTCGCGAGCTGCCGAATTCCGCGATCCGGAAACCGGCGCGCACATCCAGCGCATGGCGCACTATTCGCAAATCATTGCCCAAGGGCTCGATCTCAGCCCCACCATGCAGAAACTGGTGCTTGAGGCGGCGCCAATGCACGATGTAGGCAAGATTGGCATTCCGGATTACATACTGCTCAAGCCGGGTAAATTGACTCCGGAAGAGTTTGAAGTGATGAAGAACCATTCGAAAATTGGTCATGAATTGCTCAAGGACAGTCGCTCCGAGATCATGCAGGCAGGTGCCGAGGTGGCCATTTCGCATCATGAGAAATTCGATGGTAGCGGTTATCCGCTAGGCCTGAAGGGTAACCAGATTCCGCTGCTAGGGCGCATTGTCGCCGTGGCTGACGTGTTCGATGCGCTGACGTCCGAGCGGCCCTACAAACGGGCCTGGTCACTGGATGATGCGTGCAAGTTTCTCGAAGACGGACGTGGCAAGCATTTCGATCCGCTATGTATCGAGGCCTTTCTGGCGGGCTGGGAACAGGTTCTGGAAATTCGTCAGCGCTTCCGCGACGAAGAAGTTCCGCAAATCTGAACGTATTGGCAACGTACATCGCCCATGGCAACGGGCCTTGAATGGAGAAAAGGATGGCAAAAGCTTTTGTTCTGGACCGTGATTCGATTCTCGAACGCCTGGGCGGCGACGAAGAAATTTATTCGATGATGGTCGATATGTATCTTCAGGATGTGGATAACAATTGCACCGCCATTGCGTCGGCGTTTGCCTCTGGTGACAGTATGACCTTACAGCGCGAAGCCCATACCATCAAGGGCTTGCTGGCCACTTTCTCGGATGAGGCCGGAGCGGCTGACGCCATGCTGGTCGAGAAGCAGGCAAAGAATGGCGAAATTGATGGCCTTGCCGACGGAGTGGCAGGCTTGCAGCAGCGCTTGCGCGAAGTGGCGGCGGTGTTAAGCGCTGGGTAATTGAAGAAAACCGGCGGCGCCAATAGCGCCGCCTGCTGGCCCGTGCGGTACGACACCGAGCAGCGGTGCCGCGATCATGTTTTCCAAGGTGGCCAGATTCTCCTCGAAACAGGCCATTGCCGGATCAATGCGGTTGGCCACCCAGCCGGCCAGTTTCAGGCCCCGGTTGGCAATCGCTTCCGCCGACAGCAATGCGTGATTGATACAGCCTAGCCGCATGCCAACGACCAGAATCACGGGCATTCCTAGTTCAACCGCCAGATCGGCCGCGCTGAGATCAATTCCCAGCGGCACGCAAAACCCACCCACCCCTTCGACAATGACCAGATCGGCTTGCTGCTGCGCCAGATCACAGGCAGCCTTGATCGGTCCGCATTCAATGCGCACATTTGCCTTTGCGGCGGCGATGTGCGGGGCTATGGCCGGCTGGAAGCAATAGGGATTGATGGTTTCCCGCGGCAGTTCGACGTTGCTGGCGGCGCGAATGGCTTCGACGTCATCGTTCAGTCCCTTGGCATCGGTTCCTGCGGCGACCGGTTTCAGACCAACTGCCTTAAGGCCGTCCAGTCCGGCACGCCGGAGCAGGGCGCAGGTGATGAAGGTCTTGCCGATTTCGGTATCGGTGCCAGTCAGGAAATAGGCGTGGCTCATTTTCGGGCGTAGAAGTAAATCACATCGTAGGTCAGCGGCAGGCCGGCCGGGGTACGGAGCTGTTCGCAGGCTGCCTCGGCGAGTTGGAAGCTGGTGCGGCTCATCAGGCTGGTCCGTCGGCCATCGCCGAGCTGATTGGCGCCGATTGCCTTGACGGCACGGAGCAGTGTCTTGAAATCGGCATAGTGGGCAATTTCCGTACTCTTTCTGATATCGACCGCAGAGAGTCCTGCCGCGCTGGCCAATTGCCGGATTTCGGCCGTGCTATGAAAGGCCAGCGTGTGACGGTGCTCATCGACATCGGCAAAAGCGTGGCGCAACTCATGAAAGGTGGCCGGGCCGAGGCTGGCCAGGGCAATCACACCGCCGGGCCGCAGGGTACGTTCCGCTTCACGCAGCGCAATAGCGAGGTCGCACCATTGCACGGCGAGACTGGACCAGTAGAGATCGAGACTCTTGTCAGCCAGCGGCAGGTGTTCCAGGTCGCCTGCGATGCGGCAGCAAGGGCTGGCAACGCGTTGCACCATGCCGGGCGAAAGGTCGAGGGCGACGGCATGGGCCTCCGGAAAACGGGCTTGCAGGTCAGCCTGGGCATAACCGGTGCCACAGCCTGCATCGAGAACGCGAACTGGGGCAAGGTCCGGCAGGCCTTCCGCCAAGCGGACGCAGATCTTCCTCTGAATGGCCGCGGCGCTGTCGTAGGTCGGGGCGGCGCGTTCGAACGATTGCCGAATGCGCGCCTTGGAAGGTCTGGTACCAGCCTTTGGTTTTATGGCACTAGTCATTCAGGAAGCGACGCACCGTAGCCAGGAAATCGTCGGGTCGGGAGATGAAGGGGGCATGGGCGCAATCGGCAAAGGCTTCCAGACGCGCACCGGGAATCATGGCGGCGAGTGCTTCGGCGGCACCGAGCGGCATCAGCGGATCGACCGCGCCATGAATGAGCAAGGTCGGCGCCTTGACCTGCGGTGCGATGTCACGCAGATCGATGTCGCGCAGCCAGTTGAGGCCGGTGGCCAGCACTTCGGCGGCAGGACGTGGATCGGCCAGCTTGAGCAGTTCCAGCGTAACGGCTTTGGCGCGGGCATCGCCGCGGTTGAAGCCGCCGACGAACCGCGGCAGCATGGCCTCGACATCGGCCGCGATGCCGGCGGCAAACTCGGCCAGCATCTCGGGGGGCATGGCATGCGGCCAGCCGTCGCGCTGGACGAAGGAGGTGGTGCCAGCGACGAGAATCAGCTTGCCAACCTTTTCCGGGTGGCGGGCGGCAACAGCCAGCGCCAGTTGGGCGCCGAGCGACCAGCCGGCCAGCGTGGTGCCGGGCTGAAGACGCGCGGCGATGTTGTCAGCAGCGGCATAAAAGTCAGTGATCAGCGGGGCACTGCCATAGCCGGGTAGGTCGAAAATGTCGCCCTTGAGGGCGTCGACGGTGGCTTTGACCGGCGTGCGGCCAACGCACCAGCCGGGCAGAAAAACGAAGGGAGCGCTCATGTGAGTTCCTTGAGGGCAGTAATCAATTGGTTAATGTCAGCATCGGTGTGGGCTGCGGACACCGAGATGCGCAGCCGTGCCGTACCTTTGGGCACGGTTGGCGGGCGAATGGCAGGCACCCATAGACCCTGATCCCACAGGGCTTTCGAGAGGGCAACAGTGGCGTCGTTATCGCCGACGATCAGCGGCTGGATGGCAGTCATCGACGGCAACAGTTTCAGCGGCAGGCCGGCCAAGCCATCACGTAGCTGGCCGATACGGGCCATCAGATTGGCTCGCAGGGCATCGCCGTTCCTGATCAGTTGCAGGCTCTTCGTCAGTGCGCAGGCGATGGCCGGTGGCTGGGCAGTGGTGAAAATGTAGCTGCGGCCTTTTTGCAGCAGGTATTCGATGGCCGTTGCCGAGCCGGCAACGAAGGCACCACCGACGCCGGCCGCCTTGCCCAGCGTGCCCATCAGCAGGATGCGCGGCGAGGCCGGAAGGTTGAAATGGCCGAGGCTGCCTTTGCCATGCGGACCAAGGATACCGAAACCGTGGGCGTCGTCGATGACCAGCCAGGCGTCGTAGCGCTCGGCCAGCGCGAAGATCAGTGGCAGCGGCGCGAGGTCGCCATCCATGCTGAATACGGCATCGGTGACGATAATCTTTTGCGCCGCAGTGCTGGCCGCCAGCATCTTTTCCAGTGCTGCAACGTCGTTATGCGGGTAACGCTGCACCTCGGCACCATTGGCTTTGGCCAGTTGCATGGCATCGATCAATGAGGCGTGATTCAACTTGTCGGCGAATACCGCATCGCCGCGGCCAGCCAGGGTTGGTGTCACGGCGAGGTTAGCCAGATAACCGGTGGAGAAGGTCAGGGCGCGCGGGAAACCGGTGAATTCGGCGATTTCCTTTTCCAGTTGCTCGTGCGCTCCCAGGTGGCCGCTGACCAGGTGTGAGGCGCCGCTGCCAGCCCCCCATTTCAGGGCGCCTTCGGCCAATGCTTGGGCGATGTTCGTATTGCCGGCCAGCCCGAGGTAATCGTTGCTGGCGAAATTCAACACATTCTTGCCGTCGACCGTGGCCATCCGTCCGCAGGGTGTTTCCAGCACGCGGCGGCGACGGGTCAGGCCCGTACAGGCTATTTCGGCGAGTTCGGCCTTCAGGCGGTCTTCGATCATTTGAGAGCTTCTTCCAGCGCGTCCGTAACCGCTGATGCCAAATGGGCTATTTCCTCGTCGCTGATGATGTACGGTGGCATCAGGTAGACGGTGTTGCCGATCGGCCGGATCAGGGCTTCCCGCTCCAGTGCGGCGCGATAAAACTTGCGCGAGAAGTGTGGGTCATCAGTTGCAACGTCGAACGCGGCAATCATGCCGCGCTGGCGCAGGTGGCGGACTTTCGGATGCTCGGCCAGCGGGGCGAGGACAGTGCTGATCCTGGCTGATTTCAGGCGGTTGGCGGTGAGAACGTTGTCGGACTCGAAGATATCGAGTGTCGCCAGCGCGGCGCGGCAGGCCAGCGGGTTGCCGGTGTAGGAGTGCGAGTGCAGGAAGGCGCGGGCGACCGAATCGTCGAGGAAGGCTTCGTAGATCGTGTCGCTACACAGCACGATGGACAGCGGCAGGTAGCCGCCGGAAATGCCTTTTGACAGGCACATCAGGTCGGGCCGGATTTCAGCTTGTTCGTGGGCAAAGAAGGTGCCGGTGCGGCCGCAACCGACGGCGATCTCGTCGCATATCAGGTGAACTTCGTAACGGTCGCAGAGCTGGCGAGCTAGGCGGAGGTACTCCGGGTCGTACATCGCCATGCCGGTGGCGCCCTGGACCAGGGGTTCGACGATCAGGGCGGCGATGTGTTCACCGTGCTTTTCGAGGTGAGCTTCGAGTGCGGCGGCGGCGCGACGGGCGACATCGGCAGGTGATTCGCCAGTTTCGGCCAGGCGAAAATCGGGCGAGGGAAGGACCGTCGCGGCACGGACCAGCGGCGCGTAGGCATCCTTGAATATGGCGACGTCGGTGACGGCCAGCGCCCCCACTGTTTCACCGTGGTAGCTCCCTTGCAGGCAAAGGAATCGGGCTTTGCCAGGCCGGCCGACATTGCGCCAGTAGTGGAAACTCATCTTCAGCGCGATTTCAGTGGCTGAAGCACCGTCCGAGGCGTAGAAGGCGTGGCCGAGTGCGCCACCAGTCAAGGCAGACAGGCGTTCGGAAAGCTCGACCACCGGCTGGTGGGTGAAACCGGCCAGCATGACATGTTCAAGGGTTTCGAGCTGGTCTTTCAGTGCGGCGTTGATGCGCGGGTTGGCGTGGCCGAACAGGTTGGTCCACCATGAGCTGATGCCGTCGAGGTAGCGCTTCCCATCGAAGTCGTAGAGCCAGGCGCCCTTGCCGCTGGCAATGGGAATCAGGGGCAGGTGGCCGGGCGAGGCCGTCTGCACGTGGTGCTGCATCTGCGTGCACGGGTGCCAGACGGCGGCCTGACTGCGGGCCAGCCAGTCCTGGTTCGACGACATGCTCATCAGTGCAGGACTTGCGAGTTGGCCGTGGGCTGTTCCGGCATTTCGGCGTGCACCAGTTCGGCTTCGCGGTTGGGGAAGAGCGGGGCGCCGCAGTCGTCGCAGAATTCCATCGGGAAGTGGTGGTCGAGGAAAAGCACGTCCTTGACACCGGCTTCGCGCAGCACTGCCTCGATTTCGCCTGCCGCATCGGTCGCTTCGTCTTCGGCGCCGAGCAGGGGCCAGACGATGCCGTGGTAGATCTCGTCACCGGTGGTCGGGCCGAGGCCGACGCGGTATTCCTCCATCCGGCGGTCGTAGCTGGGGCCGACGACAGCGCGGATGTCGGCCGGCATCAGACCAAGCATGGTCTGCAGGAAGGCGACCGAGGCTTTCAGCGAATAGGGCCGGGACAGCCTGTCGGCATTGCGGCAGGCGGCGTGGTAGGAATCAGCCAGCAGCGGTTGCCAGGCGCAGCCGGTGAGGAGCGGCTCCAGATTCGGGCTGCCCTGCTTGATCCATTCCTTGAGCGAGGCTTCCCGGTTGCCATCCGCTTCGTTCCAGCGGAACAGCGGCTTGCCGCGCGGCACGGCGATGGCGCCGACGATATAGCGGACATCGGAGAGGAAACGGTTGGTTTCGGCCATGCCGGACGAATCGATGGCCAGATGATTGCCGGCCAGCGCAGCTTCGCCCAGTTCTCGGGTCAGTTGCCAAGTGTCGCAGAAACTGCGTGGCAGTTGGTCGGGGCTGAACAGGAAGTCAGCGATGGCGAGCCGGGCATCGCCGCCAAATACGTGGGCGCCGAGCTGGACGGCCAGCGCCTGCAGCGTGCTTTTGGGCAGTGGACAGGCGGGGATGGAGAACCGAGACCAGGCCAGGACTGGCGCGGCGAAGAGCTGGATGTCGAAGGTTTGGCCAAGGGCTTCCATGCGATTGGTTTCTGCTCGCGACTCGACCATGTCGGCCAGCTCGTCGTGGCCGCGTGGGTTGGCCTCGAACAGGCGGTCGAGTGCGGTATTGATGTCATCTTCGGCACCATTTTTCAACAGGCCGTCTACGGTCTCGGCCAGTTGCGCTTCCCAGTAGGCGTCTTCCAGCTTGCCGCCGGATTCGGAAAGGCCGGCGGCCAGACGTTGCAGTTCGGCTGCGTCGCGGGAAAGACGGTCGCGTGAGCCAAAGCGGGTGCGTTTCATCGGTGTTCCAGAAAATTCAAAGATGAGATTTTACCAGCCGGTAAAATGACGCACAGCACAAACCTTCGGTTCACCTGAGTCACGACCATGCTTATTTTTCTCTCTCCCGCCAAATCGCTGGACTACAAGACCGCGCCGCATATTGCTGCGTTCACGCAGCCGGCCTATCTGAAGCAGTCGGAAACGCTGATCAAGAAACTGCGCAAGCTCTCGCCCGCCGACATCGCCCAGCTGATGGACTTGTCCGATCCTTTGGCCCTGCTCAATTTCAACCGTTATGCCGATTGGTCGCTGCCGTTTACGCCGGAAAACGCCAAGCAGGCGGTGCTCGCCTTTGACGGCGACGTCTACGACGGACTGGCTGCAAAAACCTTGTCGGCTGACGACCTCAATTTTGCCCAGCAACAGGTGCGCATCCTGTCTGGTCTTTACGGCATCCTGAAACCACTCGATCTGATGCAGCCCTATCGCCTTGAGATGGGCACCAAATTTGCGAACAAGGCGGGCAAGGACCTCTACGCCTTCTGGGGCGACCGCCTGCTCGACGCGATCAATGCCGAACTGGCCGAGATGTCCAGGCCAGTGGTGATAAACCTCGCTTCCGAGGAGTATTTCAAGGCGGCGGTGGGGCGCAAGATCAATGGCGAAGTGATTCAACCGGTATTCGAGGACTGGAAGAACGGCAAATACAAGATCATTAGTTTTTACGCCAAGCGGGCGCGTGGTTTGATGACTCGCTACGCGGTGCTGAACCGTCTCAGTGAACCTGAAGGGCTGAAGGCATTTGATTACGATGGCTACGCCTTTGCGCCCGAAGTCTCGGACGACAGAAGCTGGGTATTTCGGCGTCGTGAAGCTTGAGTTGGAAATACCCGTACAAAAATTAAGGCTAAATTTGCACCTCCCTTGATCTGCGTCAGATGGATTTGATATCCGTAATATTCGGATGATCTAACATTGATACGTGGTTTTTCATGTCTGCGGGGCATGAATTTGTACTGCGAAGCAGGCTGTCAGGTTTGTCCTGAATTGCCGGTTTCGTTTTGTCGATCCAGGTACAGGGGGAAACATGAAACTTCGTCTTAGTCTCGTCTGCATGGGCTTGCTTGCCGCATTGGTGGCTGCGCCCGGACAAATGGTTTTCGGTGTTGCTTATGCTGCCGATCCAGCGGTTACTGAATCCAGGGCGGGCTGGTACAGCCAGTTGGTCAATGCCGATTTTGTAGCCAAACATGCCATCCTGCCCAAACCGGACGGTGTTCTGATCATTGACTCACGGCCGACCGGACGAAAGTTCGATCCGGGGCACATTCCAACGGCAATAAATCTTCCGGACAGTGATTTCGACAAGCTGACGGATCAGTTGCCCAAGGACAAGAGCACCCTGTTGATCTTCTACTGTGAAGGTTACGAGTGCATGCTCAGCCACAACTCTGCCTTCAAGGCGGAAAAGCTGGGCTACACCAACATAAAGGTCTATCCGGCAGGTTATCCGGACTGGATCAAGACAGGCCACATGGGGGCGGTCTCGGTGCCTTTCCTGAAAAAGAAACTGGATGAAGGCGCACCGCTGACACTGATTGATTCGCGCCCCAAGGAGCGTAAATTCGACAAGGGTCATATCCCCGGCGCCATCAGTCTGCCGGACTCAGAGTTCGACAAAATGCTGGATCGCCTCCCGGCCGACAAGAGCAGTCCGTTGTATTTCTACTGCGAAGGTTTCAACTGCAAGCTGAGTTCGGATTCAGCCGAAAAAGCTGTCAAGCTTGGCTACACGCAGGTCAAGGTAGTGCCCGAAGGTTATCCAGCCTGGGTCAAGCTTTATGGTGCTGGTCCGACAGCAAGTGCGGCGCCGAAGCCGATGATTCAGACTACCGCTGACAAGGATGCAATCGCCATTGCATCGTTCGAGAAGATTCTCAAGGAAGCGCCTGATTCGGTCTTCTTGGTCGATGTGCGCGATCCGGCTGAGTTTGCCAAGGGCAGTTTCAAGGGCGCCATCAACATGCCGGTGCCAACCGTAGAAAAGCGGGCGGTTGAGTTGCCACTCGACAAGCCGGTCATTTTCTTCTGCTCGGCCGGTGGGCGCAGTGGCGATGCATTGGACAAGGCGCGCAAGGCGAAACCTGGTCTTGTTGCGTATTTCCTTGACGCCAATGTCAAATGGACGCCGGATGGCGCTTACGCCATTACCCCGAATTGAGCATTTTCCACTGGCCAGGCCCGGCAGAGGCCGAGCCTGTCATGTCAGGATAGCCCCTGGCATTGGTCTGCATTCGGCCAGGGGCTAATTTCTTTGTATCCTGCTGCTTCGAGGGAGCTGCCTTGTCAGTGGCTCGTTGGGTCAGGCTTTTCCGGAAGTCAGCCATTTGAGCAGAATCGAGAAGAAAGCCTGCGGCTCGACGGGCTTGCTGATGAAATCGTTCATGCCTGCAAGCAGGCACTTGGCGCGGTCTTCGGTGAATGCATTGGCGGTCATGGCGATGATCGGGATGTCCGCATAACCGGGAAGTGCACGAATCCGGCGAGTGGCCTGCAAGCCGTCCATGACCGGCATCTGCATGTCCATCAGAATGAGTTCGAAATGTCTGTTTTCTGCGAGTTCAAGCGCTTCCTTGCCGTTATTGGCCAGCGCGATTTTCAGTCCGGTCTCTTCGAGAAATTCTGTGGCGATCGTCTGATTGATCGGGTCGTCCTCGACGAGCAGAATGTTTTTTCCGGCGTGTTCCCAGCGCAAGAGCTGTTCAGGGCGTGCTTCCGGTTTGGCTTCCGGCACGGGCGACACGGAAAAATGGGCCGCCAAAGCTTTGTTCAGAATTGATCGATTTATCGGCTTGACCAGCACATCGGCAAACCCTGCGGCGCGTGCAGAGATGGCGATACTGGTGTCCCCAGAGGCGGTCACCAGCAGGCAGATGGGTGGCCGCTTCAACGATAGTTTCTGGATTTTGGCGAGCGTATCCATGCCCCCCTGACCTGGCATCAGCAGATCAAGTAGCAGAATGGAGAACGGGTCGTTCTCGGCATCGGCTTTTTCGATGGCCGCAATCGCCTCAGGGCCGGAGACAACTGCTTCGGGTGACAATCCCAATTGGCGGAGCAGGTGGCAATGCACCATCTGGGTGATTTGCAAGTCGTCTGCCACGAGAGCGCGTCGTCCAGCCAGTTCAGTCGATAGCGGAATAGCTTCTTGTTGTGCCTTGCCCAGGCAGGCGGTGAGCCAGAAACAGCTGCCTTGCCCCGGGGTGCTGCTGGCACCGGCCTCGCCATCCATCAGTGTGGCAATATGCTTCGCAATGGCCAGCCCCAGGCCCGTCCCGCCAAAGGTGCGAGTGGTTGAAGTGTCCGCCTGTTCAAAGGCGGTGAACAGACGAGCGAGGTTCTCCGGGGCGATGCCTATGCCTGAATCCTCTACTTCGAAGCGGACAAGAACATCTCTTTCTGTTTCCTTGACGATCTTGCCGCGCAGGATGATGCTGCCTTTTTGAGTGAATTTGACGGCGTTGCCGAGGTAATTCAACAAGGCCTGACCCAGTCGGGTCACGTCGCCATTCAGCAGTGCCGGCAGATCACCTGCATCGACGACCAGTTCGATGCCTTTTGCCTGCGCACGGAGCACCACGATGCTGCAGATGCGTTGCAGCATTTCTTCCGGCGAGAAGTTCTCTGTTTCAAGTTCCACTTTGCCGGCTTCGATCTTCGAAAGGTCGAGGATGTCGTTGATCACCGATAACAGATGATCGGCCGCCCCGGCAATGCGGATCAGTTTTTCGCCCTGTGCCGGGGTGACCTTGTCGCGCCTGAGCATGTGTGTCAGGCCGATGATGGCATTCATTGGTGTCCTGATTTCGTGGCTCATATTGGCCAGGAAGTTGCTCTTGGCCTGACTGGCCGCTTCGGCCCGACTGACCTGCTCAGCGAGTTGGCTGTTCAGTTTCTCGATCAACATGGAACGTCGTTGGGCCAGCCGGAGCAGCATGATCAGGGCGGCACCGAATGCCAGCCAGCTGATGAAGTAAATCCAGGCCTTTTGTTCCCAGCCCTTGAGAAAGTCTTCTGGTGCCATGCCGAGGGAGATGATCAAGGGCAAGGTTTCCAGCTGGCGATAGTTGTACAGTCGAGCCGTACCGTCTGCACTGGAAACTGCTTGATAGGATCCAACGCGCTGACCCTTGTCGAGCCCGGCCTTGATTTCCGTCAGCTCGAACGGCTTTCCCAGGAGTGCGTCCAGTATTGGATAACGGGCGACCAGCCGGAAATCCGAGGAAAACATGGCGATCGAACCATGTTCTCCGATGTTGATCGATTTGAACGCGTTCTGAAAATAGTCTGCACGCATTGCGGTTTGCACGATGCCGGCAAACCGGCCATCCGGGTGGTTGATGCGCCGGCTCAAGGTGAACAGCCACTTTCCCGTGAATCTGGAAAGTATCGGTTCGGAAATGACCAGACCAGCTACGGGATTATTCTTCTGTTTCAGAAAATAGGCGCGGTCACCAACGTTGACCTCGGGCAGGTTTGACGAATCGGAAGCGCTGAAGATCACCCGCCCATCGGAGTCAATAATCCGCAGGCTCTCGTCCTGAGTTTCGGGAACGGATTTTTCGCGTCGCAGCAGATCCTGGTTGGCCTCCAGAACATTGCGCGGAACCGTGCCGGCAAGGATGGGCGTGTATTCATGGACGGCTTCGTGCAGGACGATGTCGATTTTCTCGCCGCTGGCCGCGAACTGTCTTTCCAGCACGCCGCTCAGGTTGTCAGAGTCGCGCTGGACACTGGCGAATTCGCGGTTGTACGACTGGTGCAGGTCGTAGGCCAAAAGCAAGGTCAGGCAGAAAAAGACCAGTGTTGCAACAAGCCAGACCGCCGGGATCGGAGGCAGAGGCTGTTTGTTGTTGCTGCGGAGCGATACTGGTTTCTTGGCCATGAACTGTGTGCTGTCCCGAAATCTGCTCAGTGTCTGGTGGCAAAAAGCGACAAAATTGAGCGATATGTCATAATCTGTCGCCTGCGGCAGACAATAACATACCTATGGCATTATGCTAAGTGCGTGTTTGTGGTGTTCGTGCCGAATTTTCGGCAGCGCTCCCCGCCTGGTTTCGGTCAGCGGAGCGATGGAGAGCGTGCAGGAGGGGCTTAGCCGAGGGCCTGCAGAGTCTGGCGGATTTGCGCCAGGTCGGTGAGCAGCAATTCGACTTCTTGTGAAACATCGATCGCTGCTGGATTTTTGAGTTTTGTTTCCAGGTGGAGGGCGCGTTCGCCAAGCCCGTCAATGCCAAGACTCAGGGCTATACCTTTTACTGAGTGTGCCAGGCGAATGGCTTCTGGGCGGTTCCCGTTGTCCAGCGCTGTACGAAGGTCGGCTGCCAGGGCGGCACCATGGGTGTCGCGGAACTTGACGAGCATGCGGCAGTAAAAATCGGTCTTGTTGCGAACCCGCATTAGTCCACCGGCAACATCAATCCCGGGTAGGTCCGGCAATTTCATGGCCTCGGCGCGGGCTGCTGCCATCCCCGTCGTTGGGGGCGGCGATGGCTGCGGGGCTTGTTCCTCCATCATCGGAACTTTGGTGCCGGGGGAAAGCTGCTCGGCGACGACGCGGAGCAGTTTTTCGAGGTTGACTGGCTTCGTAACATAGGCGTTCATGCCGGCAGCAAAACATTGCTCGCGATCGTGATCCAGTGCCCCTGCCGTCAGGGCAATGATCGGTAGCCCGGCGTATTCTGCTTGTGCCCGGAGCGCACGTGTGGCGGAAAAGCCGTCCATCACGGGCATTTGGCAGTCCATCAGCACAAGGTCAGGTTTCTTGGTGAGGATCGCGGCGATAGCTTCCTTGCCGTTGCAGGCCAGTCGAATATTGAGGCCGGCGGTGGCGAACAGTTCGCGCATCAGGTCACGATTGAGTTCGATGTCGTCGACGACCAGAATATCGGCGTTATTCAGTAGCGCGATGCCGGAAAGGTCGATGGCCGGGGCTGACGGCGTCCGTAAAGTGATTTCAGGCAGGCGTAGCAGGCGGGCCAGGGCCGCGTAGAGGTGGCGCACGCTGCATGGCTTGATCAGCAGCTCATCGGCCGGCAGGTTGGCGACTGCGCTGGTGCTGGAGGCTTTCTGGGAACTTAACAAAATCAGCGGCGGCGCCCGGTGGCCAACGGTTTTCCGGATTTCTCTCATGGTCTCGACGCCATCCATGCCGGTTGGCAGATGCCAGTCGATCAGTGCGGCGAGATAGTTCGCATCTGCTTGAGCGAGGGCGGCCAACGCAGATTCACCGGATGGACAGATGTCGGCTTGCAGCCCGAGCTGATGGCACTGTGCGGCCAGTGCCCGGGTGGCGACCGGATTGTCGTCGGTGATCAGCACTGTCCGCCCGGCGTATTGGGCGAGATGGTTACGCAGTTCCTCGATCAGCAACGGTACGCCGGGGGCATTATCGAGGCGGACAGTGAAATGGAAGACGCTGCCTTTACCCGGTGTGCTTTCCAGCCAGATACGACCACCCATCAGTTCGACAAGCCGTTTCGAAATCACCAGTCCCAGGCCTGATCCACCGAAGCGTCGGGTGGTCGAGCTGTCCGCCTGACTGAATGCGGAGAACAGGGCCGCCTGCTGTTCCGGTGAAATGCCGATGCCTTCGTCGCTGACGGAGAAGTGCAACAGGGAGCTGGCGTTGTCGGCGCTTTCAAGCGTGCAGCCAAGACGCACACTGCCCTTCTCAGAGAACTTGATGGCGTTGCCGAGCAGATTGATGATTACCTGTTTGAGGCGCAGCGGATCGCCGACAAAACTGCGCGTGGCCTCGGTGGCGATATCGACGCAGAGTTCCAGGTTCTTTTCTTCGATACGGCCGAGCAGCAGGTCACTGATTTCTTCCAGCAGTGATGGCAGCTCGAAGCTCAGCTTTTCAATGCTGAGCTTGCCGGCCTCGATGCGGGAGAAGTCGAGAATGTCATTGATGATGCCGAGCAGGTGGTCTGCAGCCAGTCGAATCTTGCTCAAATGCTGGTTCTGCTGGGCATTGAGCGGGGTCTGCAGGCAGAGGTCGGACAATCCCAGAATGGCATTCAGTGGCGTGCGGACTTCATGCGACATGTTGGACAGGAACTCGCTCTTGGCGCGACTGGCTTCTTCAGCCTGCTCCTTGGCGTGGCGTAGGTCACGGGTCTGCTCTTCGACCATCGCAGCGAGGTTGTCGCGGTGCTTGCGCAGTTCCTCGGCCGTTTCGTGCAACTGACGTTCGTTGTTGCGCAAGGCTTTTTCGCGCGCCTTGAGCACCGAAATGTTCGTTGATATGACAATGGCGCCTTCCAGTTTGCCAGCCTGGCTATGGATCAGGCTGGCGTGTACCAGATAGGGCACGCTGCCTTCAGTGTCATTGTCCGATGTCGCATCGGCGCGTCGGAAGTTGAGTTCAGCGACGAAGTGTCCGCCCGCTGAGCGGATGGCGTTGAGTAGCAGCGGCGGTTTTGCACTTGCCGGTAACAAGGCGCGCAGGGCATTCTGGCTGGCAGGCGGTAGGCAATCTTCAAAATATCCTTTGACCAGGGATTCCGGGGTGTAGCCGAGTTCGATTTCAAGAAGTCGGTTAACCCGGGTGACTCGTCCGTCCGGCCCGAGCATGACGATAATTTCGGCCATCGTGTCGATGGCGCGATCGACCGTACCTTGCAACATGGCCAGTTGCCGGGAGCGTTGGCGCAACTCGTCATTCTGGTTTTCCTGCTCGCTGATCAGCTGGTCGAGTGCCTCGGTGCATTTGGTCAGTTCGGCTTCCAGGGCCTGATTGGCCTGGCGCAGCATGTCCAGTTCGTTAACCAGCTCATCAGGATCATGTCCGGCCATCGCGGCGCAACAGTGCTGAATGAGCTCGATGGCCCCACTCACTGCGGCGGCGACTTCCAGCGAGAGCCCCGGGGAAAAGCTTTTAACTGCGCCGATTTCGACCGCGATGATCTTGATGATCGGCGGCTTGGCGACCATCTCGCGCACTGCAGCCAGCAGATAGCCCACCCCGGCGCCGTGTCCGCCGCTGCCCGCTGTTTCAACCGGCACCTGATGCGGGCTGAGTTCATGCAGTGTGCCTGGCCGCTCTCCGGCCATTGCGTCAATGATGATGAGATTGGTGCAGTCTTCGAACAGATGCAAGGCATCGAGCCCGCGGGTCCCGCAGTCGATCACCTCCACGCCAGCCGGCAACACCTTCCGCCGCAATGCCAGGCTGACGGTCGGGCCGAAGCCGTCGTCGCCGTGCAAGGGGTTGCCGAAGCAGAGGATGCGCAGGCGCTTTTGTTCAGACATTGAAATGCGTTTTTTTCTGGCTGCCGATGAAATGAACGGTGCACACCAGGCACGGGTCGTGCGAACGGACGATATGGCCGATCTCGACCGGGTTTTCCGGGTCGGGTACCTTGAGCCCGATGATGCTGCTTTCCCAGTGGCCATGCTGGCCGCTGCTGTCACGCGGCGAGGCATTCCAGGCGGTCGGGGTGACGATCTGATACCTTTCGATGACACCATTCCGGATTCGTACCCAATGGCCCAGTGCACCGCGTGCCGCTTCGACCATGCCGTAGCTTTCGCCATCTGGCCAGACATCGATGCCGGGATCAATGAAATGCGGTTCGTTGATCAGGGGCTTCAGCGATTTGAGCGTCCCGGCCATCGAGTTCAGCAGCCAGCCGGCGCGGCGCAGGCGGGCGAACTGGCGTAGCCAGGTATTGTCGCCTTCACTGGCCAGCAGATCGGTAATCAGTGGATCGCCAGCAATGCGCAACTCGGCCAGTGGGCCGGTCTGCACCACCTTGTCGCCGTAGCGCGGGGCCTTGGCCCAGGTGTAGCGGTCGGTTCCCGGCTGATGATCGGGGATGGTTTCGCCTTGCCACGGATGCTTGCCGCCGGGGTAGTCGAGGAACCAGCTGTGGCGCACATGCTCGTTGATCTGCAGGTGGTCGAGAAGCTCGATCTGCCGGGTGTCGGCATTGTAGAAGCCTGCCGGCAATTCGCTGCCGCTGCCATCGGGCCGGTGATTGACGCCGTAGCTGAGCAGGTGGCCAGTGCCGCGGCCTAGCTGGTGCAGGCCGATGTCGCGGGAAAAGCGGGTGAACAGGCCAGACGCACTGCGTTCGCGCACCGGGCTGGCGGCCAGCCAGCGGAAGAGGGCTGCGCCGCTGTCGAGAGCAAGCCATTCATCAAGGTCGCCGCCGATCACGGTTTGTTCGAACCACTCGCGCACCGTCGCCAGCGTATCGCGGGAATCGAGCAGCCGACGGTTGTTGGCCGGCTGGGTGATGCCGCCCGGCAACATGTAGGTCGAATGGGGCCATTGCCCGCCGAAAATGGCAACGATGCCGACCAGTTCGCGCGTGCTTTTCAGGCAACCGCGAACAACGCTGCCCTTGAGCGGCGCGAAAGCTTCGCTCAGTTCAGCGGCCAGCGGGTGCTTGCCATAGATCGGGTTGCAGAAGTCCGGCGTGAAGAACAGGAAGGTCTGACGCAAATCGCTTTGCAGCGTCTCCGCCATCAGGCACAGGTTGCGGACATGCACGGCGTGGGCAGGCGGGGTAATGCCGGCGATCTGCTCCAGTGCCAAGGTGGCCGCGTAGAGGTGAGCCGTACCGCAGATGCCGCAGATCCGTGGCGTGATGACCAGCGAATCGCGCGGCGCGCGGCCGATCATGATCTGCTCGAAGCCGCGATACAGGGTGCCGATGCAGCGGGCATCGACGACGATGCCGTCTTCGAGATCAAGCTGGAATTCGAGATCGCCCTCGACGCGGTTGAGATCGATATCGACGGTAACTCGGCTCATGGTTCCATCTCACGCTTGACGACCCGCTCCGGCGCGGCGGCACGGGCCAGATTCTTGTAGGCCATGTATTTGGCACGGGCGACACCGAGGGGCAGGAATTTGGGAACGACCCCGATCTTGGGCGTGACGAACAAATCGCGGTCGGATGGAAAATCGGGCGAGGTACAACCGAAGCAGGGGACGCCAGCGCGGGTCTTGCTGCTATGGCCGTTCCACAGTTCGGTATTGCACGGCGCTTCGGTCTGCGGGCCGCGGCAGCCGAGGCTGAAGAACATGCAGGCGCGGCCGCCGAGGACGTCATCCTCGATGTCGTATTCGTGGTACTCGTTGCGCGTGCAACCCTGGTGCACGAGGCTGGCGAAAAAAGCCGACGGACGATTGAGTGCATCCAGTTTCAGCGGCTCGTTTTCGGCCAGCATGGCCAAGACCTTGGTGATGGTGTTCGGGTGGGCTGGGCAACCGGCGACATTGATGACCGGCTGGCCGTTGCGCGAACGCCAGTCTGGCCCCAGCAGCCCGCCGGGTTCGTTTTTCATGAATTGCAGGCCGGTACAATCGGTCGGATTCGGGCCGGCCGCATGAACGCCCCCGAAGGCGGCGCAGGTGCCCATCGCCACAACGTGCGTTGCCAATGGGGCGAGTTGCCGGACGATGTCGATCTTGGCCCGGCCCTTCCAGGTATCGTAGAGGCCGCTGCCGTTCGGGCCGATCATCAAACTGCCCTCGATGCACAGTATATCGAGCTTTTCCCGGCCGCTGGTAACGGCCTCAAGGACTTCGCCAAATCGCCTTTCGGCTGTCAGCGAGGGGTGCCACAGAAAACTCACGCCGTATTGCTGCGTCAGATTCTCGAGACTCGGACGGTCAGCGCAAAGCAAGGCCATCGTGTCGCCGCTGCAGGCGCCTGTTTGCATCCAGACGATATTGGCCATTATCTCTCCGGAACCGGTAAGCCTTGAGGGAAGACCCCGTTGTACATATTGATACTTAGATGACTGATGTTTTCACTATTGTCAATTTTAACAAATAATATTTTGGTGTACCAGCGTTATTTTCCTCTTGCTCATTCCTTTTTGCCAGTAATCAACCTCGATGCAACAGCTGGCAGGACAATCTGAAAATCCAGTCTGGTCCTGCCTCTTAGCTTCAGTAGCGCTTTATCCTTGCTGACGAGGACGTTGGCGTTGCAGCGGGCGGAAAGTTCGAGGAATTTCTGATCGTCGCGATCCTTGCAGCGGGGCAGAGACGGCGCTTCGCCTTCGGGAACCATCTGAATCAGGCTGCTGTAGCGGGCATAGCGCTCGGTCATCATTTCCGGCGTCAGCTTGAGTTGCGGATAGGTCAGTACCCGTTGCAGTTCATCGAGTGTCCGCAGATCGGCAAAACACTGGATTTGTCCGGCTTCCAGTGCGGCCATGATCGGCACGGCATCGGTATTGCCCCAATGGAAGAGATCAAGGACAACGTTGGTATCGAGAACGAAGCGCTGCATGGGGCGGATTATAATGCCGCCCTTTGCTGTTACTGACCCGGAAACGCTTTCATGTCCCGAATTCTTCTTGCTCCGATGGAAGGGCTGGCCGACGATTTGTTGCGCGGCGTGCTGACGTCCATCGGTGGCTACGATTGGGGCATCTGTGAATTCGTCCGGGTCTCGGCCAATGTCTTGCCGGTCAAGACTTACGAGCGTATCTGCCCGGAGCTGCTTAACGGCAGCAAGACTGCGGCCGGAACACCGATGCGCGTCCAGTTGCTCGGCTCAGACCCTTATTTGATGGCCGAGAACGCCAGCCGTCTGGTGACGCTCAATCCAGCCGGCATCGACCTGAATTTTGGCTGCCCGGCGCCGACGGTGAATCGTCATCGCGGCGGTGCTGCACTGCTCGGCGAGCCGGAGTTGTTGCATGAAATCACCAGCGCTGTTCGTGCCGTGGTGCCCGCGCACATTCCGTTCACTGCCAAGATGCGTCTCGGCATCGACGACACCAGCCGGGCCGTCGATTGCGCCCAGGCACTGGCGGCCGCCGGTATCGACGAACTGATCGTCCATGGCCGAACCAAGGCCGATGGCTATCGCCCGCCAGCGCGCTGGGAATGGATCGACAAGGTCAGGGCGGCGATCGATCTGCCGATCATTGCCAACGGCGAGGTATGGACGGTGGAGGATTTCCGTAACTGCCAGCAAGCCACCGGTTGCGCCGACATCATGGTCGGTCGTGGGGCGATTTCCGATCCTCTGTTGGCACGTCGGGTTCGTGGTGAGGAGACGCAAGGCTGGGCGGAAATCCTGCCAGCTGTAGGCATCTACTGGCTGGGCGTGCGCAAGAAGGTAGTGCCGGTTCATGCCGGCGGTCGGGTCAAACAGTGGCTGGCGATGCTGCGGCGCAATTATCCGGAAGCTGAGGTGCTCTACCAGCGTCTGCGGCCGATCAAGGGCGCAGATGAGATCCATACGGCGCTGCTTGCAGCTGGCGTTCTCAACGACCTTTCACTGGCTGCATGATGGACGGCAATTCACGGTTTATTGCAAGCGCCCAGGAAGGGGCGCATCGCGACCTTGAGTCGCTGGTCTGCCGCCACATGGCGCATCCATTCCGCAAGCCCATCCTCGATTACAACCGGCAGGCTTTCGCGGCAGCGTTGGCGGCACGCGACCAATGGCGCCGCGATGCACCACTGATCCTTGATGCCGGCTGCGGTGTTGGCTGGAGCGCGCAGCGCATTGCCGAAAGCTATCCCGATCATTTTGTGATCGGTGTCGATCAGTCGCTCGATCGTATCAGCCGCGGCAAGCCACTGCCGATGCCGGCCAATGCGCGGCTGATCAGGGCCGATCTGGTCGATTTCTGGCGTCTGCTCGCCGAGGGCAAGGTCCGTCTGGCCAGGCATTACAACCTCTATCCGAATCCTTGGCCGAAGATCGGCCATCTCGCCCGCCGCTGGCAAGGCCATGCCGTATTCCCGGTCTGGCGCGAACTGGGTGGGGAACTTGAATGCCGCAGCAACTGGCCCATCTATATCGAGGAAATGGCCCTGGCGTTGAGCCTGCTCACCGGCCAGACCGTGCTCGCCGAGCCCTATGCCACGGATGATCCGATGACGCCTTTCGAGAAGAAATACCTCGCCTCGGGGCATGGGTTATGGCGCTGCCGGGTCAGCCTGGGATGAGCGTTTGTCAGACCTGTGGCGCCTGTTGCGCCAGTTTTCGTGTCGATTTTCACCCGGCCGAACTGGCCGGTGGAGCATTTGCCTGGGGGCAGGGCGTTCCGGTTGAAATGACGGTGCCGGTCACGCCGGCTATCGTTCGCCTTTGCGGAACCGATACGGCTTCGCCGCGCTGTGTGGCACTGGCCGGCACGATTGGTCAGGAAGTGGCCTGTACAATCTACGAAGTTCGCCCGTCACCATGTCGCGAATTCGATACCGGTCACGCCGCCTGTGCTCGGGCGCGACAGCGTTTTGGCCTGCCCCCGCTTGAGGTTTCGAGTAGCGAAAATCCGGTTGGGAAATAAGGCTGCCGGCTGGCCAGTATCAGGATCGCTTGATCGGCCAATGGGGGGCGAAGGCGCTCATTATGCCCTGATGAAATTCAGAAATATCGGCCGAATTTCAGTCATTTTTTGCCTCAATAGTGCAAGTGACTGAGTGCATTTAGTCCAGCCTTGCGACGAGGAGGCCGTCGCGTTCAATTCAAGTTGACGCACGATCTGGCGTGCGCCGTCAGCATGGAACATTGCCAACTGGCTGCGTAAGCTGTGCGCGTGCCGTTGCACATCGGCTTTTGAGTTCGTATTTATGGCTTCAGTGATTCGATTCAGATATCCATCCCAGTCAGCGACAAACATGGCAGCCATGCTGACTAGCAGTTCCCGATCTCCGATGTCTTTTGCAGCCGTATCCAGGTCGACTTCAAGAGTTTCAGTGCGTTCATCGGTGAAAGGTAGAAGTGCCACAGTTCTTTGATTTCGGGCGCGTTCGATTGCCGCAAAAAGCTCTTCCGAGCGAACTGGTTTGCCGACGAAATCATTCATGCCAGCCTCAAGGCAGCGCTCCCGGTCGCCAGCCATGACATTTGCCGTCATCGCGATGATATAGATGCTCCGAAAGTCATCAGCCATCACCCAGCTTCGCCGCATTTCCCGGGAACGGATTGCCTCGGTCGCATCCAGTCCTCCCATGACCGGCATTTGCATGTCCATGAGGATGACATCGAAGGATTCTTTTTCGAATAGCTCAACCGCCTCTGCGCCATTGTTGGCGACGGTGACGCGATGCTGTTTGCGGACGAGCAGGCGCCGCGCAATTTCCTGATTGACCGGATTGTCTTCGACCAGCAGGATGTTCAACTTTTCGGACACCTTCGGGTCGACCAATTCAGTGTGCTCATCCAAAACGGGGGGTGCCAGCTTGTATTCGGTTCCCTTTTCACTTTTTGTCTGAGCAAGTGTCAGTGCATCGGCAATGTCATCAGGGGCGATTGGCTTGACCAGATAGGACGCCACTCCTAATGTCCGAAGTGTTGCCAATTCCTTGCTCTGACTTTCGGTCGTCAGCAACATGATCAATTGTTCGGGGCGGCCATGGTCATTCCATGACGGAACAAGTTCGATGCCTGCAGGCGCAGGCATTTGTGCCTCGACGAGAATAAAATCGTAGGGCGTTTTATGCCTGCGCTTCTCTTCAATATCGCTGACTGCTTCCGTCGGTTCGCAGGCGATGCTGACATCTATTCCCTGCTGCTCAAGGTGGCTTTTCAGGTAAAGAGCGGTGTTGGGATGAGAATCAACGATCAGTGCACGTTTTTTTGAAAAGCCGGTCTTCATCTCTTCTTCAATTGCGTCCTGCACACAATTGAATCTGGCCGTGAAGGAAAACGTTGCTCCTTGGTTGACCTCGCTTTCAACGCAGATGTTGCCACCCATGCCTTCCACCATTTTGGCGCAAATCGCCAGCCCCAAGCCGGTTCCGCCAAAACGTCTGGTTGTGGTTTCGTCTACCTGAGAGAAAGCTTCGAAAATTGCTCGCTGGCGATCCTTGGGGATGCCGATGCCGGTGTCGGTTACCGAAAATTCGAGGTGGACCGAGCGTGAGGCTTTCTGGCTCATCCGGACGCGTACGGAAATCTCCCCCTTCTCGGTAAATTTCACCGCGTTGCCCACCAGATTGATAAGTATCTGGCGCAATCGTGTCGGGTCACCGGCGATCCGTTTGGGTACATCTGGCGATATCTCGACCAGCAATTCAAGTCCCTTTCGGTGAGCATTGATTGCCAGGACGCGTACCGCGTCGAAAACAATTTCGCGAAGCGAGAATTCAATGTTCTCGAATTCCAATTTGCCGGATTCAATCTTCGAAAAATCAAGAATGTCGTTGATGATTGTTAGCAGGGCATCAGCCGAATTCTTGACGGTCTTCAGATAATTGCGCTGTTCATCGTCGAGTTGGGTGTCCAGTGCGAGGTCGGTCATGCCGATGATGCCGTTCATCGGCGTACGAATTTCGTGGCTCATATTGGCCAGAAACGCTCCTCGAGCGGCAACCGCGAATTCCGCGACTTCTTTTGCCTCGACAAGTTTTCTCTCTGCGTCCTTGGCTGAGGAAATGTCGCGGTGCATGACCAGCATGCGTTGAGGCGCTCCTGTCGACGAGCGTGCAGTGACTGTCCCGCGCACCAGTAGCCAGCGCCAATCCCCATCTTTCGCCCGCATTCTGCATTCTGTCTCGAAATGTGAGGTGCCTCCAACGAGATGTTCAGTGATGCTGGACTGCAAACTAAGGACATCCGCAACATGTATCAGTGTTTGCCATGTTGTGACCTGGTTATCCAAGTCTCCATCCTGATAGCCCAGGAGGTTTTTCCAGTGGAGTCCTGAGCGGATGGTTTCGCTCAGCAGATCCCAGTCGGAAAACACATCTCCAGAGAGGAGATTCTGAACTTGGTGCAGGTTGGCGTAAGCATCGTAGGCCGTATCAACTAAGCCCAATAACCGTGAAATACCGTCCCTTGTTGTTTGATCGCTCGTCTCGGAAATAATAGCCACTTGCTGGCGAAGTCTCTCTTCGCCCCCGTCTCCGAATACCTCTGCAATCTGCCGCTTCAACAGTCTGGATTTCATGGGTGTGTCTCAAGAAATGGGATTGGCATAGGACGTGTTGAAGCCAAAAGAAGCAGGGGGTCGCAAAGTAAATGGGTGTAAGCCAATGATTGCAGGACGTTAATTTCGAGCTTGATTGTTTTGGAATCGAGAGTTGCTTAGTTTGTTGTGGTAAATATATATGAATATGCAAAAAATAACGATATCAACAAACCCGATGTGGGCGAGAATTGGCCAGATCGGGGATGTCTAGAGTCATCGTGAGGTAGGCCAAACCTCGTTCAGACAAAGAAATCGGACGCGCCCCGATAAGCATCGTTTATCCCCATTCGGGTCGGACAAGGCTGTGGATAAGCACGGGATAGATGCTGCAATTCATTGAGCGGCAAGGCTTTTGCGGTGGGAGCCTAAAAAATGAGCGAAATGCTCGCCAAGCCTCGTTTTTGGCGGCTCGGGTCTAGCCTTACAGGTGATATAACATATAAAATATATAAGACCCGCAAGTCACGGTGACGAGCTGGTATTTTCCGAACCAACAAGCCGTCGCCGTTGTCGTAAAATATTCGTTTCTCAGAGCAACCCTTTACGAAAGGAAGTCGCCGTGCTTGAAGCCTATCGCGCCCACGTTGCAGAGCGTGCAGCCCTCGGTATCCCCCCGCTGCCCCTGTCCAAGCAACAGACCACTGAACTGGTCGCCCTGCTGAAGAATCCCCCCGCAGGTGAAGAAGCCGCCCTGGTCGAGCTGATCACCTACCGTGTTCCGGCCGGTGTGGATGATGCCGCCAAGGTCAAGGCCGAGTTCCTGGCCAAGGTCGCCAAGGGTGAAGAAGCCTGCGCCCTGATCTCCAAGGAAAAAGCCACCGAACTGCTCGGCACCATGCTCGGCGGTTACAACGTCAAGCCGTTGATCGACCTGCTCGGTTGCGCCACCTGTGGCGCGGTTGCCGCGGAAGGCCTGAAGAAGACCCTGCTGGTCTTCGACTTCTTCCACGATGTCGCCGAACTGGCCAAGTCCAGCAATGCCACCGCCGCCGCCAATGCCAAGGCTGTGATGCAGTCCTGGGCCGACGCCGAGTGGTTTACCTCGCGTCCGGAAGTCCCGGCTTCGCAGAAGCTGACCGTCTTCAAGGTCACCGGCGAAACCAATACCGACGACCTGTCGCCGGCACCGGATGCCTGGTCGCGTCCTGACATCCCGCTGCACGCCCTGGCCATGCTCAAGAACGCCCGTCCGGGTATCAACCCCGACGAACCAGGTGCCCGCGGCCCGATCAAGCAACTCGAAGCGCTGGCTGCCAAGGGCAACCTGATCGCCTACGTCGGTGACGTGGTCGGTACCGGCTCTTCCCGCAAGTCCGCCACCAACTCCGTACTGTGGTTCACCGGCGAAGATATTCCTTTCGTCCCGAACAAGCGCTTTGGCGGTTTCTGCCTGGGTTCCAAGATCGCTCCGATCTTCTTCAATACGATGGAAGATGCTGGTGCCCTGCCGATCGAAATCGACGCCGGTCAAATGGACATGGGCGACGAGATCGAATTGAAGGTTGATCAAGCCACCGGCAAGGTTACCGCGCTGAAGAACGGCACCGTGATCGCCGAATCCCAACTCAAGACGCTCGTCATCCTTGACGAAGTCCGCGCTGGCGGCCGTATCCCCCTGATCATCGGTCGTGGCCTGACCACCAAGGCGCGCGAATTCCTCAAGCTGCCGCAAAGCACCCTGTTCCGCCTGCCGCAAAACCCGGCCGACGACGGCAAGGGCTACTCGCTGGCCCAGAAGATGGTCGGCAAGGCCTGCGGCGTGACCGGCATCCTGCCGGGCACCTACTGCGAGCCGAAGATGACTACGGTGGGTTCGCAAGACACCACCGGCCCGATGACCCGCGACGAACTGAAGGATCTGGCCTGCCTCGGCTTCTCTGCTGACCTGGTCATGCAGTCCTTCTGCCACACCGCCGCCTATCCGAAGCTGGTCGACGTTCGCATGCACCGCGAACTGCCATCCTTCATCTCGACCCGTGGCGGCGTTGCGCTGCGTCCGGGCGACGGCGTCATCCACTCCTGGTTGAACCGTCTGCTGCTGCCGGATACCGTCGGTACAGGTGGCGACTCGCACACCCGCTTCCCGATCGGCATCTCCTTCCCGGCCGGTTCCGGCCTGGTCGCTTTTGCCGCCGCTACCGGCGTCATGCCGCTCGACATGCCGGAATCCGTGCTGGTTCGCTTCAAGGGCAAGATGCAGGAAGGCATCACCCTGCGCGATCTGGTTAACGCCATTCCGCTGTACGCCATCAAGGCCGGCCTGCTGACCGTCGAGAAGAAGGGCAAGAAGAACGTCTTCTCCGGCCGCATCCTCGAAATCGAAGGTCTGCCGGATCTGAAGGTCGAACAGGCTTTCGAGCTGTCCGACGCCGCTGCCGAGCGTTCTGCTGCTGCTTGCGCCATCGCCCTGAACAAGGAACCGATCGTCGAGTACATGCGTTCGAACATCACCCTGATGAAGTGGATGATTGCCGAAGGCTACGCCGATGCCCGCACCCTGAAGCGCCGCATCAAGTCGATGGAAGAGTGGATTGCCAACGGCACGCTGCTCAAGGCTGACGCCAACGCCCAGTACGCCGCCGTGATCGAAATCGATCTGGCCGAAGTTACCGAGCCGATCCTGGCATGCCCGAACGATCCGGATGACGTCAAGGTCCTCTCCGAAGTCGCCGGCGCCAAGATCGACGAAGTCTTCATCGGTTCCTGCATGACCAACATCGGCCACTTCCGTGCTGCCGGCAAGGTCCTCGAAGGCAAGTCCGACATCCCGACCCGTCTGTGGATCGCTCCGCCGACCAAGATGGATGCGCTGATCCTGACCGAAGAAGGCTACTACGGCGTTCTCGGCAAGTCCGGCGCCCGTATGGAAATGCCGGGCTGCTCGCTGTGTATGGGTAACCAGGCACAGATCCGCAAGGGCTCCACCGCGATCTCTACCTCCACCCGTAACTTCCCGAACCGCCTCGGTATCGACACCCAGGTTTATCTGGGTTCCGCCGAACTGGCCGCCATGTGCGCCTTGGCCGGCCGCATCGTGACCGTTCCGGAATACATGGAGCAGATCAAGCTGGTGAATGCCAAGGCCAGCGAAGTCTATCGTTACATGAACTTCGATCAGATTCCGGAGTTTGTGGAACAGGCGGCTACCGTCGAGATGTAATTCGCGAAGATCGGCGCTCTTGGGGCGCCGATTGCAGCAAAAAGCCCCCGTCGGGAAACCGGCGGGGGCTTTTTACATGGGCCTTTCAGGCAGCCGGAATTTTTGCCAGAAAGCGATCAAGCTGGTTGGCGAAGGCCTGCCGGTCGGCCTGACTGAAGGCATTGGGGCCGCCCGTTTGCACGCCGGCACTGCGCAGATCTTCCATGAAGTTGCGCATGGTCAGGCGTTCCTGAATGTTGGCCGTGGTGTACATCTCGCCGCGCGGATTCAGGGCGTGGGCGCCGCGTTCGATGACCAGGGAGGCGAGCGGGATGTCGGCAGTGATAACGAGATCGCCTGTCGTCAGTTGATCGACAATGTGTGCATCGGCGACATCGAAACCGCTCGGCACCTGGATGGCGCGGATAAATTTCGATGGCGGCGTACGCAGCATTTGGTTGGCGACCAGAATGGTCTGGATCTGCCGACGCTCGGCGGCGCGAAAGATGATTTCCTTGATGACGCCGGGGCAGGCGTCGGCATCGACCCAGATTTGCATCTTACTTGGCCAGCGGTGCAAATTCGGCCGGCACCCAGGCGTAGCCTTTCTGTTCCTTGCGGACATGGCCGATGCCCGGGAAGGGCAGGTGCATCCCGGCAACCATCAGCTTTTCGCGAGCGGCCTGATGGAAGACGCGCTTGCGAGCAATGACAGCCTGTTTTGGATCGTTGTCGAACTCAAAGGCGACTTCAGGGCGAGCGAATTGCACGGCGTGGTTGTGCACCAGGTCGCCGAGGATCAACAGCCGCTGATCTCCGCTCTGGAAGAGATAACTGGCGTGGCCGGGCGTGTGGCCATGGGTGTCGACGCTGGAAATGCCAGTCAGCAATTCGCGGTCGCTATCGAAGGTTTTCCACTTGCCGCTTGCCAAGTAAGGAGCCGCTGCGTCGCGCGACATCTTGAAGAAGGGCTGGAAGTCCTTTGGTGCCTTGGCAGCGATTTCCTCGCTCAGCCAGAAATCATTGTCGGCCTTGGCGGACCATATTTCAGCATTGGCAAAGACAGCCTTGCCTTCCGGAGTGACCAATCCATTGACGTGGTCGCCATGCAGGTGGGTGATGAGCACGGTGTCCACCTGCTCCGGCACATAGCCGGCCGCCTTCAAGTTGTCCACGATATTGCCGAGGCCTGGTCCGAACAGCTTGGCCGCGCCGGCATCAACCAGTACGAGCTTGTTGCCTGTGTTGATCAGATAGGCATTGACCGCAGTTTGTACCTTGGGCCCCTTGAGGAATTCGCGGGCCAGCAGGCGCTGGATGTCGCGCTGCTGGATGTTCTTCAGTAATTTCTCGTCAAGATCGATGGCGCCGTCGTACAACGCGGTAACCTCGAAGTTGCCCAGCATCAGGCGGTAGTAGCCGGGAACCTGGGTCTTCTGTTGTGGCGCTTCGGCGATGGCAAAGCTTGAGGTGGCCAGCAGCAGCGCAGCAAGACAGAGGCGGCGGAGCGAGTCGCCGATGGGCGAAGAAACGGCACGGGGCATGGTGATCTCCTGAGAGGGTGGAATGAAAACAGATGCTGACCCGGAACGGCTTGTCGGCGCCGTTTCGACCGGAAGGCGAATATTGCCATGGACTGGCCTGTTGACAAATGCATCACCGCTGCCGTTTCATGGGGTTCGACTGGTTTCTGCTACTTTCCCTTCCCCCTGGAGATGTCCATGATCCAAGAAAGTCTCCGTCGCTGCATCTTGCGCCCTGTGGTTACGATCTTCATCGTCTTGCAGGCTGGATGGGTTGGGGCGCAGTTGCCGGACAAGCTGCCGCCCGCCCCTGATTATCGCGGGGAAATTCGCCGGACGCCGGACGGGCGCTTGATGGTTTTGTCCGAAGAGGCAAAGCTGGTACGTGCTGCAGATTTGCCGGCCACAATGAGCGTAGGTCACGGAGAAAAGATTTCGACGCTGACCGAGGCCGCCCGGCTCGCCAAGGATGGCGAGGTGATCGAGATTCACTCCGGTGATTACCGTGGGCAGCCAGCCGTTTGGACGCAAAATAACCTGCTCATCCGTGGTGTTGGCCAGCGACCGGTCATGCTGGCTGATGGCCAGAGCGCCGAGGGCAAGGCGATCTGGGTTGTACGCGGCGGCAAGGTGACAATCGAGAATATCGAGTTTCGCGGGGCGCGGGTGGCGAGCCTGAATGGGGCCGGTATCCGCTTTGAAAAGGGAAACCTCACGGTCCGATCCTGCGCCTTTTTTGACAATGAAATGGGTATCCTGACTGCAAATTTCCCGGAACTCAGTCTGGAAGTCATCAATAGTGAATTCGGCGATGCGCCACGCCACAAAGGCGACCTGCACCACCTGCTATATGTCGGCGCTATTGGCAAGTTCGTGCTGCGTGGCAGCCGGTTTCACAATGGTTACCTCGGCCATCTGGTCAAGTCGAGGGCGCGCGAAAACCACATTCTTTACAACATGCTGGTCGATGGGGCTGGTGGTAGGGCTTCCTACGAGCTGGAGTTTCCCAATGGCGGCGTGGCCTACGTGATTGGCAATACCATTGGCCAGAGTGCCGGCACCGATAATCCAAGTATTGTTGCTTATGGTGCTGAAGGTCCGCGCTGGTCCGATAACGCCTTGTATATGGCTCACAACACCTTGATTAACGATGCACCGGCCGGCAATTTCGTCAATGTACGTATCGACAAGATTGGCGCCGATGTTGAGGTCTGGCTACTCAATAACCTGATGGTCGGCACCGGCGATCTGTTCAAGCCCGCGCAGGGACGTTTCGACGGAAATCGTCTGGTGGCCAGGGGCGATTTGATCGAATCCAATGGAATTCCACTGCGCCTGACCAATATGTCACCGCTGCGCGGTGCGGTCCGGCCGCCAGGTCAGGCAAGAGGCATTGAACTCCTGCCCGACGCTGAATTCCGCTTTCCGACAGGTAGTCGCTCGATGCGCCCCAACAGCATGCTGGCGCCGGGCGCCTTCCAGTAATTTAGACGGGCTTGGCGCCCATCGCTTCGCCCATGCGGATGGTGCGGGTCGATGCCCATTCCGGGTTGAAGGCAAGGGTGTCTTTCGGGAAGAGCATGACGACGGTCGAGCCGAGCAGGAAACGGCCCATTTCCTCGCCTTTTTTCAAGGAGACGGCCTGTTCGCCATCGTAGCGCCATTCACGAACCACGCCCGGACGCGGTGGGTTGATCATGCCGTGCCAGACGGTGGCCATGCTGCCGACGATGGTGGCACCGACCAGAGTCAGTACGAAGGGGCCGAATTCGGAGTCGAAAACGCAAACGACGCGCTCATTACGGGCGAAGAGGCCAGGAACGCCGCGCGCTGTGGTCGGATTGACCGAGAACAGTTCGCCGGGAACGTAGATCATGCGGCTCAGCTGGCCATCGCAGGGCATGTGGATGCGGTGATAGTCACGCGGGCTGAGGTAGAGCGTGGCGAAGCTGCCGTTCTCGAATTGCTCGGCCAGTTTTCGGTCACCGCCGACCAGCGCGGTGGTTGAATAACTGTGGCCCTTGGCCTGGAAAATCTGGTCGCGTTCTATCGGGCCGAACTGACTGATCGCGCCATCGACCGGGCTGAGGAAATCGGCCTCGGCCAGTGGGCGGGCACCTTCCTTGAGCGGCCGGGTGAAAAATTCGTTGAAACTCTTGTAGCTGGTGATCTCCGGGTTGGCTGCCTCGGACATATTCACGTTGTAGCGACCTACAAACCAACGGATGACGCTGGTCGTCAGGCTACCTGCTTCCTTTGAGGCCAGTTTTCCGGCGAGGGCGGTCAGCGCCTGTTTCGGGATCAAGTATTGGGGCAGGACGGCGAGACGGTCGGACACGGGCAAATTTCCAAGCAGAAAACCAGCAATTATACGGGGTCGGTTTCCGGCGGCGTTGCTTCAGGCGCCGGGGTGGAAGTCTGTTCAGCAAAGGCCGGAACGGCATAGGAGGGCGCGGCAGTCCACCGTTCGCGCCGCCATTTTTCGCGTTCGCCGTTGCCGCAGAAAGTCCAGGCGACCAGACGGCTCTGCTTCTGGCCCTGCGCCATCGGGATGATGCGCGATTCGACGACCTTGGCCTTCTTGAGGGCGGCCTCGATGTGCGGCAGGTTGTCGCCCTGGGAAAGCAGGCTGGTGAACCACATCACCCGCTTCGGGATGTTGCAGCTCTGCTCGATCATCAATTTGACGAAAGCGCGCTCGCCACCGTTGCACCACAGTTCGGCGCCACCGCCGCCGAAATTGAGGCGCGGCTCAGCGGCGCCGCGCTTGGCGCCTGGCTTGTTGAGGTTGTTCCACTTGCGCTGGCTGACCGCGTGGACATCATCCGGGGAATTATGGAATGGCGGGTTGCAGATCGAGAGATCGAACACTTCGCCGGAGCGCAGCAGGCCGGTGAAAATGTTTTCCCACACCGTCTGGTGGCGCAGTTCGATCTTGCCGGCCAGTTCGGGGTTCTTGGCGATGATGGCTGCTGCATTAGCCAGCGCGGCCTCGTCGATATCGACGCCCAGAAAGGACCAGCCGTATTCGGCATGACCGATCAGCGGATAAACCAGATTGGCGCCGGTGCCGATGTCGAGTACGCGTACGCCAGAGCCACTCGGGATGTTCTTCTTGTTGCAGGTGGCCAGCAGATCGGCAACGCTGTGGATATAGTCGGCCCGGCCAGGAATCGGCGGGCACAGGTAGCCGGCCGGAATATCCCAGCCCTTGACCCCGTAGTGATGCATCAGGATCGCCCGGTTGAGCATTTTGACGGCGGCCGGGTTGGCGAAGTCGATGCTGGCTGTGCCGGCCTGAGTCGTCTTGATGTGCTTGGCCAGGGCAGCCGAGGTGGCAGCCAGGGCGGCGAAATCGTAGCCTTCGGCATTTTTGTTGCGGGGGTGCATGGCTTACTCGGACGGACGGCGGGGGGCGAAGTATCCCACGAATCAATGTTCCCTGCCGTCGATGCGCGGCTGCAGCAGCATCGGGATCGTGCGCCAGGCCAGGATGCCAAAGGCAATCAGCCAGCAGGTGGCCGACAGGTGTATCCAGCCGAGATAGGCAGCAGGTGCCAATTGGGGTAGCAAGATGCGGACGCAAAGGGCGCCGAGCATGATGTAGAGCACTAGCCGGTCGATGCCATCGAATACCACTTTGCGCCCGGTATGGCCTTTGGAGATACGGATGATCATGTCCGGAATGACTGTACCCATGGCGCCGAAGGTGAACAGGTGCACCGATACCGAGCCGACCCAGACAAAACTGACGACGTGGCCGATGGCCTCGATCAACAGTTGGCCAACGATGCAAAGATAGCCGACGTACATGATGCCGATGTCGATGCGCTTGAAGGCCAGTTGCGGCTTCCAGTAGAAAAAGCGGATGCCGAGCAGTGTGGCGAGCAGTAGCGAGATTACTGCGGTCAATGAACGTGGCAGGACAAATTCGATGACGAGCAACAGTCCGAGCAGCTTGATCGCCATGTCTAGCACCGGGTGGCGCAGGATCTGGGCCTGGAAGGCGGCCTTCATGAACCCGGTCAGCGTGCGTTCCAGCATGACCAGGAAGGCCAGCCGGAAAAGCGCGATGGTCATGCTGTAGCCGGCCGTGAAATCACCCCCCGCCAGCATCAGATATTTGGCGAAGATGAATGCGGGCAACATCACTATAAAAAATGCATTGTCGCGATAGCTGTCCTGGTTACGATGGCGGATCAGCGTCCACATCAGCATGGCTGCGATGCTGCCCAGAAAGAGATTGTTCGCAAGATAGAACAAAGGCATCGGCCATGAACCGCCAAAGCTCATGCCTATCCGTTCAGCGACCCAGGCGCCGGAAAGCCACATGAGTGCCAGGCCGTGATAGCCGCGAATATTGACCCAATTCTTGGTCGAGGTCAGCAGGAAACCGCCGAGTACCGCCCAGCCGAAGCCGAAGAACATTTCGTGGGCGTGCCACTGCACCGAGGTGAACGGGTTTGCCGGAGCCGCCAGGTGGCCGCTGAAAATCAGCGCCCAGAGCATTGGCATCGACATCCCCGCCAGGCAAGCCAAGGTGAAGAATGGACGGAAGCCGACCAGCCAGAAAGGATGATTTGAAGCGCGCATGGCGAACCTGTTACTGGATTAAGTATCTAAGTCACAAGTTTAGCGACACTCGGTACAGACAAAATTGATTTATACCCGGCTCGTCAAGCATCGGTCTTAACATTGGCGTAAAATCTATACCTTGGCCGGGGAAGAGGGGATGCTGGCCGGTTTCCATAAGGATAATGATGAAGCGTGTGGATGATTTCCGCTTGCGGCTTGGCAAGCATGAACTGGTACCGATCATGGTCGGTGGCATGGGCGTCGATATTTCTAGTGCTGATCTGGCTGTCGAGGTGGCTCGACTGGGAGGCGTAGGTCATATTTCCGACGCCATGATCAAGACTGTCTCGGATCGCCGCTACAAGACCAAGTTCGTCAAGGACAAGCTCGCGCTTTACAAGTACAACGTCGAAAACGAAGACAAGTCACCGGTCAAGTTCGATCTTGGCAAGCTGGCTGAAGCTACCCGTCTGCATGTAGAAGGGTCCATGTCGCGCAAGACGGGCGATGGCATGATTTTCATCAACTGCATGGAAAAGCTGACCATGAACGCGCCGAAAGAGACGCTCAAGGTCCGCATGGAAGCTGCGATGGATGCTGGCATCGAAGGCATTACGCTGGCTGCCGGCCTGCACCTCGGTTCCTTTGCGCTGATCGAGGCTCACCCGCGTTTTCGCGACGTTCAGTTGGGTATCATCGTTTCATCGGTGCGCGCCCTGCAGCTCTTCCTCAAAAAGAATTTCCGTACCGGCCGTCTGCCCGATTACATCGTGGTTGAAGGTCCGCTGGCCGGCGGCCACCTCGGTTTCGGCATGGACTGGGCGCAGTATGATCTGGCGACCATCGTCACTGAAGTCATCCAGTACCTGAAAAACGAAAATCTGGATATTCCGGTCATTCCGGCTGGCGGCATCTTCACTGGTTCCGATGCGACCGCTTTCCTTGAAGCTGGCGCGGCTGCTGTCCAGGTGGCAACCCGCTTTACCGTGGCAGAAGAGTGCGGCTTGCCGACTGCCGTCAAGCAGGAATACTTCAAGGCCAGCGAAGAAGATATCGAGGTCAATCAGATTTCGCCGACTGGCTATCCGATGCGGATGATCAAGGGTAGTCCAGGCATCGGTTCAGGCATCCGCCCGAACTGCGAAGCCTATGGCTACCTGCTCGATGCCAATGGCAAGTGTTCCTATGTGACTGCCTACAATCGTGAAGTTGCCGCTCATCCCGAAGCGCGCAAGATAACTGTCATGGACAAGACCTGTCTGTGCACGCACATGCGCAACTTCGATATCTGGACCTGTGGGCACCTGACTTATCGTCTGAAAGACACTACCCGTCGCCTTGAGGATGGTAGCTATCAGGTTCTTTCGGCTGAGCATATCTTCAAGGATTATCAGTTCAGCGTGGAGCAAAAAATAGCATTGCCTGAACTGTGACCTGATTGAATCAATGGCACACGAATCAAATTGTGTGCCATTTTTTTGTGCCTGTCGTTTGCCGCCATTTCGCCAATAACAACCATGCTCCTTGCCAAGATGTTGCGCCTGACAAATGCGGTGCGTTTGCTCCGATTTTTGACGGTTAGCTTTGCCTTTGTGCAACTCACGATCATGCCGGTTCTGGCTGAATCGGAGCAGACCTTCAGCTTGCAGGGCTTTGGCACCTTGGGGGTGGCAAGGACAACCTCCAGCGATCTGCAGTTCGTCCGTGATTTGTCTCAGCCGAGCGGTATCAAGAAGGACTGGGACGGCAGGATCGACAGTGTGCTTGGCTTGCAGGGGGGGTGGCATATCAACCCTCAGGTTGAAGCTGTCGTGCAGGCAACAACCCGCTATCGCTACGACAGAACTTACAACCCGGAAATCACCTGGGCGTTCGTCAAATACGATCCAACGCCTAGCCTGACATTGCGCGCCGGGCGTCTGGGAACGGAATTTTTCATGATGGCCGATTCCCGCTGGGTTGGATATTCCTTCCTGACGGTACGTCCTCCCGGGGATTACTTCTGGTATCTGCCTTTTTACAGCATTCATGGGGTGGATGCAGCGTACACCATACCCATGGGAGAGAATCTCCTGCGCGTCAAGGCGTTTTACGGAAACTCCGATGGCAAAATTCCGCTAGCCGACAGGCAGTGGGAGATCAAGGGATCGCCGATGGTCGGGGCATTTCTTGAGTACCAGATTTCGTCCTGGCTGATCCGTGCAAGCTACGCCAACATCACCTTCAAGAACGATTTGCCGATTGCCGGTTTGGTACCCGCTTCGTCGGCCGAGTACCTGACCACGAAGGACAGGCGCACCGACTATTATTCGCTGGGTGTGGTCTATGATCAGGGGCCTTGGCAGGTGCAACTGATGCTCAATCATATCGAGCAGGGCAACAACGCGCTTGAGGACTCCAATGGGGGTTACCTGCTCGCCGGTTACAGGATCGGTGAGGTGACTCCCTATCTCGGCTATTCCTGGGTGCGGTCGGAACGGCATGCCGGATCCGATCCATATGCGAGTCGTGTGATTGCCGATTCGCATTCGGATCAAAAAACGAGCATCGTCGGCATGCGCTGGGATGCAGCCCGGAATATTGCGCTCAAGGCCCAGTGGGATGGTGTTCATGGTGACCCGACATCGATTTTCCCGTATCGCAACGATCCGGTGAACGGTCGCTGGTCAGGGAAAATGGATATTTATTCGCTAACGCTGGACTTCATCTTCTAGGCAAATGTCCATGCGTCGCCTATTCCTCTTTTGCGTGATCTCCTGGTTGTTGGTGCAGCCAACAGCAGAAGTGCGTGCGGAACTCGTCGTCGTCGTCAATGCACGCTGCGGTGTGGCTGCAATGACGCGCAATGAAGTTATCAATCTGTTTTTCGGGCGGACCAGACAATTCTTCAACGGAATAGAGGCGCAGCCCGTCGATATGCCGGATACCCACCCGGATCGTGCGCGCTTTTACAATGCGCTGGTTGGTAAGGACCTCTCGGAAATCAATGCTTACTGGTCAAGGCAGGTCTTTTCAGGACGAATGCAACCACCTGTCAAGGTTGGCTCGCCGGACGAAGTGCTGAAATGGGTCGTTGCCCATCCTGGGGGTATCGGCTTCGTCGAACTATCCAAGGCGGACGCCCGGGTTCGCGTGGTGCACGAACTGACCTCTAAGTAAAAAATTGGAGCTTTTATTGAACGTTGAGCTGATCGGTATGGTCATCATCTTTGTGGCCATTGCGGTGATTGTCATCAAGCTGGGGTAATCTCCGCATGTGCTGTGCTTCCCGGCCTTACGGGGGCACGTCACCGGTTTTTACAACAACGAAGGAGACAAACATGCCCAATCGCATCATCAGCAATATTATTGCCGGCCAATCCGTCGTTTCCGCCAGCAAGGAAACCACAGTCCGGTCCGCTTGCAGCCTGATGGCTCAAAAGCGAATCGGTGCCTTGCTGGTTGTCGAAAGTAACCAGATCGTCGGAATTTTCACTGAGCGCGATGCGCTCAACAAGGTCTTGGCTGGCAATCTGGATCCGGATAAAACCACTCTGGCGCAGGTCATGGTCGCCAATCCGCAAACGATTCGAGCTGACAAGCCCTTGGCTTACGCCTTGCAGTACATGGTCGATGGCGGTTTCCGCCATGTTCCCGTCGTGGATCAGAATGGCGCTCCAATGGGCATGGTTTCGGCTCGAGATGCCTTGGGGCAGGATATGGTTCAGCTTGAGCGTGACCTGAAGTTCAGGGAGCACCTTGAGGAAAATATCGCCTAAGCTGCTTCGGTCGGCCAGCCAAAACGCGCCAGTGTGGCGGCGAATTCGCCGGACACTGGCGCTTTTATGTCCAGTCGCTGGCCGGTGCTCGGGTGGTTGAATGACAGCCCGACGCAGGCCAGCAGCAAACGGTTGCTGCCAAGTTGCTCGGCAAAGAAGCGGTTGTGGCGCCCTTTGCCATGAGTGGCATCACCGATGATCGGGTGGGCGATATGCTTGAGATGGCGTCTGATCTGATGGCGACGACCGGTTACTGGCTCGATTTCCAGAAGGGCATAGCGGCTACTCGGATAGCGATCGATTTCGATCGGCAACTCTATCTCGGCCAGTTTCCGGAAGTGCGTCAGCGCCGGCTGTGCCTCGGTGCTGCTCTGTTCACCCTTGAATTCATAGGCGTCACGCTGACGGGTGAGCGGGTGGTCGATACTGCCTGATTCTGGCGGGTAGCCGCGGACAACCGCCCAGTAGCGTTTGCTGACCATGCCTTGTTCGAATTGCTGCCCGAGTTGGCTGGCTACGGCCGGATTCAGGCCAAAAAGCAGGACGCCGGAAGTGCCGCGGTCGAGTCTATGTGCCGGCCAGACACGCTGACCTATCTGGTCACGCAGAATCTGGATGGCGAAGCGCGTCTCGTGACGATCGATTTCCGAACGGTGGACCAGCAGGCCCGAGGGCTTGTCGATAACGACGATGTATTCGTCGCGAAAGAGGATCGGTAGTTGTTCAGGCAAAGAAACGTTGCTTGGCAGCGGCTGGAATATTCATTCCTGTAACGTGGGCGCGATCCAGCAACTCCCAGTAATAGCGATAAGAGGCGCGGTCGTGCAATTTTCCTGCGTGCTGAATCGGGCCCCAGTCCTTGTCCTGGGCGGAGATCAGGATTTCTGCGGCAGCCTCCACTTCAGAGAAGTCCGGACGCATGGCTTCGACAATCGGCACGATCTGGTTTGGATGGATGCTCCACATGCGCAGAAAACCGAATTCGCTTCGGGCGCGCCGCGCATCGTTGCGGATGTAGTCGATGTCCTTCAGTTCTGTCGTCACGTTATGGGCTGGCACAACACCGCAGGCCAAGGCGGCGGCGCTGATTTCGCACTTGGCCCGGGCGACCAGCGGGTGATCGAACTGTCCCGGGCTCTTCATGGCGCTACCGGGGATGGCCCCGTGGTGACCTGATACGAAATCCATCAGGCCGAAATCCAGGCTTTCAACCCCAGGCAAGGCAGCAATTTCCCAGACTTCACGGAGGGCGCCGTGGGTTTCGATCAACACATGGACGGGAATACGGCGTTCGATACCGAATTTTTGCTCGATCTCACGCAGCGCTTCGATCTGCACCTGAACATCACCGGCGCTACAGGGTTTTGGTAGCGTGATGAAAGGCAGGCGGCTGCCAGCGCGGCTGACCAGGATTTCCATGTCTTGCTGCCAGTGAGGATGCGTCACGTCATGAACACGCGCACCAACCCGGTTGAACAGGTTGTCCTCACTCATGATCACCGCGGCAGCCATTTCAGCGTGCTCATGCTCGGCACCTGCATGGGCACCATCTTCGCAGTCGCAGGTGATATCAAAGATTGGCCCCAGCTCCTTTTGCAACAGAAGCGCCTTGCGCATCAGTTTTTCCGAGCCGGCATAATGATCGACGGCCGGCAGGACAGGAAAGGGCTTTTCACCGGCAAAAAGTACGGCTTTCGGATGGCGCATGTTTTCTGACCCGTAAAAGAAAAAGGCCGCGGCATTTTACCGCGGCCCTTCAATGAAGCTAAGAACTAATGCTGGATTACAGCATGTCCTTGACGGCTTCGGCTTCGTCGGTCAGTTCCTTGAGCGTGAAGTTCATCTTCTCGCGGCTGTACTCGTCGATTTCCAGACCCTGGATGATCTTGAACGAACCGCCCTTGCACTCGCACGGGAAGCCATAGACGATACCGGCCGGGATGCCGTAGGAGCCGTCGGATGGAACGCCCATGGTGACCCATTCGTCGGAACCGAGCACCCAGTCGCGGATGTGGTCAATAGCGGCGTTGGCAGCGGAAGCAGCAGACGACAGGCCGCGGGCTTCGATAATAGCGGCACCGCGCTTGCCGACGGTCGGCAGGAAGGTGTCGTTGTTCCAGGCGTGATCGTTGATCAGGGCCTTGACGCTGTCACCGTTGGAGGTGGTGCTGCGGTAATCGGCGTACATCGTCGGGGAGTGGTTGCCCCAGACGACCAGCTTCTTCAGGGAAGCAACCGGGCGGCCGATCTTGTTGGCCAGCTGCGACAGGGCGCGGTTGTGGTCAAGGCGCAGCATGCCGTGGTAGTTGTTCGGGTTGGTGCGGCCAACCTTCTTGGCGGCAGCAGCGGCGATGAAGGCATTGGTGTTGCAGGGATTGCCGACGACCAGAACCTTGACGTTCTCGCTGGCATTCTCGGCAATAGCCTTGCCCTGAACGGTGAAGATGGCGCCGTTGGCGGTCAGCAGGTCAGCGCGTTCCATACCCTTTGTACGCGGACGGGCACCAACCAGCAAGCAGACGTCGGCATCCTTGAAGGCAACGTTCGGGTCATCGGTGGCAACCATGCCGGCGAGCAGCGGGAAGGCGCAGTCTTCCAGCTCCATCATCACGCCCTTCACGGCTTGCTGAGCTTGCGGCAGATCGAGCAACTGAAGGATGACCGGCTGGTCTTTGCCGAGCATTTCGCCGGAGGCGATGCGGAACAGCAGGCTATAACCGATCTGGCCGGCGGCGCCGGTAATAGCTACGCGCATGGGGGCTTTGGACATGTATCGCTCCTGTAATGAAACTGCGTGATTGAATTGTTTGAGTTTGCTCGGGTGCCGGCCTTGAATTTTTCCCTTGCGTCGGCCGGCGCGAGAGACTTGTGATGTTAGAAGTTCGGCGTTTATGTGTCAATTCATCATATGTCTTATATAAGACAACTTTTCGTGGACGGTCTGCCGGAAATGTGCTGAAATTTGCCTCTATGACCCGTGACGTCTCCCGTCCTGCCCCCCGTTTGTCTTCGCCGACCTTCAGCCCTCTCTATCGCCAGATCAAGGATTTTCTGATCCGTAGTCTGGAGCAGGGTGAGTGGGGGCCGGGTGACTCCATTCCCAGTGAAGGGGAGTTGGCTGCACGCTTCAATGTCAGCCAGGGAACTGTGCGCAAGGCAATTGATGAAATGGCAGCCGAGAACCTGCTGGTCCGGCGTCAGGGGAAGGGGACTTTTGTTGCCACGCACAGCGACCCGCGTTCCTTCTATCGTTTTCTTCGTTTGGTACCGGATGATGGCAAGGCGACGCATGCGGTAAGTGATCCGTTTTTCTGTGAAACCATCGCGGCCACGCCTGAAGTAGCCATGGCATTAGGCCTGCAGCCAGGTGACAGCGTGCTTCATGTCAAGCGCTTGCTGCGTTTCAATGGTGAGCCTGTGGTCTTCGATCAGATTTATCTGGTTGCCGAGTTGTTTGGCGGTTTGGCCTTGGAGGGTTTGAGAGGAGGGGAGCGTTCCCTGTACAGCCTTTTTGAGGGTGATTTTGGGGTGCGCATGATTCATGCAGAAGAGCATTTGCGGGCGGTTTCGGCTGATGTGCAAAGTGCCGAATTGCTTGGGGTGCAAAAAGGTGATCCGCTTCTTCTTGTTGAGAGAACGGCATATACCTATGGAAATAAACCGGTGGAGTGGCGTCGCGGTTTGTATTGCACGCGCCGGCACTATTACCGGAATGATTTGGGGTGAGAGACCCGTGCTTTCGGATTAGGTCGGAAAGCGCCCGGCGTGGCGTGTTCTGGCTGATTTTGAATGTATAATTACAGTTCTTTTCAAACCACGTACAAGCGGATAACCGCATCTTCACGCGAGGGATGACGTTCATGGCAGAAATGACCATCAAGAAACGTCCAAAAAATTTGGACTTGACTACAATTAGGTTGCCGTTGCCTGGCAAAGTTTCAATTCTGCATCGCGTCAGCGGTGTGGGTTTGTTTCTCTGTCTTCCGCTTCTGCTTTGGCTGTTTGGTGCCAGCGTGGCATCTCCAGAAGGTTTTGCCGGTGTCAAGGCAATCGCAGGGATGTTCCTGGTGAAAGTGATTCTGGCGGGCCTGATCTGGGCGTTCATGCATCACTTCTGTGCCGGTATCCGCTTCCTGCTTCTCGATTTGCATGTTGGCATCGAAAAAGAGGCTGCTAACAAGTCCGCCGGCATGGTGTTGGCTGTTAGCCTGCCACTGACTGCGATCCTGGTTTGGGGGATTCTGCTGTGATCAACCGTATTGTTGTTGGTGCCCATTACGGCCTGAAGGACTGGATCGCCCAGCGTGCCACCGCAGTCATCATGGCTGTTTATTCTGTGCTGATCGCCGCTGTTTTGCTGGTGGTTCGGCCGAATACCTTCGAGGCCTGGCAGGGTGTGTTCGCCAATGGCGTCATCAAGTTCCTGACTTTCCTCTTCTTCGTCAGCCTGTTCTACCACGCCTGGATTGGCGTGCGTGACATCTGGATGGATTACGTGAAGCCGACGGGTATCCGTCTGACTCTGCACGTCCTGACCATTTGCGCTCTGGTGGGCTACACCGCCTGGGCTGCTGCGATTCTCTGGAGGCTGTAAGCGTGAGTATTCCTGTTCTCAAGTTTGATGCGGTGATCGTTGGTGCCGGCGGTGCCGGTCTGCGTTCCGCGATCCAATTGTCCGAAGCCGGCCTGAAAACGGCAGTGCTGTCCAAGGTTTTTCCGACCCGTTCGCATACCGTTGCGGCGCAGGGGGGTGTTGCTGCTTCCCTGGGTAACTCCGAGGAAGATCACTGGACGTGGCATATGTACGATACCGTCAAGGGTTCCGACTGGCTCGGCGACCAAGACGCGATCGAATTCATGTGCAAGAAGGCCAACGAAGTTGTCGTTGAGCTCGAGCATTACGGCATGCCTTTTGACCGTACTGACGACGGCAAGATTTATCAGCGCCCGTTCGGCGGCCACATGTCGAACTTCGGCGAAAAGCCGGTGCGCCGTTCCTGTGCTGCCGCTGACCGTACTGGTCACGCCATGCTGCATGCCATGTATCAGCGCAACGTCAAGGCCAATACCCAGTTCTTCGTTGAATGGATGGCCCTTGACCTGATTCGTGACGAAGAAGGCCACGTCCTCGGCGTTACTGCGATGGAAATGGAAACCGGCCAGATCGTAATCTTCCACGCTCGTGCCACCATTTTTGCAACCGGTGGTGCCGGCCGTATCTTCTACTCTTCGACCAATGCCTTCATCAATACCGGTGACGGTCTGGGTATGGCGGCACGTGCCGGTATCCCGCTCGAAGACATGGAGTTCTGGCAGTTCCACCCGACCGGTGTTGCCGGTGCTGGCGTGCTGATTACCGAGGGTGTGCGCGGCGAAGGCGGCATTCTGCGTAATTCCAGCAAGGAACGCTTCATGGAGCGCTACGCGCCGAACGCCAAGGATCTGGCTTCGCGTGACGTGGTTTCGCGCGCCATGGCGACCGAAATCAAGGAAGGCCGCGGCTGCGGCGTCAACAAGGACTACGTTCTGCTTGACATCACCCACCTCGACCCGGCGACCATCATGAAGCGTCTGCCTGGCATCCATGAAATTGGCCTGCAATTTGCGGGTGTCGATTGCCTGAAAGAGCCGCTGCCAGTCGTGCCGACCTGCCACTACCAAATGGGCGGTATTCCGACCCATTACTCCGGTCGTGTTGTGATGCCGAAGGATGGCGACATGAGTAGCATCGTTCCCGGTTTCTATGCCGGTGGAGAATGTGCCTGTGCCTCGGTGCATGGCGCCAACCGTCTTGGTACCAATTCGCTGCTTGATCTGCTGGTCTTTGGCAAGTCGGCCGGTGACTCCGCAGTTGAAGATCTCAAGGCTGGCCGCGCTCACCGCGAACTGCCAAAGGACGTCGCTGACAAAACCTTGGCTCGCATCTCCGCGCTGGATAACCGCAAGGGCGGTGCCAATGTGCACGAAACCCGTCTGGCCATGCAGCGCACGATGCAGGACCATGCTGGCGTGTTCCGTTTTGGCGACATGCTCAAGCAAGGTGTCAGCAAGATCCTCGAAGTCGAGAAGGCTGCCCGCCAGCTCGAGATCAAGGACAAGTCGATGGCCTGGAATACGGCTCGGACCGAAGCGCTCGAAATGGAAAACCTGATCGAAGTCGCCAAGGCCACGATGATCTCTGCCGAGGCCCGCAAGGAATCCCGCGGTGCCCACGTTCGCGACGATGCACCGGATACCGCAGAGTTCCCGAATGGCCGTAATGACAAGGAATGGCTGAAGCACACGCTGTTCTCGCCGGTTGATAATTCGATCAGCTACAAGCCGGTCAACATGCAACCCCTGACCGTCGAGGCCGTAGCCCTCAAGACGCGCTCGTACTAATCGGAGTCCAGAATGAGCAAACGCATGGTTCAATTCAGTATCTACCGCTACGATCCGGACAAGGACGACGCGCCGTACATGCAGGACATCTCGGTCGAGCTCGAACCGACCGACCGCAAGCTGCTGGACGCGCTGACCAAGCTCAAGGCCAAGGACGACGCGATCTCTTACCGTCGCTCCTGCCGCGAAGGTGTTTGTGGCTCCGACGCCATGAACATCAACGGCAAGAACGGCCTGGCCTGCCTGACCGATATCGATAGCCTCAAGCAGCCGATCGTGCTGCGTCCACTGCCCGGTCTGCCGGTCATTCGCGACCTGATCGTCGATATGACACAGTTCTTCAAGCAGTACCACTCGATCAAACCTTACCTGATCAACAACGATCCGCCGCCGGAACGTGAGCGTCTGCAGTCGCCGGAAGATCGTGAAGAGCTGAATGGCCTGTACGAGTGCATTCTCTGTGCCTGCTGCTCTACTTCTTGCCCGTCGTTCTGGTGGAATCCGGACAAATTTGTCGGCCCGGCCGGTCTGCTTGCTGCCTACCGCTTCATCGCCGATACGCGCGACCAGGCGACCAACGAACGTCTCGACAACCTCGAAGACCCGTATCGTCTGTTCCGTTGCCATACCATCATGAACTGTGTTGACGTGTGCCCGAAGGGTCTGAATCCGACCAAGGCCATCGGCAAGATCAAGGATATGATGGTTCGTCGCGCCGTCTGATGGAAAGAGCGGACTACGAGCGCCTGCGCTGGCGTTGTATTCGTCGCGCTCTTCTCGAGCTTGACATCACCCTGACCCGTTTTCTGGATGGTGGCGAATTCGAGAAGCTGAACGGCGATCAGCAAAAGGCGTTCGTGGAGCTTGCTGACATGGAGGATTACGATCTGTGGGATTTGCTGACAGGCAAGGCAGAGATTGATGATCCTCGCTTGGCGCACATGGTGGCGCTGATTCGTAAGAGTTGAGTAAGGTTTGCATTCTATCTTGGGAATGTTGACCGCTTTTTTTGGCATTGCAGTGATAACCAACACCTGTAAAGGGAAGACTCCATGACGACTGAACGCAAGGCAATTTTGACAATCGATGGACAGGCTCCCGTCGATTTCCAGATCATGACCCCGACGCACGGCAACGATTGCGTTGATATTCGTACCCTTGGTGCCAAGACCGGGTTGTTTACTTACGACTCCGGCTTCCTTTCCACCGCTAGCTGCAAATCCAAGATCACCTTTATCGATGGCGATGTTGGGCAGCTTTTGTATCGCGGCTATCCAATCGAGCAACTTGCAGAAAACTGCAACTTCCTCGAAGTCACCTATTTGCTGAAGAACGGCGAATTGCCGAACGCCAAGCAAAAGACAGATTTCGAGGGCACCATCAAGAAACACACGATGGTCCATGAGCAACTGGCGAAGTTCTTCTCCGGTTTCCGTCGCGATGCTCACCCGATGGCTGTAATGACCGGTGTGGTTGGCGCACTGTCTGCCTTCTACCATGATGCGATGGACTTTTCCGACGCCGAACATCGCAACATCAGCTTCAACCGTCTGGTTGCCAAGATGCCGACCATCGTGGCCATGGCATACAAGTACAACACAGGCATGCCGTTCATGTTCCCGGACAATGAACTGGATTACACCGCCAACTTCATGCGCATGATGTTCGGCAATCCGTGTGAAAAGTATGTCCCGAATCCGGTTCTGGTCAACGCACTCGACACCATCTTCACGCTGCACGCCGATCACGAGCAGAATGCGTCGACTTCGACGGTTCGTCTGGCTGGTTCGTCCGGCGCCAATCCGTTTGCCTGTATCGCAGCTGGTATTGCCTGTCTGTGGGGCCCGGCTCACGGTGGCGCGAACGAAGCATGTCTGCAGATGCTCGAGCAGATCGGTGACGTCTCCAAGGTTGGCGAGTACATCAATCGCGCCAAGGACAAGAACGACTCCTTCAAACTGATGGGCTTCGGTCACCGCGTTTACAAGAACTTCGATCCGCGTGCCAAGCTGATGCGCAAGGTCTGTTTTGACGTTCTGTCTGAACTCGGTCTGGAAAACGATCGACTGTTCAAGCTGGCCATGGAACTGGAAAAGATTGCCCTGGAAGATCCGTACTTTGTCGAGAAGAAGCTCTACCCGAACGTCGACTTCTATTCCGGCATCGTTCAGAAGGCCATTGGCATTCCGACCGAAATGTTCACCTGTATCTTCGCGCTGGCCCGTACGGTTGGCTGGATGACTCAGTGGGAAGAAATGATCACCGATCCGGAATACAAGATCGGTCGTCCGCGTCAACTGTACATGGGTGCAGCAAAGCGCGACGTAGTACCGCTTGCCCAACGCGGCTAAGGAAGAAATTGGGCGGCCGTGTGGCCGCCCTTTTTTTACCCGTGGAGATTTGCGGCTCTGAAATGCTTGGCTGCAGAGGAAAATAACACCCTAGAGGGGATGCCTATGACTACGATGAATCAACTGTTCGACAGCACGATGTTCTTCGGCGGCAATGCGCCGTTCGTTGAAGAGCTGTACGAAAACTATCTGAACGATCCAACTTCCGTGCCCGCTGAGTGGCGCGATTATTTTGACCGTCTGGCCCAGATGCCGGGTGCCGTTGCGCGTGATGTCGCGCATGCACCGGTCGTCGCCGCCTTTGCTGAGCTTGGCAAGGATGGTGGCTTCCGCCCGGCGGCAGTGGTCGCTGGTGGCGATAACAAGAAACAATCCGCAGTCGGTCAACTCGTCACCGCCTATCGTTCGATGGGCACGCGCTGGGCAGAACTCGATCCGCTCAAGCGTTTGCCGCGTCCGAAAATCGACGAACTGGAGCCATCCTTTTATGGCTTTACTGATGGCGACCTGAACCAGACCTTTAGCGTTGGTTCGCTGAAGGGCCTGCCTGAGTCGGCTACGCTTGGCGATATCCTGCAAACCCTTAAGCAGACTTATTGCGGCACCGTTGGCGTCGAGTACATGTATATGTCCGACTACAACGAAAAGCGCTGGCTGCAGGAACGCCTGGAAACCATTCGTTCGCGTCCGACCTATAGCGCCGAGCAGAAAAAGCGTCTGCTGGAGCGTCTGACCGCCGCTGAAACCTTGGAGCGCTACCTGCATACCAAGTATGTTGGCCAGAAGCGTTTCTCACTGGAGGGTGGCGAGTCGCTGATCGTCTCCATGGACGAAGCTATTCGTACCGGTGGTAAACTCGGTATTGACGAAGTTGTTATCGGCATGGCCCACCGTGGTCGTCTGAACGTGCTGGTTAACACGCTGGGCAAGGCACCGTCCATGCTGTTTGCCGAATTCGAAGGCAAGAAGAAGAGCGATCTCTCTGCCGGTGACGTCAAGTACCACATGGGCTTCTCTTCCGACGTGTCCACGCCGGGAGGTCCATGCCACCTGACGCTGGCTTTCAACCCGTCGCATCTTGAAATCGTCAACCCGGTGGTCGAGGGTTCGGTTTACGCGCGCCAGGTTCGCCGTGGTGAAGAGGGCAAGTCGAAGGTTCTTCCGGTAGTTGTGCATGGTGACTCGGCTGTTGCAGGCCAGGGCGTCAACCAGGAAATGCTGAACTTTGCTCAGACCCGCGGTTACGGCACGGGCGGCACGCTGCATATCGTTGTGAACAACCAGATTGGCTTCACCACCAGCGATCCGCGCGACTATCGTTCCGGTCATTACTGTACCGATATCTTCAAGATGGCCGATGCGCCGATCTTCCACGTCAATGGTGATGATCCGGAAGCCGTTGCGCTGGTTACCCAGCTGGCCATCGAATTCCGCCAGGAATTCAAGAAGGATGTGGTCGTTGATATCATCTGTTTCCGCAAGCTCGGCCATAACGAGCAGGATGAGCCGATGGTTACCCAGCCGCTGATGTACAAGATAATCAGCAAGCATCCGGGTACCCGCAAGGTCTATGGCGACAAGCTGATTGCCGAAGGCGTGCTGCCGGCCGATGGTCCGGATCAGATGATTGCCCAGTATCGCGAACATCTCGACAAGGGCGAGTTGCTGTACAACCCGGTTCTGGCTGGCTACAAGCACCCGAACACGATCGACTGGACTCCGTTCCTGACCAAGAACTACATCGAAACCTGCGATACCACGGTACCGATGAAGGAACTGAAGCGACTCTCCAAGCGCCTGACCACCTTCCCTGAAGGTTACACGCTGCATTCTCGCGTCAAGAAAATCGCGGAAGATCGCGCTGCGATGGGTGAAGGCAAGCTGCCGGTCGACTGGGGTATGGCTGAGAATCTGGCCTATGCCTCGCTGCTGGTTTCCGGCTACGGTGTTCGTATTTCCGGTGAGGACGTTGGCCGCGGTACTTTCTTCCACCGCCATGCTGCCTTCCACGATCAGAATCGCACCAGCTGGGATGAGGGTACCTACTACCCGCTGAAGAATCTTCAGGAAAAGCAGGCTGGCTTCCAGTGTTTCGATTCCGTGCTGTCTGAAGAGGCTGTGCTGGCCTTTGACTACGGCTATGCGTCGGCCAATCCGTATGAACTGGTTCTCTGGGAAGGTCAGTTCGGCGACTTCGCCAACGGTGCCCAGGTGGTCATTGACCAGTTCATCGCCTCCGGTGAAGCCAAGTGGGGTCGTGCCTGTGGTCTGGTCATGCTGCTACCGCATGGTTACGAAGGCCAGGGTCCGGAACACTCTTCTGCCCGCCTCGAGCGTTACATGCAGGCTTGTGCCGAGATGAACATGGAAGTCTGTGTGCCTACCACGGCTGCTCAAGTCTTCCACATGCTGCGCCGTCAGGGTGTTCGCATGCAGCGCAAGCCGCTGATCGTCATGACGCCGAAGTCGCTGCTGCGCCACAAGGATGCAGCTTCCTCCATGGAAGAGCTGGCCAATGGTGAGTTCAAGCGTGTTATCGGTGAAATCGACGACATCGATGCCAAGAAGGTCAAGCGCGTTGTGCTTTGCTCCGGCAAGGTTTACTACGACCTGCTGGCCGCTCGCCGCGAAAAGAAGATCACCGATATCGCTCTGGTTCGTATCGAGCAGTTGTATCCCTTCCCGAAGGAGTCGCTGCACGCCGAACTGTCCAAGTATCCGAAGGCAACCGAAATTGTCTGGTGTCAGGAAGAGCCGCGCAATCAGGGCGCCTGGTACTGGTTTGCTTCCCGTCACCATCTGGACAGCGAGCTGGGCGTCAAGCAGAAACTGCTGCTGGTTTCCCGTCCGGCCTCTTCCTCGCCGGCCGTCGGTTACCTGGCCAAGCACAACGAGCAACAAAAGGCACTGGTCGAGTCCGCACTGGGCAAGATCGAGTACTGATAACTAAAGCAGAGTGGAGTCATTATGAGCATTATTGAAGTCCAAGTTCCCCAGCTTTCCGAGTCCGTTGCCGAAGGCACGCTCGCTTCCTGGAAAAAGAAAATTGGCGAAGCCGTTGCTCGCGACGAGATCCTGATCGACATCGAAACCGACAAGGTCGTTCTTGAAGTTCCGTCCCCGGGTGCTGGCGTTCTGGTCGAGATCATCAAGGCTGACGGCGAAACCGTCGTGTCTGGTGAGCTGATCGCCCGTATCGATACCGAAGCCAAGGCTGGTGCTGCTGCGCCGGCTGCCGAGGCACCGAAGGCTGCCGCACCTGCTGCCGCCCCGGTCGCTGCCGTTGCGGCTCCGGCTGGTACGGCCAGTCCGTCTGCCCGCAAGATCCTTGATGAGAAGGGTGTTGCTGCCGCTGACGTCGCCGGTTCCGGCCGCGGTGGTCGTGTGACCAAGGAAGATGCCGTTGCTGCTGCGCCGAAGTCTGGCCCGGTTGCCGCACCGGCTGCTGCCAAGGCTGCCTTGCCAACCCCGCCGGTCACCGTTTCTCTGGGTGATCGTACCGAGCAGCGCGTGCCGATGACCCGTCTGCGTGCCCGTATCGCCGAGCGTCTGCTGCAGTCGCAGCAAACCAACGCCATTCTGACCACGTTCAATGAAGTGAACATGGGGCCGATGATGGCGCTGCGCAAGCAATACGGCGAGAAGTTCGAGAAGGCCCATGGTGTCCGCCTCGGCTTCATGGGCTTCTTCGTCAAGGCGGCCTGCGCCGCCCTGCAGAAGTTCCCGGTCCTGAACGCCTCGGTTGATGGCAACGACATCATCTATCACGGCTACATCGACATCGGTATCGCTGTGGGTTCGCCGCGTGGCCTGGTTGTGCCGATCATCCGCAATGCTGATCAACTCAGCATCGCCGAAATCGAGAAGAAGATTGCCGAATTTGGTGCCAAGGCCAAGGACGGCAAGCTGACCATCGAAGAACTGACCGGTGGTACCTTCTCCATTTCCAATGGCGGCATCTTCGGTTCCATGATGTCCACCCCGATCATCAACCCGCCGCAATCTGCGATCCTCGGCATCCATGCCACCAAGGACCGTGCGATGGTTGAAAATGGTCAGGTCGTTGTGCGTCCGATGAACTATCTGGCCATGTCCTATGACCACCGCATCATCGACGGTCGCGAAGCCGTCCTCGGTCTGGTGACCATGAAGGAAGCGCTGGAAGATCCGTCGCGCCTGCTGCTCGGCGTCTAATCGACGTTTGCCGGCGCCAGTTCCCCGTCAAAGGGGACTGGCGCTTTTGCACATCTGAAATGTGAAAGGTTTACACATGTCCAAGCAATTTGACGTGCTCGTTATCGGTGGCGGTCCTGGCGGCTACATTGCAGCCATTCGCGCCTCACAACTTGGTTTCACGGCCGCTTGTGCCGAATCCAATCCGTACGCTGATCCGAAGGGTGAGCCCCGTCTGGGTGGCACCTGCCTGAATGTTGGCTGTATTCCCTCCAAGGCCCTGCTGCATACCTCGCATCTGTTCGAGGAAGCTGGTCACAGCTTCGAAGCCCAAGGCATCAAGGTTGGCAAGGCGACTATCGACGTGCCGGTCATGAAGGCTCGCAAGGATGGCGTGGTCAATCAGCTCACGTCCGGCATCAAGATGCTGCTCAAGAAGAACAAGGTTACTTTCCTGGCTGGCCATGGTTCCTTCGTTGGCAAGGAAGGTGATTACTGGAAGGTCAAGGTTGGCGCAGAGGAAGTTCTGGCCAAGCAGGTCATCGTTGCTACTGGCTCCAAGGCACGTCATCTGCCGAACCTGCCGGTCGATCAAAAGATCGTCATGGACAACGAAGGTGCGCTCAACCAGGAATCCGTGCCGAAGAAGCTGGCCATCATCGGCGCCGGCGTCATCGGTCTGGAAATGGGGTCGGTCTGGCGCCGCGTCGGTGCCGAAGTGACCATCCTCGAAGCCATGCCGGATTTCCTGGCCGCGGCTGACGTTGATGTCGCCAAGGAAGCCCAGAAGCTGTTCACCAAGCAAGGTTTGAACATCCAGATGGGTGTCAAGATCGGCGATATCAAGGCAACCAAGAAGTCGGTTTCCATCGCTTACACCGACAAGGATGGCAAGGAACAGAAGCTGGATGCCGATCGCCTGATCGTCTCCATCGGCCGTATCCCGAACACCGACGGCCTGAATGCCGAAGGCGTTGGCCTCAAGCTCGATGCCCGGGGTTTCGTTGAAGTTGACGGCCACTGCAAGACCAACCTGCCGGGCATCTGGGCAATCGGCGACGTCGTTCGCGGTCCGATGCTGGCGCATAAGGCGCATGAAGAAGGCGTCATGGTTGCCGAGTTGATGGCTGGCCAGGCTGGTCACTGCAATTTCGACACCATTCCCTGGGTTATTTATACCTCCCCGGAAATCGCCTGGGTCGGCAAGACCGAGCAACAGCTCAAGGCTGAAGGCGTCGCTTACAAGGCCGGCAAGGTGCCGTTCCTGGCCAACGGCCGGGCGCTGGGAATGGGCGATCCGTCCGGTTTCGTCAAGATGCTGGCTTGCAAGGACACCGACCGTATCCTCGGCGTGCACATCATTGGCGCCAATGCCTCCGAAATCATTGCCGAAGCCGTTGTGGCCATGGAATTTGGTGGCGCTTCCGAAGATCTGGCACGCATCTGCCACGCTCACCCGACCTTGTCGGAGACCGTGCATGAAGCGGCGCTGGCTTGTGACAAGCGCACGCTGAACTTCTAATCAGCAAGTCAGCTGCTCAAAAGGCGGGTTGCGGAAACGCACCCGCCTTTGTTTTTTGGCAGAATACGATTCTCCCCAATGCAGATTCACCACCATGCCGCATAAAAAACTGAATGTTGCCGCGCAGGGCATGCTCGACGCCTACAAGAACCTGCTCGATGTCCGTGGCTACATGGCTGATGCTGCTCAACTGGCAGCAGCCAATGCCTTGCAACAACTCTACGGGAACCTGCTTGCGTTCAAGGTCAACCGCAGCAGTACTTTCAAACGGCTGCTCTCACCGCCGACGCCGCCGAAAGGCGTGTATTTCTGGGGCGGGGTGGGGCGTGGCAAGAGCTTTCTGATGGATTGTTTCTACGATTCCGTCCCCTATCGACGCAAGCGGCGCATCCACTTCCATGCCTTCATGCAGCAGATTCATCGCGACCTCGAAAAGTACAAGGGCGAACCTGATCCCATGCTGAGATTGGCTGAGGCCATCGCCAAGGAAGTTCGGCTGTTGTGTTTCGATGAGTTCCACGTTTCGGATATTGCCGATGCGATGATTCTTGGTCGCCTGATGGACGGGCTGCTTGCCCAGGGCGTCATTCTGGTCATGACCTCCAACTATCCGCCGGACATGCTCTATCCGAATGGCCTGCATCGCGAGAGCTTCCTGCCGACCATTGCACTTTTGAAGAAGCACCTGGACGTTTTCGAGGTCGATGCCGGCGTCGACTATCGCTTGCGGGCACTGGAGCAGGTCGAGATTTATCACTATCCATCTGACGCAGCGGCCGAAAAGAAGATGGTCGATTATTTCAAGATGGTGGCCGGTGAAGATGGCAAGAAGGGCGGCCATATCGAGGTGCTTGGCCGGAACATCGATACGGTACGGCGTGGCCACGGTGTGATCTGGTTCGATTTCCGGACGCTATGTGGCGGCCCTCGCTCACAAAACGATTATCTGGAAATCGCTCGCGGTTACCATACGGTGCTGCTTTCCCATGTGCCCAAAATGACCATGCATCAGGCCTCCGAGGCGCGGCGCTTTACCTGGCTGGTCGATGTTTTCTACGACCACCGGGTCAAGCTGATCGCGACGGCCGATTGTCCGGCCGATCAGCTCTATACTGAAGGCACGCAGGCGAGTGAGTTCGCCCGTACGGTCAGCCGCCTGACCGAAATGAATTCGAAGGAATACCTCGCCTTGCCGCACAACGTGATGTGACCGGAATGACCGAAACCCTCCTGCCCGCCGACCTTGCCATCGACCTCCGGCAATTGGTGATGACCATTGCCAACACCGTCGATCTGGTTGGCGTCGACGATGTGATGCACGGTCGCCGTGTCGGCATGCTGGCCCGTGAGCTGGCGATTCATCTGGGATGGTCCGAGGCAGACCAGATCATTCTCTACGACGCCGGTCTGCTGCATGACTGCGGTGTCTCATCGACCCGGGTTCATCGGCGCCTGGTGGTTGATCTTGAATGGTCTGGCGCCGAAGAACATTGCGTTCGTGGTTACGACTTGCTGGCTGATTTTCAGCCGCTGGCTCATCTGGCTACGATCATCCGTTATCACCATAGTCGCTGGGACTGGCTTGAGCAGCAGTCGCTACCCGGTGATACGGCGCGATTTGCCAATCTGATCTATCTGGCGGACCGCATCGATGTACTGGCGGCTCCGTTCCATGCTGACCAGACAATCCTGTCGAATACTGACCAGATTCGCTCCCGGCTGGCCAATGAGCGTGGGCGCCTGTTTTCTCCCGAACTGGTCGATGCCTTTCTGGCGATCTCCGAAGGGGAAGCCTTCTGGCTGGCCTTGCAGCCGGACTGGGTGCAGCAATACCAGCTCGACATGGAGTCCTATGGCGAGTTGAGGATGATCGGCTGGTCGGAGTTCAAGCAGTGCGCCAACATCTTTTCGCGGATTATCGACGCCAAGTCACCTTATACCGAGCAGCATTCGCAAGGTGTTTCCCGCTTGTCGCGTCATCTTGCCGAGCGTTTTGGACTTGATGCGATCACCTGCGAAAAGATCGAAGTGGCGGGGCTGCTCCACGATATCGGCAAACTGCAGATTCCCGATGAAATCATTGAAGGCCACGGTGCCTTGAGTGCGCACGAATTCGACATCATGAAGAGTCACAGCTACGGGACGCTGCAAGTCCTGAAGCGGCTGCATGCGATTTCCGAGATTGCGCGCTGGGCATCGTTGCACCACGAAACGCCGGATGGCCATGGTTATCCGTTCCGGGTTGGCGGCTCCGCTTTGCCGATTGAGGCACGGATCATCAATGTGGCCGATATCTTTCAGGCGCTGGCCCAGGAGCGCCCTTACCGCAAGCCGATGACACCGGAGAAAATCATGGCGATCCTTCAGGAGCGGGCAGATCAGGGGCGGGCCGATCCCGAAGTGGTCGGGTTGATTGCCGATGATCTGTCTGATTGCCACCGAATCGCCCTGTGCCTGGAATGAAACTTTACTTTGCCAAGGGAGGCACCTCGATGGCGCGAATCCTGTTGCTGCTGACCTTCCTTTTCAGCACCTCGCTTTGGGCTCAGCAGATGGAAATCATCGAGCTGCGGAGCAAGAACGTCGAAGAGGTGTTGCCCGCCCTGCTGCCACTGGTTGAGCCGGGTGGTACCTTGACCGGCATGAACAACCAGCTCTTCCTCAAGGCCTCGCCGCGCAACCGCGCTGATATCAAGCGGGCGCTGGCATCAATCGACACGCCAAGCCGGCGTCTCATCATCCGTATTTCGCAGAATCGCCAGGCCGAAGACAGCGCCCGTGGCGGCGAGGCGAGTGGGCAGGTCGTGCTCGGCGGCACGCGGCGCAGCAACGTCGAGGCTCGGGTCTGGGATACGAAGAGCGTGCGCGGTGAAAGCGCCTCGCAGATGGTGCAGACTGTCGAAGGCGGGCGGGCCTTCATCCAGGTTGGTCGTTCGCTGGCGGTTCCGATGCGCCAGATGATCGTCGGGCCGGGTGGCGCCATGGTCAATGAAGGCCTTGTCTATCGCGACATCGGTAGCGGCTTCTATGCGACCCCACGCGTCAATGGCCAGCGTGTGACGCTGGAAATCTCACAACAGGCCGAGAGCTTCGACCCTGCGTATGGCCGTGGCGCCGTCAGTTCCCAGCGTCTGGCAACGACCGTATCCGGCACATTGGGCGAATGGATCGAACTCGGTGGCAGTGGCAGGCAGGCCGCCGGGCAGCAGGGGGGCGCTTTCAGCGTCGGTACCAGTGATGCCCGCGATAACCGTTCGATATGGCTGAAGGTCGAGGAAACAGAATGATTAGAAAACCGCGTCACATCGGGCACAAGATTGCCCTCATCTGTGCCGGCCTTTGCGCACTGATGATGTTGCCGGCCGCCGGCTTTTTTGTCTGGTTCTGGCTAACCAAAGGGTTGGGCGACACCTGGACACCCAGCCTGGCTGCGGTCGTTGCCTTCTTTGGCTGCTGCGCAGGCGTGTTGTACGCGACGAGTGTGCCCCAGCCCGTTCTGCCGCCAGAGGACGAGCCGCTGAATTCCTGAGCTTTGCTTAATCGACGAATTCGCTGATCAGTTGAGGCGTGGCGATACCATTGGCTGGTAGACCCTGGCTGGCCTGATAACGCTTGAGCAGGTTGGCACTGGTCTGGCCGAAGATGCCGTCGGCCTTGATGGCCACACCGCGCCCTGACAATCCGAGTTGCAGCAGACGGACGTCCAGCCCACGGGCCAGCGGCGTCTGCAAGGCGATGCTGCGGGTGCCTGGTTGCGGCCCGTCATAACAGCCGGGAGGCACCGCACGCAGTGTGGCCTGCGAGATTTCCTCGCCGCGGATGACCAGCGGGAGCGCCAGGCCCCAGTAGCCCTGGTCGATCAGTCGCAGGAAGGCATCCATGCGGTAGGTCGTGGCGCGCAGATCGCTGCGCGTATTGTTTGCCAGCCACGAGCGTCGGGTTTCAAGATAGGCCTTGATCCAGTTTCGCTCGCCCAATGTGGCCAGACTCCCGGCGTTCTGGCTGGTTCGCTCGCTCATTTTTTTCCACGATCCATGCACCAAGCTGTCGTAAACCACGGCGACGCCGAGCGCCGACTTGATGCCGAAGCTTTCGGCTGCTCTGGCCGCCGGCTGCCAATAGACCTCATCGAAGAAAATGTCCTGGGTTTCACGCATCACAGGATCGTCGGCAGTGGCGCGCAGGATGTTGTGCAGATACAGGTCGTCATCGAGCGAAAGATCGACATCTTCAAAACGGGGCAGCCAGGCTGCTAGCCTGTCGCCAAAGCGGGCGCCATCGTTGCTGCAATAACGTTGCAGCAAGTTGAGCAGATTGCCCGAGCAGAGCGTCGTTTGTGAGCGACCAAAGGTCAGGTGGCCAGTGTCTCCGGGAATCACCGTGACGTTGCCGTAATGCCCGAGAACTGCGCCTGTTTCGAAAAGATTGACAATGGATTGGGCGGTTTGCTTCTGGGTTGGAGTCAGCATTTTTGTGCTCCTTCAGTTGAGTGTGGGCAACGGGCAGGAATATTCGAGTGCTCTGTTCAGCATATCACTGTGGCATGTTCAATTTAACGGTCTGAAGAAGGTCAGCTCATATTTCCCCGGTGCGCAAAGCACGTGGGGTCGATTGCTTGCTCACTGAAATACATCGTCTGCGGTATTCTTTCGCCGCCCGCTTCAAATTGCGCCTTTTGTAGAAAAGTGAAAGTTCAACGGTGAAAAATATTGAGACATCGGATGTGCTGAATCGGAAACTGGCTGAAAGCCAGCTTCGACTAGATACCATCCTGATGCTTAGCCCGGTCGGCATTGGCATCACGCGCTTAAGCGATGGTGTGATCGTCGATTTCAATGATGCTTTGTTGGAAATCATCGGCTACGAGCATGCCGAAGTGGTTGGCCGGACATCCGCCGAACTGGCGACATGGGTTGATGAGCGGCAACGCGCCGAGGCCTTTTCAAGGATTGCTGCCGGTGAGCTCATTCGGGAAATGCCGATGCTTATTCGACGCAAGGATGGCGAGGTTCGTCAGGGATACTTCTCGGCCTCCCTGGTGCAACTGGATGGTGTACCCCATTGCATAGGAAGCTTGCGTGACGCGACGAAGGAGCTCGTAGCCGGACAGGAGCGGGAAAACGTCCGGCGCCACCTGCAGTCCATTCTCGACAACATTCCGTCCATGATCGGATATTGGGATCGTGACCTGCGTAACCGTTTTGCTAACCACGCTTATCAGTCCTGGTTCGGGATCGATCCTCGACAGGTTCCGGGTATGCATATCCGGGAAGTGATTGGCGACGAACGCTATCGCCTGAACCTTCCCTATATTGAAGCTGCATTGCGCGGCGAGAAACAGACTTTTGAACGACAGATTCCCTCACCAGACGGGAGCCGTATCCGCCATTCGCTGGCTGAGTACATTCCTGATGTCGTCGACGGCGAGGTTAAGGGTTTCTATGTGCTGGTTTCCGACATTACTCCGGTCAAGGAGGCGAAAATTGCACTCAGGGCAAGCGAGGAGCGTTATCGCACGGTGGTCGAAGACCAGACGGAGCTGATCGGGCGTTACCGTCCCGATGGCACCATGATTTTCGTCAACGAAGTTTACTGTCGCTTCTTTGGCAAGACAGAGGCGGCGCTGAGCGGTCGGAGCTGGCACCCGGTGGCGCATCCGGATGATATCGCCATGATTGAAGAGAAGCTGTCTTCGCTTTCATCGGACAATCCTGTTGTGACCATTGAAAACAGGGTTTATGCGGCCGACGGCAGCGAACACTGGATGCAGTTCGTGAATCGCGGTTTCTTTGATGCGGCCGGCTGTCTTCATGAAATCCAGTCGGTGGGTCGCGACATCTCGGTCCGCAAGCAGGCCGAGCAGGAACTGGCAGCTTCACGCGCTCAACTGCATGACCTTCTTGCAGAAAATGATCGTGTCCGGGAGGAGCAAAGAAAGGCAATCGCTCGGGAAATTCACGATGAACTGGGGGCCGTTCTCACCGCGATCGGTTTTCGCATTGATGCGCTGAATCTCCAGATTGGCGATCAAGTGCAGGTTGCCACTGAAGTCACCCGGATCAAATCGCTTGTCTCGCAGGCCAATGATGCGGCCAGGAGTATCTGTGACCGCCTTCGCCCCCCGGCGCTCGACGACCTTGGCCTGATCCCCACCTGCCGCTGGTACTTGCGGGAGTGGTCGGGGATGGTCGGGATTCAGACCAGTGGACGTTTTGGGCGCCTGTCTGCAGAGCCAATTGAACAACTCAGTATTGATCTGTTCCGGATTTTTCAGGAATTGCTGACCAACGTTGCCAAGCATTCCGGGGCGACTGCTGTTCGCGTCAGCATTTCAAGTGCTCGCCATTCGCTGCGCTTGCGGGTGGCCGACAATGGATTCGGGTTCTCGGAAAAAAAGAAAACCCGGGGCTTTGGCCTGGCCGGAGTCCGGGAGCGGGTGGCCAGACATGGCGGTGAAGTGAGCATCTCATCGGGGCCAGGTGCTTGCGTGATAACAATCAACGTTCCCCAGGTTGCAGGGCAATGAGCGCGCGGATCATCATTGCCGACGATCATCAGGTGGTGCGCCAGGGGTTGCGCGACATCCTTTCTCGGACAACCGATCTGCAGGTGGTCGGTGAGGCTGTCGATGGTGCTGAGGCAGAAGCCATGGCTCGTACCGAATTGGCGGATTTGCTCATCCTCGATATCGCGCTGCCCATTCGTCGTGGCATTCAGGTGCTTGAGTCGTTGCGGGCTGATGGAATCAAGTTGCCGGTACTGTTTTTTTCGATGTATTCGGCTAGCCAGTATGTCGAATACGTAAGGCATGCTGGCGCCCAGGGCTTTATCGGCAAGGATGCAGAGGAAAGTGATCTGCTGAGAGCCATTCGGCGCATCCTTGCTGGTGGCAGCAGTTTTTCGGGGCGGAGTCGGAACGTGCCGGATCTGGCTGCTGGGGATAATCCGTTCAAAGCCTTGTCACGGCGCGAACTGGAGGTCATGCAGGCCTTGGCAGAAGGAACCAGCATTCTGGAAATCGCTGCAAGGCTGGGCGTCAGCACACAGAGCGTGACCACTTACCGCCGTCGCTTGCTGGAAAAACTTGGCCTCAAGAGCAATGCCGAACTGGTCTCGCTGGCCATCCTTCACGGCCAAGTCTGAAATGTTTTCGTTTGTAGTTGAACGCTGACAGACAAAGCCGTCGACTCATTTCATTATCTGTCTGGTGACTGGCGCAAGCTTCCGAGAGGGTGGGCATCGGCCAGGATTTTTCCGAAATAATGAATTGAGCCCGCACCCTCCAGAAGGCTAGCGGACCCCGCAACAAGCGAGAGCTGGAAACTGCACGGCGTGACCATCATTCATGAGTATTTCTAGGTCTTCCTCCGACCGGCACCCGGCAGGCAAGCCGGGCGGGATGTCTCTGCACAGGTTTCTTACTCGCCTGATCTGGCTATGCGTCCTGCCGCTGCTTTTTTTGGCAGCTTATCTGGCCTTTGCGCATGTCAGGTTCATTCAGTCCGAGCGTGATGCGACGATCAGGAACATGGCCAATAACTTTGTCGCCGCACTCGACAAGGAACTGGAAGCGCGCATCAGTGGCCTGCAGATGCTCGCCTTGTCGCCCATGGTTGATCATGAGGCGCAGTGGGAGAAGCTCTACAGCGAAGCCAAAGGGTTCCAGCAAAGTTTTGGCAGTCATGTTGTTTTCGCGGACGCTGGCAAGCAGATACTCTTCAATACCCGTTCGCCATTCGGCGCGTCGCTACCCAAATTGCCAAGGCCAACCGGGCACTCGGCGGTAGTCACTGCGCTGGAATCCGGCAAGCCAGCCGTTGGCGACATGTTTATCGGCACGGTCAGCCCAAAGCCATTGATTGGCATTGCGGTGCCGATCTACCGGGAGGGAAAAGCTGCCTATCTGATGTTGACGACCATCGAGACTGAGCAGTTTCAAAGCCGTCTTGAACGTGTTTCGCTCCCCGCTGATTGGGGAATGAGCATTCTGGATGGCACACGGGAGGTGATTGCCCGGGTGGGAGCATCCGGGCAAATCTCCACTATCGATGATGATTTGGGTGATCATTTCGTCGTCCGTTCAACGGTCTCGCCGTGGTCGGTAATGATCCGAATCCCTCGGGAGACCTACCTGTTACCGATTTTTTCTGCCGGCATGATGCTCGGCATCGCCTTGCTTGGGGCGGCACTGATCAGCATTGTTGGTGGGAAGCTTGCCAGCCGTCGGCTGGCCAGAGCCGTTACGTCAATCATTCCGTCACAACAATCCAACGCTGAACATTCGCCGCTCGACATTACGGAAATAACGGCAGCGCGAACTCTGCTTGATGAACTCATGGACTCCCGCCTTTCTGCCGTAGCAGCCTTGCGGGAGAGCGAAGAGCGTTTGCAGTTGTTCATCTCGCATGCGCCGGCGGCGCTGGCCATGTTCGACCGTGAAATGCGCTATCTCGCTGTCAGTCGCCGCTGGCTGGATGACTACCACCTGGGCGAACGTGAAATCCTCGGTTTGGGACACTACGAGATATTCCCCGAGATTCCCGAAAGCTGGAAGGCTATTCATCGACGGGCCATGGCAGGCGAGGTTATCCGGTCCGATGAGGATCGCTTCGAGCGGGCTGACGGATGCGTGCAGTGGCTGCGTTGGGAGGTTCGTCCCTGGTATGGCCGCGGCGGTATTGTCGGTGGCATTGTCGTTTTTTCAGAGGACATCACTGATCGCAAGGTCGCTGATGACACCATTCGGTCGCTGAATTCGGATCTGTCGGCAACGCTGCAGGCCATTCCCGACCTGATGTTCGATGTGGATCAGAAAGGCACCTATCTGGCTGTCTGGGCCCAGGCCCCGAGCTTGCTGGCCGAGCAGAAGGACATGCTACTGGGCCGTACTGTCAGCGAGGTGTTGTCGGAGGAGGCTGCTGAAGTGGTGATGTCGGCCATTGCGGAGGCAGACCGGTGGGGATCTTCCTTTGGCAAGATCATCCGGCTTGATTTTTCGGAAGGTGCCCGCTGGTTCGAGTTGTCGGCTGCCAAGAAAGCCATGCCAGCCGGTGATGACTCGCGCTTCATCATCATTTCACGGGATGTGACCGAGCGTCGCCAGGCCGAGCAGGCACTGCTCGAACGGGATTTCAAACTGGCGGCGATTGTTGAAAATTCTCCTTCTGCGCTTTCGTTGAAGCATGTCGACGGACGTTATGCGCTGGCCAATCCGAACTTCCAGCGCCTGCATCATCTAAGCGAAGCGGAGATCATCGGCAAGACTGACTGCGATCTTTACCCTTTGGAGACGGCTCGCCAGATCAGGAGCAACGACGAACGCTTGTTGCAGTCGATGGTCAGGCAATCCATCGAAGAAATTGTTCCGGTCGATGGCGAGCCGAGGATATTCATGGTCCATATGTTCCCGATTCTGAATGCATCGGGGACTGCCAGCTTCATCTGTCGTATTTCCTTCGATATCACCGTAGCCAAGCGGGATGCCGAGGAGCTTGACCGGCATCGGCATCATCTGGAGATGTTGATCGAAACGCGGACGCGCGAGTTGGGCGATGCACACACCATACTGGCTCAGCATTCCGACGAAATCGAGGCTCTGAATGCGGCGCTGGCCGTTCGAGCCGAAGAGGCCGAACAAGCGAATAGGGCGAAGAGTGTCTTCCTGGCCAATATGAGCCATGAAATCCGGACGCCGATGAATGCCGTCATCGGCCTCACCCATCTCATTCGTCACGCTGGCGCTACGCCCGAGCAGATCAAGCGACTGGACAAGATCGACAATGCAGGTCGGCACCTGCTGTCGATTCTCAATGACATCCTGGATATTTCGAAAATCGAGGCTGGCCGGCTCCTGCTGGAAAGCACGGACTTTCATCTTTCTGCCATTCTCGACAACGTTCATTCCATCATTGGCGAAGCAGCGCGGACCAAGGGGTTGAGCATTGAGCTTGATCGCGATTCGGTCCCTCTTTGGTTGCGCGGTGACCCGACACGCCTTCGCCAGAGCCTGCTGAACTATGCAGGAAATGCGATCAAGTTTACAGAGAAAGGCAGCATCGCCTTGCGGGCGCTATTGCTTGATGAGCGTGGGGATGAGCTGCTGGTACGCTTTGAGGTCGAGGACACCGGAATTGGTCTGACTCAGGAGCAGATTGGCCGATTGTTCCAGACATTCGAACAAGCGGAAGCATCAACCACCCGAACCTACGGTGGAACCGGGCTTGGGCTGGCTATTACCCGGCGCCTGGCGCTGATGATGGGGGGCGAGACGGGGGTCGAGAGTACGCCAGGTCGCGGCAGCAGGTTCTGGTTTACCGCTCGTCTCCAACGAGGACACGGAGTCATGCCAAATGAACCGGCGAAGCTGGGCGCGAATGCCGAAAATCTGTTGCGACAGAATCACCGGGGGACACGTGTGTTGCTCGCCGAGGATAACGTGATCAACCAGGAGGTTGCGCTGGAGTTGCTGCACGCGGTCGGACTCGCCGTTGATACGGCCGCCGATGGTCTGGAAGCTCTCGAGATGGCAAGAAGCAATACCTACGAGCTGATCCTGATGGATATGCAGATGCCCAACATGGATGGACTAGAGGCGAGCCGGAAAATCCGCCTGCTGGACGGATGGAAAAGTCGGCCAATCCTGGCGATGACGGCAAATGCCTTCGATGATGACCGGCGTGCCTGTGAAGCAGCCGGCATGAATGATTTCGTTGCCAAACCAGTTGAGCCTGCCTTGCTCTACGCTGCGCTATTCAAGTGGCTCCCCGTCAAAAATGACGGCAGGACAGACGAGTCCTTGGCGACAAACCTCGCGGTGTTGCCTGTGACTCTTGCAGAATCGGACGAGGTCGACGCCGAGGAAGCACTGGCTCGCCTGGCTGGAATTTCTGGACTCAATCTGGTCAGGGGGCTTTCCATGGTCCGCGGAAACGTCGTCAAGTTTCTTGGGTTGATGCAGAAATTCGTCGCTTCCCACGGAGACGACATTGCTCGCCTTAGCGATATGCTGGCCAGCGGGCACTATGAGTCAGCGGATCGCCTTGTTCATACCCTGAAAGGCACGGCTGCCACGATAGGCGCAGAGCAGATTTCCAGTCTGGCAAAAGATCTGGAGGATGCGTTGCGCCAAGGCAGGGAAGGCGATCGTAATGGTAATGACATTCAGATGCTGATGGATGCGATCAGTGTTGAATTATCGACATTGGCGGCAGTCCAATCAGTTAGATGACAGGCGAGATGTATTCGTAAAGCCGCCACGGCCAGTTTCCCGGCAAACAATTCAAGAGGAATGTGCGTGCGAGATTATCAGCCAATCAATATCGAAACCCATTTGAGTCGCATTGCCCTTTTTAATGGTTTGGGGGCAGATGAAATATCGAAGATTGCCAAAGGCGCGCGCGAATTGCGCTGCGACAAAGGTGACATGCTTTTCTACCGGGGAGATCCCTGTAAAGGCTTTCATGTTCTGGTATTTGGACAGGTCAAGCTATCGTTCTCTTCGACGCAAGGCGTCGATAAGGTTGTCGAGGTCGTGGAACAAGGGCAAAGCTTCGGCGAAGCGATCATGTTTTTGGATAAACCCTACCCAGTCTCGGCACAAGCCTTGAGCAGCAGTCTGTTGCTTCATGTTTCCAAGGCAGTGATCCTCGATGAACTGGGGCGGGACCACGGTTTTGTCCGCAAGATGCTGGCCGGAATGGCGATGCGGATGCATCAATTGATGCTCGATGTCGAGGGATATTCCTTGCACACAGGCAAGCAGCGCATCATCGGCTACCTGATGCATGAACTGCAGGAAAGTCAGCTCAGCGAAGAGAACGTCGTTCTCGAACTTCACGTCAATAAAGGGGTGATTGCCTCTCGTCTCAACCTGACCCAAGAACATTTCTCTCGCATCCTTCATGAATTGAGTGATCTCGGCTTGATCAAGGTTGAAGGGAAACGGATCCTCATTCCGAATGTCGCTCGTCTGAACAAGCATCAGTCAGAATAGCTCGAAGATTGACCGCAACCTCGATCTGAATCCTCGCAATGGCTGCATGGCACAGTAGATGAAAAAAACCCGGCTCAGGGCCGGGTTTTATCCGAGTGCCAACGATCAGGCGGCGTTCAGTGCCTGATCAAGGTCGGCGATGATGTCGTCGACGTGTTCGATACCCACTGACAGGCGGATCATGTCTTCGGAAACCCCGGCCTTGGCCAGTTCTTCCGGCGACAGCTGGCGGTGTGTCGTCGAGGCTGGATGGCAGGCCAGGGTCTTGCAGTCGCCGATGTTGACCAGACGGGTGACCAGCTTCAGTGCGTCCTGGAACTTGCCGCCGCCTTCGCGGCCACCCTTGACGCCGAAATTCAGGATGCCGGAGGCGCGGCCGCCCATGTACTTCTGGACCAGTGCGTGGTCCTTGTGGTCGGGCAGGCCGGCGTAGTTGACCCAGCTGCACTTCGGATGGTTCTGCAGGAACTGGGCGATCTTCAGCGAGTTCTCGCAGATGCGGTCCATGCGCAGGGCCAGGGTTTCGATACCTTGGAGAATCAGGAAGGCATTGAACGGGCTGATCGCGGCACCCATGTTACGCAGCGGTACGACGCGGGCGCGGCCGATGTAGGCAGCAGGGCCGAGGGCTTCGGTGTAGACGACGCCGTGGTAGGAAACGTCCGGCTCGTTGAGGCGCTTGAACTTGGCCTTGTGCTCGGCCCACGGGAACTTGCCGCTATCGACGATGATGCCGCCGATGGAGTTGCCGTGGCCGCCGAGGTACTTGGTCAGCGCATGGACGACGATGTCGGCACCGTGTTCGAACGGGCGGCACAGGTAGGGCGAGGGCACCGTGTTGTCGACGATGACCGGCACGCCATGCCTGTGGGCCACTTCAGCCAGTTTTTCGAAATCGACGACATTGCCCAGCGGGTTGCCGACGGATTCGCAGAACACCGCCTTGGTCTTGCCGTCGATCAGCTTTTCGAAGGCCTGCGGGTCGCGATAGTCGGCGAAGCGGACTTCAATGCCGTATTGCGGCAGGGTATGGGCGAACAGGTTGTAGGTGCCGCCGTACAGGGTGCTGGAGGTGACGATGTTGTCGCCGGCTTCGGCGATGGTCTGGATCGCGGCGGTAATGGCCGCCATGCCGGAGGCCAGGCACAGCGCGGCAATGCCGCCTTCCATCTCGGCGACGCGCTTTTCGAGCACATCCTGCGTCGGGTTCATGATGCGGGTGTAGATGTTGCCGGCGACCTTCAGGTCGAACAGGTCGGCGCCATGCTGGGTGCTGTCGAAGGCGTAAGAGGTCGTCTGGTAAATCGGCACGGCCACGGCCTTGGTGGTCGGGTCAGGCGAGTAGCCGCCGTGGACGGCAATGGTTTCGATCTTCATGCGTGTCTCTCTTTGAGTTGTTGTTGAAAAAGGAAAGGCTTGAAACAGATCGTCTAGCTTAGCGCGCCCGGCGGCGAGCGCCAATAAGGATGTCTTCTATCCATATGCCTGAATGTCATGCTGCCGGTTCGGCAGTTTCTTCGTCCGGTGGAAATTCCCCGCTTGGGCTCCGTGCTGCCTTGATCAGGAAGCGGCCGGGGTCGAGCGCATCGACGAGATCACGCTCCAGCGGCAGCGGCTCGCCTTCGAGCTGGCTGACCAGCAGATCGGCCATCAGTGCCGACCAGACAATGCCTCGGGCGCCAAAGCCCTGGACGCACCACAGGCCGGATTGGCGGGGAATATTGTGGAGGCGGGTGTTGGGGGTGGCGGTCATGGCGTCCGGCACGGCGCCGACAATGGGCATCCGGTCCGGCGACATCGGGCGGAAGCCGACGCGGCCATGCAGGGTGGCGGGGTCGAGACCGGTCGCGAAATCGGGCAGGGTCAGCCGGAGACGGGCCAGGTTGTCGCGGTGGTCTGCCTCGCGTTCGGCTGGCTCATCATCTTCGTAGGAAAGGGAAGCGCCGATCAGTTGCGTACCGTCAAAGGCGGGTATGGCGTAGCCGATCTGGAAGAGCACGGTATTCAGCGGCTTGCCGACACTCGCGGGCAGGTGGCTGACCTGGCCGCGGCCGGAACGTTGTGGTAGCCAGGCGAACTGTTCGAAACGCGGGGCAGCGGCACCACTGGCCATGATAAGCATTGGCGCTTCCGCAAGCATCTTGCCGTTGGCGCCAAGAGCCTGCCATTGGTCGTTGGTGCGAGCGATCCGGTCGACTGCGGCATTGAATTGCGTCGTGATGCGTTCGGGAAAGGCGGTCAGAGCGGCCCGGCAGACCGAGGGCGGTTGCGCCCAGCCGCCGCTCGGGAACCACCAGCCGCCAATGGTGACTGGCTGACCGAGCAGGCGGCTGGCTTCGTCGGCTTCGACGAATTGCAGCACTTCAGGCGGGAAGCCGAGTTGCTCGACGGCCCGTCGTTGTTGCGCTTCATGCTCGGGTTCGCGGGCAAGATGCAACACGCCACAGGGCGACCAGCGGGCTTCGGGCAGCGCGGCGAGCAGAGCTCGGGTGGCCAGGAAACCCGCACGGGTGATGCGGGAAAGACGGTTGTCGTCGGCACTGGGCAAGGGGCGCAGCATGCCGGCCAGATTGCTGGAAGCGCCCAGGGCGGGTGCTTCGGCCTGCTCCAGTACCGTAACCTGCCAGCCAGCAGCAGCCAGCGCATAGGCTGTTGTGCTGCCGGCAATGCCGGCGCCGATGACGATGGCCCGGCGATCGGTCGGGGCGACGTGGCGATCCGGGCGACGGGAGCGGAAGCGGCCGACCAGCATCTGCCGCTTGCCCACAGGGCCGGGGCGTTTGGCCACCTCGAACTCGGCGTCTTTCAGTGCCTGGCGGACATGGCCGGCCACTGACCAGGTGGCGAGGGTTGCACCGGGCGCGGTCAGGCGGGCGAGACCCTTGCAGAAATGCGGCGACCACAGTTCCGGATTCTTGGGCGGTGAAAAGCCGTCAAGGTAAAAGGCATCGACCGAGGCATCAATTGAGCGCAGTTGCATTGCGGCATCCCCGAAGGTCAGGGTCAGGATCACCTGTCCGTCGTTGAGATGGAGCCGGTGCATGCCCGGCACCAACGGCGGCCATTTATGCTGCAGTTCGGCCGCCAGTTCGGCGAATTCCGGCCAGGCCTGCTGGCAGGTGGCGAGGTCGGCCAGGGTGAACGGATGTTTCTCGAAGGAGATGAAGTGCAGCCGCCGGCAGCGTTGCGGATCGCCACGCCAGGCCTGCCAGGTAGCCAGGAAATTCAGCCCGGTGCCGAAGCCGGTTTCGAGGATGACGAAACGGTCCTTGTCCTGCCAGCGTGCCGGTAGTTCGTTGCCGCCCAGAAAAACGTGTCTGGCCTGCGTTGGCCCCCCGAGGGCGGAGTGATAAACGTCGTCAAAGGCCGCCGAGTAGGGCGTTTCGTAAGCAACGAATTCGAGCCTGGCCGGCTGCAGTTTTTCCACTAGTGCAGACGTGATGGGTAGCTACTGGCGGGAGCGGGTGCTGGCTCGGCCGGCGCAGCGTAGTCGAGTGCCAGATTCCACTGTGCCTGTTCGGCCCCGGCCCGCAGCATGGCGCAGAGCGCCTGCAGAAGGTCGGGGGTCAGGCCCAACTGAAAGCTGCGTTCCCGGCCTTCGCGGAAAGTCAGGCTGAAATTGCCGTCGCTCAGGGTGTCGAACTTGATCTCGCTGGTCAGCAAGGGCGACGAGCCCAGCGGGTAGGTGGCGTTGTCGTCGCTGAAGGGCTGTTCGAAGCTCGGTTGCTCGGCAACCTCCACCTCGGCCATCGCCGGCGCTGGTGTGGTCACCTTGCCAAGCAGTGCAGCCAGATGTGGCCATAACTCACGCAGGAAACGCCGGGTCAGCCAGACGCGATATTCCTCGTCATTCTGCGTCGCGACACGCAGGACCAGGCGGTCCTGCAGGTGGTCGTTGGCAATCTGCAACTGACGAATCTGCATCAGGAATTACCGGGAAAACTCGATGCGTGAGCGAGCGCAGCCAAGACAAGGCGCACGGTGCCGCCGCATAGCAGCGCTATGCAAGGTGCCGTGCAACGCAGTATTGGCAAGCGCAGCCACGCATCATTCGGGGCGCATGGAGGGGAACAGGATTACATCCCGGATGGCTGCTGCGTCGGTCAGCAGCATGATCAGACGATCAATGCCGATCCCGCATCCACCGGTCGGTGGCAGACCATACTCCAGCGCCCGAATGAAATCAGCGTCGTAATACATCGCTTCCTCATCGCCGGCATCCTTGGCCTTCATCTGTTCCTGGAAGCGCGCAGCCTGATCCTCGGCGTCGTTCAACTCCGAGAAGCCATTGGCAATTTCACGTCCAACAATGAACAGCTCGAAGCGCTCGGTGATTTCCGGGTTGGTATCGGAGGCACGGGCCAGCGGCGACACTTCGACCGGGTAGTCGATGATGAAGGTCGGTTCCCAGCACTGGGCTTCAGCGCAGGCTTCGAACAGTTGCAGCTGCAGACTGCCGAGACCGCCCGGCTTGAGCGGCTCACCGAAGTGCTTGATCTTGGCTTTCAGGAATTCCGGATCAGCCAGTTCGGCATCGCTGAACTCCGGATGCTGGCGCTGGATGGCCTGATTGATGGTCAGGCGATGGAAAGGCTTGGAGAGGTCGAGCTCGCGGCCCTGATAAATGAAGACTTCCTTGCCCAGCGCTTCGCGGGCGGTGTGGCGGAGCAGGCCTTCGGTGAAGTCCATCAGCGTGTGGTAGTTCGCGTACGCCTCGTAGAACTCCATCATGGTGAATTCGGGATTGTGGCGCGGCGAGAGGCCTTCGTTGCGGAAGTTGCGGTTGATTTCGAAGACCTTCTCGAAACCGCCGACGACCAGGCGCTTCAGGTAAAGCTCAGGGGCGATGCGCAGGAACTGCTGCATGTCGAGCGCGTTGTGGTGCGTGACGAACGGCTTGGCCGAGGCACCGCCAGGGATCGGGTGCATCATCGGCGTTTCGACTTCCATGAAGCCATGGCCGGTCATGAAATTGCGGATCGACGAGACGATGGCTGAACGGGCGCGGAAGGTGAAGCGCGTTTCCTCGTTCATGATCAGGTCGACGTAACGCTGGCGATATTTCATTTCCTGGTCGGCCAGGCCGTGGAACTTGTCCGGCAGGGGGCGCAGCGACTTGGTCAGCAGGCGGATCTCGGCAGCCTGGATGGACAGTTCGCCCGTCTTGGTCTTCATCAGGCTACCGGTGACAGCAATGATGTCGCCCAGGTCCCAGGTCTTGAAGTCGGCATAGACCTCTTCGCCGACGCGGTCGCGGGTGATGTACAGCTGGATACGCCCCGACAAATCCTGAATGGTGGCGAAGGAAGCCTTGCCCATGACGCGCTTGAGCATCATGCGGCCGGCCAGCTTGACTTCAACCGGCAGGCCTTCGAGTTCTTCAGACGTCTTCTCGCCATAGCCTTCGAGGACCTTGGCGGCGGTGTTCTCACGCTGGAAGTCATTCGGGAAGGCTTTCCCGGTCTTGCGCCACTCGGCCAGTTTGGCGCGGCGCTCGGCGATGAGCTGGTTTTCGTCTTGCTGGACCGGGGCTTGCTGTTCGGGGTTGGACATGAAGAATCCTTGGATGCGATGAGTAAGCCGACTATGGCTTAGAATCCGTGATTTTCGCCGATTACACCCGTTTGGAACAAGGGCAACGCCACCATTTTGCGTCTGGCATGTGTGCTTGGACGGTCAGGAAAATTTGGCGAAGCATGTACAAAGTCGTGGGAAGCCAATGAACATTCTCGTCGTCGATGCCACGCATCTTTACCGCGACATCCTGCAGCAGGCACTGAGCCACTATGCGGATGTCCGGGTCGAGCTTGCCTTGTCGCAACAGGAAGCGCGCGAGCTTGTCGCCCGCGAGACCTTTCATTTTTTCGTCATTTCCGGACAGCTGCCGGACGGCGACGGGATTGAACTGGCGAAGACTTTGCGTTCGGAAGGCAAGGCCAAGGTTGAACCGATTGTCTTGCTGACCTCGAGCGCCAGTTCCGGGATGGCGGCGCAGGCCGTGCTGTCTGGTGTGACCGAGCTTTTCCGCAAGCAGGATATCGATGAACTGCTCCGCTTCATGCGGCATTACGTTGAATTGCTGCAACCGATGCGCTGCCGGATTCTCTATGTCGAGGATGCCAGGGATCAACGCGCCCTGCTGGAAACCCAACTGCGCGCCTGGGGCATGACGGTCGACGCCTTTGCCTCGGCTGACGAGGCGTGGCTGGCTTTTGAAGCGAACGATTACGATCTGGTGTTGTGCGATGTGGTCCTCGGTGGGCACATGACCGGAACGCGGCTGATCAACCGGATTCGGCGCCTGCCTTTACCCAAAGGCGGTACCCCGGTCCTGGCAGTGACTGCCTTTGACAATCCGCTGCGGCGAATCGAGTTGTTCCAGCTCGGCGTCGACGATTATGTCCAGAAGCCGATCCTGGCTGAAGAAATTCGCGCCCGGCTTCATAACCTCTTGTCCCGCAAGCGCGCTGTCGAGCGCAGCGAGATGTTGCTGGCCGCCACGGCGCTTGGCGTGGTGGTTGTCGGGCCGGACGGGATCATCGTGTCGATGGACGACAACTCGGTCGAGATGTTCCGGCCCAGAACGCAGACCATGCGCGGCCAGCCTTTGTCGGTATTGCTGCCTGAAGAAAGAAATCCGGACTTGCTTGGTCAATTGATGCAGCGCGTCATGGCCGGAGAGCGCATCTCCGGCCTCAAGGCGATGGGCTTGAATGGTGAAGGCGAATATTTCCCGGTCGAATTGACGATGGTCGAAATCAGTTCAGGCGACGGGGTTCGTCATTTTGCCCTGTTGGCGCGCGACATTACCGAAGAGCAGGCACTGGCAACGTATCTGACACGCGCTTCCGAGGCGGCTGAACGAGCCGAGCAGATGAAGACAGCTTTCCTGGCCAACATGAGCCACGAGATTCGTACCCCGCTCAATGCCGTCATCGGCATGGCCCATGTTCTTTCGCGTACCGATCTGGATGATGCCCAGAAAAAATATGTCGGGCATATTGATGCAGCGGGCCAGCATCTGCTCGGGCTCATCACCAACGTGCTCGATCTTTCCAAAATAGAGGCAGGCCGGCTGGAGCTGGAAAGTATTCCGGTGGCGGTTGAGAACATCGTTTGCGAAGTGCTGTCGATGATCGCCGATCAGGCTGCTGAGAAGGGTCTTGAGGTGCGGATCGGGGAGCTGGATTCTCCGTCCGGTCTGGTCGGTGACCCGGTCAGGCTTCGGCAGGCACTGCTCAACTATGTTTCAAATGCCATCAAGTTCACCGCAGAGGGCAGCATCGATGTCCGTGTGGTTGCGCAGGAGGTGAGCGACGATGCGGCGCTGCTTCGCTTTGAAGTAGCTGACACTGGCATTGGTATCAGCGCGGCAGCCATGGATGAGATATTTTCGGCGTTCCGCCAGGCCGATAATTCCACCACCCGTCGCTACGGCGGGTCTGGCCTCGGCCTCGCCATCACGCGCCAGGTGGCCGAGTTGATGGGCGGTGAAGCGGGTGTTTCCAGTACGCTCGGAGAAGGTAGTCTGTTCTGGTTCACTGTCTTGCTGAAACGCGGGGCAACTCTGGCGGCTCGACAGGTAACCCCGTTGCCATCGACCGAGAGTGCTGAAGTCGTTCTGGCCAGGGATTACGCCGGGTTTCGCTGCTTGCTGGTCGAGGATGAGATCGTCAATCGACAGGTGGCCGAAGCCATCCTCACACGCATTAATTGCGAGATCGATACAGCCAACGATGGTCGCGAGGCCATCGACATGGCAAGGCGAAACGACTATGCGCTGATCCTGATGGACATGCTGATGCCCAACATGGGTGGGCTGGAAGCGGCGCAGGGTATTCGCCTTCTGCCGGGGTGCGAGAAGGTGCCGATTATCGCCCTGACAGCGAATGCCTTTGCCTACGAAAAGCAGCGCTGTCTGGATGCTGGAATGAATGACTTCGTAAGCAAGCCGATCCGGCCCGAGGTGCTTTTCGAAACCATGCTGCGCTGCCTGGCTGGCTGAACTGTTCAGGCGTTTGGGCGGTGAATCGCCAGCCAAATGGTCTGTTTGTCTGGCGCCGTCCATTCGACGCGGTGCCGGCGACCGGGGGCGATGTCGATGTAGCAGCCCGGTTGCAGTCGTCGGGCTTCTGTTTCGTCTTCGAAGCGCAAGAGTGCCTCGCCGCTGATCAGTAATACCCATTCGGCTTCGGGCTGCTCGTACCAGAATCCCGGCGGGCTGGACTGGCCGGTCGAGACGATGCGCTGAACGACCAGGCCGGGTTCGGCCAGCAGGGTGGAGAATGCTTCGTCTTCGGTGCCGATGGGCGGAAGACTGGCGAACAGGTTGTCGAGCATGGTGGCTGATTACCGATAGAGCGGGAGGGTGTCCAGGCGGCGTTCGATTTCATGGGTCATGGCCTTGAACTGCGGGCTTTCATGGCTTTCGAAGCGGCGCTTGAATTCGGGTTCGTACAGGTATTCCGGAAGATCAGTGACGACTGGTAGCAGTTGTTGATCGGACAGTTCGCCTTTCAGTGTTTCCTGCAGACGGTCATGGTTGCGGAGGAGTGCTTCGCCGAAGCGGGTGCCGGCGCGGTCGGCAGCCAGGTCGATGAAGGAAAAGCCGCTGCCGCGGCGTGCATCTTCCAGTTCCTTGTAGAGGCCGATGGCATCGGCCACCGGCTCGCCGGCCCAGGCGGCGAGGGCGGCCGAGACGACGAAGTGCTGGGCAAGGTCATGGCGCCCGGCCAGGGTGATATTGACCCAGCGCACCCGTGGCCAGTTTCTGGCGGCAGGCACCAGCGCCGCCAGGTCCTTGTCGGCCAGATGGCTGCTCAGAACCAGCAGGGTGGCACGTCCCTGCTTGATCGAGTCGCCGGAAGCCGGAAGCATGGCCTTGATGACCTCGGATAGCCTGATCTGCGAACCCGGTGCGCGATGAGCAACGAGGGCGGCCAGTGCCAGGCGGGCTTCACGGAGGCGTGCAATGTCGTCTGGCGACAAGGCCACCGCACGTGCCCGATCGAGGATGCCCGGTTCCCAGATATAGGTGACCGAGATCGTGGCTTGTGACTGGCTGAAGGATATTTGCTGAATGGCGTTTTCTGCCATCAGCCATTCCCGATCAAAGCCAAAGGCAGCCACTGCCCTGGTAAAAACGAATTCGACCAAGGCTGGTGGTACGGCAATGGAACCCAGCCTGGCATCGACGATGTGCAGCTTGCCGTCGACGGTATGGGCCAGCGCGCGCAGGTTCAGGAAGCGTTTCCCCGGCAGCGTGAAGGTGATGCGAACCTCGCCGGCATCGTCAATCAGGGCAAGCGCGCCACGGGCATGAAAATACCGGCCGGCCGCATAGTTGATGCCTTCGTCGATCAGGGCGGCGGGGATCGCCAGGGTGCGGATTTCGCCGGCTTGCTGGCGTCGTGGATCGTTGGCGGCGAGGAGACGCTTGGCCTGGGCCACCGAGTCCGGGGAAATCGCTTCGCCACGGTCGACCAATGCTTGCTGGTCGGTTGCGAGAAGGGTCAATGCTGCCGCTACGCTGAGCGGCAGCAACACGATGATCACCAGCCATTTGAGCAACCGCCTCATCGGCTGGCAATCACGGCCTTAAACGCCTTGCTTCAGGCTGGCTTCGATGAAGGGGTCGAGGTCGCCATCAAGCACGGCCTGGGTGTTGCCGGTTTCGTGGTTGGTGCGCAGATCCTTGATACGGCTCTGGTCGAGCACGTAGGAGCGGATCTGGTGGCCCCAGCCGATGTCGGACTTGGCATCTTCCAGCTTCTGCTGCTCGGCCTGCTGCTTGCGCAGCTCGAACTCGTAGATGCGGGCACGCAGCATCTGCCAGGCTTCGTCGCGGTTGCGGTGCTGCGAACGGTCGTTCTGGCACTGAACGACGATGCCGGTCGGGACGTGGGTCAGGCGCACTGCGGAGTCGGTCTTGTTGATGTGCTGACCGCCGGCGCCGGAAGCACGGTAGGTGTCGGTGCGCACGTCGGCCGGGTTGATGTTGATCTCGATCGAGTCATCGACTTCAGGGAAGACGAATACTGAGGTGAACGAGGTATGGCGGCGAGCGTTGGAGTCGAAAGGCGACTTGCGGACCAGGCGGTGGATGCCGGTTTCGGTACGCAGCGTGCCGTAGGCGTAATCGCCGGTGAATTTGACGGTGGCGCTCTTCAGGCCAGCGACTTCGCCTTCCGATTCTTCCATCACTTCGACCGTGAAGCCTTTCTTCTCGCCGTACTTCAGATACATGCGCAGCAACATCGAGGCCCAGTCCTGGGCTTCGGTACCACCAGCGCCGGCCTGGATTTCCAGGAAGCAGGGCATCGGGTCGGACGGGTTGTTGAACATGCGGCGGAATTCGAGGGCGGCGACCTTGGCTTCCAGCCCGGCGTTGTCAGCCTCGACGGAGAGCAGCGTGTCCTCGTCGCCATCTTCCTTGCCCATGTCGAACAGTTCGCGGCCATCGTTGAGTCCGGACTGGACTTCTTCGAGCACCAGCACGATGTTTTCCAGCGATTTCTTCTCGCGGCCCAGTTCCTGGGCGCGTTTCGCGTCATCCCAAATCTTGGGATCTTCCATCTCCTGGTTGAGGAGGGTCAGGCGCTCGCGTTTCTGATCGTAGTCAAAGATACCTCCGCAGCTCGGCGGCGCGTTGCGCCAGATCGTCGAGCTTGTTGGAGATGCTGTTGATGTGTTCGGCTTCCATGTCAGTGCGTCCAGATGCTTTAAAACCCGACATTATAAAGGTTTAGGGTGAGGCATCGTTCGTCGTGTTGGGCAGCAATTTTTTTCATTCCATATGGCTCGAATGCTTGCTGTGCGGGCGTAGAATCGAACTGTTGCGCCGCAACAAAAACAAGGGGGAAGCATATATCCCGCCGGGCGGCACACATTTCAGGGCAGGATTGAACATGAACAAGATGTTGACCATCGACGGCAATGAAGCCGTCGCCAACGTGGCTTACCGCGTTTCTGAAGTGATCGCCATTTACCCGATCACACCCTCGTCCGGCATGGGCGAGCTGTCCGACGAATGGGCAGCGCAAGGCAAGACGAATGTCTGGGGGTGCGTCCCCCGCGTCGTTGAACTGCAGTCGGAAGGTGGTGCCGCCGGCACTGTCCATGGCGCATTGCAGGCGGGTTCTCTGGCGACGACCTTTACGGCGTCGCAGGGCCTGCTGCTGATGATTCCCAACATGTACAAGATTGCCGGTGAACTGACGCCGACGGTCTTTCACGTCGCAGCGCGTGCTGTGGCGACGCATGCGCTGTCGATTTTTGGTGACCATTCCGATGTGATGGCGACGCGCGGCACTGGTTTCGCGCTGCTCGCTTCCAACTCGGTGCAGGAAGCGCAGGACATGGCGGCCATCGCTTCGGCTGCCACGCTGGCCGGGCGTCTGCCGGTGCTGCATTTCTTTGACGGTTTCCGCACATCGCACGAAGTGGCGAAGATCAAGTCGGTCGACGACGAGGTGTTGCGGGAAATGTTGCCGCAGGAACTGGTCGCCGCCCAGCGCCACCGTTCGCTCTCGCCGGAACACCCGACGCTGCGCGGCAGTTCGCAGAATCCGGATGTCTTCTTCCAGGCCCGCGAGGCGCAGAACCCGTGGTTTGATGCCTTTCCGGGTATCGTCCAGCAGGCCATGGATCAGTTTGGCGCTGCGACTGGCCGACCATACAAGCTGTTTGATTACGTTGGTGCGCCGGATGCCGAGCGCGTCATCATCCTGATGGGCTCCGGGGCGGAAACCGCGCAGGAAACCGTCGAGCACATGAACCGCCACGGCGAAAAGGTGGGCCTGCTCAAGGTCCGCCTCTACCGGCCATGGGCGCCTGAGGCGCTGCTTGCCGCTTTGCCGACGACGATCAAGGCGATTGCCGTGCTCGACCGTTGCAAGGAGCCGGGCTCCGATGGCGAGCCGCTGTTCAAGGATGTGCTGGTTTCCCTGGCTGAAAACGCGACCAGCGATTCGCCGCGCTTTGCCCTGTTGCCCAAGGTGGTCGCCGGGCGTTACGGGCTGGCCTCCAAGGAGTTCAACCCGGCGATGGTTGTGGCAGTCTTTGAGACATTGTCAGCCGCCTTGCCGAAACGCCGCTTCACGGTCGGCATCAACGACGATGTGACGCATATCTCGCTGCCCTACGACCCGGCTTTCCGTACCGATGCGGTACGCGAAACCTTCGGTGCCGTGTTTTACGGCCTGGGGTCGGACGGTACCGTGTCGGCCAACAAGAATTCGATCAAGATCATCGGCGACGAGACCGAGCTCTATGCTCAGGGCTACTTCGTCTATGACTCCAAGAAATCGGGGGCGATGACGGTATCGCATCTGCGCTTCGGGCCGCGGCCAATTCTCTCGACCTACCTGACTGGTGAAGGCGATGCTAAATTCATTGCCTGCCATCAGCCCCTGTTCCTTGAAACCCACGACTTGCTCGCCCACGCAGCACCGGGGGCGGTCTTCCTTCTCAACACGTCGGTCCCGGCCGACCAGGTCTGGGCCACCCTGCCGGCCGCAATGCAGCGCCAGATGGTCGCCAAGCGCATCCATTTTCATGTCATCGATGCCTATCAGGTGGCGCTTGAAGCCGATATGGGTCGCCGTATCAACACGGTGATGCAGACCTGCTTCTTCGCCATCTCCGGCATCCTGCCGCAGGACGAGGCGATTGCCGCGATCAAGCATGCCGTGGAAAAGACCTATGGCCGCAAGGGACGGCGCATCGCCGAACTGAACTATCGGGCCATCGACAAGACCCTGGTCTGCCTGCATGAAGTGGCTGTGCCGGCCGAATATGCGGCTCCGGAGATTGTGGTGCCTGAACGTGTTTCGCGCGAGGCCTCCGAATTCGTCCGCAAGCTGACGCTGCCGATGATCGCCGGCAAGGGCGACAGCCTGCCGGTGTCGCTGTTCCCGGTCGACGGCACTTTCCCGACCGGTACCGCCAAGTACGAAAAGCGCAATCTGGCCCTGCAGATTCCGGTCCTCGAAACCGATCTGTGCACGCAGTGCGGCAAGTGCGTTTTCGTCTGCCCGCATTCGGCCATCCGCGCCAAGGCTTTCCCGCCCGAACTGGTGACCGAAGCGCCGACGACGTTCAAGACCATGGCCATTCGCAGCAAGGATTACCCGGCCGGCTGGAAGATGAGCTACCAGGTGGCACCCGAGGATTGCACCGGCTGTACGTTGTGCGTCGAGGTCTGCCCGATCCGCGACAAGTCCAATGTCTCGCGCAAGGCGCTGAACATGGCCGAGCAGGCGCCGCTGCGGGCGCCGGAAGCCGAAAACTGGGATTTCTTCCTGAAGCTGCCTGAATACGACCGCACCGTCGCCAAGCGCAACACCATTCCCGGTTCCATGCTGCTGCAACCGATGTTCGAGTTCTCCGGGGCCTGTGTCGGTTGCGGCGAGACGCCCTATATCCGGCTGGCCACGCAGCTGTTCGGCGACCGCATGCTGGTGGCCAACGCCACGGGCTGCTCGTCGATCTACGGCGGCAACCTGCCGACCACGCCGTACACCACCGATGCCAACGGCCGCGGCCCGGCGTGGAGCAATTCACTGTTCGAGGACAACGCCGAGTTCGGCCTCGGCATGCGACTGGCGACCGACAACCTGGCCGATGCGGCGCGCGTGCAGTTGCGCGCCATGGCGCTGGAAATCGGCGATGCGCAGGTTCAGGCCTTGCTGACTGCCGACCAGCGCACTGAAGCCGGCATCCAGGAGCAGCGCGAGCGGGTAGCCGAATTGCAGGCCAGACTGGCTCATTTGGGGACGCCGGCTGCCGACCGACTCTCGGCCGTGGCGGAATACCTGATCCGGCGCAGCGTCTGGATCATCGGTGGTGACGGCTGGGCCTACGACATCGGCTTTGGCGGCCTCGACCACGTGCTGTCCTCGGGTGAGGATGTGAATATTCTCGTGCTCGACACGGAGGTGTATTCCAACACTGGTGGCCAGAATTCCAAGGCGACACCGCGTGGTGCGGTGGCCAAGTTCGCCGCCGGCGGCAAGCCGAATCGCAAGAAGGACCTGGCCCGTATCGCGATGGATTACGAGAACGTCTACGTCGCGCAGGTTGCCTATGGCGCCAAGGATGTGCATACGCTCAAGGCCTTCATTGAGGCTGAAAGCTATCCCGGCGTTTCGATCATCATTGCCTACAGCCCCTGTATCGCCCATGGCGTTGATATGTCGAACAACCATCGGCAACAGGATCTGGCGGTCAAGTCCGGCCACTGGCCATTGTTGCGCTACGACCCGCGCCAGCGCGATCTCGGCAAGAACCCGCTGTCCGTCGATAGCGCCGCACCGAGCATCCCGTTCAGCGACTTTGCCCGCAATGAAGCGCGGTTCACGGTTCTTGAACGCCTGCGTCCGGATGCCTCGGTCCATTTCATGGCCCAGGCCGGCAAGGATGCGCGCCTGCGCCATCAGGAATATGTCGAACTTTCGGAAATGCTGTTGCCGGAAGCCGCCATCGACGAAAAGGCCAGCGAGGCCGCCGAAAAGAAGGAGACCCCTGATGCCTGATCTGTCCACGACCTATCTCGGCCTGGCGCTGAAGAATCCGCTGGTCCCGTCCTCGACGCCGCTCAGCCACGACCTCGATGCCATCCTGCACCTTGAAGATGCCGGTGCAGCAGCCATCGTCATGCATTCCCTGTTCGAAGAGGATGTGCGCCACGACGAGCAGATGATCGACCGTTTTCTGGTACATCCGGATAGCTTCGGTGAAGCGACCGGACACCTGCCTTTCGGCCACGACTACCAGAGCCGGCTCGACAGCTATCTCGAACAGATCCAGCGCCTCAAATCGCGCCTCGCCATACCGGTCGTCGCCAGCCTGAACGGCTCGTCACTGAGCGGTTGGGTCGAGCTCGGCAAGGAAATGCAGGCTGCCGGTGCCGATGCCCTGGAGCTGAACGCCTGGTACATGCCGAGCGACCCCAAGGTGTCCAGTGAGGCCATCGAGGACCACCACGTGGCCTTGCTGAAGGAACTGAAGACCGTGGTCAGCATACCGGTCAGCATGAAGCTGTCACCGTTCTTTTCTTCGCTGCCGCATTTTGTGCATCAGGTCGAGGCGGCCGGAGTGGCGGGGGTTTCGTTGTTCAACCGCTTCTTCCAGCCCGACATCGATCTTGAAACCCTCACTGTGGTCGACCGGGTTCAGCTATCGTCTTCGGCCGATACCTTGCTCGCCATGCGCTGGATCGCCATCCTGCGCGGCAGCACCAAGCTGTCGCTGGCTGCGACCGGCGGCGTTCATGGAGCGGAAGATGCCCTGAAAATGCTGCTTGCCGGTGCCGATGTGGTGCATATGGCCAGTGCCCTGCTCAAACGCGGCCCGCAGGCGCTGAGCGAGGTGCTCGCCGGTATGACTCGCTGGCTGGAAGAACGTGAGTACACCTCGGTTGCGCAAATGAAAGGTTCGATGAGTCAGCAAAATTCGCCGAATCCAAGTGACTTTGCCCGTGCCGCGTATCTGCACGTGCTGGGTTCATTTACGCCACCCGCCGGAGTGCGCTACTAAGACAGATGGTCCGTTCGGTCTGGCTCGATGGCGGGGCAGACAGACTCCTGTAATTTGAGGGCCATGCGGGCAGCTGCCTCGATTCGCCTTCCTGTTCCAAGGTGTTGCGCGCTCAGAATCTGTCTATGCCAGCGCACTTAGTTTTTTTTGGCAATGCGAATTGTCAAACAATCACTTCAAAAACGTTGACATATATGATAAAAATCATAAAATCGGTCTCGTGATGATTTGATTTCATCGGAAATTGAAAGGGGATGGAGGGCCGTTCCGGGCTCCGTCTGATCTGAAAAAAGGCACACCCGACCGAAAGGCGGGGTCGCAAAGTCACCGGTCTAAAGGGTTGGGCGTAGCCTGATTCCAAGATAGCGGGATTGCCAGGGGTAGAAGATGCATCTCCTTGTCCTTGTCCTTGCCGTTCGCCGGCTGTTTCTGTTACTTCTCCTGACGATTTCGTCTGCCAGTTTTGCCGATTTTGCATCGTCATCCGGGAATGCGCCCCGTTGGGCTTGCTGGTATGCCCCCGCCAACCTGAGTGTGCAATGCCTCCTTAGCCGGTCACCGACCGATGCTCTGGATGCTCGTGCCGCCGAAGTCGCCAGCACGATCGATCGGCGTCTGCCCAAGCTGGTTCGTGTCATCTGGGGAAGCCCGGAGCAACTGGCCGGTAAGCGCATCAGCATTCCGCTGATGAGCGTTCCTTTCGAGATGGATTTTGTCCGTTTGCTTGCCAAGTCGGTCATGTGCGGATCGCGTCCGGATTGCTCAATCCACTTCGATGCCAATGGCGACGGAATGGCACCAGTGCGCGCTGCAATGATCGAGTCGGGGGCCAGCGAGACCGAAGTGATGGCGGAAATCAGGGCCCAGGGAATGGTCCTGGCGCAAGTGCAGGGGCAGTCGGAAACAGCGGTTGCGCTGCCCCCGGTCAAGAGCAGGCGGGGTTTCCAAATCTGATGCCAACTTCAGAGCCTATCCTGCACCGCCATTACCTCTGGTTGTTGAGCCGATTGTCGGCGTGGCTGAATGACGGATTCGGCACGATCGCCCGTTTGAAGTGCTTAGCGAACCAGCCAAGGGGCACGGACGGAGCGTCTTTGCCAGAGCGGACTATCTTCACGCCGATTATTGCGCTGTCGCGGCGTTATATCGGCCAGAAGGAAAGATCACAGGATTCGATGTCTGAGTTCATGGTCAATACAAATATTGAATTTGACGAATTTGTTGTTGTTGGTTTGAATTAGTGATAACTTATTTGTTGTCATTGATGAACATGGTGCTGCGATGTCTGCCGAGTCTCACGACAAGGTTGCTGATGGTATTAATGAGTTCCTGGTATTCATACTTGGTGATGAGAGTTATGCCATCAATATTCTTTTTGTACGGGAAATCCGGGCTTACGAGTCGGTTACCTGCATTCCCAATGCCCCTGAATTCATCAAGGGGGTCATCAATCTGCGCGGCGACATCGTTCCCATTTACGATTTGCGCATCCGTTTCCATTGCCGCAGCGTCGAATACGGCCCGCTAACGACAGTCATCATTCTTGCCATCGGTGCCCGCATCGTTGGCGTGGTTGTGGACGGTGTGTCGAATGTGGTCATGCTGGCCGATACCGAGATTCGTCCTTCCCCTGATTTCTCCGCAAGTTTCGACACCTCCTACATCAGGGGGTTGGCGGAGATCGATGGGCGTACCTGCATTGTTGCTGACATTTTGTCCCTGATGGCTAATCCTGACCTGGACGCCTGACCAGACTGCCCAACAAGAGGCAGTTTTTTTCGGAGGAAATCGTGAATTTTGCCAATCGCTCCCTGACCGCCAAACTGGTGATCATCGTTTCACTGGGAATCGCCATCATTCTTGGCGGGTTTGCCTTGTTCCTGGATCGTTACGTCAGCAATCTGTCTGAGAAAAGTGCCGAGCAGCACCTGCAGCAGGAAGTTGCTTCGGTCATCCTGATGATCGATAACTACGCCAGAGAGCGCCAGCAGGCGGTGGCGGTTGTCCTGGATACCCTGGCCGAAGATCTGGGTGGGGATTTTTCGCTACAGCCCGAAAGAGTCGTGCAAATTGGCGACCAGGCGACGCCGACTCTGAAGGCCGGTAATGTGGTGCTCAACCTCAATCTTGCTAATCTTGATCGCTTTCGCAAGACGAGTGGCGCAGTGGCCACGATTTTTGCAAAGCAGGGTGACGATTTCGTTCGCGTTGCAACGTCGCTGACCAAGGAAAATGGCGAGCGTGCCATGGGAACGCTTCTTGGCAAGAGCCACCCCGCCTACGCCAAAGTCAGTGCTGGAGGTGAGTTCTCCGGGCGCGCAAAGCTGTTTGGGCGGGATTATGCAACGCGCTACAAGGCCATCAAGAGTAACGATGGCAAGGTGATTGGGGTGCTGTTTGCCGGGGTTGATGTTACGGATGGATTGAAAACGCTGAAGGATAAGGTCCGTGCCCTGAAAATTGGCGAAACCGGCTACTACTACATTCTGGATGCCCATCCAGGCGCCACCGCCGGCACGCTGATCGTGCATCCGGTCAAGGAGAAGGAGGGCACGAGCATTGCCGATGCCACCGATTCGGCCGGCAATGCCTTCATTCGCCAGATGCTGGAAAAGCAACAGGGCGAGATTCGCTATCCCTGGATCAACAAAGAAAAGGGTGAAACTTCGGCGCGGGAAAAACTGGTTGTTTTCAACAGTATCCCGGAGTGGGAATGGCTGGTGGCCGGTGGTACCTATATCGATGAAATCACCCGTGATGCCGCGTCCATCCGTAATTTTGTCTTGCTCACCGTGCCGCTCGTGCTGATTGTAGTCAGTCTGCTGCTATTGCTGGCTTCTCGCCGCTTGATTGCTCAGCCGGTGGGCGAGGTGATGACGGTCTTCTCGGCGATCGGTGGCGGCAAGTACGACAATCAGGTCGACACGACGCGCGGTGACGAGATCGGCTCGCTGATGCGCTCCCTGGATAGCATGCAGAAGGATCTTGGCGCCCGCATCGAGGCCGAACATCAGGTGGCTAATGCCAATCTGCGCGTCAAGACGGCACTCGATGTCTGCTCGACCAACATGATGCTGGCTGACAACGACGGCAAGATCATCTATTGCAATCAGGCCGTGCTGGAAATGCTGCGTCGGGCCGAGAGTGATATCCGCACGGCCTTGCCGGCGTTCCGGGCCGATGCTGTCCTCGGTGCATCGTTCGATCAGTTCCATCGCAATCCGGCGCACCAGCGGAACATGCTGGCTTCGCTGCAAGGGCAGCATCGTGCTGAAATCGAGATCGGCGGCCGCTATTTTTCATTGCTCGCCACGCCGGTGGTCAATGCCGAGAAGGAGCGCCTGGGCGTTTCCGTCGAATGGCAGGACAAGACAGCACAAGTGCTGCTGGAGCGGGAAATGGCTGGCATCATCGATGCGGCCGCGAATGGCGATTTCTCCGGGCGCTTCGATACCGCCCACATGCAGGGTTTCTATCTGCAGTTGGGTAACGGACTTAACCAGTTGTTGAATGGCATCAGTCGTGCGCTGGACGATGTCGGAACGGTCCTTGGCAAATTGTCGCGGGGTGACCTGACCGAGAAAATCGTTGCTGATTACAGTGGCATGCTTGGCCTGTTGAAGGATAGTGTCAATGCAACGGTCGACCAGTTGCGCGACATCGTCATGCAGATTCAGGATTCCAGCGAAGCGATCAATACTGCCTCGCAGGAAATCTCTTCGGGCAATACTGACCTTTCGAGCCGGACCGAAGAACAGGCATCCAGCCTGGAGGAGACGGCTTCTTCGATGGAAGAACTGACCAGCACCGTCAAGCTCAATGCCGATAACGCCAAGCGGGCCAGCGAACTGGCCAGCAATGCGCAGGTGGTGGCCAACAAGGGGGGCGAAGTGGTCTCCAAGGTGGTGGCGACCATGGGCAGCATCAATTCGTCGTCGAACAAGATCGCCGACATCATCGGGGTTATTGACGGGATTGCCTTCCAGACCAATATCCTTGCCCTGAATGCAGCTGTCGAAGCGGCGCGGGCCGGGGAGCAGGGGCGTGGCTTTGCCGTCGTGGCGACGGAGGTTCGCAATCTGGCGCAGCGCAGTGCCGCCGCGGCCAAGGAGATCAAGGGTCTGATTTCGGATTCAGCCTCGACCGTCGATGTCGGTTCCAAACTGGTCGAACAGGCGGGTATCACGATGGATGAGGTGGTATCGGCGATTCGCAGTGTCGCCACGATCATGAATGACATCGCAGCCGCCAGCCATGAGCAGAGCACCGGTATCGAGCAGGTCAATATCGCCGTTTCGCAAATGGATGAAATGACCCAGCAGAATGCCGCGCTGGTAGAACAGGCCGCGGCAGCCGCTGAGTCGCTCGAAGATCAGGCGCATAGCCTGGTGCAGTGTGTTTCCGTCTTCAATCTTGGTCGGGTTGCCGAGCAAGGGGCGGGCCGTGCTGCTCGGCTGGAAAGCCCGCGCGCCAAGCTTTCGGCCCCGGCTTCGGTATCACGAAGCCAGGCACCAAAGAGTCCCGCCAAGATGAGTGCCTTGCCGGATGATGATTCCGACGCCTGGGAAGAGTTCTAGAACCCGCTGTGGAGCGGTCCGGGTCAAGGGGGCGTCAAGCTCCCTTTTCTATTCCAGATGTTCGACCATCAACTGCGGGCTTTCGACGCCCATGTATTCGTTGATCGCCAGTCGGTAAGCAACACGGGTCCGGTTGCCCGGCTGGATGCTGAAGTTGAACTGGATGGCGTCGATCCGGGTGTTGCCTTTGCGCAGGCGTAACTTGAGGTGCTTTTCCTTGAGTACGCGCTGTTGCTCGACCTCGAAGTCATCCATGAACAGTGGCGCCGGGAAGCCCTGGCCCCAGATTTCGTTTTCCAGCAGGCGGGCCGTTTCCAGCGAGATATAGCCACCTTCGAGATTGCCGTCGGTTTCCAGCGTGCGGGTCAGGTCGGCCGGGTCGAGCAGTTCAGCCGCGACTTCAGCGAAGAGCTGGCTGAAACGCTCGAAGTCTTCTTCCTTGAGCGTTGCACCGGCCGCCATGGCGTGACCGCCGAAGCGGACGAGCAGGCCGGGGGCGCGCTTGGCCACCAGGTCGAGCGCATCACGCAGATGGAGCCCGGGAATCGAGCGACCGGAACCCTTGACGATGCCGCCTTCGCCGGGGGCAAAGGCGAAGACCGGGCGGTGCAGCTTGTCCTTGATGCGCGAGGCGAGAATGCCGACGACGCCTTCATGCCAGCCGGCATCGAACAGGGCGATGCCGGGGGCGGCGTTGGCCACGTCCAGTGACTCGAGCAGGATCAGCGCCTGTTCCTGCATGCCGGTTTCGATTTCGCGGCGTTCGCGGTTCAGCGTGTCGAGTTCCTGGGCGATTTGCAGGGCGCGACTGGGGTCATCGGTGAGCAGGCATTCGACGCCGAGGCGCATGTCGGCCAGCCGGCCGGCGGCGTTGAGGCGAGGGCCGAGCAGGAAACCGAGGTCGAAGGCGGTAGCGTGTTTTGGGTCGCGGGCCGCGGCCTTGAAGAGGGCGGCGATGCCGGGTTGCATTTGGCCGGCGCGCATGCGCTTGAGGCCCTGGCTGACCAGGATGCGGTTGTTGCGGTCAAGCTTGACGACGTCGGCCACGGTGCCCAGCGCGACGAGGTCGAGCAGGTTGGCGAAGTTGGGTTCGGGACGGTCGGCAAACCAGCCGCGTTCGCGCAGTTCGGCGCGAAGGGCGAGCATGACGTAGAACATCACGCCAACGCCGGCGATGCATTTTGACGGGAAGTCGCAGCCGGGCTGGTTCGGGTTGACGATGCAGTCAGCGGCCGGCAAGGTTTCGGCCGGCAGGTGATGATCGGTGATCAATGTCGCGATGCCGTGTTGCTGGGCGCGGGCAACACCTTCGAGGCTGGCGATGCCGTTGTCGACGGTGATGATCAGGTCGGGCGACTGCTCGGCGGCGACATCGACGATTTCCGGTGACAGGCCATAGCCGAGCTTGAAGCGGTCGGGGAGCAGGAAGTCGACGTCGGCACCCAGCGACTTCAGGGCGCGCATGCCGACGGCCGTGGCGGTGGCACCATCGCAGTCGTAGTCGCCGATGATCAGCATCTTCGCTTCGGCTTCGATGGCATCGGCCAGTAGCTGGGCGGCATCCGTGGCGTGGGTCAGGGCGGTGGGTGGAATCAGCGACTTCAGTTCGTAATCGAGTTCCGACTTGTCCTTGATGCCGCGGGCGGCGTAAAGACGGGCGAGCAGCGGGTGCAGACCTTGCTGTTCGAGCTGCCAGACGACGCGTGGCGAACTGCTACGGGTAGTGATGTTGGTCACGGGGTCGTTCCTTCAGCCAGATCCTTGGCAAGAGCAGCGAGTGGGCGGCTCTTGCGCCAGAATTTCCAGCGGTCCTGGCCGTGCAGCGTCCAGTTCAACTGGCCGTAGATGGTCGGAGCGATGATGCTCAGCGTTTCGACCTGGCGGCCAAGTGCGGCACGCAGCGGTACGAACCAGTCGCTGTCCAATGCTTGCCACGCATCGCGCCAGCCCGGGCCATCTTCGTAAAGAACGGGCGGCAGCAGACTGTCGAGGACGATGAGCTGGTTTTGCTTGGGCGCCGCTTGGGTGAGGAGGTCGGCCAGTCCGTTCGGGCAGGGTTCTACCGCAAGGCCGCTGGCGCAGGCCATGCCGACGGCCAGCGGGTTGCTGCTCCAGACGGTCGAAAAATCGGGTTTTGCCAGCGCCGGCAAGCTGCCGCCGCCCCACAGCCACAGACTGTTGACGGCTGGCTTGCCTTCGGCCTGCCGGCGTTCGTTGACCGGGTGGCCGTGCAGGTACATCTGGACTTCGTTCAGCCAGCGGGTCAGTACGCCATTCTTGTCAGTCAGTTCGTTGTCCAGGCGACGCCCGGCAATGGTGGAAAGTGGCTCGGCATGGTGGTCGATTACGGAATTCAGGCGAAGATACCAGCGGCGGGCCGTGCTGACGTGGAACTGGCCGATGTCGGCAAACTCGGCATTCAGCGAGGCAACGATGGCTTGCGCTTCGTCTTCTTCCAGATCGAAGGCGCCGGCGTCGGCCAGGATGATCCTCTCGTGATGAAAGCGCAGATGCACTGGGTCGGCGCACAGCCAGTGGCCGTCGCGGGCTGGCTGGCTATTGGTCTCGCCAAGCAGGCGCAGGGCACCAAAGGGAGCATTGTCCAGGCCAAACTGGCGGGCAAGCGCGGTTTCGAACGGCAGCCTGGCCTGGTGCTCGAAAGTGGCACGGGCAGCCAGCCATTCGAATCCCGGGGCCGCGAGTTTCCCGAGTGTCAGTTGGTCATTCGGTTCGGGCCAGATCAGTTCTGGGACAAGCAGGGTGAGGCGCACGGGCAGCAGGCAATGGGTTGGCAACCAAAAAGTGTACCATAGCGACTTTCCCCGCCCGGTGTTATCCGCATGGCATTGCCTTACGAACTGTTGATCGGCTTGCGCTATACGCGCGCCAAACGACGCAATCATTTCATTTCATTCATTTCGCTGATCTCGATGCTTGGCATCGGCCTCGGTGTGGCCGCGCTGATCGTCGTCCTCTCGGTGATGAACGGCTTCCAGAAGGAATTACGGACACGCATTCTCGGTGTGGCCTCGCACATCCAGATCACCGGCATCAGCGGTGAATTGCCCAACTGGCAGGCCGTGGCCGAGCAGGCGATGAAGCACCCGGAAGTCAGGGCGAGCGCGCCTTTCGTGCAGTCGCAGGGGATGTTCACTGTCGATGGCACGGTCAAGGGAACGATCGTCCGCGGCATCCTGCCCGATCAGGAGGATCGGGTGGCTGATTTCCGCAAGACCATCCAGAGCGGCAGCCTTGACGACCTGCGGCCCGGTGAGTTCGGCGTCGTGCTTGGGGCCGACCTGGCGCGTTCGCTGCGGGTCTTTACCGGCGACAAGCTGACGCTGATCGCGCCGCAGGGCACGGTGACGCCGGCTGGCGTCGTGCCGCGCCTGAAGTCGTTCAAGGTGGTCGGTATTTTCGAAGTTGGCATGTACGAATACGACTCGGGGCTGGCGCTGATCAACCTCGAAGATGCACAGAAACTCTACCAGATGGAAGACCGGGTCAGCGGTGTGCGGCTGAAGGTCGACGATCTCTTCCAGGCGCCACGCATTGCCCGCGAACTGGTTCGTTACATCGATGCCGATGCCTACCTGAACGACTGGACCAAGAGCCATGCCAATTTCTTCCGTGCCGTGCAGATCGAGAAGAACATGATGTTCATCATCCTGTCGCTGATCGTCGCCGTCGCCGCCTTCAATCTGGTGTCGACGCTGGTCATGGCCGTCACCGACAAACAGGCCGATATCGCCATCCTGCGCACACTGGGGGCACGACCGCTGTCGATCATGGGGATTTTTGTTATCCAGGGCGCGCTGGTCGGTTTTATCGGGCTGGGCCTGGGGATCGTGGGCGGCGTGCTGCTGGCGCTCAATATCGATGTCGTCGTGCCGTTTATCGAAAGAATGCTCGGTGTGCATTTCCTGTCGAAAGAGGTCTATTACATTTCTGACCTGCCTTCCGAGCTGCTGTGGAGCGATGTCTGGGGCGTGACGCTGATCGCTTTCGTGCTGGCGCTGCTGGCCACCCTTTACCCGAGCTGGAAGGCGTCACGGGTCAATCCTGCGGAGGCGCTGCGTTATGAGTGAGCCCATTCTGATTGCCCGCGGGTTGTCCAAGGTATTTCGCGGTGGCGGGCTGGAAGTGCCCGTCCTGTCCGGTATCGATCTGGCCGTTCAACCCGGCGAAACGGTGGCCATCATCGGCGCTTCCGGTTCCGGGAAAAGTACGCTGTTGCACTTGCTGGGTGGCTTGGACACACCATCGGCCGGCAGCGTGGTGTTGATGGGGCGCGACTTTTCGTCGCTCGGCGAGGTGGATCGCGGCGATTGGCGCAACCAGCATCTTGGCTTTGTTTATCAGTTTCACCATCTGCTGGCTGAATTTTCAGCGCTTGAGAATGTAGCCATGCCCTTGCTGATTCGCCGCATGGAGCGCCATGCGGCTCTGGCCAAGGCGGCCGAAATACTGACGGCAGTTGGCCTGGGGCATCGGCTCGAACACAGGCCCGGCGAGTTGTCCGGCGGTGAGCGCCAGCGCGCCGCAATTGCCCGCGCACTGGTCAGCAATCCCTCCTGCTTGCTGGCCGATGAACCAACCGGCAATCTCGATAGTCATACTGCATCGGTTGTCTTCGGCCTGTTGATTGAGCGTGTTCGTCAGCAGCAGGTCAGTCTGATTGTGGTGACGCACGACCAGCAACTGGCGGCCAAGGCCGACCGGATACTTAATTTGAATGACGGTGTTCTTTGCGAATAGTTTGATAAATGTTAGATTGGGCAAAACCGGTTTAAAATAACATTGCTTATCCCAACTCGCACCTCTTGGTGAGGAGACTATCGATGCAAGCCCTTTTCTCGCCCGCTGTCGCCCTGATGAACCGCCTTCGCTACAACAGCAAGTTCCTGCTGCTTGGCGCTGCAGTTTCGGCGGTTATGTTTGTGTTGCTGTTCTCCGTATTTATCAATCTGAGTCGCGATATCGAGACGGCGCGCCAGGAATTGGCCGGTCTCCAAATGCTCAAGCCAATGAACCGTATGGCGCAGGTCATGCAGCAACATCGTGGTTTGTCCTCAGGGGTGCTGAACGGCAACGAGGCCATGAAAGACAAGCGGGCGGCCAAGGAAAAGGAAGTGGCGGATGCCGTTGCAGCGACCGATGCAGCGCTCTCGCCAAAACTGCGTGAAACTGCTGTCTGGAAATCCATTCGCCAGGATTGGAGCGAGATTCAGGGGCAGGGGCTGACCTGGACGCCGCCAGAAAACATCAAGCGGCACTCGGTAATGATTGCCAATGTTTTGCACTTTATGGTCGAAGTCGCTGACGAGACGCAGTTGACGCTCGATCCGGTGATGGACACGTATTACTTCATGGATACCATCGTTACCAAGATGCCAGCCATGCTGGAGCCCCTGGGTATCACCCGGGCACGTGGTACCGGGGTTTTGACCAAGAAGGAATTGTCGCCGCAAATGCGGATCGACATTGCCTCGCAGATTGCGCAAATGGCGGGCACGCTGCGCGCCCAAAACACCAATCTGGAGAAGGTGATTCGTTTTGCACCGGCGCTTCAGGGGGCGCTTGCCGGGCCGACGAAGGAGTTTTCAGACGGCGCCGAAAAAATCTTTGCCCTGGTGCGTGACGACATTCTGGGTGAGAAATTTGCGACTGTGCCGCAGGACTACTTCGCCATGACGACCCAGGTGATTGATCTTGGCTACAAGGTCATGTTCGATGCACTGATTCCACAATTTGAGCAGCAACTGCAGGGGCGGATGAACGATGCCCGCAACGTGTTGATGCTCGAGGTGAGTCTGTCGGTGATTGTTGCCTTGATCGTGGGTTATCTTGGGATTGGTACCTATTTTTCGGTGCTTAACAGCGTCGGCGATTTTTCCCGGGGCGCACGTCGGCTGGCTGATGGTGATTTGACGGCCGAGTTCGATACGCACGGTGCGGACGAATTGCATGCTGCCGGCAAGGATTTCAATGGCATGGCTGCTTCATTCCGCAAACTGCTGGGTGGCGTGCAGAGTGACGTTCGGCAGCTCAATCAGGCAGCTGAGCAACTGGCGTCGTCCAGCCAGCAGATTTCAGCCGGTACCGCGGCGCAAAGCGATTCGGCCTCGAGCATGGCGGCAGCCGTCGAGCAGATGACGGTCGGCGTCGATCATATTTCCCGGAATGCCCAGGACGCACAGAATTACTCCAGGGAATCAGATCAGCTGGCCGCGCAGGGCGGGCGGATTGTGGAGGCGGTCGTCAATGAAATTCAGGGCATTGCCCACACCGTAAATCAGTCGGCGGCGGCGGTTGAAGCCTTGGGGCAGCAGTCCGAGCAGATTTCGGCGATTGTTGGCACCATCAAGGACATCGCCGACCAGACCAATCTGCTGGCCCTGAATGCTGCCATCGAGGCAGCCCGGGCCGGCGAGTCCGGACGCGGCTTCGCCGTTGTTGCTGACGAGGTCAGAAAGCTGGCCGAACGGACTGCTAAATCAACGCAGGAAATTTCGGCAATGATCCTTGCCGTTCAGACCGGTACAGCGACTGCCGTATCGACCATGAAAGAGGGCGTCCATCGGGTGTCGTCTGGTGTCGAGCAAGCCCAGTTGGCGGGAGAGGCAATCACCCAGGTTCAGACCCAGTCGCGTCTGGTGCTGGACGCGGTCTCGGAAATTAACGTGGCTTTGCGTGAACAGGCAGCGGCCAGTACCGAAATCGCCCAGAACGTCGAACGTATTGCCATGATGGCGGAAGAGAACAGTGCTGCTGCCAGTGGGAATGCAGCGACGGCGGATTCCTTGCGCACTCTGTCACACGGGCTGACTGCGGCTATCGCCCGCTTCCGGACCTGATTTTTTTTCGCCGCCGCCAGGCGGTGAGCAGGTAGATACGCCAGGCGGCCCGGGTGGCGACATAGCCCGCCGCCGCCAGCCCAGTGGCAAGCAGTACCAGGCCGGTGCCCAAGGGTTTGGCAACGCTTAGCATCCAGCCCTGCATGGCAGTCGTCCAGGCGATCATGTCGGTTGGATTGAAAGCCGGTGGCGTGATGAAGCCGTTGCCGTCGCCCAGGAAAAGCCGGCCGATTTGGTAGGCCAGCAGATACAGCGGCACGATGGTGAATGGGTTGGTGTAGAGCGTAACGAACATCGACAAGGGCAGGTTGACGCGAAAGAGCAGGGCGCAAATTGCCGCACCAAGCATTTGCAGCGGCCCCGGAATCAGTCCGCAAAAAAGCCCGGCTGCCACCGCCCCAGCCGCCGAATGGCGATTCAGATGCCATAAACGCGGGTGCAGCAACGACGACTTGAACGGCTTCAGCCAAGGGTTTCGGCGTATCGTCTCGTGATCGGGTAGGTATTTTTTCAGGGTGCGGCGCATGCCCTTATTATTGCAGCATGCGCCTGAATATTCTCGCCTTTGCCATCGGTGTGCTTTCCCTGCAGATGCAGCCGGAACTGTCTGTCGGGATAGTTTGGGGAATGTTCGGGCTGGTGCTGGCGCTGCCGGCCTGGCGCTGGCAAAACTGGCCGGCGCGACTGTTGGCGGTCACTGGCTGCTTCGCACTCGGCTTCGCCTGGGCTGGCTGGCGGGCCGATATTCGGTTGGCGGATCATCTGGATGCGGGCTGGGAAGGTCGTGATGTCGAAGTGATCGGTGTCATCGCCGGCCTGCCGCAGGATTTCAGCAACGGCACCCGTTTCGAATTTGACGTAAACACGGTGTTAACCGCTGGAGCCCTGATCCCGCAGAAAATCATGCTCTCCTGGTATCAGGGTCGGCGCGATGAAGAGCAATTCGAGCGCATGCCGGTTCGTCCCGGCGAACAATGGCGCATGACCGTTCGCCTGAAACGCCCCCATGGCAATGCCAATCCTGGTGGCTTCGATTATGAGGCCTGGTTGCTGGAGCGAAATATCCGGGCCAGCGGCTACGTCCGGCCCAATCCTGCTCAACGCCAGGTCGAAATGGTCTGGCAAGCCGATTACGCCATCGAACGTTTGCGCTATTCAATACGTTCGTCTTTCAGCCGCATGTTGCCGGAGGCGAGTTATCCATGGGCGGGTGTTCTGGTCGCGCTGGTCATTGGCGATCAGAGGGCGATCAACGGTGGTGCTTGAAAATAGAAAGTTGCGCTGGCTGGTCGGCCAACTTATTGTTTTTATTGGAATGTGTCAAACTGTTCTTTTGGCATTTAAAAATGTAACCTGCGCTGGCATCATCACTCGCCGTTCTACGGTTTAAAAATTAAGTTGCGCTGAGTTGGTATAGTCATAGTTAGATGAACAAGAACTCAGTGCTTCGGGGCGCGAAGGTGCTTCCTCTTTAATATTCAGCATTCAAACTGCAGCTCGGCTAGCGGGATACTGCTGCTGGTTGGCGGCTGGCGCTTCAGGCAAAATGCTTCTTTGCATCAGTCGCGCATGAATCCATGAATCGTCTCCTCTCGGCCATCGCCTTTGCCGCCCACAAACATCGCGACCAAAGACGCAAGGACCTCGTGGCTTCCCCGTACATCAACCATCCCATAGGGCTGGCAAACGTACTGGCCAACGAAGCCGGTATTGAGGATGAGCGCGTCCTGATTGCTGCTGTCCTTCATGACACCATTGAGGACACGGAGACGACCGAGCTAGAGCTCGTCCGTGAGTTCGGCAAAGAAGTCACAGACATCGTGATGGAAGTGACCGACGACAAAACGCTGTCCAAAGCTGACCGCAAGCGGCTCCAGATTGAACATGCTGGCACCATCAGCAGGCGAGCTAAAGTCGTGAAGTTGGCCGATAAAATCTGCAACCTGCGCGACATCGCCAATAGTCCGCCAGCGGACTGGTCTCTTGGGCGGAAGCAGGAGTATTTCGATTGGGCCAAAGCCGTGGTTGATGGGTTGCGTGGTGTGCATCCGGCGCTCGAACACATTTTCGACGAAACCTACAAGCTGCGTCCCTGACCCATGCCAACCTTCCTTGATGTCCAATTCAAAGAGAAGGACCAGGCGAAAGCCCTCGGTGCTCGCTGGGATGGCCCTGCCAAGAAATGGTATGTGCCCGATGGTCTGGACCTGGCTCCCTTCAAAGCCTGGTTGCCTGCAGGCGCTCGAATTACCGCGCCAGTACCTGCGCCCACCAAGGAACTCATTCCTGTCGAGAGCACTGGGCAAGACCTCACCTTAACCAAGAAGGGCATGACACTCTCGCAATTGCTGGCGGGTGTTGCCCAGGCCGTGGCGCAGGCTTTCAAGTCGGGTGTCTGGACCATGGTCGAGGTCGTGGAGGCACGGACCAAGAATGGTCACGTCTACCTTGAACTCGCTGAGCGTACGCCTGAGGGTAATGTGCTGGCCACGGCAAAAGCGACTCTTTGGGCGAGCACGGCCAACAAAATTCTGCCCGAGTTCGAGCGGGCGACGGGAGCCGCCATCGCCCCGGGAATCAAGCTCCTCGTGCGGGCCAAGCCTGTCTTCAAGCCGCAGTACGGTTTCACTATCGAAATAGATGCCATTGACCCCGAGTACACCCTGGGTGACCTTGAGGCTCGTAAGCGCGAAATCCGCACACGCCTGAAGCAGGAAGGCATCTTTGATGCCAACAAGAAACTACCGGCGCCATGGGATTTCAATGTTGTACTCGTCGTCGCCCCGCAGGGGGCTGCGGGCCTCGGCGATTTCCAGGCAGAGGCAATGCGTCTTGAGCGCTTCGGTATCTGTCGCTTTATCTATGCGGCTAGTCGATTCCAAGGGGGTGGCGCCGCAATCGAAATCAAGCAGGCGCTCTTGGCTGCCCTTCAGCAATGGCAGGATTCGGGTCTGCCGGCGCCGGACGCGGTAGTCATCATCCGCGGGGGCGGGGCGGTCAATGACCTCGCCTGGCTCAATGACTATGAACTAGCCAAGACTATCTGCACGCTGAAGGTTCCCGTTCTCACCGGCATCGGCCACGAGCGCGACAACACCATCCTTGATGAAGTCGCCAACGTTCGCTTTGATACACCGAGCAAGGTAGCTGCCGGCATCGAGCAAGTCATCAAGCGGCGGGTCGAGGAGGTCAAGGCAAGCTTTGAACTCCTGGCCAACTTCGCCAACCGGGCTGTGAATGCAGCCCATGGTCGCGTCGATAGAAACTTCGCCGCCATTCAATCCGGCGCCATATGCCAACTGGCAATAGCCAGGCAGAGCACCTCTGAAACGATGAACGAACTTCAGCTTGAGGCAACAAGGACTGTGCATTCGGCCAAACAGGATGCCCAAGCCTTGGTCGGCGAGATTCGGCACGAAGCGCATCAACAGCTTTCAGAAGCGAAGCGCGATGTACCGGCCTTGTTCTCGGAAATCCGGGTGGAGGCTGGCAATGTTGTAAAAACGGCCCGTGCCCTTGCATCGACGCGGCTGGAGGCTATTCGTGACCGTGCCGCCGTCGATGTGCTGCGCAGCCGGGAATCGGTGAAGCAAGGTTTCCATGCCGTGACCACATCCGCATACCGGGCCATCGCCGATGCCAAGCAATCATCGAAAGCCTTGTTCCTCGAGGTGGCAGGTCAAGGCCCAGAAAAAACCTTGGGGCGAGGCTTTGCCATCGTTCGAGACGCGCAAGGAAAGCCAATGACCTCGGCAGCCGGCGCGAAGCCGGGAGCTGAATTGGAAATTGAATATAGGGATGGCCGTGTGGCTGCCCAAGTGAAATAGGAATTGAGATATGGCAGAGAAGAACTTCAAGCAGGCCTATGGCGTACTGCAAAAACACGCTGAGACCTTGCGTAATCAACAGGAGCCCAACATCGACGACTTACTGACCATCGTTACCGAGTCGGTCGATGCCTACAAGGTCTGCAAGGAGCGCATTGATGCGGTTGAGAAGGCGTTGGAACAAGCGCTAAGTGGGGCTGAGGTCAGCAATGCCGATGTTGTCCAATCGGACGAAAAGCATGGGGAGCCACCACCGGATGAGGGCATGACGACGCACCCCGCATTTTTGGACATCCCCTTCTGATGGCTGCTGCCTCATCTGAGTTGGTCAGTCGCGTGGCCGCGCACATAAAGGCTAAATTCCAAGCCGAGAGCTCAGGGCATGACTGGTATCACATCAATCGGGTGTGGCACCTTGCGCGTCAGATTGCTGAAAAGGAAGGTGCCAGCCTGGAAGTCGCCGAACTGGGAGCATTGGTGCACGACATCGCTGACTGGAAATTCCACGATGGCGATGACAGCGTGGGGCCACGCGAGGCGGAGCGGCTCCTACAAAAAGAAGGGGCTGCACCCGACGTCATCGAACAGGTCGTCGACATTGTTGCAACCATCTCTTTCAAGGGAGCCGGTGTGCAGACTGCCATGCGGACACTTGAAGGAAACTGCGTCCAAGATGCTGACCGCTTAGATGCCATTGGCGCCATCGGAATCGCCAGATGCTTCGCGTACGGTGGTCATGCGGGCCGACTGATGTACGACCCGAATGAGCCGCCTGTCATGCATGCCACGGCCGAGGCGTACAAAGCTTCAAAGGGGCACAGCCTTAATCACTTCTACGAGAAACTCTTCCTTCTGAAGGACCGCATGAATACACCGACAGGTTTGGCGTTAGCTGAAGAGCGGCACCAATTTATGCAAGAGTATGTCAGACGTTTCCTTGATGAATGGGGCACAGAATGAATACTCAGAAACCTCTAACTATCGAAATCGTCTCCGACGTTGTATGTCCTTGGTGCTTCGTTGGCCTGCGCCGGCTTGAGCGGGCGATTTCTCTTGTTCGAGAAGAGCAGCCCGACTTCCTGTACGTTGTACGTTGGAGACCGTTCTTTTTGAACCCCGATACGCCGCCAGAGGGCGAGCCGTACTTGCCGTTTCTCGTGCAAAAGTTCGGTGGTCGTGAGCGTGTGGAAGAGATTTGGCGGCGTATCCAAGAAGTTGGGGCATCGCTTGGCATCGACTATCAGTTCGAGAGGATTCAGGTACGCGCCAACACCCTTATGGCGCATCGCCTCATTCACTGGGCTCAGCAACAAGGAGATGCCTCCGGGGTGGTGGAGGGCTTATTCAAAGCGCAGTTTGAACGGGGTGAAAACGTGAGTGACCGTATGGTGCTCGCAAATGTGGCTGTAGCCCGCGGCTACGACCAGGCAGAAGTGCTCAGATACCTTGATTCGGACGAAGACGTTTCCCTCATTCAGCAGATGGAGCACGAGTCGAGGACGTGGGGCGTGAGCTCAGTGCCTACCTTTGTATTCGACCGCAAGTCAGGAATCCAAGGGGCAGAGGACCCCAGGGTGCTCGCTGATGGAATCAAGCAGGCCATTGCCTCATCTGGAAATTGACCTGATGCGCAGCATTTCAAACGAGCTATCTGCCGTACGTATTGAACCTGTTGAACTCACAAAGTCCTATCTGCTCATGAATCATGGGCCTGTGACGCTGGTTTCCAGCGCACATGGAGAGCGTCGAAATGTGATGGCAGCGTCTTGGGCGATGCCTCTCGATTTTTCACCACCCAAGGTCGCCGTGGTCGTTGATAGTCGGTCTTACACACGGGAGCTCATCGAAGCTAGCGGCGAGTTCGTCCTGAGTATTCCCTCAAGAGCAATTGCCAGCCAGGTTCTCGCCGTTGGCAGCCAGAGCGGACGCGAGTTAGACAAGTTCGCTGCTCTCGGTGTCGGGACTATCCCGGCGAGCAAGGTCAAAGCTCCGCTCATCGATGGTTGTGTGGCATGGCTCGAGTGTAAGGTGATACCGGAGCCCCACAACGAGAAGCGCTATGACCTGTTCCTCGGGGAAGTGGTGGCAGCCTGGGCGGACCCGAGAGCCTTCAAGGATGGGCGCTGGGTATTTGAAGACGAGGGTCTGAAAACCATCCACTACATCGCAGGCGGCAATTTCTTTGCAACGGGTGATGCGTTTGAGGTTGCGGATAAGTAATGACGAATGTTGCTGAGTCGCCGCGAACAGACCTGAGATTCACCCAGGTTCCTCTCGACCAGAAGCTTTATCTCTGTGCCGGCTGTGACGTGAAGACGGTGTCCGGTACCTTCCCTCTTCGCGGATATGTGAAAGAGACCTTGCTTGGTCCGAGGGCTCAGTGGAAGAAATTTCCGTCTGAAGTTCGTGAAGCGAAAGAACTAGCGCTAAGGCAGCGAGAAGAGAGTCGGCTTGTTGCGGCTCTCGATAATGCGGCAAAAGCCATTACCGAGTTCCTCTCGACTTGCGAAACCGAAGGTCTCAAACCAAAGCTGCAAACCCTCAAGATACGCTGGCGCAATGGTGAAACGGACCTTTCTGTCATCCCAAAGGCCCTTACCCAGTCATTGGCCGACCTTCGTGACAAAGAACGACACAAGCAACTGGCGGCTCAAATCGGGCGCTCGGTAAAGCTCTCCGATTATCCGGACATCTTTCCCGCTCGGCGTAAGCAGCGCCGCCTCATTGCAGTTCTCGGTGGGACGAACAGCGGAAAGACCTATTCAGCTTTTGAGCGCCTTGCGACTGCGAAATCAGGTATCTACCTCGGTCCACTCCGCTTGCTGGCTCTCGAGGCGTTCACCCGGCTCAACGAAGAATTTGGGGTAACAGCTTCGCTCATCACGGGCGAAGAGCGCCGGCTTGTTGAAGGTAGTCGTGTCACGGCCTCAACGATTGAGATGCTAGACCCCACCCAAGACTGTGAGGTTGCTGTCGTTGATGAAATCCAGATGCTCAATGACCCTGACCGCGGTTGGGCATGGACCCAGGCTATCGTAGGCGCCAACGCTGACGAGGTCTGGTTGTTGGGTGCTCCTTCGGCAGAGGATGCTATCAAGGCCTTGGCTGAACGCCTTGGGCTGCCCCTCGAAATCCATCGAAAGGAACGCAAGCATCCCTTAGTTGTGGGGGAGCCGCTTGCAAACCATCCCGCCGTTGCACTGAAAAAGTCCAAGCCGGGTGACGCCTTCATCGTGTTTTCCCGAAGGGATGCCCTTAACCTGCGGGATGACCTCCTTGCTCAAGGCAAGTCTGTAGCGTGCGTTTATGGAGCGCTCTCTCCGGAGGTGCGTGAACGTGAAGCTCGCCGTTTTTCGAATGGCGACGCGGACATCATCGTTGCCACTGACGCGATTGGCCTGGGACTCAATTTGCCGGTCACTCGGATTATTTTTACAAGCGTGCAGAAATTCGATGGCGAAAGTCGAGGCGACCTACCGGTCCCGCTTTTGCAGCAGATTGCCGGACGTGCAGGGCGATATGGTCATGTGGCTGAAGCGGGGGTCGTTTGTGGCCTGACGTCAGTTGAGCACCGGCTCGTAGCTCACTGCATGGGCGTCAAGCAATGGCCCATTCCGAGTCGTGGCTTCCAGATAACAGCAGGCACAACGTATCTTGAGCAGATTGCTGCAATGGCAGGCGATGACCGGTTGGAGGCGCTTCTGTCTCTTTTCCAACTCCATGCCGATGCAGGGGATGGATTCTTTACGCCCTTCATTCCGGAAGAGCAACTGGCCCGAGCGGCCATCCTTGACCGCTTCAAAGGCATGCCGCTAGGTTTGAAGCACATCTTCTCGATGGCGCCGATGTCGTCTCGTGATGACGTCATGGACGGCGCGTGGCAGAGCTGGGCTTTTGCTGCCCACAAGAACCAAAACATAACGCTCGCTTTCCTGCCAAAGAACCCCGAAAAATCGTTACTTGCTGAAGCGGAAACGACTGTGCGACTCCTTGCTGCTTATCGTTGGTTTGGCTACCGGTTACCTGAGCTTTTCACCGAGTACAGCCACGCTGAACAGATACTTTCGCCATGGATTGCTGCCGTGGACAATCATCTCCGCAGTAAGCGGCGCCAAGGGCAGGGTGGCGGCTATGGAAAGCTTCCCAGTTGGTATTGGCGCTACCAAGGTGGGGAGCACTGAGTCGATATGTTTCGGCGAGTGGGAGTGGCCTGGAATTGCGCTCGGTGATGTGAATTAGGTTTTCCATCACCTCATTCAACCGAAACCGGCTACCAAGAGTTGACTCGTCTGAGGTGTGATACCTTCCGGCCTCCTTAATTTCTACGAGCAACGCAAATGGCCAAGTCCCGCTCCCCACGTCTCCGCAAGAAACTTCACCTTGGTGAGTTCCAAGAACTAGGATTCGATATCGAAACTGAGCTCAAGGCGCCTCTGGTAGGTGATGCAGAGGAAGCGCTGTTGATTGCCTTTATCGAGGGCGTTATCGAACCGCGTGGGCTAATCTTTGGCGGTGGCGTGTCTTGTGGGTACGTTTGCAAAGCCGGGGGCGGTTCTGCAACGGAAGAAGACCGTCATGCCGTCCAAGAATGGCTCGAAACACGTTCGGAGTTGGCTTCGGTTAAGGTCCATGGACTCACCGATGCTTGGTACGCCAGTCTGACGGCCTAACGCAGGTTGTATTGCAGCGGGGGAGGTCTCCGCCCGCTGCTGGCCTTGAACTTAGGCTGAAGTTGGAAGTGCCTGCAATGGCATCAATGAGCGCGCCGATACGATGAGGCGTTTCCGGATACCTGCTCCAATCCTGCGCTCAACTTCCCACATTGGGAGACCTTTAACCACGGCGACTTGCTCAATGGCCGTGACGACATCTCCAATCTTGGTACAGACGTATTCAGCACCGCGTTGAATTGAAGTTTGCACTTTCTTCATCTGCCTTTTCCTCCAATGGGTCAAACGATGATGTATCGTAGCTCAGGTTTTGATACGCTGAGTTGGAGTAATGCTCAGAAAAAACCGAACAATAACTCTTGCATGACTTGGTTTATTGGGATGGCGTCACCACATAAAGTCACGCCACGACCTAAAGGAGGTTATGAACTACTATGAGCACTGAAGCCCGCGTTATTGACCTTAGCAAAACCGAGTACGGCACCTACGCTGCACCCGATACGAACCGCGTTATCCGCAATACCTACCAACTGCTCGCCCTCTCGACTGGGGTCGCAGGCGTTGGTGCTGGTATCAGCATGTTGGCGGGGTTTGGTCCTTTGGCCGGCATCCTGTTCACGCTGCTTGGCTTGGTTCCTTTGTTCTACCTGCACAAGAAGCGGAACACCGCGGCAGCTGTGCCCGCGATGCTCACCTTTACTGGATTGAGTGGTCTTGGCCTCGGCCCGACTTTAAGCCACTACATAAACATGCCTGGTGGTAGTAGCACAGTGCTGACCGCTGCGGTTCTCACAACTGCGGTCACGCTTGCCTTGACGGCCTACGTCCACAAGACAGGCAAAGACTTCACCCGCATGGGCGGTTTCCTTTTTGCTGGCTTGATTGTGGTCCTGCTGGCCAGCATCGCTGCGATGTTCATCCCTGCAATGCACGCGGGCGTCTCTGCAGTGGCTGCGCTGCTGTTCTCGGGCTTCATCCTGTACGACACCAGCCGTTTGGTGCGTGGTGAGGAAGACAACTACGTTATGGCAGCTGTGAGCATGTACCTGAACGTGTTGAACCTCTTCTTGTCACTCTTGCAACTGTTGGGCATCTCTATCGACGATTGATAGCGAATAGCTTCAAAAATGCTGCGGCCTGCCAAGTGGTGGGCCGTATTTATTTGTACTGCAGTAAGCTAAGCGGCATGGAAGAAACAACAACTGAAATTCTCGCTCCACAGGATGGGGAAGCCTCGACTTCCGATGACCAGGATGCGCTTCAGACGCTGCAGCGTGAGGTTCAGCGAAAATTCGGTCGTGCGGTTTTTATTCTTCAACAGTACGAGCGCTTGGTGAAAAGCCTTGTTGCGGAGACCGAGCGGAAGATGGCTGCAGTAGTTGGCGCCAGGTCTTGCATGAGTCCGGCCAGTTTGACCTTCGTCGTGAGCAAGGACAGCCAGGAGAGGCAACTCTGACCTGGTTTAGGTCAAAAACTGAAGAAGGCTAAGTCGGATGCCGACCCAAAGCTGCCGTAGCGGTTTGCCGATAGCGGCCAGTCACCCGGACCCGGGTTTTTCGAGCTGGACTGCCACAAAGCTGCCGATGGCGACCTCACCCAACCGGCCATGAGCCGCCGGTCGGGATAGCTATCCAATTTCAATAGTTTGGCATCAATGGCCCTTGGCGAATGGCCGGTATTCGGCGAGCGAATTGGGGCACTCACTGCCTCTACTCGGCCAATAGCAGAATTTGTCACATTCTGGAAAGCAGACTTAGCAATGTCTGCTTGTAGCTCCGAATCGACCAATGCAAATATTCGCTTTATTAGGCAACTACGTAAGCGTAAGCTGTCGCAAGAAATTTACCCTGTTTGTCCACGTCGCCACGACCGATATAAATATAGAACGCAGGGCTACTGGACCGGGAATTCAGAACAAGAGGCGTAATCCATGGCTCGACCTTGGCTCACCATTTTCTTCACCCTAGTGGGCCTCGGGGGATTACTCGGTTATCAACTGTACGACGATTATTCCGACATCTCGTCACAGGAGCAGCAGCGTCTCGTCTCGCTTGCTTCCGCTTTCAACGCGAACATGGGCGAGCAGCTTCGCGCTTCGTCGGCAATGCTTGGGGTGCTGACCCATACTGCCCCAACGCTGCTTAGTGAACCAGAGGGCGTCGCTCGATTAAATACGCGAATGAGCTTGTTGAGCGAATCGGTCACAGGCATCCGCACCATTATTCTTGTGAACGCCAACGGAATTGTCGTTTCCAGTAATCGTTCAGAACTGGTTGGTCTTGGCTTTTCTGGAAGTGAGCGCTACACGACCATAAGCGAAGGGCCTGACCCGGCAAAGCTATATATCTCAGCGCCATTTACCACCCCGCTGGGTGCTTACACGATTAGCTTAGGGAGAGCTATCGTGAATACCCAAGGCGAATTTGACGGTTATCTACTGGCAATTCTCGCGCCGGACTATTTCGGCGTGCTGATGAAGTCCTTGCTGTACGCTCCTGACATGCGTCTTTCCGTTACTCACGGCGACGGCAAGGTCATCTACAGTACGCAATCTACGCCCGACATCCGGGGACTCGACCTGAGTAGCAATCCCCAATCCTTATTCAATCATCACAAAGCAAGCGGAGGGCCGGCCAGCTTCGTCATTGACCGAATTGCCTCAACAAATGACCTTCGTTATGTTGCTTTCCATTCGGTATGGCCTGCATCAATCGTTGCTGACAAAGAGCTGGTAGTCGCGGTTAGCCGGGATGCTTCAGCAGTTCTTGGCCCTTGGAAAACGTCGGCAATAAATACGGCTGGCTTGTATTTGGGCATCGTCCTCACCGTGTGCCTTGGATACCTTGCATATTCTCGACGGCATGCCGCCTATCAACGACTGGTACTCCAAGAAGAAGAAACGAACAAACAGGCAGACGCCATCGCCAGGAGCGAGCGCTTTATAAGAACCATTACGGACGCGATGCCTGGCTTGGTTGCTTACTTCGACCGGAGTTTGCGCTGTTGTTTCGCCAATCAAGCCTATCTGGATTGGTATCAAATGACTTCGGAAGCCATGAGCGGAATAACCCTTTTGGAGTTGCTAGGGGAGTCGCTATTTGCCAAGAACAAGCCCTATATTGACGGGGTGCTTGCCGGCGAGTCGCAGCAGTTCGAGCGTTTTCTTACCAAGCGCGACGGTAGCGTTGGCCATGTTTTGGCGAACTACATCCCTGATTTCGACGAGAGCGGGGACGTTATCGGTTTCAATCTCCTGGTGACCGACATCAAGGCGCTTCGGATGGCCGAAGCGGACCTCAAGGTGGCCGAAACTGTTTTCGAGAACACCGCGGATGGCATCATGGTGGCTGACGAGAACGGAGTCATTTTGTCCGTCAATGACGCCTTCACAGAAATTACGGGATACCCGGCCCATGAGGCGGTCGGCCAGACCCCCCGATTGCTCCGCTCTAATCACCACGCCCCGGAGTTTCATGCCGCCGTTTGGCAGCAAATCACTGAACAGGGAGAGTGGAAAGGGGAAATCTGGAATCGCCGGAAAAACGGGGAAATCTTCCCAATGAGGCAGACAATCAGACGGGTTGCTGAAAAGGGCAGCGGATTGAGGCGCTACATTTCTGTCTTTCACGACATCACTGATGTTTGGCGCAAGAACGAGCGGACCCAGCACCTGGCTTTTCACGATGCCTTAACCGACCTGCCCAATCGCACCTTGTTGCTGGAGCGGCTTGAGCGCCAGATTGTCATGAGCGAGCGCCAGCCTCGCTGTCTGGCCGTGTTGTTCCTCGACCTCGACGGTTTCAAGCGGGTTAACGATACGCTGGGCCATGCAATCGGTGACGAATTGCTAAAAGCGGTGGCTAACAAACTACAGGGCTTGGTACGCCAGACCGATACGGTGGCCCGTTTGGGTGGTGACGAGTTTGTTGTCCTTCTTGATAGCCCCCAAAATCAAGAAGAAGTCGAAAATATTGCCGACCGCATCATTGCTTCTATTAACGAGCCTGTGGAGCTTAGCGGCGCCGTAGCCAAGGTAGGCACCTCCATCGGTATTGCGATGTACCCGGAACACGGCCGTTCATCCTCGGATTTGCTAAAGAACGCCGACGATGCCATGTATCGAGCCAAACATGAAGGCAAGAACACGTATCGACTGGCTTCTGGCTAGGTACGTAACTGCATGAGTTGACCGGAGACCTTGTCGCCAACTGTGTTTCTCTTCTTACAGCATGAATGATGCTCGGCAAGGGCTGCAATTGGAAGTGAAGCGGACTGACTGTATTAGTCGGAACCAAGGTCAGCAGTGGGTCGCCAGCACTCCGTGACGAGCGTCTGCTTCGGAGAAGCGAAACTTCAACATCCGCTTTCAGGCAGCGAAGTTGAAAAGTGGGCTGCCGTGTCCCGACCCAAAGCGGCCGTTAAGCGGTTTCCTTATAGGTGAATACTTCGGGAGTCCGTGCTGATGTGCCGTGGAAGAAAATATTGCAAATTGGTGTAACTTCATCACTGTCAATTCCACAAGGGCGGCGCTACTCAATCAATCGTAAGTAGCTTGTTCAGAGCCGCATCCAATACTTCATGAAGGCCTTCGTTGAGAATCGGACCAAGCATTGCATCCAACTCAAGTTGCGCAGTTCGCCAATAGGGCTCAGCCGCAGTCTGCATCGCTGCTCCTTCGATAGTGATGCGTGCAATTCGCCGTCGGGCATCACCGGCAGTCTCAAGTTGCACCCAGCCCGCTTTTAGAAGTGGTTTCAGATTACGGGTCAGTGTTGATGCGTTCAATCCAACCCTTGTCGCAAGAACCCCTAGCGGTAAGGGGCCACGAAGCGCAATCACCGTGAGCAGCGAAAATTGGGTAGTGACCAGCCCGACCTTGGCCAACTCGCGGTCATAGCCCTTGCTCACGGCCCGCATCAAACGTCGAATTTTGAAATGGGTGCAATTTGCAGGAATAGGGGTACTCAATTTCATGAACGGCAGCTGGAATACGTCAATGGTTGTATATGCAAATAGTAGGCCGAATGATATATTGCGTCGCAAAAATTAAGTGCAATCTGAGTTCAGTATCTGCCGGTATGAGTCAAGTCGCACCTCACCGAATGTCATTTCATGTAGCACCTAAAAAGTGATGGACGACGATGCTAGAGCAACACACGTTACCCACTATTAGCTATGTCCGCCCACGTGCGCCTTGGACTGGACTTGTTCTAATGCTGTTGGCCATCGCGGTCACCATTGGGTACGACTTGTACTTCGATTATCAAAATATCCGTCTTGAAGCGAAATCACATCTCACATACCAAGCTCAAATAGTAAAGGACAGCTTAAGTCGGCAACTCCAAGCGACTAGCAATGCGATTGATGCAATTCGGGAAGACGTATCCGAACGAATCATTCAACCGGCAGGAGTGAAACACATAAGCCGCCAGCTAAAGATATTGGCAGCCTCGATGACTGGACTGCGAACACTTGTCGTCGTGAATAGCGATGGAGAAGTCATCGCTAGTAACCGCGCTGAGCTCATTGGCCAAGAGTTTCGAGACTCGGAGCGTTACAAAACAATTCGAACCGCTGAGAACCCCAATATTCTTCACATTTCTCGGGCGTATATTTCTCCGCTGAATGTACGTGTCATCAGCGTGGGAAAAATGATTCCCAATGCAAATGGAAAGTTTAACGGCTATGTCTTAGCCATACTCGACCCAGCGCATTTCGAAACCCTGATGCGCTCAGTGCTCTACACGAAAGATATGAGCGCGACGCTAATTCATGGAGATGGCGAAGTAATCTTAAGACTACCGGACCCAGATGGTTTAACAGGCAAAGACCTGAGCCAGCATCCGAATTCACTTTTCACCCAGTTCGTCAACACAGGGGAGCAGGCCTTGTTTCTTGATAGTGCCTCCAGCGTTACGAGGAAAGAACTGCTTGGACAGATGATACAAGTCAGACCTGACTCTTCCCAAGTCGACAAGCCTCTCGTGTTTTCCGCTTTATTGGATAAAAAAGCTTTGTACGCTCCTTGGCGAAATGAGCTGGCATTGCGCGTTGTCTTATTCCTAGGTTTCGCTGCAATTTCTGTTCTGTTATTAACCCTCTATCAACGCCGCCAGAGGGCATTTGCCGAACTTGCTGCTGAGAAACTGGCAGAGCATAGAATGGCCGATGCGGAAATCAAGACCATGGCAGAGCGGCTGTCGCTTGCACTTGATGGCGCTGGCATGGGGGCCTATCACTGGGATTTGCCGACAGGAAAAATTACCTGGACGGATACCTACCGCCGCGTTATGCGCATCGATAGCAGTATTGAACCCAGCTACGAATTCTGGTTTGCCAGCCTACATCCGGACGACCAAGAGGCAGCAAAAACTGCGGTTTGCCACGCATTGGCGGAAATGCGGGACCTTAATATCCAGTACAGGACGGTCACCGCAGATGGCAGCATCCGCTGGATTGCTTCCCAAGGCCGGTTCTTCTGTGACGACGATGGCAGGGTAGGACATATGGAGGGGGTCGTTACTGACATTACGGACCGCAAACATGCAGAATCGCTTCTGGCGGAGAGGGCGCAGCAAGTTGAACTATTGAATATACAACTTGAAAAGCGTGCAGTCGACGCAGAGGTGGCCACGCGTGCCAAAGATGCTTTTATGCGCACTATATCCCACGAATTACGGACCCCGCTTAACCATATCATGGCAGCTGGCGACATTGTATCGAGGGGAGCAATGGACCCTAAGCAACGGCACTGGCTAACCATCATGCACAATGCATCCAGCGATTTGATGCGAATGGTGTCAGAAATTCTCGATTTAACCCACATTGCCGCAGGGCGAATGAAGCTGGAAAATGCAGCTTTTTCGCCGAGCCAATTACTGGAAGAAGTCCGGCTGATGCTATCGCTCCGCGCGGAGGCAAAGCAGTTGCCAATTGTTCTCAGCGTGGCCCCTGAAGTACCTGAGTTTTTATTTGGCGCACCGGTTCGCGTGTCGCAAGCGCTCTATAACCTACTCGACAACGCCATCAAATTCACCGAATCAGGCGAAATTTCCCTATCGACTAAGCTGCTATCGAAGAGTGCTGATGGATTGCTGATTCGTTTTGAAGTGTCTGATACAGGGATTGGTATCTCCGCAGATGAACTCAAGGAGCTACTCTCAGAGTCGCAGCGGTTCCGCCAATTGGATGACAAGGTAGCCAGAAACTACGGCGGTCTGGGCCTCGGATTGGCAAACGTACGAGAGCTAGCCAAGCTTATGGGTGGTCAAATTGGAGGGGAAAGCGAACCCAATAAAGGTAGTCGATTCTGGATTACAGCCCGTTTCCAATCTGGCCACGAATGCGCTACGAACAGTGAATTCAGTTGAGTTCGTTACTGGTAAGCAAACAAAGCCCAATGTTGAGCTTGTTGAAGGGAGTTATGCAGCAGTTTACGGGCTATGGAATTAGTGAATGCGAAGGTCAGCATCTGGCCGATTGGGTGGGTCGCCAAAGGCCGCTTCGGAGCATTCCATTGCGAAGTGATTGGGGTCAGTCGAACGGCGGCTATAGGAAAAGCTGACCGACCGCAAAGGGTCGGATTGCGACAGTTCTCGCTTCGAATTCATCGCCGGAAAGCGGTCAATGAAATTCCGCTTCCCGTAAGCGGCCAGCCATCACCGAGTGCTGGCGACCCATTTCAGCTGGTTACACTTCTCAGACAGCACGGCTGCAATCAAGTACAGACCAGTTATTCAAGCTTGGCTAGACAGCTACAATTAGTGCGATGAATCGACGTAGCCTAATTCTCTTTGCGCTGCCACCGTCTTAACGGGGTAGGACGATGTCCGTTGTTTGCTTGAGGCAGTCACCCCACCGTACATAGCTCACCGGCAGTTCCGGGTCCGCTCACCTAACGGACACCAATTAGTTGCCGTACGATGGCCAGTCCTCGACGCTGAAGAGCCTTCAGTCGTTACTAACGATGCTCTCACCGCTACGGATTGTCTTGAGTTTTGAGGAGTTTGGACACGCTCGGAATCCGAATTTTCTTGCCATGTACCTCGAGCAGCCCGCTATCCGACAGGTCGTGCAAAACCCTGGAGAAGTGTTCCTGAGTGATGTTGAGGCGTGAGGCAATGACCCCTTTGCCCACTGTGAGCTCAAACTCCAGTTGGTCTGAGTCTATTGCTGCCTGAGGCACATCTATCATCAAATATCCGATAATTCTCTGCTTGGCTGACTGCAACGAGTAGCCTTCGACGTCCGTCATCAAGTCGTGAGTGCGTTTTGCCAGCCCGGCCAACATCTTCTTAGTGAATTCGTAGTCGTGTTCCAACTCATTCATGATGGCTGCCTTGGGGACATGAATCAGCATCGAATCCTGCAGCGCTTGAGCAAAGACAATGTAGGTCCGGTCCAAAAACATAATGGCTTCGCCAAAGCTTTGACCCTGCTGAATTATTTCCACAATCTTCTCGTTGCCCTGAGATGATGTGAATGCTAGTTTGACCTGGCCGAAAACCAGAAGATGAAAGCCCGTACAAGCATCTCCGGCACGAAAGAGTACATCGCCTTTTTGCGCGTGGATAAGCTTGGAGCAACTGGCAATGTGTTCGATATCGCTGGTAGCCATGCCAGCAAACAGGGGCAAGTGAGCCAGGTGGTTTTCGATGCTGATTGACTTGTGGTCGCGCATATTCGTCCCGAGGCAAATGACAATGCGCCCATCATAGTTTGATTTGAATCAAAACTGGAACTGGCGTACGATTTTCTGGTAACACTTTGACGTGCACTCTTGAATTAGCTTGATGCGCTGGTGCCATGTCAACAAATCCAGGTAAGCGATAGGTCACCTTGGGTTGCACGCTACGTGAAGCATATTAGGAAAATATGAATTAGACGCTTATACTGGTAAGTAATTTAATACTTACAAGTGCCCATGTCTATCAACCCTCGTCAATCCACCGAGTCACGCCAGGCAGAAATCATCGCCACCATGGTTCGGCTCTCGGCCGAGCGCAGCCCTGCTGAAATAACGACTACGGACATTGCCAAAGCCATGGGGGTTAGTCAGGGAGCACTTTTTCGGCACTTCGCCACCAAGGAAGCTATCCGCCTGGCCGTGGTCGAATGGATAGATGAGCATTTGATGTTCGAACTACTGGCTGCCAAGGAGCGCTCCCCTGATGCGCTGACTGCCCTCAAGGCCATGTTCATGGCTCACGTCGGCTTTGCCAAAGCACACCCCGGAGCGCCTCGCCTCATTTTTGGCGAGCTTCAGCAACCTGCTTCATCCCCCGTCAAGCAGCGGGTTCAGCAAATCATGCAGCGCTATCGGCAAACCCTTTCCCAAACCCTGGCCGCGGCTATTGAGGCGAAGTTGATTCGCGCCGATGCCGATTGCGCAGCGGCGGCAGCCCTGTTCCTTGGGGCCATTCAGGGCTTGGTCATTCAATCCATGCTCAGCGGACACACTGAGCAGATGGAGCTACAGGCGGTCGGCGTTCTGGACCTTTATCTTGCCGCCCTTGGGGTCAAGTCATGAAACTAAATGGTTTTCTCAGCCGCAAGTTTGGCCTGGTGGCTTTTGCCGTGCTTCTTCTGCTCGGATTTGGTTTTGTCGTCGCCCGGTCAGGCCCACTGGCGCCAACCAAGGTCACCATCACTCGGGTCGAAACCGGGAGCCTGTCGTCATCCCTGTTCGGTATTGGCACGGTCGAAGCGCGACGCAGCTATTTTATTGGCCCAACCGCTGCTGGCCGCATCAAAGCAGTTCATGTCGATGTGGGTGAACAGGTCAAGGCCGGGCAACTGCTGGCAGAAATCGACCCAGTCGACCTGGACGAACGACTGCGTTCACTTGAAGCCTCATACGCCCGGGCATCCAGCGCGGTTTTGGCGGCTGACGCTCAGCGCAAGGATGTTCTGGCCCGCCAGACGGTTGCCGGCTTGAATGCAAAGCGCTACCGCGACCTCGGCGACAAACATTTCGTCAGCCCGAGCGCTGTTGAAAGCAAACAACAGGAACTGACATCGGCTCAGGCAGCCGTCGATGCAAGCGAAGCCAACCTGCAAAGCGCCCGGCAGGAGGTCGTCCGCCTGAAGGCTGACCAGGATGCTTTGCGGCAGCAACGGAATAACCTGCTCTTGGTCGCGCCCGTTGACGGCGTGCTGACCAGTCGTGACGCGGAAGCCGGCTCGACGGTAATTGCCGGCCAGTCGGTGCTCAAGTTGATAGAGCCCAGCAGTCTCTGGGTCAAGGTCCGGCTGGACCAGGGGCGGTCCCGCGGGCTGGCTGAAGGACAAGCCGCAAGCATTGCCCTGCGCAGCAATCCGGGAATGCTTTTAACCGGCAAGGTTGTCAGGATTGAACCGGTCAGTGACAGCGTGACCGAGGAGCGCATCACCCTGATTACCTTCGACCAGATTCGGCCTGGCCTCAGTATTGGCGAGATGGCCGAGGTGACCGTGCAAACGGCAGCCAATCAATCAGGCCTGACGCTACCCAATGCAGCCATCAAACAAACGCCTAAGGGTTCTGGTGTCTGGAAACTACGCGATGGCAAGCCCGCCTTTGTCGCCATCAAACTAGGCACCAGCACCCTGGATGGTTCGGTGCAGGTACTGGAAGGACTTGGCGCAGATGACGAAATCATCGTTTTCAGCGAGCGCGAGCTGTCTGAAGGTAGCCGCGTCAAAATTGTCGAACAACTGGCAGGACAACGCCAGTGATAAGTCTGGCCGGGCGCGACATTCTGCATTCCTGGTCGAAGTTCGTGTTGACCGGAATCGGTCTTGGCTTGCTGATTGGCGTGACGCTGACCATGGCCGGCGTGTATCGCGGCATGGTCGATGATGCCAAGGCGCTGCTCAATAACAGTGGTGCTGACCTGTGGGTTGTGCAGCAGGACACGCAGGGGCCGTATGCGGAGTCCTCGAGCATCCATGACGACGTGTACCGCTCCTTGCTCAGCCTCTCTGGCGTGGCCCGTGCCGCCAACGTGACGTATCTGACCATGCAGGTTCGTCTGGACAATACCGATGTGCGTGCCATGGTCGTTGGCTTCGAACCGGGCCAGCCGGGAGAGCCCGGCTACCTGATTGCCGGACGTCACATTACCCGTAACCATTACGAAGCTGTGGCTGACATTAAAACCGGGTTCCAGCTGGGCGATAGCATTCGGATTCGTCGGCACGACTACCGGGTCGTCGGCCTGACCAAACGCATGGTTTCGTCCGGCGGCGACCCCATGGTCTTCATTCCGCTCAAGGATGCTCAGGAAGCCCAGTTCCTGAAGGACAACGATGCCATCCTCAATGAGCGGGCCAGAACAGCGGCCAATCCGACGTTGAATCGCCCGGGCGTGCCGGGGCTGCTCGAGGCCATCCAGGCATCGCAGAACGCGAATCGCAACGTCAATGCCGTGCTGGTTCAGGTGTCTCCAGGAAGCCAGCCCGAGACGGTCGCCAATGAAGTCAGGCGCTGGAAGCATCTGCAGGCTTTCACCCGGGTTCAAATGGAAGAAATTCTGGTGTCCAAGCTGATTGCTACTTCTGCCAAACAAATCGCGATGTTTCTGGTCATTCTCGCGGTGGTCAGCGCGGCCATCGTCGCTTTCATCATTTACACGATGACCTTGGGCAAAATTCGTGAGATTGCCGTGTTGAAGTTGATAGGCACGCGTAACCGGACCATTGCCGGCATGATTCTTCAGCAGGCGCTGGGCCTGGGGCTTATCGGCTTTCTGGTTGGCAAGGTTTCGGCAACGGTATGGGCGCCATTCTTTCCCAAGTATGTTCTGCTCGAGCCAGGCGATGCAGTGCGCGGTTTTGTCGTGGTGATGGTCATTTGTGCGCTGGCCAGCACGCTGGCGATTCGGGCTGCCCTGCGTGTCGACCCGGCCACCGCCATTGGAGGATGAGATGGACGGTTTCGGCATTCGCATCGAAGGTTTGAGTAAGCGCTACGGTGAGGGCGATACCGCAGTCGACGCCTTGAAAGACGTCAATATGACCGTCGCTCCCGGAGAGGTGGTGGGCTTGATTGGCCCCTCAGGCTCCGGAAAAAGTACCCTGCTCAAGTGCCTGGGCGCGGTGATAGAACCGACTACCGGCAAGATGACCTTGGGTGATGAGGTCATCTACGACAATGGCTGGAAAATTCCCGACCTGCGCGCCTTGCGCCGCGACCGGATTGGGTTCGTATTTCAGGCTCCGTACCTGATTCCATTTCTCGATGTTATCGACAACGTGGCCTTGTTACCCATGCTGGCAGGCAGACCGAATGGTGAATCGAGAAAGCGCGCGCTAGAGTTGCTTGAAGCGCTGGATGTCGGGCACCGCGCCAAAGCCCAGCCATCGCAACTGTCGGGCGGGGAGCAACAACGCGTCGCAATTGCCCGAGCCCTAGCGAATCAGCCGCCCGTTATTCTCGCCGATGAGCCGACCGCTCCCTTGGATAGCGAACGCGCCCTGAGTGTCGTGCGCATCCTCAACCAGATGGCGCAGCAGTTCAATACCGCCATCATCGTGGTGACCCACGATGAGAAAATCATTCCTACCTTCAAGCGGATTTACCACATACGAGATGGCAAAACCTTTGAAGAAAAAGGCCAGGCGCTGAGCTGAGTCTTAGATAGGTGGGCAGACAATGCCTTATTTCAAGCGAAATCAGATGCGGCGTTCGTTTTACCCGCCTCTCCTGGCTGCAAGTATTGGTGGCTAACTATTTGCAGAAGTCTGGTCAATCAGAGTTCATCCCTGGTGCACCATGATTTTTCAGCCTTTGGCGGTTTTCCAACCCGTATGCTGGAAATATTTCCCATATGCCTTCAGAGCTTCAAGTGCTTGCACCGCGCCATCGTGTCGCGACTTTGAAGTTTTTCCTCTCATGGTCTCGGCGCCTTCCATCAGGTCTGCAATAACCAAGTGAAGCATCGCATCAGCCTGGGGCTCGAGTTTGCAATTCTGTATTGCATAAGCCACCTTTTCACTGATTGTCGTCGCTAATGCTTGATAGTCGTCGTTGCCATATTGATTCTTGTGAATCGCCGGTATTGCCTTCGCCATCGCTTGATTAATGTCGTTCATAGCCTGACGCAGCGGCTCATCAGTTGCCCATTTCTTTCCAGCGTTAAGGTGGAGCTTTGTCGGTTCGACACTCCCATGGCTGTGGCTGTGTGCGGCACTTTCGGCTGCGAGGATATTGGGCGAAGCTCCAAGCGCAATGGCAGTCAGAACTACAGCGAATATGGTTTTCATCGGGTCTCCTATTTCATGGGTGCAATACCTAACTAATATAGTCAACTAATCTTAACGCAAGCTTAAAGCCAAGACAGGTTTCCGTTACTTATTGAGTCCGCCAGCCGAAGATATTCTCAGCCCAAGTTTAAGCATCCTTGGCAATACCCATATTGGCTATTCTTTCAATTATTGTTATGTACTGAGCGATGCTTAAAGAACTGATGTATCGGAGTTTGTCGTGTAGGCTTTGCGGCGAGTATCAGCGCTAACCAGTTATTCAAATGGCTGCTGATAAAGACAGGCGACCGTCCGCTCATGGCCGGAAGGGTGAGGTCACCAACGGCGGCTTTTTGGCAGTCCCGTTCGAAGAAGCAGATTTGGGCTGACTGGTAACTATCGGAAAACCACTACGGTAACCCATGGGGCAGGTGACGCCCCGTTGCTGCCAGATGACGTTCGTAAACGCGATGACCTGAGCCTGGGCTTCGGTTAAGCGACCGAGCGCTGTTGCTTCAGATAGTTCATCACCGTCTCCCAGCGTCCATCCTTTTGCATCCGGCTGTAGGACCGAGGAAGTAACGCATTGCTAAACGGCAGCCCAGGCACCTCTGACCACGGTATCCCGTTAGCGAGCTTTAGCAGTATCCCGTTGATGACATCGCGTAGCGAGAATTGCCTTGGGATATTGCTTGCCTTCTCAACGAGCGGCATGAGTTGTTGCCACTCTTCGTCTGTAAGTTGGTAGCCATCATCTCCGGCCCGGCTTGGCAACGCTTGTTCCTTTTTGGCGCCTCCGGTCATTCGACGTTCACTGTGTAGGATGCGCTGGAACTCGATTACCTTGGTGTGCGCCGAGAATGCTGGAAACGGCTCCTCTATTGTCTCCAGTAGTTTGACCTGGAGTTCGGTGATAAGGATTTCGTCGCCGACAGGCAGGCCACGACCAGAGAACGAAAACGACCCGATAGGTAGGGTCATGTCGAGGCGACCTTGGCGAGCATGTTCAAGAACGCTATTCCAGGCGCGCCGAGCAGAGGGGAAGCAATACATCCAGGAAAGGCTGTTCAAAATGCCTTCTGCCTTGTCCGGCTGTATGCCCGTATTGCCGCGGGCGCCTCCATAGAACTGGATGGCAGGTTTCGAGATGTTCTCGGAAGGGAGCAACAGGTTTTCCAGGCCTTGTGGGCTGAGTAGAAAACGGGACATTCCGGGGAATGGACGAAACATGGAACACATGGCCACCCCGATTGGGATGACGAAATTCTGGTTTTCGTCCGTGAATTGATAGAAGGATTGGCCGAAGTTTTTAGGTGCTAGACCTAATGCATCATGAACAGCCCTGAGCTCATGGTTGCTGAGCTGCAGCCAGGCCTGGAACGAAGTTGTTCCGTTGAATGAGAGTTGCCGGTCTCCGATTTCTCTTTCGCACAGAAGGTCTGGAAGTGAGGCAACAGTGAGTTGTGGGTTTTTACCTTGAGTGGTGCAGGTTTCAATCGCGTAGGAACTGCCGGTCCAGGAGAGCTTTTCGATGCCTTGCATGGGAACATCCCAGTTGTTGAACTGGGATGTATAGGCACTACTCTTCGAAATTTAGGTAAGACTATCCTTTATTTGCTCATGTTTACCGGAAAAGCGAGATAACGTTTGTAGAAGTAGGTCCTTTTCGTGTGAGACAAAAGCCCATGTCTATCACTGAGGAGAGTCCTCTCAGAGACGGAGCGGGGACTCGTTCTGTTGTCAGTTATTTTTCAAGTCCCAGTCGCTTCCTCCAGTAGGGGCGCCGGCCAGCCTGTCTCTCCGAGAATTCAGTCTGCCGGAAGTCTTGAACCACCTTGCTAGTCCTCGGCATCACAACGCGCTTGTGTCTAAATACAGCCCAGCCCCCCGCGCGTGTCAGGAGCTCTGTGACCGTAATACGGCTCCCGAGTGGAAGCCCTGCAATCACTTCTCGGACTCTCCTGGCGAGTAGTTCATCTGCTTTCGGAAGGCTTTTTGGCTTTCTACCAGGTTGGTTAGCTCGTATTGGTGACGGGGCGCTCGAATTCTCAAGAAAGGCATGTAGCAGCAAATGCCTGGGCGTCGAGGTGGAAATCTCGTATCCGCTCCGTAAAAGCAAGATAGGCCAGGCACCAGCGGCTAATGGGTCAAAGTTCAAGCCGGCTGAGGTGAGGAACTCCTCACCGTAAAACGACTTAAAGCTAGCCAGGACGCTAGAACTGGAGAGTCCCGTGCCTTGCCGAGGAAATCCGTGTGCTTCCGCTATTCGTCGATACTCCCGACGCCAGGCAAGCTCATCTTGTCTAGCTCGACCGTCAAGGCAATCAAAGCTCAACTGCATCAAAGCAGAGCTCAGTGACTCAGGTAGCCACTTGTAGACTTCTTCACCTGTGCACTCCTCAGGCAACTTGGTCACCGAGATTCCCTTGGGCGTATTCCTCAATGGAAGGGCAAGAAGTAGCTCCCCGTGAACGCTGCATCGCTGAATGAAAGGCAGGTTGTGCCGGCGATGCCAATAGGTCTCGCCAAGTTGTTTAAGGTCATCAATGACACAAGATTGGCAGAATTTCGGCGTCCCCCTTCCAACCGAAGACGATTGCACGAGAACAGTTAGACTTTTACCCTCTCGCTCGATAATGTTCCTGGCCAGTCGTTCGGTTTCTATGCGCCCCATACGAGCTGTCGAGTAGGGAAAAACCGTGTGACCGTACAGTAGCTCCTTGGGGCTGATGCTCATGCTTAGCCCCAGTTTGGCCAGGTGCGCAGATAGAAACAACGGCCAGTGTGAGGTCATTGTTCCTGTTAGTTGATGGGCGAACTGTTTGTGAGACTGCCCTCGATGGCGTGCCGCCCTGATGAGGACACTACCAATCAACTCATCAGGGTACGGACGCGGCAGATAGTAAAACCTGGCCAACCGTTATACCGAGAAAAGCACATCCATATCGGGAAGCATTCCCAGGTTGCCCAGCTGCTCGAAGATGCTTACCCCTTCCGGGCGATGAAACGCGTTTCGGTAATCTCCCGGGCGGAGATTCACTGCTTCGGCGTCTGGGTTTTCGTTTGCGCTAACGTTATTCGCGACTTTTTTTCCCTTGCTCCTTTTCTTGCCCTTGGTCGCGGTCACAATTGCTTCTTTAACTCCTTCCAGAGCATTCGGCACACCGGCATCTGCAACCGATTGGGTCAGTTGCTCTGCCTTGGCCGGCGAGAATCCCAATGCTTCCAGCGCATTCGACATCATGTTTTTGAAGCTTGCATCGCCTGGTCGAGCGTTGATTCCATCAACCTTTCGGCCCTCATATTGGAGCTGGGTCATCCGAATCGTCTCGGCCAGCGAGAGCGGCTCGATATCGCCAAGTTGCAGCAACGCTTCGGGCTCTCCCTTGCGCAGTGCTTCAATCATGGGAGCCAGCATAGATAGCTCTGTTTTGGCCACACTTTCGATAAGTTCAGCCGTTAATGTCTCGGAGCCGTCCATGATTGCGCGGACTTGGGCCGTGGCTACCAACTGGATAGCAACGTCCATGATTCCTTGGGAGTGGAAATACAGCTGGTCCATCAGATAAGGGGTTACCGGAACTGGATTTCTGACCCACTGGAAGGTTAGAAGGGCTTGAGCGAACATCTCCCAATCCCCAGGTGCTTGAGGGGTTCCCTTGGTTAGGTTTTCCCATACCGGGATACCGTAGCCACATGAGCGGCGTGCTTGCCGGAAACTCATGGACAGCAGATTGCGCGCTTTGCTGGTTCCGACAAAGAGGATTGGTACGCCAAGCTCGTTCGAGGCCGACACAAGCAACGTCATCAGCCCTTTACGGTTCGAGGGCGAATTTTCTAGGTTCTGGACCTCATCAACCACCAGGATGCCAACGCTATGCATGAGTAGCAAACGCGCTGCGTGGTTCATCAGCGTTTCTGCCCCCAAGCGAGAGCCTTTTGCAAACTGCTCGGAGTAGTTCGCCTCCGGAAAAAGCAGGTCAAGCTTCCGGAATATCGAAAATGCCAGACCTGTAACGCTGGCACCGTCGTAAGGCATTTCAATGTGCAGGTATGGAACCTGGTAGATACCGTAATCAGGGTGATGAATAACCTCGGGTATATGGGAAAACAAGCGCTTGATAGTCGTAGTTTTGCCGGTCCCGGACATCCCGATGAGTGCTGACGAAATCTGTGCGGTGATGGCGCCGTTTGTCGGAAACGTTTTGCCTTGCGCCTGCTGCTCATGCAGTTTTCGAAAGAGGGCCGTGGAGGTGACGGTATGAGGAATACGACCGACATAGCCGTGGCGCATCATGGCGTCGACGGCATACGCGAGCTGAACGTGACGACTCATGGGCACCATGAAGCTCGCGAGCTGAACAATCATCTGAATACGTTCGGCGTCAGACCACTCCCGTTGCTCTGGTGCGAAGTGGGGTAAGGAGAGCAGCTTTTTCATGACCTCCTCCTCTGTGCCGCAAGGGGGAATTGCTGCAATCAGCGGGTTTCCCTGGTATTGAGGGAGGCGTTGTTCCGTATAGGTTGCCGTAGCGTAGTGCGGGGCGAGTGTGTTAGTAACCATTTAGCATCTTCATGAACATTGCTTGCCGACGGGACTCAGGCGTATCTGCCGGCGGAGGGGTATTGATGGAGGAGGCGACCGGTAGTGCGATAACTTCGGCGCTAGGCTGTCGGGGGACGGGGGACGCTGCCTTAGCCCGTGACTGGCGCTCGCGTTGTAGCTCCTCTTTACGGTCATCCACGATGTCAGCTTTCCGGCCTGTGCGCGACTTGCCCTTTGAGGCTCCCTTAGCTTTTGCATGGGCCTGCGCTGACAGCGGCTTGACCACTTGGTTGAAATCAAGGTCAGCTTGTCGTTTGACCTTCTGTCCTTGTACTTTCAGGCTTGCTCGGTAGTAGTCAATTGCTTCGACTTCGGCAAACGACAACCCGCGGTAGTCCTTGCACTTGTCGAGTAGCGTCGCTGTAAAAAAGGCCTCTGGATTCAGCGGGTCATGGACGAAAATACTGTCAACGAGGCGTCGGTCGTATGACACCGTGACCTCGAAAACGCCGCGAGCGGCGATATCGTGCCAGCCTCGTTGCATTGCCTCTGGACAGCTGTAGTAGCAACTTCCCAGCTGAATACCTTCACGGCTAACTATGGCTTTGCCTTCGGGGAGCAGTGCAAAGCGCATCCGTTCTTCACTTACGCGTGAAAGGGCTCCAGCACGCTGGCGGATTTCGATGTTCCAGATGTCTACGGGAATCGGTAATAGGTTTCCCTCAAGGACTTGTTCTGCACTCAAGCGGTCCACACTTCGCGGACTACGGTTGTGGCGAATGATGGCCTGCAGGATGACCTTGATGAACTCGTTGAGAGTCAAACAGGCGTCCTGCTCGTAGTGCTTCCCTTGTCGCTTTGTAACGTTTCTAGGCGGCTCATACCCAGGGACAGCTTGCGAAATAGGCTGATGTATCAACTTGAAGCTACATTCCACGAACGGTTTGTGGTCTGCTCGTTTCCTGGGCAAGTTCCGAACATTGGTTTCCAGGCCTTCACATATAGCCGTGCTGTTCTTGGAGAGCAACTCGCCTCGGTCGGCAACGAACTCTTTGGGGAGGACGCCATGGGCTGGCCAGTCGTCAGGGTCGTACTGAACACCGTAGCGCTGGCATAGCGCACTTTTGTCTTCGGCAATGGACAGGATGGCTTGTAGCGCGGCCCACCACGAAGCAGACTCAAGGCCTACATAGAAGCCGACAATAAGCCATGACTTGCGGTCAACAATCAGGTACAGCGTCGGCTTTCCGATAATCTTCGCCCGGTTTTTGCTGGAAACCAGGAAAACGTCGGCTATGGTGGCGTCAATTTCAAACACATCGCCGACGGTGTATGTCTCGGCATGGAGACTGCCCAACACGGGGCGGTCGTTAAGCTCATATTCAGAGTCACCCTTACGTTTGCGGATAATGGTTTCAAGGGGGAAAGCCGCTAGCACTGCTCGCCGAAACTGCATGTAGGTAGGAAACTCGCCATCAGGGAGAGTGAACTTTTTCCCTTCGCCATCGACTCGGGTGAAATATTCGTCGAGCAAATAGTTGTGGGCACCTGCGAGCGTATGGACTTCACTGTCCAAATATTGCGTTTCGGCCACTTTCTTAAAGAGTTCCAAGTCATCACCAGTAACCTGGTAGATGGGCCGGTCCTCGTATTTAGGAGGGCGGCCACGGTTGGCGGTTTCACCTCCTGTGCTGCCGCGCCGATGGAACGCAGGCAGCAAAGCGTCTGGTGATTGTCCGTTGGCCCACCATTGCCGCAGTTGCCGGATTAGGGTACGCGCAGACGCGCCGGTTTCTTCTGCACGCTGGTTGATAAGTGCATTACGTAGCTTGGGTATCAGGATGTCGGTTGTCTCGACCAGCGGCCGGATTTGCTCATAGGCCTGGTTCCGGGCTTTCTTCGCAGCCTCAGAAGTCGAGAGGCGAACTGGTTTGCCCTGACTTTGTTCCAGAACCAGTTCCTGGCTATGTAGCGCCAGCTCCAGTTGGTCGAGGGGCACAAGTTTCGGTAGCGGGTTGTCACCTGCCAGGTTGAACAACCATGCTTCGTTCTCGGCAAAGTCCAAATGGATGACACGGACCCGAACCTGGGTTGTCGGATTTACGATGATGTCGTTGCGGTACAGCATGTCACGCACCCGCCACTAAAGTTAGGCCCTGGGTGATACGTGGCTTCAACATCGAAACGGGGATTGAGGTCGGGTTCGGCTGGCTCAGGTCGGTAAGCAGTTTGTGTTCTTGCAGCAACATCCGTACAGCGCGCAGGCCGGTGCCGTCACGAGAACCTGTTTGGATATCGTACTTCTCACAATATTGGCTGAGGCTGCCGGTTCGCCGATAGGTCGTCAGGTCGTAGAGCAGGCGCTCCTTGTGTGTTGCATAGAAGTCGCCGTGTTCCTGCTCTTCCTCTTGGGTAAGGGCTGCCGCACGAATCCATTCGAGGAACCGGACCTTGTTTTGCGGGAGCATGGAGTCGAAAACCAGGTGGTGGGGGATACCGCAGCCGTCGCCAAAGGTACGAGTAATTTCCAGCTTTTCCATAGAGCGGATGTCTTCGGCCTCCCTCGTGCTTTTGGCATCCACCATCGTCAGGCTATTCGTTTGAGGGCGTTGCAGGGTTACCAAGAAATCGCCGGTCATGACACACGGGATGTTTGTCCCGGGGTAAGTTGGGTGCTTGATGCCGAGTTCGACGGCAACTGACTGGGTTGTCCCGCGGTCCAGGGGAAATTGCTCGCGAATATCGGCCACCTTTTCATCGTGTTCCAGAAGCAGGAAGATGTGCCACTCGATGGTCGACATGAGGTGATGGACTCGTCCCGTTTTTGGGCTGAACACCCGCCGAGAATCACCTGAAGAGGAGAAGTCGCTAACCTGAACCCATGGGATATAGCTGGCACCAGTGCCTTTTCCGCGGCCCTCGGCTTCAAACCTCGAAATCGTTGCTTCTGACCACTTTGCATACCTAGCCACAATGCTGGTTTCCTATTGAGATGCGAGCGATGTCTAGCGACCCGAAAACGAGAAAAGATGGCGTATTGTCGGTTCGCATCAATAAAGATATGTTTCGTATCTTCTTAAGGTTCAAATAATTTTCTCAATAGTTGCTTAGGTCAGGAGGTGGCATGCAGGAGTTTTTGACTTCAGAGTCGGCTTTGATTTTGAAAGGGCTGCTGGCTCGATATGGGGTTACGTACAAAGAGCTTGCCAGGCGCCTGGAGCGATTAGGCGTCTCTGAGAACGAGGCACCGCTGCGTAACAAAATCAACCGTGGCACCTTTTCCTTTTCGTTCTTCTTGCATTGCATGGTTGCCCTGGGTGTTGAAGATGTGCGCTTTCAGTTGAGGAAGGACCCGGGGGCAGTCGGCGCGGCGGGTGACGCAATGCCTACGTTGGAGTAGGGGCGTCCCTAGGTAAGCCGGGGCGGCATTCATTTGAACCATAGCGGGTAGTGAGATGGAGGGCAGGCTACGCCGCGGTGAATATTGTGCAAATGTGGTTACCAGTGGTGACTTGGCGTGGCTGGCAGTAACGGGATTTGCCTGAATCACGGGCAAAGGTGACTATTTATCGGTGCGATATCGCTATACCAAGCAGGACATTTCTTGCTTGGAGAATATTGTGAGTGCAGTTGATTTTGTAGGTCGCCCATTAGCTACTTTATTGTTAGCTCGGATGCGAACTGACGGCTTGAACGTTGCCAGGTTGGCCGTTCGGCTTAAGGTGGGACGCAGCTATTTGTCTCAGCTTTTGCGAGGGGTGAAGCCAATCTCGGCGATGGACGACGAGATTTTGCGCGCGTGCGCAGATTACTTGGAGTTACCGCTGGTACTGGCTTATGTTTTAGCAGGGAAGCTGGTATTTGGCGATTTCTTGGATAAGGCCTCTGATTTGGAGGTTAAGCTTCGGTTGGCCATCCGGCAGATTTCCGAATCACCGATTGCTATGGCAACCGGAGTTGGGGTTTCAATGTTGGAGGACTTGCCATTGCCAGTTTCACAGCTCTTGGTTGTGCTTTATGAGCGGGCTGAGCAAGTGAGTTTGTTGCCTCGCGTAAGTTTGAATCAACTGTATGTCTTGAGTCGGCCCGACCCTTTGTTCGAGTTGCGTTTGAACAAGACGTCGTGATTTTTGGGTACCCAGTTTTTGGGTGCCTTTTTTGTCGCCTAGTGACCAGCTTCGTTGTTTTTAGGTGGAAATTTCGAAATCCCCACTGATTTGACCACCCAATCTCCCTGTCCTCCCTGACCAAAGGAAACCATGGCCTTGACCGGGCGCTTTATCAGGTAACGGTCGGCCAAGAGCAGGCTGCTCCCCTGCCTACGGCAAATGACCGCAAACCGTCAGGTAGCAGTCATCGTCCCCAGCGATAAATTTCCATCTGGCGTTTCATTTCGCCCTCTTCCTGCTCAATGGTGTCGGCTGTCGAGTCCGTTACGCATTTTTCCTGGGAAGCATCGGCCGGAGCACGCTTCGGTGCCTGGTGCTTTACCTGTTCCTGCGGCGATTTGCCATCCCAGGCAAATGGATTCTTGAACGCCGGCGGGTCCGGCAGGCAGTCCAGGGTATAGCTCGGCGGCCAGCCAGTCTCATAGGGCTGGAATGAAATCGTCCGCTCAAATATCAGGGGCTGCCCGGTTGGCGTCGGTGGTAGCGGTGGCAGCGATTTGATGGCCTTCCAGGCCAGTTTCGACGCATTTTCGGAAGTGGACCAAAGCTCCTTGACGTTCGCGAGCGAACCGTCCGGGGCAATCTCGATACGGAAACGAACCATCCCCTGACCAGGCCCCTCGACTGCCGTGCCCATCATGCTGCGCACCAGCTGTCCCCAATTGTTGCGATAGCGCTTGCTGTTCTTGAGCTTGTAGGTCGAGGCCAATTGCCACTCTTCCGCACTCGGTGGTGGCGGTGCCTCCAGTGAAGCCGGAGTCTTGGCTGATGGGATGGCTAATACCTCTGGTGCCGGTACCGGGTTTGCCTCACGTGGCGGTGTCGTAGTTCGTGGCGCAGATGCACTGAGTTTCGCAGGCTTCGGCGGAGGTGGTGCGGGTAACTCCTGAACGTCCTCCCGAACTTGGGTGGCAATCCGGATTTCGATGGTTTCAGGGTTCTTTGCACTCTTCAATGCGTCGAGCTGCCATCCTGCGACCAGGAGGGCATGCAGCGCCAGCGACAGCAGGAGCGGGATGCTCAACTTCATATGCACGCCACCGTTTCAGGCTGTGCCATGCATGGTTGATTCCGCGAAATATTTCCAACTGAGCATCGATGTTTACAAATAATCCAATAATCGTTAGATTGTAATCATGAAACCGACCATTACCAAGTCCTACCTCTACGAACACGTTGCCCGTATCGGCAAGGCGATTTCCAGCCCCAAGCGCCTGGAACTCATCGAACTGCTCGCGCAAGGCGAGAAGACTGTCGAAACCCTGGCCGAACAAGCTCGTATCGACATGCGTCTGGCCAGTGCGCATTTGCGCGCTCTCCGCGAAGCCCGTCTGGTCGAAACCCGCCGCCAGGGCAAGTTCATTCACTATCGCCTGAGCGGCCCGGATGTTGCCCAGTTGTGGGTCAATGTCCGGGAAGTGGCTGAGGAGCACCTCGTTGAACTGCGCGTAGCGCTCGACCAGATGGCGGCCTCTCCTGACGCCCTGTCGTCAGAAAGCCGTGAGAGCCTGCTGACCAAAGCGCGTAGCGGCGACATCGTGGTCATCGACGTTCGCCCTGAAGCGGAATACGTCGCCGGTCATCTGCCGTTCGCCCGTTCGCTCCCCCTGGCGGAATTGGAGAAGCGACTGGCAGACCTGCCGACCGACAAGGAAATCGTTGCCTACTGCCGCGGCCCCTTCTGCCTGATGTCCGACGAGGCGGTGAAGTTGCTGCGCCAGCGCGGCTACACCGCCCACAAGATTACCGATGGCGTCAGCGAATGGCGTGCTGGCGGGCAACCCATCGAGAACTGAAGTCAAACCACAACAGAGGAGACAACTCGTGAAGCATCTATCCATCTTCGCCCTGTGCGGCACCCTGGTCTTCTCGGCCATGGCAGCCGATGTATCGATGGCCGTTCCCGGTGCCCAAACTGCCAATGGCCAGAAGGTACTTACCTTCATCGCCAAGGACCCACCGGGCCAGCGCTGTAACGGCAATCTCCAGGTCGCGGCTGAAGTCGCCAATACCTACCGTGTTCCGATTCAGTTGCTGCCTTCCAGCCTGGCTCCCGGACTACCGGCGCCGGCCGTCTTCTACGGTACCCAGCTCATCGTCGCCGATGGCAAAGACTTCAACGGGGCCGCCAGCTACCAAATCGTTGCTGACGTCCTCGACATGGAGAGCGTCCCGAAGCAGGCCAAATCGGGGCTGCTCTTCCAGGACGGCGTACGCAAGGATTTCGATGCCCTGAAGGCCACCATCAAGGCCGGGGGCAAGTAGCTTTCTCAACCACGCATAGGGAGCCAACCATGAACACCTTATTCATTCTCAACGATGGACCTTACGGAACGGAACGCAGCTACAACGCCCTGCGCCTGGCTCGCCAGCTCGGCAAGACTGAAGGTCAGACGGTACGCGTCTTCCTGATGGGCGACGCAGTGGCCTGCGCCAAGAGCGGCCAGAAGGTGCCTGAGGGCTATTACAACGCCGGAGACATGGTGCGCATGGTGGGTGGCGAGGTCGGTCTCTGCGGCACCTGCATGGACGCCCGGGGCATGGGTGTTGAGCAGGTAGTCGAAGGGGCTCGGCGCAGCACCCTGAAGGAACTGGCCGAATGGACGGCAGCCGCTGACAAGGTGCTGGTGTTCTGAGTATGAAGGGACGTGAAAGCGGCATGCCGGACGAGGCCTACTGGGACTCGTTCTTTCAGCCAGAAGGCATTCTCGACCGACTGCTGGTTAGCCAGGGCGGCTGCTACAACGTGGTCGAATTCGGCTGTGGCTACGGCACGTTCAGCCTTCCAGCGGCAAAGCGCACTCGGGGCAAGGTAACAGCACTGGACATCGAGCCTGTGATGGTCGAGTTGGTGGCTGAACGAGCCAGGGCGGATGGCCTGCTCAATGTGCGAACCGAATTACGTGACTTTGTTGAGCATGGTACAGGCGTATCCGACTGCTCACAGGGACACGCCATGCTCTTCAATCTTCTGCACATCGAAGACCCGCTGGCCCTCCTGCGTGAAGCTTATCGAACGCTTCGACCGGGTGCCATTCTCTCCGTGATTCACTGGCGAAGCGACATCGAAACGCCTCGCGGGCCACCACTGGCTATTCGGCCGAAGCCCGAACAATGTGCTTCCTGGCTATCCGAGACTGGGTTTGATTCAGTGGTTCATGTGGACCTGGGGCCAAGCGCACCCTACCACTTTGGGTTGCTGGCCCAGCGGCCGATGGCTTGAGTCATGAAATACAAAGGACACCGGTTGCTACCGATGCCCGTGATTGACGCCTAGCGGTTCGGTCCCGGCCCCATCCCTCCACCGGGCCCCATTCCACCCATGCCACCGCCCGGCCCCATGCCGCGACCTTGTCCGCCTCCTTGAGTAGGCGGCGTATCCGGCAAGGTCACGCCTTGTTGCTTGGCGCGCAATTGCATCTGTTCATGATGTTGCAGCCGGACTTGCTCACGCTCTTCAGCAGTTTTAGCGGCCTGGATGTTGTTGCGATGCTCAATGCGTTCCTGATTGGTCATCAGTTGGCTGCCGTAAATCGGGGCATCAGCGGCAAAGGAAGCAGCAGATGCCATCAAACCCAGTGCGATAGCAGACAGGGTAATTTTCAAGGTGTTCTTGGTCATTTTTCTCTCCCAAAAGACTAATCCATCCGTGCTGTGCAATACCTCTGATGAAAGTGGCGAGGTGTTCTTCCATCCCGTCACTTCAGTTATAGCCGCTATTACAGATATATCCGGCGTCGCAACAAATAGTTGCAATTGGCGTAAGGGTGAGCGGCTGTAGTCAGCTTTTGGCCAGGAAACAGACGTTAATAATGGGCTTGTCGAATGACAGCAACGGGGCGTCAGCACTCAGTGACGAATGGCTACTTCGGAGAGTCGAAACTTCAACGACCGCTTTCCGGCAGCGAAGTTGAAAAGTGGGCCGTCGTGTCTCGACCGAGGCTGTGTGAAAACTCCTCAGCTGTGCACTCCAAACAGAGGTGTGGTGCGTTAATTCATGTACGTAGGTAGGAAGGAAACGATTCATCGAAGGCGAGTCCCGTATCTGAAGACATTGGGGAGTACGTGAAGCGCGAAGTTCTGCCTCATGCGCCTGAGGCTTGGATAAATGAAACCATCAAAGATGAGAAGGATGGCCTGCCAGGCAAGGTCGGTTACGAAATCAACTTCAATCGCTATTTCTACGTTTATAAGCCATCACGGAAACCGGAGGTTATAGCCGCAGAAATTCGCGACATGGAGAAACGCTTCGTCGAGTTGATGAAGGGAGTTGTAGCGTAATGAGCACTTCCACTTGGACCTTGGCACCCCTTAAGCGATTTGCCGAGGTAATGCCGAGCAACGTCGACAAACATAGCGTTGACGAGGAACAGGTCGTTCGTCTCTGCAACTACGTTGACGTGTATCGGAATGAACGCGTAACCAATGAATTGGATTTCATGGTTGCTACTGCTTCCGATGCACAAATAGCACGCTTCACACTCTGCGCTGATGACGTTATCGTTACAAAGGACTCCGAAGAACCAACAGACATCGGTATTCCTGCGTATGTGCCGGAGGCCCTTCCGGGGGTTGTCTGCGGCTACCACTTAGCACTGCTACGCCCGTTTGCCGAAAAAATACATGGCGCTTTTCTGCATTGGGCGCTTCAATCGGCGGAGGTTCATGATTATTACTCCACCGCAGCCACAGGTATCAGTCGATACGCCCTGAGTATTAACGACCTTGGAATGACGCCACTAAGAGTCCCTTGTCTAAGCGAGCAGATACGCATTGCAAACTTCCTAGACGGAAAAACGGTGCGCATTGATGCCTTGATTGCAGAGAAAGAAAAGCTTCAAAGCACGCTGGAGGAATGGCGCTCAGCTGAGTTCGCTCGAATTTGTTTCGGTGGGGTAAGCGCTACTGAATCTACGGGGAATGCTTGGATTCCAGTGTTGCCGGCTGGATGGCGCTGCGCTCGCCTCAAACATTTGATAGCTGGTATTGAACAAGGCTGGAGTCCCGAGTGCGAGGCTCGATTGACCGATGACGATGAATGGGGCGTCTTGAAGGCAGGGGCGGCAAATGGAGGCATCTATCGAGAGACTGAACACAAAGCGCTTCCTGCTTCTCTCGCGCCACTGCCTGAACTAGAGGTGAAGCCTGGAGATGTGTTAGTAACACGGGCAAGCGGGTCCGCTGACCTGGTAGGGTCGTTTGCATATGTCTACCAAACTAGGCCTCACTTAATGCTTAGCGACAAAAACTTTCGCTTGAAATTTGCCGGCGCTGATACCGCACTGGCTAAATTTTTTGTCGAGACTACAAAAGAGGCAAGAAAACTTGACCCGTGTATCGAGCTCGATGAGCTCGCTAGCAAGCTGTCGCTATCTGAGGAAGACGTCGAGGATGCCGTATTCGAGTTGAAGGGCCTGGTTACGAAGCATCAGCTTGAATTGATTTACCCAGAGGAAGAGCTTTTTGTCCGCTTCGACAAATTCTGGATGGGATGGGACCCAGCAGAAGATGCGCTTCGTGTCGCATCTGGATTGGTGAACGATGAGAACTTTCCCTGTGAGCCCTCCGAAATCGACGCCATTGTTGGTTGGGGACCACGTCGGCTGAATGCCGCAATCGCATTCCTGGTCGGACGAAGCTTGATAAAAGATGTACGGGCGATGGATGGCGGCCCATGGCTTGCGGTCCATCTAATGAAAACCGATGCGACTCGGCGTTTCGTAAAAAGTAGGTAGTTTTCACCACAAGGCTTTCTTGTCCGAGAATAGCCAAGACGTGTAGCTGCTCAATCTAGGGGGTTCTGCATACAGTATTGCGCCTCCTTGTTTACTGTATAAAATTACAGTATTTCAAGGAGAGCAATATGGTCCGAATCGTATGCCCGCACTGCCATGCCCCCCTGGCTGCCGCTGAACTCGAGCAGGCAACCATTGCTGGCCAACTAAGCCTACTCTGCCCAGAATGCTCCGCTGTTCTTGTCTCAGAGCACGCTGAACCGGAATACCACTCGCTGGAAGAGCACTTTGCCGAGTCTCGCGTAGTCCATGCCTGAGCTCAGTATTACCAAGGGAATGAACAGCTCCCAAGGAGTCTTCGTTCCGTTACCAGGTGCCCCTAAATTAGCGCTTCCCCTCGGAGGAGTGAAAGTTTCTGCGGGCTTTCCCAGCCCAGCCGCTGACTACGAGGAGGCGCGACTAGATATTAACGAATATCTAGTGCGTAACCCAGTCGCGACTTTCTTCTTCGCGGTGGAAGGGGATTCAATGCAAGGAGCCGAGATTTTTGACGGGGATATCCTGGTCGTCGACAAGAGCGTTCGGCCTCGGCACGGACACATCGTGGTCGCCTTCGTCGACGGGGAACGGCTAGTGAAGCGCCTCTACCGCCGGAATGGTCGAGTTGCCTTGATTGCCGAGAATCCAAGCTACCCTGCACTAGATATCCGCGAAGAACAGGAGATGGTTGTCTGGGGAGTCGTAGTCGGCAAATTCAAGCGATTGGGAGCCTGACCCTGGATGCCCGTATTCGCCTTGGTGGATTGCAACAACTTCTACGCGTCTTGTGAAAAGCTGTTCAATCCGGCCCTCCAAAATATACCGGTTGTCGTCCTTTCGAATAACGACGGTTGTGTAGTCGCCCGTAGTGCCGAGGTTAAGGCCCTGGGAATTCCTATGGGTGTCCCGTGGTTCAAAATCCAGGAGGAAGCCAAACGCCATGGCATCGTAGCGTTCAGCTCGAACTACTCCCTCTACGCGGACCTCAGCAACCGCGTAGTCGAAGTGCTGAGTCAGTTCTCCCCCAACGTCGAGGTCTACTCAATCGACGAGTCATTCCTGGAATTCTCCGGCTTTGAGCGCATCGGTTACACCTCTCACGGCATCGAGATACGCCAGCGGGTGGCTGACTGGTTGGGCCTGGCGGTCTGCGTGGGCATCGGCGCGACAAAGACGCTCGCGAAGCTTGCAAACCATTGCGCCAAGAAGCAGCTGGCGGGGATGGATGGGGTCTGCGACTTCACCACTATGGACATGGAGAGTCTCACTCATCTGTTCGAGCGTATTGATGTTGGCGAGGTTTGGGGCGTTGGCCGGAAGATTTCCATGCGCCTTGCCGAAATGAAGATTCAGACCGTCCGGCAGTTGCGCGACTCCGATGCCGAATCCATTCGGAGTCAGTTCTCCGTAGTGCTGGAGCGCACAGTGAGAGAACTGCGCGGACTGTCGTGCCTCAATCTCGAGGAGGTGGCTCCTGCTCGCCAGCAAATCATGAGCAGTCGCTCCTTTGGTCAGCTGGTCTATGACCGCTCAGACCTCGAGGAGGCTGTGGCCGCCTACATCAGTAGGGCGGCAGAAAAACTCCGAGGGCAGGAATCCCTTGCGGGCGCACTCCAAGTCTACATCCGGACGAATATTTTCAATCCAGAAGCGCCTCAATACCAAAAGTCGGTCACGGTCCCGCTGCCCGAAGCGACGGCCGACAGTCGCACCCTGACGGCTTGGGGCTTAAGGGTGCTACGTCGCATCTACAGGCCGGGCTATGGTTACCATAAAGCGGGAATCGCGTTGATGGACATTGTTCCCCGGGCAAATCAGCAATTCTCCTTGCTCGCCCCCACCGGTCTCGTAAGCGCTCGCAGCGAATCGCTCATGGACGCGATGGATAGCATCAACAAACGATACGGGCGCGGGACCTTAAAACTAGCAGCTGAGGGTATTAACAACCAATGGCGGATGCGAAGAGGTCACTTATCTCCCCGATTCACAACGGCTTGGGATGAAATCCCACAGGTTCGGGCTAGATAGGCTTCACCCTTCCACAGAGAGGCCTAGCGGCACTTCTGGTGTGCTTTCCTCAGTTTGCGGCATTCCCAAGGTGGCATGGGGTCGGGGTCGCTCCAGAGCCTCAAACGTTGGGCTCGGGCATCCTTTTCCACTTGTGCATAGACCTCACGTTGTTCAGGGGAGAACTCGTTACCAAACATGTGCGCATACCAGGCATAACCCTGGCGAATAAGCGCTTCAGAAACATCTTGAGTGTCAACCTTCACGTGACAGACCTCGCGCTCATTCCTGTCACGTTTGTAGCACCACACCGTCGTTTGCTTTCCTGATACAAGTTGTCTTAGGTGGCCGCGCGCAGCCCTCCAGTAGGCTTGACCGGTCTCCGGTGTATCAGCAGCAGATAGCCGGACCACCAGAAGCCCACGGTCGGCCGTCTGTAGCTTGAGGGTGTCGCCATCATGGTTGGCCGTGACTACTCCCGTAGTTTCAAAGGGGGGATGGGGTCCGGGCTTCGCGATAGCCACGGAAATCCAAACGGAACATGCCAAGACTGACAGTGTGTGCTTAAGTTGTAGGCAGTGACTCGAAATCATCTGTGCATCAAGTGGTTGGCTTCCAGATTCAGGTGGGACTCACAGCGTTATCCACAGAAAATGAGGATAAATATGCTGCACCCTGATGACTGTCGATATCGTATCGGGCCTAATACCACTTTAAGCCCGCTCTCCCGATTTTCTTACAACGATAGTTGAACCACATAAGAACTATGAAAACCCCAATTCAAGCCGCCGTCGATGAAGTTATGAAAAGCCGATATTCCTGTCGCGCTTATCTGCCCACAGAGGTACCTAGGTCCGTCATAGAAGATATTTTGGCCATCGCCTCCAGAGCTCCATCCGGCACCAACATTCAACCCTGGAAAGTGTGGGTGCTGACCGGGGAAAGCAAAGCCAGGCTTAGCGAGCGGGTAATCGCAGCATTCGACGACCCTGAAGAAGCCGCTACGCACGCTGAGTCCTACCCGTACTACCCGCGAAAGTGGATATCGCCCTACATAGAGCGTCGGCGCAAGGTTGGTCTCGGCTTGTACGAGCTGCTAGGCATCCAGAAAGGCGATGCAGAGCGGATGCACAAGCAGCACGCCCGCAATTTCCAGTTCTTCGATGCACCCGTTGGCCTGATATTTACTGTTGATACGGTGATGGAACAAGGCAGTTGGCTGGATTACGGCATGTTCGTTCAGAACGTTATGCTGGCTGCCAAAGCACGTGGCTTGGATACCTGCCCGCAAGCGGCCTTTGTTCAGTTCCACCGTATCATCCGCGAGGAAGTGGGCTTGCCAGAGAACGAGACCGTTGTTTGTGGCATGTCGCTTGGTTTCGGCAATCCGGATGCCCCGGAGAATGCCTTGAGAACAGAGCGCGCCCCGCTGACCGAGTGGGTGCAGTTCAAGGACTGACCCGTCGGCCACTTTTAGGCACGAGCACTCCCTCAAACAAGGATGCGCCGTAATGTCGGCATCGACCCAATCCACGATTCGTCGAATCGAGCTGGTCACAGAGTATGAACTGGACGGCGAGTTTGAGAGCCACAACCAGCGGCTTTCCGTTCAGTTCATCGGTCTCGACACGGCTGTCGTTGTAAGCTCTTCGGGCATTCTGGAAGATTTCCGGTTGCTTTACGGCGACTACTTGGTGGTGTCTCCACTACCTGATGGGCGCTTCAACTTGGTCGGAGTCCAGCATCCTTCACCGATGCGCCATTTTGAAAGCTCTGGCGGAGGTAGCGGGCCGTTTCCTTCGGAAGAGCTTCATCGCGTCGGTGGTGAATGGGAGTCCGAACTGACATCCTGGATGACCCATATACCGGCAGCGGAGTTCGATGCGTTCTGCGAGAAGACGGGGCGGACTTTTCCTCCGACAACTGAGGTCTTCAGTGGGCTGTCCAGTATTCTGCTGTAAGAGAGACGTTGGTTTACGGAAAGGCTGCAAGCTGGATGTTGCCAGCGAATTGAAGCTCTACTGCAGTGATTGTTGCGGCTGCTGGCCAATTAAATTGTCAGCAGGGAACTGGCGTAGAAAATTCCTGCTATGGCTAGCTGGAGCAGCCAGCCAGTCGTCGTAATCACTTTCATCCAGGATGACAATCATCCGCTTTTCGTCATCAGGCTTGTGGTACTGCCGCATGAATGGGTGGTCGTCAGCGTTGATGGTCAGCATCGTGAAACTGTGCGTTACGGAACCGGTTGGCTCCTCACGATATGACCACAGCCCGGCAATGCCCATCGGTTTGCCGTCGGCACGGGTGATACGAGTTGCCACCGCTTTCCCGGAGCGCCAATCAGGCTCATAGATAGCTTCTGCTGGAATGATGCAATGCCGGGATAACCTCCATGACTCTTTGAAGCTGGGCTTCTCATGAACCGTTTCTGACCGGGCGTTATAGGTCCGCCGGGCGATGCTGGCATCATCTGACCAGCGTGGAATCAGGCCAAACGACCCCACCAACAGCTCTCTGAACGGGACGGCTTCATCACCAACATCGGAGAACTCATGCTTGCGGACAAAGGGGCCGTGATAACCAGGCCACAGACTGGGTTTCAAACCCAATGGCAGGTCCTCGACACCAAAATAGGTGCGAAGCCGGGCTGGGTCAGTTTGCGGGTCGTAGTGAGAGCACATGGCACCCAGAATAGCAAAACCTCGCAGAATATCTACACGAATGAAGGGGGGGCTTTTTAACCTTTGGGCCTGGAATTTGGACGTCGAGGGGGAGGCGGGAGCTACGGCTTGCTCCAGGAAATTCGTTGGCACCTTTGGGAGCGCTGTTTCAGTAAAGTGAGCATGGTGTTTAGGGCAGCGTGGGTGTAGCTACCGCCATCTCGAGAAACACCTTGAATGTGGCAGACGGCCCTGTTCTGGAGAACATCAAAAGTCGCGCCTAACTCCAAGGCAACATCAAGCACTAATTCGTTTTCCTTCACACTTGATTCAATCGCATGCAGGCCGGCGCAGCACTCCGAGTTGGTCAAACCTTGTGCAGCGAACTCTTCTCGTAAGTTGTCACCACTTAACAGTAGTGCGTTTAATGCGTTACCAATGGGTCCCATGGTGGTTCAATTCTCGACGGTCTGGTTTTGCTGACAGGACGTAGCTCAGCTTCAATCGCTACGAGCGACCAGAGGACCTCTGCATCCGGTCTTTCCTGCCAATATATTGGCAGCCTACGCAGCTATTTTGCTGAAGTCACATCCCGTTACTAGGGAATACCAACTTGTCACTGGCAGCAACACCGAAAGGGCTGGAGCACTGGGCTATTGATACGCAAACCGTCAGCGCAACTAAATTTTCAAGTTGAATTTTGCAGCGCAACTAACTATTTAAAAACTGGCCGATTTGCCTAGAGTTTGAGCAGGTTGATGGTGCAAGTCAGTTTGGGGTCGGATGTGCTGGCTCTCAGACTGATGGCAGGAGGCTATGGTTATCATGCGGATTGGTTTAAAAATGAAAGTTGCGCAGGAGGAATCGGCTGCGGCGTAAGGGACCGACAGCTGTATGGATGATGTTGTGCTAATGCGAGATTGCGTGCCTGAGCACACCAGCGCAGCTAAATTTTTAAGCGCAACTTAATTATTAACAGCGCAGCTTTCATTTTTAAAGAACCAACGGTGAGTTATGGACGATCTTCAATCGGACCGGAACGACCCATCTGATGTCCATTTCGGGCTTGCATGTGACGATGGTTGCTGCCTTGTTTGGCTGGCTGGTGTCGTTCGGCTGGCGACGGGTTCCTGCTTTGGTTCTGCGTCTGCCAGCGCAAAAAGCCGGCTTGCTGGCCGCCTGCCTTGCCGCATTTGGCTATGCCTTGCTGGCCGGGTTTGCCGTGCCGGCACAGCGGACGCTCTACATGCTGCTGGTCGCGGCGGCGGCCATGTTGTCAGGGCGGATCGTGGCGCCCAGCCGGACACTGGCCCTGGCGCTGCTCGTCGTGCTGTTGGTTGATCCATGGGCCGTGCTGGCAGCGGGGTTCTGGCTGTCGTTCGGTGCTGTCGCGGCATTGCTCTATGTGGGTTCAGCCCAGATCGGCGAAGCGCAGGGCTGGCGCGCGCGGGTGCGCTCCTGGGGCATCGTTCAATGGGTCGCGACGCTGGCTTCACTGCCCATTTTGCTGCTCATCTTTCAGCAGTTTTCGCTTGTTTCCCCACTCGCCAATGCGCTTGCCATCCCGGTGATCAGTTTTGTTGTCACGCCGCTCGCTCTGCTTGGTGCCGTAGTGCCATGGTGGCCGATTCTCGGTTTGGCCCATCAGGTCATGGACTGGTTGATGGTTTTTCTGGATTGGTGTGCAACTTGGCCGGTCTGGCAAGTGCCGGCCCCGCCTCTGTGGCTTGTCGTAACAGCCGGCATTGGCGTGGCGGTCTGTCTTTTGCCGCGAGGCGTGCCGGGACGCTGGTTGGGTGTGTATCTGATGCTGCCTGTGTTGTTCTGGCCGATGGAGAAACCACCGGAAGGCGAAGCCTGGATCAGCGTCCTCGATGTTGGACAAGGGCTGGCGACGGTGATCAGGACGCATGAGCACACGCTGATCTACGATCCGGGGCCGCTCTACAGTGCCGAATCGGATGCCGGTCAGCGGGTAGTCGTGCCATATCTGCGATTTTTGGGGATCGACAAGGTCGATATGTTGATGGTGACCCACCGCGATAGCGACCACTCCGGCGGAACGGCATCGGTTCGCGCGGCACTGTCCGTGGGCGAGGTTCGCTCCTCGGTGGCCGGCCTGGAGGGGGCGCGCTGCGTGGCTGGCCAGCGCTGGGTTTGGGATGGTGTGGCTTTCGAAGTGCTTCATCCGGCTGCGGAGGCCTATTCGGGTGATATGAAATCGAATCATCTGTCCTGTGTGCTGCGGGTTGAAGCCGGTGGCAGACGGATGCTTTTGACTTCGGATATCGAGGCGCCCGATGAGGCCGAGTTGCTCAAACGTTATCCGGATACGTTGCAGGCAGATGTTCTGCTGATGCCGCACCACGGCTCGAAAACGTCGTCGACACCCGCTTTTCTGCAGGCAGTCGGGGCCAGTGAGGCGGTCATTCCGGTCGGCTATCGCAGTCGCTTCGGGCATCCCAAGGCAGAGGTGGTGGCACGTCACGAGGCGATCGGTAGCCGAATCTGGCGGACGGATCGCGATGGTGCCGTGCAGGTGTTTTTGGGCGAGCGGGGTGTGGCCATGGCGGCGTGGCGGCAAGAGCGTCGTCGATATTGGTTCGGCCAGTGATACATTGGCGGGGAGGAGACAATATGAAATTCAAACAACATACCGTGCAGTGTATTGGTCCAGCGGGTTTGCACCGGATGGCCTATACCGAATGGGGCGCCCGCGATGATCCGCGGGTGCTGGTTTGTGTCCATGGCCTGACGCGCAATGGCCGGGATTTCGACGCGCTGGCCGAGGCCATGTCAGCCCATTACCGGGTGATCTGCCCGGATGTGGTCGGGCGTGGACGGAGCGGTCATTTACGCGATCCGGCCGCTTATGGCATCCCGCAATACGTGGCAGACATGGTGACCCTGATTGCTCGTCTCAATGTCGAAACGGTGCACTGGGTGGGTACCTCGATGGGCGGATTAATCGGCATGGCACTGGCGGCGCAAGAGGGCACACCGATCCGCAAGCTTGTGCTGAACGATGTCGGGCCAATGATCACCGTCGAGTCATTGCAGCGCATTGCGACATATGTTGGAGTCGATCCGGTCTGGCCGACTTTTGACGAGGCTCTGGCTTTCGTCAAGCTGGTCAGTGCTCCGTTCGGCGCGCTGACCGAAGCCCAGTGGCATCATCTGACCGAGACCAGTGTCACCCAGCGCGCCGATGGTCGATGGGCCTTCCGTTATGATCCGCGTATTGCCGAGCCGTTCAAGGCAGCTTTCGTCGACAAGGATATCGACCTGTGGCCGGTCTACGAGCAGATCGCCTGTCCGACGCTGGCTATTCGCGGTGCCGAATCCGATCTGCTGACCCGCGAGACCTGGCAAAAGATGTCGTCCTGTGGACCGCGCGCCAAACTGGCGGAAATCGCCGGCGTCGGCCATGCCCCCATGTTCCAGTCGGATGACCAGATTGGCGTCGTCCGAGATTTTCTTTTGAGCGCATGAAACACGTTACTGTCAAAGGTCTGAAACTCGAATATCGCGATTACCCGGCTACCGCCGAAGGGCGGCCGACCTTGCTGCTGCTCCATGAAGGCCTGGGTTGCGTCAGCATGTGGCGGCATTTTCCGGAAAAGCTGGCGGCGGCAACCGGTTGCCGGCTGATCGTCTGGTCACGGGCTGGCTATGGAGGTTCGGATCCCTATCCGGATACCCGTACGGTGCGCTACATGCACCGTGAGGGCGAGGAAATGCTGCCCGCCTTGATGGATGCCCTAAAGATCGAGCGGCCGATCCTGATCGGGCACAGCGATGGTGGCAGTATTGCCCTGATTTTCGCCGGAGCCTTCCCCGAGGTCCCGCTGGGCGTTGCCGTCATGGCCCCGCATGAGTTTGTCGAAGAAGAAACATTGGCTGGTATACGCGCCGCCCGCAAGGTTTGGGACGATACCGACTGGCCTCACAAGCTGGCCCGCTACCATCACGATGCACCAAGGGTGTTCAGCGACTGGAATGACTGCTGGCTGTCACCGCCATTTCGCGACTGGAACATCGAGGAATACCTGCCGAAAATCCGCTGCCCGGTGCAGGCCATTCAGGGCGAGGATGACGAGTACGCGACGATGCGCCAGATCGAGGTGATTGCCGAGCAGGTGCCGGGAACGGAGTTGCTGAAGCTGGCGAAATGCGGCCATTCGCCGCAGCGCGATCAGGAAGCGCTGGTCCTTGATGCGCTGGCGGCTTTCATCAGCCGGGCCAGCGGGTCCTGCCGGTAGTAGCGGCAAAGCATTTCGTAGAGCGCCGGGTATTCCTCGGCAACGACATCCGGAATTTCGAAGAAGCTCTCCGAGAGCACGGCGAAGAATTCGGCCGGTGCTTCGCTGGCGTAGGGGTCGATGGTGGTTTCCTCACCGCTGTCGACGCGCTGGCAAAAATCCTCGTAGGCCGCGAAAAAGATTTCCTCCCATTCGGCTTCAGCCATGCCGCTGTGCATGGCCGGAATGCCGTCGGCGTCGCCGTTCAGCATGTCCAGCTTGTGGGCGAACTCGTGGATGACCACGTTGTAGCCGTCACCAGCCATCTGTACATCGTGCCACGACACGATCAGCGGTCCGCCTTCCCAGGCTTCACCGGAAAGTACGTCGTCGTATTCGTGGACCACGCCGGATTCATCCTCAATGCGGCGTGGCACGACGAACTCGTCCGGATAAACCACGATCCCTATCCAGTCGCGGTAAGCGGTGAGACCGAGCTTGAGGATAGGCAAACAGCCTTGGGCGGCAATGGAGACGCAGATTTCATCAGACAACTCCAGTCCGCCGGCAGTGCTGAACTCCTTCTCGGCAAGAAAGGCTTCGGCCAGTGCTTTCAGCTGTTTCTGCTCGTCGACCGTCAGGACATCGAGAAAGGGCAAAGAGGTGACAGTGACCGCCCACAGCGTTTCTGGAATCAGCGTTTGCGTCTTGCCGCGTAGCCGGTCGAGCAGATCTCTCATTTTTTCGTGGTCAGCCAGATGCCTGTGAAAATCAGTCCGATGCCCAAATAGTGGTACCAGAATGGTATTTCGCCGAGGAACAGGAAGGAGAGCAGGGTGCCGAAGACCGGCATCAGGTGGATGAACAGGCTGGCCTTGTTGGGGCCGACTTCCGCCACGCCCTTGTTGTAGAAAATGTAGCCAAGGAAGCTGGGGAAAATGCCGACGTAAGCCAGTGCAGAAAGCGAGCCCAGGTTTATGTTGATGAACCGCCCCTGGGACAGTTCCCAGGCATAGGCCGGGGCCAGCGCAGCGAGGCCGATCGCGGTCGTCGCGCCGAGCATCAGCATCGGGTGTACGCCTGCCGGGCGCCAGGCCAGCGCGACCGTATAGATGGCCCAGTCAAGCACCGCGACCAGCATCCAGACGTCGCCGATGTTGAGATTGAGGTGGGCCAGTACGGCAATGTCGCCTCGCGAGATGATGGTCATCGCACCACAAAGCGAGACGACGACGCCGATGCCCTCGATCCGGCGCAAGTGCTTGCCGAGAAATGCCCACGAAATGGCGATGGTGGCAATCGGAACGAAGGAGTTGAGCAGCGCGGCATTGGTTGCGCTGGTGTTCTGGAGCGCGATGTAGGCAAAGGTGTTGTAGCCGCCAACACCAAGCAGGCCGAGCACGAGCAGCGGCTTCCAGCCTTTTTTCAGCAGGGGCCACTGGGTTTTCAAGTGCGGCAGGGCGAGCGGCAGGATGAGCGCAAGGGCGACGAACCAGCGCCAGAAGGCCATGGTCAGCGGTGGAATGTCCCCTCGGATGCCGCGGCCGACCACCATGTTCCCGGACCAGAACAGGACGGTCAGGATCAGCAGCAGATAGGGGTTGGCGAACAGTTTTTTCATCGTCGCCGGATTATGCCTGAAGGCGTCGTGCTTGCTGCTGTGGCTTTCCCTAAACTGTCGCTGCCGGCGAGTTCCTGCTGATTGATCCGCTGCCGGGATGTATGACGGCCTGTCTCAATGTCCGCAGGCGAGCCAGAAGGGTGTCGCGAAGGACGAAAATTTCACCCAGTCGCTGGCGCGCGGCCAGCGGATCGTCAGCATGCAATTGCGCCAGCACGGCACCGCAGCGATGGACCTGGTCGTGTATGGGAACGATTTCCTGAAAAGCCTGCAAATGGGCATAGCGCTGGAAATCGTCGCTGTCCAGCCATTGCCCGAAACGGCAGGCGTGTGCATCAAGTGGCGGGATCGGCAGGCCGCTTCCCGGGTCGGCGTTGATCAGTGTCTCGAACTGTCGCACCCAGCGAATGTGATCGACTTCGACCGTCAATAGCGGCAAGTCTTCGGGTGGCCAGCGGATGGCGTCCCGCCACTCTGGCGGGGCTCGCCATTGTTCTATCCAGGCTGGGAGGTCGCTGGCTGGCATCGGCCGGGAAATTCCATAGCCCTGGCCCCATTCGCAACCGAGATGCAGGAGCAGGGTGCCATGGGCAACCGTTTCGACGCCTTCGGCAATCACGCGTCGACGGAAAGCCGAGGCCAGCCCGACGACGCCATCGACGATCGCCAGGTCGTCCGGATCATCCAGCATGTCATGAACGAACGAGCGGTCGATCTTCAGCGTCTGCATCGGCAGTTGCTTTAGATAGGAAAGGGAGGAGTAGCCGGTGCCAAAATCATCGATGGCAAACTGCACACCGAGTTTGCGGCATTCCGAAATGCGCTCCGAAACCTGGGACAGGTCCTGCAATGCGGCAGTTTCGACGACTTCCAGTTCGAGCAGTTGCGGCGAAATAGTCGGATGCCGCTGCAGTATGTCCTGCAAATGGAAGGCAAAATCCGAGCGTTGCAGGTGTTGGGCATCGATATTGACGCTGATGGCGAGGTGCAGGTTGTCGTTGCGTGCCCAGTTCTCCATCTGGGTCAGGGCGGTGTCGATGACGTATTCACCCAGTTCGAGGTGCATGCCGGTTTGGTCGAACATGAACAGGAAGCTGTCGGGGTAGAGCAGGCCCTGGTCGGGATGCTGCCAGCGCAACAGTGCTTCGGCGCCGATGATGCGGCCGGCGCGCATGTCGGCCTTGGGCTGATAGTGGAGCAGAAATTCCTTGTTCTCCAGCCCGCGTCTGAGTTCGCTCAGGTGTTCGCGATGCTGGCTTGCCGAAAATCCGCTTTGCTCGTGATAGAGCTGGAAGCGATGCCGACCGGCCTGCTTGGCAGCGTACATCGCCTGGTCGGCATGACGGAGCAGGGTATCCGGGTCGGTGCTGTCGGCCGGGTAGAGCGTGACGCCAAAGCTGGCGGTCACGCTGGCCTGTTCCGACTCGATGGTAAACGGGACGTTCACCGCATCGCTGATCCGCTGCAGCGCCTGCTCGCATTCGGCAAAATTGGCCAGTTCGCTGATCAGCAGCACGAATTCGTCGCCGCCCAGCCGGCTGACCGTGTCATGCTGGCGCAGACATTGCGCCAGTCGGCGGGCAACTTCGACCAGCAGCCGATCGCCAGCCTGATGCCCCCAGCGGTCGTTGATCGGCTTGAAGTTGTCCAGATCAAGATAACAGACGGCCAGCAGGTCGCCCCGCCGCTTGCTTTGAGCGATGGCCTGCTTGAGGCGGTCGGCTAGCAGCAGGCGATTGGGGAGGCCGGTCAGTGCATCGTAGTAGGCCAGCTTTTCCAGCTGTTCCTGGCTTTGCTTGAGTTCGGTAATGTCGTAAAAAAGACCAATGAAATGGGTAATCATTCCATCACGATCGCGAATCGACGAGATGCTGGTCCGCTGTGCGTAAATCGTCCCATCCTTGCGCTGGTTCCAGATTTCACCATGCCAGGCTCCATTGGCCAGCAGCACTTTCCACAGCTCATCGTAAAAATCGCGGCTCTGGCGCGGCGAGCGGAACAGACGCGGTGTCTGGCCGATCAGTTCAGCATGGCTGTAGCCCGTCATGCGGGCGACACTGTCGTTGGCCTGCACGATATGGCCGGCTGCATCGGTGATCAGGATGCCTTCCTCGGCGTGTTTGAAGACACCAGCTGACAGGCGCGACGAGGCTTCGCTGTCATGCAGTATCCGGTTGCTGCGCAACATCAGCACCAGGGCGAGCAGGAGGGAAAGAAGTGCAGCGATGGCACCGCTCATCAATTCCACGCCATGCCTGGCCATGATGTCGGACCATGTAATGTCCTGCTGGGCGTAAGGGCCGAGGCGAGCTTCGCGGAAAAGGTCCAGCACCGGCTGGTAATTTTGTGGCAGTGTCCAGCCTGCGATATGCGCCTGCTTTGCTGCTGCATCTTCCGGAGTCATGGCCAGCAGGGCGACCAGAACAGCCTTGGTAATGTCTTCCGGGAAGTCTCCGACCCGGGCCAGGGGCCATTCCGGATACAGTCGCGTGCTGTGCAGGTAGGGATACCCCGGCGTATTGCGGGCATCGATCACCTTCAGGGCACCTGGCTGCAGTGTGCCCTTGGCAACCATCGCCTCGATCAGGTCCGAGCGAACGAAGCCGGCGTCGGCATTGCCGGCCAGAACGCCGAGCACCACCTTTTCGTGGTTGGCGGTTTCGATCAGCGCCGAGACTGAACTTTCCAGATTGACATTCTGGCCCAGCGCTTCGCGGAGATGGACCTGCCAGCCGCCCAGGCTCGACGTGTCGGGGATCAACAGGCGTTTGCCCTTCAGATCACGATAGTGCGCAATGTCGCTGCGACTGGCGAGAGCGATGGCGGTGCCGCCAAAATTCTTCAGCGGCCCATTCGGACTGGCAATTAAACGGGTGGCAATGCGCGAGACATTGCCGGTGGTTTCGAGTTCTGTGTAGTGGCCGGTATTGGTGATCAGCAGTTCGATTGAGCGCCTGCGAACGGCTTCGTCAATTTGGGCATAGCTCAAGGGAACGATTTCGAAGTGCTTGCCCGGGAGCTTTGCGCCGAGGTAGTCGGCATGGCCTTGCCATTCCTGAACGGCCTGAGGGATGCCGCGGTAGGCCAGGACGCCGATCCGGACTGACTGAATTCGATCGTCACCTGCATCTGCTGTTCCGGTCAGGACCAGGGCAAGCAGAAGCCAGAAGTGACGGCGAATGATCGAGATCGTCCAATCCATGAGGATCGCGCATTGATTAATATGAATATCATATATCAACAATCACTGATCAAGCTTGCCAAATAAAGGCCTGCTGGCGGATCAATGGTTTTAGCTAGGCTTGCCGGATGGTGATCCGCTTTATAATCGTGCCCTATGGTTTCCGTCGTCCATTCCGTCGCCGCCACGAGCGACTTCGAACAGTTCCTCGTCACGCTGTCTGACGGGGTTCCTCCTGCAGATGCCGAGCGCCTGAAAAAGGCCGTCGAATACGCCTGGGAGGTCTATGGCGATCGGATGCTGGGCAGTGGTGAGCGAATCTGGTCCCATGCTTTGGGCATGGCGGTCATCATTGCCGGCCTCAAGCTCGATGTCGAATCGCGCATTGCCGCTGTGCTCTTTGCCATTCCAGCCTATGACGAGCATGGCGTTGCCAGCATCGAAACGCGTTTCGGCAAGCCGGCGGCGCACCTGGTGCATGGTATTTCCCGGCTGAACAAGTTGCGGCCGATCACCAAGGGTTTTGTCGCCACCAACATCGAGGCTGGCGAGGTCAATCCGGCCGAGATGAAAGCGCAGATCGAAGTGCTGCGCAAGATGCTGCTGGCGATGGTTGAAGATATTCGCGTCGTGTTGCTGCGCCTGGCCAGCCGGACGCAAACCCTGCGCTTCTACGCCGCCCATCCGGACGACCTGCGTGTTCAGGTGGCCCGGGAAACGCTGGAGCTTTATTCGCCGCTCGCCAACCGGCTCGGGGTCTGGGAGCTGAAGTGGGAACTGGAAGACTTGTCCTTCCGCTTCATCCACCCGGATACCTACAAGAAAATCGCCAAGATGCTGGACGAGAAGCGCAGCGAGCGCGAGCAGTTCATCGTCGATGCCGTGGTACGGGTTCGTGGCGAACTGGCGCTGGCCGGTGTGCTGTCGGCCGAGGTCTATGGCCGGCCGAAGCACATCTACAGCATCTGGAACAAGATGCGGAAGAAGGGCGTCGAGTTCTCCGAGGTGTACGACGTGCGCGCCTTGCGCATCATCGTCGATGACCTGAAGGACTGCTATACGGCGCTCGGTATTGTGCACAACCTGTGGCAGCCGATTCCCAAGGAGTTCGACGACTACATCTCGAATCCCAAGGGCAACTACTATCGCTCGCTGCATACGGCGGTGCGCTGCCCGGATGGGCGCAGCCTGGAAATCCAGATTCGTACCGTCGAGATGCACAAACATGCCGAACTTGGCGTGGCCGCGCACTGGCGCTACAAGGAAGGCAATAAGCGGACGAGCGAGGACGATTACGACGAAAAGATCGCCTGGTTGCGCCAGCTGCTGACCTGGAAGGACGAAGTCGCCGACAGCTCGGACTGGGTCAAGCATTACAAGCAAGCGGCGCTTGACGAGACGATTTACGTCATTACCCCGCAGGGCAAGGTCGTCGACCTGCCGGCCGGCTCGACGCCGGTCGATTTCGCCTATCGCGTGCATACCGATCTTGGCCACCGTTGCCGGGGCGCCAAGGTGGGCGGCCAGCTGGTGCCGCTCAACACATCGCTGGAAACCGGGCAGGAAGTCGAGATCGTCACTGCCAAGGTGGGCGGGCCGTCACGCGACTGGCTTAACCCCGGCCTCGGCTATATCCATACCAAGAGTGCCCGGGTCAAGGTGCGTGGCTGGTTCTCCAACCTGGCGCTGGAAGAAACGCTGTCCGAAGGGCGCAGCCTGATCGGCAAGGAATTGCAGCGCGCCGGGCAGACCGGGGCGAACATCGAGGAGCTGTCGCACAAGCTGGGCTTTGCCAAGGCGGATGACCTGTACATTGCTGCGGCGCGTGGTGACTTGAACCAGCGGCAGTTCCAGGCGGTGGCCAAGGGTGGCGATCTGCTGGCGGAAACGCAGTTGCCCGATGAGGTGATTGCCAAGCCGAGCAAGCCGGTGGCCGGCAATCAGGGCATCCTGATCGTTGGCGTCGACAAGCTGCTGACCCAGCTTGCCCGTTGCTGCAAGCCGGCACCGCCGGACGAAATCCAGGGTTTCATTACCCGGGGCAAGGGCATTTCGATCCACCGCATGGATTGCCCCAACTTCGCCAATCTCGCCGCGCTGCATCCCGAGCGGGTCATCGAGACTGACTGGGGTTTGCAGACTACCGGTGTCTTTGCGGCCGATATCATCGTCGATGCGCATGATCGCCAGGGCTTACTGCGCGATATTTCCGAAATATTTACCCGCGAAAGGCTCAATGTCGTCGGCGTCAATACACAGTCCAAGCAGGGCAAGGCGCACATGAGCTTTACTGTTGAAATCACCAATCTGCAGCAATTGCAGCGTACGCTGACGCTGGTTCACGACGTCGAAGGCGTCGTCGGCGTGCGGCGCGCCTGAGCGTCAGTCCTCTTCGGGAGAAAGAATGAAAGGCAATTTCGTATCGCTAGCCCTGGTCGTGATCGGTGCCTTGGCACTGGGGGTCAATCTCGATTTGTTCGAGCTCGATCTGGTAGCGCTGATCCGGAAGTGGTGGCCGCTGGTGCTGATTGCCTTGGGTATTGGCCTGTTCTTTACGCCGGAAGATCGCCAGCGCCAGTAACCTTGTTCCGGCCAGAGTTCTTGGCCGCGTAGAGTGCAGTATCCGCGTGGTGTAGCAGAGTCTCCAGATCGGTCTTTTTTTCTGTCATGGCAGCGATGCCAATCGACAGTGTGCAACTCAGTGTTTTGCCAGCGCCAAGGTAGTGTGCTGTTTCGGCAACTTGCGTTCGCAGGCGTTCTGCCACGATCCTGGCTTGTTCGAGATCGGTCTCCGGTAGCAGGATGGCAAATTCCTCACCGCCCAGACGGCCGGCCAGATCGGTTTTCCGTAAGGCTTCGCTTATTTGTTGAGCAACCTTGGCGAGTACAACGTCGCCTGCTTTGTGACCGTAGCTATCGTTGATCTTCTTGAAATGGTCAATGTCGATCATCATGACCGACAGATCGCTGTCATAGCGTGCACTGCGGCTTAGCTCATGCCGGGCGAGACTGAAGAAGTGGCGTCGATTGAACAGATTGGTTAATGCGTCGTATTGTGACAGGCGTTCCAGTTCTTTCTGGTTGCGCTTGAGTTGCGTGATGTCGGTCGACATGCCACAAATACCGGTGATTTCGCCGGCGCCGTTCCTGGTCGGGAACTTGACCGAGAGGAAATGAAATTCACCTCGCTCATCATGCAAAATTTCTTCGGCTTCGATCGTCTGGCCGCTTGTCATGACTTCGAGATCAACACGCCGATAAGCTTCTGCCACGGCTTCCGGGAATAATTCAGCATCTGTCTTGCCCAGTGTCTGTTCCCGTAACTTGCCGGTCACGTCTTCATATTGCCGGTTCACCAGCAGGTATTGGCCTTCGCAATTCTTGACATAGGTGGCCGCACCACTGTGCTCGATCACGTCAGCCAGGAAGTTTCGACTTTCAGACAGCCTTTTGCGCAGGTCGTTTTCGACAGTCAGATCGCGAATCAGACCGACAAAAAAGTGGTCGTCCGGTGTCGAGACATCAGTGACTCCGAGTTGCATCGGAAAAGTCTCGCCATTCTTGCGCAACCCGGTTACTTCGCGTCCTATGCCGATGATCTTGCGTTCGCCGGTAGCCGCATAGTTGCCGAGATATTCATCGTGCCCTTCCCGATAAGGCGAAGGCATCAGCATGTTCACGTTTTTGCCCATCACCTCACTTACCGTGTAGCCGAAGATGTTCTCGGCCGCCTTGTTGAAGGCTGATATGCGGCCAACGCGGTCGATCCGGATGACGCCTTCGATCATGTGGTCGATCGTGGCTGCCGCCGAACGCTGAACAGCGACGATCCGCATCATGGCCTGGATGCGGATATCGAGGCTGAGTGGCTGAACGGGCTTCGTAATGTAATCATCAGCACCAGCCATGAAACTGCTCAGCAGGCTGGCTTCGTCAGTGTGGCCAGTGACGGTAATGATCGGTACGCGACCCGCAGTGGGGATTCTTCGAATCTGCTTGATGGCTTCAAGGCCGCCCATGCCGGGCATATCGATATCCATCAGAATCAACTCAGGGGGAGATTCCCGGAATGCGGCGATTGCCTCTTCGCCACTTTGCACGAAAGTGACGGTGTGTCCGTTGCTCCGCAATTGTTCGCCGATAAGACTGCCCATGGCAACGCTGTCATCGGCCAAGAGTATCCGTAGGGGGTTCATCTACTCTGCTTTGCGTGTTTTTGACATTAAATCCAATTCTACTAAAAATAGAAGCGGAGCAGGCGGAATAAGGGGGGCGACGACCATTGAACGCGTCAGAATCCTGGCATGAAATACTGGCATCTCGCCGGTTCCGTGCAGGGCAGTGGGGCGCTTCAACTTGTTTTCGGCTTGCGGTCGGTAGCGCTATGAACTGCAGATACGCGGCAGTTGCGAGGCGTTAACCTCGCCGCTTTTCGTAGGTGGAAAGCAGGGGAGAGGGTGAAATGGGCAACAACCAAATGCCTGGTGCACAGGCAAGTGACCAACCAACAGAGCGAAATGCGGGCAGTTGTTTTTGCCTGCTACACCGCATTTCGCTGGAAAGGCTGGGTTGGTCGGTTCAGCTATTCCCCACGGTAACCATCAGTTCACCTTGCGCATTGTGCGGCTTGCTGCGACTTGAGCGACGACGCTGGTACACGCCTTGGCTACTCATTTCCCAGCCCTGCTGGTTATCGGCCAGGTAGAACTTCAGGCCTTCAGTAATGACGCGCTTCTTCAACTTTGGCTCGAGAATGGGGAAGGCCAGCTCGATGCGTTTGAAGAAATTGCGCTCCATCCAGTCGGCGCTCGACAGATAGACGTTTTCCTTGCCGCCGGCCAGGAAGTAGAAGATCCGGTGGTGCTCGAGGAAGCGGCCGATGATCGAGCGGACGCGAATGTTTTCCGAAAGGCCGGGGACGCCAGGCCGCAGGGCACAGACGCCGCGCACGATCAGGTCGATGTCGACGCCGGCCTGCGAGGCTTTGTACAGTGCATCGATCACTTCGGACTCGAGCAGCGAATTCATCTTGGCAACGATGCGCGCCTTGCCGCCCTTGCGGGCAATCTCTGCCTCTGCCTGGATGCCGGCAACGACGTTCTGTTGCAAGGTGAAGGGGGCCTGCCACAGATGCTTCAGGGTTCGGGCCTTGCCCAGTCCGGTCAGTTGCTTGAACACTTCGGCGACGTCGTGCGTCACTTCCTCGTTGGCAGTCATCAAGCCAAAGTCGGTGTAGAGGCGGGCTGTGCGTGGGTGGTAGTTGCCGGTGCCAAGGTGGGCGTAGCGTTTCAGGCCGCCTTCCTCGCGGCGTACGATCAGCAGGGCCTTGGCGTGGGTTTTGTAGCCGACGACGCCATAGACGACATGGGCGCCGACCTGCTCCAGCTTGGTCGCCCAGCTGATGTTGGCTTCTTCATCGAAACGGGCCATCAGTTCGACAACGACGGTGACTTCCTTGCCGTTCTGGGCTGCACGGATCAGCGACTCCATCAGTACCGAGTCGGTGCCGGTCCGGTAAACCGTCATCTTGATCGCGACGACGTTCGGATCGGTTGCTGCCTGGCTGAGAAACTCGATAACCGGCGCAAACGACTGGTAGGGGTGGTGCAGCAGAATGTCGTTCTTGCGGATACTGTCGAAAATGTTCGCGCCCTTGGCCAGACCTTTCGGCGTGCCGGGAACGAAGGGGCTGAATTTCATGTCCGGGCGGTCCACCCAGTCGGGAACCTGCATCAGGCGGACGAGATTCACCGGACCATTGACGCGGTAAAGGTCGCCCGGCTTGAGGTCGAACTGGGCGAGCAGGAATTCGGTCATCGTCTCCGAACAGTTGTTGGCGACTTCGAGTCGTACTGCATTGCCGAAGTGGCGCTGCGGCAGTTCGCCCTGCAACTTGGTGCGCAGATTGGTGACTTCTTCTTCGTCGACGAACAGGTCGGAGTTGCGTGTGGCGCGGAACTGGTAGCAGCCGAGCACGGTCATGCCGGTAAACAGTTCGCCGACGAACTCGTGCAGGATGGACGACAGGAATACGAAGCCATATTCGCAACCGGCCAATTCTTCCGGCAGGCGGATAACGCGCGGCAGGACGCGTGGCGCCTGGACAATGGCGGCGTTGGAACTGCGGCCAAAGGCATCCTTGCCCTCGAGTTCAACAGCAAAATTGAGACTCTTGTTCAGCACCCGCGGGAAGGGGTGTGACGGATCTAGTCCGATCGGGGTCAGCACCGGGACCATTTCGCGGATGAAGTAAGTGCGAATCCACTCGCGCTGCGCCTCATTCCAGCTCGAGCGGCGCAGAAAGCGGATGCCTTCTTCGGCCAGCGCTGGCAGGATGACTTCGTTCAGATGCTGGTATTGCTCGGTGACCATGGCGTGCGCCTCGGCCGAGACCAGGCGGTAGGCTTCAAGAGCAGTCTTGCCATCGGTGGTGACCACGGTGGCGTGCGCCTTGACCTGTTCTTTCAGACCCGCCATGCGGATCTCGAAGAACTCGTCGAGATTGCTGGAAACGATGCACAGGAAACGCAGTCGCTCGAGCAAGGGCATGCGTTCATCTTGCGCTTGGGCGAGAACACGGCGATTGAAAGCCAGCAGGCCAAGTTCGCGGTTGAGATAGTTCTCGGGCGGGAAGCGGGGTTTTAGTTGGGGATGGGTCATCGCGCGCGCTCCATGTGATCCTTGAAGTATAGGCTTTAAGACCATCATTTTGTTGCACTAATGTTGCAGCGGGATGACAGAAAATCAACCCGATGGGGTGCCCACGCGGTAATGCCCGGCAGCTTTCAGGCGCTGAGGCTATTGTCCATTTTTTCGCCAGGGGCGAGTGCAGCGAGCAGGGTGCCCAGTTTGGCCTCGGTTTCAGCCAATTCGTGCCGTGGATCGGAGCCGGGGACAATGCCGGCGCCGGCCTGAAGCTCGGCTATCTTGCCGTCGATCAGGGCCGAACGCAGGGCCACTGAGAATTCGCCGTCGCCATCCGGGGTCAGGATGCCGAAACCGCCGCTGTACCAGCCGCTGCGCGCTTCGTTATGGGTGGCCAGCCAGCCTTCGGCGGCAGCAGGCGGGAAACCGCCGACGGCGGGGGTGGGGTGCAGTGTGCGAACCAGATCGAAGAGGCTGGTCCCGGGTCGGATATCGGCTGAAATCCGGTTGCGCCAATGGGCCAGCAGGCCAGCCATGTGTTCCTCGATCGGGCCGACGCTGGGCGCCGCTTCGCACAGCGGCGAAAGCGCATCGCAAATCGCCCGGACGACCAGTGATTGTTCGTGCCGGTTCTTGCTTTCGGAGAGGGCGAGTGAGCCGGGCCATGCGGTGCCGGCCAGCGCGTCGACATCGACTTGCCTGCCATGCCGGCGGACCAGCCGTTCCGGTGTGGCGCCAAGGAAAGTCTGCTGGCCGTTGCCATAGGCGTAGATCAGGCCGGCCGGTTGCTGCTCGATCAGTCGGGCCAGGATGCCAGCGGGCGAAAATGGCCTGTTCGCTTCGAATTTTCGGCTGCGACTGAGCACGACCTTGTCGACGCTGCCCGCAGCGATGTCGCGCAGGGCGCCGTTGACGCGGGCGATCCAGGCGCGCTCGGCGAGCGGTTCGGGGCGGCTGGGCAAGAGGCGTGGGGTGTCGACGGCTGGCGAAGGATTCAGGCAATGCATCCATTCAGCCACCGCCTGGGAGAGCCGCCCGGCAGCGCCGGTCAGCGTCACCGAACAGTCGCCGGCGACGTTTTCGAGCAGGATGGCCGGAATGGAGAGCAGGGCGTTGGGTAGCGGGGTGTTGTTGGTGGCGTCAAAGGCGAAGCCGGCAAAGGCCAGGGCCGGGCCGTTGCGACGCCAGTGCTGGCAGAATCCGCTGAAGGCATTGTCCAGCGCGGCAAAGCGGTTGGGGCCGGCGGTGGCAACCTGCAAGGCGTGACCAATGCCCAAGCGAAATTCCTGATGGTCCGGGCGGGCTCGATACCAGCTGGGCAAATGCCCGGGCAGGAGGTGCAGCCAGTCGGTGTTGGAACGGCCAAGTTCAAGTCGCAGGCTGACAGGTGCCGAGGCGGGCGCGCCCTCGGCCAGTGCCTCAAGTCTGGACAGCATATCGGGCGAGGCCAGGCGACTGCGCAGCGCGTAGATCATGGCCTGACCTCGGCGGCGAGGCGCCGCAGCACTGCACGTTCCAGCTTGCCGGTAGCGTTGCGCGGCAGCTGGGCGAAGTGGTGTATCCGGCGCGGCAAGGCGGCTGATGGCAAGTGATTCCGGGCGTGGGCCAGCAGGTTTTCCGGCGCAACCGGGCCAACCACCAGTGCGACGATCAGATCTCCCCAGACCGGATCGGGCAGGCCGGTGACGGCAATGTCTTCGACGCCCGGGCAGGCGGCGAGGCAGGATTCGACTTCTTGCGGATGGACGTTGCGGCCGCCACTGATCAGCATGTCGTCAGCGCGGCCGAGCACGGTCAGGCGGCCGCATGTGTCGATCTCGCCAAGATCGCCGGTGAGCAGCCAGCCATCGCCATCGAGGCCGCTACCGTCAAGATAGCCGAGCATCACTTGCGGGCCGCGTATCCGGATTCTGCCGTCGTCACCGATGCGGATTTCGTGGCCGGGCATCGGCTTGCCGACCAGTCCTTCATGCCATGGACCATCGGCCGGATCGAAGGTGGCGCACTGGGCGGCGGTCTCGCTCATGCCGTAGCTGGGATAGAGCGGCCAGCCCGCAGCCATTGCCTTTTCGTACAGCGGGCGGGACAGCGCAGCACCACCGATCAGCGTGACGCGCAGCGAAGGCGGTGGCCGGATGCCGAGATCGAGCAGGCGGGCGAGCATGGCCGGGACCAGCGATATGTGGCTGACCGGCTGTTTGGTAAGGTCGCTGGCAACTCTGGCAGCATCGAAGCCGTCGTGCAGCAGCACCCCGGCAGCGGCGCGAGCACAGCGCCACAGGATGCACTGGCCGCCGATATGGTATAGCGGCAGGCAGTTCAGCCAGAGATCGCCGGGAGCCAGCGACAGCAGCGAATTCGAAGCGGCCGCTGCGGCATCGAGTTGGGACTTGCCGAGCAGAACGGCGCGTGGGTTGCCCTCACTGCCGCTGGTCGAGATGATCAGTGCGACGTCATGAAGCGTCTGATCGATCTCGAAGGTCGTCTTCTGAAGGGATGCGGTATGGTCAACCGGGAAAAACGCCCGATTTCGGAAACTGCAGGCGCCAGCGTGGCGGGCGAGTTCAAAACTGTTTCCCGACAGCACAATTGGGGCGTTAGCAGCGGGAAGCGCGCTTGCCAGCAGTTCTATTTCGGCCAGCCAACCGGCGTAGGTCCAGGTTTGCTCGCTATAGCACAAAGCCAAGCTGGCTGGCGCTTTTCGGGCGGCAAGCTGGATGTGCTCGGCGAGTGAAGCGGGGGGGCTCATAAGCCGCCGATTATACGCAGCGGCGAGTTTCCCTCCTGGTGAGGCAAATCAAGAAAGAGAAAAATTTAGCCGGGAGCTTGCCGGCCAGTTCTGCCCGGCAAGCTCCCGCTCAACGAATCGTCAGACGCGGAAACCGGATACTGCCGATTTCAGGCGATCCGACACGGATACCAGAGCACTCGCCGTACTGGCCACCGAAGCGACGGCGGCCGAGTTTTCTTCCGACATCTGGGCGATCGATTCAACGTTGCGTGACAGTTCGGTCGAGGCGCTGCGCTGCTCGCGCATAGCTTCCGAGATGCCTGTGATGGCATCGCGAACCATCTCGGTCGCATCGCGGATGCCTGACATGGAACTGCTGGCGGATTGCGAGGCGGTGACCACATCGGCGACCTGCTTGCAGTTCTCCTGCATGCTGGAAACCGTGTCCGAAACCCCCGCCTGAATGGTGGAGATAACAGAGCTGATTTCCCGGACGGACAGGGTGGTACGCTCCGCCAGCTTGCGCACTTCATCAGCTACCACGGCAAAACCGCGGCCCTGTTCGCCCGCTCGTGCCGCCTCGATCGCAGCGTTGAGGGCAAGCAGATTGGTCTGGTCGGCCACGTCGCGGATGACGGTGGTGATGTTGCCGATCTGTTTGACGTGCTCCGACAGGGTCTGAATTTTTTGTGCCGTTTCATCAACGCTGGCTGCTACCTTGTTGATTTCCATGGTGGCCGTTTCGACGCCCGATCCGCTTTCAATAGCCAGTTTGCCGGCTTCGCCAGCCTGGTGGCTGGCATCGTCGGCGCTGGAGCCAACATGATCGATGCTGACGGTCAGTTGTTCAACGGCTGCTGCGGAAGCCGACGTGGCGCTGGACTGACTCTGGGTACTGGCCGAAACCTGCTGGGCCGTGATCGACAACTGGGCGGCCGACGAGGAGAGCTCGTCGCTGCTGGCAACGATCTGCCCAACCGTCCTCGCCAGATCCTGGCGCATTTTTTCCATGGCCTGGATGAGTTGCCCGGCCTCGTCGCCGGAAACCGATTTCGGCGCATTGCGGTTGGAGAGGTCGCCGGAGGCGATCGCCGCGGCCAGATGATTGGCTTCCTGCAGGCGGGATGTCAGGCTGGCACGAATCTGCATCGCCAGGCCACCAACGATCAGGATGGCCAGTCCGGAGATTCCCAGCGAGAGCCAGATGGCGAGCTGTTTGGTGGCGGCTGCATCATCAGCCGTTTTCTTGCCGAGTTCGGCGTTGAATTTCATGTGTGCTTCGAGCGCTTCGTTCAGGTGCCGCGCAATTTTTCCGACTTCAGCGGTCATGGCCTTGGCTTCGGCCTGGCGATTGGCGCGGGATAGTTCGAGGAGCGGCTTGATTGCTGCCGAATACTGGACAAAGAGGGCCTTTTCTACATCGAGCAGGCGTTTGTCTTCCTCGTTGGATATAGTATTGTCATAAGCCTTGAGTGCTTTCTCTACACCCTGTTTGCTTTCTTCAATCGTTGCTTCAATTGCTGTATAGGCCTTGTCGTCAGTGTTGAGGATATGGCGAAAGACCCGGATACGCACCTGGCTGAGTTTTAGCAGGGCTTCATCCAGAACAAGGATGCTGGGAACGACGTTTTCATTACCAAAATTTGCTGCGCTGAAAACCCGCCCCATTTGCACTAGGTTCAGGCCGGCAACGAGAATCAGGGCCAGGACGGAAGTGGACATCAGAATCAGCATGCGTTTGGACAGGGTCATTTTTTTCTCCGGTTATTCCCCTGTAATGTATTACCAAGGTCTTATAAAGTATATATGCTAAGTGTAAAAAAAATGGCAAAAAAGTTAATTGGTGCGAAAAAACCACTTGCTTAACTGAACCGCATTGTCCAGCAAGGGGGGGTTCAAGCAGGCTCTGTCGGTTTGAGATGTTGGTGGCAGATCGAAGGGCGCTACAGAGCGCTGTCTGGCCAGCAGCAGATCGTCATGCCGGATAAGTTTCAGGCTGCTTTCTTGTTTTGGCGATCGGCCCACAGACCGTGCGCTCCTGCTCCGGCGAAAATACTGGCCAGGGCGATCAGCAAGTCAGCGTTGCCGGCACCTAGCCCGGCCAGTGCCGGCCCCGGACAAATGCCGCAGATGCCCCAGCCCAGCCCGAACAGCACACCACCAGTCAGGCTCTGCCGGTCGAGCGTGAACGGACGTTGCTGGAAGGCGCCACCGAGCAGCGCCTGCTTGCGGATTCTCGGGAAGATCTGGAAGACCAGCAGGTTGAGGCCGACGGCCGAGCCAAGTACCAGCAACAGGCCGAAATCCTGAAAGGTCAAAAACGCCAACACGGATTCCGGGCGAATCATCGTTGACCATGCCAGCCCGAAACCGAACAGAATGCCACTGGCCAGCGTGGCGACGTGATCGATAAAACTGGCCTTCCGGTTCATGGGGTGACTCCCATCGCTGCCAGGCTCATGGCCGTGATGATCGCGGTGCCGAGGAAGGTGCATACCATGAGCAGCGAACCGCCGGACAGCGAGGCCATGCCGCAGATGCCGTGGCCGGAGGTACACCCGCCACCAAGGCGGGCGCCGAAACCAATGAGCAGGCCGCCGACGACCAGTTTCCAGGTGGGTAAATGACTGGCTTCGAGCGGCAGACCCAGCAGGAGATACAGGCTGCCGCCAAGAACCAGGCCGAGACTGTAGATCAGGCGCCACTGACGGGTATCGCGAAACGCAGCCTGCTGGAAGAAGGGTGTCCTGGCCAGCCATGACCAGGCAGCGCTGAAGAAAGTGCTGACGCCGCCTTGACGGCCGGTGGTCATGAAAAGCAGGGCAACGCCGCTGCCAATCAGCAAGCCGCCGATCAGGTAGCGTTCCAGGCCGTTGGGAAAGTATTGCGCAATCATTTTCGGGGACAAACGGTAGCTTTTAATCGGGCGGATTGTCGCACCAACGCCGCACTATGGCGAAAAATGCGCATGGGGCATTTGCGTTTGCCTGGCCAGGCTTCCAGTCGTCAGTCCGTGTGTGGGAGGCGTGCTCTGGCGTCGCTACCTTGCCTGCCTCCTGGCGAAAGGAAAGGTCAGGGCGTGTTGAAGCGATCTAAACTGGCAGGTGGGATGGTGTCAGTGGTGCCCGGCCGGTGGCCAGGTAGTTGGCGCAGCGTTCGACGTATTCACGCGTGCTCTTCGGCATGGCCGTACGGGCCCGGGAAATGTAGAAAATCAGGTCGCGACCCTGGCGGATCAGTTGCAGGCCGTCGTGCAGGTTGAAGGTGAACGGCACCGTGTTGGCACCTGGGGCAGTGTGCCATTCGATATCGGCCAGGCGTTCGCCAGCGGTCACCATACGCGCCCAGACGTCGAAAATGTCTTTGTCGGTACGCAGGGTTTCGGTCTTGATCTTGGCGGCGGTGGCCAAGTCGCAGACCGGCCCCTCGATTTCAGAGAAGGCAGGAATGCCGCTGAAGGTATCGATCATTACCTTGGAGATCTTGTCGATGTCGCGCAGGGTCTGGCCGATCTTGATGTAGCGGCTTTCGTAGAAATCCTCGAGCGGGATCGAGAAGGCGCGGAAAGGCTCGCCCCAAAGTTCGTCGATCCCCTCTTCGCCGCTGCGGTGCAGCACGCAGCGACCAAGCTCCATGGCGTCGAGCAGGCATTTGCCGCATTCACGCATCAGCGGGTTGTCGCTGAGGATTTCGATACCGCAGCTTTGCAGTTCGACCAGCTTGCGGAAAATGTCAGCGGCGCGGTTGAACAGGGCTCCGGCCAGCATCGCTCCCTTGACGCGCTTGCGGGACGGTTCGGTCTCGCTCTCGTAGCTTTCGCGGGCTTCGTTGAGCCGGGTGCCGGGAATGTTCAGGCCATGCTCGGTGTGGTTGAACAGCCGTCGGGTCAGCGCCTCGATCAGTTTCTTCTTGGCTTCCAGCGAGTCGGCCGGTACTGGATAGGTTTTGATCCAGTAGCCATCGTAATAAACACGTTCTTTCCCGTCGATTATCCGGCGAGTGCCTTCCGGCGGGGTGTCGGAACCGATGGGGTGGGATGCCAATGTTTGAGCTGTGTTCATATTGGTGTTACGCCGATGCTGGAATCAGGGTCGGCCTGTTGCTGCCGATCGCCTGCTGCAATGCCGTAGTCATGGTGCGGTGCAGCGTCCGGCGAATTGTACTCCTACATCTAGGCCTTTGGTTATAGATGAAGCGTCGAGAAATAATGTCGCGCCATGCAGCTCGGCAATACGGGCAACAATGGCCAATCCCAGGCCGCTGCCCGGCTGGCTGCCCTGATTCAGGCGGTGAAAGCGGCGGAGGACGGATTCACGTTCTTCGACCGGAATGCCGGGGCCGCTGTCGCTGACAGAAAGATCGATGCTACTGGCGTTGCAACGGATGGCAACTCGGACCTGGCCGCCTTCAGGGGTATAGCGAACGGCGTTATCGACCAGGTTGCGGATCAATACCCGCAGCCATTCCGCTTGCCCGGTGACCACGGCTTCGGGCTCCGCTTCGAGGTCGAAATCAATGTTCTTGGCCAGAATCTGAGGGCCGAGATCGGCACAAACGGCTTCGGCCACCGTGGATAGATTGACAGGCTGCGGATCGGGCAGGCCGGATTCCGGGTCGAGGCGGGCGAGTTGCAGCATCTGATCGACGAGGTGGGCGGCGCGGGTCAGACCACTCTGCAACTGGCTCATCGAGCGGTTGCGCTCGTCGTCGTCGCGGGCGCGCTGGGCTACCTGCAATTGCGCCTGCAGTGCAGCGAGCGGCGTGCGCAATTCATGGGCGGCATCGGCGGTAAAGCGACGTTCTGCTTCCAGCGTATGTTCGACGCGCTGGAACAAACCATTCAGGGATTCAAGCAGGGTGCGGATTTCTTCGGGGGCGGCCGGCGGATGCACCGGCTGCAGTTGCTGTGGGTCGCGGCTGGCAATCTGGCGGGCGATGCCGTCCAGCGAGGCAAAGCCGTGCCGGGTGGCGAGCCAGACCCAGAGGCCGATCAGTGGTAGCCCGAAAAGCGCCGGAAAGAGCAGGCGCCAAGCAATGTGACCGATCAGCTCGTCGCGGATATGGTGGTTTTCGCTGACCTGTACCTGCAGGGTGTGGGCTTCGTTCCATTGGCTGAAATGGCGCCAGTGGCCATCAGAGCCACGGGTTTCAGAAAAATTGTCGGCTGCAGTTAACGGTGTGGCTGGGGCGTTTTCGGAACGCATCAGAAGCTTGCCGTCGAGCCGCCAGATCTGGAAGCGTATACGGCGCTGGTACTTGTGGGCGGTATTGCCGAAATCTTCAATATCAAGATCGTGGTCGTGCGTTGCCAGTGCCAGCAGGGTTTGGGCAGCCTGGGCAAGCTGGGCGTCGAATAGTTCATCGACTTCGTGATGCGCATCGATATAGCTGAACACCATGGTTACCAGCCAGGCGGCAGCGACGCCACCGAGCAGCAGGCCGAACAGGCGGCGGCGCAGCGAGAACCAGACGGTTGTCACCGGGAATGGCTCACTTTGGAATGGTGTAGCCGACCCCGCGCAGGGTGCGGATCAACTCGCTGCCCAGCTTCTTGCGCAGGTGGTGGATGTGTACTTCGAGGGCATTGCTGTCCGGTTCGTCGCGCCAGCCGTAAAGAGACTGTTCGAGCTGGGTGCGGGTCAGCACGCGGCCGGCGTTCTCGAGCAATTGCTGCAACAGCGAAAACTCGCGGCTGGAAAGTTCGATGTCCTGGCCGGCCAGCGTGACGCGATGGGCCGCAAGGTCGATGCTCAGTTCGCCATGGGTCAGCAGCGGGGCGGCACGGCCGGCGCTGCGCCGGGTCAGGGCGCGGATGCGGGCAGTCAGTTCATCGAGGTCGATGGGTTTGACCAGATAGTCGTCGGCTCCTGCATCAAGGCCGGATACCTTGTCGCCAGTGGCGTCGCGGGCGGTCAGGATCAGGATGGGCATGGTCTGGGCGCGGCCTCGGGCTCGATTCAGCACTTCCATGCCTGAAAGGCGCGGCAGGCCGAGGTCGAGCACGACAAAATCGAAGCTCTCGTTCTGCAGCGCCTGGTCCGCGGAATTGCCGTCACGCAGCCAATCAACCGCAAAGCCGGCCTGGCGCAGGCCAACGGTCAGGCCATCGCCCAGTTCGGGATCATCTTCGACAAGCAGGATGCGCATGGCGGGATTCTATCAGCTCGCCAGCCACCAACTGGCGGCGGCCACCCAGGCGATCAGGATGAGTGCAGCCAGCGGACGAGCCGACGGGATGGCTGCTTCTGGTGAACCCTGCTTCTGGCCTGTAGCCATGGCGCGGATCAGATTCTCGCCATGCATCAGGCTACCGGAGACGACGCCGGCGACGTGCACGATGACCACTGTCAGCATGGCTACCGCCAACCCTTCGTGCAGATCTTCCAGCCACTCGCCGCCAAGTTCGTTGTACATCGCCCAGCCGACCACTCCGGTTGCGATGGCGAGCAAGAGCAGCAACATGATGGCCCAGCCGCCAGCCGGGTTATGCCCGGTTTGATGGGCTGGCTGCAATCTAAGCAGGCTGCGCAGGTAGTCGATAACAGCATTCGGGCCACGTACGAAGTCATCGAACCGGGCGTATCGCGAGCCGATGAAACCCCAGGGAATGCGGAACAGGGCGACGGCGACCACGACACCACCGGAAATGGCGTGCACCAGCCGGAAGGTTTCACTTTCCGAGGTCAACCAGGCGAGCGCGAAGCCGCCGACCATCAGCCAGTGACCAAGGCGGACCGGCCAGTCCCAGACGAGGATTTTTTGCATGATCTACTCCCGAAGTTCAGGAATGGCGATGTCGTGTTCGCCGTAATTGCCGTTGGCGGCGCCGCGATGGCAGGCTTCGCAATTGGCCGCCGATTTGACACGGGGGTCGCGCCAGAACTTGGCCGGAACTTCGCGGTGTTTCCGGATGAAACGCTGGGTCTGCGTGATGCGCGGCGGATTGCCGGCGCTGCCCAGGCGACTGACGTCACCGGCATTGCGTGTCAGAAAGTTGGTGATTTCCAGCCCGGTTTTGCTGTCAATCGTCGCATCGCTGCCGAAGTGGTCTTGCAGGCCGGCCATCAGCTTTCGCCAGTCATCGGCGGCGAGCAATCCCGGTTGGTAGGCAATGTGGCAACTGCTGCATTCCGACTTGAAGCTGGCCGGCGCATTGGCGGGCATCGGCAAACGGTCAGCCAGTGCCTGCAGCGAGCAAGTCAGCAGGGCTATCAGGATCAGTTTTTTCATTTCAGCGCACCTCGCTCATGTAAGTGACGAAATCAGCCTTTTCTGCAGCCGTACAAGCCCGACCAACCACTTCCTTGCAGTTGCGGCCGAACCATTTTTCGACTTTGGCGGGGTCGGAAAAGCGTTCCGCATTAGCGGCCACGGCCAGCGGCCGGATGTTCTTGCCTGTAATGGCATGCTGGCCAGCGTTCACCGGGCTGTCGGTGTGGCAGCTCACACAGCCGGGCATCTTGTCGTTTATGGCAAAGCGCTGGCGGAACAGGATTTCGCCGCGTTTGGCCGAAGGGGTGAAGCCGGCCTGCTGGCTAACTGCTTCGGCGACATAAGTCTGGCGAATCTGCTGCGGGGTTTCGGCATGGCCGGTCAGGCTGACGAGCAGCAGGGCGGTGGCAGTGATGGCTCTCATCGTTGTTCTCCTTGGGTGTCCATGGAGAAACAGTCTAGGGAGCGAGTCTTAAAGGTGGCTTAGGCGAAACTTAAGCGGACATTAAGCAAGTATTTCTTGGTGGATGCACTATTACAGGGGCCTTGGAATTATACTTTTGAGGTATTTGTAAGAATTGTTGATACTTGGCTGCGAAAGAGTGGCGTGACCTTAAATAAAAAACACCCCGCGTTTTCAAGCAAACTCCTGCTGACCGTGATTCTGCTGGTCGCGCTGGTGATCGCCTTTGGCGTTTACGTCAAGGCCGAAAAGGAGATTGATCGCGCCAATGAGCTGCGCTACCAGTCATTGCAGCTGGCTGCTGAATTGCGCCAATCATCGGATGATCTGACCCGGATGGCGCGTACTTACGTGGCGACTGGCAACCCGGCTTACAAGAAGTACTACCAGGACATCCTTGACATCCGCGATGGCAGGAAGGCGCGGCCGACGCAGTATCAAGGTGTGTATTGGGATCTGGTGCTGGGTGGCCAGCTGCAGCCACCAGCCGATGGCGGGAACGGCGTCAAGCTGCTGGAGTTGATGCGCCTGGCCCGATTCGGTGACGACGAGTTTCAGAAACTTGCGGAAGCCAAAGCTGAGTCAGATCGCTTGACCGCCATCGAATTCGAAGCGATGCGCTTGTGCGAAGCAAACTCGGCAGACCACGACGCCAACTTGGCAAAGGCCCGCCTGATGATGCATGACGAGGCCTATCACCAGAGCAAGATGAAGATCATGCAGCCGATCGGCGAGGTCTATGCGCTGGCGGACCTGCGAACATCGAATGCGGTACGTGCCTCGGAGGAAAACGCCCGGTGGCTGCGCGGCTTGTTCATTGCCGTCGGCCTTGGCGCGATCTTCATGCTCTGGCGAACCTATGTCGCTCTGCGCGAAACGCTGGGTGGTTCGGCTGACGATGTGCATTCATTGATTGTCCGGCTTGGTCGGGGTGACTTTTCGATGGAGTCGGCGCCTGTCGTCGAACCGGAAAATTCCGTGATTGGCTGGTTGAAGGAAACATCCCGGAAGCTGAATGACCTGGCAGCCGCAAGCCAGGAGTCCGAGCAGCAGTTGGCGCAGCGTAGTCGTGAGTTGCTGCTGAACAACCAGATATTGAAGCGAATTACCCAAGGTGGCCACTTGTCGGACATCCTCGATAATCTGGCGCGTGATGTCGAAACACTGCATCCGGGCATGCTCTGTTCCATCCTGCTGGTTGATGATGACGGTCGCCGCCTGCGCCACGGTGCCGCCCCCAGCCTGCCCGACTTCTATTGCCAGGCAATTGACGGTCTTCATTTTGGCGATGGCATCGGGTCCTGCGGCACAGCGGCCTTCCGTGGCGAAAGAGTCATCGTCGAAGACATCAGCCAGCACGAATACTGGAAGAGTTTTGCCGAGCTGGCCCGGCGTGCCGATCTGGGATCCTGCTGGTCCCAGCCATTCAAGGATCGGGACGGGCGTGTGCTCGGGACGTTTGCCATCTACCACCGGCAGCCGACGCAGCCTTCGGCGAGAGAGATCTCCCTGATCGAAGACTACGCCAGCCTGGCCGAACTGGCTGTCGAGCGCGCAAGGACGGAAGCAGCACTGGAGAAAAGCCGGGAGCTGTATCGCCTCATCGTTGATAACAGCAATGATGTCATCTGGTTGATGGACTTCCCGGACATGAAGTTCACCTATGTCAGCCCCTCCGTGTTGCGCATGCGCGGCTGGACGGCGGAAGAAATCATGGCCCAGCCGCTTGAGGCGGCCACGACGCCGGAATCTGCACTCGTCATCAACGCCCGTCTCAAGAAGAGTCTCGAACTCCTGCGGGCGGGCGACATGCGTGCCAGATTCGCGATGACTGAAGTGGATCAGCCCTGCAAGGACGGTCGAATCATTCATACCGAAGTGGTCACCACGCTGTTGCTGGATGAAAACGGCCAGCCTTGCCAGATTCTTGGGGTAACGCGCGATGTGACCGAGCGCAAACGCGCCGAAGCAGAGCTTGAACAGCATCGTCATCATCTGGAGCAGATGGTCGAAGATCGGACGGCTGCCTTGTCCGAGGCCAAGGAGGCCGCCGAAGCGGCAAGTCGGGCAAAGAGCACCTTCCTGGCCAACATGAGTCACGAATTGCGGACACCGATGAATGCCATCATGGGCATGACCGATCTGGTGCTGCGTCGAACCACGGACGAACGGCAACGGGATCAGTTGTCGAAAGTGGCCGCGGCATCCCAACATCTGCTCGCCGTCATCAACGACATTCTCGATCTCTCCAAGATTGAGGCTGAGCGCCTCAGGTTGGAAAAAATCTCCTTCCGGCTGGCGGATATCCTCGATAGCCTGAGCAGCATGGTCGGCGGGCGGGTGGCCGAAAAGGGCCTGGTGCTGACGGTGCATAAGGCGCCTGAACTGAACGATGTGGTCTTCCTGGGTGATCCGTTGCGACTGGGTCAGATATTGCTCAATCTGGCCGGGAATGCCATCAAGTTCACAGCCGAGGGCTCGATCGCGGTGCACGTCAAACTGATCGAAGATCAGGCGGAGAGCGTTGTCTTGCGCTTCGAAGTGCGTGATACCGGCATCGGGATCGCTGCCGCAGATCAGGAAAGGTTGTTCACCGCCTTTGAACAGGCCGATGGATCAACGACCAGGGAATATGGCGGTAGTGGCCTGGGCCTCGCGATCAGCCGGAGTCTGGCGAAATTGATGGGTGGCAGCATCGGTGTTGAAAGCACGCCGGGCGTTGGTAGCACGTTCTGGTTTACGGCAAGGCTGGACAAGGCACAGCAGATGGCCGCTGAAGCGACCACCGGGTCATCCCTGATGATGGATGAGCTGGCGATCAGGTCTCGCTATGCCGGATGCCGTCTTCTGCTCGTCGAGGATGAGCCGATCAACCAGGAGGTTGCGACCGAATTGCTGAAGGAAGTCGGGTTGCTCGTCGATCTGGCCAACGATGGCGAACAGGCGCTTGAAATGGTTCAGGGCGCCAGCTATGACCTGATCTTGATGGACCTGCAGATGCCGAGGATGAACGGGATCGAGGCAACGCAGGCGATTCGCCTGCTGCCGGAGTATTCGAATGTGCCTATTCTTGCCATGACGGCCAACGCCTTCAATGAAGACCGGCAGCGCTGCCTCGATGCCGGCATGAACGACCACATCGGCAAACCGGTGGAGCCGGGATTGCTGTTCGAAACCCTGCTCAAATGGTTGGACAGGGGCGGCAGCGATCTGCGCCGAGCTGGCGTTTGACCATTCGTGTATTGGCCGAAATGGCCTGCCTGACCTTGCCTCTAAAATGAAACAGGAGCCTGGGACGCTAATCCCGGCTCCTGCTCAAGTGGATTGTCTTGTCGGACTAACCGAAGACTGCGTGGCGTTGGGTCACTGCCCGAGATGCTGCAAGACGGTGTGCAGACGTTCTGCGGCTTTTGCTGCTTCCGGATCGTTTTCGGTCAACTTCAGTACATCTGACCAGTTGATGTAACGATCAACGCGAGCCAGTGCCTTTGCACTGACCGAGTCCATCTTGATATCCAGACTAAAAGCATCACCGTTACCGTCGAGCTTGTACTCAAACAAACCTAGCATGTTTCCTTCTCCAAATTGTCGCGGGATAAACCCGAACAGTTTATAGGTCGGGGCCAGTAATTGAAATGCCGGCCTGTATTTAGGGCTGTATTTCAGCGAAAGGCCAAAGCGCCATCAGCCGCACAAATGCTCGGATATTTGATCTCGTCTACTCAAGTATCGGTTATGATATAAAAGTCAGTATTAAAGATTTTGTAGAATTTATTGTGTGCGCTTGTGAAGCAGTCGTATGCCTTGCAAAAAGACATGAAGGCGCTCAATAGGGGGGCTGCTTTCGTGAGTCTGCAGGAATATGTGCGCTGAAGATGAATCAAGGGGATAGCATGCCCGCCAAGAGAAAATTAGCGTCGACGGGGCAAACAGGAACGCAGTCAGGACCGTTCTATTTGGCACTGTTCGCAGGCTTTGGGCTGCTCGTCTTCGTTCTGCTGGGCTATTTTCTCAATCTGACTTACCACCAGACTGAACGTGCCATTGAAGTAGCCTCCTTGAACGAGGCGAAGATTTTATCGACCCACTTCGATTCGACCCTGCGGCGTATCGAAGCCTCCAGCAACCATGTCGCGGCCCATCTGGTTTCGGAGCTGGCCGGCATTGAAAAAGCCCCCGAAGCAGGTGTGCAGACCAAGCAGGCCCTTGGTTCGCTTGCCGAGCGATTCCCTGAGATCGTCAGCGTGTTTGTCCTCAATGCAGCCGGGGATGTTATCTATAGCAGCGATCAAAAATCGGATATGTCCGATTTTCTGGATCGCAGCCTTTTCCAAAAAATCAGGAGTAGTCCGAGTTCGGGCCTGCACTTTACCGAGTCACTCCATTCGAAAATTACCGGCCGTTCGGCGGCCGTTGCCTATCAGGCCATTCTCGGGGAAGAGGGGAAATTTCTCGGCGTGGTCGGCACAGCGATTGATCTGGATTTTGTGGCCCGGATGTTTGCGGATATTCAGGTCGGCGAGCGGGGCATGGTCAGTATCAGGCGTAGTGATGACAGTCGCCTTCTCGTCCGTTGGCCAGCCGTGCCCAGCGAAATCAATCAAGCGGCTAAACAGACCCCACCTTTCCTGCGGATTTCTGAAGGCCAGTCAGAAGGCGTCATTCGCTATATTGGCAAGAGCGATGGGATAGAGAGGATTTTCGCTTTTCACAAGATCAATGCCTATCCCTTTTACGTCCTGGTCGGGCGCTCAGTCGACGTGCAGTTTGCGTCGTGGCTGTATATGACGGTCATTTCCTGCGCCTTGAGTAGTGGTGCATTGCTCCTCTTCTGGTTGATGCTCAGGCGCCTGTTTCGCAGCGAAGCGCAACAGCGCGAAGCCAGTCTGTTTCTGGCAAACACGCAAGCGATTGCTCATGTCGGTGGCTGGAAGGCCAATCCCGAAACTGACATGCTTGTCTGGACTGAAGAAGTCTATCGTCTGGTTGAACATCCCCTCGATCAGCCCCCGAAAGGTCTTGCTGACGGTTTGACTTACTACGCGCCTGAGTATCTGCCGATCATTCAGGAAAAGTTGGCAGCCACCTGGACGGGCGGGAAGCCGTTCACCATGGAAACGGAGATGATTGCCCGATCAGGTCGTCGATTCTGGGCCGAACTACGGTGTACCGGACGGGTAGAAGAGGCTGCCGGCTCGTTCATCACTGGCACCTTCCAGGATATTTCCGAGCGAAAGGCGAGCGAACTGGAACTCAATGCGCATCGCGACCACCTGGAGAAACTGGTGGCGCAAAGAACGGAAGAATTGGCTGCTTCCGAGTCCAATGCCAGACGGATACTGGCTTCCAGCGCTGATGGACTGTACGGGATAGACAATCAGGGGCGAGTCACCTTCGTCAATCCTGCGGCCTGCCGGATGCTCGGCTACGAGCAGCATCAAATGCTTGGTCAGGCCATTCATCCCCTTATCCATCATAGCCATGTCGATGGTTCTCCCTACCCGGAATCTGATTGCGCTAGCCATCAAGCCTTGGCAACCGGTGTTGGGGTGCGTATCGACAACGAGGTCTATTGGCATGCCGATGGCCACCCGATACCGGTCATGTATGCCGCTCACCCGATTCTCGAGGACGGGGAGGTGACTGGTGCGGTCGTCAGCTTTATTGATGTCAGCATTCAGCGGGCTGCCGAAGACGCCAAAACGAGAGCGCTGTTGGCGGCAGAAAATCTGGCCCGGGTCAGAAGTGAGTTTCTGGCCAACATGAGCCACGAAATCCGTACGCCGCTCAATGGGGTGATTGGCTTTGCCGATATCGGGTATCGGAACGTTCAGGATACCGAGAAGGCCGGCAATGCTTTCGAGAAGATTCGTCAGTCCGGACAACTGCTGCTTGGTGTCATTAATGATGTGCTGGATTTTTCGAAGATTGAAGCCGGCAAATTGACGATCGAATCGGTTGAGATGTCACTGTCGCAGGTCGTTGGCAATGCAATCGATATTGTTTCCGAGCGGGCTCAAGGGAAATCGCTGGCGTTGCAAGTCGATGTGTCGCCGGATTTGCCGGAGAGGATCAGTAGCGATCCGACGCGAGTAAAGCAAATTTTGGTCAATCTGCTTTCCAATGCCATCAAGTTTACCGATACCGGCAGCATCAGACTGAGCGTGAGCTTGAAGGAAAAAGACTTGTACTTCAGCGTTCAGGATACCGGTATCGGCATGGACGCAGAGCAGCTTTCAAGGATTTTCCTGCCGTTTGAGCAAGGGGATGGATCGACAACGCGTAAGTTCGGCGGTACGGGATTGGGGTTGACCATCGTCAAGCGCATTGTCGAACTGATGGGTGGGTCGATCAGTGTGCGAAGCGAACAAGAGCGGGGCAGCACCTTTGAAGTACGTCTGCCCTTTGTTCCTGCCCTTTCTGGCAATGCCAGAGAAATTGATTCGCAGGCCAAAGGGGCTGAGGCAAGCCCGTTGAATGGTATTCGGGTCTTGGTGGTCGAAGACAACGAGATCAATCAGGAAATTCTGGTCCACAATCTTCTGGAAGAAGGCGCCAGCGTCGTGGCAACCAGCAACGGCAAGGAAGCGTTGCAGCGGATCCGTGACGAGGGTGGTGATGCCTTTGGCATCGTTCTGATGGATATACAAATGCCCGAGATGAATGGTCATGAAGCGACCAGAGAAATTCTCGCAATAGCGCCGGATCTGCCAATAATCGGCCAGACCGCTCACGCCTTTGCTGAAGAGATTCAGGCTTGTTATGAGTCGGGTATGGTCGGCTATATCGGAAAACCAATAGACATCGATAAGCTGATCGAGCTGATCCTCACCTACGCGAAGACTCGTTCCGGCAACTGACCGGCGATTGCCGAAGGGGCAGTCAGGCGAACTGGAAAACGTGGCTTTCCGGCCCTAGTTCGCGTTGCCAGACGGTCAGGCCGGGTGGCTTCAGCCAGAGAGTCCAGCTGTGCTGGACGTTACGAAATGCCTCCTCGACGCCTTTGAAGACCTGCGGTGTCAGGATGGCGAGGCAGGTGCCTTCGGGGTGGCGGACGGATTCGTAACGAATCAGCTCGACTCCGGCCAGGCGCGCGGTGCCGGCGATTTGCTGGGTGGCCGTGTAGTCGGACGGGGCGGTCCAGATTGCACGGTCAGCAAGGAGCGGGGCTTGGGTGAGATCGAGGGCGTGCGGGGTGGCGCCGTGGAATTCGAAGAGCGTGATCGGTATCGACGCTTCCCGCCCGGCGAGGCCTTCACTGTCCATCCAGAACTGCAGGCGCCAATAGCCGCATTCGGCACAGGCGGTCTTTTCGTCGTCGGCGCCGTAGAAGACGCCGGGATCGGTTCTTGCCCGAAAGCGTGAGCCGGAGGGCGGTTTTGGCCAGTAGCGGAAGGGCGTTGCCAGCAGCCAGTGCAGGCCTTCGGCCTGGCGCGGCAGTACCGGCTTTGCCTCTTCAAGGATGTCTTCAAGCAGGGATTGATCGCCCAGGTCGCCATGAACAAGCGTCATCGTTGCGACCCGATGCTGCGCTTCGACTGCACGCCAGCCCTTGCCCAGCCAGGGCCGGGCTTCAGACGCGAGCGCGGTGGGCGTCCAGGTATTCACAGACATGCAGCAGGCCATCGACACGTTTGACCACTTCCAGCGGGTGGCGATTGTCAAAGGCCTGATTGCCGGATTTCAGCCAGCTGCGGGCCAGTTCGTCGTTGCCGCCAACCAGCGAGGAGACCGAGCGGTAAAGGCGAATGAAATGGGCCGACAACTCCCAGGTCTTGCTGCCTTCGGGAATGAAGTATTTGCCGTTAAGCAGGCGTGAGGCCGAGGGCTGGCTGGTGCCGATAATGGCCGTGAGATCGGTGGAACCGAGGCCCAAGCGTCTGGCGGCTTCAACCACGGCGGTCGACAGAACGCGGGATCGGTCGGAGAGCGGATTGGGTTTCAGGGCTAGGGACATGGCAACCTCCAGAGGCTTTTTTCTATTCTATAGAATAAATAGTTAAAATATCAAGCTATAGGAATATTAATTGCCGCCAAGGGCGAGCGTTCAGTCCCGCCGATGAGTCAATCCAGATCCCACAGGCGGTGTGAATCGAGTAGCAGGCGATTCCGGAGTTCCAGCGCATCGAGTTGCATCAGCCGCTGTGAGAGCTGGGCTTCGTTGGCCAGGCGGCGAGCCGACAGCAGGTCGTTGAGGCTGCCTTCACCCAGTTGATAGGCGCGGGCGGTCATGTCGGCGGCTCTTGTCAGTCGCTCGGCGGCATTGCGCCCGGCTTGCCAGGTGGCGAAAGCGGCGCTGGCGGACTGATACAGGGTGGCGGCTTCGGCAGTGATTTTCTGGGTGGCTGCGGCTTCGCGGCGTCCGAAAGCGTCGGCCTGAGCCAGTGCTGCATCGGCAGTTGCCCGACGAGCCCCGCCGGGGAGCGGAATGCTGATGTAGGCGCCAACGATCCGGTCTTCACCAGCCCGTTCGCGGGAGACATGCACGCCGACCGTCGGGTCGGGCAGACGGTCGCGGCCCGACCGGCCGGCCTGCATCTGGGCGCGTTGTGATTCACCGCGGGCCAACTGGAGTTCGTGGCTGCGTTCAAGGATCGCGTTGATCCATTCTTCTTCGCTGCCATCGATGGCTGTGGGCTCGCTCAGACTGGCTGGCGCAATGACTGGCAAACCGGGAAAACGGCGACGCAAATCTTCGCCAGCCGTCTGCTGGCGGACCCGGGCCTGAGCCAGCTGTGCCTCAGCCTGGGCAAGGGCTGCTTCGGTCTGAATGGTTTCCAGTTGCGCGGCATCACCGAGTTGCTGGCGACGCTGGACCGATTTTCCCTGTTTGCCAAGCAGCGCCACCTGCTCGGCCCATTGGGCGGCCGCCGCAGTCTCCTTGAGCCACAGGTACCAGGATTTCAACAGATTTCGGCTGCTTTCATGCAGCGCATCGCCATGGGCGGTTTCGGCCAGGGACACGCCGGCTGCGCCCAGTTCGGCATCGGCTGACGCCTTGCCGGGCAGTCGTAACGGACGTTCCAGCGCGGCATTCCATTCGTTGAAACGTTCTTCGCTGCCGGTGGCCGGGTTGCTCCGACGCTGCTGGCCACCGAGGCGGATGTTCCATTCGTGGGTGCCGGCTTCCAGGCGAGCGCGGTTGGCTTCCTCGACCCGTATCTGGCTGCCGGTCGCCTGCACCATCGGATTGTTGCGCAGGACGCGGGCGACGATTTCGGTGGGCGGCAGTTCCGGGGATTGTTCGGCGGCAAAACCTGTACCGCCAATGGCTGCAAGCAGCAGCAAGATGATCGGTTTCATAGGCGACCTGCCTCAATGACCGGCATGATCCAGAAAAACACATTGGCATTTGGCAATTCACGCTTGATCATGGCCAGCACTTCCCGCTTGGCTTCTTCGGGGCCGACGGTGCGGATGACGGTGCGCGGTGCATGGCCGGCGACCAATTCAGTGTCCTCGACCAGAGGGATCACAGCGCCGTGCCCTTCGGCAGAACTGGCGGTAAAGCCGGGAACGAGGTCGGGACGGGAGAGCAGCAGATCCTCGACGTGCTGTGCAACGTCGTCGGGCATGATCAGGGTGAGCAGGACATTAGCCATGGGATTTCTCCTGAAGGGCAACGGCCGGATCGACACCGAAGCGGCGGAACAGAATGGGCAGCAGGACCAGGGTCAGGGCGGTCGAGGTGAGCAGCCCGCCAATGACGACGATGGCCAGCGGGCGCTGCACTTCGGAGCCGGGGCCACTGGCGAAGAGCATCGGCACCAGACCAAAGGCGGCGATGCTGGCGGTCATCAGGACCGGCCGCAGGCGGCGTTTGGCCCCTTCGACAATGACGTCGGTGACGGCCATGCCACGGGCCAGCAACTGGTTGAAATAGGTGACCATGACCACGCCGTTCAGCACAGCGATACCGAGCAGGGCAATGAAGCCAACCGAGGCCGGAACCGACAGGTATTCGCCCGAAATGAGCAGGCCAAAGACGCCGCCGATCATGGCGAACGGAACGTTGGACAGGACCAGCAGGGCTTGCCGCACGGAACGGAAGGTCGAGAAAAGCAGGAAGAAGATCAGTGCCAGCGCCACCGGCACGACCACCATCAGGCGAGCAGCCGCGCGTTGCTGGTTTTCGAACTGGCCGCCCCAGGCCAGCCGATAGCCCTGCGGCAGCTTGACCTCGCGGGCAACGGCCGCCTTGGCGTCCTCGACAAAACCGACCAGATCGCGGTCGCGAACATTGGACTGGATCACCACGTAGCGCTGGGCATTCTCGCGGTCCACCTTGACCGGGCCATCGATGCGCTCGATGCGGGCAACGCTGGCCAAGGGCACGCTGCCACCGCTGGGCAGGGTCAGTCGCAGCGCTTCGAAATCGGCCGGCGAGGCGCGCAGGCTTTCCGGGCCGCGCAGGACGACCGGAACGCGCCGCCCCTGCTGGATCACGGTGCCGACATTGCGGCCTTCGAGCAGGGCCTTCAGATCATTCTGGATATCGTCGACGTTCAGCCCGAAACGGCCGGCAGCCAGACGGTCGACGGCAATCTTCAGGTACTGCACGCCGTCGTTCTTCAATGTGAAGGTGTCTTCGGCGCCATTCACCTTCTTGACGGTATTTTCGATATCGACGGCAAGCTTGTTGAGTGTCGCCAGATCCGGCCCGAAGACCTTGATGGCCAGATCGCCGCGTACGCCGGTCAGCATTTCCGAAACCCGCATGTCGATCGGTTGCGTGAAGGAAAAGCCGATACCGGGGAAGTCGGTCATCACGGCACGCAACTGGTCGGCCAGCCAAGCGGGGTCCGGCTTGCGCCAGGTGTCACGTGGATTGAGGACCATGAAGGTGTCGGTCTGGTTGAGGCCCATCGGGTCGAGGCCAAGTTCGTCGGAGCCGGCACGGGCAACGATGGCTTTCACTTCCGGTACTTGCGCCAGGATGGCCTGCTGGACCCGGGTGTCAATGGCGATGGTCTGGTCGATGCCGATCGATGGCAGCTTTTCCAGCTGCATGATGATGTCGCCTTCATCCATGGTCGGCATGAAGCTTTTGCCGAGCAGCATGAAGGCACCGGCGGCGGCAGCCAGTGCGATGCCTGCGCCGATCAGGTAAGTCCGGCTGCGGGCCAGGGCCGAGCTCAGTACCCGGTCATAAATGGCGGCCAGCTTCTTGACCAGCCATGGCTCGTGATGCACGCCACGCTTGATCAGGTAGGAGGCGAGCACCGGCACGACCGTCAGCGACAGCAGCAGCGAGGAAGCCAGCGCAAAGACGATGGTCAGCGCCACCGGCCCGAACATCTTGCCCTCCAGCCCCTGCAGGGTGAGCAGTGGCAGGAAGACGATGATGATGATGATGATGCCGGAAGTGACTGGCGAAGCGACTTCGCGGGCGGCGCGGAAAATCAGGTGCAGGGTCGGCAGGTTTTCCTGGGCGTCAGCCAGCTGGCTTTCGACGTTCTCGACGACCACCACGGCCGCATCGACCAGCATGCCGATCGCGATGGCCAGACCACCCAGGCTCATCAGGTTCGCAGAGAGCCCGGCCGAGCGCATCAGGATGAAGGTGGCGAGTGCCGATAGCGGCAACATCAGGGCGACGACCAGCGCGGCGCGCAGGTTGCCGAGGAAGGCAAGCAGCAGCAGAACGACCAGCACGATGGCTTCGAGTAGCGCCTTCGAGACGGTACCGACGGCGCGCTGGACCAGATTGCTGCGGTCGTAGAAAGCTTCAATGGTGACCCCCGGCGGCAGGGTCGGCGCGATTTCGGCGAGACGCGCCTTGACGCCATCGACCACACTCTGTGCATTGGCCCCGCGCAGGCCGAGGACCAGCCCCTGGACGGCTTCACCCTGGCCGCTCTTGGTCACCGCGCCGTAGCGGGTCAGGGCACCGAAGCGAACGTCGGCGACATCGGCGATGCGGACGACCATGCCGTCCTTGGCCTGAAGGACGATGGTTTTGACATCTTCAATGGTCTTGATGGCGCCTTCGGCCCGAACCAGCAGGGCTTCCTCGCCATCGTTCAGGCGGCCGGCACCGTCGTTGCGGTTATTGGCTTCGAGTACCGCCTGCAAATCCTTCAATGCCAGACCGCGCGCCGCGAGCAGCGTCGGATTGGGAACAACTTCAAAGGTACGGACCTCGCCACCCAGACTATTGACGTCGGCGACACCGGGAATGGTCCGCAGTTGCGGCCGAATGACCCAGTCGAGCAGGGCGCGCTTGTCGGCCAGCGACAGGTCACCCTCGATGGTGAACATGAACATTTCGCCAAGCGGTGTGGTGATCGGTGCCATGCCGCCAGTCGCACCGGGCGGCAGGTTGCCCATGGCCGAAGCCAGCCGTTCGCCGACCTGCTGGCGCGCCCAGTAGATGTCGGTGCCGTCCTCGAAATCGATGGTGATGTCGGTCAGCGCGTATTTGGAAACCGAGCGCAGCAGGCGCTGGTGCGGAATGCCGAGCATTTCCTGCTCGACCGGAACCGCGAGGCGGGTTTCCACCTCTTCCGGCGTCATGCCGGGCGCTTTCAGGATGATCTTGACCTGCGTCGTGGAAACGTCAGGGAAGGCGTCGATGGGCAGGCCAAGAAAGGCCTGCACGCCGGCCCCGATCAGCATGACCGTCAGGACCAGCAGAAGCAGGCGCTGGGTCAGAGAGAAGCGGATCAGTGCGGCGAGCATTATTCTTTACCGACGCCGGTCAGCATGGCTTTCAAGCCGGAAACGCCCTTGATGGCGACCTTTTCACCCGGCTTGATACCGTCGACCGTGACGCTGTCGCCGCCCTGCGTGATGACGCGCACCGGGCGGACTTCGAAGGTCACGCCCTTGTTGTCGCTGGCGGTTTGTACGAAGGTGACCGTGGCGCCCTCGTTGCGCGCAAGTGCCGAGGCAGGCAGGCGTTGCTGAGCCCCGTTGGTGCCGGCGATTTCGACTTCGATCACCTGTCCAGGGCGCAAGGTTTCCGCCCCCTTGCTGACTTCGGCGCGCAGCAGCACTGTCTGGCTGGCCGCATCGACCGCGCGGCCGATGGAAATCAGTTTGCCGACGACATCGCTGTGCGCAATCTTGATCGGATTGCCCTCACGCAAGCTCGCGGCGACTTCAACCGGAGCCTGAATTTCCACCCACAGTGGAGAAAGCTTGGCGATGCGGTAGATCAGTGCCGAGCTTTCGACGCGCTGGCCAAGCTGGACACCTTGTTCCAGCACCACACCGTCGATGGCGGCCGTCAGTGCCAGCGGGCCACCCAGTTTGCCAGGGGCGACGCCGGCCATGGTCAGTCCCTGGCGCCGTTCGCTGGCCTGGGCTGATGCTTGCGCTGCAGCTGCTCGGGTGGCCTGCAGCCGGGATTCGGCAATCAGGCCTTCGGCAAAAAGTTGTTCATCCCGCTTCAGGCTTTGTTGCAACAGGCCGGCCTGGCTGCCTGCCTGCAACGCATCGCGCTGTAATTCCAGTGCTTGCGGGCTGGCCAGCCGGGCCACTACCTGGCCACGTTTGACGCTTGAACCTGGTGCGACGGCAAGCATCTCGACCATGCCACTGACCGGTGCGGCAACGACCCGCATCTGTTCGTTGGGAACAAGTACCCGGGCCGGTAACAGGCCGCCTGCCGATCCATTCTGGCTTGCGCTGGCGGTCTCGATGCCCAGCGCCTTGATCTGGGCAGGCTGGAGCACAAGCGGTTCACCCGCGGTGGCGTAGCCGATGAAAGCGAAGAGAGGTAGCAGCAAGCAACGATAAGGTACCGACATGACTTTACTCACGAATATCCGAGCTGACAGTCTATGCCGCCTTGATTAAGCCAGCCTTAAAGAAATATCACCCAGTCTTGTAGTCTTTAATTGGTATTTCTGGTATTAATGTCAAATAATATGGAGAGATGAGCGACGCATGAACCCGTTCAACAAACGAACTGCCGTCCGGATTGCTGCAGTCAGTATCCTGCTGGCTTCCATAGCCAGCCCGGTTGCCTGGTTTGTTGCCCAAGAGAACGCCGAAGAAAGTACGGTTTCCCTGGCCATGGAAGAATCGCGGCGACTGCTTGGCTATTTTGATGCGGTTGAACTCGATCAGTCAGATGCCAAGGCGCACGCTGTCGAGGCAGTTCGCACGATCGTCGGCGGGCTGTTCGATATCGCCGAAATCTATGATCGGCATGGCGAAAAACTGGCCGAATCGACGACCGAACAAGGGGAGGCAGTCGAGACACAAGTGCCGAAACATGGCCGCCCGACTTACACCACTGCCTCGTATGAAAGCCTGAAACTTGGGGATGGCCGATGGGTGATGCGAATCTTTGTTCCTTTGCGGACTGAGTCTGCAGGGAGTATTACCGGCTACTTCGAAGGTATTCGTGTCGTTCCGGCCTGGCAACAGGATCAGATCAAGGCCAACGCGCTGTCGGTGGCACTGATGGTCGTTCTCGCTTCGCTTCTGTGCGGCACTGCGATCTATCCGGTCGTGGTTCACCTCTCGGCGGACAACGAGCGCAAGGCGCGCGAAGTCCTCGATTCGCATATCTCGATGATGGAAGCACTTGGCCGGGCAATCGCCAAGCGGGATTCGGATACCGGCACGCACAACTACCGTGTAGCGTGGATCGCCGCCCGGATCGGTGAAAAGATGGGTTTGAAGGGACACGAAATGCAGTCGCTGATTGCCGGCAGCTTCCTGCACGATGTTGGCAAGATTGGCATTTCCGACACCATCCTGCTCAAGCCGGGAAAACTCGACGATGCTGAATTCGCCATCATGCGAACCCATGTCAGCCAGGGCGAGGAGATCGTCACTGGCATGGGCTGGCTGGATGGCGCGCATGCCGTCGTCGCCGGGCATCACGAAAAATGGAATGGCTCGGGTTATCCACGGCAACTGGCCGGCGCGGATATCCCGCTTGCAGCCCGCATCTTTGCGGTGGCCGATGTGTTCGATGCCCTCTGCTCGAAACGGCCCTACAAGGAACCGATGGGATTTGACGCGGCAATGGCCATTCTGGAAAAGGACACCGGCAGCCATTTCGACCCGGGCGTGATGGCGATTTTCCAGCCAATGGCGCGGGAGATTTTCGATCGTCTGGCTGTCTGCGATGAAGAGCAGGCCCGCGTACTGCTGCAGGGTCGGGTGCGCTTTCACTTTGGTATGTGAAAAGCGGAAAAGCCGCCCATTTATTGGGCGGCCTATTGCTTAGCTAAATAGTGTTACTGCTTGATCGCTTCGACAGCGATGTCGATGGTCACGTCGTCACCAACGTACGGTGCGTATTTGCCCATGTTGAAATCCGTGCGCTTGACGGTGACGGTGGCGTTGCCGCCGATGGCATCCTTCTTCATCATCGGGTGCGGCATTGCCTGGAAGCCGGTGACTTTCAGGGTGACCGGCTTGGTGACGCCCTTCAGGGTCAGGTTGCCTTCGATGCTGGCCGGCTTGTCGCCTTCAAACACCACCTTGGTGGACTTGAAGGTGGCGGTCGGGTACTTGGCGGTGTCGAGGAAGTCTTCGCCCTGGATGTGCTCGTTGAACGTGGCTGAACCCGTGCTGACCGACTTGGTGTCGATCACCAGGTCAAGCTTGGCGGTCTTGGCGGCCTTGTCGAGGATGATGGTGCCGGTGGTCTTGTCGAAGCGGCTCATCTGGACCGAGTAGCCGAAGTGGCTGTACGAGAAGCGCGGGAAGCTGTGGCCGCCGTCCAGTGTGAAGGTTTCCGGTGCGGCCAGGGCCGGGGCCGCTGCAGCGATGGCGAGGACGAGGGTGGCGAGTTGTTTTTTCATGGTGATTCTCCTGTTGTGGGTTGGGGTTTATTTCGTTGAAGCGGTGATGCGGAACTTGATCTGCACGTCGTTGGCGACGATGTCGAACTTGGCCCAGGCGCCTTCGCCGATGGTGAAATCGGCACGGCGGATGGTGAAGCCACCATCGAAGACGGCGGTGTTGCCTTGGGCAGTGAAGGTGGCGGGAACGATGACATCCTGCGTCTGGCCCTTGATGGTCAGCTTGCCGGCCACTTCGTACTTGTTGCCGCCGAGCGCCTTGACGCTGCCGGAAACGAAGCGGGCAGTCGGGAAGGCCTTGGTGTTGAACCACGGCTTGCCGGCAACTTCCTGATCACCTTCCGGGGCGCCGGTATCGACGCTGGCCAGTTCAACATCAAAAGTGGCCTTGGCGGCCGCCGGTTTGGCCGGGTCGAAATTCAGCTGGCTGGAAAACTTCTTGAACTTGCCATCGACCGCAACGCCCATCTGCTTATAGACGAAGGTCACGGCGCTTTTCTCGGGCTGGACCTGGGTGTATTCGACGGCGTGGGCGGCGGGAATCAGGCTGGCGAAGGCCAGGGCGAGGGCGAGTTTTTTCATGTGCTGTTCTCCTTGGTGTCAGTGCTTGGGCAGCATCCGGGTCAGGATGTCGTCCTTGTCGATGAAGTGGTGTTTCAGGGCGGCGCCGATGTGGCCGGCCAGCACGGCGACGAAGAGCAGGTTCAGGCTCTTGTGCACCAGGGCCAGCAGGTCACCCAGTTCCTTGTTCTTGTCGAGCAGGTCGGGGATGGGCAGCAGGCCGAAATAGACGGTCTGGAAGCCCTTGGCCGAACTCATCAGCCAGCCGGAGAGCGGGATGGCAATCATCAGCACATAGAGCAGCAGGTGGCCGGCGTGGGCGGCGAACTGCATGGGCTTCGGCATGCTGTCCGGCAAGGCTGGCGGGCGATGCGTGATGCGCCAGAACAGGCGGAAAGCCAGCAGCAGAAAGGCCGTAACACCGGCCCACTTGTGCCAGGAATAGAGCTTCAGCTTATCCGGCGACAGCGGCAGGTCGTGCATGTAGAAACCGAGCGCGAGCAGGCCGAAAAGCAGGATGGCCATCAGCCAGTGCAGGGCCTTGGCGGTTTTGGTGTAGGTCATGGTCGGGTTCCTTTATTGAGGCTGGAAGGCGTAGGCATCCATGGCGATCACGTAGTTGTCGATGCCGGCATGGAAACGGTCGGCCCTGGCGTTTTCACCGCCAGCACCGAGTGCGACATACAGCGGCAGCAAATGTTCATCGCTCGGGTGGGCCTGCATGCCGCCCGGGGCTTGGCGACGGTAGTCAAGCAGTGCATCAATGTCATTAGCGTAAAGTCGTTCGGCCAGCCAGTCGGTGAACTGGCGCACATAAGCCGGTGTCTGGCCGCCGCGCATGGCTGCCATCTGGTAGTCGCGCAGGTTGTGGGTGACGTTGCCGGAGGCGATGACGAGAAAGCCCTTGGCGGCCAGTGGTGCCAGCGCCTGACCGAGCTGGTAGGCCTGTTCCGGACCACCGCGGCTCTGGATGGAGAGCGGAATGACCGGTACTTCGGCATCGGGGAACATCAGGCGCAGTGGTACCCAGGCGCCGTGGTCGAGGCCGCGGCTGGCATCGGTCGCGACCGGCAGACCGGCGGCTTGCAAGGCGGCGACCACTTCACCGGATGCCTCGCGGCAGCCGGTGGCCGGGTAGCGGAGGGCATACAGCTCTTCCGGAAAACCCCAGAAGTCGTGGATGGTTTCGGGACGTTCGGCGAAACCGACGGTCGGAACTGCCGTATCCCAGTGGGCGCTGACGATGACAATGGCGCGTGGCAGCGGCAGTCTGGCGGCTATCGTGCTTAGGGCGGCACCCGCCGCACCCGGATCGAGCGCAAAGGTCGGCGCACCGTGCGGGACGAACAAGCTGGTTGGGGATTGGGTCATTGCTGCAACTCCTTTGTCGATGAACGCACTTTATGCCTGTAATTTGGAACGAAATAGCCGACAATGAGCAAATCACTATTGCGGATATTGCAACAATGGACAGACTGGATGCGATGCACCTCTTCGTTCGGGTCGCCGAACTCGGCAGTTTTTCAGCGGTGGCGCAGCAGCTGGGCGTCGCTCGTTCCGTCGTTACCCGGCAAATTGCCGCACTGGAGGCACATCTCGGCGTCAAGCTGATGGCGCGTAGCACCCGCCGTCTGACACTAACCTCGGGCGGCACCGCCTACCTGGAAAAGTGCAGGGTTATCCTCAATCTGGTTGAAGCGGCTGAAACCGGTGTTGCCGAAGAGCGCCTGACGCCGCGCGGCAATATCCGGATCAGCCTGCCGCTGAGCTATGGCCTGAAGCGCCTTGCCCCGGTGCTGCTCGACTTTTCGCAGCGCTACCCGGAGGTGGTGCTCGACATGGATTACAGCGACCGCCGGGTGAACCTGATCGAGGAGGGCATCGATCTGTCGATCCGCATCACCCGCCGGCTGGAGTCCGGCGACGTGGCACGCAAGATCGGGACGAGCCGCATGCTGGTGCTCGCTTCGCCGGAATACCTGGCTCGCCACGGACGGCCGCAGTATCCCGCCGAGTTGGCGCATCACATCTGCCTGGGCTATACCAATGCCGGCAGCAGCCAGGTTTGGCAGTTCATGGTGGAGGGCGTGCTCGAGAGCTTCCATGTGCGCAGCCGCCTCAATGCCAACAACGGCGACGTGCTGACCGAAGCGGCGGCACAGGGGCTGGGCATTACCTGCCAGCCGGATTTCATCGCCGATACCTATCTTGCCGGAGGTCGGGTCGAGGAGATACTGCTTGATTTCCCGATTCCGGAACTCGGTATCTACGCCATGCTGCCCAGCAACCGGCACATTCCGCATCGGGTGAGGGTGCTGATGGATTTTCTCGCGGAACGCGAGGCGGTCTCCTGATCTGCTTTGTTTGTCCGGAATTTCACGGCAACAAATCTTTACCCTTCGGCGCCAACGCTTGTCATTTCGCAGCGTTAATATCCTTACGCAGCCGATGGCTGCGGGCTGACCAGGCTTCTGGCTCAAGGAAGAAAGGAAACTCGACTATGGGAATCGTGCGGACCATCGTGCTCGGCTTCGTGCTGCTCGTGATCTACGGGCGGCTGCAGGATAAGGAAGTCCAATGAACCGTATTCTGACTACCTTGCTGGCGGGCTGTTTCGCTACTGCCACTGCTCACGCCGGCGCTTTGATTGATCTTTCTGCCGAGGCCAGCCGGCCGGCACCGAATGACATGGTGCGGGCCAGCGTCTTTAGCGAAGCCAACGGCAACAACCCGGCCGAGCTGGCCAGGCGCGTCAATGCCGATATTGCCGAAGCCCTGAAAGTGATTCGTGCCAAAGCCGGCGTCACCGTCAAGAGCGGCAATCAGTCGACCTATCCGGTCTATGGCCAGGCCCAGAAAATCGATGGCTGGCGCATGCGCAGCGAACTGCTGATCGAATCGAAAGACCTGAGTGCCGTTTCGGAATTGCTGGGGAAACTGCAGCAGATGCGCCTCGCGGTCGGCACAGTCAACCAGATGCCCTCGCCGGAGACCCGGCGCCAGGTCGAAGATGAAGCGACGCGCGAAGCGATTCGCGCCTTCCAGAGCCGGGCGGCCGTGGTTGCCGAGCAACTGGGCAAGGGCTGGAAGATCAAGCAGCTCAACATCCAGCAGGGTGGCGGCATGCCGATGCCGATGATGCATGCGGCACGCGGGGCAATGCTGGCCGAAGCTGCATCGGCACCGCTGGAAGCTGGAGAGAGTCTGCTGACGACCAATATCAGCGGGCAGATTGAACTGGCGGATTGAGGGGCTTTGCCGGAAGGCCGGCCTCGGCGACCGGCAGGGCCGCTTACTCGATAAACCCTAGAAGCGCAGCGTGGTCCTGAGCATTGCAGTGCGCCCCAGCTGCGGCATCTGCCAGCGCTGGACACCCATGACAGTGTCGCTGGCGACCGGGTCGTTGTAGCGATGGTCGAACAGGTTGTAGATACCCAGCGCAACTTCCCAGGGCTTGGCGGGCGGTGCGTAAGTCAAGTTCAGGTTGGCCAGCGTGTATGAGGGAATTCGCTCGGAGCCGATATTGGCCTGGCGGGCGCTGATCCATTGCCCTTCCAGTCCGGCCATCAGGTGGGGAATGCCGGTCGGCACGGCGAGATTGAGCTTGGCCATCTGGTGCGGTGAGTTGTCAAAGCTGCGACTGGTTTCCGCGGCGTGCTGCACCGTGTAGCCGGTGCGCAGGCGGCTGCCGTTGCTCCAGCGCTGCTCGTATTCGATCTCCAGGCCGGTGGCGTTGGTGTGTGCACTGTTCGCGGCGATGCCGTCAGCATCCATTGTCACCATCTTGTCGATGTGGAAATGGTAGAGCGTTGCCGTCACGCGGGAGCGCTCGCTGAAGCGCTTCTCCCACGAAAATTCCAGCGAACGCATTTTTTCCGGGGTCAGGTTGGGGTTGCCGTAGAAGAAGGTGGGCGTCGTGTAGGCGCGTTCATAGACCGTTGGCACACGGAATGCCGTGCCGTACAGCACCTTGAACAGCCCAGCCTGTCCGGCGTCATGCACGAGGCCAAGGCGCGGACTCCAGAATGAGCCGAGGCTTCCCATATTGTCGTAGCTCAGTCCGAGCGTCAGCAGATTGGCGTTGCCCAGCTGGATTTCATCCTGGGCCATCAGCGTGATCTGCCGGCTACGCTGGTGGTCGTCCAGGCAAGGTGTGGCGCTGATGCTCGTGTCGGCATTGATGCAGCCATAGCCACGGTCGAAATTCATCTGGCTCTGGCGCCAATTGGATTTGTATTCGACACCCAGGTTCAAACGATGTCCTGACCAGCTGGTATTGATCAGGTGATGCTCGATGCCCCACCAACTGCCGTGTACCTTGTCGATGTTCATGACTCGCGGGTCGCCGAGATCCGCCGAGTAGTCGTAGGGGAACGCTCCATCGTAGCCGTAGTCGCCGACATAGAGGCGCTGGTGCAGTTCGTTGCTGGCGTTCAATTTCCAGGTCTTGCTCAGATCGAGCAGGGTATACGTATCCGATTCGACATGACTGTGGTCATCGGCGATGGTGTCGTAGCTGGCGTTGGGGATGATGCGGTCGCGTTTGGCATGGGTGAAGGAAAGGTGCCAGTTGTCGCCGCGCACCTTGACGAACAGTTGCCCGCCATCCTCGCCGCCAACCCGATGCAGATCACGCGAGCTGCCGTCGCCATTGACGTCATTGAAGGCCAGGGTATGGCCATTGACGTTGAAACCGGTCGCCGAAATCAGCACATCGTTGCCGCCGACCTGGCCGCCCCAACTGGCCCGCAGGCGACGATTGGCCCCGCTGCCCAGGCTCAGGCTGGCTTCGGTACCCACGCTCTGGCCGCTGCGGGTCACAACGTTGATCACGCCGAACATGGCATCGCCACCATATACCGAGGCGCTCGGGCCGCGGATGACTTCGATGCGTTCGATCAGGCCGATATCGAGCGGAAAAGCCGAGTCGACCGGAGCACTGGAATAGATGTTCTCGTTGATCGACATGCCGTCGATCAGGATCTGCATGCGTGGGCGGTAATCGCCGGGTTGCGAGATGCCGCGAACTCCGCCATAGGCGTAGGTATGGTCGTCGGTGACGTTGAAGCCCTGTAGCGTGCGCAGGGCATCGCCAAGCGTTCGCCAGCCATAGAGGCGAATATCCTCGCTGGTCAGAATCGAGACGACGGAGGGAATCTGGTCCGGGTTTTCGGCAAATTTCGGCGTTGAGACGATATTGACCTTAAGGAGGTCTTCGAGCGGAAGATCGATGGCATCAATTGCTGCCGCGCATGGTGTAACCAGAGCGACCAACAAGGCTGCCAGCAGTGTGCTAATTGTCGAATTGCCGGAGATGGGCGGCTTGCGTTGGCTCATCTAGACTGCCAGTTCTTTGCACCGCAATCGATTGCCGGTAACCGGAAGTTAATGAAATCATCGGCCGGCATGGGCCGGGCAAACAGGAAGCCCTGGAAAATGTCGCAACCCATCTGGCGTAGCAGATTGGCCTGCTGTTGCGTCTCGACCCCTTCGGCGACGACCTTCAGGCCGAGGGCCGTGCCCAGCGTGATGATGGCCTGGATCAGCGCCCGTTTCTTGCCCTGTTCTTCGAGGTCGGTGACGAACGAGCGGTCGATCTTGATTTCGTCGATGCTGAAGCGGCTCAGATAACCGAGTGAGGAAAAGCCGGTACCGAAGTCGTCGAGCGAGATGCGGATGCCACGTTCGCGCAGTTCGCTGATGACCTGGTGCGCGGTGTCAGCATTCTGCATCAGTACGCTTTCGGTCAGTTCGATGATCAGCTGGCCGGCCGGAACACCGGTGCGGACGAGTACTTCGTCGATGAGCTGGATCAGCGAGTGCTGGAAGAAGCTCTCGGCCGACAGGTTGATGCTGATCGTGCCGACCTCCTGGCGCATGGCCAGCCAATCGGCGATCAGTTCGCAGACATGGCCGATCAGCCATTCGCTGATCGGGTGGATGAGGCCGACTTCTTCGGCCAACGGGATGAAGCGGTCCGGCGTAATGAAGCCGAGCACCGGGTGCTGCCAACGCAGCAGGACTTCGGCGCCGATGATTTCGCCGGTGGTTGCTGAAATCTTGGGTTGGAAATACGGGAGCAATTGACCGCCCTGGTCGAGCGCAACACGCAGGCCGCGTTCCAGTACCAGGCGCTGGGCGGCTTCATGGTCGTGCTTCTGATCGAAGAAACTGACGGCACTGCCGTTGCTGGTAGCCGCGTGCAGCGCAACCAGCATGGCGCGCCGGAAGAGTTCTGTCGTTTCCGAGGCATCTTCCGGGTAGTAGGCAATCCCGATGAAGGGTGTGATCAGCACCTCGTCACCAAGCAGCAGCATCGGGCGGCCGAGGGCCTCGCGCACTGCGCCGGCAAAGCAGGCGATTGTTTCCCTGTCCAGCGAGCCGGGCAGGGCCAACACAAAGGACTGCTCGTCGTAACGGGCCAGCTTCGCATCCTGCATGCAATCGCTGCTAATCGGACAGGTGCAGTCCTGCGGCGTCTGGAGCAAGCCCTTGAGACGGCCGGAGAGAGCGCGAATTGCTGCGTCTGCGGTTTCCTAGCCGAGGACAGTGGCGACATCGCGCAGATTGCCGAGGTGGATGAAAAGGATGACCAAGCCCGTCTTGTTGCTGTCGGCCTGGAGATCGCGCTCCAGCAGTTCAATCAGGCGGTCGCGGTTGTTCAGGCCGGTGATCCGGTCATGCCATGCCAGCTGGCGGATTTTCTCTTCCTGGGCAACCCGCTCGGAAATGTCCTGGATAAAGCCGGTGGCGCCGAGGTAGTGCTCCTGATCATCAAATCGGGGGAAACCGCGTTCGTGAACGTGGTGCCAAGCATTTTCGTCGGCCAGGCTGCGTAGCCGATAGTCGATCTGGTAGGGCCGCCCGGCGCGCATTTCGGCGCGGCAGCGAATCAGCGCGCTGCGATCCTCGCGGTGGACTCGTGCCAGCAGACGTTTTTCCGAAACCGGCAACTGCGAGGCGGCGATGATGTCCAGAAATTGCCGTGAGGCAGCGGTGATATTGCCATTCTGGTCCATCGTCCAGTTGCCGAGATGGGCAATCTGCTGGGTATGGATCAGCGTGAGCTGGCTATCGACCAGATCCTTGAAGGCAATGGCCGAGCGCAACAGGTAGCGTACCCGGTGCGGCAGTAGCGGGATGTTGAGTGGCTTGGTAATGAAATCGGTTGCGCCGCAGCGGTAGGCTTCATCAATCGATGCCTGATCGTCCAGGGCTGTCAGCATGATGATCGGCAAGTGCTCAAGGCGGTCAATGCCACGCAGAGTCCGGCAGGCCTCGAAACCGTTGATGCCAGGCATCAGCACATCAAGCAGCAGCAGGTCGGGGATATAACCCTGGGTGACCAGGGCGATGGCTTCTTCGGCCGAGGCAACGGTAGTCACGTCGAATTCGTGTTGGGCCAGCACCGATTCGGTGATCGTGCGCATCACTGGCTCGTCGTCGACAATCAGGATCCTGGGCATTTCAGTGCCGATCATGATTTGCCTTTGGCCATTTCGGCGAGTGTGGTTTCGGTCGCCTGGCGGACTTCTTCGAAGGCTGCAATGATGCGGGGCAACAACGCCTTGCCTGCTTCGACTTCATTGCCTCGCAGCAGTTTTTCCACTTCCTTGCACAATTCTGAGAACCGCTTGATACCCAGTGCGGCGCTCGAACTCTTCAGGTTGTGCACGACGCGTGTGACATTCTCGAGATTGAAGGCATGATCGGCAGCCTTCAGCACAACCACATGTTTTTCGCCTTCGCTCAGATACGACTTGATAACGACCGGGATGATCCGGTCGGCTTGGTCGCCCAGGCTGGCACGCAGGTCCTTCAGGTCAATGACTGTCATGGCAACGGCATTTTCCGGATTGCCCGATGCGCTGGCAAGCGCAGGGGGTTCGGCCGGCGTCGACGGGAGCCAGCGCTGGATTGCCTTGCTGACGCCGCCGATGGTCACCGGCTTGGTGATGTAGTCATCCATGCCGGCCTGCAAACACATCTCACGGTCGCCGGCCAGTGCATTGGCTGTCAGGGCAATGATCAGCTGGCGAGGCAGGTGACGTTCCTTTTCTGTTTCACGGATCCTGCGTGTCGCGGTCAGGCCGTCCATGATCGGCATCTGGACATCCATCAATACCAGGTCAAATGGCTCGTTTTCGAGGGCGGAAAGGGCAGCCAGGCCATTGTGTGCATGGTGTACGGTGCAGCCCAGCGCGCTCAGGATCTGTTCGAGAATCAGTCGGTTTGTGTCGTTGTCTTCGACCATCAGGACGTGGGCGTTGAAATGCAGCCGGCCGGCGTCTTCAGGCATCTTTTCCTCCAGGGTGACAAGGCCCCAGAGTTTGGCAAGTTCGGTCCACAGGGTCAGGTCGCCAAACGGCGTGTGCAATTGGCCCTTGATCCATTCGGGGAGTAGCGGTGCCTCGTTACTCGCCGTTTGCTGGTTATGGATGAACAGGAACGGGATTGGCGGTGCCGTGCGTGCCTGATCGAGCATCATGCGGAAGCACGGGCTGTCCTCGACGAGGATGGCATCGGGACTGATTGTGCGCAGCATCTCCTGCGCTTCGCCGCAACCCGGCGCCGGGATCGTCTCGATGCCAGCCCAGCGCAACATGGCCTGCCAGTGACTGCTGCGTGCTTCGTTGGTGGAAACGACCAGAACCTTGCGGCCGCGCAACTGCGGCATCCAGTCAGGCAAATTGCGGCCAAGGTGATGGGCGCTTTCGAGCGGCAGCTGGATGCTGAACGTCGAGCCGCTTCCCGGCGTGCTTTTCGCGGTAATTTCACCGCCCATCAGGCTAACCAGATCGTGCACGATGGCCAGGCCAAGGCCGCTGCCACCGAAACGCCGGCTCATGCTGTTGTCGGCCTGGCGGAAGGGGGAGAAGATGTCGGCGAGTGCCTCGGGGCTGATGCCGATGCCGGTATCCCTGATTTCGATCAGCAGACGATTAAGGCCGTTCTTTTCTTGTTGCGAACGGCAGGAAATGCGCACACTGCCGGATTCGGTGAACTTCAGGGCATTGTTCACCAGATTGGTAATGACCTGACCCAACCGATACTTGTCGCCGACAATGAAGTCCGGCAGCGTGGGTTCGATGTCGAACCACAGTTCGAGGTGCTTTTTGCGGGCGCTTGGCGAGAAAACCGAAACCACCTGTTCGATGGTTTCGCGGATGCTGAAGGGCAGTTTTTCCAGTTGCAGCCCACCGGCTTCGATCCGCGAAAAATCGAGAATGTCGTTCAGGAGGTACAGCAAGGTGTCGGCCGAACTGCGCAGCGTGGTCAACTGGCTCTGCTGGTGGGCGTTCAGCGAGCCGGCAGCGAGCAGGTCGGCGACCCCGATGATGCCGTTCATCGGCGTGCGGATTTCATGACTCATGTTGGCGAGGAAGGCACTCTTGGCGCGGTTGGCCTCTTCGGCATTTTCCTTGGCCAGTCGAAGCTCCTGGGTGCGCAATTCGACGACGTCTTCCAGATGATCGCGGTGCTCGGTCAGCTCCTGATCGCGGTCGGCGATTTCGACCAGCATGGTATTGAAGGCATCGGCAAGCTGGCCGATTTCATCGTTTGAATATTTGCTCGCCCGCTCGGTGAAATCCTTGGATTCGGCTACGCGGTTCGCCGTACTGGTCAGCTCGGCAAGTGCTGCCAGCAGGGACTTCTGCATGCGCTGGGCAATGACCAGGGCGAGTGCGAAGGCAATCAGCGAGGCAGCGCTGAAGGTCAGGAAATCACTGAGCGCATCGCGCCAGACTTTCTCCAGGCTGGCGGTCAAGGTGACCGAACCGACGACATCATTCCTGATCCGGATCGGGACAATGGTCGTGATATGAGCCCAGTCGGCAATGCTGCTGGCTTCGTGGACAACCGACGGGCCGAGGTGTCTGGAATCAGGTTGCGGCGTGTTCGGGTGCTGGTAGCGATAGTTGAAGCCGTTATCGGTGCCATACATTCGGGCCAGGACAAGGTCAGGGTGCTGTGCAAGGGAGCTGAAAAGGCGTTCGGCGCCACCGATGTCCTGGAATTCGACCACGGCCGTCGCGTTGAAGGCGATCACCTCCGCCATCGAGCGCAGTTCGGTCAATTTGGCATCACGGCGATGGTCGATCTGCCTGACGGCAAAGAACAGCGAGGTCAGCAACAGGCTGAGGCCAAGCGAGACGGCCAGGATCAACGCCAGTCGCCGGCGGATGGGCAGGTCGTTGATATTCATCGCGCGCCCCCGGTCACCTGGCGGGCAAGGCGCAACATTTGCGAACTGGCTTTGAGATTGGCCCGGTTGAGGGCGTCGGCATTGACGTCGAATTGCAGACGCCCGTCGGTGCGGATCAAGGCAATTGCCCCTCCGTCACGGGCGAAAGTTTCCGAATCGCTGACCGTCAGGATGGCCTGTTTGTCTACCCAGCGCAGGACGGCGCCAGCCCGCGCTTCCTCGGTCTCGGGAATGAATAGTTCCTGGCAGTCGGCAAGCTGTTCCGGGCTATTGACCTTGCGGATGCGCAACTCGCGGCCACCAATCTGCCGGCCTTCATAGTTCGCCAGATAGGGGCCCAGGCTGTCGCGGCCGAACAGACAGATCGTTACGGTAGTGCGGGTTCCCGGCCATTCGATGTATTTCAGGAAATTGACCAGATAGGCAGCCTTGAGCTGACCTTCCGAGGCGACTTCACCGAAAGAGGTTGGAACGGCCAGCAGCAAACCCAGCGAACAAGTCACCAGGGCTGCAAGACGGCGGAGCTTGCCGAAGGTCATGGCTGACTCAGAACCTCCAGCGGGTGGTGAACATGACTGATGGCTTGATTTCGTTGGCGATCGTCGGGATGTAGTCGGAGAGGTATTCCATACGCCGGGCGCCAATCAGGTTGCGGCCGATCAAAGCGACTTCGAGATCCTTGTTGATTCGGTAGCCATAGCGCAGATCGAGCGTGACATAGCCGGGGATGCGAACGTAATTTGGCTCGGTCGACGCGGTCGGCGTTGCATCGGTGATATTGACCCGCTCGTAGCTGGACATGGCGCGTAGCCAGAGGTCGAGTTGCTGGCTGGTGGTGAGATTCCATTGCGAACGCAGGGATGCCGTCTCGCGGGGCTTGGCGCGTTCGGTCATCTGGGCATCGGCGTTTGAAATCTGGTCCTTGCCCTCGTCCATGTTGAGCTTGCTCCAGCTGTAGGACAACTGCAGGCGCCAGTTCGGGGTCACCAGCCACTCCGCAGACAGCTCAAGCCCTGTGCTCCAGCCGGCGAGCCCATTGACAGCCTGCATTTCCTGCAGCAGAACCATCTGGCCGGAGAGAATGCCCGGGCAGCGAGCAGGATCGACCTGCATGCCGGGAATGGGAATGAAGAGAAAGGCATTGTTGCAACCAATTAACGCCGACTGGCTGCCGCTACGCAGATTGGTGTAGCGATAGCGATAGGCTGTCATGTCGGCGCTGACGGTGTTGGAAAATTGCTTGCGATAACCGAGTTCGAGGCCTTCGGCTTTTTCCGCATTCAGGCCTTGACCACTGGGGCGCGCGTATTGGACGATCGGCAGGTTGCCGAACGGTGTTTGCTGAACGGTTAATCCAGCCAATACTGAGACGTCTTGTTCCGCTCGCGCCGCGGTGCGTGGTGCTCGTGCATATTTCAGCCAGGCGCTATCCGTCCGCGACGGTGTCCACAGCAGGGTGGCATGGGGTGAATAGCTGCTGTCGTTACGGGTGGCTTTATCCCAGCGCAGGCCGAGGCCCAGCTTGAGATGTTCGGGAATCAGCGTCCAATCGTCCTGTACGAAAATGCCGCTGGTGCGATGGATGAAGCTGGGATTCTGGATCTGGAGGTAGCTCCCGGAGGCGGTAACCTCGTCCGAAGAATTCCTCAGGCCTACTCCCCATTGGACGTCATGTGATCCAAAAGCGTAGCGCCCAAGATAGTCGAGGTCGAAGGTGGTGCGCGATTCGTCGATAAAGTCGGTGATTTCGATGCCCGATTTGCTGCCGGATAGCTGCAACGAAGATTCGATGCCGGCATTGCTCAGCCAGCGGTAGCGACCGATCAGGCTTTCGCTGTGCAGGCGTTGCATAAAACTCAATGGGCTTAGAGCGATGCTCCCGCCAATATTTTCAGGCTTGATCCGCCATAGGTCGCCCAGTGTCGAACGGGAGGCGTTGGCCCAGATGGCCAGGTCACTGCCGGCCCCGAGGTCACGGTCGAAACGGAAATCGACGACGCCATTCTTGAGGCGATCCTCAGCATCCTGGCGGCTGTCGAGTTGCGTCGAAGGCTCGGCATAGCGGCCCTGGACGGAAAGTTTGAAGCTCGTTTTCTCATCAAGGGACTGGCCTATCCGGGCATAGACATTGCCATAGCCCTGAGTTCCCACAGTCAGATTGGCGGCTCCCCCGGTCTGGGTTCGGCTGTGCTTGCTGATGATGTTGATCACGCCATTGACCGCATTGGCGCCCCACATTACCGCGCCGGCACCACGAATGATCTCGATGCGTTCGATGTCGTCGAGCGGGATCGGGTCTAGTTCCCACATGACCCCGGAGAACATCGGGTGGTAGATGCTGCGGCCATCGACCAGCACTTGCAGCTTGTTGGCGAAGCGGCCATTGAAACCGCGGGCGGTCACGGCGTAGCGACCGTTGTCGATCTGGGCGACTTCGATGCCCGGTGCCATGCGCAACACGTCGGGCAGGGCCTGGGCGCCGGATCGGCGAATGTCTTCGGCGGTAATGACGAAAGCGGCGGCTGCGACATCGCTGAGGCTCTGGCTCTTGCGGGAGACGGAGGTGACTTCGGTCTTGACCAGGTCTTCCAGACTCAGTTCGTCCAAGCTGTCGCCCGCCGCATGGCTGCACGGATTGAAGGCCGCCAGAATGGCGATGCACAATGTCGCTCGCTTCATGTTTCTTCCCTGTTCGCCGAATGACAATTGAATATTATATTTTTGATGAATTCATCGGTCAGCGAGAATTTTCCCGTAGTGCTTTTCCAAATGCAAGTGTAGTTATTACTTTAGTGTTAAATATGTCACTAATTCAATTTCTTTGACGTTTTTTTCTCGGGGGTCTGGAGGCAGATGGCCTGCACTCATGTTTTGGGCTCTGCTTCCCGGTGTGACATTCCTTAGCCTGCGGGTAATGTGTATAACCGGAAAAGATATAACCGCATCAGGACATGCCAAAAGCCAACGAAGTGTGGCCGGCCAAGGAAGCAGGGGGCGGTTAGGCGAGCAGGGCAACAGCCTTGATCTGGGCACGCAGGGCCAGGCCGGGACGGATATCCAGTTTTTCGGCCGAACGGCGGGTAATGCGGGCGAGCAGCGGTTCGCCGGCAACATCAAGTTTGACCAGCACATGCCCCGGCGTATCGGTCGGTGCCAGATCGACAACGACGGCGTTGACGCAATTTAGGATGCTGCTTTGCATTTGCGGAACCAGCGCCAGACTGACGTCACGGGCGTGGATGCGGCAGCGCAGGAAGGTGCCGACCGGTTCGTGGCGGCGCGAGACGTAGATGGCTCCGCCGGGGAATTCAAGGCGCGTCAGTTCGTCGGCCTCATGTTCGGCGACAGAGGCTTCGATGACCACGCCGGCATCGTCGGCGAAGGCGGCCGGCAGGTCGATGCGGCTGAGCACCTGATTGAGCGCGCCGCTGGCAACCGCACGACCTTCGTCAAGCAGGACCAGATGGTCGGCCAGGCGGGCGACCTCATCGGGTGCATGGCTGACATAAATGATCGGGATAGCCAGCTCGCGGTGCAGGCGTTCCAGATAGGGCAGGATTTCCAGCTTGCGCTTGAGGTCGAGCGCGGCCAGTGGCTCATCCATCAGCAGGATTTTCGGCGCGGCGAGCAGGGCGCGGGCAATGGCGATCCGCTGGCGTTCGCCGCCGGAAAGCTGCTTGGGTGATCGATCGAGCAGGTGGGCGATGCCGAGCAAGTCGCCAATTTCCTGCAGCGAAAAATTGGCGCCGTTCGGTGTGGCCCGTTTATGCCCGAACTCCATGTTGCCGCGTACCGAAAGGTGCGGGAACAGGCTGGCTTCCTGGAAAACGACGCCCAGGGCGCGCTGGTGCGGGGGGACGAATAGACCGCGCGATTCATCCTGCCAGACTTCGTTGCCAAGGGCGAAATATCCTGCCGGTGCCCGCTCGAGCCCGGCCATGGCGCGCAGGCAGGTCGTCTTGCCCGAGCCGGAGTGGCCGAACAGGGCGGTGATGCCGCTGCCCGGCAGGCACAGGTCGACATCAAGATTGAAGCTGCCGCGATCAACACGGAATCTGGCTGATATCTGAATGCTCATGCCGTCTTTCGCCTGGCCGGGTTGAAGGTATAGAGCGCCATCAGGACGATGAAGCTGAACAGCACCATGCCGCCGGCCAGCCAGTGCGCCTGCGTGTATTCGAGCGCTTCGACGTGGTCGTAGATCTGGACCGATACCACACGGGTCTTTTCTGGAATGTTGCCGCCGATCATCAGCACAATGCCGAATTCACCCACCGTGTGGGCAAAGCCGAGGATCGCCCCGGAGACAAACCCCGGCTTGGCCAGCGGCACGGCGACCGACCAGAAGGTATCCCATGGGCTGGCGCGCAGTGTGGCGGCAACTTCCAGCGGCCTGTCGCCGATCGCTTCAAAGGCGTTCTGGATCGGCTGCACGACAAAGGGGAGTGAGTAGAAAACCGAGGCAATGACCAGGCCGGGGAAGGTGAAAGGCAGCAGGCCAAGGCCGAGCGATTGGGTCAGTTGTCCGATCGGCCCGTTCGGGCCCATGGTGATCAGTAGGTAGAAGCCAAGTACGGTCGGTGGCAGGACCAGCGGCAGTGCGACGATGGCGCCAACCATGCCTTTGAAGGCCGAGCGCGTTCTGGCCAGCCACCAGGCGATGGGTGTGCCGATCATGAGCAGTAGCACGGTGACCACTGTAGCAAGCTTGAGGGTCAACCAGATGGCGGCGAGGTCAGCGGAGTACGCGGCGGTTTCCATGGTTATTGGCGAGCGGACAGTGGGTGCAGTTTACACAGGGTGGAGGTGATGGCGAAGTGCGGGTCAGGCAATCCGTCTGGGCGCCGAGATCTGGTGATGGTGATATTCATTGCCTGACCTTAACGGGGTGCTTGCTCTGAAAAACTGTAGAAGCCGTGGCCAGAAGCTCCATCGTCACCGTTCTGTACGATCCGGTAGATCAGCCAGCGGCCATCGCGCAGCCGCCAGCCGCGAACCGTTTCGCTGTAGGCGACAATCTCGTAGAAATCCTCGTCGTCGTCCGAACGGCTTTCGGTCAGCGTGAAACGGTGGGCGTAAAAGCATAGTTCGCCTTCTTCGTCGTGCCCCAGCGTGCGGCAGGCTGGCATTTCATATTCACGAAACTCAGTGAAATCCAGTGCTTCGACAACACTGGGGCGCCAGCCTTCAGGCAGGTCTTGTTGCCAGTTGACGGGTGCGCCGACCTGTCTTTTCCGCAGCCCGGCAGAGGCGTGGCTCGGAACCGGCATATCAGCGCAGGTCATAGCCGAACGCCTTGATCACACTGCGCGCCTTGTCGCCTTTCAGGTAGGCAAGCAGTGCTGCGGCCGCCGGCTTGTCCTTGCCGCGGACGAGCAGCACCGCATCCTGCTGGATAGGCTGGTACAGGTTGGCCGGCACCATCCAGGCGGAACCGCTGCCGATCTTGCCGTCCTTGATGACTTGCGACAGGGCGACGAAGCCGAGTTCGGCATTGCCACTGAGGATGAACTGCTGGGTCTGGGAAATGTTTTCGCCCTGCACGAAGCGCGCTTGCAGGCTGGGCAGCAAGCCGAGTTTGGTCATCGCTTCGACCGCCGCCGTGCCATACGAAGCGGTCTTCGGATTGGCCAGCGCCAGATGCTTGAAATTGCCGGTTTTCAGCACCTCGCCCTTGGCATCGACCAGATCCGGGTTGGCCGACCACAGCACCAGTTTGCCGATAGCGTAGGTGAAGCGGCTGCCGGCAACACCCTGGCCGCTGACTTCAAGTTTGGCCGGCGTTTCGTCGTCGGCCGAGAGCATCACGTCAAATGGCGCGCCATTGACGATCTGGGCATAGAACTTGCCGGTCGCACCGAAGGAGAGCGCGGCCTTGTGACCGGTCTCTTTCTCGAACTGGGCGGCGATCTGTTGCATGGGCGCGGTGAAATTGGCTGCCACGGCGACCTGAACTTCGTCGGCCTGGGCGGTTGCAATACAGGCTGCGGTCAGCGCGAAAAACAGGCGAGTTTTCATGGTGAAGCTCCTTTCAGGCGTAGAGGCAAAGAATGACGGCAGAAGCCTTGAACACGGCGCAGGCCTGTTCGCCGACAGCGAGGCCCAGTTTTTCCATGCTGTCGTGAGTGACGACAGCGCAGACGCTGCGCCCCCCGGGCAGGGCGAGGGTGATTTCCGAATTGACCGGGCCGTCATGGATGCGGGTGATTTCGCCCCACAGATGGTTGCGGGCCGTGGTGCGCAGATTACGGTCGGTCAGGAGCAGGACAGACGAAGACTTGACCAGCGCACTGATCTCCATGCCGATGGCCAGTTCCAGTGTTTCGGCCGATTCGCGGGTAATCACGGCGACCAGTTCGTTCTCGGCATCGAGCTTCAGGCGCACTTCAAAATCGACATGGCCTTCGCGCAAGCCAACAATCTGCCCGGCAAACTGGTTGCGGGCGCTGGTCTTCATCGACATCCGCCGGAGCAACTGGCGGAACTGCTGGAAGTCGCTTGCCTGACCATCGTTCAGGCTTGCCGACAGGCGGTCAAGCGCAGCCTGATATTCGGCCTCCAGTGCCCGGTATAGGGCGACGGTCTTCCTGCCATGCTCGGTCAGCAGCGTGCCGCCTCCGTTCTTGCCGCCGGTCGAGCGAACAACCAGCGGCTGGTCGGCCAGGTTGTTCATGATGTCTATGGCATCCCACGCCGCCTTGTAGGAGAGCGGCACGGCCTTGGCGGCCTGAGAGATCGAGCCATGCTTCTCGATGGCTTCGAGCAGGCGGATGCGCGTGTCGCCGAGAAAACTGCCGAACTCGGTATCGACTTCCAGTTTGCTGCGCAGACGATGTGCGATTTGTTCCATTTTGTCGCCTTTGCTACGTTATGTTGTTACGTATATAACGATAGCGTAACTACCCGTGTTTTCATCGAAAATTTGCGGTTTTCAGTGCTGCGCTATGGTTGAATAGGCGCAACGGTGTTCGCTAGATTGTCGATGTGCCTGAGTTTTTCGCTATACCGTTTCATATATAGCGAAAACCGGGCCAGTCCAACAACGGTTCAAGGAGAACGAAATGAAGATCAGCGCCCGCAATGTATTCGAAGGCACCATCAGTGCCCTGGTCGATGGCAAGGTCAATGCCGAAGTCGAGATCACCATGCCCGGCGGCGACCGCATTGTCGCCATCGTGACCGAGGGCAGCGTCGCTTCGCTCGGCCTGGCGGTTGGCAAGCCGGCCATTGCCTACGTCAAGGCGCCGTGGGTGATGGTGCTGGCCGGCGAAGGTGGTGTGAAGTTCAGCGCGCGCAATCAGCTGGCCGGTACGGTCGACAGCGTGCAGAAAGGTGCCGTCAACAGCGATGTCAGCATCAAGCTGGGCGGTGGCACACTGGTTCACGCTGTGGTTACCAACGATGCGGTCCTTGAGCTTGGCCTGAAGCCAGGGGTTTCGGCTTGTGCCCTGATCAAGGCCAGCCACGTCGTACTCGGGATTCCGGCCTGAAGCTTCCACTTGTGACAGATGGGGCCGGCAGTCTGTCGGAGTCGTCTGATCAGGAAGAGGGGGTTTCCCGCTGGAAAAGCGAGGCAAGGCAGAGAATTGATCTTGGCGTGAAGCGCACTGTGAATTTGATCACGCTGACATTTTTTCTATTTGGGCACAATGGAGTCACCGAATCAGGAGAACCCGAAAAAATGTCAGTTTCAACTTCCAAGTCGTCCCACTCGCAAGCTGGCGGATCCGCCAACGGCAAGGGATATGGCCAGGCAGGTGAAGGCGACCTCGGCGTATTCAACCTGCGTGACACCTTGAGTGCAATTTCAGTTCGGGAAGCGAATTTCGCTGAGTTTCTTGCCGCGCTCAAGCAGAGCGGGCTACAGCCGGTCAAATAAGCAGACTCGGCGCCGCGTTGCGGCAAAAAAGCGTGGTGCCCATGGGCAGGATCGAACTGCCGACCTCTCCCTTACCAAGGGAGTGCTCTACCACTGAGCCACATGGGCAACCTGGTGCTCCTGACGAGTCAAAGTAAACGCTATACAGATCACGGTTACGCTGCTTTTTCCGGTTCGAACTACTTGCTACCGTCAAAATACTGTCAGATACATTGCGCTCGGGTTTCTGAACTAGAGACCAATGCTGCGAGTGGTTGTCACAGCGCGAGGCGGGGCGCATTTTAACAGTGAAATTCGTCTTGGCAAGATAAAGCCGAACATTTAGCTCGCGGTGACAGATTACCTGCCTTGATTTGCAGTGCTGGTTCGCTCTTGGTCAAGTTGCGGTTTCAATTTGGCCGATTCATTTTGCCCTGCTATGTGCGCTGGCGAACAGACGCTGGGCCGGGCGAGAGTAGCCTTGGTGCCAACTGCCGAAATGGCAGGTGAGGCATCGAGGACGTATGAACAAGAAGATGGTTGTGGTTGTACTGGCCTCGTTGCCAGGCTTTGTCATGTCAGCGGAGCCACTGGTGGGATGTGCAGGTGAAGCGGATGACCGCCTGCGACTGGCCTGCTACGACAATGCCTACAAGCGATTGAAAGCCGGAAGCGAGGTGGTCAGCGATGCTCAGGTCGATGCCCAGGTGGCCACCAGCGACAGCCGGCGCGAATCGTCGGTGATGTCGAAAACCTGGGAGCTGGGGCCAACCGACAAGCGCAATACCTTTGTCGTTCGAACCTATCTGCCCAACTTCCTTCTGCCTTTTCGCTACACCACGAACATTAACCGGGCGCCGCATAGTCCGACGCAGCAGGCAGGTGCAGCCAATAACGACTACCGCAGCATCGAGGCCAAATTACAAATTTCCTTACGGGCCAAGGTTGTCGAAGACCTTTTCTTGCCGGGCGCCGACCTGTGGGCTGCCTACACCCAGCGCTCGCTTTGGCAAGTGTGGGACTCAGCCGATTCCGCGCCCTTCCGCAGCACCGACTATCAGCCGGAACTGATCTATGTCGTGCCGGTTCCCGAGACGTTCGGGAAGCTGCCCCTGGGCTGGAACCTGCGCATGCTTCAGCTGGGCTTTGCCCATCAGTCGAACGGGCAAACCGATCCGCTTTCCCGCAGCTGGAACCGGATCACCCTGGGCGCCGGTTTCGAACATGGAGACTTCAGCCTTCAGATACGCGGCAATCAACGAATCCGGGTGCAGGGCAAGGATGACAACCCGGATCTTGCGGACTACATCGGGCGCGGTGAGGTCAACATGGCCTGGACGCCAGGCACTTCTACGCTCGCCCTGACCTTGCGCACCAATCTCAAGTCGGCCAGCCGAGGCTCGGTTCAGCTTGACTGGACCTACCCGGTATTTTCCGATCAACCGGCCGGGCTGCGCTGGTATGCGCAATTGTTCCACGGCTATGGCGAGACCCTGCTTGATTACAACCAGCGGCAGACCAGCCTGGGGCTGGGCCTGACGCTGTTTCAGTTCTGAAAGGACTTGAAATGCGCGCCGGATCGCCGAGCAGGCATCCTGAAATGCACCGGACGACAAGGATCGGCTGGCTTCGGGCGGCAGTGCTTGGCGCCAACGATGGCATTGTGTCCACGGCCAGTCTGCTCCTTGGTGTCGCGGCGGCCGGCGCGGATGCCAAAGCGATCCTGATTGCCGGCGTCGCCGGATTGGCGGCCGGTGCTTCCTCGATGGCTGCTGGTGAATATGTCTCGGTCAGCTCCCAGTCCGATACCGAACGCGCCGATCTGGCGCGTGAAGAAGAGGAGCTGGCGAGCGATCCTGCGCATGAACATGCGGAGATGGCGGCCATTTACGTCAAGCGCGGCCTCGATCCGGCACTTGCTGCCGTGGTGGCCACGCAATTGACGGCGCACGATGCGCTGGGTGCTCATGCCCGTGACGAGCTGGGTATTACCGATACCTCGGCAGCCCGACCGCTGCAGGCGGCGCTGACGTCGGCGGCGACGTTTTCGGTGGGGGCTGCCTTGCCACTGCTGGTGGTGCTGCTGGCGCCGATGACCTGGCTCGCTTGGGCGGTAGCGGCCAGTGCCTTGCTGTTTCTTGCCGTTCTCGGTGCCTTGTCCGCCGCCGTTGGTGGTGCGCCCGTGCTGATGGCAACCCTCCGGGTGACCCTGTGGGGGGCGCTGGCAATGGCCACTACCGCCGGCATTGGTGCCTTGTTCGGAGTCAGCGCTTAAAACTGCCGGCACTGCGGGTAAAGCATTTTCTCTTATGTGCGCCAACGGACAGATTGCTTGCCAGCAAGTTCATAAGCTGGGTTCATCCGAGCCAATTGCAGCCTCTGCTGCAGGGAATCGCCGCCGCAGAAACGTGGTGCGATTCCGGTGAAGAAAGCGGCAGCACCTGCCGCGGCAAAACGAATCAACCCATCGAGGAAAAACATGAACAAGCTCAACATCAACGTATTGGCACTCAGTGTCGCTCTGGCTTTCAGCACCGGCGTCATGGCCGAAGGCATGTCAAAAACCGATTACAAGGCAGCCAAGGACAAGATTTCTGCCGAGTACAAGACCGCCAAGGGCACCTGCGCTTCGCTGTCAGGAAACGCCAAGGATGTCTGCGCGGTTGAAGCCAAGGGCAAGGAAAAGGTTGCCGAAGCTGAACTGAAGGCCGCCTATGAGCCGACCCAGAAACATGGCTATGAAGCTCGCGTCGCCAAGGCCGAAGCTACATACGAAGTCGCAATTGAAAAATGTGATGACATGGCCGGCAATGCCAAGGATGTCTGCGTCAAGGAAGCCAAGGCAGCAGAAACCACGGCCAAGGCTGATGCCAAGGCCCAGATGAAGACCTCTGAAGCCAACAGCAAGGCCGCCGAAAAGACTGCAGATGCGCGTGGCGATGCCAGCAAGAAGGGGCTTGATGCCCGCAAGGATGCAGCTGAAGACAAGAGCGATGCCAACTACTCAGTTGCCAAGGAAAAGTGCGACACCTACTCGGGTACCGCCAAGGATTCCTGCCTGAGTCAGGCTAAGGCCCGTTTCAACAAGTAATTACTGACGCCAATTCAGGCGTCAGACACGCTGTTTCATAAGGAGTTGATCCCATGAAAACGATGCAGAGAATCTCGTTCAATGCTGTTGTCGTGGTCGCCCTGCTTGGTCTGGGCGCCTGTTCCGGCATGTCGTCGCAAGGGCAGAGCACCGCCATCGGTGCCGGTGCCGGCGCTATCGGCGGTGCCGTCCTGACCGGCGGCAGTGCTGCAGGAACGGTGGGTGGCGCTGTCGTTGGCGGCGTCATCGGTCACGAAGTTGCCAAGTAAGAGCTGCTGACCAAACGCGATGTGCCCGGCCGGCATGGTTGGGCCATCCGTTAATTTCAGGCTTAAGGAGAAGCAAATGATCAAATCAGGAAAAACACTCAGCGCCGCCGTGATGATGGCTGCCCTGTTCGTCGCATTGAGCGGCTGCCAGAAAAAGGAAGGGCCGGTCGAACAGGCAGGGAAGCAAGTCGATCAGGCCACTGAAAAGGTCGGTCAGCAGATCGAAAAAGCCGGCAACAAGATCCAGGATACCGCTCAGGGCGACAAGAAATAGGCTAGGCAACGGACAAAGGAGCTTCACCGTGAACATTCACTTGTTTCTGTTTGCATTATTGCTTGGTAGTACGGCGGTACCCGCGCGCGCCGCCGATGTGGGTGTTTCGGTCAGTGTTGGTCAGCCCGGCTTTTATGGTCGCCTCGATATCGGGGATTATCCGCAGCCCCAACTGCTCTATCAGCAGCCAAGAATGATCCGGCGCGGGCCGGAGGGCCGTCCGCCGGTCTATATGCATGTGCCGCCCGGACACGCCAGAAACTGGCGCCGCCATTGCGCTGCCTATAACGCCTGTGACGAACGGGTCTATTTCGTTCGCGATGGCTGGTACAACAACGAGTACGTTCCGCGTTACCGGGAGCGCAACCATTTCCGTCAGGATCAGCGTCATGACGGACGGCGCGATGATCGTCGCGGATACGACAGGGATGACCACCAACGGGGTGGTAACGACCGTAGTCAACATCGGTGAGGACAGCCATGAACAATCTCGCACCAGTATCTCGTTGCAAGGCAAAAACGGGCTTCGGCCGACTTGGCTGTATGGCCATGGTCCTTGCCCTGCAATGCTTGCCAGCGCAGGCCCTTGAAGTCGACGATGCGGCGAAAAGCAATGTCGCCAGCAGTCCTCAGGCCGAAATTTTGTGGATCAGTGGTGGCGTCGGCGACGAAGCCATGACGGAAATGCACAAGGTGGCGTCGGCTTATAACGTTCACGTGATGATGACCGGAGTCCTTGGCAATTACCTGGCCGGGGTTCCCTTTACCGTCAGCCGCCGTAATGGACAAATCAAGGTTTCCGGCGCGACAGAGGGGCCTCTGCTTTACCTGAAACTGCCGGCCGGTCGCTATCAGATAGCCGTTCAAATCGACGGACGGTGGCAAACCCGGCACATTCAGGTGGCAGCTTCCGGGCCTGCGACAAAAGTGCGTTTTGTCGCCAAAGGCGAATAAGGATTCCTGCACTTCAGCCTGCCTGTCGGCGAATTTGTCATTGGCCGAAAAAGGGCGAAAGCGCCCTTCCATCGCATGATCAGCTTTGATCGCCATCTCTGGCTGCGCTTTCGCAAAATCGCGGCACCATACTGGTTTGGCGAGGAGAAGTGGCAAGCCAGGCGACTGCTGTTCCTGCTGGTTCTGCTGCTGCTCGGGCAGACCGCCTTTGCTGTGCTGTTCAACGAGCAGACCGGCGAATTCACCTCGGCACTGGCGGCGAAGGATATCGACCGGTTCTGGTTTTCCATCCAGATAAGCCTTGGCATTCTGGTCGTCGGTGTGCCGGTATTCGGTTTTTATTACTACGTTCGGGACCGGCTCGCGCTGCATTGGCGGCGCTGGCTGACGCGGGATTTCCTCGGCGACTATTTCAGCCATCGAGCCTACTACGAACTGAACGCCAGTGCCGACATCGACAATCCGGATCAGCGGATTGCCGAGGACATCAATACCTTCACGCAGCGCTCCCTGCAGTTTCTGATGATTCTGTTCGGGGCGCTGCTTCAGTTAGTGGCCTTTTCTGGCGTGCTCTGGTCCATTTCGAAAGAGCTGGTTATTTTCCTGATCATCTACGCCATCGCGGGCACGGCGGTGACGCTACTGGTCTTCGGCAAGATACTGATCGGGCTGAACTTCTATCAGCTCAAACGCGAAGCCAACTTCCGCTTCAGCCTGGTGCGCATTCGCGAGAATGCCGAAGCCATTGCCTTCTATCGCGGCGAGGCGCGCGAATCCTCATTGGTCGCTGGCTACTTCAACGAAATCTTCCAGAATCTCAGCAAGCTGATCCGGATGCAGCTGAATCTGAACCTGTTCCAGTTTGCCTACAGCTTCCTGACGGTCGTTCTGCCCAGCGCCATCATTGCCGAGCGGGTAATCTCCGGTGAGCTTGAAGTCGGCCGGGCAGTTCAGGCGGCGGGGGCCTTCGCCGCCATCCTCAGCGCGCTGGCGGTGATCGTCGACAACTTCGATAACCTGAGCAAGTTTGCCGCCGGGATCCGGCGTCTTGATACCTTCCGGAAGTTTCTTGTCGAAAGCGGCGGAATATCGACGGCCGATGCCCGCGTGATCCAGTTCATGCCCGGTCCTGATCTTGCGATTGAAAAACTGACGTTACGTACGCCGAATCGAGAGCGAACCCTGCTCAAGAACCTGTCGCTGAGCATTCCTCCGGGGCAAGGCTTGCTGATTGTCGGCCCCAGTGGTTGCGGCAAGAGTTCCTTGTTGCGGGCCATTGCCGGATTGTGGCACTCGGGTAGCGGTCGCATCATCGGGCCGGACAGCCGGGAAATGCTCTTCCTGCCGCAGCGGCCTTACATGGTTCAAGGGAGCTTGCGCAACCAGCTGCTTTACCCGAATGTCGAGAAGGGTTTGACCGATGAGGAGCTGCTGAATGTCCTGAAGCAGGTCAATCTGCCGGACATTGCCTCTAATTTCGATGGCCTGGATGCCGAACTGGACTGGGGCAAGGTGCTGTCAGTCGGCGAACAGCAACGTGTCGCGTTCGCCCGCGTCCTGTTGATCGAGCCGCGCTATGCCATCCTCGATGAGGCGACCAGCGCCCTTGATATTGCCAACGAGGAAAGCCTGTATCGGGTGTTGGCTGCAACGAACACGACCCTGGTCAGCGTCGGGCATCGGCCCTCAATCCTGAAATACCACCCGCAGGTGCTGGAGCTGAGCGGCGATGGCGGCTGGAAACTCTATGCCGCAGCCGATTACCGTTTCGAGTGAATTTTCTGGCTTCTTTGTGTGCCAGCGAACGGAGCAGGCAAGGGCATCGGCGTACTTTGATCCGGTAACTCCCGGTGCTTGCATGGCTGCCAAGCGTATGGGCTCACATTCAACAGCCAGGAGGAATTTCCATGAAATATTCAATTATCGTTGCCGCAGTATTTGCTGCCTTTGCGTTAAGCGCCTGTGATAAAAAACCCACCGTCGTGACTCCGGCCGTGGTCACTGTGCCCACTCCTGTTCCTGGTCCGGCCGGCCCAACTGGAGCAACCGGTTCGAGTGGCATGACCGGTCAGACGGGGGCGACCGGATCAACGGGTGATACCGGCGCTACAGGTTCCAGTGGTGGAACCGGTGCCAAAGGGGCGACCGGCGAGCCAGGAAAAACGAGCAGCGAAACGGTTATTGTCGTTCCGCCGCCCACCCAGGCGCGTTAAGTCACCGCTGGTCAAGTCCGGGACAGGCAGCGATGAAGCAAACAAGTAATTGCTGTCCAGCCCGGCAGTCGGCGCCATGTTGAAGCGGGGATTTGTTCCTTTGAGCTTCAGGCTGGCGCTGACCTCCGCGCTTTTGCTGTGTATTACCGCTGGTTGCGCGGCGCTGCCGGATACCGAGGCCATCATCGCCCGGCATTCCGCGCAGGCCGCCCGTTTCGAAAATGCACGCGGGGCGATCTCGACCCAGCAAAGCGCCGCCATCGTTGCCAGCCTGAAAAGCAAGTCCGGCGATATCGATATTCTCGACAAACAGATCGCGCTGGAACAAGCCATCGTCGGCAGTCCGCTGATTGTCGGCAACAAGGTCGTTTTGCTGCAAGACGGCGCAGCGACTTACGCTGCCATGTTTGCCGCCATTGGCAGCGCCCGTGACCACATCAATCTGGAGTCCTACATCATCGAAGACGATGAAATCGGGCGCCAGTTTGCAGACTTGTTGCTGCTCCAGCAGCAGCGAGGCGTGCAGGTCAATGTGATCTATGACAGCTTCGGTGGCATGAATACCCCGGCCGCGTATTTCGATCGTCTGCGGCAAGGTGGCATCAATGTCCTTGAGTTCAACCCGATCAACCCGCTCGCTGCCAAGGGGCAATGGCTGTTCAACAACCGGGATCACCGGAAGCTGCTGATCGTCGATGGGCGGATCGCCTTCGTTGGTGGCATCAATATCAGCAATGTTTACTCGTCGAGCCCGGGCTCACGGCAGGCCAAGAAGACGGCCGGAAGGCCGATTGACTGGCGCGATACCGATTTGCAGATCGAAGGGCCGGTTGTCGGTGAATTGCAGAAACTGTTCATCGAAACCTGGGCCAAGCAACACGGCAAGCCGCTCACCGATAGAAAATATTTTCCGGAACTCAAGGCGCAGGGCAATGACATCGTACGTGCCATCGGCAGTACGCCGGACGATCCCTACAGCCTGATTTACCTGACGCTGATCTCGGCCATCGGCAATGCCGAACGAGAGATTCACCTGACCAACGCCTATTTCGTTCCCGATCCCCAGTTGCTCAAGGTGCTCGGCGATGCAGCCGGGCGGGGGGTCGATGTCAATCTGATCCTGCCCAGCCAGTCCGACTCGAAAATTGTCTTTCATGCTGGCCGCTCGCACTATTCGGGTCTGTTGAAAGCAGGCGTCAAGATCCATGAGCGGGGCGGGGCGCTGCTTCACTCCAAGACTGCGCTGATCGACGGGGTCTGGTCATGTGTTGGCTCGACCAACCTCGACTGGCGCAGCTTCCTCGATAACGACGAGGTTAACGCTGTGGTCCTCGGTCGTGATTTTGCCCGGCAAATGTCGGCCATGATTGCCCGAGACCTGGCCGCCTCGGAGTCGATCAGGCTGGAAAGCTGGGAGCGTCGATCACTGCTGCTACGCCTTCAGGAGTGGGGCGCCAGTCTGCTGCAGCGACTGTTGTAACGCCGAATCAGTGCCCGGTTTGCCGCGGCACACCAGCCTGTCCGTGTCCTGGCGCACAGACCGAAACACAGTGCTGGATCACGATGACGATCGATAGCTTCATCGCAGGTTTCCTTGGGGTCTCTGATCAGGGAACGAATTGAAAGGAATGACCATGTTGCGCTACGCCATTGTATTTTTCATCATCGCCTTGATCGCGGCGCTCTTTGGCTTTACCGGTATCGCAGCCGGCGCCGTTGAAATCGCCAAGATTCTGTTCTTTATCTTCTTGTTGCTCTCCTTGTTCGCTCTGGTCATGGGTTTCACGCGGCGCAAGTGAGTCTCCGGGAAGCGATGGGCCAAAACCGATTGGCCGTACTTTGTGTCAATGTCGCCGGCGGAACGAACCCGGCCCGGCGTTTCGGCAACCCGGAAGCGCTCTATGTGACCGAGCGCTGCGCCAAACGCATTCGGCGAACCGTTGAAACGCATGGCGGCCGTCTGGTGGATTACCAGGGCAGCAAACTGATGGCTTTTTTTAACGATGGCGCTGAAGCCTTCAAATCCGCCATCGAGATACATCAACGTGTCGCTGCGTTGCCGCCCCATTCCGGCTTTCCCCTGGCCGTCGGTGTCGGTTTGTGTGCTGGACACCAGGTC
>Ga0316605_10000036_pt1 | contig 220188 bp, 213 predicted proteins | sample OWC_soil_day20_n_FD_207666 | JGI IMG/M metagenome (GOLD analysis project Ga0316605, IMG submission 207666) | Wetland soil microbial communities from Old Woman Creek delta, Ohio, United States - OWC_soil_day20_noCT | ecosystem: Environmental > Terrestrial > Soil > Wetlands | place: USA: Ohio... | reverse complement strand
GCCAGCGTTCAATCTGAGCCAGGATCAAACTCTTCAGTTCAATCCAACAAAACTCGCAATTCACTGACGGTAGATTTCTCTACCTATTTACTCAGTGCGTTTGCTTCAATCCTTCACCAGCTTGCGCTGGCTTCGCATCTCAAGCACCCACACTTATCGGTTGTCCAGTTTGTTAAAGAGCAGCCCTGCTTTTCCCCCGCCGCCGCGTCTGCCGCGTTCAGCGAAGAGGCGAGATTATGAAGAAGTCCGTCCAGCTCGTCAACCCCTTCTTTACCGCCTTCTCCTCCGCCGCTTCCCCGGAAAACCCCGGCCGCAGCGAAGAGGTGCGCATTATATAGACCCCAAAACGAAGGTCAACCCCATTGTGAGAAATTGATGGAATGCCCCAAAAAAAAGGCCGTGCCCATGGACCGCCGGTTTTCTCTGCTTTTATGCAAAGGCCGCTCGCCCGGAGGTTGCCCGGGATCCCGTCGCCCCGCCCCTTCAGTCCTGCAGGGCGCGCCAGTAGAGATACTTCATGGTGGCCGCCGAACCGGCCACGATGGCGACGAAGGTAAGGATGGAGCCCAAGGCCAGGGTCGAAAAGCCCGTAACCGCCTGACCGATAGTGCATCCCATGGACAAGACGCCCCCTATCCCCATCAGGATGCCGCCCACGACATGGTTCACCCCGTCCTCCCGGTTGGCGAACCACTCGAACCGGAATTGCCTCTTGAGCAGGGAGTACAGCAGCGACCCGACGATAACGCCTGCGAGAGCCATGATGCCGAAATTGATGAAGTGCAGCTTCCCCGGCTCCATCAAATAGCGTGCCGTATCGCCCATGGGGCTGATGAAGGTGAAGGACTGGACTTGCACCCGGCTCGGGACTTCAGTGGCGAACTCGGCGTATTCCTTCCAGGCCGCCCCCATGCTCCCCCCGGTGATGGCCCAGCCGCCGACGATGGCCAGCCCGATGACCAGACCTCCAAGCACATTGTCGAAGCTGCCGCGAAACTCATGACTGGAGAACACGAAGGCCAGCATGGCGAACGCAACAATTCCGCCGACAAGTAGATGCATATGCGGCCCGCCCTCCGCTCCGGCTATGCCGGCTATAACCGCGGACAACTCCTGGCTGCGGATGCCATGGCTTCCGAGTCCTACCGAAGTGGCTGAAATCCAGGGATCGAAGGCCCAGCCGTAGAGTTCGCCCCACAGCATCAGGTAAGCGGCGATGGATGCGACGACCAGGACTACCAGGGACTTCAGATTGCCGCCGCCGATCCGCACCAGGGTCTTGTTGCCACAGCCGCCGCCCAAGGTCATGCCGACGCCGAACAGGAGGCCACCGAGGAGATAGCGCAGCCAGGCAAAATTGGCGGTACGGTAGGGCGGGAAGACCTCGGTATCGACATTCACCATCCCGGTCGTTTCCAGCAGCAGCACACCGGACAAGGCGACCGCCATGGCCAGAAGCCAAGCGCGCAAGCGCCCGGTGTCCCCCATATTGACCCAGTCCGAGACTGCCCCCATGGTGCAGAAATTGGTCTTGTTGGCGACCGCCCCCATCGCCAGGGCGATCAGGAACACCAGCAGCAGCACCTGATTGTGAATCGTGAATTCCATTGTCTCCTCCTCGCCGGCCCGGCCGGCTGCATCCGCGCCGACATTCTATGGACGGCTCCCCGGTGGCGAAATATCACCTTCAGGTACTACCCGTTGGAGTGTAGGGGCCGCCAGGTACTGCCTCCGGCGCCCCCCTACTCCCAGGGGTTAGCCAATCCGGGCAGTTGCCCGGCCCCAGGCCGTCCACTAGGATCGACTGCAGCGTCGCCCACCCAAGCGCCGCGCGTAAAAATCGAAGGAGGATACATGGGCTATACGATCAACGGCGTCGAATGCGACGTGGATGAAGAAAACTTTCTGCTCGAAGCCGATTTCAGCGATGAGGCCGTGACTGTCATCGCTGCCGCCGAAGGCGTCGCCTTGACCGACGACCACTGGGTAGTCATCAATTACCTGCGTGAAAAGTACCGGGACGACGGCCACACGCCGAATTTCCGCAACATGACCAAAGAGCTGGAAGAGATCGCCCCCGACCAGGACTGGAAAAAGACGCTCTACGATCTGTTCCCGCAGCAACCGGCCCGCCAGGCCGCACGCATCGCCGGGTTGACCAAGCCCTACGGCAAGGGCGGGTACTGATAGGTGCCTCGGGCATGGACGGGCGCTACCGCACCTTGATCCCGGCGGCGGTCCTCGCCGGCCATCTCGACGACCCGCGCTGGGTCGTTGTCGATTGCCGCTTCGCCCTGGGGGACCCCAGCCTCGGAGAAAGGCATTTCAGCCAGAGTCGGATTCCGGGAGCCCGCTATGCCCACCTGGACCGGGATCTCTCGTCCCCGATAACGGAGGTCTCAGGCCGTCACCCCCTGCCTGAAGCAGGTGCTTTCGCTCGCACCCTGGCGGACCTGGGCATCACGCCGGATTCCCAGGTCGTCGTTTACGACGACAGCTTCGGGTCTATTGCCGTCCGCCTGTGGTGGCTCCTGCGGTGGGCCGGCCACGACGCGGTGACGCTCCTGGATGGCGGTTGGCCGGCATGGAAGCGCCACAAGCTGCCGCTGGAGGAAGGCCCGCCCCGACGGATCGTATCCGCGGATTCTCCTTACCCTGTACACCCCGATAAGGCCGCCGTCGTAAACGCCCAGTTCGTGGACACCATCCGCCTCGCCCCCGATTGGCGCCTTCTTGACGCCCGCCCGGAGGAACGTTTCACCGGCGAACGGGAAAATATCGACCCGGTGGCTGGGCACATTCCCGGCAGCGCAAACAGGAGCTTCGAAGACAATCTGGATTTCGACGGCACTTTCCTGCCCGCCGACGAATTGCGCGAGAGCCTGCTTGCCAGCCTCAATGGCATCCCGCCGGAGAAAACCGTCCACACCTGCGGTTCAGGCGTCACCGCCTGTCACAACCTGCTCGCCATGGAGCACGCGGGGCTTCCCGGCAGCAAGCTCTACGCAGGCTCCTGGAGCGAATGGATCCGCGATTCGGCCCGGCCCATCGCGGTGGGCGCCGGCTGACGGTCCATGCTCTCGCCGCGCGCATTCCTCGTTTCGCTGCTGCTCGCTGCCGGAACGGCCTTCGCTATCGAGCCCACCCCGGGCGCAGGCAGCGGCAACTGGGCGGCTGATGCCGAACTTGAAGGCATTGTCGATCTCCTCGACCTCGACTATCTCAAACACCCGATCCGGGTGGATCGCCTTCCCCTCAAATACGCCGTCACGACGATCCACGGCCGGGGTGAGCGCACCGTCTATACATTCGAGGATCCCAACTGCGGCTACTGCCGACAGCTCACCCGGCGACTGGAGGAGATCGGCAACGTCACCGTCCATACCTTCATCGTCACCTTCCTTGGTGAAAATTCCCGCACCCAGGCCGATGCCGTCTGGTGCGCCCGGGATCGTTCCGCTGCCTGGCACCGGGTGATGGGCAAGAAGGACACCCCGCCGGCCCCGGCCGGCTGCCGCGGACCAACGGCACAGACGATGAAACTGGTCGGAATGCTGGGCATCACTCTGGCCCCTACCGTCTTCTTCGCCGACGGCAGCCGAATGAACGGCATCAAGCCCCGGGACGAGATCGAGGAGCGGCTGCAGGCCGCCGCCCGGAACGCCGGCTCGCGCTGAATCGCCGCGAGCCGGCTTCGGGAGGCTTTACGCCTTGCGGCCGCAAGCGTTGCGCAGCCGACCGCCCAGTCCCAGCAGGAAGCGCAGGGTGGCCTGGGTGTCCGGATCGCGCATCAGGCTCCACAGACCGCCGATGCCGCCGGACGGCCTGGGCTGGGTCTGCGCTTCCTGGACGGAAGCGTCGAGGCACCCCAGGATCCGCTCGACATTCTCGGCATGGGCCACCAGCCGGGGCATGGCGTCCGCCAGCCTCTCCAGGGCGCCGGTGGACTCCAGGTGCTCGATCACCCCCACCAGCCGGTCGAAGCCGCCGCGCATGATGCGGTCGATCATGCACAGGGCGTCGCCGAAGGTCCCGGCCAGGCGATTGATCATGTCGTCGGTCATGGCATCCTGGGCCGAGCCGACCAGCCGCGCCAGATCGGCGATGCGGGCCAGATCGCCGTCGGCGACCATGCGGGAAAGCACCGGCAGGGCCCGCTCGATGCCAGAGCGGTTGACCTGGTCGATGATCTCCAGGCCACCACCGACGGCGCCGGTGAGGCGCCCCACCATGTCGTCGGTGAGGGCATCCTCGGCGGATCCAACGAGCCGGGCCAACTGGGCCAGCCGGGCGAGGTCGCCGTTGTTCACCATCTCGGCCAGGATCGGGATGGCCCGGTCGAGACCGCTGCGATTGACCCGGTCCAGGAGATCCATGGCGTCACCGGCAGTGGTGGCGAGCCGCGCCACCATCTCATCGGTGAGAGCGTCGCCGGCAGCGCCGACCAGACGCTCAACCTCGGCGTGGCTGTCGTGATATACGGGAGCGTTCATGGCTGGGCTCCCTTAGAGCAGACCGCGGGCCGAAGTCCAGTAGAGCTTGTTGTAGGCCAGCTTGAACCAGTGCAGAGCCTTGCTCGGGGCCTTCGGGTCAGGGGGGGTGTTGTAGTCGAACATGGCGTAGGTGGCCCGGTCCTTGCCGGCCTCGATGAAGCAGAACACCTTGCCGTCGTACTCCCGCACCGGGATGCCCAGCTTGACCAGGGCGGCGATATTGTCGCCCAGGGTCTCGGCTTCGAAGTGGGCTGTGGAACCGGCCTTGCTGATGGGAATATTGGTGGTATCGCCGAGGACGAAGACGTTGTTGCGGCCTTCCATGTTCAGGCTGGTGCGGTTGGTCGGAATCCAGCCGTTCTGGCCAAGGCCGGATTTCTCCACCACTTCCTGGCCCCGGTGGGCGGGAATGGCGATCAGCAGGTCATACTTCACCTCACTGCCCTCTTCGCTCTTCAGGGTCTTGGTGGCGCCATCCACCTCCTTCATGTTGAAGAAGGTCTCGTAGGTGATGCCCAGGCGCTCGAACTCGGGAGCCGCCCACTTGGCGACGTTCTCGAGGCTGTGCACGCGGCCGATCGGGTAGGTGTAGTGGAGCTGCACCTTGTCCCGAATGCCCCGGTCCTTGAAATAGTCGTTGAGCATGAAGGTGATTTCCAGCGGCGCCATCGGGCACTTGTGGGGCACGCCGACGGTAATGACGACCTTGCCCCCCTTGAACTCCCGCAGGGTCTTCAGCATCTTCACCGCCGTCTCCTCCGTGTAGAAGGTCTCGGCATTCTCCGCCAGCCCAGGAATGGTTTCTGGAGCCATGCGGGAACCGGTGGCGATGACCAGGACGTCGTAATCGAAGACCCGGCCGCTCTGGGTCTTGACCTGGTTGGCGTCGAGCATGAACTCGGTCACCGGATCGACGTGGAAATTGATGCAAGGCTCCAGCAGGCTGCGCTGGTCGCGGTAGAGCTCATCCGGCGCCATGCTGCCGACCGCTACGTACAGCAGGCCCGGCTGGTACATATGACGATCCGAGGCCGAGAGCATGGTGATGCGGGCCTTGCCCGCCTTCACCTCGCCTTGCAGGCGGCGAGCCAGATTGTTCGCCAGAATTGTGCCGCCCATGCCACCACCGACAATCAAAATCTTCATTGCCTTCTCCTCCTTGCGTGATTGGATGTCAAAGCGCTACTTCATCTTGCGTACGGTTACGTGCCACACACCACTTTCCTCGTTGGTACCGATATGGGCATGGCCGACCTTCTTCACCCACTCCGGGATGTCGTTGGCCGACCCCTTGTCGGTGGAAAGGACTTCCGCCTCTTCGCCCACCTGCATCATCTTCAGGCCGGCGATCAGCTCCATCAGGGGACCGGGACAGAAGCTGCCCCGGGCATCGATAACTCTCTTCTCTGTCATCATCTTTCTCCGCTACTTGGTTCAGAACGACCAGACCTGGCCGTCACGGGCGTCATCGAGAAACGTCGTCAATCCCATCGCTTCCCCGACAAAGGGCTTCATATCCTGGTGCCCGACTTCGAGCACATCCATGGCCATGGAGCAGGGCAGGATCTTGGCGTCCCCCAACTCCACCGCCTGCTCGAAGAGGGTCATGAAATGCGGCACTTTCTTGCGCTCCAGAATCTCGCCCATGGCGCCGGCGGCGGGGGCGCGCTCCGGCCCGTCCTTGAGGAAGTACTGGAGGGCGTTCATGGAAATGAACACCGTGACCTCGTTGCCACTAACCGCACCGACCGACGCGATCATGGCCGCCATCTGCAACTGCTCGCGCTTGTCGGACGTGAGGATGATGCTGATACGGTTTGAAGACATCCTGTTTTGCTCCGCATGCTTGGGTGCGCCCGTGGGGCGCCTCGGTTGGGAAAAAAGGTCGGCGGCCCATCGCCGCCGACCCAGGTCAGACCTGTTGATCCCGGCCCCGGCCGGAACTGCGCTTGCCGTCCGCTGCCAGTGCCATCGCTTGTCAGCTCGACATTTCCGTCATGATGTTGCGCAGCCAACTGTCGGCATAGATGGCCTCCAGCTCCGACAGATCCGGCGAAACGCCACCCGAATTGGGAACGGCGACGATCTTGCCCTGATCCACCTTGTAGACGCCGGCCACGCTCACCGCCTCCTTGCCGGTAATGGAGCTGTAGCAGGTATTGATGCCGGAAAGATCCACCAGCTCGCGGCCGTTCATCAGGGCCACCACGTTGGTGGCACAGACCTTGGCCTCGGAGTTGGCCGAGTAGCCCGACTTCGGCATGGCGCCCGCGATGCAGGCATCGCCGATGACATGGATGCCCTTGACCTGGGTGGACTCGAAGGTGGTGGCATTGACCGGACACCAGTTCTTGTCGGGCCCGACGACGCCTGCCTTGACGGCGATGGCGCCGGCCCGCTGGGGCGGAATGACGTTGATGACGTCGCCCTTGACCTCCTCGATGCCTTCCACCAGCACCGACATGCCGGCCGGATTGACGACGGTGACCTTCTTGGCACCACGGTACTCGATCATGCCGGCGTAGTGCTTGGCCCAGCCCTTCCTGAACAGCCCCGCCTTGGAGGTGATGTCCGGATTGGCGTCGAGGACGATGATCTTGGACTTCGGCTTGTTGTTCTTGAGGTACCAGGCAATCATGCTGGTCCGCTCGTAGGGGCCGGGCGGGCAGCGGTAGGGGGTCAGCGGCACGGAGAGGACGACGGTGCCGCCGTCCTTCATCTCCTCCAGCTTCTTCTTGAGCACCAGGGTCTGCTCGCCGGCCTTCCAGGCGTGGGGCATGATCCCCGGCGTGGTGGCGGGATCGTAGCCTTCCAGTTCGTCAAAGCGGAAATCGATGCCCGGAGAAAGGATCAGCCGGTCGTACCCGATGGAGCCGCCGGCGGTGACGACTTCCTTCTTCTCGGCGTCGACGGCGGTGACCTCGTCGAACACTACCTTGATGCCGTAATGGGCGGCCAGCTTGTCGTAGCCCAGGGTCAGGTCGGAAATCTTGCGCTCGCCGGCGATGACCAGGTTGCTGAAGGGGCAGGAGACGAACTGGCGGTTGCGCTCGATGAGCACCACCTCGATGGACGGGTCCATCATGCGGACATACTTGGCGGCGATGGTGCCGCCGTAGCCGCCGCCGACCACCACCACCCGGCGTCCGGACTTGGGCATGATTTCCGCAGCCCGAGCGGCCATGGAGAGGCTGGCACCACCAACGCCGGCGGTGCCGGCCGAGAGGAGCTTGAGAAAACTTCTGCGATCAACTGTCATGGTTCTCCCCCTCACTTGATGCTGGCGTAGTAGTTGGCGATGGCTTCGAGCTCATCGCGGGACAGCGGCTTCATCTTGTCCGCCTTCTTCTCGGACATCTTGCGCTTGCCATCGGCGTAATCCGCCATCTGGATCTGCAGGTACTTGAGCCATTGCCCGGCCACCACGGCGGCGTTCTCGTCGAACTCCTTGCCGCTTTCCAGATGGCAGCGCTTGCAGTGGCGCTCGTGCAGGGTCTTGCCCTTCGCCACCATGGCGAGATCGAGGCTCTGGGCAGCTGCCGGCGCCGCCTTCTGCTTGGAGAAGAAGTCGGCCATGGCTTCGATCTCGGCATCGCTGTAGCCCTTGGCCAGGCGCCCCATCACCGACGAAGGCCGCTCGCCGCTCTTGAAGCCCTTCATGGCCTCGGCGATGGCGACCCGGTTTTGCCCTGCCAGGGAAGGCATGCTGAAACCGGCGCTGACGCCGTTGGTACCGTGACAACCGGCACAGGCATTGGACAGCATTTCCGGCGTCGCCGGCGCCGCCTGGACAACAGACCCCGCAGCAAGCACTGCGAGGGTCACCAACACACGACTCCAGCTGCTTATTATTTGCTTCATTGATTGCTCCTCCTCTAAGGTGGCCGACGGAACCGCCGGCCGACACCTGCCCTGCTCGCCCAGCTGTAAGGCTTACTGCTTGACGACGTTGATATCCGCCTTGGGATCGTCAAGGGCCATGGAATAGCCGAGCGAGACGTGATGGAAGCGTGCGTTCGCGTAATCCTCGTGGATCGCGAATCCGATGTTGTACTTCTTGCCCTCAGCCAGGGTGTGGTCGCCCTTGCCGGCGCCGGCGAGGGTGCGCTCGAAGGTCACCACCCACTTGTTGCCCTGCCGGCTGCCTTCGGCCTTGACCAGGCTCTTGCCGCCGTCCATGTGGCGGGACTCGAGGACGTAGCCGTCCACCGGCTTCTCGCCCTTGCCGCTGCGGAATTGCATGAGGTCGAGGAACTTGCCGTCCTTGAGGGCGGCTTCGATGTCGGCGTCGGACTTCAGCTTGTCCCAGCCGCCCCGGGGCTTCTTGGTCATTTCCACCCCGTTGCGGGATTCCCGGAGATACTTGGTGACTCCATCATCCCAGCCGAGGGCCTTGGCCTTGGGGTTGGACTTGGCGTTGGCCGAGGCATCCGGCATGGTCCGCAGGTCCATGTGGCAGGTGGCCCAGCAGCCGGTGAGCTTGACGTCCTGCACCTTGTTCTCGTCGAACATGACGGTGAACTTCACTTCGTTCTTGGGATCGGCCTTCTTTTCGCCGCCACCCTTCGCCGCTTCCCACTCGAAGCGCAGATAGAGCTTCTTGCCGTCGTGGGCCGCCTGCACGCTGACGGGCATGGCGCCGCCCTTACCCTTGGGAGGCGTTGTCTCCAGTTGGGCCTTGGCGTTGCCCACCGGCTTGCCCGCGACCATCTTGTTGCCGATGTCCACGGCATCCTCGTCGTGGCAGTAGACGCAGCTGCGGTTCTTTTCCAGCATCTGGTTGGCCGCAGAATGATCGTCCTTGTTCAGGATCCATTCCAGCCCAGAGGGTCCGGGAAAGAAGGCCGGCAGCTTCTTGGCCGGCACCTTGCTCCAGTCGGGGGCGGCCAGGGCGGCACCAGCCCCCAGACAGCCGACCAGCAACAGCGACAGTTTGGTCATTTTCATATTTTGTCTCCTCCATCTCCTCGGTTGTCCGCTGCAACGGAGTGCTGCCACGGCACCGAATTTATAGTGAAAGAGAGGGATTCCCCCTCTCTTCTTGCAACCTTATCCCTGCCTGGCGGCCTCCTGACCCTCGGCGGCCCCTTGTTGCTTCTTACCGCCCTCCTCGTCCGCACCGATGTGAACCGCCTTGTGGGCGATGCCCTTGTGGCAGTCGATACAGGTCTTGTTGTCCTCGACCGCTTCTTCGTGCTTGCGGTACGAGCGCTTCTTCTGCTTGTCCTTGTCCATGGTCTCGAACTTGTGGCAGTTGCGGCATTCCCGGGAATCCGCCGCCTTCATCCTCGCCCATTCGCGCTTGGCCATCTCGAGGCGATAGGCTTCGAATTTTTCCGGCGTATCCACCGAGCCCGTCAGGTGACCATAGACATCCCGAGCTGCCACCACCTTGCGGGTCAGCTTGCGGGCGTAGTCATTGGGGGTTTTGCTGCTGGCCACGTGGCAGTCCGGGCAACCGACTGTGGTTCCGGAGCGGTTGGTGTAATGCACCGTCTTCTTGTATTCCTCGTAGGGAATGGTCATCTCGTGGCAGGAGAGGCAGAACTCGGTCCGGTTGGTCCATTCCATGCCGGTATTGAGGCCGCCCCAGATAGCGATGCCGCAGAAAAGGCCGAACAGCACCAGAAGGGCAATCGACTTCCGCGGATGGGCTGCCAGCCAGCCATGCCAGGTGTTCTTCCCCGTCCCTGCTCCTCTGTCGTACATCGTCCCTCTTTCCTTTTATAGCGGCCAAAAAAGCGTCTTCGCGCCTCTCGGTAGTTTCGGGACGCCCCTCTGAGGTGTCCATAACCCTCTTTATCCAAAAAGCACTACCTCAAAGGATTACCCCATTGGTCTACACTCTGAAGCTCCCGAGGGTCCCGGCGATGCGATCGTAATAACGGGCCCGGTAGAGCAGGCGCCGCCCCCCCTCGGCATCGTCGAAGCCAGCGCGGTCATGGAGGACGTTGTTGCAGACCAGGCCCATACCGGCCGTCATCCCCAGGCGGTACACATGCGGCCCACCGCCGTCGAGGATGGCCCGCAGGCTGGCAACGGCCTCCCTTGTCACGGGGTCGTCGTGCCACTCGATGCTGCGGGTACGGGCCGTGTAGCGCATGTGCAGGTCGCCGCTGGCGGGATCGACGGAAAACACCGGGCCGGCCTGGGCGGCGCGGGCGACCCCCGACTCGTCCGTGCGCGCGGGGATGGTCATGGCCGCAGGCGACATCAGGGCACGGATGGCTTCCGGGTTCCCGTCCCGCAGGAGGATGTAGGCGATCTCGTGGTCCATCAGGGCGTTCTCGCCCCCCGCCGACGCCGGCCGCACGCAGTGCAGGACCATGCCGCGCACCTGCCGCTCGGGCGGGTTGTAGTAGCCGTCGGTATGCCAGCGAATGGGCTTGTGGGTGTAGGGGATGAAATCCGCCCGTGCTCCCTCTTCCTGGCTCCGGGGCGTGATGCTGCTCACCCCGTCCTGGTCAGCCAGCCAGTTCGAATCGAGCCGGGCGAGCCCCAGGTGCTTGCCCAACCGCCGGGGAATGTCCTTGTCCTCGTCGGGACAGGCGCTGGCATAGATGGCCATGTTGGCGGTGCGGCAGCGCGACACCAGGGCTGACAATTCAGCAGCGGTCGGAGCCCGGGGATCGCGCACCTCGACAACCAAATCCTCGGCCCGGGCCGGCGCATTGGCCAGTTTCCAGTCCCGCCAGCGCCGATAGGTATCGGCATCGGCGAGGTCGAAGGGCGAGGCGGCGGCAGAAGGTGGCGGGAATCGGGCGGTCATGGACAGCCTCTATTCCCCGCCTGCCGCCCGGCGGCGCGGCTTGGGGTCGATGCCCAGGAGGCCGCGCAGGCCCCGTTCCACCACTTCCACCGCTTCCGGCGCCTGGATGGACATGATGGCGTCCAGGACCCAGCGGCGATCATCCGGATCGGTGAGCACCGCCTCGATGCGGCTTCCGAAGTAGCGCCGGAAGCCGAAATCGGGGCCGTCGTCGCCGTAGTCGAATTCGGCATATTCGGCCATGCGGGCGTTGAGGAGATCGATGAAGCGGCGCCTGTGCCCTCCGTTTTCCACGGGGCCGACGAGGTGATCCAGGTTTTCCTGGTAGATTTCAGACAGGCGCTTGGCCAGGGCGGCCATGAAGGCCTGCCGCCATTCCGCCTGGTCGTGGCGATAGACGATGCGGTCAGCGGCGGTGATCAGGAACAGCAGGAATTCGGTCAGGACCCCGAGGTACGGCGTGCCGACCTGGACATCGAATTTGGCCTTGCGCACCGACTGCAGGCCGTGGGCCGCCGCCTTCCAGACGGCGACAGCGGTAGCGCCGGCGGCGTCGGCGGCGCTGCGCTCGCTGTCCTCCTTGAACCAGTGGCGCTTGATACGGACGCTCATGGGACTCCGTCAGGGTTTCTTGATGTAGAACTCGTGCTCGAGGGGACCGACCTGCACCACCTCCAGCAGGTCGAGACCGGTATTGCGGGCCCAGCCCTCGACATCGTCCCGGGTGCCCGTGCAATTGCTGACGAGGCGCAGGACCTCTCCCGCCTTCATGCCATTGACCAGCTTCTTGGCCTCCAGGATGGGACCCGGGCAGACCGAACCCCGCATGTCCAGGCTGATATGGGCCTGGCGCCGGTGGACGGCGCCGCGCTTGATGAAATAGCCGCTGCTGCCGTCGGCGAAGCGCTCCGTCTTGACCACCCGGTTGCCGGTATTGCCGGCCCAGGCGTAGAGGTCGTCCTCGGTGCCGGGACAGTTAGAGATGAGGAGGAGTATCTGCCCCTCCTCCAGTTCGTCGATCACCTTCTTGGCCCCGATGATGGGTCCCGGGCAGGTCAGCCCGGTCACGTTCAGGGTCACAGCCGGCTGCAGTGCGAGCTCTTCCACCATTTTTCCTTCTCCGCTTGATGTGGCCATGCGCCGATCAATCCGGATCGGCGCCCAGCCCTTCGATGATTTTGTGATGCACGAAGACCCCGCAGCCGAGGCGCCGCTCCGGCCCCAGGCCCCGGGCCTGCACCAGCAGCGAGTGGGCCGGCGACAGATCGTGCAGCACTAGGCCGAACCCCCGGATCTCCCGTACTCCATCCCCCAGGATCTCGGGCCGGTCGCAAATGAGGCGGGCCTTGACGCCAAGCACTTCCAGCTGGAAGGAGACCGCCTCTACGAAACCCTGCTCGTCGCCGGCGGAAGTCGCCACATTCCAGGCCCGCAGGGTAGCGAAGGGCTCGATGGGCCGGGGCTTGGCGGCGCCGAGGCGCACGCTCTCCGGGCCGATGGCTAGGCTTCGCCCGCTCAGGGCCAGGGCCGCCTCCACCCGCTCCGCCGGCAGGCGCAGCACCAGCTTGGCCCGGCGGGGCAGCATGAGACCGAAATCGGTCACCGGCCCGCGGATCGGATGAACGCCAAAGTTTTCCTCTTCCGCCAGCCAGGGCAGCGCTTCCAGCAGCGCCGCCTCGAGGGCGAAGGGATAATGGTGGGGCAGACTGTCGCCCTCCAGCGCGAAGGACAGGTCCACCATCGCTGCCGGCATCGATTTTTCAACCGCCCCGGCCGCGCGCAACGTAGACATCAGCGACATCAGGCCTGCCCTTCCCCGGCAGTCTGCTCAGCCGCCCAACTCACCATGGCCTGGCCCCAGTAACCTGCCGTCACCGGATCGATATCAAAGATGGTGAAGCGCTTGCCCTCGCGGATGCGCAGTCGCAGCAGCCGCATGCCGCCGTGGGCGTATTCCACTTGCTGCAGGTCGATTTCCTGGCCGCCGATGGGCACGCGAAAACGGTCGATGGGGGTCAGCGCCAACTTGTCGTCGGCGGCGGGCAGGTCGGTCATGGCAACACTCCGGCCGGTACGTCCCTGGGGCTGGCAAGGGCCATCTTCAAGCAGCATTTCGGACGTCTCCCGGCAAATCTAGATGCCCCCTATTGGGCGCAAAGATCGAAGCTGCGTCCATATCCAATCCGGGGTAGAAATCGGCTAACCCCAGTGGGTAGTTTCTTTACCCCCCTATCCGGTCTATTTCTACTAACCATCGAGAGGGATGGTTAGCTGCCAGGGGCAACCATTAGCATTTCCTCATCGTCGAGCGGTGTCGCAGCCCACCACCGTACCGACCCGCCGAAGCCCTACACGCCCATGCCAGCAAGGCCGGGCACATCGACCGAGGAGAATGGTTCATGGCAAAAGAAATGCACGAAACGCCGAATCTAGATGAGCTGGAGAGCGGCCCCTGGCCTAGCTTCGTTACCGGGCTCAAGCGCCTGGCGAAGGACAAGGGATATATGGTCGACCTGCTCGGCCAGCTGGAAACCTCCTACAAGACCCGCAAAGGCTACTGGAAGGGCGGCACCGTCAGCGTCTTCGGCTACGGCGGCGGCGTCATTCCCCGCTTCACCGAGCTGAAGGACGAGAACGGCGAGCCGGCCTTCCCCGAGGCCGCCGAGTTCCACACCCTGCGGATCATGCCGCCCCCCGGCATGCACTACAACACCGACATCCTGCGCAAGTTCTGCGATATCTGGGAACGCCACGGCTCGGGCCTCATCGCCCTCCATGGCCAGTCCGGCGACATCATGCTGCAGGGCTGCACCACCGAGAATGTCCAGAAGGCCTGGGACGAGATCAACGTCCTCGGCTTCGACCTGGGCGGCGCCGGCCCGGCCGTGCGTACCTCCATGTCCTGCTGCGGCGCCGCCCGTTGCGAGCAGTCCTGCTACAACGAGCCGGAAGCCCACCGGGTCGTCATCAACAACTTCCTGGACGACATCCACCGCCCGGCCCTGCCCTACAAGTTCAAGTTCAAGTTCTCCGGCTGCCCGAACGACTGCATGAACTCCATCCAGCGGGCAGATATGGCGGTCATCGGCACCTGGCGCGACAACATGCAGACCGACGAGGCCCTGGCCAAGAAGTGGTTCGCCAAGCACGGCATGAACGAACTGGTGAACGACGTCGTCGCCCGCTGCCCCACCAAGGCCATCCAGCTGAAGGAAGTCAAGGACGTCAAGGCTGGCGACTCCATTTCTGCCGTCGCCGTCAGCGACACCCACTGCCTTGAGATCGACAACCGCGACTGCGTGCGCTGCATGCACTGCATCAACGTCATGACCGGCGCCCTGGCTCCCGGCAAGGACCGCGGCGCCGCCATCCTGGTGGGCGGCAAGCGCACCCTCAAGATCGGCGACCTGATGGGCACCCTGATCGTGCCCTTCATGAAACTCGACACCGACGAGGACCGCGAGAAGCTGGTTGAGCTGGGCAAGACCATGCTCGACTTCTTCGCCGACAACGCCCTCGAACATGAACGCACCGGCGAAATGATCGAACGCATCGGCCTGGTGGCCTTCCTTGAAGGCATCGGCCTCGAGGTGGATCCGAACATGGTGTCCCAGCCCCGTACCAACCCCTACGTCCGCATGGACGGCTGGGACGAGGAAGTCGCCAAGATCAACGCCAAGCAAAACGCCTGAGCCCAGGGAGACGAAAAAGATGAGTCAAGCCCAAGCCGCAACCCCCCGCCGCCCCATCGAGTGCGGCGTGCCGGACGCGAAGCAGTACATGCACCCGACCCTCGTGAAGAATTTCGGCAACTGGAAGTACCATGACCGGCCCCGTCCCGGCGTCCTCCACCACGTCTCCCACAGCGGCGAGGAAGTGTGGACCGTGCGCGCCGGCACCCAGCGCCAGATGGACGTCTACACCATCCGCAAGCTGTGCGACATCGCCGACCAGTTCGCTGAAGGCCATGTCCGCTTCACCATCCGCTCCAATATCGAATACATCGTCGCCGACGAGAAGAAGGTGGCGCCCCTGATTGAAGCCCTGGAAAAGAGCGGCTTCCCGGTGGGCGGTACCGGCAACTCCATCACCATGGTGGCCCATACCCAGGGCTGGCTGCACTGCGACATCCCCGGCACCGATGCCTCCGGCGTGGTGAAGTCGATGATGGACCAGCTCTACGAGGAGTTCAAACGGGAGGAGATGCCCAACCGGGTCCACATCTCCACCTCCTGCTGCGAGATCAACTGCGGCGGCCAGGCCGACATCGCCGTCATCATCCAGCACACCAAGCCGCCGGTCATCAACCACGACCTCGTGGCCAACGTCTGCGAGCGGCCCGCCGTGGTGGCCCGCTGCCCGGTGGCCGCCATCCGCCCGGCCCTGGTCAACGGCAAGCCCTCCCTGGAAGTGGACGAGAAGAAGTGCGTCTGCTGCGGCGCCTGCTTCCCCCCCTGCCCGCCCATGCAGATCAACGACCCGGAGCATTCCAAGCTCGCCATCTGGGTCGGCGGCAAGAACGCCAATGCCCGCGGCAAACCCACTTTCATGAAGATGGTGGCCGCCGGCCTGCCCAACAATCCGCCGCGCTGGCCCGAGGTCAACGAGGTGGTGGGCCGCATCCTGCACACCTACAAGGCCGACGCCCGTCCCTGGGAGCGAATGGCCGACTGGATCGAGCGCATCGGCTGGCCCCGCTTCTTCGAGAAGACCGGCCTGCCCTTCACCAAGTACCTCATCGATGACTGGCGCGGCGCCCGGGCAAACCTGAACGCCTCCACCCACATCCGTTTCTGAATCGGGAGTCCTCTTCATGAAGTTCGGCATTCTGGTCAATGAAGGCCCCTACCAGCACCAAGCCAGCGATTCCGCCTACCTGTTCTGCAGGGCGGCGCTGGCCAGGGGGCACGAGATTCACCGGGTCTTCTTCTACCACGACGGGGTCAACAACGCGACCAAGCTGACCGAGCCGCCCCAGGACGACCGCAACATCGTCTCGCGCTGGAGCAAGCTTGCCGAGGAGCACGACATCGACCTGGTGGTCTGCGTCGCGGCAGCGTTGCGCCGGGGCATTAAGGACGAGAACCTGGCGCCCAATTTCCGCATCTCGGGCCTCGGTCAACTCGTGGAAACCGGCATCCAGGCCGACCGCCTGGTCACCTTCGGCGATTGAGGAGCAACCCATGACCACCAAGAAGTTCATGTTCGTCAATCGCAAGGCGCCCTACGGCTCGATCTACGCCCTGGAGTCACTGGAAGTGGTGCTCATCACCGCAGCCTTCGACCAGGATGTTTCCCTGGCCTTCGTCGATGACGGGGTCTACCAGCTGAAGAAGGGCTGCCAGACCAAGGCCATCGAAACCAAGAATTTCTCGCCCACCTACCGCGCCCTCGACGGCTACGACATCGAGAAGCTCTACGTCGAGAAGGAGTCCCTGGAAGCCCGGGGGCTCACGGAGGACGACCTCCTGGTCGATGTCACCGTGCTCGACAGCCAGTCCATGGGAGCCCTCATGGAAGAGCAGGACGTGGTTCTGAGTTTCTGACGGGAAAGGCAAAGCAATGCTCCACATCATCAACAAGTCCCCCCTTGACCGGCCGACCCTCGACTCCCTGCTGCGCATGGGCCAGAGCGGCGCCGTGCTGCTCATCGAGGATGCCGTCCTGGCCGCCACCCAAGGCCATGCCGCCGCCGAAAAACTGCGGGCCCTGATGACGAAGATGCAGGTCTTCGCCCTGGCCCCGGACCTGGAGGCGAGAGGCGTCTCCGACCGGCTGATCGACGGTGTCACCGGCGTCGATTACGGCGGTTTCGTCGATCTCGTCGCCGAGCACCCGAACTGCCAGTCCTGGCTTTAAGCAAACAGCGGCGCTAGCGCCGTATTCAGCAAGAACCACTCAAGGAGAAGTCCATGCCCAATATCGAAGTCAACGGCAAAAGCATCGAGGTCGATGAAGAAGGCTACCTCGTCAATCTGAGCGACTGGTCCGAGGACGTCGCCAACCACATCGCCCAGGTCGAGAACCTGTCGATGTCCGAGAGCCACTGGGAAGTGGTCAACTTCCTGCGGGACTACTACGAGGAATTCCAGATCGCCCCGGCCGTCCGTGTGCTCACCAAGGCGATCGGTAAGAAGCTGGGCGCCGACAAGGGCAACAGCACCTACCTCTACGAGCTGTTCCCCTACGGCCCTGCCAAGCAGGCCTGCAAGATCGGTGGCCTGCCCAAGCCCACCGGCTGCGTCTAGGCGGGAGCCTTCCATGCTCGTCGCCCAGGCGGACATTCGACGGCCGGAGCGGGGATCGGTGATCCCCGGTCCGAGCCACGACTCGGTGATCCCGGGTCCCCAGCAGGATTCCGTCATCCCCGGACCCAACCGGGATTGCGTCATCCCCGGCACGAGCAAGGCTTCCAATGGCGGCGGGTCCCGACGCTCGACGCCCTCCGGGGCTCCGGGCCGGATCGAACGTTCGAAATAAGGAATTCCTGCAACCTATGAGTACCGCCAGCATCGGCTTCGCCATCGCCTTCTACCTCGCCGCCGCGGTGTTCGGTGCCGGGCTGGCGCTTCGCATAGCCCTCTACGGGCGCACACCGGCGCCCCTCAAGATTCCCACCACTCCGGCGCCGACCACGGCCGCCGGCGTCGCCTTCCGCATGTTCCGGGAAGTGGCCTTCTTCGAGAGCCTCTTCAAGGCCAACCTCTGGCTCTGGGGTCTCGGCTGGCTTTTCCACGTCAGCCTCGCCCTGGTCATCCTGCGCCACCTGCGCTACTTCACCGAGCCGGTGTGGGGCTGGGTGGCTTTCGTGCAGCCCTTCGGCATCTACGCCGGGCTCGCCATGGTCGCCGGCCTCGCCGGCCTCTGGCTGCGCCGGGTGGTCCTGGAGCGCATCCGCTATATCTCGACGCCCTCGGACCACCTGATCCTGGCGCTGCTCATCCTGATCGGCATCTCCGGCCTGATGATGAAGTTCGTGTCCCATACCGACATCGTCGCCGTCAAAGCATTCTTCCTCGGCCTCATGCGCTTCGACTGGCAGCCGCTGCCGAGCGACGGCCCCCTGTATGTGCATCTCAGCCTGGTCGTCGTCCTGCTGGTGGTCTTCCCCTTCTCGAAGCTGCTGCACGCGCCCGGCATCTTTTTCTCGCCGACCCGCAACCAGGTGGACAACCCCCGCGAAGCGCGGCACCTGGCCGCCTGGGCGGCCCGTCTGGAGAAGAACTAAGCCATGGCAGCAAAAATCGAAGCCCCGGCCCTGCGCGAATACCCCACCGTACCGACCCTCGCGCCGGGAGCCATGGCGGAGTCCAAGCCCTACGTCGCCAACGAAAAGATGCAGGAGGCCCTGGGCTTCCCCGGGCAACTGGTGGACGACTGGCAGGAAAAGGCCCTTGGCCGCATGTCCGAGCTGCTGGCCAACTACCGCTCCCTGCGGGTCTACATGGATGCCTGCGTCCATTGCGGCGCCTGCACCGACAAATGCCATTACTTCATCGGCACCCAGGACCCCAAGAACATGCCGGTGGCCCGCCAGGAGCTGATGCGCAGCGTCTACCGCCGCTACTTCTCCGTGGCCGGCCGCCTGATGCCCCAGCTGGTGGGCGCCCGGGACCTGACCAAGGAAGTCCTGGACGAGTGGTACAACTATTTCAACCAGTGCTCCGAATGCCGGCGCTGCTCCGTCTTCTGTCCCTACGGCATCGACACCGCCGAGGTCACCATGGCGGCCAAGGAAATCCTTGATTGCGTCGGCTACGGCCAGAAGTATTCCAACGAGATCATCGGCAAGGTCCACCGGATCGGCAACAACCTCGGCCTCCCCGGCCCGGCCCTGGAAGACACCCTCCTGGGCCTGGAGGAGGACGTCAAGGAGGACACCGGCGTCGATGTCCGCTTCCCCCTGGACGAGGCCGGCGCCGAGGTGCTGCTCGTCACCCCTTCCGCCGATTTCTTCGCCGAGCCCCACGTGGATAGCCTGGTGGGCTACGCCAAGGTCTTCCACCAGGCCGGCATCCGCTGGACCCTGTCGTCGAAGGCCTCGGAAGCCGGCAATTTCGGCATGTTCATCGGCAACTACGACCAGCTCCGCAAGATCGCCCTGCGCATCCGCGAAGCCGCCCTCGAACTGGGGGTGAAGCGCATCGTGGTCGGCGAGTGCGGCCATGCCTGGCGAGTCGCCTACAGTTTCTGGAACACCCTGACCGGCATCGGCGCCGGTGCCGACGATCCCTTCGCGGTCATGCTCCAGAAGCAGCTCGACCACCGCTACAAGCAGCCCAGCCACATCTGCGAGGTGACCTGGGACCTGATCCAGCGCGGCGCCTTGTCCCTCGACAAAGAGGCCAACGACCACCGCATCATCACCTTCCACGACTCCTGCAACGTCGCCCGGGGCTCCCGCATGGGGGACTCCGCCGGCGGCCAGTTCGAGATCCCCCGCGCCATTATCCGGAGCGTCGCCAACAAGTATGTCGACATGGCGCCGGACACCACCCACGAGAAGACCTTCTGCTGCGGCGGCGGCGGCGGGCTCCTCACCGACGAACTGATGGAACTGCGGGTCAAGGGCGCCCTGCCGCGCATGGAAGCCCTGCAGCAGGTGGTCGATAACCATGGAGTCAACTTCATGGCCACCATCTGCGCCATCTGCAAGGCCCAGTTCACCAAGGTCCTGCCCTATTACGGTTTCAAGATGGGCATGGTGGGCGGGGTCCACCAGCTCGTGAGTACGGCCATCCAGCTCGGCGCCAAGTCCTGACCGGGCCATCTGAACAACACACCATACGGAGACACAGCCATGTCGATCAGCCACGAACAGGGCACCAGCCAGCAGACCTTGAGCTTCCGGCGCTACCGGGACGGCGAGGCCGAGTATCGGGACAACCACGACAAGATTTTCAAGGCCGGCTGGTCCCACAAGTGCCCGACCTACATCCAGTCCACCCCGCCCTGCCAGGGCAGCTGCCCGGCCGGCGAGGATATCCGCAGCTATCTCAACATCGTGCGCGGCATCGAGAAGCCGCCGGTCGGTGCGGACGGCAAGCCCACCATGCCCTGGCAGGAATACGCCTGGCGCCGCCTGACCGAGGCCAACCCGCTGCCCGCCGTCATGGGCCGGGTCTGCCCCGCCCCCTGCGAGAGCGGCTGCAACCGCAACCAGCTCGAAGACCACGTCGGCATCAACTCCGTCGAGCACTTCCTGGGCGAGTACGCCATCAAGAACAACCTGCAGTTCCCCATGCCCGGGAAGAGCACCGGCAAGAAGGTCGCCATCATCGGCTCCGGCCCCGCCGGCCTCTCCTGCGCCTACCAGCTCGCCAAGAAGGGCCACGAGGTCACCCTTTTCGACGACCATGAGTTCCTGGGCGGCATGATGCGCTACGGCATTCCGGGCTTCCGTACGCCGCGCCCCGTCCTCGACGCCGAGATCCAGCGCATCCTCGACCTGGGGGTCAAGACCCGCATGAATTGCCGGGTCGGCACCGACATCAGCCTCGCCGAACTGCGGGAGCAATTCGACGCCGTCTTCCTGGGCCTCGGCGCCCAGGCCGGCCGCGCCCTGCCGGTGGAAGGGGCCGACAACCTGCCCAACGTGGTCACCGCCACTTCCTTCCTGCGGGCCTTCAACGACGGCCGCCTGAAGCATGTCGGCAAGCGCGTCGTCGTGGTCGGCGGCGGCGACACCTCAATCGACGTGGCCACCGTCGCCCGCCGCCTGGGCCACATCGAGAATGCCAATCCCACCGATTTCGAGAACGCCATCGCCGGCCGCATGGCCCAGGACGTGGCCCAGGTGTCCGCCAAGCAGGGCGCCGAAGTCACCCTGACCTCCCTGTTCACCATCGACAAGATGCAGGCCAACAAGCACGAGATCGAGCAGGCTTTGGCCGAAGGCATCCACATCCGCGGCGGCCTCGTGCCGGTGGGCGTGGTCAAGGGTGCCGACGGCCGCTGCACCGCCCTGCGGGTGGCCCAGTGCGAAGCCAAGATCGCCGGCGGCAAGCTCGACATCAAGATCAAGGAAGGCAGCGAGGAAGACATCCCGGGCGATCTCTTTGTCTCCGCCATCGGCCAGGCCATCGATTTCACCGGCCTCGAAGTCTTCAACAACGGCAAGGGCGGCATCAACGCCGACCGCAACTACCAGGTGCAGGGCCAGCCCGGCGTCTTTGCCGGCGGCGACGTGATCCGCCCCCACCTGCTGACCACCGCTGTCGGCCACGGCGCCATCGCCGCCGACGGCATCGACCGCTTCCTGGCCGGCGAGGAGCTGGAAAAGCGGCCCAAGATCGACGTCCATTCCTTCGACCTCATGCGCAAGCTGGCCGAAAAGGGCCTCCAGCCGGGCACCATCGAGGAACCCCTGCGGGGCACCTGCGACAGCAAGGGGGCGGTCCACAACTACGACAACCGCTCCGACCGCTACATCATCACCCACAAGGAGCTTTTCCTCGGCCACTTCGGCCATGCCGACCGCCACCACCGCAAGGTCGTCACCCTGGACAAGGAAAGCGCCCTCGGCAATTTCGACGAGCGCCTCGAAGCCCTCACCGAAGCCGAGGTGGTGGCCGAAGCCAAGCGCTGCATGAGCTGCGGCCTGTGCTTCGAATGCGACAACTGCGTGGTCTATTGCCCCCAGACCGCCGTCAAGAAGGTGCCGAAGAAGGAAGCCAGCACCGGCCGCTACGTCACCACCGACTACGACCGCTGCATCGGCTGCCACATCTGCCGCGACGTGTGCCCCACCGGCTACATCCAGATGGGCCTGGGCGAATAAGGACGGAGAAATCGACGTGAGCCTTGCCGCCATCGCGCGCACCCTCCTCCTCGCCGCCGGGCTCGCCGGCCTGGCCGGCTTCGCTTCGGCCGACAGCCGGGTGCCGAAGCCGACCATCCAGGCCGACCCCGCCAACGGTACCTGCGTCGCCCCGGCCGCCGAAATGCGGCGCAACCACATGGACATGCTCAAGCACCAGCGGGACAAGACCCTGCGGGAAGGCGAGCGGGGCGCCAAGGTCAGCCTTAACGGCTGCATCTCCTGCCATGCCGGCAAGCAGTCCGGCTCGGTGGTGGGCAGCCGCCAGGAGTTCTGCGAAAGCTGCCATGCCTACGCTGCCGTCAAGCTCGACTGCTTCGAGTGCCACCAGCCGAAAGCCGGAGCCCAAGTCGCCAAAACCGCCGGAGGAGAGCGATGAGCGATAAAGAACAGAAGCCGCTGCCGGGGCGTCGCGCCCTGCTGTCCGGCGGGGCCGCCGCCCTCGGCCTCCTGGTGGCCCCGGGCATCCGGCTCATCGAAGTGGCGGGGGCAAGCACCACAGCCTCACCCAAGGTCCGTTGGGGGCTCCTCGTCGACACCACCCGCTGCACGCCGGAGTGCAAGGCCTGCGTCAATGCCTGCAATGCCGAGAACCATCTGTCGGGCGCCACCGCTCCCACCGATTCCCAGTGGCTGCGCAAGGTGGAGCTCAAGGACAAGCGCACCGGCCGCACCGCTAGCGTGCCGGTGATGTGCCAGCACTGCGCCAAGCCGGCCTGCGTCGATGTCTGCCCCACCGGCGCCTCCTTCAAGCGGGCCGACGGCATCGTCCTGGTGGACCGGCATGCCTGCATCGGCTGCCGCTACTGCATGATGGCCTGCCCCTACAAGGCCCGCAGCTTCGTCCACGCCGAAGTGCACGACCAGAACCCGGAGGTCCCCCGGGGCAAGGGCTGCGTCGAGGGCTGCAACCTCTGCGTGCACCGCGTGGACAAGGGCCAGCTGCCCACCTGCGTCGAAGCCTGCCCCAACCAGGCCATGCTCTTCGGCGACCTCAACGACCCGAACAGCGCCCTTTCCCAGCGCCTTCGGACCATCGCCACCACCCAGGTGCGGGCCGACCTCGGCCTCGACACCGGCGTCCGCTACCACGGAATCTGAACCATGACCGGCGCAGCCAGCAAGCGATTCGACGTCTCCCACTTCTACGGCCTGGTCGGGCTCGGCCTCGCCGTCCTCCTGGCCGGCCTCGGCGCCTTCCACTACATGGAGGAGCACGGCCACATCGTCTCCGGCATGAACAACCAGGTGGTGTGGGGCACTCCCCACGTCTTCGCCATCTTCATGATCGTCGCCGCCTCCGGGGTGCTGAACGTGGCCTCCATCGGCTCGGTCTTCGGCAAGACGGTCTACAAGGTGCGGGCGCCCCTCTCCGGCCTCCTCTGCCTGGCCCTCCTGGGCGGCGGCCTGATGGTGCTGATGCTCGACCTGGGCCGTCCGGACCGGGTCATCGTCGCCGCCACCCACTACAACTTCACCTCGGTCTTCGCCTGGAACGTCTTTCTCTATTCCGGCATGTTCGGCATCGTCGCCGTCTATCTCTGGACCATGATGGAGCGCCGCATGAAGCCCCTCTCGAAGCCCGCCGGCTTCGCCGCCTTCATCTGGCGCCTGATCCTGACCACCGGTACCGGGTCCATCTTCGGCTTCCTAGTAGCCCGCCAGGCCTACGGTTCCGCCATCCTGGCCCCGATGTTCATCGTCATGTCCTTCGCCTGGGGCCTAGCGGTGTTCTACATTGTCCAGTCGGTCATGTACGCCTGGAACGGCATGGAACTGCATCCTTCCGTCCTGCGCCGCATGAAGAACCTGCTGGCGGTCTTCGTGGCCGGCACCGCCTACTTCGTGGCCGCCTACCACGTGACCAACATCTACTTCGCCCGCCAGACCGAATTCGAGCAGTTCATCCTGGTCAGCGGCGGTATCTATCCCCTGCTCCTGTGGCTGGGCTTCGGCGTCGTCGGCACCCTGGTGCCCCTGCTCCTCATCTTTCTGCCCGGCCTCGGCACCCCGCGGGCCGTCCTCTTCGCCTCCGCCGGCGTCATCATCGGCGCCTTCGCCCTGCTCTACACCTTCATCATCGGCGGCCAGGCGTTCCCCCTCCAGATCTTCCCGGGCTTCGAGGCGAGCAGCAGTTTCGGCGACGGCGCAGTCGGCGCCTACTCCCCGAGCCTGCCGGAAGTGCTCCTCGGCCTGGGGGGCGTGGCGGCGGCTTTCCTGATCACCACGATCGGCGTCCGCATCCTGCACTTCCTGCCCCAGGACGATCTGGTCCAGCTCGAGGCCGCCAACCCGGCCGACTGATCCGCTTTCCGGAAATGACCATGCACCGCTTCCTGCTTTCGGCCGCCCACCGCTCCTCGGGCAAGACCATGGTCAGCATCGGGCTCTGCGCCGCCCTCAGGAAGCGGGGGCTGGAAGTCCAGCCCTTCAAGAAGGGGCCGGACTACATCGACCCCATGTGGCTTTCCCAGGCAGCGGGCCGGCCCTGCTACAACCTCGACCCCTACCTTTCCGACGGGGACGAGTTGCGCCGCGCCTTCCTGCGCCGTTCCCGCGTTGCCCAGGCCTGCCTGGTGGAAGGCAACATGGGGCTCTTCGACGGCATCTCCCTGGACGGCAGCAACAGCAGCGCTGCCCTGGCCGCCACCCTCGGCCTGCCGGTAATCCTGGTGGTGGACTGCCGGGGCATGACCCGGGGCATCGCCCCCCTCATCGTCGGCTACCAGGCCTTCGACCCCAATATCCGGATCGCCGGCATCATCCTCAACCGGGTCGGCGGCCAGCGCCACGAATCCAAGCTCAGGGCGGTCCTCGAGCATTACACCCGCATTCCCGTCATCGGCGCCATTCCGGAGAGCCCTGAACTCGCCATCCACGAGCGCCACCTGGGGCTGGTGCCGAGCAACGAGGCGGGTGACGCCGCCGAACGCATCGCCTGCCTGGAACGCATCATCTCCGCCCACGTGGACATCGACCAGCTCCTGGCCATCACCGGCGAAGCCCCGGCCGGCCAGGCTATCGCTCCCCTGTCCTTGGCGACGTCCCAGCAGCGCAAGCCTATCCCGGCCGGCGTGCGAATCGGCATCGCCAGGGACGCCGCCTTCGGCTTCTACTATCCCGACGACCTGGAAGCCCTGGAATCCGCCGGCGCCGAACTGGTCCCCTTCGATACCCTGCGGGACGTCCGCCTGCCGGCGGTGGACGGCCTCTTCATCGGCGGCGGCTTCCCGGAAGTCATGGCCGCCGGGCTGGCGGCCAACGCTTCCCTGCGGGCCGACCTGGGCCGCGCCATCGAACAGGGGATGCCGGTCTACGCCGAATGCGGCGGGCTCATGTACCTGACCCGCTCCATCACCTGGCACGGCGAGACCCACGCCATGGTGGGCGCCATTCCCGCCGACACGGTGATGCACAGGAAAGCCGTCGGCCGCGGCTATGTGGAACTGGAGGCCACCGCCGACCACCCCTGGCTGCCGGCCGGGTCGCCGCCGATCCGCGCCCATGAATTCCACTATTCCAGCCTGGAAAACGCCGACCCGGGCCTGCGCTACGCCTGGCGGATGCGCCGGGGCCACGGCATCGATGGCCGGCGGGACGGCATCGTCCACCACAATGTGCTGGGCGCCTACAGCCACCTGCGCTCGGTACTGGGCCTCGACTGGCCGGCCCGCTTCGTCGCCTCCGTCCGCGAGCGCAAAACCCGACCGGCGGCCGCCTGCGCCTGAGATCCATAACGATATGCTGACCGAGGAGACCCCCCGATGGACATCTTTCCCATCCCTCCCGTCGCCATGATGGGCGACATCCCGGTGCGCAACCCGCTCCAGCCCGGCCAGGTCGCCCTCGTCGGCACCGGCCCCGGCGATCCGGAGCTGCTCACCCTGCGCGCCCTGCGCCTCATCCAGCAGGCCGACGTGGTGCTTTACGACAACCTGGTGTCGGCCGAGATCATGCGCCTCGTCCCCGGCTCCGTGGAGCGCGTCTACGTCGGCAAGAAGCGCAGCGCCCACACCATGCCCCAGGAGATCATCAACCAGCGCCTGGTGGAACTGGCCCGGACCGGCAAGCGGGTGGTGCGCCTCAAGGGCGGCGATCCCTTCGTCTTCGGGCGGGGTGGCGAGGAAATCGAAACCCTGGCGGCGCAAGGCGTCTCCTTCCAGGTGGTGCCCGGCATCACCGCCGCCCTCGGCGTCTCCTCCTACGCCGGCATTCCCCTCACCCACCGGGATTATTCCCAGGCCTGCGTCTTCGTCACCGGGCATCTCAAGGACGGCACCACCGACCTGGACTGGCCGGCCCTGGCCCGTCCCCGCCAGACCGTGGTGTTCTATATGGGTTTCCAGGGGCTGCCGGAAATCTGCCGCCAGCTGATCGCCCACGGCCTGTCGCCGGAAACGCCCATCGCCGTCGTCCAGCAGGCCACCACGGCCGACCAGCGCAGTATCATCGGCACCCTGGCCTCCATCCCAGACCTTGCCCAGACGGCATCCCTGCGGCCGCCCTCTCTCATCATCGTCGGTGAGGTGGTGCGCCTGCGGGAAAAGCTCGACTGGTACGCCGAGTCCCGGGCTGGCGCGGCGGCGTAGCACCAAAAAATCGAAAGGAAAGAAACAGATATGTCGGAGTCAAAGCAAGCCCAGTCCCAGGGCGAGGCCATGGGAGACGTCGACCAGGCAGCCCGCATCTTCGTGGCCCATACGGTGAAGGCCATGGAAGAGATGCGGGACAAGCGCATCGACTACGCGGCTGCAATCCAGGTCGTGATGCAGATGAGCATGCGGAGCTATGCGGACTTTGTCGGAGACGACGGAGATGCCATCCGCCAGATCCGCGGTTTCCTCGACCAATGGGAACGGGATCTCTCCAATCCCCCGTCGGTTCAATAGGCCCTTGGCCATTTCGGGCGGGGGTCAGCTGCCCTGCGGTTTCTCCCGCCCGTCCTCATCCTCGTAGTCGCCGAGGTCGATTCCCATTTCATTGGCCACCTCGACCCAGCGGGGCTCGGCCTCGCAGGAGCAGCAGTCGCACCAGACGGCAATGCCCTCATGCATGCTGATGGGCTTTTTCTTCCCCTCGGCCTTGCTGGCCGGCAGCGTTGCGGCTTTCTGGCTATCCACCCTGGCACGGGTGTCGGAATCGGTATGCATGTCCATTACAGCGGTCTCTGTCGGTCGTGGGACTCGATTGAGCCCAGTCATTATTGACCGTGTTCACCGGGTGACGTTCTAGCGCCTTTCCTTGTTGCCCTCGACCGGGGGGTCGGGATAGGCCGCAGCATCGCTTTCCTTTGAACTGGGTTGGGGCGAATCCGTCGAATGCTATTCCCAGCGTAGTCGGCTGCAGCCGGTCTGCAATGGACAGAACTGTCCGCGACCGCATCGATAGGGAAGCACCGGGAATGCCGTTGATATCGTCAGTGACCTATGGACTTCGTCCGAAGCAGCCGGACAGCCCCGATTCTACGACGGCCGAATCTTCCCTCGGGCAAGCCTTGCTGACCTGTCCTCTCAATGCCCGCTCCCTGCTGTTCGAAGCGAAGCATCAGTGCGCCGAGCGGGGGGAACTGGTCAAGCTCATCATGGGTGGCACCCGCCGCGTGACTTCCTGGGTCATCGAAAACCGGATTCTCCCCGTCCTCCGGGACCGGGACGCCAGGATTTTCAATTTTGCGGCCTCTTCCCAGAAAACGGGTCGGTTATCGGCCTGGCTGGTTCCCCTCCCCGAGGGAGATGCCTTCGGCTGCGACACTTCCGGCCGGTGGTCCGCCCTCGCGAAGTACGAGGCCATGTCGGCGATCCAATACATCGGGTTCCGCTATGCTCCGGAAAACCGCTGGACATCGGGGTTCGAAGCCGCCCTGGAGGTGCCGGGGCAAGCGCCACGGCTGCTGGAACCCCTCGAAGTGGCGAGTATCTGGGAGGAGGTCACGGGCGCCAAACCCCTGGGCTTCGTCAATGGGGTCCTCGATGAAATGGAGGCCCTGGGCTTCAAGCTCGTCTGCCGTATTTTCAACGCCCACGGCCGCCTCGGCTTGTAGGCAAGGGGCCGTCCGCAGCCGGCCCCCGCCCAAGACAGATCCTCGACCCTCAGCCCCCCCGGGCCACCGCCCGCACCGCCGCGCGCAGGCTCGCGGGGTCGGCGCTGCAGGTATTGGCCGTAGCCCCTTCCCCCACCCGCATCTGCTCCACCGCGAAGACCGCCGCCTCGACCCGGGAAACCATGTTCAGTTTGGCGAGGATGTGCCGGACATGGAGCTTGACCGTGTCGTGGCTGATCACCAGGGCCTTGGCGATGGCCTTGTTGCTCATGCCGCGGGCGACATGGTCGAGGATCTGGCGCTCCCGCTCGGTGAGCTGCTGCAGGGAGGTCTTCTTTTCCTTCTGGGGCCCGTCCTGCAAGATGCTGGCGAGCTTGCCGGCCATGGCCGGGGCCACCACCAGTTCGCCCCGGGCAGCGCGCCGGATCGATTCGATGACGTCACCGGGCTCCATGTCCTTCAGGAGGTAGCCCCGCACCCCCAGCCGCAGGGCGGCGGCCATGTCTTCCTTGGCATCGCTCATGGTCAGGATGACCACCGGGGTCTCGATGCCCTCGTCCCGCAGCTGGCGCACCACCCCCAGGCCGTCCATGCCGCCCATGCGCAGGTCGACGATGGCCAGGTCGGGCGCCTGGGCCCGGATCACCTCGGCAGCCTCCTCCGGCTTGCCGACGGTGGCCAGCACCTGCATCCCGGCCCTGGATTGCAGCAGTTCGGAAAGCCCCTGCCGGCAGAGGCTGTGGTCATCCACCAAAACCAGTCGCGTCGTTTCGTTCATTTCTTTTTCTCCTCGCACACCATTTCCTGGCCAGGTACGAAGATACGCACCCGCGCCCCTCCCTTGGGAAGATTTTCGAAGGCCACCCGGCCATCAAACCGTTGGGCCCGCTCCTGCATGATGCGCAGCCCGTAGAAGCCGGTATCCAGGCCCCCCCCGGCAGCCGACGGCGGCCCATCCAGGAGGCCGCAGCCATTGTCCTCGACGATCAACTCGATGCCGTCGCGCACCGTATCCACCGCCAGCCGGGCGCGAGTGGCCTTGGCGTGCTTGCGGATATTGGCGAAGGCCTCCTGCACGATGTAGAAGACCTGGACCTCCGCCTCCCCCGGCAGCTTGAGGTCGGGCACCTGGTTGTCGAATTCGAGGGTGATGCCGCTGGTCTCGCGGAAGCGCTCCACCATTTCCCGCAACCCGCGCAGCAGGCCGCGCCCGTCCATGCCGGCGCGGAAATGGGTGATGAGCTCCCGCAGGCCCCGGTGGGCCCGGGTCAATTCCTGGTTCAGCTCGTTGCAGTAGCGGTAGGAGCGCCCGTTGTCCACCTCGCGGATGGCGTCCTCCAGGAGAGGCAGGCGCATGCGGGCGAAAGCCAGGGTCTGGGCCAGGGAATCGTGGATTTCGCTGGCCATCTGCTGGCGCTCGTTGGCCAGGCTGGCGCGGGCATTTTCCCGCTCCAGCAGGCTGTTTTCCAGGGTCAGGCCGAGGAGCTGGCCGATGGGCTTCAGGAGCACCCGGATTTCCGTGCCGAGATCGTCGGTATGATCGAAAAAAAGATTGAAGACGCCGATGGGCCGGCCCTTGTATTCCAGCGGAACGGCAATCACGTGGCGGAAGCAGCTTCCTTGCCGACGGGCCGAGAACAGCCGGGAACAGCCGCGGAAATCGGAAGCGCTGTTGATCTCGTCGTTGCGCAGGGCGCGGCCGCAGACGCCGCAGCTATAGACCAGGCGCTCCTGCTCGAGAAACTCCTCGGAGACGCCGACGGCGGCAATCAGCCGCAGGCACTCGCCATCGTCGGTCAAGGCGCGGATGGTGCCGCCCTGGGCGCCGGCCAGGCAGACGACGGACCGCAGGAAGCCGTCCAGGCCGGCGGCAGCCTCCTCGGGACGATCTTCCGGGGCTTGCGGCGGGGCACCGCAACGGCCCGGCGCCGCCGGACCGTCTGGCGCCGTTCTCCCCCCCCCCGGGGAAGATCCGGCATGCAGAATTGTCATGTTTCCTCCAGTGCTCCCTCATGGCCGATGGGACGGCTCTCTGACCGGCAGTCAGGGCTGCCGATTCCGGGGAGCTTAATAAGTGATCGCTAAGATTGTGGCAGAATTTTCCGTCTATGCAATTAGTAAATTTACGTATCAATAAACAACATCAATAAAGCGTAATTGCCAACGAGGCCAAAACCCGCTACTCGCCGCCTACCCATTCAGGTAAGAAAACTCCCCGTCGGGGTAATAGACATCGAGCGGCCTGAAATCGCCTAATACGGCCCACGCCGGCCCTCGCCGATCCCAGACGTTTTCTCGCGATACCAGAAGATGGCCACCACGCCGCTCCACGATCCCCTCAGCAATCCCTCGCCCGACGCCGCCGTCGAGGTCAAGACCACCACCTGCTACATGTGCGCCTGCCGCTGCGGCATCCGCGTCCACCTGCGGGACGGCGAAGTCCGTTACATCGAAGGCAATCCGGACCACCCCCTGAACCAGGGCGTCATATGCGCCAAGGGTTCGTCTGGCATCATGAAGCAGTATTCCCCCGCCCGCCTTACTCAGCCCTTACGCCGCAAGGCGGGGGCCGAGCGGGGCAGCGGCGAATTCGAGCCCATTTCCTGGGAAGAGGCCTTCTCGCTCCTCAGCGAGCGCCTCGCCAAGCTGCGGGCCACCGACCCCAAGCAGTTCGCCCTGTTCACCGGCCGCGACCAGATGCAGGCCCTCACCGGCCTCTTCGCCCGCCAGTTCGGCACCCCCAATTACGCCGCCCACGGCGGCTTCTGCTCGGTGAACATGGCCGCCGGGATGATCTACACCATCGGCGGCTCCTTCTGGGAGTTCGGCGGCCCCGACCTCGACCGTGCCCGCCTCTTCATCATGCTGGGCACCGCCGAGGACCACCACTCCAATCCCCTCAAGATCGCCATTTCCAAGTTCAAGCGGGACGGCGGCCGTTTTGTCTCCATCAACCCGGTGCGCACCGGCTACTCCGCCATCGCCGACGAGTGGGTGCCTATCCGCCCCGGCACGGACGGTGCCCTGCTGCTGGCCGTCATCCACGAAATCCTCGCCCGCGGCCTCTACGACCGGGACTTCCTGGTGCGCTACACCAATGCCGGCCAGCTGGTGAACGTGGAGGAAACGAACGACGAGTTCGGCATGTTCGTCCGCGTCGAAGTCCCCGAGGAAGAGGCCTGCTACGACCCCCAGGACAAGCTCTGGTGGGACCGCAACAGCAACCGGCCGGTGGTCACCCACCAGGAAGGCTGCGATCCCTTCCTGCTCGGCGAATTCCGCCTCAAGGACGGCACCCGGGTGAAGCCGTCCTTCCAGCTCCTGCAGGACCGGGTGGCCGAATACACCCCGGAATGGGCGGCCGGCGTCACCGGCATCCCGGCCGAGACCATCCGCCGCCTGGCCCACGAGATGGGCGTCACCGCCCGCGACCAGAAGATAGAGCTGCCCATCGCCTGGACCGACAGCTGGGGCGTTGAGCACGACACCGTCACCGGCAACCCGGTGGCCTTCCACGCCATGCGCGGCCTGGCGGCCCATTCCAACGGCTTCCACACCATCCGCGCCCTCGGCATCCTGATGACTCTCCTGGGCACCATCGACCGCCCCGGCGGCTTCCGCCACAAGGTGCCCTTCCCGCGCCCCATCCCGCCCTGCGCCCGCCCCCCCAACAACCCTGGGGCGGTGAAGCCCAACACGCCTCTCGATGGCCTTGCCCTGGGCTGGCCGTCGGACCCGGACGATCTCTTCGTCACCGACGAGGGCGCGCCGGTACGCCTCGACAAGGCCTTCTCCTGGGAATACCCCCTGTCGGTGCACGGGCTCATGCACAACGCCATCACCAACGCCTGGCGGGGCGACCCCTATCCCATCGACACCCTGCTCCTGTTCATGGCCAACATGGCCTGGAATTCGAGCATGAACACCGCCGAAGTGCGGAAGATGCTGTGCGACAAGGGGGAGAACGGCGAATACAAGATTCCCTTCCTGGTGGTCTGCGACGCCTTCCATTCGGAAACCACCGCCTTCGCCGATCTCATCCTGCCCGACACCACCTACCTGGAACGGCACGATGTCATGTCCATCCTGGACCGGCCGATTTCCGAATTCGACGGTCCGGTGGATGCGGTGCGCATCCCGGTGGTGGCGCCGCCCCCCGGCTGCAAGCCCTTCCAGGACGTCCTCATCGAGATCGGCAGCCGCATCGGCCTGCCCGCCTTCGTCAATAAGGACGGCAGCCGCAAGTACCGGGACTATCCCGACTTCATCGTCAATTTCGAGACCGAGCCCGGTTCCGGCATCGGCTTCCTGTCGGGCTGGCGCGGCAAGGGCGGCGAGAAGAGCATGCGGGGCGAGCCCAATCCCAACCAGTGGGAAATGTACGCCCGCAACAACTGCGTCCACCACTACGAACTGCCCAAGTCCTACCAGTACATGCGCAACTGGAATAAGGGCTACCTGGAGTGGTCGAAGCGCAAGCGCATCACCCGCTATGCCGAGCCCATCCTCATCCACCTCTATTCCGAGGTGCTGATGCGCTTCCGCCAGGCGGCCCAGGGCAAGGGCCTCTCCAGGAAGCCGCCGGCCCACCTGGCCAAGCGGGTCGAGACTTTCTTCGATCCCCTGCCTTTCTATTACGAGCCCCTGGAAGTCCAGGCCACCGACAAGCAGCGCTATCCCCTGGCGGCGGTGACCCAGCGGCCCATGGCCATGTACCACTCCTGGGATTCCCAAAACGCCTGGCTGCGGCAGATCCACGCCCACAACGAGCTCTACGTCAATGCCCAGACCGCCCGGGTGAACGGCATCGCCGACGGCGACTGGATCTGGGTCGAGTCCCAGTGGGGCAAGGTGCGCTGCATCGCCCGCCATTCCGAGGCGGTGGAGCCGGGCACGGTGTGGACCTGGAACGCCATCGGCAAGGCGGCCGGCGCCTGGGGCCTCGCCCCCGATGCCAACGAATCCCGCAAGGGCTTCCTCCTCAACCACCTGATTTCCGAGGAACTCCCCGGCGGCGCCGGCCAGGGTCCCCTGTCCAATTCGGACCCGATCACCGGCCAGGCCGCCTGGTACGATGTTCGGGTGCGCATCCGCAAGGCGGAGCCGGGGGAAGAAGCCGTCTCCTCGCCCCAGTTCGAGCCCATGGGGGCCTATCCCGGCATGGCGGAGGCGCCCTCCGGCTGGCTGCGCTTCTTCGCGGGGGGCCGCAAATGACCCAGCTCGCCCTCGTCATCGACCTCAACGTCTGCGTCGGGTGCTCGGCCTGCGTCACCAGCTGCAAGGAATGGAACACCTCCAGTGCCGCCGGCCCCCTGTGTGACGGCAACCCCTACGGCGCCGAACCCACCGGGACCTTCTTCAACCGGGTCCAGACCTTCGAGGTGGGCACCTATCCCGCCACGGAGACGGTGCACTTCCCCAAGTCCTGCATGCACTGCGAGGATCCCCCCTGCGTGCCGGTGTGCCCCACCGGGGCCTCCTACAAGCGCAAGTCGGACGGCATCGTGCTGGTGGATTACGACAAGTGCATCGGCTGCAAGTACTGCTCCTGGGCCTGCCCCTACGGCGCCCGGGAATTCGACGAGGCCGGCAAGGTGATGAAGAAATGCACCCTGTGCGTGGACCGCATCTACGACAAGGGGCTGCCCGAGAAGGAAAGGAAGCCGGCCTGCGTCCGCGCCTGCCCGGCCGGAGCGCGCCTCTTCGGCGACGTGCACGACCCGGATTCCGAGGTTTCCCAGGCCATCCGGGAACAGGGGGGCTACGCCCTGATGCCGGAATGGGGCACCCAGCCGGCCAACCATTACCTGCCCCGCCGCAAGACCCAACTGCATATCCACGAGGACGAACTGGAACGCTCCGACAACCCGCTGCTCATCGACAGCGAACTGCCCCAGCCGGGCACCGGCGAACCTTCCCTCGACGACGTCACCTCCTGGTAAGAGCATGCGCCCCGCCTTCTCCGTCATATTCCTCACCACCCTCATCGGCGCCGGCCAGGGCCTTTTCCTGGCCCTGTTCACCGCCGAGTCCTACGCCGCCTTCGACCTGCTGCCCGCCATCGCCCCCGGCTTTCTCGCCGCCGGCAGCCTGCTCGCCCTCCTGCTCCTGATCACCGGCCTGGGGGCGTCCTTCTTCCACCTCGGCCACCCCGAGCGGGCCTGGCGCTCCGCCGCCCAGTGGCGCACCTCCTGGCTCTCCCGGGAAGTCATCGCCCTGCCCGCTTTCAGCGCCATCGTCGCCCTCTACGGGCTGGTCCATTTCAGCGGCGCCAATCCGACCCTGGGCATGCTGCCCAGCGGCGCGCCGATCAAGGTCAGCGCCGTCCTCGGCAGCCTCGGCACCCTCCTCGCCTTCCTGCTCTTCATCTGCACGGCGATGATCTACGCCTGCCTGCGCTTCCTGCGGGAATGGCACACGCCGCTCACCGTCATCAACTACACCCTCCTCGGCGGGGCCTCGGGCTTCACCCTGGCCGCCGCCCTGGCCGCCCAGCTCGCCCCGGAGCGGACCGGCTTCTTCGCCGGCTGGGCCGTCATCATCACCCTCATGGGGCTGGTCGGCCGGGGCGCCTCCCTGGTCCGCAACCGCCGCCTGAAGCCGCGCTCGACGCTGCAGACCGCCATCGGCATCAAGCATCCCCGCATCGTCCAGAAGACCCAGGGAGCCATGGGCGGCTCCTTCAACACCCGGGAGTTCTTCCACGGCAAGAGCGTCTTCTTCCTGCGTCGCATCCAGTGGATCGTGGTGACCTGCGTCTTCCTCGTCCCCGCCGTGCTGCTGGCCGCCGGCGTCTGGGGAAGCGGCATCGCCGTCCTCGCCCAGGCTTTCGCCATCCAATACCTGGGGCTGCTGGCCGAGCGCTGGCTCTTCTTCGCCCAGGCCAACCATCCCCAGAACCTCTACTACCAGGCGGTGCCCTGACCATGTCCTCCCTTGCCCGACGCCTCTTTCCGTTCCTGCGCTGGTGGCCCTATGGCGGCGCCAGCCTGCGTGCCGATCTGGTGGCGGGCATCACGGTGGCCCTGGTCCTGGTGCCCCAATCCATGGCCTACGCCCAGCTGGCCGGGCTGCCGGCCTACTACGGCCTCTATGCCGGCTTCCTGCCGGTGATCGTCGCCGCCCTCTGGGGCTCGTCCAAGCAGCTGAACACCGGCCCGGTGGCCGTCGCTTCCCTGCTGACCGCCTCCAGCCTGGCGCCCCTGGCCCTGCCCGGGTCGCCCCAGTTCATTGCCCTCGCCATCCTGCTCGCCTTCATGGTGGGCGCCATCCAGCTGACCCTCGGCGTATTCCGCCTTGGCGTGGTGGTGAATTTCCTCTCCCACCCGGTCATCGTCGGCTTCACCAACGCGGCGGCGCTCATCATCGCCCTCTCCCAGGTCAACAAGATGATCGGCGTCCCCATGGGCCGCTCCGAGCATTTCATCCAGGACATCTGGGGCGTCGCCCTCCAGATCGGGGACACCCATTGGCCGACCCTGGCCATGGGCCTTGCTGCCATCGCCATCATGGTCCTGGTGAAGAAGAAGGCGCCGAAAATCCCCGGCGTGCTGGCGGCGGTGGCGCTGACCACCACGGCCTCCTGGCTGATCGGCTTCGAAACCAACGCCACCGGCAGCCTGGCCCAGATCGAGGATGTAGAAGTGCGCAGCCTGGTCGACAAGGTGGCCGACACCAACCGCCAGCTGGCGGCGGCCAACCGCACGACGACGGAGCGCACCGCCGCGGTCAAGGCGGCCCGCCAGAAGGAAGGTCCCGACAGCGCCGCGGCTGCCCACCTGGAATACGAGGCCACCCTGGCCCGGGTCGAGGCAACGGCTCTGGAGCGCGAATCGGCCGACCTGCGCAAGCTTCTGCGGGAAACACCGGTGATGCGCACTGCCGATGCCCAGGGCCGGACTCTGAAAATCTATGCCGAAGCCCGGGTGCCGGCGGGTATCCAGCCGGATAAGCCGACCTTCCGCATCCGTTCCGTCACCGACGACGGCTTCAAGCTGGTGGGTGGCGGCGAAGTGGTGGGCAAGATCCCCGAGGGCCTGCCGTCCTTCAGCCTGCCGACCATGAACCTGGACATGATCTCCAGCCTGCTTTCCGCCGCCCTGGTGATTTCCCTGGTGGGCTTCATGGAGGCCATCTCCATCGCCAAGGCCATGGCCGCCAAGACCAAGGATCGCATCGAGCCCAGCCAGGAGCTCATCGGCCAGGGCCTGGCCAACATGCTGGGGGCCTTCTCCCAGGCCTTCCCGGTGTCGGGTTCGTTCTCCCGCTCGGCGGTCAACCTGGGAGCCGGAGCCCGCAGCGGCATGGCGGCGGTATTCACCGGCATTCTGGTGCTCCTCACCCTGCTTTTCCTCACCCCACTCCTCTACCACCTGCCCCAGGCCGTGCTGGCAGCGGTAATCATCATGGCGGTGATCGGGCTCATCAATTTCGAGGCGGTGCGCCACGCCTGGCGGGCGAACCGCCACGACGGCGCCGCCGCTATCGTCACCTTCGCCGCCACCCTCGCCTTCGCCCCCCATCTGGACAAGGGCATCCTGGTCGGCGCCGGGCTGGCCATCCTGCTCTACCTCTATCGCACCATGCGGCCCCGGGTCGCCATCCTCGGCCGCCACCCGGACGGCACCCTGCGGGACCGCGCCGTGTTCCCCGAATTGCCCCGCAGCGAGTCGGTGGTGGCCCTGCGCTTCGACGGCCGTCTCTACTTCGCCAACGTGCCCTATTTCGAGGATGCGGTGCTGGAAGCGGTGGCCGCCAACCCGGGCGCCCGCTACCTGCTGGTGGTGGGGGATGCCATCAACGAAATGGACGCTTCCGGCGAGGAGGTGGTCCACCATGTGGTGGAGCGCCTGCGGGGCAGCGGCGTCGAGGTCGTCTTCAGCGGCCTCAAGCGGCAGATTTTCGAAGTGATGCGTGCCACCGGCCTGGAACAGGCCATCGGCTCCGGCGCCCTGTTCCGCACCGAGGACGAGGCCCTGGATGCCATTGCCGCGGCCATCGGGGAGGATGCCGTGGCGCCCCTGCGCTCACGCCCGCGTGGCGAAAGGGCTCCCGCCGGCCGCGATGGAGCGGCCCTCGCCGTCGATTGAATCGATCAGGGACCCGTAATCCATAGTCGATAGACGGGCCGCTTGCTGCGGCGCGGAACACTGAGGAGCCCCCCGAGCTCCTTTGCCCCCCGGACTGCCTTGCCGATGCGGCCATTGAGCCCCATAATCCGCGCCTTTTTTGCGAATACAGGGGGGAAACATGGCTTGGCAAGAACTTCTCAACACTCCGGCTGGCCTGAGCAGCCTTGGCGTCATCGTTTTCGTGGTGGTCATCGGCATCGCCATGGGCAGGTACTACACCAGGAAGATGGACGAGGACGCCGCCGGTCAACAGTGATTGATGGCGCCAGACGGCGGTCTCGATGACGCCGTACTCCCAACCCCTCCCGGCCGGCCTTGCCACCGGGGGGCATTGGGAACAGGGGCTGCCGGTTGGCAGCCTTTTATTTTGTCCATCCATCAGCCGGCTCGTCGGCCGTGGCCCCCCTTCAGGATTCGGGCTGGGCGCTACGCTTTGACTGTTGCCAGGCGAGGACGACCTGGGCCGAGTGGGCGAGGATGGTCTGGTAGCGCTCCTGAGGCAGCGACCGGCGCAGGGATTCGAACAGCTGCCGGGTTCCCTCCTGGGCGACAGCGGACGCGGCCGGGTCATCGAGCAGACGAACCTGGATGTTGGCCAGGGCATCCGCCACCAGGCGCCAGCCCAGCTCGGACATGCGTTCGTTGAGGGCAAGGAACATGCTGCCCAGGGCCTGGATGATGGCATTCGCGTCAGATTCGGTTTCGCAGGCTGCCATGGCATGCCACAGGGCCAGATGGATGCCGCGACGCAGCTCCACCTTGAAGTCGATGGCGTCGGCCTCGACTTGGTCGATCTGGTTGAAGAACCACTGGAAGCGGGCGTCGGACCGGGTATCGAGACGGCTCCGCAGGGCCCCGATGAGGGCGGAGAGCGCCGGGATGGCGGAGACGTTGAAGGCTTGACTGTAGGCGAGCCCCCACTGGTCCAGGCCGCTGATGAGCAGGGCCAGGCGCAGAGCCCTTGCGTCATCGCTGCCGCCGGCCGAGCACCAATTGGCGCAGCGGGACTCGATCTCGGCCATGGCCTTGCCGGCCTGTGCCGCTTCGGCGCCGACAGACTGCCGGAAAGTGGCGGTGAACACTTCCTGGGCCATCCGCGCGGCAATTCGCTGGATATCGGAATTGGCCAGGGAGGAAAGGGTGTCGACAATTGGGCTGGTGTTCGAGCTCATGGCGCTTGGGGCAAGGAAAGGGCCCGCATTCTAACGAATGCCGGCCTTCTCAAGATGAGCCAGACAAAAATTCATCACGCCGGTTCGAAGCGCTCGCGCAGGCTCTCTACAACATGGGACTCGCCACGGACGCGGAAGAAGGCGCCCTCGCCGTCCGCCCGCTCCCCCAGCACCTCACAGGTCGCGAAGATTTCCCTGCGCAATTGCTGTGCCGACCAGGGGAGGAAAAGGTCTGCCTCGACAAGATCCCGCTGGAAAAACGCGACGACGATCTGGTGCAGCTTCGCGACCTCATCCGGGCGGCGGGCGCTCATCACGACGCAATCCGGGTACTGCGCCCGTAGCGCGGCTTCCCGTTCAGCCTGGGCCGCTGCATCGCCGACGTGATCGATCTTGTTGAAGACGCGGATGCGCGGCACGACATCCGCACCGATCTCCTCAAGCACCTTATCGGTGACCTCAAGCTGGCGTTCGAATCCGGGATCGCTTGCGTCGATGACGTGGAGCAGCAGCGACGCATCAAGGGCCTCGTCGAGGGTCGACTTGAACGACGCGACAAGCCCGTGCGGCAGGTTCTTGATGAAACCGACCGTGTCGCTGACGAGCACCCGGGGCACGCTCTCCGGGTAGAGAGTTCGCACGGTCGTATCGAGGGTGGCGAAGAGTTTGTTGGCGACCAGCACTTCGCTGCCCGTCAGGGCCCGCATCAGGGTGGACTTGCCCGCGTTGGTGTAGCCGACCAGCGCCACCGAGGCGAGCCCCTGGCGCTCCTGCCGCCGCGCGCGCTGCGTCTTGCGCTCGGCTTCCATGGCGACGATCTCCAACTGCAGTTCGGCAATACGGTCCCGAATCTTGCGGCGATCCAACTCGGTATGGGACTCGCCGGCCCCCCGGCCACCCACGCCGCTGCGCTGCCGCCCCTGCGGCCCCGCCAGCTTCGCCGCCTCGCGCAAGCGTGGCGCCATGTAGCCGAGGCGGGCGATTTCCACCTGGGCACGGGCAGCCCGGGAGCGTGCGTTGCGATGGAAAATTTCGAGGATGACCATGGTACGGTCCATGACCTGGCAGCCGATCTCCTTTTCCAGGTTGCGCGCCTGGGACGGTGAAATCTCGTGGTCCACGAAGATGACATCGATGGGGCCGGCGTCGGGAGCGGCAGACTGCACCGCTTCCTCCAGCCCGGCGGGGTCGGCTTCATCATTCACGAAGCAGCGGATCTCCTCCCGCTTGCCGACCCCCAGGTAGGCCGCCGTATCGAAGCCGGAGCGCTTCTGGACAAAGGTGCGGATCACCTCGAACCCAAGGGTCTTCGCCAATTCGCGCAACTCGGTCAACGACGCCTCGAATTCGACGTCGCTCACGCTCGGCAACTGTACGGCAGCCGCGACAGCGCGCGGGGTCTTTTCCTTGATTTCTCTTCGCATTCCGGGATTGCTTTTCTTGAGTGGAGAAAGTCAGATGGTGCCTGCCAGGGGAATCGCTGCCGGCACGGAGCATGCCCGGAACGCCAGGCCGGAATCATCCGGCCATCTCCGGGCAGAGGCGGATTATCTCATTCGATTGGGGCGAATCCGTAGTACGAACCATACGCAGACGGAGCCGGCGCGTAGGCCGCAACTTTAATCGCATCCGCCAACGTGACCTTATTCGTGAGGCCGTCGACCCCGCCCTCCTCCCCAAGCCATCTTTCCTCGACTTCTTTCTCGGTCAGGCCGTTGAGGCTCAGGTTCTTGTCGAAACGCTCCGAGCGGTATTCGAAAGCCATGTCATGGGCGATGAACAAGGTATGAGGACAAGCCGTTATGCGCGTCTCGTCGGCAGGGTCGGCACCCATGACCCGGGTGCCGCAGAACGGACAATGCACGGGGGTGTAGTAATAAGTCTTGAGTTCAGTTCGCTGGATGGCGTTCGCCATAATGTTTTCCTTGTTGCAATGAGATGGCTGGCTTTGGCTACGGCAACGGGCCGGCCGAACCAAATTGCGCGAGCAAAGGCGCTACGTGCCCAAATGGCGGCCAATCCAGTATTTGGGGTGACTGCTGCATGTGGCCGTTCTCCGGCGTTGCCCGAAAGCGGGAGTCCGGCACGGCGGCCTGCACAACGCCTTGCGTTGCGAGCAATGCTTCACGGGCCATCGAGGCCACGGATGGGAGGAAGTTCAGGAGGCTGCGATGACGCAGCCCCCTTGGGAGGCGCCCGGCCTGAGGGCCCTGGGCGCTTCAGAAATCAAGCGGCTTGAATGTTGCTCGCTTGCTTGCCCTTCGGGCCGTTCGTCACATCAAAGCTGACCCGCTGACCTTCCGCCAGGGACTTGAAACCCGAGGATTGAATCGCGGAAAAGTGGGCAAAGAGGTCTTCGCCGCCGTCGTCCGGCGTAATGAAGCCAAAACCCTTTGCATCGTTAAACCACTTGACGGTACCTGCTGCCATATCTTGAATCTCCGAAAAATTACGGGGCCGGGCCCCTGGATGGGGCGAAATCAAGAGAGCGAGGTAAGAATGGGGGAAGACGCCGCAGAAGAGCGGATACTAGACCAGCAAAACAACAACACTACTTGGAAATCGCTGCGGCGCACGATACGCGTCATTGGAACGCATAGCAACCAAAATCTCGATCAACCTTCGGCAATAGGGCATCAGTAGGACACAAGGTTGGCGACCGACCTCAGTTTCAGGATCTCTGGACTGCAGCAGCTAGAAATATGTCCACGTTCTCCTGCGTAATCACGTCGATGCCTGTATCAATGGCCTGAGGCATCTGAACCCCCAGCGATGCTTGCCACAACATCAGGACCGACATCGAGCCTTGCATTCTCGGGATGGTTGCCGAAGATGACTCGATCACGCCTTCCTTGATGGCATCGAGTATGGGCTTGATCCCATCCATGCCGACTACCTTTACTTTGCCGGCCTTCCCAACCTGTTTAAGAGCGGTTGCCAGGCCGATCGGACCGGAAGCATCGCAACACAAGTACCCCCTTAGATCGGGATGCGACGCGAGAACGGCCGAAGCCTGTTGGCGAGCAGTCTCAATGTCGTCATTGTCGACGCCACCGTCCACAACAGCGATACCAGGATATTTCCTTAATACAGCCATTTGGGCTTCGTATCGTTCCTTGTGGTTTGGTGCCGTGGGATATCCCTGCATCACGGCCACTTTGCCAGCGCCCCCGATCAGTTTGACGAGACGCTCGGCCGCGATGATTCCCTGCTGGGAGAAGTCGTTGCCGATGCTGGTGATGCTGGGATCTGGCGATGGCGAGTCGAAGAGAACCACCGGAATACCCTGATCCTTGATGTGGTTGATCGCCGTCATATGGCCGACTATGTCGACCGGGTCTACCGCGATGCCACTCGGCCGAATCGTAGCGACCTTTTCCAGAATCGCGTTCTGCTCGACGACGCCGGCAACTGCTGGAGGCACATAGTCCACCACAATCTCGGCACCAAGCTCGCGGCTCAGGATCCCGGCTTGAGCCTGCGCACCTTTATTTACCTCGTCGAACCACGGATGTGCGACTTTCGGGACAATGATGAATCGAAGCGCTCTTGCCATTTCTCGAGTCCTCGGCCGTAAGGTTAATGGCTCAACAGCTAGTCAGACGCAAAAACGCCGTCCTTGTTGCCACATACGAACAGAGTGACTGTCCGCTTCAGGCGAGGTTCCTCGACCGGTAGCTCTCGGCCACGGTCGGATGCCCACCAAAGAAAAACCCCCTGGGCTCTCGCCGAGGGGGCCTGGTCTTGCCGGGGGCCGATTACTTCGCGGCCTGCGCTTCAGCCTTGGCTTCGGTTTTCTCGGCCTTCTCGGCCTTCTTGCCGTGATGCTTTTCCGCCTTCTTGAGCTCGTGCTTGCCTTCGGGCTTCACGGTATCGGCGGCGGTCGGATTCGCCGCCTTGGCAGCGTCGGACTTGCCCGCTTCGGCGACCTTCGGGGCCTCGGCCTTCTGGGCTGCCGGGGCAGCCTTGACGGCGGGGGTGGCGGGAGTGGCCGGGGCAGCGCCCTGGGCAAAGGAAGCGGAGGCAAAACCAGCGGCAACAGCCAGGGCGATTACGGTCTTCAGCATTTGTCGATCTCCTTGATCATTTGGGTACTACGTTGATTCGGTTTCGGTGCTGACAATTGGCAGCCCCTGTGCCGAATAACGCGGCCGGTGACAGAGGAGATGTCATAAGCAATGTAAGGCAATGTCACCGTGCGTGACAGAAGTGTTTCCGGATTTGCTACAGGAATCGCCCCAGGGTCGCCCAGGGTCGCCCTCACCCATCCATACAGGCGTCATCGATCGGCTCTAGCTTTTCGCGCCAGGGCTGATCAGAATTCATGGCTGTCCTTCAGATCGATTCGCGATGACTTGTCCAAACCCAGCCGCGCCCGCAACCGATGGCCATCGGCTCTCCGTGCTGGCCCTGAGCGCCCCGGTCGCCATGGGCTACATCCCTTTGGGCGCTGTTTTCGGCTTCCTGTTTGTCCAGGCCGGCGCCGCCTGGTGGCTGGCCATCCTGGCCAGCCTGGTCGTGTTCGCCGGGGCAGCCCAGTACATGATGATTTCCATGGTCGCCGCCGGCTCGTCCATCGGCAGCATCGCCCTGGCGACGCTGATCATCAATCTTCGGCATGTTTTCTACGGCCTGTCCTTGTTGAACAAATTGCCGCCGGGCCGGTTGCAGCGCTGGTATGTGATTTTCGGGCTGACGGACGAGACCTATTCCGTCCTCACCACCATGCCGGCGACGACCACCCACCGGCAGATGACCTGGATCGCCCTGCTCAATCAAGCCTGGTGGGTGCTGGGCAGCGCCGTCGGCGCCGTCATCGGCGCCCAGGCGCAGATCGGCCTTGCCGGCCTCGACTTTGCGCTGGTCGCGCTTTTTGCCGTCCTGACGGTGGAGCAATGGCGGACAAGAAAGAGCGCCGCGCCTTTCTGGATCGCATTGGCAGCCTACGGCGTGGCCTGCCTCCTGGCCGCCAGGCATGCCTTGGCCATCGCGATTGCCCTCAGTTTCGCGGCCGGCCTGTTGTGGCGGGGCGAGCCGGTGGCGGCTGGGGAGAAGGCCAATGATTGAAAGCGGCTATGTAATCTGGGTGATTGCCGCCATGGGGCTGGTGACCTTCGCCCTGCGGGCGCTGCCGTTCGTTGCGGCGCAATGGCTCCAGAACCAATCGGCCGTACAGCGGCTGGGGCAGTTTCTGCCGCTGGCCATCATGACCTTGTTGCTGGCGCACTCCGTAGCCGGCGCAGCCAGGGAAGACGCGGCCGGTCCCTGGCCGGAAGCGATCGCCGTCACATTGACGATGGCGCTGCAGTGGCGGAGCCGGAACGCGTTGTTGAGCATCGCGGCCGGAACTGGCGCTTATCTGATCATGCGCAATTTCAGCCTTCTGTAATCCGGGCAGTGGCCCGACCTACCGTTTGCCGATTTTCCGGTACAGGGTCTGGCGGCTGATTCCAAGGCGGCGCGCGGCTTCCGAGACATTTCCCCGGCTCGCCTCCAGGGCCAGGCGAATGGCCGTCAGGGACAATTCGGCGAGGTTATGGCCGTCGCCTGCCATGGCCGTGGCTGATGGCCGGGGTAGCGACATCGTAGCGGTCAGTTCCTCCGCCATGTCCTCCGGCAGATGGCCCCATTCGATGCTGTCCTCCCAGGGCTCCAGCATGGCCGCGGCGGTGCGCAACAGACTGCCGTACTGGCGAAGATTGCCCGGCCACGAATAGGCTGCGAAGCGCTCCAGCACCGATGTTCCCAGGCGAAGGCTGCGGCCGGGGGCGACATCCGCCAGAAGGCGCGCCGTCAGCACCTGGAAATCGCTGCGCTCCCGAAGGGCCGGCAGTTTCAGGGTCAGGCCGTTGATGCGGTAGTAGAGGTCGCTGCGGAAAGCCCCCGCCTCGACCGCCTGCCTCAGGTTGCGATGGGTGGCGCAGATCAGGGCGAAATTGACCGGCACCGGCCGCTGGCTGCCCAGGGGTGTCACCTGGCGTTCCTGCAGGACGCGCAGCAGCCGGGTCTGCAGGGGAAGGGGCATGTCGCCGATTTCATCGAGGAACAGGGTGCCCCCCTCCGCCTCGCGCAGGCGGCCCGGGTAGCCTTCCCGGCGAGCTCCGGTGAAGGCGCCCGGCCCATAGCCGAACAATTCCGATTCAATCAGGTTTTCCGGCAGGGCGGCGCAGTTGATGGCAACGAAGGGGCCTGCCTTCTGGGGCGAGCTTTCATGGACGGCCCGGGCGAACAGCTCCTTGCCGACCCCGGACTCCCCCTGGAGCAGGAGGGGGATGCCCTTGCCGGCGATCCGCCTCGCCCTGTCGGCCGCCGTCCGCCAGCCGGCATCCCCGGTATCGAGGCGGGACAGGGCGTCGTCGGCCCCGCCCGCGGGCTCCCCCTGCCGGGCAGGGAGCGGGGGACGGATATCGCCATCCAGGTTGGCGTAGAGCATCGTCCCGTCGTGGCGGCGAAGCTGGATAGGTTCATGGTGCCGCCGGCGGACCATGCCCTGGACCAGGTCGAGGCGGATATCCAGGACACGGTGCAGGGGGGTGGCGCCGATATCGGCGGTCCCCAGCCCCAGCAGTCGCAGGGCATTGCGGTTGGCGCCGACGATCCAGCCGTCGTCGGAGAGGGCGACGATTCCCTCGGCGACAGTGCCGATGCCCTCCGGCCGGGAATGCAGGTGCAGCCTCAGGTAACGCTCGCAGGCGGCGGTCACCAGCCGGTTCTCGATCATCCGGGCGGAAGTGCTGACCAGGCCGAGGGTATGGGGATGGCGGCTGCGCTGGTCGCCGGAAATGTCCAGAATACCCAGGAGCTCGCCGGTGGCCGAGACGATGGGCGCGGCGGCGCAGGTCAGAAAGGCATTGCGGTCGAGGAAGTGTTCGGCTCCATGGATCTCGACGCAGTCTGCCTCGGCCAGGGCGGTGCCGATGGCGTTGGTGCCCCGGTGATGCTCGTGCCAGCTGGCGCCGGCGGTCAAGGCGACGCGTTCGGCCTTGGCGAGGAAATTGGAGTCGCCGAGGATGCGCAGGAGCGTGCCCCGGTTGTCGGCGAGGATCACCATGCTGCCGCTGTCCCGGACCTGCTCGAACAGGTATTCCATCACCGGCAAGGAATGGCTGAGCAATGGGTGGTGGCGGGCCAGGGCCCGCTGCAGTGCGCCGCCGCTGGCATGCTCGTCGGCGCCCAGCCGGCCGCCCGGCGACAGGCCGGCGGCCAGGCTGCGCTGCCAGGATAGCGCCAGCCGGGGATCGATGCCTTCCCCGGGCTGTTCGCCGCCTTCCATCAGCTTGAGCCGGGCTTGGCGCAGCAGGGGTGCCGGCACGGGCGAAATGGTCCGCATCCTATGTCTCCTCGCCGGGTCATCGCCCGTTTTTCCAGCGAGTATAGAGAGCTCCCCGGCTGGCGCAAGGGCTGCGTCCGCCGGGAGGCATCGACTGTTCCAATTTGTGACAATCGTCCTGGAATGGAACGTTCCATCCCACAGCGGCCGCCTCCCAATACGCGTACATAGTCCGCATGAATCAATCCCTTAGCTCATAGCCGGAGACTGGCACGGGGCTTGATTGGGAGGATGCCCCGCACGGGAATTCATCCCCTTCCACAAACAACCAGGAGACGACATGATCTATGCAGCCCCGGGCACGGCAGGTGCCAAGATTCAATACAAGGCCAGGTACGACAACTTCATCGGCGGCAAGTGGGTCGCCCCCGTCAAGGGCGAGTACTTCGACGTCATCACCCCGATTTCCGGCAAGGCCTACACCAAGGCTGCCCGGTCCACCGCCGAGGACATCGAACTCGCCCTCGACGCCGCCCATGCCGCCGCCGACCGGTGGGGCAAGACCTCCCCGGCCGAACGCTCCAACATCCTGCTGAAGATTGCCGACCGCCTGGAGGCCAACCTGGAGCTGCTGGCCTATGCCGAAACCGTGGATAACGGCAAGCCGATGCGGGAGACGCTGAACGCCGACATTCCGCTGTCGGTGGACCATTTCCGTTATTACGCCGGCTGCGTCCGGGCCCAGGAAGGGGCCCTTTCCGAAATCAACGAAAATACGGTCGCCTACCATCTGCACGAGCCCCTGGGGGTCGTCGGGCAGATCATCCCCTGGAACTTCCCTCTCCTCATGGCCGCCTGGAAACTGGCCCCGGCCCTGGGCGCCGGCAACTGCGTGATCCTCAAGCCGGCCGAATCGACCCCGATCTCCATCCTCATCCTGGCGGATCTGATCGCTGACCTCCTGCCCCCGGGGGTCCTCAACATCGTCAACGGCTTCGGCCGGGAAGCGGGCATGCCGCTCGCCTCCAGCAAGCGCATCGCCAAGATCGCCTTCACCGGCTCCACCTCCACCGGCCGGGTCATCGCCCAGGCAGCGGCCAACAACCTGATCCCGGCCACCCTGGAGCTGGGCGGGAAATCCCCCAACGTCTTCTTCGAGGATGTCATGGCGGCCGATGACAGCTTCCTGGACAAGGCCGTCGAAGGTCTCGTCCTGTTCGCCTTCAACCAGGGCGAAGTGTGCACTTGCCCCTCCCGGGCCCTGGTCCAGGAGTCCATCTACGACCGCTTCATGGAACGCTGCCTGGCCCGCATCGCCGCCATCAGGCAGGGCAACCCGCTGGATACGGAAACCATGCTCGGCGCCCAGGCATCCCGGGAGCAGATGACCAAGATCGCCTCTTATCTGGAACTCGGCCGGGAGGAAGGCGCCCAGGTGCTGATCGGCGGCCAGCGGGCCCAGCTCGGCGGCGACCTGGCGGACGGCTACTACATCCAGCCGACGGTCTTCAAGGGCCACAACAAGATGCGCATCTTCCAGGAGGAAATCTTCGGCCCGGTGCTGGCCGTAACTACCTTCAAGGACGAAGCCGAGGCGCTGGCCATCGCCAACGACACCCCCTACGGCCTCGGCGCCGGCGTCTGGACCCGCAACGGCAACCTGGCCTATCGCATGGGCCGGGCCATCAAGGCTGGCCGGGTGTGGACCAACTGCTACCACGACTATCCGGCCCATGCGGCCTTCGGCGGCTACAAGGAATCCGGCATCGGCCGCGAAACCCACAAGATGATGCTGGACCATTACCAGCAGACCAAGAACCTGCTGGTCAGCTATTCGGAACAGAAGCTGGGCTTTTTCTGATCCTTGCCGGCCTCAAAGGCAACTCCCGCAGGGCGGGCAACCGCCCTGCTTTTCCGGAGGCATCCCATGGTTGAACGCGTCATCGCCACCCCGGCCGCCATCGAGCACATCCAGTGGCTCAAGGACCGGTACGGCCCGAATCTGATCTTCCACCAGTCGGGGGGCTGCTGCGACAACAGCGCCGCCAACTGCTACCTGCCTACCGATCTGACCATCGGCCCCTACGATGTCCATCTCGGCGACATCGGCGGGGTGCCCTTCTACATCGGCGCCTCGCAATACGAATACTGGAAGCACACCCAGCTGATCATCGACGTCATCGACGGCCACGGGGGAACCTTCTCCCTGGAGGGCTCGACGGGCAAGGCCTTCCATACCCGTTCCCGGGTCTTCACCGACGCCGAACGGACCGAGCTGGGCGGCTAACCGGAGAGGACGAAGATTTCGTTCGCCCGGGCGCAGATCACGGACACCCGATCAATCCACCGCCCCCGACTTCACCACCAGGACCGGGCACCCAAGCTCGGAGATGACCCGGCGGGTGGTCTGCCCGGCGATCTTCTGGAGCAACCCCCTGGCATGGTCGCTGCCGATCACTACGAGGTCGGCGCCCACTTCCTTCTGGGCGCGGGGGATGGCCCGGTCCGGGGTGTCATCGAGGACCAGCCCCTCGCATTCGACGCCCTCCACCTTGAGCATGCCGATCTTCCGGGCGATGTCCTCGCTGGCGGAGATGCGGTCGCCCCCCTCCGGCACGGCGGCCATGACCGTCACCGGCACGCGGGACACCTTGGCCACCTGGCCGGCGAGTTCGGCCACCGCATCGCTCGCCGCGCTGCCGTCGCTGGCCAGCAGGACCTTCGACTTCCAGGGCTCCGACTGCCAGCCGGCGATCAGCACATGGCAGGAGGCATTGAGGAGAATGCGCTCCGCCACGTCGCCGACCACTTTTTCCTTCAGGTTGCCCCGGGGCGGGCGGCGGCCGATGACGAGGATGTTGGCATCGGCCGCTTCGGCGGCCCCGACCACCGCCTCGACCGGGTTCCTGCCCTGGCTGACCGACACCTCGCAATCAATGCCTTCGGCATCGGCCCTTTGCCGGAGGTTGGCCAGGTGGGCCTGGGCCTCGGCGATTTCCGCCGCGGTGGGTGCCGCCATCATCATGTCCAGGGTGACGCCGAAGCGCTTTGCAAGATCCATGGCCACGGCCTCCGGAGCCCGGCTGTACTCGCTGCCATCGGTGGCCAGGAGCAGGCGCTGCCGGCGGTGGCCATCGGGCAGCAGGCCCTGGGCGCATTCCTTGAAGACTTTGTTCTTGCAGCCCCGGCAGGCATCGGGGTCGAGGGTCCAGAAAAGGGCCCGGGTGACGTTGCTCATGGTCGGGAAGAAGGCGCCCTCGCCGATGTCCTTGAGATAGTCGCCGGTGCGCAGGAACTGGTAGTTGGTCTGGTTGAGGCCGTAGAAATAGAGGCCGCCGCCGAGCCGCCGCCTTCTCCGGGCCTCCTGGGCCAGCACCTCGGCCCCCGCCACGTCGATGTAGTTGAGGCTTTGGGCGGCGATGAGCACGGACTTCTGCAGGGGATTGTTCTCGTCGATCTGCTGCAGGGCCTGCTGCAGGTAGCTGGCGGCGCCGAACCAGGCCGAGCCGTTGATGCGCACGATGCGCAGCTGACGGCATTCCGGCCTGCCGTTGGCGCGCACGAAGTGGTAGGCGCCCTCCTCGGGGGCGGGAACGACCGGGATGATCTCCGGCCGCGAGCGGTGGTAGATGAACACCAGCAGCGACAGGAACACCCCCAGGAAGATGCCGGCCTCCAGGTTGAACAGGGTGCCGACCAGGGTGGCGGCGAGGATCGCCGACTCGATCCTGCTGGTATGCCAGATGTGGGCGATGTGCTTGAAGTCGATGAGGCCCCAGGCCACCAGGAAGAGGATGCCGGCCATGGCCGCCGTCGGCAGATAGGCCGCCAGGGGGGCCACCAGGAGCAGCACGGCCAGCAGGGCCACCGAAGCGATCACCGAGGCCAGGGGGGTCCTCGCCCCCGCCTCGTAGTTCACCCCGCTACGGTTGAAGGAGCCGGATGACGCATAGGACGAGAAGAAGGCGCCGACGATGTTGGAAAGTCCCTGGCCGATGAATTCCTGATTGCCGTCGATGCGCTGTTCGGAGCGCACGGAGATGGCCCGCGCGATCGATACCGCCTCGGTGAGCGCCAGCATGGTGATGACCAGGGCCGGTCCCAGGGTGTGCCTGAGCGTATCGAGGGAGAGATCAGGAACCGAGATGGGCGGCACGCCGGCCGGCAGGGCACCCACCGTCCGGATGCCGGTCGTCGCAACGCCCTGCCAGAGGTTCAGGGCTTCGGCGAAGAAGCTGCCGGCGATCATGGCGGCGATCATGTAGGGAATCTTCCTGGCGTAGCGTTTGGTCAGGATTCCCACCCCCAGGGTGACCATGCCCACGGCCAGGACCCAGGGGTTGACGTCGGGAAGATGGACGACCAGCTGGCGCACGATCTCGTAGAACGGCGTCCCCCTCGGGATGTCGATGCCGAAGAAATTGCGCACCTGGCTGGCGGCAATGAGGATCGCCGCACCGGCGGTGAACCCGATGACCACCGTGTGGGATATGAAATTCACCAGCCCGCCCATGCGGGCGACCCCCAGGATGAGCTGGAAGATTCCGACCAGGAAGGTCAGCGTCAGCACCAGCTGGATGTAGTGGGCGGACCCCGGCTCGGCCTGATGGGAGAGCGCCGCGAAGATGGCGATCGAGATCGCCGTAGTGGGTCCGGAAACCAGGTGCCACGAAGAGCCGAACAGGGCGGCCACAATCGCCGGCACCATGGCCGAGTAGAGGCCGTATTCCGGCGGCAGGCCGGCGATGGTGGCGAAGGCGACCCCCTGCGGCAGGACGATCAGCGCTCCGGTGATGCCGGCGATGGAATCGTCGCGCACCGTGCGCCGGTTGAGCAGCGGCCACCAGCGCAGGAAGGGAAGAAAGCGGCCGAGGCGGCTGGAATTCATGAGCGTTGTTGTCATCGGGATGGGGGATCAGGTGGCTTTGACGATGCGCGGGGCGGATTCTGACACACGGGGCTTCCTTGCCTCCTTGCCGATCAGGACGATAGGCACCGGCACCCGGGCCTCCAGCATGCCGCGGCGCCGGGACAGGGGGCGAAGGGGGTCGTCGGCCGTGCCCGAAATGGCGAAGGCGATACCGGGACGGCCCGCGAGGGCGGCAAGGGCGCTGCCCCGCGCGCCCCCTTCGACGATTTCCCGATCGCACAGGAGCCCGTCCAGATGCCCGTAGTACTTCGCCATGGCGTCGATGACCGGACCATCGTCCGCGGCGATGAAGAGGAGGTTCGCCGACATCCGGCGGCAAGCACCGGCGGCGTAGGCCAACACCAACTCGGGGAGGGCGGCGCCGACTCCCAGGGCGATCCAGCGCGAGCCCTGGGCCGCGGGGTCGCTAATCTGCGGCCCGCCGGGTGGGGCGGCCGTTTCCTGGCCGCCGATCCCCCCGGGAAAAAGGCTCTTGTGCATGGCCCGTCGTCCCGAGCGTTCTCCGAGGTCGGCGATGGCCATGGCCTCCAGGCTTTGCTTGATGTGATCGAGTAGTCGCTTCATGGCGGCAGCGTAAGGAAAGAAGACCCATCCCCCAGGGCAAGCCCTGTGCCATCGATCTGCCATCCGCTAAGTCATTGATTTAATTATCACTTGAAAAACCCCTCCCGATTCCGTCCCGTTTCAGGAGCGAAACGCCGGCGGCATCGCCCCTACCCGTCACGGTAGCTGTGCGGCTTCCCGGTGCTGTTTAACATATGAAACATGATTCGATAATGAAACATCGCATGCCCAGTATTCGCGGCAAGGTCTATGGTGGTTATCTCGTGCTGGCGGTGGCGGTGGGCATATTCGCGACCCTGGCCGCCGCCGACCTGCGCTTCCTGGAGAAGCGCGTGCAGGAGGGGTTCGCCATCACCACTTTCCAGGCATCGGTCCTGGAGTTGCGGCGCCACGAGAAGAACTACTTCCTGTACCGCTCCCGGGGCGAGGGGGCGATCCAGCTCGCGCTGGCCCGCGAATCGGCCGCCCACCTGCGGGAAAGGCTGGATAGCCGGGAAATCCGGGCAGCGATTGCCGAAAGCGAAATCCAGGCCTTGACCGCCACCCTGGATCGCTACCGCGCCCTCCTTGCCAAGGCCACTCCCCTGGACAGGGAGCTCCGCGCCGTCGGCCAGGAAATCCTGCAACACGGCGAGCAGTTGGCCGAACGGGAGCGGACCACCCTGGCAACGGCCGTCCGCGATTCCCGGCAGATGCTGCTGTGGGCTGCCGTGGTCCTGGTCGTGGTCGCCCTGGTGTGCGGCCGCATGCTTTACCGCGCCGTCGGGCGCCCCCTGCAGGCCCTGGAACACCAGCTCGAACCGCTGGCCCGCGGCGAGTTCCGGGCTTTCTCGATGGTCTCCAGGGACCGTGAGATCGTTTCCTTCACCCAGGCCTTGAACCGCATGCTGGATGAACTGGATCTGCGCCGCCGGCAGCTCATGCAGTCGGAGAAGCTGGCTTCCCTGGGCACCCTGGCCTCCGGCGTCGCCCACGAACTGAACAATCCCCTGGGCAACATTTCCAGTGCAGCCCAGATCCTCCTGGAGGATGTCGCCCGGCTCCCGGCGGCGGTCCAGGAGGGAATGCGCGGCTGGCTGGCCCAGATCGACGACGAGGCGCGGCGCGCCCATCACATCGTACGGACCGTTCTCGACTACAGCCGCCATTCGGCCCACGGCATCGAATCGGTATCCCTGCGGGCGGCCCTCGACCGCAGCCTCATCCTGTTGAATCCCTGCCTGCCGGAGGAGGATTCGGTCAGCATCGACATGGCCGCCGACATCCGGGTGGATGCCGACCCCCGCCACCTGCAACAGGTCTTCATCAACCTGATCCAGAATTCCTTCGACGCCGGGGCGCGCCAGGTACGCATCGCAGCGGCCGTACCGGCAGCGCTGGACTGGCCGCCCCGGGGCAGCGTCGCCCTCGGCAAGCCGGTGCCGACGGCGCCCGCCGCCCTCATCCGCATCACCGATGACGGGAGCGGGATCGGGGCGGAGGAAATCGGCAAGGTCTTCGATCCCTTCTATACCACCCGCCCCCCCGGGGAAGGCACCGGCCTCGGGCTCTACGTGGTGGGCGAGATCGTCCAGGACCTGGGAGGAGGCATCGCCGTCTCCAGCGCCCCGGCGTCCGGAACGCGCTTTTCCATCTGGCTGCCCTGCCGCCGGGAGGCCCAGCCATGAGCAGCGGACGCATCCTGGTGGTGGACGACGAGGCGCCCGCCCTCAAGAGCCTCACCCACATCCTGCGCCAGGAGGGGCACGAGGTCAGCGGCCGGGAAAACAGCCAGAACGCCTTGACGGACATCGAGACCCAGGAATGGGACGTCATCGTCACCGACCTGCGGATGAAGGGCGCCGACGGCATGGCCCTGCTCCAGCGGGCCCGGGAGTGCCAGGCAGCCTGCGAAGTGATCATGATCACCGGCCACGCCAGCCTGGACTCCGCCATCGAGGCCATGAAGCAGGGGGCCTTCCACTACATCGCCAAGCCCTATCGCATCGACGAAGTCAGGCAGGTGGTGAAGAACGCCCTGGAAGTGGTCCTGCTCAAGCGGGAGAACCAGGCCCTCAAGGAGCGCATCGCGGGGTTCCCGGAAAACTGCAGCATCATTACCCGGGATGCCCGGATGCTGCGCCTCCTGGACATGGCCCGCCAGATCGCCCCCACCGGATGCAGCGCCCTGATTACCGGCGAATCGGGCACCGGCAAGGAGCTGTTCGCCCGCTATCTGCACCAGCACAGCGGCCGCCGGGAGGGACGCTTCGTCGCGGTCAATTGCGGCGCCCTCCAGGAAGATCTCCTGACCAACGAGCTTTTCGGGCACGAGCGGGGTGCCTTCACCGGCGCCGACCGCCAGAAACCCGGCCTCATCGAAATGGCGGACGGGGGAACCCTTTTCCTCGACGAAATCGCGGAAATGACGCCGGCCATGCAGGTGAGGCTGCTGCGGGTGATCCAGGAGCGGGAGGTTTTGCGGGTCGGCGGCACGACTCCCCTCAAGGTCGATGTCCGCTTCCTGGCCGCCACCAACCGGAACCTGTCGGAAGCGGTCGCCAGCGGACGATTCCGCTCCGACCTCTTCTATCGCCTGAATGTGGTGAACCTGGAGCTTCCGCCCCTGCGGGAGCGGCGGGACGACATTGCGCTGCTGGCCCATTTCTTCCTGCGGCGGGCATCCCTCGCCATGGGGAAGGCCATCGACGACATCACCCCCGAGGCCATGCGGCTCCTCACCCGCTACGATCACCCGGGCAACGTCCGCGAACTGATGAACCTCATCGAGCGGGGAGTCGCCATCGGCCGGGGCGACAGCCTCGGCCTCGCCGACCTGCCCGAAAGCCTGCGGGCCATCTCGATGCGCATCTCCGGGCCGAGCGCTTCCCTGCCGACCCTGGAAGGGAACGAAGCCGCCTATATCGCCCAGGTGCTGGAGTACACCGAGGGCAATCGCAACCGGGCCGCCGAGATCCTGGGCATCGACCGGGTATCCCTTTGGCGCCGGCTCAGGCGCTACGGCCTGACCGGCTAGAGCGCCTTGCCTTGCAGGAACGCCAGGCGCTCAGCACTGTTCCCAGGGCAGGCGGTCGAAACGCCAGCCGTTGATAGTGCCGCGCTGGTGGTTGTCGTCCAGGTCGCCCTCGAAGCCATGGGTGATGTTGTAGACCTGGCGGAAGCCCGCCGCCATCAAGGCATCGCCGGCTTCCGCCGAGCGCTTGCCGCTGCGGCAGAGAAGCACCACCGGCCGGTCGCCCATGGCGCCGATAAGCTTTTTCACTTCGCCGACGAAGTGGGGATTGATGTCCCAGTCGGGGCCGTCGTTCCACGATACGTGCAGCGCCCCCTTGGGGTGGCCGACGAAAAGGAATTCCATTTCGCTGCGCACGTCGATGAACAGGGCTTCCGGGTTCTTTTCCAGGAATTCGTGGGCTTCCTTCGGCAACAGATGTTTCATGTCTTTCCTTCTCTTCGGTTCAATCCCCGTAGCGCTTCAGGCTGCGGCGGTGTCCCGGCGTGGATTTCTGGATGACGACTCCCCGCACCGGCGAGAGGTCGGGCAGGGCCTGGCGCGGCAGGCCCGGATCGAGGGCGGCGAGGAACCATTGTCCGCCGTCGCGGACAAGCTGGCGGAAGGTCCATTCCTCCTCCCACCAGGCCAGCACGAAGCTGCCTTCCCGGGCCAGGCCCTCGGGCTCGATGATGATGATGTCGCCTTCGGCAAATTCCGGAAGCATGGCGTCGCCCAGGACCCGCAGGGCGAAGGGCTCGGCTGCCGCACAGGCGTCCTCGCCGCCGGCGGTCCGCACCGGGATCGCCGCCAGGCGGCGCGCCGCTTCCCCGGGCCGGCTAGCCCGGCGGTCAATGGGGTGTTCCGGCTGCTCTCTCATGTCCTGTGCAATTTCCCTCGATGTCCGGCTTATAACCCACCCCTCCCCCAAAGGTCTGTAACTCGGTTGGGTAGTTGCGGGGCCTGCCGCCGGCCCCTAGATTGGCCGCCTTCAACCCTTGTCCCGCCACGGAGGATTCCATGACCGGCATCCCGGATTTTACCGAAGCTGAATGCCAACTGGTTGCCAAGACACTCGATGAGCGCTACGGCTGCAACGTGCCGATGGAGGGTGCGGACGTGGAACTCAAGCTCGACCCGGACTCGGACCGGCTCACTGCCTGCCCCGCCCTGTACTGGAGCCAGCGGGGGGCCGAATTCGTGGTCTGCAAGGTAGCGCCGAGCCGTTTCCGCGCCCTCTTCTTCTACGACTCGGGCGAGCAGTTCGGGACCGGCCGAACCGAATACGACAATCTCGGGGACTGCGTCGTCACCCTGCTCCAGGTTCAGGCCGACGAGGCAAGCGGGCGGGCCGGCGCCTGCCAGTCCAGCCGGGGCTGCGGGGGCGGCGGGTGCAAGAGTAGTGCCCCCTACGACGGGCCGATCGTCATCTGACGCGATCCACCGGCCATGAAAATCTGCATCGTTTCCGACAGCCACGACAATGGCGCCTCCCTGGCCAGCAGCCTGGCCGCCGCCAAGAGCGCCGGCGCCGTGGCGGCCATCCACTGCGGCGACATCATCGGCACCAATACCCTGCGGGCCGCCCTGGCCGTGGGCCTGCCCCTGCACGCCATCCACGGCAACAACCTGGGGGACCCGGGTTCCCTGCACCGGCTGGCCAGCAAGTCGGAGGGGCTCCTGACCTACCACGGGCAGGACGCCAGCCTCAACCTCCACGGGCGCCGCATCTTCGTCGTCCATTACCCCCATTACGGGCGCGCCATGGCGCTGACCGGCGACTACGACCTGGTGTGCTGCGGCCACAGCCATGAGGCCAGCATTGCCCAGGAGAAGAATGTCGCCGGCACCACCACCTGGCTGGTGAATCCGGGCACCACCGCCGGCCTCGGCGCCCCGGCTGCCACCTGGATCCTCGCCGACCTGGCGGTGATGCTTTTCGAGATCCACCCGGTCTGATTCCCGGAGGGGGTTTCCCCGCTACCCATTCGGGTAGGCCCCTTGCCCCGAAGCGGTTATAGACGCTCCCCGGCCATGTACGGATTAATACGCACCTGCGCCAATCATGCAGCATGGCTCTTCTGACCCCTCCCCGGAGATTCGATGTGACGGGCAATATCGCAACCAATCGGACCGTACTGGTCGTCGGCGGCGGCATCAGCGGCATGACAGCCGCCCTTGAAGCCGCTGAATGCGGCAAAGAGGTCATCCTGGTCGAGAAACTGCCGACCTTGGGGGGCCGCACGGCCCGCCTCTACCGCTATTTCCCCAAAATGTGCCACCCCACCTGCGGGCTTGAGATCAACCTGCGGCGGATCAAGGGGAACCGCAAGGTCCAGGTGCTGACCATGACCGAGGTGGTAGCCGTCCAGGGCCGCCGCGGCGACTACCGGGTGAGCCTCAGGATCGCGCCCCGCCATGTAAACGAGAACTGCACGGCCTGCGGCGACTGCGCCAAGGCGGTGGATGCCGAGATTCCGGATCCGTTCGAATACGGCCTCAAGACCACCAAGGCGGCTTATCTGCCCCACGCCATGGCCTATCCCCAGCGCTATGTCCTGGATCCCTCCATCATCGGCACGGCCGACGCCGAGAAGGCCCAGGCCGCCTGCAAGGTCGGCGCCATCGACGTCGCCATGGCCGAGGAGACGGTGGACATCAATGTCGGCGCCGTCATCTGGGCCACCGGCTGGAAGCCGTACGACGCCGAGAAGATCCAGCCCTACGGCTACGGCCGTTTCAAGAACGTCATCACCAGCCTCGAATTCGAGCGCCTGGCCGATCCCGCCGGCCCCACCGGCGGCAAGCTGCTGCGCCCCTCCGACGGCAAGGAGGCGAGGAACATCGCCTTCATCCAGTGCGCCGGCTCCCGGGACGAGAACCACCTGCGCCACTGCTCCCGCATCTGCTGCATGGCCAGCCTGAAGCAGACCCAATACGTGCGGGAGGCCTGCCCGGACGGCAGCGGCAAGTCGACCATCTACTACATCGACATCCGGGCCATCGACCGGTTCGAGGACTTCTACCAGAACGTCCAGAAGGATCCGAGCGTGAGCTTCGTGAAGTCCAAGGTGGCCCGCATCGCCGAGGGCGAGGACGGCAACTTGGTGCTCCACGGCGTCAATACCGAGGGCTACCACCGCTACGCCGCCGATCACGACCTGGTGGTGCTGGCCGTCGGCATGGAGCCGGAGGCCAAGGGCATCCGCCTGCCGGAGGACATCGTCACCGATTCCTCGGGCTTCATCGAAGGCTCGAAGGATGAAGGCATGTTCGGGGCCGGCGCCGCCGCCAGCCCCCTGGACGTGAACCGGGCGACCCAAAGCGCGACGGCCGCCGCCCTGCGGGCGATCCAGGTCATTCATAAAACAGCAGCGACGGAGACCGCGGCATGAGCGAAATGAAGACAGCCGCCTACATCTGTTCCGGGTGCGGCATCGGCGACAAGATCGACGTCAAGTCGCTGGAGAAGATCGCCACCCGGGAAGGCAAGATGGCCCTGGTGAAGAGCCACGAGTTCCTGTGCGGCGAAGCCGGCGTCGGCATGATCCGCAACGACATCGACAACGAGGGCGTCACCCACGTCATGATCGCCGGCTGTTCCCGCCGGGCCAAGACCGAGGCCTTCCACTTCCCGACGACCGCCATGGCCCGCGCCAACCTGCGGGAAGGCGTCCTGTGGGTTGTGGCCGAGGGCGACGAGCATGACGAGGTCCGCCAGGAAATGGCCGACGACTACGTCCGCATGGGCTGCGCCGAACTGAAGAAGATGCAGGTGCCGGCCGGCAACCCGGCCACGGCCCAGAACAAGCGCATCCTGGTGGTAGGCGGCGGCTTCTCCGGCATGACCGCGGCCCTGGCCGCTGCCGAGGCCGGCTACGAGGCCGTCATCGTCGAGAAGACCGGCGAGCTGGGCGGCTGGGCCGGCAAGAGCTGGAAGCGCGTCCCCGGCGCGGCCCCCTACGCCGATCCCCAGGATACGGGCATCGCCGACCTGATCGCCCGGGTGAAGAGCAGCCCGAAGATCACCGTCCATCTCTCCTCCACCCTGGCCGAGACCCGGGGCGCCCCCGGACGCTTCGCGGCCGACGTGGCCACCGAGAGCGGCTCCGTGACCACGGAGGAAGTCGGCGCCATCATCCAGGCCAACGGCTTCACCCCCTACGACATCGCCAAGCTCCCGGAACTGGGCGGCGGCACCAACCCGAACGTGGTGGACCACGCGGGGCTGGAGGCCCTGGCAATCGCCGCCAAGGGCGACACGATCAAGCGGGCTGACGGCAAGGAAGTGAAGAGCGTCGTCTTCCTGCAGTGCGCCGGCCAGCGGGATGACTCCGGCAAGCACCTGCCCTACTGCTCGGGCCACTGCTGTGCCACGAGCATCAAGCAGGCGATGTATTTCAAGGACGCCAACCCGAACGTCGATACCGTGGTCATGTACCAGGACCTGCGGGTGCCGGGCATGGGCGAGGATTTCTACCGCAGCGCCCAGCAGAAGGGCGTCGTCTTCACCAAGGGCAAGGCCGCCGCGGTGGAGCCGGCCGGCGACGGCTGCCGGGTGGCCTTCCGGGACCTGATCCTGGACGAGGACACCGCCCTCGAAGCTGATCTCGTGGTGCTCGCCACCGGCCAGGTGGCCAACTCCGGCGTCAATATCGAGCTGCCGGACGACGATCCGGCCAAGGCCCAGAAGACCTCGGTCCTCAACCTGGCCTACCGCCAGGGCAAGGATCTGCCCATCCTGAAGCACGGCTTCAACGATTCCCACTTCATCTGCTTCCCCTACGAGACCCGCCGCACCGGCATCTACGCCGTCGGCCCGGTGCGCCGGCCCATGGACGCCCAGCAAGCCGAGGAGGACGCCGTCGGCGCCGCGCTGAAGGCCATCCAGGCGGTGGAGAACGCCAGCCTGGGCCGGGCCGCCCATCCGCGCTCCGGCGACCTCTCCTTCCCGAAGGTCCGCCTGGAGGGCTGCACCCAGTGCAAGCGCTGCACGGTGGAATGCCCCTTCGGCGCCATCGACGAGGACGAGAAGCGCTTCCCGCTGTTCAACGAGTCCCGCTGCCGGCGCTGCGGCACCTGCATGGGGGCCTGCCCGGTGCGGGTGATTTCCTTCGAGAACTACAACGTCGATACGGTGGGCAGCCAGATCAAGTGCCTGGACATGCCGGACGAGTTCTCGGAAAAGCCCCGCATCCTCATCCTCGCCTGCGAGAACGACGCCTATCCGGCCCTGGACATGGCGGGCCTGCAGCGCCACGTCTATTCCGCCTTCGTGCGGGCGATTCCCGTGCGCTGCCTGGGCTCCACCAACCTGGTGTGGATCACCGACGCCCTTAACAGCGGCTGGGACGGCATCATCATGATGGGCTGCAAGAAGGGCGACGACTACCAGTGCCACTTCGTGAAGGGTTCGGAAATGGCCCACTACCGCCTGAGCAAGGTGGACGACACCCTGAAGCAGCTCGGCCTCGAGCCGGAGCGGGTCGTCACCCACGAGATCGCCATCACCGACAACGTCCGCTGCGCCCAGATCATCAACGACTACGTGGCCCAGATCATGGAAATCGGCCTGTCGCCCATGAAGGGCTTCGGTTAAGGAAAAGACGATGACCACCGCCAACCAACCCGCCGCCTACCGCAACGATTTCCTCAAGGAGGTCGAGGCCAATGTCGAAGAAGGGCACATGGTCAAGATGTGCATGCAGTGCGGCGTCTGCGCCGGCTCCTGCCCTCTCGGCTCCCACTGGGAGCATTCGCCCCAGAAGATCTTCATGATGATCCGGGCCGGCAAGCGCGAGGAAGTGCTCACCTCGGACGCCATGTGGATGTGCACCTCCTGCTACAACTGCATAGCCCGCTGCCCGCGCAAGCTGCCCATCACCCACATCATGCACGGGCTCGCCAACTACGCCCACCGCCTCGGCTTGGCGCCTAAGGGCCAGCCGACCCGGGATTTCGCGGTCATGTTCTGGAACAACCTGACCAAGACCGGCCGCGTCAATGAACTGAAGCTCACCCTCGGTCACTACTTCAAGGACGGCATCGGGGCGGGCATCAAGAAGGGGCTGGAAATGAAGGGGGTGGGCCTCGGCCTCCTCAAGGCCAAGCGCCTCAACCCGATGGAGATCCTGGGCGGCCACAAGCTCCAGGACCTCGCCGGCTTCCACGCCATCGTTGCCAAGGCCCGCGAAATCGAAGACCGCCGCCGCGGCCTCTCGTCCTGACAAGGAATACCTGCATGGCCAAGAAAAACATCGCCTTCTATCCCGGCTGTTCCTCCCAGCGCAAATCCTCCGCCGCCAACTACCTGGTGTCGGTGCAGTCCATGTGCGACAAGCTGGACATCGCCATGAACGAGATTCCGGACTGGAACTGCTGCGGTGCCTCCATCGGCTATGCCGAGGGCGGCGAGCTGCCCCGGGTGGCGATCACCGCCCGCAATTTCGCCCTAGCCGAGAAGCACCTGCCCGGCCAGGACGTAGTATCCACCTGCGCCGCCTGCTGGCTGGCCAACCGGGAAACCCAGGAGCGCCTCGAAGCCTCACCCCATCTGCGGGCGGAAACCAATGAAGCCCTCGGCGCCGCCGGCCTCTCCTACCAGGGGAACACCAAGGCCCGCCACATGGTGGAGGTGCTGATCGAGGACATCGGCTACGAAGGCCTCAAGGCCCCGGTGGTGAAATCCCTGGAGGGGATCAAGTTCGCCGGCTACGTGGGCTGCCAGACCAACCGCCCCTTCGGCATCGCCGGCGAGTCCTTCGAGAATCCCCAGTACCTCGACAAGATGGTCGAACTGGCGGGCGGCGAAGCGGTTCCCTACGACCAGAAGGTGACCTGCTGCGGCGGCGCCCTGGCCTTTTCGGAACCGGAAAAGTCCCAGAAGCAGATCCGTGACATCGTCGAGTCGGCCTACGACCACGGCGCCGACATGATCGTCACCCCCTGCCCCCTGTGCCAGGCCAACGTCGAGGTCTACCAGTCCGAGATCAACAAGAAGCAGGGCACCCAGTTCAACATGCCGGTGCTCTATTACTCCCAGCTGCTCACCGTGGCCTACGGCGGCACCGCCGCGGAAGCAGGGCTGGACGGGCAGATCATCCGGGCCTCAAGGCTGGAGGAAATCGCCGGCAAGTAGTGAATTTGGCAGCGGGCGGCAGTCTTCATCGTCGTACATCCCAATGAGGAGAAATCCATGGAACGTGCGGTATATCGACCCCTCGGCTTGCGCCCGGTCAAGGCGGGCACCCGTTGCCGGGAGCCCAGCACCTACAACAACGTCGAGCCGTCGACGCCGGCCATCGAGGTGATGACCGATTTCCAGCAGACGTCGCCGGTGACCATCCAGAGCGACGCCCAGCTGATCCACGCCACCAACGCCATGCTGTCCCGGGGCGTACGCTTCCTGTTCGTGGTTGATGACGATGATGTCATCATCGGCGTCATCACCGCCCGCGACACCAACGGCGAGCGCCCGGTGAAGCTGATCCGGGAACGGGGCGGGAAACACGGCGAGCTGCGCGTCGAGGACGTGATGACCCGGCTGTCGAGCATGGAAGCCCTGACCCTGGCCGACGTGCTCCATGCCGAGGTCGGCCATATCCTGCAAACCCTCAAACAGGTCGGCCGCCAGCACGCCATCGTGCTGGAGAGCGATCCCTCTAGCGGCAAGGACATCGTGCGGGGCATGTTCTCGGCCACCGCCATCGGCCGCCGGCTGGGGGTTCCCATCCATACCTTCGAGGTCGCCAACACTTTTGCCGAGATCGAGGCGGCCCTGGCAACGACCTGAGGCACGCCGGCGGAGGTCCCGCCGGCTACCGTACCTTGAGGGCCTGGGACTTGGCCACGTACTGCTGGTAGGCCGGAATGGCGATGGCGGCCGCGATCCCGATGACCACGATGCCCACCAGGGCCAGGACCGCAACCATGGCGGCGCCGCCGTTGGGTGCCGGCTTGTTGCCGAAGCGGTTGGGACCGTCGGTGCCGGGAATGAACACGAAGATGAGTCCGAGGAGCGGCACGAAGGCCAGGGGAGCCAGCCAACCGGTGACGTTGAAATCGTGGCTGCGCTTGATGGCCAGCATCACTTGCATATAGAGCACGGCGGCCCAGCCCAGGAACATGAGCCAGGACCCGACAAGCGCCGACAGGAAGCCCGCCACTAGCATGATCAGGAAGGCGAACCCCATGGAGTAGCCCAGGTAGCGCAGCCGGCCGATCCGCCCTGCCGCCGAAAAGAGGTTGAGCTTGAAGATGGCATCGGTCCCTCCCGCACTGCCTTCCAGCTGGGACTGGGGCGGGGCGAAAGGATTGGGTTGGGCTTCGCTGGTCATGTCGGCTCCCGGATGGCGCTTATTATGAATACATCATTGTAAAGCCAGGTCCGATTCATTCCAATTGCCCTTTCCAGGCCTTCATTCTCCGGCGCCCACGCCCACCCAAACTTGATCCCGTCAGAGTACACTTCGACATCGTCCGGAACCCGCCGATTCCGCCTTGCGGCGGGTCCCGTCGGCCGGCCATCGCAAAATGTCCGGGCCGGCAGCTCCCTGGTGTTATGGAAGAACCCGATGATGTTCTCGAAAAGTCACGGCAACGAATCCCTGCGGCTCAGGCTGTGGTTCCTGCTGCCATTGGCAAGCGTGTTGCTGATCACGACAGTCGTCCTCGTACTGTCGATCCATCGCCATGTCTCCGAGGATATCGACCGGGAAACCGCGGAGACCGCCCGACTGGCCGAACATCTGTATCACGAGGCCATCGATAGCTCGGCCAGCATGCTGGGGACCGCCATGGAGGTGCTAGCCACCGACCAGGCATTGCACCGAGGTCTGGCAGACAATGATCGTGCTCTCTTGCTGCGGCGCTCCGTCCCGCTGTTCGCCGAGTTGCGCAGGAAATACGCCATCACCCACCTGTATTTCTCCGATGCCAATCGGGTCAACATCCTCCGGGCTCATCAGCCGGTCCGCTCCGGCGACACGATCAGCCGGGAAACCACCCTGCAGGCGCAGCGCACCAGGCAAACCGCCTATGGCGTCGAACTGGGCCCGCTGGGTACTTTCACCCTACGCCTGGTGGCGCCCTGGTTCGACGCTGACGGCAATCTGAGCGGTTTCGTCGAATTGGGGATGGAGATCGACCATGTATTGCAACTGGTCCAGCATATCGCCGGCGTCAAGACCTTCGTCCTGATCGACAAGCAATTCCTCAATCGCAGGGAATGGGAAGCGGGGGCGCGGATGCTGGGGCGCTTGCCGAACTGGGAACGGTTCCCGGACGTGGTGGTGAACAACCAGGCCGCCGAAGACTTGCCCATGGAGCTCACCCGCCAACTGGCGGAAAGCCGGATCGCGGAACGGAAAACCATGGCGTCCCCGGAGCCGGGAGCATCGGCTTATCGCGCCATATTCCTGCCGGTGACGGACGCCGCCAGGCGTAACGTCGGCACCATGGTGATGCTCCTGGACGTGTCGGCCCAGATGCAGGCGCTCAAGCGCCTGACACGGGAAAGCGTGCTGGTGGGCGGCATTGCCTGCCTCGCCTTGTTCGGGCTCTTCTATTGGCTGCTGGGCTCGGTGGGCCGGCGACTGGAGCAGGACACGCGCTACCTGCTCGACCTGGCGGAGCACGACGGCCTCACCGGCCTCTACAACCATCGCATGTACTACCTGCGGCTGGACGAAGAGTTCGTCCGCAGAAGCCGCACCGGGGCGCCGATTTCCCTGCTGCTCCTGGACATCGACCGCTTCAAGTCGGTCAATGACCGTTATGGGCACCTGGCCGGGGATAACGTGCTCAAGACCCTGGGCGAACTGGCCAGGCGCTCCTGCCGCGCGATGGATATCGCCTGCCGCTATGGCGGCGAGGAAATCACCATCATCCTGCCGGAAACCGACGCCGAGGGCGCCGTAGCGATCGCCGAGCGTCTGCGCAGGACCATCGAAATCCACCCTTTCCCATTGGGCGACAACAAGGACGGGCACATCACCGTCAGCATCGGCGTCGCCACTTCGTCCGAGTCCATCCCTTCCTCGACGGATCTGACAGAAAGCGCCGACAGCGCCCTGTACCGCGCCAAGGCGCAGGGCCGCAACCGGGTGGAATGCGCCACCCCATGCCCGGTCCAAGCGCCGTCCGTCGAGCAGCCGGCCCCCCAATCAGTCCTTTGAGCCGTTCCCTTCGGGCAGCGGCAGCCCCGCCAGGTCGGAATATTCCCGGTGGTGCCGGCGGGCATCCCGCTCCGCCTCGGCCACGAACCGGGCAGCCGCTTCCGGCTGCCGCGCCGCCAGGGCGGTAAAGCGCGCCTCGCCGCCGGCGAATTCACAGAAGGGCACGCTCGGGGGGGCGCTGTCCACGGTCAAGGGATTGCGGCCCTCCGCCCGCCGGCGCGGATCGTAGCGCAGCAGGGGCCAATGCCCCGACTTCACCGCCAGGTCCTGATGATCCAGGTTGTGGGCGAGGTCGAAGCCGTGGGCGATGCAGGGGCTGTAGGCGATGATGATCGACACCCCGGGATAGCTTTCGGCTTCCAGGAAGGCCTTCAGGGTATGCACGTCCTTGGCGCCGTAGGCCACCTTGGCCACATAGACATCCTCGTAATCCATGGCGATCTTCGCCAGGTCCTTCTTGCGGGTCGGCTTGCCGCCGGCGGAGAACCGGGCCACCGCCCCCAGGGGCGTGGCCTTGGAGGTCTGGCCGCCGGTGTTGGAATAGACCTCCGTGTCGAGGACCAGGATATTCACGTCCTGCCCCGAGGCCAGCACATGGTCCAGGCCGCCGAAGCCGATGTCGTAGGCCCAGCCGTCGCCGCCGACGATCCAGATGCTGCGCCGGACCAGGTAGTCGGCCAGGGCGGCGAGTTCCCGGGCCGCCGGCGAACCGATGTCGGCCAGCCGGGCCTTGAGGGCGGCGACCCGCTCCCGCTGGTCGTGGATGCCGCTTTCGTCGGACTGCTCGGCGGCCAGGAGGGCGGCGGCCAGATCGTGCCCCACCTCGTCCGCCAGCCCCTGCAGGAGCCGACGGGCGTCGCCGGCCAGCTGGTCGGTGGCCAGGCGCATGCCGAGGCCGAACTCGGCGTTGTCCTCGAACAGGGAATTGTTCCAGGCCGGCCCCCTGCCCTCCTGATCCACGCTGTAGGGGGTGGTGGGCAGGTTGCCGCCGTAGATGGAGGAGCAGCCGGTGGCGTTGGCGATCAGCATGCGGTCGCCGAAAAGCTGGGTGGCGAGGCGGATGTAGGGCGTCTCGCCACAGCCGGAACAGGCGCCGGAGAACTCGAAGAGAGGCGGCAGCAGCATGGCGCCGGGCACGGTGCTGCGCTTGACCTGGCGGCGGTCGTAATCGGGCAGGGCCAGGAAGAAGTCCCAGTTCGCTGCCTCCCGGGCCCGTAGCGGTGCCTGCTCGGCCAGGTTGAGGGCCTTGCGGGAGGCATCGGCCTTGTCCCGGATGGGGCAGACGTCCACGCACAGGCTGCAGCCGGTGCAATCCTCCGGCGCCACCTGGTAGCTCATCCGCCAGCCGGCCGGATAGTCCTTGCTGCGTACCGCTCCGTGCTTGAAGGCGGGCGGCGCCCCGGCCAACCGCTCGGCGGGGAAGACCTTGGCGCGCAGGGCCGAGTGGGGGCAGACGAAGACGCATTTGCCGCACTGGGTGCACAGGTCGGCTTCCCAGACGGGAATCTCCGCAGCCTGGCCGCGCTTCTCGAAGCGGGCCGTGCCGCTGGGCCAGGTGCCGTCGGGCGGGAAAGCGGAAACCGGCAGGGCGTCGCCCCGCCCGGCAATGAGGGGGAAGGTCACCCGGCGCGCGAAGTCGGGCCCGTCGCCGACCGGCGCCCCATGAGCCGCTTCCTCCACCGCCGGCGGCAGCGTTTCCGGCACGTCGACCCGGTGCAGGCTGGCCAGGGCGGCATCGATGGCGCGGCTGTTCTGCTCGGCCACCTGCCCGCCCTTGCGGCCGTAGGTCTTTTGCACCGCCCGCTTGATGGCCGCGATGGCCTCGGCCTGGGGCAGGATGCCCGAGATGGCGAAGAAGCAGGTCTGCATCACCGTATTGATGTGCCCGCCCATGCCGGCCTCCTGGGCCACCCGGTAGGCGTCGATGACGTAGAACTGGAGCCGTTTTTCCACCATCTGCCGTCGCGCAGCGCTTGGCAGGGCCGCCCACACCCGTTCCGGCGGCAGGCCGGAATTGAGCAGGAACACCGCCCCCGGCGCGGCATGGGCCAGGATGTCGAAGCGCTCCAGGAAGCGCGGCTGGTGGCAGGCCACGAAGCGGGCGTCGCCCTCGCCGGTGAGGTAGGCGGAATGGATGGACTCCGGCCCGAAGCGCAGGTGGGAGACCGTCACCGCCCCCGACTTCTTGGAGTCGTAGACGAAATAGCCCTGGGCGAAGAGTTCGGTCTCGTCGCCGATGATCTTGATGGAATTCTTGTTGGCCGACACCGTCCCGTCCGAGCCCAGCCCGTAGAAGATGGCGGCAAAGGCGGCGGCCGCGGCATCGGTGCGGAAGCGGGAGTCGAAGGACAGCGACAGGCGGCTTACATCGTCGGCGATCCCCACCGTGAAGCGGCGGCTTGGCCGGGGTTCGGCCAGGGTGTCGAAGACGGCCTTCACCATGGCCGGGTCGAATTCCTTGGAAGCAAGGCCGTAGCGCCCGCCGATCACCCGGGGGATGGCGGAAAAGCGGGGGGCGTCGGCGGCGGCATCCTCCGCCAGCGCCACCAGGACATCCTTGAAGAGGGGCTCGCCGTCGGCGCCGGGCTCCTTGCAGCGGTCGAGGACGGCGATGGCGCGGGTGGTTTGGGGCAGCGCCGCCGCCAGGGCGGCAGGGGCAAAGGGCCGGAAGAGGCGGACCTTGAGGACCCCCACCTTTTCGCCGCGCCGGTTGAGGTGCTCCACCGTTTCCTGCGCCGTCTCGGCCCCCGAGCCCATGAGGACGATGACCCGCTCGGCATCGGGCGCCCCGACGTACTCGAAGAGCCGGTATTGCCGGCCGGTCAGGGCGCCGAAGCGGTCCATGGCCGCCTGGACGCGGTCGGGGAAGGCGTCGAACCAGGGATTCTGGGCCTCCCGGCCCTGGAAGAAGGCATCCGGGTTCTGGGAAGTGCCGCGCACCACCGGATGTTCCGGCGACAGGGCGCGGGCGCGCAGGGGCGCGACCAGGTCCGGGGGCAGCAATTCCGCCAGTGTCCCGTCGGCCAGGGGCTCGATCTTGGACACCTCGTGGGAAGTACGGAAGCCATCGAAGAAATGGAGCACCGGGATGCGCCCCGTCAAGGTCGCCAAGGTGGCGATGGCCGCAAAATCCTGGGCTTCCTGGACCGAATTGGAGGCCAGCTGGGCGAAGCCGGTGGCGCGGGTGGCCATCACGTCCGAGTGGTCGCCGAAAATGGACAGGGCATGGGTCGCCACCGACCGCGCGGCCACGTGGAAGACCGCGGGCGTCAATTCCCCGGCAATCTTGTACATGTTGGGGATCATGAGCAGGAGCCCCTGGGACGAGGTGAAGGTGGTGGCCAGGGCGCCGGCCTGGAGGGCGCCGTGGACCGCGCCGGCCGCACCGCCCTCGGACTGCATTTCCACCACCTTCGGGACGCTGCCCCAGAGATTGGCCCGGCCCTGGGCGGCCCATTCGTCCGCCAGTTCGCCCATGCTGGACGAGGGCGTGATGGGGTAGATGGCGATCACTTCCGAGACCCGGAAGGCGACCGAGGCAACGGCTTCATTGCCGTCGATGGTGACCATGGTGTTCATGACGACTCTCCGCGCTGAGCCCCATCAAGGGCTTCCATCCTAGAACACTAGCACAGGAGGCCGCTCTTCCGCGCCCGGCGGCGCCGGTAGCAGCGGATACAAAAAAGGCCGGGGGATCACCCCGGCCTTCCCGCGTGAAGCGGAGGGAAATCAGTTGCCGCCGATCACGCCGGCTTCGTTGACGGCGGTGTTGTTCTTGCCGACAGCGACGGCGGTCGCGTTCTTCTGGCTGGCCTTGATGTTGGTGTTGCCCTGGATCTGGGTGCCGCCCTTGATGGCGCCGGTGGTGTTCTTGGCGACGTTGCCTTCGCCGACGGCCACGGCCGACACGTTCTTGTTCTCGGCGTTGATGTTGGTGTTGCCCTGGATCTGCACGCCCTGGGCGTTCGGGGAGTACATGCCGCCACGGGGACCGGACTGGGAAGCCTGGCCGAAAGCAGCGGTGGAAACGACGGCGGAAGCGATGAGCAGGGTGATCAGACGCATGGTGTTCTCCTTGAAATGATTGGTTGGATGCGAGGTACAGGACTCATTGTAGGAAGGCCGGCGGCGCCGGGACAGGAAATATTACGCAGTCGGGATCATTTCAGCGCGTCGCCCCGGCTGATGCCGCCTTCCTGCCCCGTTGGGCCTTCGGGGCTTCGGCGCGGGTGGCGGCGAGGCGTTTGAGGAGTTCGGCGGCGGGTTCGTCGTCGGGGTCCTGGGGCACAAGCTCGCCCCGGAAGGCCTTGGCCAGCAGGGCCGGGGTGAGCTGGTCGACCTGCTTGCGGCCCGTGGCGTAGCGGGCTTCGAGGCGGTCGGCGAAGGCGAAGAAGGTTTCGACGCGGCGGACGATCTCGTGTTGTTCGGCGATTGGGGGAGTGGCTAAGCGCAGTTCCTTTAGCGCGGGCATGTAGATGGTCGTAACCGTTGTTCCCTGACCGGACATCCCCAAAAAACCGCGCCCTGCCATGAAAGCGTACATCAGGTACCTGGGGGCAAGGCGCTCACCACAGACCCAATTTGCGAAGTGCTGGGTAGTCGACATTTCACGCCCCATGATCGTGACGTAACCAAAGGAAATATCTCGACAAAAGCAGACTGTGCCGGCAGGAAGCAAGCGGGCGCTTGAGTTCGCAATGCCGAGTTCTGTTGGCTTGTGCTTGGTGTCTTGAATCACTGTTCCATCGGCAGCGCGAATATCCTGCAAGCTGATCCATGGGACTGTGCCATTTTCCCAGTACTCGGGGACAGACTTGCGAGGAGTGTGGCCAGACTCAAGCTGAGCAAGACTGGTAAGTCGCGCCCACTCCCAACCTTGAGCAAGCGGGTCTTTGTCGGATTCAAAAATAACAACGGGTGAGCGGGGTGCAGGCAACCTCGATCCAGGCGCTCCATCCAGGCTACGGGATATACGCCAATCCTCCGTCAGCCGCCCAGAGGTGGCGGCGGCGAGGATGGATTGGCGGAAGCGTTTGAGCAGGGCCGGGATGCGGTCGAGGCGGTCGCGGCAGGCATCCACCCGCGCCAGCGCGCTGTCGAGCTTGTCGGCAATGCGTTTTTGTTCGGGGAGCGGGGCGATGGGGATATTGATCTGGCGAAGCTTTTCTTGGGAAATGTTCCGCATGGAGAGCTGATTTCCTGATGAAGCCTCCTGGATCACCTTTCGCGTGTGCGCGGTCTTCATGGCGTAATTAACCCAGCGTCTTGTCACTTCGGGTACAACGAGACGTAGCACCTTGTCGCTGAGATACAAGCACTTGCTGATATTGCCTACGAGCACCGTGGCACCGACCAACTCGATGGTGTTGGCTCGCGAAAAAAGCAGGTCGCCAGGACGGATTCGAACGGTCTCTGTAACGGGGGTATCCGCAGGCAAAGTCTTGCTTTGCTCTTCATCGAATCGGCCCCAGGTTACGGCGCTGATTTTCACCAAGCCTTTTTCGCCTTCGAGTGGCGGCCGCTCCTCGCATTTGACGTTCAAGCCCGCTTCAATGCGCTCAATCAGCGAGCCAAGTTCGGCAGAGCACCACCCCTTCGGCAACCCACTCATACAGACCTCAGCCAATTTCCGACGGCAATTTTCTTAGATCGAGTATCTATGCCGGTTCCCAGGTTAGTACATGCTCGCAAACCTATTGGAATCCGTATCATTCCGCCACATCCCCCGCCAGTTCCTTGAGCAACGCCTGCAACTCCGCCAGCGCCCCTTCCAGCTCGCCCACCGCCTCCCGCGCCAATTCCGCCGGCTCGGGCAAATCCGCCGCATCCTCGGCGTTCTCGTCCTTGAGCCAGGCGATATCCAGGCTGTCGCCCCGCTCCCTGATCCATTCCCGGGTGAAGCGGCGGAAGCGGCCCTGTTCTCCCCCGTCAATCCGCGGGCTGGCGGCGTAGGCGGCCTCGAAGTCATCGAAGTGCCCCCGGGTGAGCGGGGTGCGCTTGCCGAAGCGGGGCATGTTGGCCCGCAGGTCGTAGACCCAGACCTCCTCCGTGCCGCCTTCGGCGTTCTGGCTCACCTTGTCGAAGAAGAGCACGTTGGTCTTGACGCCCTGGGCGTAGAAGATGCCGGTGGGCAGGCGCAGGAGGGTGTGCAGGCGGCACTTGTCCATGAGGTCGCGGCGGATCTCGGCGCCAACGCCGGATTCGAACAGCACGTTGTCCGGCAGCACCACGGCGGCGCGGCCGCCATCCTTGAGATGCCGGTAGATGTGCTGGAGGAAGGCGAGCTGCTTGTTGCTGGTGCCGAAGGTGAAGTCGTCCCGGGTGGGGCCGCCGCCGCCCTTGGCGGTGCCGAAGGGCGGATTGCTGAGGATGATGTCGCTATGGGGCAGGCCGGCGCCGGCGGAGCCGAGGGTGTTGCCCAGGTGCACGACGCCGGCTTCGTCGCCCTCCATGCCGTGGAGCAGGCAGTTCATGAGGGCGAGGCGCCGGGTGCCGGGAACCAGCTCCATGCCGATGAAGGCCTTGTTGCGCTGGAACGCGCGGTCCTTTTCGTTGAGGTCGTAGAGGTTGTCGGTGCGGGCCTTGATGTAGGCGTCCGCCGCGATGAGGAAGCCGGCGGTGCCGGCGGCCGGGTCCTGAACGGTTTCGCCCGGCTGCGGGTCGATGAGGGCGACGATGCTGTCGATGAGGGGGCGCGGGGTGAAGTACTGGCCGGCGCCGGACTTGGTTTCGGTGGCGTTCTTCTCCAGCAGGCCTTCGTAGAGGTCGCCGAGGCCGTCGCGCTGAGCTGAGAACCAGTCGATGGCGTCGATGCTCTTGATGAGCTGCTCCAGGTGGCGCGGCTCCTTCAGCCGGGTCTGGGCGTCGGCGTAGATGGCGGCGAGCAGCGGATCGGTGCTGCGGGAGAGCTTCAGCAGGGTTTCCCGGTAGTGGTCGAGGAGATTGAGGCCGGAGAGCCCTGCGATATCGGGCCAGCGGGCGCCCACCGGCAGCTTGTGCCCCGAGAGGACGCCGCTCTGGGCGTTTTCGTGCTCCATCTTGATGAAGAGAAGGAGCACGAGTTCGGTGACGTAGTCGGAGTAGTTGATGCCGTCGTCCCGGAGGACGTCGCAGAGGTTCCAGAGTTTCTGGACGATTTCGTTGTTGCTCATATTGCGAGTTGCGGACCAGGTTGAAATAAGGTGGAGCGGTATTTCACGTTCCGCGGGTTGAGGCGATTCCGTGAGCCGAATAGCACGGCTATTCGGCTCATTTGGCGAGCTGTTTGCCGGGCGCGAATTCGGGAATCGCGCGGCGCATGAATTCATCGAACAGGGGGACCGTAAAAGCCATGTCGCCGTGGGCGGGGCTGTAGATCATCCCCTTCTTGATGAGTTTGGCGCGTACCGGGCCGATACCGCTGACCGTGGCGCCCAGGGTGGCAGCGATGTCGCCGGTACGATGGCTCCCCGGGCCAAGGTGGGCCATGGCGCGCAGGAAGTTTTTTTCGCCGGGGGTCAGGCGATCGAAACGGACCCGGAAGAAATTCTTGTCGAGCCGGCCGATAACGGTGGGCGTGGTTCGTTGCACGATGTCCAGGGTAACGGGGCTGCTGACGGCGTGGTTCCAGGCCTGATAGCCCCATTCCTGCACGAAGTAGGGGTAACCATGGGTGAGGCGAAATACTTCGTGGAGGGCATCATCTTCAAAGGCGACTCCCATGCTGCCGGCCGGGTCACGCAGGGCGCGGGCCACGTCGGCTTCCGACAGGGCCCCGATATCCGGGAAGTTGAAGAGGCGCTCGGCATAAGACTTCGATTCGCCTGCCATTCCGGGCAGGACAGGCAGGCCGGCGGCAAGCAGCACCAGCGGCAGCTGCTTCTGCTGCATCCGGTGCATGGCCATGATCAGGGCGCCCAGTTCCTTCTGGCTGAGATACTGGATTTCGTCGATGAGGATGGCGACGGCCGTCTGGCGTTCCCGAGCTGCTTCCCCGATGGCCTGGAAAAGGTTGGGCAGGTCGATTTCGATGTCGCCGCTGTCGGCCGTGCCTTTGGCCGGCTCGATATCGAGCCCCACCGCAACGTCACCGACGGTGAGCTTGATGCTGCCTATGAAGGCGCGCAGCACGGCCAGACCGCGCTTGACCTTGTCGCCCGCGCCGGCCAGGCGATCCAGTTCGAACAACAGGCTGCGCAATGCCGGGTAGATGAGTTCGCCCAGAGGTTTTTCCTCGTGGGCTTCGAGCAGGATGGTCTGATAGCCTGTGGCTCTCGCCATCCGTTCAATCTCGTTGAGCAAAACGGTCTTGCCGACACCTCGCAGCCCGGTAAGCAGCAAGCTCTTCTCGGGGCGTCCGTGCCTGATGCGGCCGAGCAGGACGCGGGCTTCTTCAAGGAGCGGATCGCGCCCGACGAGTTCCGGAGGCGGTGCTCCGGCGCCGGGGGAAAACGGGTTGTTGATCGGGTCCACGGGACCGCCCTCCAAGGATCTTTAGCGATATATAGCAATGTATAACAAAAAAAAGCTATAGGTAGCTATAGATTGCTAGAGATCGTCCTGATTCCCGGGGCAGTCTATGCCGCCGATGGCCACAGGGCGTCGGCAAGACTATCCAGCACCGCATCCAGCTTGCCGCCGAGACGCACATCCAGCTGTTTGGCCCCGCCATCGGGGGCGAAGGCGCGATTGACGAAATCGGCGTCGATGACGACCTCGTGCCCGAGCTGCTTGGCGAGGCGCTCCAGCCATTTGCGCTGCATGGGCGTCCAGGGGGCCAGGGCATAGATGCGTTCCATGGCCTGGGCGACGCGCTGCCCGAAGGGGATAAGCGGTTCGCCGAGGGCGGCCTGGCGGATATAGCCGACGATGCTGGCGGCGATCTCGTGGTTGGCCTTGTTGCGCCAGGCGGTTTGCAGGCGGGCTTCGGCGTAGCCGTGCTGGTCGAGGAGGAGGCGGATTTCCTTGAGCTGCCCGCGGGTGAGATCCCGTGGGCGATTGACTACCACGCCCAGGGCCACGGAGTGGTTGAGCTGCTCGCGGATGAAGTGGCTGAAGCTGTCCAGGTAGTCCTCGGGCCTGTTGTATTGGTCGTAGCTTTGCTCGCGGAGGAGGAATTCGTCCTTGTGGTGCGAGAGCAGCGGCATGTAGGCACTGCCGACGAGGGCCTTCACCTCCTCGATCTGCTGGAGCAGGCCGGCCTGCTGGCGGATGAACTCGGCGGCAGCCTGGGGACCGATTTTCTGCAGGTGCTTGTGAAGCTCGGCCGGGGAAACGTTCCAGTGCTGTTCGAGCTCGGCGAGGCGGGTCTTGAGGACTGGCTTCTTTTCGGCCTTGTGGGTGGCGTCGCGCAGCACGCGCATGAGCTTCTGGCTGATGGCGTCGAGGACGTCGTGGGCATGAGTCCTGGCAAATGCGTCCCCCATCCGGGCGCCGCGGGCTTCGAAGCTGGCCGGGTCGGAAAGCTCCGCGACGAGTTGCTCAAGGGTGATGTTGGGGTCCTTGATCAGCGGCTTCATGCTGCTGACTTCCTGCAGGTCCTGGTAGAGGCCGACGGGATCGTAGATCTTGAACACCGTCTTGCCGATCTCGTCGCAACGGCGGGTGGCGCGCCCGATCATCTGCTCGTAGAGGATGCGCGACCGGACCTTGCGCAAGAAAACGAGGTGGCAGATCTTCGGCACGTCGATGCCGGTAGTCAGCAGGTCCACGGTGATGGCGATATTCGGGTAGCGCTCGTTCTTGTAGCGCTTGATGAGCTCGCCGACCCGGTCGGACCTGCCGGTGATCTTGCGCACGGCGGCCTCGGCGTAGGTGTCGCCGTGGAGCGCCTTGAAGGCGTCGTCGAGGAGGCGCTTGACCATATCGGCGTGCAGGTCGGAGGCGCAGAAGATCATGGTCTTCTCTTCGCCGAAGGGGTCGAGCTCCTGGGCCAGTTGCTCGCAGATGACGCGGTTGAAGTCTTCGCTGATGACGCGGCGGTTGAAGGCATCCACCTCGAAATTGAGCTCGTCATCGAGTTCGGATTCCTCGATCTCGCCGGTGCCGAGGTTGATGGCGCTGACCGTCTCGCCCTTCTCGAACTTGATGCCCTTCCGGGAGAGCAGGGTTTCATAGCGGATGGGCGGCTCATGGTCGATGAGCCAGTCGTCCGCGACGGCTTCGCGGTAGGAGTAGGTGTAGACCGGTTTGCCGAAGATTTCGGTGGTGTGCTTGGCCGGGGTGGCGGTGAGGCCGATCTTCACGGCATCGAACCAGTCCAGCACGCGGCGGTAGGTGGAGAGGTACTGGGCCTGGTCGCGCACGGCCATTTCGCCCTCGGTCATTTCCTGGTCGAGGGTGTAGCCCCGGTGGGCCTCGTCGACGATGATGCAGTCGAAAGCGTCGATGCCGGGTGGCTGGTCGGACTGGAAGATGCGCTTGACCATGGCCTGCACGGTCGCCACCTGCACTCGGGTCTCGGCTTCCACGGCCATGTCGCCAAGCTCGGCGACGTTGTAGATCTTCGAGAGCGGCTGGTTCTGTTCCAGCGGGGCTTCGTCGAAATTCTCCAGGGCCTGGTCGCCCAAAGCGGTGCGGTCCACAAGAAACAGGATGCGGCGGAAGCGCTCGGCCTTGAGCAGGCGGTACATGAGGCCGATGATGGTGCGCGTCTTGCCGGTGCCGGTGGCCATGGCGACCAGGCAGCGGGACTGCCCTTCGGCCAGCGCGCCCTCGACGGCCTGGATGGCGAGTTCCTGATACCTGCGCAAGTGCAGGTAGGCGAAGCCCTCTTCCTTGAGCCTGGCTTCAGCGGCCAACCTGCTGCGCGTGAGCCGGTCGAGCAGGCCGGACGGGGAATGGAAATCCATCAGCGGGCGGGCGAGATGGGCCGGGCTGCGCACGTCGCGGAACCAGGTGCCGCTCTGCTCGGCGAGCTGGGGCAGGTAGGGGCGGCTGTTGCCGGAATAGACGAAGGGCACCTCGAAGGTCTGCCCCTGGGCGTCGGACCAGCCGGCGCTGCGGCCTTCCAGCTGCCAGGCCGGTTCGAAGCCCGGGAGCTGCTTGAAGCCGGCGGCGTAGCGCTCGGCCTGGGGGATCTTGCCGGCGACGTTCTCGTTTTCCCGCTTGGCTTCGACGACGGCGATGGGCGTGAGGCCGGCGAAGAGGACGTAGTCGGCCGCCTGTTTGCCGACGGTGGGCCACTCGGCAATCGCGCGGTTCTTGCCCTTGGCGGGGCGAGCGCCTTTGGCGTAACTCAGGCACTGGGTGTCGGCCTCCCATTCGGCATCGATGAGCTGCTGGTCGATGAGGATGCGGGTGAGCTCTTCGGAAAGCACCAGTTCCCTGGCCGCGCCCTGGGTGCTCTTGGCAACCTGCTGGGCGGCCTTCTGGCTGTTTTCCAGCTGTGCCTGGAGCGCCTTGATGCGGTCTTCGAATTCCGCCTTGAGCTTGTCGACCATGGCGCCTTGCTCTTCCGCCAGGGCGAGGGATGCGGCCGCATCGGCTTCCATCTGTTTCGCCAGGGCAGCGTACTGCGCCTTCTCCTGCCGCATCAGCTCGGCAAGCTCCTGGCTGCCGCCGAGGGCCTGGTTCTTGCCCGCCAGGTCGGCACGCAGGCGCTCGATCTCGGATTGCAGTTCGCGCAGGTGGGCGCTGGGGTCCGCCGGCGGCACGAAAGGGCCGGGCTGGAAGCCGCGGCCGGCCTTGCCGAAGCTCCGGTGGAACCAGATGGCCAGGGCCCGGGCCACCCTGAGGCCGTCCATGGCCTCCTTGTGCAGGGTGCGGAACTGGTGCGTGGCCTTGTTGCCCTCGATGCGCAGGGTATGGAAAAGGCCCCGGATGGTCGGATCGAGGTTGATCTCGCGGCTGAGCCTGAAGAGCAGGTCGGCCTGCCTGGTTTCGGCGTCGAACTCGATGCCGACCCGGGCGGCGATGTCCTGGGCAATGGCCTCGCCCAGCTGGCGCAGCTTGATCAGGGTGGTATTCGGGTCGGCGGCAAAGACCTGTTCAGCCGTAGTCGCCAGCTGCAGGAAGACCGGATCGTGCTCGGCAAGGAAGAGGAAGTTGTTCGAAGAAGCCATGCCTTGTGGATAGGGTTGGCGCCGCACGACTTGCTTACGGCATGGGGCAGAATGTAACGCAAAAGCAGCTGCTACACCGTGTAGCGGGCCGCCGCCTCCCGTAGGCGGGCCGCCAGCCCGGCCAGATCCTCGGACAGGGCGGCGGCCTCCTTGGCGCCGCTGCTGTTCCGCTCGCTGATCTGGGCCACCTGTTCCACCCGGCCGGCGATCTGGTTGCTGGCCTGGCCCTGTTCCCGCAGGGCCGCCGAGATGGAGCAGACTTCCTGCTCGACCTTGGTCACCCCCTCCTCGATGCGGCCCACCGCCGTATTGGCTTCGTCCGCATGGGCAATGCCCTCTTCCACCTGGCCCACGGACAGGGCCATCTGCCGCCCGGCGCTTTCCGTGGCCTGCTGGATCGCCTCGATCTTGCTGGAAATGTCCCGGGTCGCCACGGCGGTGCGCTCGGCCAGCTTCCTCACCTCGTCGGCCACCACCGCGAAGCCGCGTCCCTGGTCGCCGGCCCGGGCCGCCTCGATGGCGGCATTGAGGGCGAGCAGGTTGGTCTGGTCGGCCACGTCGTGGATGACCTGGACAATGGAGGTGATCTCTTGGGAGGCCTGCTCCAGGGTCCGGATGGCGCTGGCGGTTTCCTGGATGCGGCTGCCGACCTCCCGGATCCGGTTGATGGTCTGGACGATGATGTCGCCCCCGGTGTGGGCTGCCAGGTCGGAGTCCTGGGCGGCATCGGCCACAGCCTGGGCGTTGTCCGCCACCTGGTTGATGCTCACGGTGAGCTGCTCGACGGTGGCCGCCATGGTGGCGGCGGATTCGGATTCGTCCTCGGAACTGCCGGCCACCTGGGCCGCCGCGGCGGCCAGGCGGGTGGCCGTATCCGCCACCTGTTCGATGCCGGCCATGAATTCCTGCAGGGTATCCCGCATGGTGGCGGTCAGGCCGTCCACCGCCGCCGCCACCTCGGCGACCTCGTCCTTGCCGGCAATCCCGGTCGGATGGGTGAAGTCCCGGGTCTGGACCACCTGGACCACGGCGCCCCGCATCCTGTCCAGGCGCAGGACCACTGAGCGGTAGAGCATGATGCCCATCACCACGCCCAGGACGGCGGTCAGGAGCAGGGCCCCGACCAGCTGGATGCGGGCCTGGCGGCGCACCTCCACCGATTGGGCCCGCAGGCCGTCGCTGCTCTTGACGCTGTCCTCGACGATTCTGTCGATGGTCGGCAGCAGGCTGCGGAAGGACTTGCGCTGCTCGTTGCGGAAATAGGCCAGGGCCTGGTCCATGTCGCCGGCGCGGACGAGCTGCACCAGGCGGTCGTGGGTCTGCATATAGCCGTCGAGGGACTTCCGGTAGTCCGCCAGGAGCTGCTTCTGCTCGTCCCGGGTCGCCAGCTTCTCGTACATCCCTTCGTATTTCTTCAGGGCCTCGTAGTTCTTCTTCTGGCGGCCCAGGGTTTCGTCGATTTCGTCCGCCGCCCGGATGATGAGGAGCTGGGTTTCCCGGTTGCGGAAATCGATGACTTCGGCCCGCATGGCGCCGGAGTAGCGCACGGCCGGGAGTTCCTGTTCCCCCAGATGGTCGGCAACCTGGCCGACCTTCCCGAGCTGGACGAGGGCGATGCCGCTGCCGGCGGCAAGGAGCACCAGGAAGGCGGCGATCGCCAGGATGAGTTTGCGTGAAATTGTCATGATTTTGCCCTCGGCCGGAAGGCCATAGGATAACGACAATTCCAGTCTAGACGCCTATACGACATGCATACAAGGGAAAACCCTTATGCATTTTTCCGGCGAAGCGGGCTCACAAGCTCTAGCTGATCACATAGGAACCCGCGCCGGTGGCGACCAGGACTCCGGCTTCGTTCTCCAGGGTCATCTGGACGGAGGCGATGCGCCCGCCCAGGCGGGTGATGCGGCCGGTGGCCAGGAAGCGCTCCCCGAGGCCGGGGCGCAGGTAGTCCACCCGCAGGTCGATGGTTCCGATGCGGCCGAAGCGGTGGGCCACCTGCTCGGCCGTCTCCCCGGCATGCTTCTCGGCGATGCCGACGGTGACGGCGAGGCCGCCGACGGTGTCGAGGGCGGCGGAGATCATTCCGCCGTGGAGGCGGCCATGGACATAACTTCCAATCAACTCCGGGCGCATGGCGAAGGAAAGCTTGGGAGCATCCGGAGCGAGGGAGGCCACCTTGAGGCCGATGAGTTCGTTGAACGGGAGGCGATGTTCGAACATGTCGCGGAGCACGGCCTCCAGATGGGCCTGTTCCTCGGAACTGCGGCGGGCTTGGGGATGGATGTTCGGCATGACCGGATTATCCCGAGGGGGCCGAGCCCTCGTCAAACCCCGGACGGGCCGGAAGCGCGAAGGCTACCGACCCATCACCGGCCGGCCTACTCCCCGAAACCCTCGTCCCGGGCCATGCGCTCGGCGGCTTCCCGCTCCTCCTGCAGCTGCTTTTCCCGCAGCTTCTCCCGGCGCTGTTGCACCGATTCCTCGTCGAGGCCGATGCTCTGCTCACCGAACATAACCTGGCGCAGGAAGCGGAAGGCGAAGAGCATGAGTTCCACGTCGTCGGCGAGGATGCGGGTCTTCTCTTCTTCCGGCAGGACGAAGACCTGGCCGAAGGATTCGCTCTCGACGAAGGCCCGGAAACGGTCGACGTCATAGCAGGCCATGAACCACAGCTGCAGGCTGCGCTTGGAGGGCTTGCCGATGGCCGGGCCGGAGGACTTCTTCTTGAGGATGAGCTGGCGCCAGCCCCGGGCCAGTTCGTCGTAATCGGCGAGGCCCTGTTCGGCCCGGTAGTCGTCGATGCTGAGTTCCCGCGGGTCATTGTGGCCCAGGCAGTGGTCTTCCTTGACCAGAGCGTAGGAGTAGCTGTCCACATACTCGTCCTGTTTGCGCATGGAGAGCAGCGCCACCGGGTAATAGCGGCAGGCGGTGGGACGGTCCTCGTAGACACTGCACCCTTCGTCGGTCATGAAACGGCAGGCGGTGCCGCCCTCCACGGGATTGAACTTGACCCCGGCGAGGCCGTCCTTCTCCATCTCGTAGGGGACGGTGTAAGTCCGCAGGAATTCGGTAGACGTCACGCCCAGGCGCTTCTTGAGGCGGACGATGTCGTAGGGGGTGAGGCTGATGTCGATGGACTTGCAACAGGCGTTGAAGCAGGCGATGCCCTTGTGGCAGCGGAAATGGATGCGCTTGTTGCCGTCGAACATCTCCGGCATGACGGGACTTTGGGGAAAGGGATTGTTGTCGGCGTCGATATTCTGCATTTGCGTTTTTTTCCTGAAAAAAGACCGGGTCACCTTTCGGTGCCCGGCCCAATCTACTACGACGCAAGGAAACTGTCAGTGCGCAGCGGCTTTGAAGAGCTTGGATTTATCGACCAGGTCCACATGCTTGCGCTTGAAGACGGTCCATTGCTTGCTCTTCTTGTCATAGATGGAATTGACGAAGCACTTCCAGTTCTGCTCATCCACGAAATTCTTGTCGGCCCGGTAGTAGAAGCCGGGATAACGGGACTCCTGACGGAACTGGATGTGCTTCATGTGGGCTTCGGCGGTCAGGATGCGGTGGTAGTTCTCCCAGGCCCGCAGCAGTTCGTGCAGGTCCTTGGCGCGCATCTTCCGGGCATCCTCCTTGAGGAGGCCGAGCTTGTACTCGGCGACGCCGAGCATGTGCTCGTTGGTGGTGTAGTAGGTCGCGACACCGGCCACGTACTCGTCCATGATCTTCTGCAGGCGGAACTGCAGCATCTTGGGCGTGATGTAGTTCGGGTTCACGTCGATGGCGGTGGTGTAGTCCTTGTGCTCCAGGAAGGTGCGCACCGGGGCGTAGATTTCCTCGGCCAGTTGGGCGGCCGGGGTGTCGAGCTCGGGCTTGAAGTCCTTGTTGTCGCGGGCATACTTGACCATGGACTTGGCGCACATGCGGCCTTCGGTATGGGAACCGGAGGAGAACTTGTGGCCGGAGGCGCCGACGCCGTCACCGGCGGTGAATAGCCCCTGGACCGTGGTCATGGAGCGGTAGCCCCAGTTCCAGCCGCGCGGCAGGTGGGACGGCACTTCCGGATATTCCTCGTCGGAGGCGGTCGGGGCGCCCAGGTCGGTGGGACCGGAAGCCCAGATGCCGCAGCAGCCGGAGTGGGAACCCAGGAGGTAGGGCTCGGTGGGCATGAGCTCGGAATTCTTCTCGCGGGGATCCACGTCCTCGCCGACCCAGATGCCGCACTGGCCGACGCACATGTCGAGGAAGTCTTCCCAGGCTTCGGCTTCCAGGTGCTTCACTTCCTTCGGGCTGAGGGTCTCGGCCAGCTTGGCCAGGGCGGTCACGGTGTCCATGTAGATGGGGCCGCGGCCTTCCTTCATTTCCTTCAGCATCAGGTGGTTGCGCAGACAGGAAGCCGGCACGGCGGCCTGGCCGTAGGGCGGGTAGTCGTCCAGCATGGCCTTGTTCTTGGTCATGTAGTCTTCGCCCACGGCATTGGTGGCCTTGGCCTTGAAGAGCAGGAACCAGGCGCCGACCGGACCGTAGCCGTCCTTGAAGCGGGCGGGCACGAAGCGGTTTTCCATCATGGTCAACTCGGCACCGGCTTCGGCAGCCATGGCATAGGTGGAACCGGCGTTCCACACCGGATACCAGGCGCGGCCCGTGCCTTCGCCCACGGAACGGGGACGGAACAGGTTCACACAGCCGCCGGCGGCCAGCAGGATGGCCTTGGCCTTGAACACGTAGATCTTGTTCTCGCGGGTGGAGAAGCCGACGGCCCCGGCGATGCGGGACGGGTCGTTCTTGTCGTTCACCAGCTTGACGATGAAGACGCGCTCCTGGACGCGGTCCAGGCCCAGGGCCTTCTTGGCGGCTTCGGCGACGATCCACTTGTAGGATTCGCCGTTGATCATGATCTGCCACTTGCCGGAACGCACCGGCCGGCCGCCGTCCTTCAGGGTCGGCAGGCCTTCCCGCTGGGCTTCGGCGCCGTCGTGGCGGACACCTTCCCCGTCGGTCTTCCAGATCGGCAGGCCCCACTCCTCGAAGAGGTGCACGGACTCGTCCACGTGGCGGCCGAGGTCGTAGGCCAGGTCGTCTCGGGTGATGCCCATGAGGTCGTTGGAGACCATGCGGGCGTAGTCAGCCGGGTCCTGGTCAGGGCCGATGTAGGTGTTGATGGCCGACAGGCCCTGGGCCACGGCGCCGGAGCGGTCCATGGCGGCCTTGTCCACCAGCTTGATCTTCAGTTCCTGGCCGGTTTCCGCCTTCAGGGCCTCGGCCCAGCGGACGACTTCGTAAGCGGCGCCGCAGCAGGCCATGCCGCCGCCGATCAGCAGGATGTCGAGTTCTTCTTCGACGATCTCGGGATTACCGAATGTTCCTTGGGACATTTGCGTAAGTTCCTGTGTAAGTTTATTTGACGCGGATCAGCTCTTCCGGGCGGCCGGGGCGGTAGCCCTTGGTCACCTCGGCAGTGAAGAAGCCGGGCTTCTCGATGTCGGCCAGCTTGGGCATGGCCTTGCCGCCGTAACAGTCGATGGAGCCTTCGGCGGTGGTCCGGATCGGGAACTTGAAACGCTTGAGGGTGCCGTTGCGGAAACGGATGGTCCACATGATGGAGTCCGAACCGCGCATGGGCTGCACCGAGCCGCCCAGGGGAACGATGTCGGCGTAGTGGCGGGCTTCGATCGCCTGCTGCGGGCAGATCTTGACGCAGGAGTAGCACTCCCAGCACTGCTCCGGTTCCTGGTTGTACGCCTTCATGGCATGGCCGGTTTCGGAGCCGTCTTTGTCCAGTTTCATCAGGTCGTGCGGACAGATGTACATGCAGGCGGTCTTGTCCTGACCCTTGCACCCGTCGCACTTCTCGGTACGAACATATGTTGGCATTACTTATCTCCCTAGCTATTGAAACTCCGCGCCCACGCACGGAGCCGTGGACACGAGCTATCTGGCCGAATGGCCGACCAGCTTTACTTCAACTTTCTGGTCCGCCTCCAGGCCGGCGTAATACTTGCGCAGGATGGCGAGGACCTCGGGCCGGGAGAATTCCGCCGGCACCGGCGCATCCTCCGAGAGCATCTTGCGCAGCTTGGTCCCGGAGAGAAGCAGGCGCTGCTCGTCCGGATGGGGGCAGGTGCGGGCCGAAGCCATGCCACCGCACTCGTAGCACCAGAAAGTCCAGTCGATCTTCAAGGGCTGGGTCTCAAGGGAACCCTTGGGGATCTGGTCGAAAATATGGTGGGCATCGAAGGGCCCGTAATAACTGCCGACGCCGGCATGGTCGCGGCCGACGATGAGGTGGGAGCAGCCGTAGTTCTGGCGGAACAGGGCATGGAGCAACGCCTCCCGGGGGCCGGCGTAACGCATGTCGAGGGGATAGCCGGCCTGGAGCACGGTCTTCTCCACGAAATAGCGCTGGATCAGGGTGCCGATGGCCTCGGTGCGCACCTCGGCGGGAATGTCGCCCGGCTTCAGGTTGCCGAGGAGGGAATGGACGAGCACCCCGTCGCAGACCTCGATGGCCACCTTGGCCAGGTACTCGTGGGAGCGGTGCATCGGGTTGCGGGTCTGGAAGGCCGCCACTTTGGACCAGCCGAAGGACTCGAAAATAGACCGGGTCTGGGCGGGGCTCATGAAGAGTTCGGGATACTTCTCTGGGAAGCCGCCCTGGGACAGGACCTTGATGGGACCGGCCAGGTTGACCTCGCCCTGGTCCATGACCATCCGCACCCCCGGATGCTCCGGGTCGGCGGTCTTGAAGACGGTCATGCACTCGTGGGACTTGTCGATGCGGTACTTCTCGCTCACCTGCATGGTGGCGAGGATGTCATCCGAGTCGGGGTCCACCAGGGCGATGGCGCCGCCCGCCTTGATCGATTCGGCGGTGGCCGCGTCGGTGGACAGGGTGATGGGGATCGGCCAGAAGAGCCCGGAGGCGGTGCGCATGCCATCGCATACGCCCTGCCAGTCGGCGTGGGTCATGAAACCATCGAGGGGAGTGAAGCCGCCGATGCCGAGCATGATGATGTCGCCCTTTTCCCGGGACGAAACGCGCACCTTCGGCATGGATTGGGCACGCTGCAGTTCGGCGACGCGTTCTTCGCCCGACAGCAGGAGAGGCTTCAGATCCCCCCCGCCGTGTGGATTGACGAGCTTAGGCATTTCCTTTTCCCTCAATGTTCGATGGTTGGAAAACGGCCGATCGGATATCCCGAAGGGTCGGACCCTTGCTATTTCTTGCGCAGAAAGAAGACGAAGGCGCCATCGGCCTGGGTGGTTTCCAGGAGCGGATTGCCGGTCTGGTTGGCAAAGGCCTGCATGTCCTTGACCGAGCCGGAATCGGTGGAGACCACCTTGAGCACCTGACCGGAAGTCATGTCGTTGAGGGACTTCTTGGTCTTGACGATGGGGAGCGGGCAGGAAAGGCCGCGGGCGTCGAGTTCCTTGTCGAAATTCATGTCTTGTCTCCGTGATGAAGCGGCGGTCGCGGGGCTCGTCCACAACGTGCAGCGCCCTGGTTTTTCGCTACGCCGCCAGCATTGCCATTAACGAAGATTCGCCCGGGAGCGTCTATAACCACGGAGAGTGACAGATGATTACCCGCATGGGTAATTCAGGCCGGCCGGCCACCCGCATCAAAATGATCCGACACCCGACGTGGTGATTGCAGGCCTGCGGGCTCGATGCGACACTACGAAAAACTATGCCAGGCGCAACGACGCCGGCTTACACGAACGGAGGAGTGATGGGTTATACACGCAGACAAGCGCTCAAGGCCGGCGGCAGCCTCGGCCTCTTTTCGGCCCTGGTGGCCCTGGGCCTGGTCAAGCCCGGGGATGCCTGGGCCCAGGCCTGGAACAAGGGCGTATTTGAAACCAAGTCCGTCGCCGACGCCCTCAAGGCCCTCGGCGCCAGCGCGCCGACCATGACCGCCGATGTCATCGTCACCGCCCCGGACATCGCCGAGAACGGTGCCATGGTCAACGTGGCGGCGGTATCCAAGCTGCCCAAGACCCAGCAGATCGCCTACCTGATCGAGAAGAATCCCAACACCGTGACCGCGGTCTTCGACATCCCCCCCGGCACCCTGCCGGAGGTGCAGACCCGCGTGAAGATGGGGCAGACCTCGAACGTGATGGTCCTGGTCAAGGCCGATGGCAAGTATTACGCGGCCCAGAAGGAAGTGAAGGTCACCGTCGGCGGCTGCGGCGGCTGAGCCCGCCCCCATACCGATCCGCAGAATCCAACGAATCAGGAGGCCGACATGGCAGATCCGATGAAAATCCGCGCCGCCCTCCAGGGCGACGTCGTCGAAGTGCGCGTGCTGATGGCGCACGAAATGGAAACCGGCACCCGCAAGGATGCCTCCGGCAAGGTCATTCCCGCCCACTTCATCCAGACGGTGAGCGCGACCCACAACGGCAACACGGTGTTTTCGGCCCACTGGGGCCCCGCCATCGCCAAGAACCCGTTCCTCCAGTTCAAGTTCAAGGGGGGCAGCAAGGGGGACAAGGTCCAGATCACCTGGACCGACAACCAGGGTGACAAGCGCACCGACGAAGCGACCATCAGCTGATCCGGGGCGGCTGCTGCCGCCCCTTACCCATCGGTTCGACAGGAGGAAAGATGAGAGCTCGATTCATCCTGGCAGCAACCGCCGGCATCGCCCTGGCGATGCCGGTACTGGCCCAGACGGGCGCTTCGGCGGATTTCCAGAAGTTCCGGGACGTCATGGAAGAGGACAACCCGGCGGAACTGTTCGAAGCTCGCGGCGAAGCGTACTGGAAGACCCCCTCGGGTCCAAAGCATGCCTCCCTGGAGCAATGCGACCTCGGCCTCGGCCCCGGCGTCGTCGCGGGAGCCTATGTGCAGATGCCCCGCTACTTCGCCGATGTCGACAAGGTCATGGACGCGGAAAGCCGGGTGGTCCATTGCATGGTCACCCTCCAGGGGCTCACTTACGAAGCGGTGACCAGGCAGCCCTTCAGCAATCAATCCGGCACCCCTGCCCACGTGAACGTCGTCACCTATGTCGCCGGCCAGTCCCGCAACATGCCCATCGCCGTACCGCAGCGGCACCCAAAGGAAAGGGAGATGTACCAGATCGGCAAGGAAATCTTCAATTTCCGCGCCGGTCCCTACGACTTCGCCTGCGCCACCTGCCACGGCACCGACGGCAAGCGCATCCGCATGCAAGACCTGCCCAACCTGACCCGGCCGGAGGGCGCCATCAAGGCGGTCCAGGGCTGGCCCGGCTACCGCATGACCGGCGGCTTGATGCTGACGTCCCAATGGCGGATGAACGACTGCTTCCGGCAGCAGCGCTTCCCGGAGCCGAAGTACCTGTCCGACACCGTCACCGCCATCCTCACCTACCAGGCTGTCAATGCCAAGGGCCAGATCTATCGCGGCCCGGGCATCAAGCGCTGAGGAGCACGACCATGATCCGATCCAAGATTCCGCTCCGTACCCTCGCCGTGCTGGCCTCGCCGGCGCTGCTCCTGCCGGTCGCCGCCGCCGACGACTACCGTGACTACCGGGCCGAGGCCATGGCGATGGTGAAGCGTGACTTCCAGGCCAAGGGCATCGCCGGCCTCGACCGCCTGGAGCAGGATGGGGTGCAGGCTGTCTGCAACCGTACCGGCAACCATCCTCCGGCTGATGTCGTCCGGCGCCTTGAGCAGGACCAGATGGCGAGTGTCAGGTTTCCCGCCGATGGCAAGCTGATGGGCGACTGGAAAGAGGGCGAAAAACTCGCCCAGAACGGCCGCGGCTTCACCTGGACCGACAAGCCGGGGCTGCCGGTGGGCGGCAACTGCTACAACTGCCACCAGATCTCACCCAAAGAGGGCTCCTACGGAACGGTGGGGCCCAGCCTCTACCTTTTCGGCAAGAAACGGGGCTACGGCGAAGATATCCAGAAATACGTCTATAGCAAGATCTACAACGCCAAAGCCTACAACCTGTGCAGCGAGATGCCCCGTTTCGGCTATATCGGCGCCCTCCAGGAGCAACAAATCCGGCACTTGGTGGCGTTGTTGCTCGATCCCGAATCCCCGGTCAACCAGTAATCGCCCCCCCGGCATCGCAGTGCGCTGCCGGAGAATAGCTACGCCCAGGAGCCGCCAGCGATGTCGATGAGCCGCAGGGAATTCCTCCACGTCCTTTCCGCCGCAGCCGCCACCGGGCTGCCCCTGGGCACAGCCCTGGCCCGGCCCGCGACGGCCGGGGCGGGATTCTACGAGGTGCCGCCCTTCGGCCAGGTGCATTTCCTGCACTTCACCGACTGCCATGCCCAGTTGATGCCGCTGTATTTCCGGGAACCGGACATGAACATCGGCGTCGGCGCCGCTGCCGGCAGGGCGCCCCATCTGGTGGGCGAGCATTTGCTGAAGGCCTTCGGCGTCAAACCGGGTTCCCTGGAAGCCCATGCCTTTACTGCCATCGATTTCGCCGAAGCGGCGCGCACCTACGGCCAGATCGGCGGCTTCGCCCACCTGGCGACCCTGGTCAAGCGCCTGCGGGCCAGCCGCCCGGGAGCGCTGCTGGTGGACGGGGGCGACACCTGGCAGGGCTCCGGCCTCGCTTTATGGACCCGAGGCCAGGACATGGTCGATGCCTGCAAGCTCCTGGGCGTGGATGTCATGGCCGGACACTGGGAATTCACCCTGGGAGCCGAGCGGGTTCAGGAAATCGTCGAGAAGGACTTGAAGGGGCATATCGACTTCGTCGCCCAGAATATCAAGACCCTGGATTTCGGCGATCCGGTCTTCCCACCCTATTCCCTGCGGGAGATGAACGGGGTGCGGGTGGCGGTGATCGGCCAGGCTTTCCCCTACACCCCCATCGCCAATCCGCGCTACCTGATGCCGGAATGGACCTTCGGCATTCAGGAAGAAAGCCTCCAGAAGACCGTTGACGAAGTTCGCGGCAAAGGGGCCCAGGTGGTGGTGCTCCTCTCCCACAATGGCATGGACGTGGATCTGAAGCTTGCCAGCCGCATCCGTGGCCTCGACGCCATCCTCGGGGGCCACACCCACGACGCCGTGCCGGTGCCGGTCCTCGTGGCGAATCCCGGCGGCCGTACCCTGGTGACCAATGCCGGCTCCAACGGCAAGTTCCTCGGCGTCCTCGACTTCGACGTCCGCAACGGCCACGTCGCGGATTTCCGCTACCGCCTGCTGCCGGTGTTCTCCCGGCTGCTGCCGGCCGACCCGGAGATGACCGCCTACATCGAGAAGGTCCGCGCCCCCTATGGGGAACGCCTGACCGAACCCCTGGCGGTGAGCGAGAGCCTCCTCTACCGGCGGGGCAATTTCATCGGATCCTTCGACCAGATCATCCTGGATGCCCTGATGGAAGTGCGGGGTGCCGAGATCGCCTTTTCGCCGGGTTTCCGCTGGGGAACGACCATCCTCCCGGGCCAGACCATCACCCGGGAGCACGTCCTGGAGCAGACAGCCATCACCTATCCATGGACCACCCTCACCGAAATGACCGGCGAGACCATCAAGAACATCCTGGAGGATGTCTGCGACAACCTCTTCAATCCAGATCCCTACTACCAGCAGGGCGGTGACATGGTCCGGGTAGGCGGCCTGGAATACACCTGCGCGCCCAACGAGAAGATGGGGCGCCGCATCCGCAGCATGCGCCTCAAGGGCAAGCCCATCGAGGCCGACCGCAAGTACAAGGTGGCCGGCTGGGCTTCGGTGGCGGAGGCAACGCGCCAGACGGGGGGCCAGCCCATCTGGGAAGTGGTGGAAGGCTGGCTGAAGGCAAAGAAGACCATCACGCCCCCCAGATTGAATCGTCCGACCATCGAGGGCATCGCCGGGAACCCCGGGATCGGTTTCTGAGTCATCTTCTCATCCGCCCACCATGCCCGGAGGAGAAAAACCATGTATAGCCCCATCACCGTTCCCTTCGGTGGCCGCATGCTGTTCAACATCGTCCGGCTGAAGTCGGGCGTGGATATGGACGACGTAGAACTGGCCCTGGCCGAAATGTGCCACGTGGTGAAAGAGACCTATGGCGACGAGAAGGGCGGCTTCATTGCCGGCCAGGTTTTCCGTTTCTCCGGCTTCATCTCGGAAGAAGGCTCCGTGGTCAGCGGCTCCGAGACGCCCCACCTGGCCATCGTCACCTACTGGAAGAGCTACGAGCAGCACGAGGCTTCCCATGCCGATGCGGCATTCAAGGAAAAATTCTCGGCCCTGGCAGCCTTTTGCACCTCGACCCAGGAACTTGGCTACGATATGCTGTGGCAAGGAGTCCCTGAAACATAGCTTCAGTCGTGCGGTGGAGGAATCATGGTAATTGCTCGCGATACCGGGGATGCGACCCAGCCCCCGGAGACGGCGACCGATGCCGAGGGGGCTGCGAGAATCAGCTTCAAGACCGCAATCGACGCCCACATCCGCTGGAAGGATCGCCTGGAGAATTATGTCCACGGCGTCGCCGACATGCCACTGGTCATCGAAGTCGTCGCAGCCGACGACTGCTGCCTCCTCGGCAAGTGGATCCACGGCAACTGCAAGACCCGGTTCAGCCACCTGGAAGTCTTCCAGCACCTGCTCCATGCCCATGCGGAGTTTCATCGCCATGCGGCCCGGATTCTCGCGTCGATGCAGCGGGGGGAGCAAAGCGAAGCAATGGAACAGCTCCAGATGGGCGACTACCCCAAGGCCTCGGCTGAAGTGAAAGGCTTGGTGGCCAAGCTCTATGTCGAAGTCCTCTGCGACCCGGACCGTTCCCTGGGACTGGGCGGAAAGCCCTGATCGTCTCCAAATACTGGACGTCAGTAGACTCACCCCGGCGATTCAGTTCGGCACACGGCCAACGCAAACGCCAGAAAGCAAAAAGCCCCGGCTGTTGACCGAGGCTAGCGCTTGAATCTATTGGTTGCGGGGGCAGGACTTGAACCTGCGACCTTCGGGTTATGAGCCCGACGAGCTGCCAGCTGCTCCACCCCGCGTCCGTCAGAGAAACGAGATTATGAGGACAGCCCCCCTCCCTGTCAAGCCTTATCTGGCCAGCCAATCCAGCAACGGCTCCCATTGCTCCAGGTCGCGACGATGCCGGGCCCGGGGCGGGTCGAAGACCGTCAGCCCGGCGGCGGCAACATTCACGTAGTTCTGCGTATTGCGCAGGTAGGTAACGATGGGAATATCGAAGTGCCTCAGAAATTCCTCCAGCATGCCGGCCGCCTTGGTGCGGGGATCGACCCGCATGGCGACGATGCCGATGCAGCCGCGGCGCCCCCGCATCTCGCCGCGGATGGAATTCAGGAAATCCTCGGTGGCCGCCATGTCGAAGACGGAAGGCACCAGGGGCACCACCACCTTGTCCACGGTACGGAGATAATCCGACAGCTTGTAACCTTGGAAGCCGGCCGGCGCGTCCATGATGACCCAGTCTGATTCCCGGGGCAGGCTGGCGGTCAGCTGATTGCCGCCAAAATACCCGGCCACCGGCGGCATGGCCGGATCGCGGAAGGCCATCCAGCGCAGCGCCGACTGCTGGCGGTCGAGGTCGCACAAGGTGACCCGCTTTCCCTGATTGGCAAAATGGCCAGAAAGATTGGTCGCCAACGTCGTCTTGCCTGCCCCGCCCTTGGGATTTGCCACCAGTACAGCTCGCATCTGCATAAGCCTCCGTGTCAATACTGCCCTTGATTATATTTCGCCACCGCAGGAAGCGGATACCTGCTTAGAATACGCAGTTGAATCTATTGGAGGAAGTCATGGCAACCCGAGTAGCAGCCGAACGTCAAGGCATACAGTCCATCGAGGTGGGATTCCGCCTGTTGCGGACCTTGGTCGCGACCAATCGCCCCATGATGCTGCGCGACATCGCCGCTGGCGCCGGCATGCCGGCGGCCAAGGCCCACCGTTACCTGGTGAGTTTCATGCGCATCGGCCTGGTCGAGCAGGATGCCGCCACCGGCCGCTACGATCTTGGCGCCTATGCGCTGGACCTGGGGCTTTCCAGCCTCGGCCGCCTCGATCCGGTGCGCCTCGCCGGCCCCGTCCTCGACGAGCTGTGTGAAAACCTGCAGGAAACGGTTGCCCTGTCGGTATGGGGCAACTACGGGGCGACCATCGTCCGCATTATCGATGCAGGCGGCCCGGTGACCATCACCCTGCGCGCCGGCACCGTCCTGCCTCTGGTCAACTCAGCGACGGGCCGCGCCTTCGCCGCCTTCTACCGGGGGCCTTATCTGAAAAAACTGCTGGACGCGGAACTGCGGGAGACGGCGGAAGCTGCCAAGGTATCCGTCACCACGGCTCGCCGGCAACTGGAAAAAGTACTGATGGAAATCCGCGAACGGGGCATTTCCCGCGCCACCGGCAGCCTGACCCCGGGGATCAACGGCTTCAGCGCCCCGGTGTACGATCACACGGGCAGCATGGTGGCCGCCATTACCTCCCTGGGTCCGGTCGGCGAATTCAATGTGGAATGGGACAGCCCGGCGGCGAAGGCCATGCAGGAGGCGGCAGCCGCCTTGTCGAAGCGGCTCGGTTACGGCAGCATCACCGAACCGGATTCCCCCGACACTCCTTCCCGGCTCCGGACCAAAGGCTCATAGGCCGAATGGATAGCGATTTCCCAAAAAACCGTTTCCCGCCTAGCCACTGAGTTCAGGACAGGAGAGAGGGGAAGTGTTGGACGAACAGCCGGTCTTTATCAAGGTCACCGCCCGGGATGTCGAGGTCGGCAAGCCCTTGCGGTGGTCCCTGTACGACGGCAACCGGCAACTGCTGCTCAAGCGCGGCAACATTATCGAGAACCAGCGCCAGTGCGACATACTGGTCGATAAAGGTCTCTACCGCAATGCCCGCGGTCGGGAAATCGACGGCCTCAGGACAATCATCCCCCCCCGGCAGGACGAGGAGAAAGCGAGTACAGGGACTCAGCAAACCTCCACTACCCTTGAGAAATCCAGGATCAGGATCGGTGATGCCATCCAGCTCCAAGGCTCCCCCGATTCGCCCCGGTATTATGTCAAGCTCATCGGTTACTTGAAGAACAAGGGACTGATAGTAACCGCGCCGGAAACCGATGGGCAGCTGGTCATGCTGCGGGATGACCAGTCCTTCGTAGCCCGCTTCTTCTCCGGCAAGAATGCCTACGCCTTCAGCACCAGCGTGGTGAAGCAGACCAACGTACCGTTCACCCATCTTCACCTGTCCTATCCCAGGGAAGTCGCCGGGGTGGAAATACGCAAGGGGTCGCGCATCGATGTGGATCTCATCGCCGCCATCAGCATAGGCGAGAATCAGGCCCCGGCTGCCGGCAAGATTATGAACCTCAGCACCGGCGGGGCCGCCATACGCTCGAAAACAGCCCTGGGCAATAAAGGGGATGTCTTCAATATGAAGTTCAGGCTCGATGTGCACGGCATCGACTCCTACTTGACTTTCGAGAGCGTGATCCGCAGTCGCGAATACGACCCCGCCGACTCGGCGATGCCATATTCCTACGGAATCCAATTCATCGATGGGGACAAGGCCATGGCGCTGGCACTGGCGGCTTTCGTCTACAAGCAACTAGCGGACGACGCCAAGTCCTGAGGCTGCCGCCAGCCCGATCACGGCCCCCATGATCGCACTTCACGATTCTGATCGGCCTCCAGCCCCCCGCCCTGTAGCGGCTTTTTGTTTCATGTCGCAGGAATATAGCGGCATAAGGTTTTTCCCTACCGCAGAGGCGGGTATGATTAGCCCTGAATCTCGTCTTGAACAGACGCCCATTGACCGGAAAAACCCACATGGTGCCTACACGGAACACGGACAGCAAAAAGGCCAATCGCTTGGATTGGCCTCAGTGCCTGATCCGTCTTGGTGCCCCCGCTCGGAATCGAACCAAGACCTGATGCTTACAAGGCAACTGCACGACCTTCATGCTACGGGGGCCCGCGGCGGCGGGATTATAGCCTGACCAGGCAATCACGACATGGCTGTCTTATCCAATCCGTCTGAAATCGCCCGCGAGACCTTGCGGCTCCTGGCAGCGCGCCGAATTCCGCCGACCCCGGACAATTACCGGATTCTCTACGGCGAAATTTCCGGCAACAAAACCGCTGCCTCCCCGTTTCCGGAAAAACACCTGCGCTCCCTCGCCGCCGACCTGCCCAAGGCCGCCCCCGACCAGATGCGACTGGCCCGGCACCTGGAGGAAGCGGTCAGAAACTCCAACTGGGACGATTACCGCAACCACCTGGTGGAATTCATCACCGCCCAGGGAGATATCCAGAAGCTGGCCTGGGCCGACCTAATCGGCGACCTGCTGCGCCAATGGGAAGCCAAGCAGGCCGGCATTACACCGGCCCGCAAGCGGGAAGCCCTGGAACACGTCCTGACCGGCGCCGGGACCAATCCGGACACGCTTTTCCATCGCTTGCAAAACCTCCTGCGCTCCTGGGCCCAGGGGAAAGAGGCCGAAATGGCGCTGGCGGGCGAGGCCCCCATGGACAGCGGCACCGACGAGCCGGCCACCAAGGCTACGGCCGCCGCCCTGAGCCGCGCCAGCGACCTGCTGCCGGAACTGCGGGAACTGTTCGCCTATACCCTGGAAACGGCCATCGCCACCCAGTTGATGGAATCGCCCCAGCTCTCGGCCGATGCCAAGCACCTGGCCGGTGAGATCCGCGGGGCGGTCAGCGTCGATCAACTCCAGGATTTTCTCACCCGCCTCAAACGTTTCGCCTTCAAGCTCGAACTGCTGGCCGAGGACCAGGCCGAACTGCGCCGCAGCCTCCTCCAGCTTCTGCGCCTCCTGGTGGAGAACATCACCGAACTGGTGATGGACGACCGCTGGCTCCACGGCCAGATCGAGGTGGTGCGGGAAATCATCGACACCCCCCTTTCCCAGCGCGCCATCGACGATGCCGAGCGGCGCCTCAAGGAAATCATCTACAAGCAGAGCCAGCTCAAGCAGAGTCTCCAGGAAGCCAAGGAGGCCATCAAGCACATGCTGGCCGGCTTCGTGGACCACCTGGCCGAATTCGCAGACGCCACGTCGGGCTACCACGACAAGATCGAAGCCTGCGCCAGCCGCATCAGCGCCGCCAACGACATCACGGACCTGGAAACCGTGATCGGCGAAGTCATGCACGAAACCCGCGCCATCCAGCTGACCGCCCTGCGCTCCCGGGACGAGTTGCGGGCCACCCAGGAACGGGTCCGGGAATCGGAATCCCGGATCAGGCAGCTCGAAACGGAACTGGAGCAAACCAGCCATCTGGTGCGCCACGACCAGCTCACCGGCGCCCTCAACCGACGGGGCCTGGAAGAGACCCTGGGAAAAGAGATGGCGCGCTCCCTGCGCCATGAGACCGAACTCTGCGTGGCCCTTCTCGACCTCGACAATTTCAAGCGGCTTAACGACTCCCTGGGCCACGACGCCGGCGACCAGGCCCTCGTCCACCTGGCCCGGGTGTGCAAGGAAACTTTGCGCCCCCAGGACACGGTCGCCCGCTACGGCGGAGAGGAATTCGTCATCCTGCTGCCGGAGACCCGCCTGGAAGACGCCGCCACCGCCCTCAACCGCCTGCAGCGCGAACTCACGCGGCTTATATTCCTGCACGACAACCAGAAGGTGTTGATCACCTTCAGCGCCGGCGTCACCCAGGTCAGGGCGGAGGATGACCAGTCGGCTATCCTGAAGCGGGCCGACGAGGCTATGTACGAGGCGAAGAAAGCCGGCAAGAATCGCGTCTTTTCAGTCACTTGATCACCCGGCGCGGTCACGTACCAGGCCAGCCAACGGGGAAGGACGAGGTGACAATAATTTCCTGATGTTCCATACTTTCCGCCTCCTTAAGCGGGATAGCTCTTCTTGTCGCCGCTGGCCAGACAGGACGACCCGGGCCACTTGCACAATTCCTAGCCCAGGAAAATGTTTACGACAGCCACAGGCTTCTCAGAGCACATTCCATGACCGATTTTCACGGTAAGACAGTCCTGATCACAGGCGGCTGCGGCACGGTTGGCAGAGCTTGCATGGAAACGTTTCTGGCGAAGGGTGCCAACATTGCCTTAACCGATGGGGTACCGCCAACCTCCACCTTGAGCCTGCCCCCCCATGTCGAGTTTTGCTTAGCTGATGTGACTGATCCGGATGCCGTCACCAGGGCTTATGACTCCTTCATCAACCGGTTCGGACATATCGACGCGGCAGTATTGGCGGCCGGCATCGAAGGCGCGGTGGCGCCGCTGGAAGAAATCTCCGAGCAGGATCTGGATGCGGTTTGGAGGGTGAACGTTAAAGGGTGCCTATCATGGATGCAGCTTTGCTTGCGCGACATGAAGGCCAGGAACGCCGGGAGCATTGTGGCCTTGTCGTCAATCTCGGGCGTCGTCGGCACCCCGTTGCTTGGCCCATACACGATCAGCAAACACGCCGTCGTCGGCTTGGTAAAGACCGCGGCTTTGGAGGCTGGCCCTCATGGAGTACGCGTAAACGCCGTCTGCCCCGGCCCGATACAATCACCGATGATGGAGCGACTGGACCAGGCTTTCGTTGCCCGAGATCCGAATCGCCTTTTGGGCCAGCGAGACGCTTCCAAGAGCCTACCCCTGCAGCGCTATGTCTCGGCTGCGGAGGTGGCTGCCATGGTCGCTTTTCTTTGTAGCGACGATGCCGGGTCCTGCCATGGCGGGATTTATATGGTCGACGGCGGTTTTACGGCCAAGTGACATCATTTTCACTGCACGAGGACGCGGGCCACAGGCAGGTGGGCTGTATTTCGTTAATCGCAAGCTGAATTCGTATTAGGACTTGAATCCATGTACATCGACTTCGTTCTTTTACAAAAAGAAGCATTTTTCCAGGGCTACAATAGGCAGCTGATTTGAATTTATATTCCTAGCCAGCTAGCTGAGCAGTGATCGCCGGAAGATAGCGAGTCGAAATTCACCATGCCAAATGCCAAATCAATTGGCGGTTTTTTTGAGCTTGATATACCTGCTGTCGAAAATGAGTTCTTGGCTCAATGGACCAGCGGACAACCGGCCGCTTATTTCACCAACGCCCGTTCTGCCCTAGCCGCTCTTATTGATACCGAACAGCCGGGCACGGTGTGGTTGCCCGCATTCCTCTGTGCGGCCTTGGCAGATGCGGTTCCTACGCCTTTGCGTAGATATTACCCCGTCGGTGCTTCCCTTAGTCCTGACGTTGAAGCGTTGACAGCTGCGCGCCCAGGCGACCTGGTCATCGCAATCAATTATTTTGGGCGTGCACCTCTCGATGCGTTTGTAGAATTCGCAAGAAAACGCACAGATGTCCTTTTTCTGGAGGATTGCGCCCACTGCATCATGCCGGCCACGGCGAGTTGGGGCCATTGGCGGCTCTTCAGCCCCCGCAAGGTAGTTGGAGTCGCCGATGGCGGTATTCTCGTATCCATGCGGCCGGACAAAGGGGTGCCGCTGCCCGACGAAACGGCTAAACGCCCCAACGATTTATGGCTGGCGCCCATACTGCGGTTCGAAGACGAGACCCACATTCAAGGGCCTATCTGGCATGCTGCGAATCAAGCCAAGGAGGCAGCCATGGGCGTGTCGCGATTGGCCATGACCCGCTTAAGCCGCCAACTCCTAGCTCTCATGAGCCCGCTAGACATGGCGAATCGCCGCATAGCGAATTTCTCGACACTTGAGGAACACATCGGCCGCTGGCTATTACCCCTCCACCGCCGTGAAAGCGATGTGCCTTTCGCATTCCCCGTCCGCTTGAGCAGCGATATCCGAAACGTGGTGCTTAAGCGCCTTCATGCCGAAGAAATATATGCCGCAGTGCATTGGTCTGAAATGCCCTCTCCCCCGGAATCCTTCGCTATCGAACATCAGCTGTCAAAAGAGCTGATTTCAATACCCTGTGACCATCGCTATGGAAACGACGACATGCTGCGCATCGTGGATATCTTTCTGGGTGCCGTTGGATGACGCACCCTTACGCCACTCAAGCTTATGCTCGTTCACTCAGCCATATCGGTGCCGCCTTGATGGTACCCGAATGGAATACCGCAGTCCTAACACGAAAGATCGATGCAGTGCAGCGCGACGCCTGCGGCCCCTATCCAATAACCATATTGCCGCCGGATGCCGATTTGGCAGGAGGGATAAACAGACTTCTTCAACAAACCGATCTGGTTTCGGTGACCATTGTTATTGATGAATATCATCACCCATCTTTTGCAACACTGGGACGTCATTTCGATGTTGTCAGGCCGTTCAAAACCCATTATGTCGTTGACCGTTCAATCGGGCCTGCATCACCTAGCAGGCATCATCGTTATGAGATCAGCCGCGCTCTGAAAAGGCTCAAGGTCGATGTCTTTCCTTTGAAGCAGCGCCTCGAAGAATGGATCACTCTTTATAATCAGTTGATCGAGCGCCACCGCTTGCAGGCCGTTCACCGCTTCCCCCGGCATTACCACGAGACACTGGCAGCCTTATCCGAATTAACCGCTGTCGGTGCGTTTGTCGACGATCGATTGATATCCGCGCATCTATGGATCGAAAAATCCGGCTACGTTTTTAGCCATCTTGCAGCGTCGTCGGAGGAAGGCTATGCGCTCCGGGCCGCTTATGCAGTGAATGACTTTTCGATTCAGCTATTTAACAGCGCGAATATTATTAACCTAGGCGGAGCAGCGGGGCGTGAGAACGACCCTAAAGACGGGCTGGCCCGATTCAAAGCTGGATTTTCCAACGCCATGGTCAAATCATATATTTGTGGGAAGATATTGGATTTGAAAGCATATAACCGTCTTTCCGCCGCAATGAGTCCTATCGAAAGCAGTTTCTTTCCAGCCTACCGGGCTCCAGTCGATCACACGGGCCGAACATAATGAGCATTAAAGGAAAAGTTGTCACTCTGCGTGCGATTGAGGAATCCGACTTGCCCAAACTCCACGAATGGAGCAATTCTCCCTCCTTATGGGCAATGCTGGGCGGCTGGCATTTTCCAACGTCGATGGCTTCCACCCGTCAATGGTTCGATGGATTGGCTGCTGATCAACTAAATCAGCGTTTTGCGATCGACGCGCCGGATATGGGCTTGGTAGGCACGGCCAATCTGGTCGAAATCGACTGGAAGAACAATCACGCATTTCACGGGATGATGCTGGGCGCCCCGTCCACCCGCGGCAAGGGCATTGGCGTCGATACGGTAATGGCCATTATGCGCTACGCGTTTGATGAATTGCACTTGGAACGGCTCGACGGCTCCATGATTGAGTACAACGAGCCGTCCCTAGCCATGTACTGCAAGAAATGCAATTGGCAAATTGAAGGCCGCCAACGTAATTGGTATTTCCGAAAGGGCCGATATTGGGACAGGATAATCGTCGGTATTACACGGCAGGACTATCTGGAATTGCTTGAAAGGACAAATTACTGGAGCGATGAAATCTCGTGAAGATTCTCGTTTTCCCCTCCTGTTTGAACAGTTGTCTATCGATGGTGGCCGAAGCTCGTCGCCACGGGGAAGGCATTATCGGAGCCTCATCGCTGGACGCTGATCCCTTTGCGGGCCAATTCGATGCCTGGGAGCGATTGCCCTACTTGCAGGACCCTGGCTTTTCAACAGCCTTGTCTCTGGTATTGCGGCGCCATGCGATAACACATGTATTCACTTCCCATTCGCCAACCTATCGATATTTAGCTCTGCATCCTGAAGTCCTACCAGGCGGCGTTACTCTCATGGGGCCGGCTCCCTATGAGCACCAAAGCGAATTGGTACGAACTGTCTGGAGCGGCATTAACGAGGCCATTGAAAAGGTCAATTATTACGCTGGAAAGACCACTGGCTACGCACCCGCATTTTTGGCGAGTCTGTTGCACTATTTTTACAGCATTTACGGAGAATGCCAGGAAGAAAAGGCCCTGGCATTCTGCGGGATTCTAGCCGACGCCCCCGTTGGCGATGTGGTGGAAATTGGCACTTTCTTTGGCAAGAGCGCCTTCCTGCTTACACGCCTATCGGCACATCTAGGCCTCGGCCCAGTACTCGCCGTGGATTCCTGGGATATGCAGACCTCGGTGCAAACGGATTCACCTACTGAAATCCAGAGCCTCTCCACGGTATGGGACTGGAAACTTGTATTCGACGGCTTTCTAGTGACGATGGCAGCTTCGGCAACAGGTCGCGAATTCAACTACCTGCGACAGCGGTCTGCAGAAGCGTGGGAGACCTACGACAGCGCTGTCCCCATCCATTCCCCAGAGTTCGGCGAAACCCGAATGACGGGAAAAATCGGTCTGCTGCATATTGACGGCAACCATGACGAAACGTCAGTCCGACTGGACTTCGACTTGTGGCGCCGACGTTTGGCAGATGGCGGCTGGGTCGTTTTCGACGATTACACGTGGAGCCACGGTGATGGCCCACGCAAGGTAGCGGACCAGGTAATTGGGGAACTCCGCCAGCAGATTCTTCGCCGCTTCATCAGCGGGGGAGCATTGTTCATCAAGATTGCCCAGGAGCACTAAGTCATGCCATGGCAGCAACGCGGCCTTATTTTCAAACCTGAGGAAACCCGGTCATGGTCCCGCAGCCATGCCCAAGTTCCTTCAGCCTTGTTGTTAGGGGATCGGATACGCCTCTATTACGCCACTCGGGATGAGTTGGGCCGGAGCCGCACCAGTTTCATCGAGGTGGATGCAGCAGATCCCTCAAGGATTCTTTATGACCACCCATATCCGGTCATGGATCTGGGCGCCCCCGGCACTCACGACGAAGACGGCGTGATGGTTGGCAGCATGCTCCTGGAGGGCCGTGAAATATGGATGTATTACACAGGCTGGAGTCGCGGTGGAAGCGTTCCATATCGCGTTTCCTGCGGTCTTGCCGTCAGTCGCGATGGCGGCCTTTCCTTTCAGCGCGCTTTCGCCGGGCCCGTTGTGGACCGTACCCGATACGAGCCATATATGACCATGTCACCCTACGTCATCAAGGAGGATGGCCTATGGAAAATGTGGTACGGCTCGGGCTTGAGCTGGACGAAGGTCGACAACACCTGGGAGCCGATCTACGTCATCAAGTATGCGGATTCCCAAGATGGCCGATGCTGGAATCAACGCAACGTGCTCTGCATTCCGCAATCTCACGAATTTGAAGCCAATACCAGGCCCAGCGTGTTGCGCCGCGATAACGGATACGAAATGTGGTTCAGCTATCGCCATAGCGTCGATTTTCGTGACGGCGCAGGCGCTTACCGAATTGGTCACGCAACTTCGACCGATGGACTCGTGTGGACACGACAACAAGATCCGGCCGATCTTCAACCGACAGGAGCAGGCTGGAATTCAGCGATGATGGCCTATCCCGCAACCATCATCGCCAACGGCCGCAGATTCATGTTTTTCAATGGCAATGGATTTGGCCGCTCAGGTTTCGGCTTTGCGGAGTGGATAGAGTGACTTCCGCTGCCGCTCTCTCGAAAATTGCTAGGTGTGATCGAGTTGAACCACCTCGGGATGCCTGAGAGTATTGTCGAGACAACCCATCGTAACGGCGATGACTGTTTCGATATCGTCATCCGATAGGAACGGGTGGAAAGGCAATCCAATGAGGCGCTCGGAAATGTCTCGGGCACAGTGCAATTCACCTGCATGGGCCCCACCCCGGAACGCCGGGTGATCCGGCAAGAGGGGATGGTACCAGCGGCGGGTTTCGATTCCCTGTTCCGCCATTTGTGCGGCCACTCGCGCCACATCCGTGCCGGGGGGAAGTAGCACGGGAAAAATCGTATATATCCCTCCCGCTGGTCGTTGCTGCGTCGTGATCCTGTCGCGATAGGGCTCCAATCGCCGCAGGTAACGCTGATGCAATCTGCGCCGCCGTTCCGTGCTTTTGGACCACAACTCCATCGCGGCCAGACCGACAGCCGCATGGTATTCACTCATCTTGGCATTGGTTCCAGCATAAACGATGCCCTCGGGAGATCCGAGACCGAAATTCGAGGCAGTACGCATCCTGCCGACCCAATCCCGCGGGCCGACTGCCAGCCCTCCCTCTCCACAACCCAGACTCTTGGTAGCGTGCAGGCTGAAGATAGTCATCACTCCACGATCGCAGCCCTGGTTTCCAAAGGCGCCAGCAGCATCGATGATTACCGGCTTATCGGTATATCTTGAAAAGCTGGCCCATTCGGCACTGTCCTGCGCCGCACCGAAGGCTGCAACCGGCATGACCGCAGCGCAATCGTGCTTGTCGATCACCTGAACTGCGGCATCGGGCGTCAACAGCCAGGTTGCCGAGTCTACGTCGGCAAAAACAGGCCTGTGCCCGCAGCGGACAATAGCTGTCGCCGTCGCAGCGAAGGTCAACGCCGGGAGAAGAATACGGGAGGCCGGAGGCAATCCCGAAGTCATCAACGCAACCTCCAGCCCCTGCGTAGCGTTGGCGATCGTAGTGAGCGAAGCGCCCGACTCCACCGCCAAGAAGCTGTGCAACTGCTCCTCCAGTCGGCAAACAAGGGGACCGAAGTTGGTGTAGAAACGATTGCTATGGATGATTTCCAGCCAGGGCCGGATATGCTCCGGCCCTGGCATTAACGGAATCATCACCTTGATAGTCTTGGCTGGCATGGCGCCCTCGGGGGAACAGAGTGATCGAATTGACGCGCCTGCGACACCGATCTCGGACAACGAGTCATCAGTTTGCCTCGAAGCATTCCGCTCTTGCTTTATCTCTCATGGCAATGCAGAAAATGAAAGATGCACGGGAGGGAGGCCCTGTTGCCTGCGCTCCCAAGCCGCCTCCAATGCCCTTCCCAGGTCCCGTGCGAATGCCCGGCTGTCGAACAAGGGGCACGTCGACCGCCGAGTTCCCAGGGCGTGTCTCAATGCCGTCAACCTTTCCCGTTGACGTGCCAATCCAAGGATCAGCGCTTCATACCCTTTCCAGTCCGTCGCCACCAGTTCCGGGAATCCCGCAGCCTGAACGATGCTGGCAGAGACTCGTGAAACGAAGGCTTCGCCGCACAGCGCAACCTGAGGAACACCCGCCCAGAGCGCATCGCTAGCCGTAGTATGGGCGTTCACCGGGAAGACATCCAAGGCCAGGTCGGCGACGGAGAGGCGCGCGAGATGCTCGGCCGGGCTTACCCTGGGCGCCCAATAAAGCCGCGAAGGGGATACGTTAGCCCTGGCCGCCGCTCCGGCCAGGTTTTCCATGGCCATAGGAGTGGCTTCCAGGAGCCACAGCACAGCATCTGGTATATGGGCAAGCAACCGCAACCAGAGGTCGAAGGTATCCTGGGTGATTTTATAGGGCTGATGGAGAGCGGCTAAAACAAAGGCATCCTCCGGCAGCCCTAACGTGGCGCGACTCGGGACGACCCCAATCGCCCGGTGACGGTCATTGGGTTGATAACAATGGGGCAACCGCAGCACCTTTTCGCTGAAGTTCCCTTCGCAGCCCTCTGGAATCACCACCGGATCGGCAATGACGTAATCTATCCACTCGGCCCCCATGGTCCCGGGAAAGCCTAGCCATTGCATTTGCACGGGTGCCGGACGGTGGGCCAGGATGGCTCCCCGATAGCCCTGTGTCCACCCCTTCAAGTCAATGGCGATGTGGATGCCATCCTCCGCCATGCGCTGGGCCGCCTCCAGGTCCGACAGCGGGGCGATAGGCACCCATTCCGGAATTGCCGACCGCAAACGTTGCCGATAGACATCCTCCTGCACAGGACTATAGTCATAGGCGACCAGATCGAAACGTTCCCGGTCCAGTGCTTCCAGTGCGCCGACCATCAGATGCGCCGTCGCGTGATCCCGAAAATCAGCGGAAAGCAGTCCGATCCGCAGCCGTACCGGAGACTGGCTCAGAGACTGGCCCCCCCCCTCCATCGGCGGTCGCCCTGAAAACTGGGTCGAAAAATGCCGGGCAATGCGCAGTTGTTCCTGGGAAGCGGCGCCTGGCGTGGCCAGAAAGGCGAAGGGGGAAGGCAGATATTCGTGGTGACGTTCCAGTTCACCGGGGTCAGCAAGAAAGGTGTGCAAGGCATTCTCTGCCAGTTCCGCCCCTTGCCAATCGGCCACTTGACGGCATGCATGAGCAGCTTGCAGCAGCCAGTCAGGCCGACTCACGCGGCTGACCGCCTCCAGATATGCCTCCCGGGCACCGGCATAATCCCCGAGATCCGCACAAATGCAGCCCAAGTTGTAATAGGCCTCGGCATATTCGGGATCTATCTCCTGCGCCCGCATGAATGCGGACTTTGCTTCGCTCCAGGCGCCGGCCGAGCGAAGCGCAGAACCCAAATTGTTGTGGGCCAAAGCCCAATCCGGCGCCACCGCCACCGCTTGACGACCGGCGTAGATAGCCTCGGCGAGCGCTGCCCGATTTTGCAGGACAACACACAAGTTGGTCCACGCGGCCGGGCCATCGGGCGCGACGGAGACAGCTCGCCTAAGATAGGATTCGGCTTCGGCGCTGTCGCCGCCTTCAACGAGCAAGGCCCCCAGCATTCCGAGCGCCGCGCCGTCGTCGGGCAGATGCGCAGCATTGAAGCGGCAGAATGCCAATTGGAGCGCCTTGTCGCCCATTTCCAGCAGCAGTTCGCGGCACAACTGAGCCAGCGCCCTGTCGCTAGGCGCACGCTCATAGGCCAGCCAAAACTGTTCAAGCGCCAGGGGCTTCAATTGCCGATCTAAGTATATACAGCCGAGGTTGTACCGGGGCGTGGCGTTGTCCGGCTGCAAGCAAATGGCTGTCTCATGCGCCTGGACCGCGGCATCGACGAACCCGGCCTGCGCCAATGCGTTGCCAAGGTTGCTCCAGGCCTGCGCATCCTCCGGCAACAAGCGAACGGCTTCTTGCAACGGTGCAATGGCGTCACTGGATTTTCCTTGGGCCTGGAGCGCACTCCCCAGCAACTTATAGCCGATGCCGTAGGCGGGGTATCGCAGCGTAATATCCTGAGCAGCAACCGCCACCTCATCGTAATGTCCCGCGGAGAAAAGCTGGCCAAGCCGAACCATCTTTTCAGGCTCTGGGGCAACGGAGCGTGGGTCAGGAAACATGTATATTGGCGACAAAATGTCTTTTCAGTCTAACAGGAACGCCAAAAGGCCGCATCCAAATAGGCCGCCCGCCCAGCTCAGCCGTACGGTCATCGACTGCCACCGGGCGCCCCCATCCACCCTTTGGGGACGAAAACGACGAAAATAATCCCCTTTTCAGGATAGTTGACCATCTTTCCAAGGCAGCCCCTCCGACCATGACCCCGCCAGCCAATCAGCAACTGGAAGAAGCCCTACAAGCAGCAATGACCGCGGCCGCTAATTTTCAGCATGCCGGCCAGCTGCAGGAGGCAGAGCGCTACTATCTAGCCATCCTCGATGCCGCCCCCGGCCACGGGGCAGCAAACCACAAGCTTGGCATGCTGATGCTGGAGCAGCAGCAAGCAACGCGTGCGCTCCCCCATTTGAGGGCTGCCTTGGAAGCCCTCCCCGAACGGGAACAGTACTGGCTCGATTATATTCAGGGGCTGATTCAGGCGGGACAAGAGGAAGCCGCCGGTCAGGTATTTGCCCTGGGAGAGCGTCAGGGCGTGCTCGGCTCCACCCCGACCTTCGAGAAGATGCCCTCACCGGCCCACCACCGGACTACAGCAAAAGGAGCAACGCCAAGACCTGGGGTATCCGGCAAAAAATCCTCGCGGACGGAAATATTCAGTGACCAACAAACCGCCCAATTGATGGCACTGATCAATGAGGCGCGCCATGCCGAAGCCGAAACATTGGCCGTTGACATGACCCGGCACTTTCCCCGCTTGGGTTTCGGCTGGAAGGTGTTGGGGACATTATTGCTGCAGAGAGGCGCGGTGGCCGAAGCCATCCCCTCCCTGCAAAGAGCCGCACAGTTGTTGTCCGCCGACCCCGAGGCTCATAGCAATCTCGGGGTTGCCCACGAGGAGCAGGGCCGCCTAGCGGATGCTGAAGCCAGCTATCGTCGGGCGCTGAAAATCAAACCCGACCATGTGCAAGCGCTCAATAATCTCGGGGACAATCTCCGGAAGCAAGGCAAACCAGCCGATTCTGAAGCCAGCCTGCGCCGTGCCCTGGCGATCAACCCCCAATATGCGGAAGCGCTCAACAATCTCGGCAATACTCTTCGAGACCAGAACAAGCTATCGGATTCTGAAGCCAATCTGCGGCGGGCCTTGGAAATCAGGCCTGACTATGCCGAAGCATACATCAACCTAGGAAATACTCTTCAAAGCCAATGCCGATTCCAGGAGGCGGAAGCGAGCTTCCGCCGCGCCCAGGAACTCCGACCTGATCACGCCACTATCCACAACAATCTCGGCAATGTCCTGAAGGATCTAGGGCGGCTGGCCGAAGCCGAGGACAGTCTTCGCCGAGCAGTTCAAATTCAGCCGGATTATACGGATGCTTACAGCAACCTGCTTTTTACCCTCAATTACAATCCGGCTCATTCGCCCGCCTATTGCCTGGAAGAAGCTCGCCGCTATGGCTTGGCATGTGCGCATAGGACGGGGAGCCGATTTTCCTCATGGCTGTGCGCCGATCGTCCTGCACGCCTACGCATCGGATTCATTTCGGGCGACTTCCGCAATCATCCCGTAGGCTATTTTCTGGAAAACTTGCTGGCCCATATCGACCCAAGCCGGCTCGAGCTTATGGCCTACCATACCCATCCCCAGCAAGATGATCTGACGGCCCGGCTCCGGAGTTACTTCCAGGCCTGGAAATCCCTGTATGGCAAGAGTGACGAAGAGGCCGCACGTCTTGTACACGCCGATGGCATACATATCCTGATCGACCTGTCTGGTCATACCGGCAGCAACCGCCTGCCAGTTTTCTCCTGGAAGCCAGCCCCGCTCCAAGTCAGCTGGTTAGGTTACTTTGCAACCACCGGCATGGCCGAAATGGATTATCTGCTGGCGGACAAGAACAGTCTGCCGGAAGATGACCAACGGTTTTTTACGGAAACGATCTGGTATTTGCCAGATACACGATTATGTTTTACCCCACCCCAATGCTCCTTGCCGGTCTCGCCTTTGCCAGCGCTCAGCAATGGCTGCGTGACGTTTGGCTGCTTTCAAAACATGGCCAAAGTGGGAAACAGCGTACTGGAGACTTGGCGAAATATACTGGACGCGATGCCCAGCGCACGGTTGCGCTGGCAATGCAAACAACTGGGCGATCCGGAAACTGGTGCGCTCGTGGCGCAGCAACTTTATAACCGTGGCATCGATCCGGCGCGGGTATCGCTACATGGCAGCGTTACCCGGCTGTCTTATCTTGCTGCCCATTCGGAAGTCGACCTCATTCTCGACACCTTTCCCTATCCAGGCGGCACCACCACTTGTGAAGCCCTATGGATGGGCGTGCCGACCTTGACTCTGGCGGGAGACAGCCTGCTTTCGCGGCAAGGTGCCAGCCTGCTGACCGCCGCCGGGATGGGCGAGTGGATCGCGAAGAACGAAGCGGACTACGTTGACAAGGCCATCGCCCATGCTGCCGACGTGCCGCGTTTGGCGGACACTAGAACCGGGTTGCGTGCCAAGGTCTTGGCATCGCCCCTTTTCGATGCGCCGCGCTTCGCCCGCAATTTCGAGGCGGCCATGTGGGAAATGTGGAAGCTGCGGCAAAGTTAGGCCTTCCCCAAGCCCTCGCCCCGGCAATCTTTGCCGCATGGTCGGCAAAAAATCTTGCCCGTCCGCCGGCAACCCGCTCCACCCCGATTCCACTGCTGATAGTTCGATCCGATTTATCTCCGCCGCCTCTCCCTGGGTGCATAGCGCGCAACCTGAAATCTTGGCACGGTTCTCGCTTCAAGCTGACGCAGATGCTCGAACAACGAAAACATTGAGTCTGGTAGCCAGTCGTTGCGAGCGCCCTTCGGATGCAATTAGGAGAGCCAAATGTCTCAAGTTATCAACACCAATGTTGCCTCATTGAACGCTCAGCGCAACATGAACACATCCCAGGGATCGCTGGCGACATCTCTCCAGCGTCTTTCCTCCGGCCTGCGCATCAACAGCGCCAAGGACGACGCGGCCGGCCTGGCCATTTCCGAGCGCTTCACCTCCCAGATCCGCGGCCAGGATCAGGCCCGCCGCAACGCCAACGACGGCATCTCCCTGTCGCAAACGGCTGAAGGCGCCCTGCAGTCCGCCGGCGATGTCCTGCAGCGGATCCGCGAACTGGCGGTTCAGTCCTCCAACGCCACCAACTCCGCTTCGGACCGCCAGGCCCTCAACGCCGAAGTCATCCAATTGACCGCGGAACTGGACCGCATCGCCAAGACCACCGAGTTCAACGGCCAGAAGCTCCTCGACGGCTCCTTCGGCGCCGCCACCTTCCAGGTGGGCGCCAACGCCGGCCAGACCATCCAGGCCACCACCGCCAATTTCTCGACCAACCAATACGGCAATTACCGGATCGGCTCCCTGGCGGCCACCGCCACCAACCCCCGGGGCGACCTGACCGTCGGCACCGGCACCACCGGCACCAATCTATCCACCGCCAAGCCCGCCGCTGCCTATGTCGCCGGCACGGCCCCGACCAGCGCCATCGCTGCCGACACCCTGACCCTCAACGGCGCCGTCGGCAGCAAGGGCATCACCATCACCGCCGGCGACAGCGCCAAGACCGTCGCCACCAATATCAATACCCAAGCCGGCCTGACCGGGGTGACCGCCACCGCCAAGACCGAAATTGATGTTGTCTCCATGACGGCCAACAACTCTTACAAGCTGGACGTCTATTCGAATAATGCGACCGCCGTGACCGTTTCATTCACGATCGGCTCGAGTGTGAATACCGACGGCCTGGCGTCGGCAGTTGCCGCCTTCAACGATGTCAGCTCCAGAACCGGGATTACCGCCCGGGTCAACGATGCGGGCACCGGTATCACCCTGCTCAACGCCAGCGGCGAGAATATCGCCATCGGCAACGCCGCTTCCGGCTCCAACGCCATGGCGGTCCAGAACACCAACGGTACCGGCAACCAGGCCGTCGGTACCGGCTTCGCCACCATGGTCAACGGCCAGCTCACCCTCGACTCCGACAAGAGCTTCAGCTACACCGCCGGAAACACGGCTGGCGGCGCGCAGACCACTTACTTCACGGGGCCTTCTTCGGCAGCCCAGCTGCAGCGGGTCAGCGACCTCGATGTCAACACAGTGGACGCTGCCCAGCGCACCCTGAGCATCGCCGATGCTGCGCTTACGGCCGTCAATGGCCAGCGCGCCAAGTTCGGCGCCCTGCAGTCCCGCTTCGAGACCACCATCGCCAACCTGCAGATATCCTCCGAGAACATGTCGGCTTCCCGCTCCCGCATCCGCGACGCGGATTTCGCGGCGGAAACCGCCAACCTGACCCGGGCCCAGATCCTGCAGCAGGCCGGTACGGCGATGCTGGCGCAGGCGAACACGCTGCCGCAGAACGTATTGAAGCTGCTGCAAGGCTAAGCCTTACTGCTTTGGCGCAGTGCTCTATGACAGCCATTCGTCCGCGATCCTGCGTACGAATGGCTTTTTTGATTGATGACCTGCCAAGCCGAGACCGAAGGCCTGCAAACTAGCCCATCGAAGCACAACTGCTCTTCGCAGAAATAAAGCAATGGAACACTAAGCATGAATTCCAAGCCTTTGGTCAGTATTCTGATTCCGGCCTATAACCCTCGCTTTTTTGCAGAAGCGCTGCAGAGTGCGGTTGAGCAGACCTATGAGAACGTTGAAATCATCATCTGCGACGACAGCCGTGATGACGAGATTCAACGCATCGCGGCAAGCTGCCGCGGCCGGCCCATACGCTACGAGAAGAATCCGGAACGGCTGCACGGCCGAGGGAACTTCAACAAATGCATTTCCCTTGCCCAAGGCGAATACATCAAGTTCCTGAACGATGACGACCGCCTCGCCCCCCGATGCGTCGAAAAACTGTTAGCGGTCTTGATCGATCAAGAAGGCATTACCCTGGCGACCTCAAAACGCAGGCGAATAGACGAGCGTGGCGATCGACTGCCGGACAGCGAATCCACCCTCTCTCCGGTCATGGAAGACTCTCGCCTGGAAGGCGCCTCGGCCTGCCGAGCCATGCTGGAGGGCATGATCAACTTCGTCGGAGAGCCTTCGACCGTCTTGCTGCGCCGATCGGCATTGCCGCCTGCCGGCACCGACATCATGAGTTATGGCGGCTCCCCCGTTTACTACATGGCCGACATGGCCATGTGGTTTACCGCCCTCGGCAAGGGGGATGCGGCATATCTCACCGAGGAACTGAGCGATTTCCGCGTCCACTCCGAACAGTTCCAGCAGACTCAGGGGGTCGACTCCACGGTTCTCCCCAATTACAAGCACCTGTGCCGGCTAGCCCAGGCTGCCGGCGTCATCGATGCCGAAGCCTGCAGGGAACTGCTCGCCCGCCCCGGCATGGTTCCAGGCTGGGCTACGCTCCTCACCGCGCCACTGGCGCATGACCAGGAAAACTGGCGCGAGTCCCAGGTCTATTTCGGACCGGAGCGCATTGCGAGGGGCACAACTACCGCCTGCCTGACGCCAGCAGAGGCCGCACTGTACGAAGAATTCGACTGGAAGCTGTACGGTAGCGACAATGATGTCCTCGGCAACGCTGAAGGCGCCCTCACTGATCATTTTCTCCTGTATGGGCAATTCGAATTCCGTCCTGGCACCCCTCGCTATGCCCATCGGCAGGACCGGAAGACCAGGCTCTGCACCAGGCTCTGGAGCCAACTGCTGGTGGATGAAGAAGGCAATGGCCGCCCCTGCGCCCGATTCGCCCCGGTCATCAACATCTACGATTCCAATCCGACCGATGGCCTCGAAGAAGCCCGGCTGCACTTTCTGACCGGCCGCCCCCGGGGCCCCTGTGCCGATTGCGACCTGCATCAGAAAATCCCCCTCAAGCACTTTGTCCGCCATAATTTTGATGGACAAACCCGACTGTTGCAGCCTCGCTCCGGCCGATCCCTGATCCGGCAATCAGCTGCCGTGCCGGGCCATTCACGCCACATCCTGGTCGTCGGCCACAGCGCCGGCCGGGCGGGCGGCGAGTTTGTCGCCCTGTCGGTCGTTCGTACCCTGAAGGAGGACTTGGGATATCAGGTCACCCTCATTCTGGCCAGGGGAGGGGAACTGGTCGAGGATTTTCGCCGGTATGCCCGAGTGTACGTCGTAGGCCAGGATCTCAGCGGCCCGGAGGCTGTCCGGGCACTGCTCACCCGTCTGCGGCTGGAAGGTTTGCGCCATGCTCTGTGCAACACCGTCGTCGTCGGCCGGTACGCCACCTGGCTGAAGGAACTCGGATACCAGGTGACTCACCTGGTTCATGAACTCGGCACCAGCATCGAGCGTTTCCTGCCCAGGGAAGATCGCCTTGGCGTGTGCGACCACGCCGACACCATCGTTTTTCCGGCTCGTTTTGTCGAGACCAGCTTCCTGGAACGCTATGCTCCCCGCACAGCCAATCGGGTCCGCCACCCCCAGGGCATCGAACCTGACTTTCCCCGCCCGCAAGACCGCTCTTCGATACGGCAGCGCCTGCGGGACAGTCTTGAGCTGGGTGAGGACACCCGCCTGGTGATTGGTGCCGGCAGCGGCGAACTGCGCAAGGGTCCGGATCTTTTTCTGCAGGTGGCCAAGCACGTCCTCGCAGACGGGCAGGACCGCGCCACCCACTTCGTGTGGCTGGGACAGTTGGATGCCGTCCTCACGTCGTGGATGGAGCACGACCGTCATGCCCTGGGACTGGAGGACCGTTTCCACTTGGCCGGCCTGAAGTCGGACCTTACCGATTTCTATCTGGGCGCCGATGTTTTCCTGATGACCTCGAGAGAGGATCCGCTGCCGAACGTCGTCATCGAATCCATGTATGCGGGGCTGCCGGTGGTCGCCTTTGCTGAAGGCGGAGGCACCCCCGAGTTGCTGACCGATGGCTGCGGCGTGGTGGTGCCTTATCTCGACGTGGCGGCCATGGCCGATGCCACCCGACGACTGCTCGATGTTCCGGGGCAGGCCCGCGAGATAGGCGCCCAGGCGGCAGCGCGCATCGACGCCGGATTCCGCCGCCGGGATTATGTCGATTTCCTCCTAAGCCATTTCAATTGCGCCAGCCACTCGGTCACACTGGTGCTGGCCGGCCGCGATGCTCCCATGCTTGAGCGCCAGCTGCTGCAACTGGAGTCCTGCCTGCACGGCATGAGGTGGCGCCCTGACGCATTGCTCCTCGGCACCCCGGACCCCGTCCAACTGCCCGCCAGTCTTTCGAGCCTTCCCGTCATCCGGCTTTCCCAGCGTCGTGATGGAGTGCCAGCCGATCTCTTGCTTGAGGCGAGCCAGAGGGCGACCACCGAGTTGCTATGGTTCATTGACGCCGTCGTCGATTACACGGACAACAATCTTGAGGACATTCTCTCTGCTTTCGATGCCCCCGAAGTCGTCTCCGTCCTCAGCCCGGGGCACAATCCGGCCGCCCCGGAGATCCTCCCGCCGACTCAGCAGGCCCTGCTGTCGATCGATGAGCGTCACTGGCTCAAGGCGCACTGGGACCGGGGCACCGAGATGGCGTCACCTCTTCTGCGCGGCACTCCGGTCCTTTCGCTGTCGTCCGCGATCCTGCGGCGCAGCGCGGTGCGGAAGGCTGTGGCCGCAAAGAGCCGCCTGAAAGGCAATCCTTTGTGGTTCTGGCCCCTACTCGCCATCCTGGCCAGGATGGGTACTCTGGTCTGGAGGCCCCGCCCTGCCGTCAGCCTTGTCCCGGACACCATCCCGGGCGGCTCCGCCGATGCCCAGAGTTGGTGGCAATGGTGGTGTGCTGCCCAGGAAGCCGTTGAACAATGCTTTGCCCCGGAAAACCCGCCTCATCCCGAGAAGGAAAATGACCGGCGACTCCTGCGGGAGGCCTTGAACCTGCCTGTTTCGCCGATGCGGACGAACACCTCGAAAGCCAAGCCACAGTTCGCGCAGGTATTGAGCCCCCAGGAAGAGATGAGCACTTACCACAAGGCTGCCGAGCACCTCGACCGAGGCCGGCTCGACAAGGCCGAAGCGCTGCTGGAGAGCTTGGCAAAGCGGGGCAGCACCCTCTGGCAGGTCTACTTCGAACTCGGCCGCATTGCCTTCGAGCGCGAGCAGACAGACTTGGCCATAGCCTATTTCCGCCATGCAGCCGGGCTGGAATTCACCTCCACCAATGCCCTGCGAAACCTGGTGGTCATTTATACGCTGACCAAGGAGTATGGGGCAGCCCTGGCTGCCATCGGCCTCATCCTCAGGCGCGAAAACGATTCCGAAATCATCGACCATCTGCGCGCCATCGTTACGGAGGCCAGCGTCAGCCTGGACGGATTGCACTGGGCCTCGCCGAAATGGGAACAACAGCTGCAGGAGCACACCACAAGCCTGAACACCCTCAGCCAGCAACTAGGAGAGGCCAAGCAGACGATTGACCGGCTCGAAAGACAGCTTCTGCTCGCCCAAGCCGGCATAGCGCCGGCAACCACAACGCTTGAAACTCGATAACCAAGGGATATCGCCTTATCGTGAAACCTCAATATCCTTCCGAAATACGGCAAGCCCTGAAGTTCCTGGATAGCCTGCTGGAGAAACGGCAGGACATCGGGCGCAGGCTCGATGAGACAGTTGCCGCCAGCGCCCCGCCCCTCCCCCCCTTCCACGAAGCGGCTCCGCCGGTCGAACCCCTCAGCCCCGCGGAGGAAAATGCCGGATACGAGGAAGCGGACCAGCTGATCGCGGCAGGGCGCCTGGACGAAGCTCTGGAACAGCTTGAGAAGCTGGCAGCCCGGGGGGCAATCCGCTGGGATATCTACAACGATCTGGGCACACTCCAGCTCAATACCGGGCACGTGGACGAGGCCTTCCGATCCCTCAAGACAGCCGCCAGCCTGGAGTTCTCGTCCACCCAGGCACTACGCAATCTGATCGTTGCCTACGTTCAGCAGGGGGAAGTCGCCAACGCCCTGGCCGCCACCGGCCTCCTGCTGAGAAAGGAACGGCACGATCCGGATATTCTCGGGTTCCTTGAAAACCTTCTCGTGGAGGCCAATCCGCGGCTCGATGACTATTCCTGGCTATCGGCAGGCCTGGCCGCGACCCTCGACGACCACGCCCAACTGAAGGCCCAAGCGGCGGTGGACGCCCACCGGCACCTGACCAACCAGCACAAGGCTGAACTCTATGACTGGGCGTCACCGGCAAAAATAGAGAAACCCGATGCCGGCAAGACCAGCGCCCAGTTCTGGAGCCCGCCATCTCCCATCGATCACAGGGAACAGCCCAGCTGCATCGTCTTTCTCCCGCCGACCTGCGGCGGCGCCAGCGTATACCGGGTACTTTCCCGGCTATCTTCGAATTTCTACCACTACCTGAATCTTGAAGTCGACGCCATGTATTCCAACGATCCCTACAAGGGAGAAGTGAGTGCGATGCATGGCTTCGATTACCAGCTCACGGGCGCCATCTATTCATGGAGAGAGGCCAGCAGGTTGGCCATGTCGCTCCAGAATTCCGCACTGCGCCCGGAAGACTTCAGGCACCTCATCGTCCTCCGCGACCCTCGGGACAGCCTGGTCTCCCTTTACCATATCCTCAAGGACCCCTCGTATATTCCGCCCAAGGAACTCACGGCTTTCCAGCAGGCCGCCGTGGACGAAAAACAGCGCCTGCAGTCCATCTCCCTGGACCAGTATGTTCTCGAGGGTGCGTCGACGTTGTGTCAGAACATTACCGTGCTGGCCGAACTCCTCAAGAATGTTCCCCCGGAACGAATCGAATTCTTGAGCTACGCCGTCCTTTGCGAGGATTTTCCCCAATTCATCAAACGCCTGACCTGCTTTCTGCAAATCGTCCCGGAAAATGCAGTTCTCCAGGAAATGCTGCTCGGCGAGGACGTCAAAAAGAAAGATTCTCTCTCCTACTATTCCATGGCCCGGCTCCCCAATGCGGCTCCCATGCCCGGCCGCCATAAACGCGAGCTGAAACCGGAAACCATCGCCAAATTGAACGGGATCACCGCCGAAGCAAGGCACTGGATGGCCTCGCTGGAGACTCCCGAATACCGCCACCTTTATGATGACTGACTCCACCCGGCACCTTTCTTCTGGACACTCGCAAGATGAGTAATATTTGCCCATTTGCTCTGAGCTTCCTGGTGACTCCTCCCCTCAACGTCGGAGCCACCACCCTGGCCGGCAGTTTCCAACACCCCGATGCACTGCTTTCCGAGGGCTGCAGCCTGCTCCTGGCTCCCATCTATGCCCTGCGCAGCCAAGGAATCAGAACCGAGTACAATGCCCTGGAAGCGCGCCAATCCTTAATGAACTTCCTGAACCAAAACGTCTCCGGAGTCGATCCTTTCCTGGCGGGAATCCGTGAAATGGCCCGGCATGTCTACGGGCAGGCCTGCATGAGGTCTGGCAAGACCCACTTCATCGATGCCACTTTCAGGAATTACTACATCATCGATGAGCTGGCCCAAGCCTTTCCGGAAGCCTCCTTCGTCCAGGTGCGGATGAATCCCCTCACCTATCTTTCTGCGACGATCCGCCAGGAGTGTGACGGCAAACCGGACCGGCTGAAACTCAGTGACGGCCGCTACCGGGATTTGTACGGCGCCTACCGCCATCTTTCCAACGCTCACGAACGGTTCGGAGAGCGCTTTCTGGCCGTTGAGCATGAAGAACTGAAGGAACAGCCCGCTCGTATCCTGGCGCAGGTCCATCACCATCTGGGCCTGCCTCCCGCAGATTCGGCCATCGCCTTGGCAGGCATGGAAGGACTCCAGGAGCACCTGGATTACTGGAGGGAGTCTCTCTACCGCGAACGCTTTGCCGCCATCGCCCGAGACTATCTCCTGCACCTGGGGGAAGACGTCATCTCCAGCCAGGGCTACACACAGGCGGATCTCCTGGAGCGCTTGGCAACCCTTGGTCCCGATTGCCGGAGCTGCCCATGAGCCTCATCCCCGGTGGCTGCGTCCTGTGGCTCACAGGGCTGTCAGGATCGGGCAAGACCACCTTGGCCCGACAACTGGATCTGTGGCTGAAATCCCGCGGCATTCATCCCGTGATGCTAGACGGCGACGCCATCCGGGACTTGCTTCTGGAACCGGCTGGCCATGATCGGGCCACCCGACTCCGCATCGCCCGCTTCAATGCCCGGCTTTGCCGATTTCTCTCCAGCCAGGGTCTCACGGTCATCTGCCCGACGATTTCGATGTTTAACGAAATCCAGTCGTGGAACCGGGACAATATCCCAGGATATATCGAAATATTTCTCGATGCCCCCATCGACGTGGTGCGAGCCCGCGATCCCAAAGGCATCTATCATCGCTTCGAGCGAGGCGAGGCATCGGAAGTCGTGGGACTCGATATCCAAGCGGAGTTTCCCCAGTCTCCGGACATCCGGCTGCCGATGGACCGACACATCTCGATCGAATCATCCTTTGCAACCCTTACCAGCCTGTTGAACGGACACCTTTATGGCAGGAATCACAGCTAGCGACTTTACCGGACTCGCGGAAGACTATTCGTCCTATCGCCCCGGTTATTCCGACTCAGTACTCGATGCCTTGCTGGGCTTGGTCGGAAAACCGACGGCAGCCATCGACTTCGTGGATGTCGGGGCAGGCACCGGAATCTGGACCCGCATGGTGGCGAAACGTGCTGTCGCCAGCGCCATCGCGGTCGAGCCCAACGATGACATGCGCTCCTTCGGGGAACGTGACAGCCGCGACCTGCCGATCACCTGGCGCGCGGGCTCCGGTGAAGCCACAGGACTGGCGGATGGCTGCTGCAACCTGCTGACCATGGCATCCTCCTTCCACTGGACAAATTTCGACTCGGCCACCCGGGAGTTTCATCGCCTCCTTCGCCCCCGGGGCCTTTTCGTAGCCTTGTGGAATCCCCGCCTGATCGAGGTCAATCCTCTACTGGTGGACATCGAGGCCGAGCTGACCCGGTTAAAGGGCGGTGACATCAAACGGGTCTCTTCCGGCCGGTCAGGCATCACCGAGACCCTGACCGAGCGACTGTCCGCCAGCCCCTATTTCGAGGACGTGGTCTACCTGGAAGGGAGGCACGTGATGCGGCAATCCCCGGAGCATTATCTGGGTGTTTGGCGCTCGGTCAATGACCTCCAGGCGCAACTGGGGACCGAGCGCTTTGCCCGCTTCCTGGATTATGTGAGCGACAAGGTCGCCACACTTCCCTACGTCGAGGCCACTTATCTTACCCGGGCCTGGGCGGCACGCCGCGCCTGAGCGATGGGACTACAGCTTCTCAGCAAAGCGCGCACCCTGGCCGCCTTGGAAGGCCGGTTGCAGACCGCCCGGGTGCTCCCCCAGGCCACCTTCAGCGCGGCCGTCTGGCGGCAGCAACCAGGAGCCTGCCTGGAACTGATTCGCGCCAAGCTGGGAAGCGGCAAGCTGATCGTCCGATCAAGCGCTGCCTGCGAGGATTCCGGCAGCAGTTCCATGGCCGGCTCCTTCCTGTCTGTCCCCGATGTCCAGACGGCAACGGAACTCACTGCCGCCATTGACCGGGTCATCGCTTCCTATACCCCGGGCGACCCGGAGCAGGATGAGGTACTGGTGCAGCCGATGCTGCGCAACGTGCTGCGTTCCGGCGTGGTGTTCAATACCGACCCCAATACCGGCGCCCCCTACCGCGTCGTCAATTGCGCCGAGGGCCAGGACACTTCGGTCGTTACGGGTGGCCGGGGCGGATCGACCTACGTCTTCGCACCCGACGCCACCGTTCCTCCGCCTGCGAACATGGCGGCCATTCTGGCGCTGGTGGATGAACTGGAAAGCCTCTTCGGCGATACGCCTCTCGATATCGAATTCGCCGTCTGCGGCGACTCTCCTTCCGGCGACGAGTCACTGATATTGCTTCAGGCTCGCCCCCTGGTGCTGAAGTTGCAGCGTGAGCCCCGCGAATCCCTGGCCCAACGCCTGCGTCAAATCGAACAGAAAGTCGCCCAGGGCACACGCCCCCATCCATTCCTGCATGGCCGCGCAACGGTCTATGGCGTCATGCCCGATTGGAACCCGGCCGAAATTATCGGCGTACGGCCCAGGCCATTGGCCCTCTCGCTGTACCGGGAACTGATCACCGATGCCACCTGGGCCTACCAGCGGCACAACTATGGCTACAAAAATCTGCGGAGTTTCCCGCTGCTCCTGCACTTCCACGGGTTGCCCTACATCGATGTGCGCGTCAGCTTCAACAGCTTCATTCCCCGTGACATCGACGGCAGCCTCGCCGACCGCCTAGTCAATTACTACATCGACCGGCTGGTGGCGACCCCCAATCTCCACGACAAGGTCGAATTCGAAATCGTCTTCTCCTGCTACTCCCTGGATCTACCCAGGCGGCTCGAGAGCCTGGCCCAGGCCGGTTTTTCTCCTGGCGAGCGGGACCGCCTTGCCGAAAGCCTGCGCCAACTGACCAACCGTATCATCAACCAGGAAAGCGGCCTCTGGAGGACCGACCGGGACAAACTCGATACTCTGGTACGCCGCCGGGAAGCGGCGCTCACGGCCGACCTGCCCCCGATCAGCCGCATCTATTGGCTGCTCGAAGACTGCAAGCGCTATGGCACGCTGCCTTTTGCCGGCTTGGCCCGGGCCGGATTCATCGCCGTTCAGATGCTGCGTTCCTTGGTGGCCGTGGATGTCCTCAGCCCCAATGACTACGATGCGTTCATGGCCAGTCTGAACACGGTCAGCAGCCAGCTGACCCGGGACATGAAGACGCTGCCACGCACAACTTTCCTGGCCAAGTATGGCCATTTGCGCCCGGGCACCTACGACATTCTCTCCCCCCGGTACGATGAAGCCCCCGACCACTATTTCAACTGGAACGCCACCGCCCACGGCGACGTCACAGAAGCCCATGCGGGCAAGACGGATTTTCCCCTGCGACTGAACCAGATGCGGGAAATCTCCCGCCTGCTTGAGGAGCACGGCCTGGAAACCGATGTGGTCGGACTGTTCGATTTCCTTCAGGCGGGCATAGAGTTGAGGGAGTACGCCAAGTTCCTATTTACCCGCAACTTGAGCGATGCACTCTCGCTGATGCGCCAAGTGGGGGAACAGGCCGGGTTCACTCCCGAAGAGCTTTCCTTTGCCGATGTCCGCGACTTCTACGAATTGCACGGCGCCAGCACCGATATCCGCTCCATCCTGGACCAGAGCATTGCCCGGGGACAACAGCGTTATGCGGAAACCACCCGTACCTGGCTGCCGCCCCTGATTTCCCGGCCGGAAGATGTCTGGGGCTTCGAACTGACCGGGGCAGAACCGAATTACATCACACAAAAATCCGTCATCGGACCGGTCGTATCTCATCAACATCCTGATCGGCTAGCCAACGCCATCGTCGCCATTCCGAGTGCCGACCCCGGTTTCGACTGGCTCTTCTCCCACCCCATCGCCGGACTCATTACGGCCTACGGCGGAGCGAATTCCCACATGGCGATCCGTGCCGGGGAACTCGGACTGCCTGCTGTCATCGGCGCAGGCGACTACCTTTTCAACAAATGGTCCAAAGCCCGGCAACTGGCCATCGACTGCGCCGCCAAACGCGTGGAGCCCTTGGCGTGAGGCTGGTCGCCGTCAGCCAGCGGGTCGATTTCCATCCGGCGCGTAATGAGCGCCGCGACGCCCTGGACCAGCGGCTGGCCCAGTGGCTGAAAGCCGCGGGGCTCCTAACCGCGCCTGTTCCCAACCTGTTTGAAAGTCAGGAGGAACTGGACGCCTGGCTCGATGGCATGGCGCCGGCAGCGGTCGTGCTGTCGGGCGGCAACGATCTGGGAGAGGCCCCCGAGCGCGATCGGACCGAAGCGCTGCTCATCGAGCACGCGGCCCGGAAAAATCTGCCGCTGCTCGGCATTTGCCGCGGCATGCAGATGATGCTGGTCCACGGAGGAGGAAAGCTTCAGCAGATCGATAACCACGTCGCCGTTCGCCATGACTTGCACCCGGAATCTTCTGGGTCCGCGCCATGGCCGGGGACAGTCAACAGCTTCCATCGCTGGGGCACCCTTGAGGTTCCTGTCGGTTATGCCGTTCTGGCCCGCGCCGAGGATGGCAGCATCGAGGCTGTCCGCCACGAATCCTTGCCCTGGGAAGGCTGGATGTGGCATCCAGAACGGGAAACAGCATTCCGCCCCGCCGATATCCATCGCCTCCAACAGCTTATCGGGAACGCAATCGAACCCATCCCGGGTTGCGCCCCGCCACTTCGGAAACAGCCATGAAAGCCATCCTTCTTGCCGCCGGCCGCGGCAGCCGCATGAAAGACCTGACGGACGACCGGCCCAAGTGCCTGGTGGAAATCCACGGCAAACCCTTGCTGGAGTGGCAGCGGGCCGCGTTGAAGGAAGCCGGCATCGACGAAATCGGAATCGTCACCGGTTATCGGCGCGAAATGCTTGCCAACCGCGGCATGCGGGAATTTAATAATCCCCGCTGGGAACAGACCAACATGGTCACCTCCCTCGCCTGTGCCCAAGACTGGCTGGAGAATGAGCCCTGCATCGTCAGTTATTCCGACATTTTCTATTCGGCGGATGCCGTCCGGACGCTGATGCGGAGCGACGCCGCCCTGGCGATCACTTACGACCCGGACTGGCGGCAACTTTGGGAAAAGCGCTTTGCCGACCCTCTTCTCGATGCTGAAACCTTCCGCCTCAATCCGGACGGCACGCTTGCGGAAATCGGCAGCCAGCCCCAGACCCTGGGCGAAATCGAGGGCCAATACATGGGTTTGCTGCGGATTTCCCCCGCTGCCTGGGCCGAGATTCGACGGATCAGAACAGCACTGCCCCAAGAATGGCAGGATCGGATGCACATGACCGGCACCTTGCAGCGGGTGATCGAAGCCGGGCGTATCCCCATCGTTCCCCTCCCCTACCGGGGAGAATGGGGCGAGGTAGATTCCGCCGAAGACCTGCTGGCATACCGAAGCACACACGAGGGCTGAATATTATGAGAGTACTCATCGTTGGCGGCGCCGGCTTCCTCGGCAGCGGCATTGCCAGAGCGTGCGTCTCGGCCGGACACGAGGTTCGCGTTTTCACCCGGCCTACGCGCTCCTTGGTCCGCCTGGAAGACATCTTGAGCGATATCGACGTGGTCCACGGCGATTTCATGGATGACCATGCGATCAGCGAAGCCCTCGTCGGCATGGATACGGTAGTGCACTCCCTGTCCACCACCTTTCCCAAGACGGTCATCGCCTCTGCTGCCTACGATGTCATGTCCAACCTGCTGCCCACCATCCGCCTAGTGGATAGCTGCCTGAGGCAGGATGTTCGCAACATTGTCTATCTATCTTCCGGAGGAACCGTCTACGGCCAGGCCCAGTACCTCCCCATCGACGAAGATCATCCCCGCAACCCGCTCAGCCTCTATGGCCTCTCCAAACTGACCATAGAAAATTACCTGCACTTCATCGCCCAGAGCCAGAACCTTGCGGTCAAGACACTGCGCATCGGCAATCCCTACGGGATAGAACAGAACATCTACGGCGTCCAGGGGATCGTTGGCGTGGCCCTGGGGGCCATGTTGCGCCAGCGGCCCTTCACGATATTCGGGGATGGTGGCAACGTCCGGGATTACATCGCCGCTGAAGATGTCTTCAAGGCCGTCCTGGCCGCCATCGAATATCCCCGGTCATTGATCGCCAACATCGGTACCGGCCGCGGCACCTCCATCCTGGAACTCCTGAAGTTGATCCAGGAGGCCGCCAATTGTCTGCCACTGGAGGTCCGCCATCTCCCTGACCGCGGTATCGACGTGCGGGAAAACGTTCTCGATTCCAGCTTGGCCCGGCGGACGCTGGACTGGTCTCCCGCCATCATGCTCGAAGAAGGAATCGCCAAAGTGGTGGATGAATTCTGGGCCCTCCATCATCGGGATTGACTTCGACCATTTCACCTTTTCGCCTCTATGTCCGCTACCCCCGCCGGTTCCGACCCCTATCAAGAGTGGATTCTTTCCCACTCGTTCCAGACCCGTGACGGCGTCGACTTCGAGGCGCGTATCGCGACCTGGGAAACGCCGCCCCGCTTTCACCTCGCCGTGGCCCACGATACGGCTTCAACCCAGGATCTTTCCCGGAGCCTCCAAGCCCTGGCGGGGCAGTACTATCCCCATTTGTTCGTCACGGTGGCCTCTCCCCTACCCGCTCCGGCAGGCCTGCCTGCCGACCGGCTGGCGTGGATACAGGCAGGCGATTCCTGGAGCGCCGCTGGGCAAGCCCTCTTGTCCGAGCCGGATGCGACCTGGGTCGGCCTCTTGCGCGCGGGGGACGCAATTGCGCCCCACGCCCTTCTCGCCCTGGCGGAGCACATCGTCTCCAATCCCGGACTGGCTGCCATCTACACGGACGAGGACATCCTGGAGGACGATGGCAAGCGCCATTCCCCGCGCTTCAAGCCTGACTTCGACTTGGAACTCCTGCGATCAGCCAACTATCTGGGGGGCCTCATCCTAGCCCGTCGCCAGGCTTGGCATGCAGCAGGAGGATGGCAGCATTTCCCACAGCAAAGCGACGAGTTCGATCTGGCCCTGCGCCTGAGCGAAATCCTGAACCCCGATGCCATCGGCCATCATGCCGATCTGCTGTACCATCGCCACGCCAGCCACCCGGCCCAAAGCCTGGAGGATGCGGCAAACCGGGAGCGCCTGGATTGCGTCAACCAGCATCTGCAGCGCAGTGACAGCGGCGCCTCCGCTGTGGCGGGACTACTCCCTGGAACGATCCGCGTTCTATATCCCCTGCCAGCGACCCCACGGGTCTCCGTCATCATCCCGACCCGAGACCAGTTTGCCCTGCTCGAACGATGCGTTGATACCCTGCTGAGCCAGACCAAGTATCCGGATTTCGAGGTCCTGATCGTGGACAACGGCAGCCGCGATCCGACGGCCTGCGCCTATCTGGAGGGCATCGCCCGGTTGGGAGACCCTCGCATCCGGGTCATTGCCTACGATTTGCCCTTTAACTTCTCCGCCATGAACAATCTGGCAGCCCGGGAAGCCACGGGCTCCCTGCTGCTCTTGCTCAACAACGACACGGCCGTGCTGCACGAGGACTGGCTGGACGAGATGGTCTCCCTGGCGCTGCAGCCGGCAGTCGGCGCGGTAGGCGCCCGGCTGCTGCACCCTGACGGGACGATACAGCACGCGGGGGTTGTCCTGGGTCTGGCCGGGCCCGCGGAGCATCCGTTCATAGGCTGGCCCAACGACAGACCCAGCGTCCTCCATCGCACCCATGCAAGCCAACAATTTTCGGCCGTAACCGCCGCCTGCATGCTCATCTCCAAGGAGCTCTACATGAGCGTAGGCGGGATGGATGAGGACAATTTCAAGGTCTCCTACAACGACGTCGACCTCTGCCTGAAAGTGAAGGCCCGGGGCAAGCGCATCTTATGGACCCCCTATGCCACGCTTCTGCATGAGGGCTCGGCCACCCAGCGCCAAGGAGAACAGGCCGCCCCCCCAAGCCCGGAAAAGCTTGCCCGGTTCGCAACCGAACAGGAAGCCATGTACCGGCGCTGGCTGCCGCACCTGACTCGCGACCCTGCCCACAATCCCAATCTCAGCCTATCGAACCGCGATGTGGTACCGGAACCGGAAGCAGCGCTGTCCTCGAATCCGACCCCTTGGAACCCCCGCCCCCGGCTCCTCGTACACCCCATCGACCAGACCGGCTCCGGCGAATATCGCATCCTGGCCCCCTCGCGGGCTCTGCACAATGCCGGACGATGCCGCGGTTACGCCAGCCAGCGCTTCTTCAGCCCGGTGGAGATCGCCAAGGCGGAGCTGGATTCCATAGTCATTCAGCATCCCACCTCGGCCCGGCACCTCACGGCATTGGAAATCTATCGTCGCTATTCGGGTGCCCGATGCATTGTCGAGATTGACGACCTGATAACCGATATTCCTCGCTCCAGCCCCCATTACCGGATTCTGGGCAAAGAGGCCGGCACTCGATTCCGCCAGGCCCTGGAAATAGCCGACCAGCTCGTGGTCTCAACCCAGCCTTTGGCGGAAGCCTTCGGCTGCTGGGCCCGCGAGGTCGTGGTCCAGCCCAACCGGCTGGAGCGGAGCCGCTGGGGAGGAGTGAAAGCCCAGCCGAGGACCGGCAGCCGAAAACCCCGAGTCGGCTGGACCGGCAGCAACAGCCATGTGGGCGACCTGCGCCTTCTGCTCCCGGTCGTAAAGAAGCTGGCAAGAGAGGTGGATTGGGTATTTTTCGGCCTGTGCCTGCCCGAATTGAAGCCGTATGCGGCGGAAATGCACCCTCCCGTCGCCATGGCCGAATATCCGCGCAAGCTGGCCGAACTGGGGCTGGATGTGGCTATCGCACCGCTCGAAATCCATCCTTTCAACGAAGCCAAGAGTGCCCTGAAAATCCTTGAGTACGGCATCCTGGGCTACCCGGTCGTGTGCACCGATATCCTGCCCTACCAGGGAGCCTTTCCGGTAACCAGGGTCCGGAATGCCGAACAGTGCTGGATTTCCGCCATCCGCGACCTGGCTCTGGACCCTGTCCGGCGAGTAGAAGAAGGCCGAGCGCTTCAGGCCCATATCCAAGCCTACGGGATGCTGGAGGACCGGCTCGAGGAATGGGCCGGTGCCTGGCTGCCCCAGGGCGGAAGATAGAAATTCAAACTAGTCCTAAAGTTCCGGGAACTGTGGCCGTTAAGGATTATGAAAGGATTGGATTCATCGCTAGCCGTTACGTTGGTGGCGATCTTCCAAATACGATCAAGTCAATTTCCATAGGAGAGGATCATGGCACAAGTCATCAACACCAACGTTCAATCCCTGAACGCTCAGCGCAACATGAGCACGTCCCAGAACTCCTTGGCCACCTCGCTGCAGCGCCTGTCTTCCGGCTTGCGCATCAACAGCGCCAAGGACGACGCCGCCGGCCTCGCGATCTCCGAGCGTTTCACCGCCCAGATCCGCGGTCTGGACCAGGCCCGCCGCAACGCCAACGACGGCATTTCCCTGTCGCAAACGGCTGAAGGCGCTCTCCAATCCTCCGGCGACGTCCTGCAGCGGATCCGCGAGCTGGCGGTTCAGTCCTCCAACGCCACCAACTCCGCTTCCGACCGCCAGGCCCTCAACGCCGAAGTCACCCAACTGACCGCGGAACTGGACCGCATCGCCAAGACCACCGAGTTCAACGGCCAGAAGCTCCTCGACGGCTCCCTGGGCTCCGCCACCTTCCAGGTGGGCGCCAACGCCGGCCAGACCATCCAGGCCACTACCGCCAACTTCTCGACCAATCAATACGGCAACTACCGGATGGGTTCCCTGGCTGCCACCGCCACCAGCACCCGGGGTGACCTGACCATCGGCACCGGCACCACCGGTACCAACCAATCCACTGCCGCCACCGCGGCCGGCTACACCCCCGGCACGGCCCCGACCAGCGCCATCCAGGGCGACACCCTGACCCTGAACGGTGCCGTCGGCAGCAAGGGCATCACCATCACCGCCGGCGACAGCGCCAAGACTGTCGCCACCAACATCAATGCGCAGACCGGCCTGACCGGCGTCACGGCCAGCGCCAAGACCGAAATTGATGTTACCGCCATGAACGCCAACAGCACTTACAAGCTGGACGTCTTCTCGAACAATACGACCGCCGTCACCGTGTCCTTCACGGTGGGCGCCGCCGTGAATGGCGACGGCCTGGCTGCCGCGGTCAATGCCTTCAACGATGTCAGTTCCAAGACCGGCGTCACCGCCCGGGTCAACGATGCGGGCACCGGCATCACCCTGCTCAACGCCAGCGGCGAGAATATCGCCGTCGGCAACGCCGCTTCCGGCTCCAACACCCTCTCGGTTGGCGGCATATCTGTGACCGCCAGCAACGGCACCATTGTGAATGGCCAGCTCACCCTCGATTCCGACAAGAGCTTCAGCTACGCCAACACCAAAGGCGCGACCACTTCTGCCTCCTACTTCAGTGGCACCAGCTCGGCAGCCCAACTGCAGAAGGCGAGCGATCTGGACGTCAGCTCCGTCGATGCGGCCCAGCGCACCCTGGCCATCGTCGATGCCGCTCTCTCTTCCGTCAATGGCCAGCGCGCCAAGTTCGGCGCCCTGCAGTCCCGCTTCGAGACCACCATCGCCAACCTGCAGACCAGCACGGAAAACCTGTCGGCCTCCCGCTCCCGGATTCGCGATGCGGACTTCGCGGCGGAAACCGCCAACCTGACCCGGTCCCAGATCCTGCAGCAGGCCGGTACGGCGATGCTGGCCCAGGCGAACAGCCTGCCGCAGAACGTGCTGAGCCTGCTCCGCGGTTAATCCACAAGGTAGTTGAGGCATAATGGACGGCGCGGTAGCGGACAAGCTACCGCGCCGCTTCGCCTTGTAAGCACAAGGAGGAACCATGAGCATCCAATCCGTAGGCAGCCTTCAGGTCGGAACATCCGTGCCTGGCAGTGTCACCCCCATCGGCAAGAACGAGTCGCCCGCTGTTCCGCTGCAGTCCGGTATTGACCGGAGCGCCGCCAGCCCCGCCAAATCCAATCAGCAAGCACAGCCGGCCGGCCGGGAACAGGTGGAAGAAGCGGTCAGGCAAATCAAGGACTTCGTCCAACCCATCAACGACAGCATCCAGTTTTCCCTGGACGAGGATACCGGCATCACCGTCGTCAAGGTCGTCGACCTGCAAACCAAGGAAGTGTTGCGCCAGATTCCATCCGAAGAGGCGATCAACATCGCCAAAACTCTCGATAAGCTGAAGGGCTTGCTGATCCACAGCAAGGCATAAGTCTTGCTTGCAGACAGCTGATCAAATGCAAGTTTCGGAAAGGAGATTGCCATGACCATTTCATCATTGGGAGCCGGCTCCGGCCTGGACCTCAGCGGCATCCTCAACAGCCTGATGCAGGTCGAGCAGCAACCCCTGGTCAACCTGCAGCGAAAGGAAGCATCCTACCAGGCCAGGATTTCCGCCCTGGGCTCCCTCAAGGGCGCGCTTTCCTCCTTGCAGTCAGCGGCCTCCGGACTGCTGCCCTCGACTGGCCAGACGGCGGCGCAAAAATACGCCTCCTTTTCAGCCGCCGTGGCCGACTCGACGATCGCTTCGGCATCGGCCTCCTCGTCGGCGGTTCCAGGCGTCTATTCACTGGAAGTCTCCTCCTTGGCGCAGAGCCAGCGCCTTGCCACCGCCACGCCAGGATCTCCGCCCGCCAGCCCTTACGCCAATGCCAGCGCCACGATCGATCAAGGCATATTGACCATCGAACTCGGCAAGCTTGACGCCGGCACCTACACCGCCGATTCCGCCCGCAAATTGACCATCACCATCGATGCCACCAACAACACCCTGGGCGGCTTGCGGGATGCCATCAACGCGGCCAATGGCGGCGTCTCGGCAACGATTGTCAGCGGCACCGCAGGAGCCCAGCTGGTCCTGAGCAGCAAGGATTCGGGCACCAGCAATGTCATGAAGCTTTCCGGCCTGAACGGATTCACCTTCGACCCGACGACAGGGACAGGCGCTCTCACCCAGGATGCGGCCCAGGGCGGACGGGGAGCTCAGAACGCACAGTTCACCCTGAACGGCATTGCCGCGACCAGCAGCACCAACACGGTCACAGGAGTCCTCGACGGCGTGACGCTGACCCTCGCCAAGACCAATGTGGGCAGCCCGACCAATGTCACCGTCAGCAAGGATTCCACCAGCGCCGCCAGCAAAGCCCTCAACGCGTTCATCAAGAGCTTCAACGAAGCCAACAAGATGGTTTCGGACCTGGGCGCATACAATGCAGAGACCAAGGTTGCCGGCCCGCTGCAGGGACAGGCTGTCGTTCGCTCTGCCGAAAACCAGTTACGCAGTCTCATATTCAATACGACTGCCGGTGGCGACTCCGCTTATCAGCGTCTTTCCGACATCGGCATCTCCCTCGACAAATCGGGCAATCTATCCCTGGACAGTGGTAAGCTGAACAAGGCTCTGGCCGCCGACTACAACGGCGTCATCGGCCTCGTCGAGAAAGTCGGAACCGCATTCAAGACCGGCCTGGAATCCATGGTGGGATCTACGGGCACCATCACCGGCGTAACCGACAACGTCAACTCGATGATCAAGCGGCTGGGACAGCAACAGACCGTACTCACCCAAAGGCTGACGCGCATAGAAGAGCGTTACCGGCAACAATTTACAGCCCTCGATTCGGCAATTGCAGGCATGAAACAAACCAGTACCTACCTCACCCAGCAGCTCGCCAGTCTGCCGTCCGGAGGCTAAATAGCAATGTTCACATCGATGCGGCGGCCCACCGCCGCCTATGAGCAGGTCAGCTTGAGCACCTCGATTGAAAGTGCGGATCCCCATCGTCTGATCCTGCTGCTTTTCGAAGGCGCGACCGCGGCCCTGAACAGCGCCAAATTCTCCATGCAGGACGGCAACATTCCCGCCAAGGGCACCGCGCTTTCCAAGGCCATCGACATCATCACCAATGGCCTGCAAGCAAGCCTGAACGCCGAACAGGGCGGCGAACTGGCCGAGCGCCTGGCTGCCCTTTATGAGTACATGAGCGCCCGGCTGCTGTGGGCCAACATGAAGAACGACATGGCTGCTGTCGATGAGGTTCTGGCACTTCTCGGCGAAATCCATGACGCCTGGCGACAAATAGCCCCCGACAAGCAGAAGCACGACGCCCCCCCCGCTTGAGGCCATGATGCCATCCCCCGCGTACGAGGCCCTCCAGTCCCTTACCGTTCAACTCAAGTCGCTGTCGGAGGCCGGCGACTGGGACTCTGCCGCATCGTTGATTGCCGGGGTACGCCTGGAAAATCTACCCAGGGCGAAACCCGAAGACAGGGCAGCCATCGAGGCCGCCCTGGAAAATATTGCCGCCATCACTGAGCGAGCCATTCCGCTTCGAGACGACATCGCCCGGATGCTGACCGCATTCGGCATGCCCCCCTCCAATCCATAGCATGATCCCCGCGGACGTCGCCAGCCGCCTCCGGCTCATCACCCCCGATCAGCCGGCCCCGGCGCAGCCGGCGCTGCCCGCCAAACAGCTCACCGACGTCCTTTCCGACCTCGTTCCCGGCCAGCGCATCATGGCCGAGATCCAGAGCCTTCTCCCCAACGGCACCTATCGAGCCATGGTCGCCCAGCGCGACGTGACCCTGGCGCTGCCCTTTTCAGCCAAGGCCGGGGACGCCCTGGAACTGGAAGTGGTCGAGAGCGACGGCAAGCTCACGCTGGCCTTTGTCACCAACCGCAGCCAGGGGGACCAGGCCCAGAAGGGGGCCGAGTCGGTCTCCGCCACCCTGAGCCAGACCGGCAAGCTGATCGGCCAATTGCTCGGCAATATCGATGACCGAGGCAAGGGATCGCAGGCCGCTCCCCTCAACGGCAACCAGCCCTTGCTGAGCGAAGTTCCCAAGGACGCAGCCCAGTTGGCGCCGGTGCTCAAGGAAGCCCTGGCCAAGAGCGGCATGTTCTACGAGGCCCATCAGGCCCGTTGGGCGGAAGGCAAACTGCCGACCGAAGCGCTGCTCCAGGAACCCCAGGGGAAATATTCAGCCCCTCTGCATGCCCAGCCCATGCCAGGCTCCAGCGACGGCTCCGTCCTCGCCAGGGGAACCTCACCGGCCGATTCAGGCGCCGCCGCAGGAACGTCCCCGGCCACCAGCTCGGCCCAACCATCGTCAATGCAGGGCGCCATCCCTTCCGACCTGGCCCCCCTGGTCCGCCAGCAACTGGACGCCCTGGCCACCCAGAATTACGCCTGGCAGGGACAGGTCTGGCCCGGACAGCAGATGTACTGGGAAATCGAAGAGGACGGAGGCAACCGGCAGGCCACGGAAGACGACTCCGGCCAACAATGGCGCACCCGCCTGAAGCTGACCCTGCCGATTCTCGGCGGCATCGATGCGGTCATGCGCCTGCGGACCGGCGGAGCGGTCGATATCTCCCTGGTGACGGACAGCGACGAAAGCCGGCAGAAGCTGATTGCCGGCAGCGAAGCACTGCGCCGGCAACTGGCCGATGCCGGCCTGGACCTCACCGCCCTGGCTGTGCAGCATGGCGAAACGCCCCCCTGACCCGTTGCGGGAAGCCGTCGCCCTCGCCTATCGGCAAACCGACGCGGCACCCCGCGTCGTTGCCAAGGGGCGCGGCTACGTCGCCGAGGAAATCATCGCCAAGGCCCGCGAACACGGCGTATACGTTCATGAATCGCCGGAACTGGTAGCCCTGCTCACCCAGGTTGACATCGACGAGCACATCCCCCCGCAACTCTATGTCGCCGTGGCGGAACTCCTGGCCTGGCTCTATCGCCTGGAAAACGGCGAATCGACCGTACTGCCGCCCCCGCCGCCCAACATCTGACAGCCCCGGACTCCGGCTTTTGCTTTAAACTTTACAGGTTAGGTAGCCCATCCAAAATCCATGTCACCGAACGACACGCCCCCGGAGCAAGGAACAGAAATAGCCGGTTTTGAACTGGAGCAATTCGATATCTACAGTAATTACATGCTGTCGACATCGGTGGAAATCCTTTTCGTCCTGCGCTCCCTGATCAAGCGCGGCTGCATGGCCACGGTGTATTTCGACCACGGCAAGTCTTTTTTCCTGACTTGGGTGCTGGCCCTCGGCAAGGATGAAAAAAGCCTTGTCCTGGACATGGGCAGCGACGAGGCCGTCAACCGGAAGGCCCTCACGGCGAACCGCCTCATCGTAACCAGCAATCTCGACAACGTGAAAATCCAGTTCGCCCTCACGGGCCTGCAGGAGGCGTCGTTCGAGGGCAAGCCTGCTTTCCTGGCCGCATTGCCGCAAGCCCTGCTCCGCCTGCAACGGCGGGAATACTTCAGGCTGGAGACCCCCCTGACCACCCCGGTTCGGTGCGAAATTCCCGTTTCCGGGGAAGGCAGTGCTGCCACCACGCTGACCCTCGTCCTTCTCGATATCAGCGGTGGCGGGCTGAGCCTGATGGCGCCCACCGACGTCGCAAGCGCTTTCAAGACCGGCACGCTGTTCTCCAATTGCCGCCTGCAGATTCCCAATGAAAGCGTGATCGCGATCAATCTCTGCGTACGCAATGCCTTTCCCGTGATGAACAGGGGCGGCCAGGAGTACTACCGGGTGGGTTGCGAATACGTCAATTTATCGGGGGCGCGGCTGAACATGATTCAGCGCTATATCACCCAGGTCGAGCGACAGCGCAAGGCGAGAACGAACGGCTTGGATTAAGGCCGGGCCGAGGCCCGAATCGAACTATCCGGGTCGTCAGACCTGGATATTCATGATGTCCTGGTAGGCATTCACCAGCTTGTTGCGCACCTGGACCATCTCCTGAAAAGAGACGCTGGCGGTCTGCAGGGCGATCATGACCTCATGCAGATTCTGATTGGTGTCGCCGGCGGCAATTTTTTCCGTCAACTGGTCGGCCGCCTGTTGCGTCTCGTTAACCTTGTCGATGGAATTCTTCAGCACCTGGGCAAAGTCGGGAGCGCCCACACCCGCCGCTGCCGGGGTCTCCGCCGGTTTGCCGGCGGCCTGGGCTGCGGTGCTGCGCAACACGCTCAACATTTGTTCGATGCCTTTGGTATCCATCTATCGCTCCAGCCAATCACTCACGCATCAATAGCAATTATCGAGCCAGATCAGTCCTTCAAATACCCTTCGTCCCGATACTGCTGCAACTTGTAGCGCAAGGTCCGTTCCGATATCCCCAGCCGCTCGATGGCCTGCTTCCGGGACCCCCCGACTTCAGCCAGGGTGCGCAGGATATGATCCCGTTCCAGGTCCTTCATATTATCGACCTTTTTGTCGGACATCTGAAGGACTGTTTCATGCACCGGCGTTGCCGCCATACCAAAAGACAGCGGCCGCGGCGCCAAGTTCAGGTGCTCCGGTTCGATGGTATCCCCGGGCGCCAGGATAAGGGCTCGCTGCACCACGTTTTCCAGTTCCCGTACATTGCCGGGCCAGGCGTGGGCAATCAACGCCCGATCGGCGGCAGCGGACAGGGATACGCCGGCCCGCCCCAGCCTGCCGCCGTGTTCGGCAATGAAGTGCCGGGCTAGCGGAACGATGTCGTCGGGCCGTTGCCGCAGGGCCGGGATGGCCACCGGGAAGACATTGAGGCGGTAATAGAGGTCCTCCCGGAAGGAACCCTTGGCCACCGCCTCGGCCATGTCCCGGTTGGAGGTGGCGATGATGCGGATATTGAGGGACACCGGCTTCTTGCCGCCAACCCGCTCCACCTCGCGCTCCTGCAGCACCCGGAGCAGCTTGGCCTGCAGCCCCATGGGCATTTCGGTGACTTCGTCGAGAAGCAGGGTGCCATCCTGGGCCTGTTCGAACTTGCCGGCCTGGGCCTGCTGGGCGCCGGTGAACGCACCTTTTTCATAGCCGAAAAGAGTGGCTTCCAAGAGAGAATCCGGAATCGCCGCGCAGTTGATGGCGACGAAGGGACCGTCCCGCCGGGCCGAACGCTGGTGGATGAAGCGGGCCACCACTTCCTTGCCGACCCCGGATTCGCCGGTGAGCAGCACGGTGGCATCGGTCTGCGCCACCCGTGCCGCCACGGTGAAGAGGTTGCGGCTGGCCTGGTCGATGGCCACCACCCCGGCCGTCTCGCCGGTTTCCGGCAATTCGTATTTCTCGATGATGGCAAGCAGCGCCTGGGGGTCGAAGGGCTTCAGCAGGAAGTCGCAGGCCCCCGAACGCATGGCATCCACGGCCTTGTCCACTTCGGCGTAGGCAGTCATCAGCACCACCGGCAGGTGGGGATGGCGCACCCGGATCTCCTTCAGGAGGGCGATGCCATCCATGGGCACCATGCGCACGTCGCTGACCACGATGGAAAAGGGCTGCCTGTCCATCGCTTCGAGGGCCTGGGGTCCCCCTTCGACGGCCACCAGGGGCCGCCCCGCGAGTTCCAGGGTATCGCAAATGGCCTCGCGCAGGCTCGGGTCGTCCTCGACCACCAGGATGGGCAATGAATTGACAGTCATGGTTCAGTTGGTTGTATCGTTTGAGGCCAGCGGCAGGGTAATCACGAATTCCGCCCCGGCCCCCGGTTCGGAATGGAGATCGATGCGGCCCCCGTGGGCCCGCACCACGCCCAGCGCAATCGCCAGGCCAAGGCCGGTGCCCTGGCCGCGGGTAGTGAAAAAGGGCTCGAAAATGCGCTCACTCAACTCGGGACCTATACCCGGTCCCGTATCGCGCACAGAAATTGCCAGCCAATCGTCCTGGCGCTTGCCCGTGAGGCAGATTTTGCCGCCTTCCGGCGTCGCCTGCATGGCATTCTCCAGCAAATTGACGATGGCGCCAAACAGGGCCTTGTGGCTGCCGACGATGACGGCATCGCCGCAGCGGTTGGCGAATTCGAAGTCGAGGCCGTGTTCCCGCATCAGGGGCTCCACCGTGTGAGCCGTTTCGAGCAGCAGTTCGGTCGCTGCCATGACGTCCCGCCCGATGCTTTCCCCCCGGGCGAACAGAAGGACATCCTGAATCAAGCGCTCCAGCCGGCGCAACTGGCTGGCCGCCTTGTCGGCAAACTTGGCGCGTGCCTCCTCGGGAAGGTTCGGCTTGCCCAGATTGGCGGCGTAAAGCAGCGCCGCCGCCAGGGGCGTGCGCAATTGGTGGGCCAGGCCCGCCGCCATCTCGCCCATGGCCGCCAGCCGCTGGTTGCGCTCCAGTTCCGCCTTCATCTGGTGGGCCGCCGTGGTGTCATGCACCAGCAGCAGCTTGCCGCCGGCGGCCGCCAGGGCGCTCTCGGCGACACTGACCCGGCGTTCGCCGAGCATCCACTCGCCGATGGTGAGGGTCGGTTCGAGATGGGCCCGGCTCACATCCCCCCAATGCTGTCCTTCCACATCGCCCCCGAACATTTCCCTGGCCACCGGGTTGGCCTGGGTCACCCGGGCGCTCCCGTCGAGAACCACCACCCCCGCCGGCAAGGCGTTGAGAAGCAGGGACAGACGCTCCGACAGTGCCTCCTTTTCCTCGTATTGCCGCCGCAGTTCGCCGTTGGCGATGGCCAATTCCTCCGTCAAGGACGCGACCCGGGCCTGCAGTGCGCCGTAGGCCTGGGTCAGTTCGGCGGAGACCTGGTTGAATACGTCGAAGGCGCGCTGCAGCTCGGCCGCTTTGCCTTTCGGGTCAACAACGGCGCTGGAAGCTTCGGACATCGAAAAAAGTAAGGTTCATTGGGCTCGGGTAATAGTAGAATATTTCTAGGAAAAATTGGCTTCTGGCTTGATTATTCTTCCGTTTTATATGGATTAGCCCCGCGCATTGATGGCAGTAACCGCAGCAAACCCTGACACAACGGCTGATATGACATTGGCCGCCAACCCCCTGAATCGCCTGCGCGAGGCTTTCGAACGTCTGAACAACCAGCAGAAGATGATCCTGCTGGTCACCCTGGCGGCCATTATCGCCCTGATCGTCGGGGCCATCCTGTGGAGCCGGCAACCCGATTACAAGGTGCTCTTCTCCAATCTCGGGGAAAAGGACGGCGGCAACATCGTCACTGCCCTCGAGCAACAGAACATCCCCCACCGGATGTCCGACAGCGGCGCCATCCTGGTGCCCGCCGAACGGGTCCACGAGGTGCGCCTGAAGCTCGCCTCCCAGGGGCTGCCCCGGGGCGGCTCGGTCGGCTTCGAATTGATGGAGAACCAGAAGTTCGGCATCAGCCAGTTCGCCGAACAAGTGAATTACCAGCGCGGACTGGAAGGCGAGCTGGCCCGCACCATCCAGTCCATCGGCGCCGTCCAGTCGGCCCGCATCCACCTGGCCATCCCGAAGCCCTCGGTGTTCGTCCGGGAGGAGCAAAAGCCCACCGCCTCGGTACTGCTCAACCTCTACCCCGGCCGCGCCCTCGACGCCGGCCAGATCGCCGGCATCACCCATCTGGTGGCCGCCAGCGTGCCCCAACTGCCCATTGCCAACGTCACCGTCATCGACCAGAACGGCAGCCTGCTCTCCCAGCTGAAGAGCAAGCTCACCGAAGCCGGCCTCGACCCGGCCCAGATCAAGTACGTGCGGGAAGTCGAGGACAGCATCATCAAGCGCATCGAGGAAATCCTCAAGCCCGTGCTGGGCCCAGAGAATTACAAGGTGCAGGTGGCGGCGGACGTGGATTTCTCCCAGACCGAACAGACCGCCGAAAGCTACAAGCCCAACAACAGCCCGGCCAGCACCAGCATCCGCAGCCAGCAGAATGCCGAAACCGCCAACGTCAATCAGGCCGTCGGCGGCGTCCCCGGGGCCCTGACCAACCAGCCGCCCGTGCCGGCCACCGCGCCGCTGACCGCGCCCCCCGTCGGCGGCGTCCCCGGCCAACCGGGCAAGCCGGGCGAACCCGGCAAGCTGGAAGCGGCCGGCATCACGGCACCGTTGCAGGCCGCCGGCCAGCCGGTCAGCACCTCCAAGAACGCCACCATCAACTACGAAGTGGACAAGACGGTGCGCTACACCAAGCAGGCCATGGGCAGCATCCGCCGCCTGTCCGCAGCCGTGGTGGTCAATTACCGAAAGGAAGCCGGCAAGGACGGCAAGCCGGTAGCCAAGGCCCTGCCGGAAGCCGAAATGAAGCTGATCAACGATCTTGTGCGGGAAGCCATGGGCTTCAGCAAGGATCGGGGGGACACCCTGTCCATCGCCAATTCCTCCTTCACCGCCGCCGAAAAGATCGAAACCGCCGTGGCAATCTGGAAGGATCCCGAAAACATCGCCTTCGCCAAGGACCTGGTCAAATACCTGCTGATTGCGGCCATCGTCGCCTACCTGCTCATCAAGGTGGTGCAGCCGCTGCTGAAGACCATGTTCCCGCCCCCCGAAACCGCCGGGGCCGAAGAGACTGCCGCCCTGGCCGGCGAACCGGGCCTCCTGGAAGAGGAAAACGTGGAGCTCAACCACTACGAGGCCAAGGTGCAGAAGGCGCGGGACATCGCCCAGAATGATCCGAAGGTCGTGGCCAACATCATCAAGGACTGGATGACTCCCAATGGCTAGCGACGACGGCCTGGAAAAAAGCGCCACCCTGCTCATCACCCTCGGCGAGGACCATGCGGCCGAAGTCCTGAAGCGCCTGGGGCCGCGGGAAGTGCAAAAGCTCGGCCACGCCATGGCGAGCCTGAAGTCGGTGCCCCGCACCAAGGTCGAGGCCGTCCTCGACGAGTTCCACAAGACGGTCGGCGAACAGGCGGCGGTGCACGTGGACACGGATAACTACATCCGTTCGGTCCTGACCAAGGCCCTGGGAGACGACAAGGCTTCCAACCTCATTTCCCGCATCCTGCAGGGCGGCGAAACCGCCGGCATCGAAGGGCTGAAATGGATGGATGCCGGCACCGTCGCCGACCTTATCCGCAACGAGCACCCGCAAATCATCGCCACCATCCTGGTGCATCTGGAACACGACCACGCCAGCGAAATCCTCAACCATTTCACCGAGCGCCTCAGGAACGACGTGGTGCTGCGCATCGCCACCCTGGAGGGCATCCAGCCGGCCGCCCTGCGGGAACTGAACGAAGCGATGATGCGCATCCTGGCCGGTTCGTCCACCATGAAGAAAACCGCCATGGGCGGCGTGCGTGCCGTGGCCGAAATCCTCAATTTCATCGGCACCGCCAACGAGACCTCGGTGGTGGACGCCATCCGCGAATACGACCCCGATCTGGCCCAGAGGATCCTGGACGAAATGTTCGTCTTCGAGAATCTCCTGGATATCGACGACCGCTCCATCCAGCTCATCCTGCGGGAAGTGCAGTCCGACTCCCTGATCATGGCCCTCAAGGGCGCCAGCGAGGCGCTGCGGGAGAAGATTTTCAAGAACATGTCCCAGCGGGCTGCCGAAATGCTCCGGGAAGACCTGGAAGCCAAGGGCCCGGTGCGGGTTTCCGAGGTGGAGGCCGAGCAAAAGGAAATCCTCAAGATCGTCCGCCGCCTGGCCGACGAAGGCCAGATCGTCCTCGGCGGCGCCGGTGGCGAGCAGATGATCTAATCTCGTCGCCGTCCCATGCCCGGCTACATCCCCAAGGAACACCTCGACGCCTACCGGCGATGGCAGGCGGAAGACTTCGACGCGCCGGCCCAGCAAATCGTCGAGCCGCCTCCGCCGGCCGTCCCCGAGCCTACCGACGACACTTCCGAACTGGTGGTGGCCGATATCGGCCTGCCGACGGCGGAAGACATCGAGCGTATCCATGACGAGGCCCAACAGGCCGGCTACGAGATCGGCCTCCAGGAGGGTCGCGAGGAGGGTTATCGGGCCGGCCTTGAATCCGCCCAGGCCGAAGCCCGGCGCATTGCCGCCCTGGCCGACAACCTGGAGGCTTCCCTGGCCGCCATCGACCAGGCCGTCGCCGACGAAGTCCTCGCCCTGGCCCTGGAAGTAGCCCACCAAGTGGTGCGGGGCATCATCGCCGCCCGGCCGGAGGGCCTCCTGCCGGTGATCCGCGAGGCTCTGGCCGCCCTGCCCCTGCACCACGGCCATCTCTCCCTGCACATCAACCCCGAGGAAGCGGAAAAGGTGCGTCAGCACCTGGGCGAGCAGTTCCTGCATGCCGGCTGGCGCATCGTCGAGGATCGGGAAGTGCACGCCGGCGGATGCTTCATCCGGGCCGGCACCAGCGAAGTGGACGCCACCGTGGACACCCGCTGGAAACGCGTCCTCGAAGCCATCGGCGCCAACCCCGAAGCCTGGCTGACGCCGCCATGAGGCCGCTGCCGGACCACGCCGGGCGCTGGCGCAACTTCCTCGGCAATTGCCAGACCGCCGCCGCAAACGCCCAACCCCTGTGGTCGGTGGGCCGCCTCACCCGCATCAATGGCCTGGTCATGGAGGCCGCCGGCCTCAAGCTGCCCCTGGGCAGTTCCTGCCGCATCCTGCCTACCGGCGGTACGCCGGTCGAGGCTGAAGTAGTCGGTTTCGCCGGCGAGAAGCTTTATCTCATGCCCTGCGACGACATTTACGGCCTTTCCCCGGGCGCCCAGGTGGTCGCCTTCGAAACCCCGACCCCGCCCCCCCAGATCGGCGGCTCGCCGCCCCTGCGGCGGCGAGCGACGGACCGGGCCAAGCAGATGCCGGTGGGGGACAACCTCCTTGGCCGAGTCCTGGACGGTATGGGGCGCCCCCTGGACGGCAAGGGCCCGCTGGTCGCCAGCCACCTGCGCCCGCTCCACAGCCGGCCGGTCAATCCCATGGCCCGGGCCGCTATCCATCAGCCCCTGGACGTCGGCGTGCGCGCCATCAACGCCCTGCTGGCCGTCGGCCGCGGGCAGCGCATGGGGCTTTTCGCCGGCTCCGGCGTCGGCAAGTCGGTGCTGCTGGGGATGATGGCCCGCTACACCGAGGCCGAAGTCATCGTCGTGGGGCTCATCGGCGAGCGGGGCCGGGAAGTGAAGGAATTCATTGAGCAGATTCTCGCCGAGGAAGGCTTGCAGCGGGCGGTGGTCGTGGCCGCCCCGGCCGACACCGGCCCCCTCATGCGCCTGCAGGGCGCCGCCTACGCCACCACCATCGCTGAATATTTCCGGGACCAGGGCAAGCAGGTCCTGCTCATCATGGATTCCCTCACCCGCTACGCCATGGCCCAGCGGGAAATCGCCCTCGCCATCGGCGAACCGCCGGCGACCCGGGGCTACCCGCCCTCGGTCTTCGCCCGCCTGCCCCAGTTGGTGGAGCGGGCCGGCAACGGCCCCGAGGGAGGCGGTTCCATCACCGCCTTCTACACGGTCCTGGCCGAAGGCGACGACCAGCAGGACCCCATCGCCGACTCTGCCCGGGCCATCCTTGACGGCCACATCGTCCTTTCCCGCGCCCTGGCGGATGCCGGCCACTATCCGGCCATCGACATCGAGCAGTCCATCAGCCGGGCCATGGTGAACCTCATCACCCCGCAGCACATGGATTTCATCCGCCGCTTCAAGGTCCTTTTCGCCCGCTACCAGCGCTCTCGGGACCTCATTTCAGTAGGCGCCTACGCGGCCGGCTCCGACCCGGTGCTGGACCAGGCCATCGCCCTCTATCCGCGCATGGAGGCCTTCCTGCAACAGAATCTCGGTGACCGCTCGGATTTTGGTACCAGCCTCAGCCAGCTCCAGGGGCTGATCTGATCTTGTCTTTGTAGTCCATGGCAAAGCCCTTCAACCTGCAACCCCTGCTCGACCTCATGCAGACCCGGGCCGACGAAAAAACCCGCCAGCTGGGCCAGCTGATTGCCGCCGAACAGAGCGCAAAGAGCCGCCTGCAACTGCTGGAGCAGTACCGGGAGGAATATTCCCAGAAACTGCGGGAGGCGATCGGGCAGGGACTGACCCCCATGGCCCTGCGCAATTACCAGGACTTCATCGCCCGCATCGACGAAGCCATCGAGCAACAGCGCCTGGCGGTGGCCCGCTCGGAGCAGAACACCAGCGCCGGCCAGGCCGAATGGCAGGAGCAGAACCGGCGCCTGAAAGCCATCGACACCCTGTCCCAGCGCCACGACGCCCGGGAGCGCTACCGTGAAGGCCGGCAGGACCAGAAGCAGATGGATGAATTCACTGCCCGCAAGTACGCCGGCAAAGCAGACCAGGAAACTGACGAGTAACCGACAGGCATAGGCCTTGCTTATCTTGAAGCAAACCAACGTCTACCAAGGTAATCTTCATGGGCATTTCGGTCCTTCCAACTGCCACCCTGAATGCACCGGGGGGAAAAGACGCGGGCTCCCAGCTGCCGGCCAACGGCGGCGGCGGCACTGATTTCGCTTCCCTTCTCAGCCTGCAGCTTGCCAGTCCGCAACTCTCTGGCCTGCAATTGCAGATAGCGGGCGACGCCGGCATCGGGGCGGCCCTGAAAGACCTGCCAGCGGATTCCGAAAGAACGGCTGCCGGCCTGGATGCCGGAGCGCTGCTGGCGGCGGCCGGCTTGCTGCCGGCCTTCATGGCGGCCGCCAAGCCAGCGCAGGAAGCCACGGATGCCTCCTTGCTCGCCGGCCAGGGTTCCGAACCGGGAGCCATGACCGGGCTCCTGGGACGGCCGGATGGGAAAGACAACGAAGGCTCACTCATGGGGATGCTCAATGGCACTGCCAAGGGCGACCTGGCCACATTCCTCACCGGCAAGCTGGCCGGCGGCGATTCGGCAAATATTGCCGCCGATCTCCAGCCGGCATCCGGCGGCGGACAGAATTTTGCCGCCACCCTGGCAGCCCAAACGGGCCTGGCCCAAGGACTCCACGCCCCAGGCGACAGCCCTGCCGCCACCGTTGCCACGCCCATCGGCAACAGCCGCTGGGGCCAGGATTTCGGCCAGCAGGTCGTCTGGCTGGCCAAGAATGACCAGCAGGTTGCCCAGCTCAATATCAATCCGCCCCAGCTGGGGCCCATGCATATCACCCTCAACCTGAGCGGCGACCAGGCTTCCGCAATGTTCGTCTCGCCCCATGCCGAGGTTCGCCAGGCCATCCAGGATGCCATGCCCCAGTTGCGGGAAATGCTGGCCGGCGCCGGCATCAATCTCGGCCAAGCCAATGTGGGCGCCCATTTGCCGCAGCAGAACGGGGGGGCTCAGCCCCAGTTTTCGGCGCCATCCCGCTTGGCGGACGATAACGCTATACTTCGCGCCGACAATGGGCAGGGAACCGCCGTGCCGTTGCCCGCCGTGCGTGGCGGCCGCGGCATGGTCGATCTCTTCGCTTAAGGGAGTTCCTTGGCGGAAGACCAATAGAATTATTCATATAGGGACGGGGAAATGGCAAAGGATGCAAAAGCCGCAGCAGAGAGCGCCGAACAGGCAGTAAAGCCCAAGAAGAGCAAGAAACTGCTGATCATCACCCTGGCCGCCGTGCTCCTGCTGGTGCTCGCCGGCGGCGGAGCAACCCTTCTTCTGTTGAAGAAGGGCGACGACACCGCCGACGAGGAGGATGCCGCCGAGACCACCCAGCCCAAGAAAAAGACCAAGGATGGCAAGGAAGCCCATCCCGTTTTCGTCAACCTGGAGCCTTTCACCGTCAACCTGGTGCCGGAAACCGGCGATCAATACCTGCAGGTGACCCTGTCGGTGGAGTTCGACGAGCCCACCGGGGAGCAGCTGGTCAAGGTGCATATGCCCAAGATCCGCAACAACGTCACCCTCCTCCTTTCCAGCAAGAAACCTTCGGAGGTCCTGACCATGGAAGGGAAGGAAAAACTGGCCGGCGAACTCAAGAAAACCATCAACGACGTACTGGCCCCGGCCAGAAAAAACAAGGCGGGGGAAGTGGTAAACTCGGAGAATGGACCTGCTAAGGAAGTGCTGTTCACTTCCTTCATCGTCCAGTAAGGGGCCATGGCGGGCGACTTTCTATCCCAGGACGAGGTTGATGCCCTACTGAAGGGCGTCACCGGCGAGTCTGACGAACCTGAAGAGGCTCAGGAGAGCGGCGGCAGCGTCCGCAACTACAACCTGGGCACCCAGGAGCGCATCGTCCGTGGGCGCATGCCCACCCTGGAATTGATCAACGAGCGCTTCGCCCGCTATCTGCGCATCGGCCTGTTCAATTACATGCACCGGAATGCCGAGATTTCCGTCGGCCCCATCCGCGTCCAGAAATACAGCGAGTTCATCCGCAACCTGGTGGTCCCCACCAACCTCAACCTGGTCCTGGCCAAGCCCTTGCGGGGCACCGCCCTCTTCGTCTTCGATCCCAATTTGGTTTTCCTGGTGGTGGACAACATGTTCGGCGGCGACGGCCGCTTCCACACCCGGGTCGAAGGCCGCGACTTCACGCCCACCGAGCAGCGCATCATCCAGGGGCTTCTGAACGTCGCTTTCACCGAATATTCGAAATCCTGGAAACCGGTCTATTCCCTGACTTTCGAGTATGTGCGATCGGAAATGAACTCCCAGTTCGCCAATATCGCCACGCCTTCGGAAATCGTGGTCTCCACCACCTTTACCCTGGAGTTCGGCGGCGCCACCGCGGACATGCATATCTGCTTCCCCTATTCCATGATGGAACCCATCCGCGATCTGCTCTACAGCACCATGCAGAGCGATCAGCTGTCCACCGACAAGCGCTGGATCGGGACCTTGCGCCGGCAGCTGCAGGGGGCGGAGGTGGAAATCGTGGCTCACCTGGGAACCGCCCGGATTTCACTGGGCCAGATATTGAAACTCAAGGCCGGTGATGTCATACCCATGAACATTCCCGAACAAATCACCGCCTGCATTGACAACATTCCCTTGATGGAATGCCGCTATGGCCAGCAGAACGGCCAGTACGCCTTGAAGATCGAACGCTTCGTCACCGGCGCTGCCAGCGATAAGGCAGCCGAACCGGTCATGGGAGAACAAAATGGCTGACGAGATGGAAAACCTAGAGAACACCAACGTGGAGGACGACGGCCTGATCAGCGAAGACGATTGGGCCGCGGCGATGGCCGAGCAGTCCACCACGGAAGCCAGTTCCGCCGCCCCGGCGGCACCGGCCGCCGACATCTTCCCAGCCTTCGGTGGCACCAGCCCGGCCGGCGGCATGATGAACGAACTCGACATGATCCTGGACATCCCCGTCCAGATCACCGTCGAACTGGGGCGCACCAAGATCACCATCAAAAACCTGCTGCAACTGGCCCACGGGTCGGTGGTGGAACTGGATGCCATGGCCGGCGAGCCCATGGACGTGCTGGTCAATGGCACCCTCATCGCCCAGGGGGAAGTGGTGGTAGTCAATGACAAGTTCGGCATTCGCCTCACCGACATCATCACCCCCACCGAGCGCATGCGCAAACTCAACCGCTGAAGCGCATCCTTCCAGGGACGACCGCTGCTTTGCGTTGAGCGGACAGGGGCCTTACACGCGGCCCCAATCTGCTCTAAGATAGCGAGTTGAACACTCATTCACTCGCTGCACCACCTGCCTTGCGTTCATTCCTCATCGCATCAGCCATGGCCCTGCCGCTGGCGGCCATGGCTGAAACCGCCCCGGCCCCCGGGGTTTCCACCGGCAGCTACATACAGGCCCTACTGGCCCTGGGAGTCATTGTCGCCCTCCTGGCCGGGACTGCCTGGCTCGCCCGCAAAGTCACCGGCGGCAAGGGCTTCGGCCAGGGCGGGGTCAAGGTGGTGGGAGGCGTCGCCCTGGGTCCCCGGGAGCGCATCGTCCTCGTGGAAGCCGGCAATACCTGGCTGGTGATCGGCATAGTGCCCGGGCAGATCCGTACCCTGCACACCATGCCCAAGGGCGAAGCCTTGCCGGCTGATCTTGCCGCTGCGGTGGACAAGCCCTTCGCCCAGTGGCTGAAGCAAATGATGGAGAAACGCGGCGGTGGCTAGAAAGATCGCCCTCGCAGCCGCCCTGCTCCTGCCTGCATCGCTAGCTCTGGCCCAGGCCCTGCCGGCCCTGACCAGCGCCCCGGGCCCCGGCGGCAGCACGACCTACTCCCTGACCATCCAGACCCTGGTGCTGATGACGGCCCTGACCTTCATCCCGGCCGCGGTCCTGATGATGACCGGCTTCACCCGCATCATCATCGTCATGTCCCTCCTGCGCCACGCCCTGGGCATCCAGACTTCCCCGCCCAACCAGGTGCTGATCGGGCTCTCCCTCTTCCTCACCTTCTTCGTCATGGCGCCGGTGGCCGACCGGATCTACACCGAAGCCTACGTCCCCCTTTCCGAGAACCGCATCAACGTCGTGCAGGCGGCGGAACGGGCGGCGGTGCCGCTGCGCGGCTTCATGCTGAAGCAGACCCGGGAAGCGGACTTGGCCATGTTCGCCAACGTGGCCCGGGTGGAAAAGATCGCCAGCCCCGAGGAAATACCCATGCGCATCCTCATTCCCGCCTTCGTGGTGAGTGAATTGAAGACCGCCTTCCAGATCGGCTTCGTCATCTTCATCCCCTTCCTGGTCATCGACATGGTGGTGGCCAGCCTCCTCATGTCCATGGGCATGATGATGATGTCCCCGGTGATGGTGGCCCTGCCCTTCAAGCTCATGCTCTTCGTCCTGGTGGACGGGTGGCATCTGGTGATCGGCTCCCTGGTTCAGAGCTTCGGCACATGACCCCGGGCACCGTCATGGAAATCGGCCGCCAGGCCATCGAGGTGACCCTCGTCGTTTCCGCCCCCATGCTGCTCGCAGCCCTCGTAGTCGGACTCGTCGTGAGCATCTTCCAGGCGGCGACCCAATTGAACGAGGCGACCCTGCAGTTCGTTCCCAAGCTGGTGACCATGTTCCTGATCCTCATCCTGGCGGGCCCCTGGATGCTGCAGTACATGACGGACTACATCCAGCGGCTGTTCCAAAGCATCCCCCAGATCATCGGCTAGGCCGCCATGATCAGCCTCACGTCGGCCCAGCTCGACGCCTGGATTGCCGCCTTCATCTTCCCCCTCACCCGCATCCTGGCCGTCATCGCCACCGCTCCGTTCTGGAGCAGCACCGCCATTCCGAGGCGAATGCGGCTGGTGCTCGGCCTCGCCATTGCCGTCGGTCTCGCCCCGATGCTGCCCGCCATGCCCGCCGTCAGCCCATTTTCAAGCCAGGGAGTGTGGATCCTGGTGCAGCAGTTGCTGATCGGCATCGGCATGGGCTTCGCGATGCGCATCGTCTACTCGGCCGTGGACATGGCCGGGGAGTTCATCGGCCTGCAGATGGGGCTGGGTTTCGCCACCTTCTACGACCCGACCAACAGTTCCCAAACGCCGGTGGTTGCGGAATTCATGAATCTGCTGGCCCTGCTGCTCTTTCTCGCCATCAACGGCCATCTCTTCTATGTCGCCACCCTGGCCCAGAGCTTCACCGCCATCCCGGTCAGCACCACGCCGCTGGGCAATGGCAGCTGGCTGACCCTGGCGGAACTCGGCTCGCGCATGTTCGCCGCCGGATTGCTTCTGGCCCTGCCGGTCATCGTGGCTCTCATGATCACCAACCTGGCCCTCGCCGTCCTCTCCCGAGCCGCCCCGCAACTCAACATTTTTGCCATCGGCTTCCCGCTTACCCTGATCGGCGGCTTCATCGTCCTGGCCATGAGCCTGGATTATCTGGCCACGCCCCTGCAGGCCCTCTTCGAAGAGGGGCTGAGCGCCATGCTGGGCTTTGCCAGGCCTTAGTTCTGGAGGAAGGAGTCGGCAGCCGGCCGGCCCACCAGCCGGATCATCCCTTCGGCCACCCGGCGGGCGCCCAGAGTCTGGGAATCGATGCCTTCGCTGTATTCCATGAGCTGGTAGCCGCCGTAGCCCAGTTCCCGCTGCAACTGCTCGGCCCGCCGTCTGACGACCTGCATGGATTCCCCCGCACCGCCGGTGTGGTAGCGCTTCATCCGCAGGGATAGGCGGAAGGTGTCTTCGGCAAGGCGGGATTCGTCGATTTCCCAGTTGGGAGCGAGGGGGTCGTACACAACGTAGATGGCCCCCAGGGCCAGAACACCCGACAGCGGCACCTTGAGGGTCGAAGTCAGATTGATGCTCTTGTCTGGGATGAGCAGCTTCGGTTTTCCCCCGGGTGAGCTGCACCCCGCCAGAATGGCCGCAGCCGCGAGCAGCGCCGCACCCCGCATCATAGGATGTTGAACAAGGACAGCTCGCTGGTCTTCTTGAAGGAGATCTGGGCCGCTTCCAGAGTCATTTGCTGGCGAGACATGTCCGTGATCGCCTTGGCGTAGTCCAGATCCTGAAGTTGCGACAAATTGGACTTGTACTGGAGATCCACCTCCTGCCCGACGGTGGTCATGGAATCGAGGGCCAGCATCCTGGCGCCGATATCGGTCCGCACCCGCAGGACATTCTCCAATGCTTGATCCATGCTGTCGCCAATACGGACCAACTGGTTGCGGAAGCTTGTCTGCAGGGCAGGATTGCCTTGGGAAGGCGTTTCCAGCGCCTTGATGAACTGGTCGATGGTGGAAAAGAGGTCCTGGTTGGTGGTGGGCGCAACGCTGAAGGTGTCGCCAGCCGACGGAGCGCCCTCGATGGATACCTGGAATTGCTGCGCTGGCGGCCCGGAGGGTCCCAGGACGATGGCCGAGCCGCTGGTATAAGGAAACCCCGGGGTCGTGGTCGCCGGCCCGCCGCCCGGCGGCGTCACCGTCAAGTCATAGGTGGTGGCACTGGTGAAGGTCAGGGCATAGGTGCTGCCATCGAAGCCGCTGATCACCGACCCGGTGGAAATGATGCCCGTGCCCTGGTTGGCCGCACCGGGAGACGACATGAAGATGCCATTGCCCTGCCTGATCCCCATGAAGAGGTCGCTGCCGGGATGGGATACCGACATCTGGCGCCCGTTCTCGACCTGCAGCAGGCGCTGTCCATCGTCGCCGTTATAGGTGACCGTCCGGCTCCCCGGGGTCCCTGCCACGGCGATGGGGGGCGTTGCGCCGCGATAACCGGAAAACAGGTATTGGCCGTCGCCATCCGTACTGTTGGCCAAGCTCACCGCCTCGTCGTAACGCTGGCGTATTTCCGCGGCAATGGCACGGCGGTCCCCATCGGTCAGCGTACCGCCGCCCGCTTCAACCAGCCGGGCTCTCACACTCTGAATCAGGTCTGTCACGCCGCCCAGGCGATCCTCCACCAGGGCCAGCTGATTGGCGGCATTGCCCTGGTTATCGAGGAGCTGGGCGTTCATCGAAATCGACTGGGAGACGTTGAGCGCCTCGGATGCGCCGATGGGATCGTCCTCTGGAGCCAGGATGCGGCGCCCTGTCGACAGCTGGTTCTGCAGCTTGAACAGACTGCTCTGGTTGCGCTGTATTGACAGCGTGCCGCTATCGAATATCTGGGAAGTACTGACTCGCATGATGATGCTCCTTAGGACCGTATGGCCAGGACGGAATCGAACAGCTTGGTGCCGATGTCGATCATCTTCGCCGCCGCCTGGTAGACCTGCTGGTAGCGCAGGAGATTGGCCGCTTCCTCATCGAGATTCACCCCCGACAGCGCTTCGCGGGCGCTCTGGGCCTGGGTCAGCAGGGCTTGCTGCGCCTGATTGGCGATCTGGGTTTCCCTGGTCTTGTTGCCGGTATTGTTCACGAATTGGGCGTAGGCCCTTTGATAATTGGCGGTCCCGCCAGCCACCGTGCTCTGGACCTGGAGTTTGCCCAGGGCGAGGGCATTCCGCCCGTCGGAAACGCCAGCGGCATTGGGGGCAACGGAAAAGATATCGCCATTGGCCGGTGTCCCCGAAATATCGAAGGCGACCCCGGCAAACTCGATCTTGGCACCGGAAACATAGGGAATCGTCGGCCCCGTATAGACCGTGGCCGTGCCTCCCGGCGTGGTCACCGACAGATTGGCATTGGCCGGCAGTCCGGCGAAGGTCAGATTGCCGCCACTGTAGGTCACCGTGACCCCAGTCGCCGGGACAGAGCCGGAACCGTAACCCGGCAGCGCCTGCCCATTGGAGATCGATCCGCTGCCGGTATTGCTGATAGCCGCACGGGTCTGGAAGGGAAAAGCCGCCGCGATCAGACGAGGATCGGCGGCGATGTTCACATTCAGGGCGATATTGCGGGCAGCGCCGCGGGTCGGCTCGATCAGGAAGTTGTCGTTGATGCCCATGGCGCCCGAGGCCACATTGAGCGTAAAGCCTTCGCTCGCCGACACCGTTGTGGACAAGGCGGCGACGCTGGCATTGGTCCACTGCTTTTTGTCGCTCAGGCGGGTCAGGGTGTAGTTGGTGCCGTCATAGGCCAGGCGGTAGTCGCTGGTGGTCAGGTTGGTATAGAAGTTGGACGTCGCCGCCGAGGCCGAGTAGACGCTGGAGGACGCGCCGGCGGCGACGGTGGCGCCGGTCACGTCGATGCCTTCGGCAGCCGGTACGGCCGCCTGCAGGGCCAGCAAGCTGGCCGCCGACCAACTCTGCCCGTCCGATTGGCGGGTCAGGGTGTAGGTGCCGGCATTGTTGGCCAGCGTATAGACCCCGGAGATGGGTGGCGGGGACACCAGGGTTGCCATAACCACGGCATTCCCCTGGTTATTGGCGTTCTGGATCACGCCCGGCTGCATGTTCTGCATGTTGAAGAAGTCCGGCATGAAGCCGGCACTTCCCGACGATTGCCCGAGGAGATCCTGGCCGAGGCTGTGCTGCGCATTGAAGGTCAGGGCCATGGAAGCCGCCACCCGACCCATTTCGTTGAAGGCCCGGTCCAGGCTTTCGGTCCGGAACCGCACCAGCCCGCCCAGTTGTCCGCCGGTGACCAGGTATTCCGGCAGTTCCTGGTTTCTGCCGCTGGTCTGCAGGCCGACGACGATACGGGAAGGGTCGGAGACCGACGCGTTGGCGGTCATGGTCGTCGCATTGACGCCGACCACCAGTTGCTGGCCGGTGCCGATGAAGACGTTGTAGCTGCCGTCGCTGTTGGTGGAGGTGGTGACCTTGATCACCTTGTTGAGTTCGGCAACCAGCTGATCCCGCTGGTCGATCAGGTCGTTGGGCGGCTGGTTGACGGCGGACTGGGCGACGACGATGCGCTCGTTGAGGTCGGCGATCTGCCTGGCGTAGGCATTCACCGAAGCGACGGCGGAAGTGATCTGGCTATTGACCCCTTCGGCGATCTGGCTCAGCCGGTCATCGATACCGCGGAAGCGGGAAACCAGGGAGTCCGCGGAAGAGACCATCGACTGCCGGGTGGACAGGGAAGAGGGATCGGCTGCGACCTGCTGGACGCCGCGGAAGAAATCCTGCAGCGCGGGCGACAGGCCCGAGCTGGTGTCGGCCAGCATATTGTCGATCTGCGTGATTTCGGCGTAGTAGTTGTCCAACTCGCTGATGTTGGTCTGGGAGGTATTCAACTGCCCGGCCAGGAAATCGCTGTACATGCGCTCGACGGTGGCCACATGGGTGCCCTGCCCGATCGCACCCGCCCCAGACATGATCGGCAGGTTGGCGGCCTGGATCGTTCTCTGCCGGGTATAGCCGGGCGTGTTCGCATTGGTGATGTTGTGCTCGGAGGTCAGCAAACCCAATTGGGCTGCCTGCAGCCCCGTGACGCCGATACCGATGATTCCTGTGCTCATGAACAACCTCCACTGAGGTTTAACGGCCAAATTGTTGGACTATTGAGGGGCCGATCAACCGATCAAAGCTTGACGCAGGGTCGGTCCGTTGATGATCCGGGCCAGCTTGTCGGCATAGGCCGGATCGGTGGCGTAGCCTGCCTGCTGCAGACGTTTTGCAAACTCCGTGCCATCCTGGGATCCGACCACATTGCCGTACCTCGGATTGGAGCGCAGGAGATTGGCGTAGTCGCGGAAGGCCTCGGCATAGGAGCCATAGGAGCGGAATTTCTCGCTGACCCGCTGGGGCTGGCCATCCACATATTCGGTGGTCGGCGTCTCGATGCTGTCGCCGTTCCAGCTCTTGCCCGCCTTGATGCCGAAGAGATTGAAGGTGGATGTGCCGTCGGCCCGCCGAATCTCGCCCTTTCCCCAGCCGCTCTCCAGGGCGGCATGGGCCACCAGGAACTGGGGCGGAATGCCGGTGGAACGGCTGGCTTCCACGGCATGAGGCCAGACCTTGTTCACGAAGTCCTTGGCCGAGGGCGAAGCGGATTCGCCGGCGCCATAGGCTGCCAGGGCGGCCGTCGCCCGGCTGCTCACGCCAACCCCGTTGGCGGTGTCCGCCTGGGAGGCTGCCGGCTGCAGATGCCGCCCATCGGGCGCCGACAGCGGCAAGGCATTGCCGGCACGATTTGCCGGCGGCATGGCGGCGGCCGGGACGATGCCGGCGTCGGCTCCGTCACTCGCCTGCATGGCGCGGCCGAGCTGCTGCTCGATCAGGCGGGCGAACCCGACGCCCTGCCCGCTGGCCATGTTCTGGGCCAGCTGCTGGTCCAGCATCGAGGTGTAGAAGCGGGACTGGTCGCTGTTCAGCAAGCCGTCCTGGGGCGTGGCGTCGCGCATGCTCTTCAGCACCATCTGCAGGAACATGGACTCGAACTGCTGGGCCGCCGCCTGCAGCCCGGCCTTCGGATCCTTCTGGAATTTCTCCCGCAGATCCTGGGTGCCCTTGATATCCGCCGCCAGGCGATTCGGGGTATTTTGAACCTTGATGGCCATGGCGCGCCCTCAGATGATCTCGAGGTCGGCCCGCAGGGCCCCCGCCGCCTTCATGGCCTGAAGGATGGCCAGAAGGTCCATGGGATTGGCCCCCAGAGCATTGAGGGCTTTCACCACATCGGCCAGGTTGGCACCGGCCTTGACGTTCATCAGGCTGCCGCTGTCCTGCTTGACCTGGATATCGGTTCCGGGCTGGTAAAGGGGCTGCTCGCCGACCACCACCGACAGATTGCCGTGGGCGACGGCGCAAGCATCCAGGGTGACCCGCTGGTTCATGACCACCGAGCCGGTGCGGGGATTGACGATGACCTTGGCCACGCTGGCCGCCGGCCTCACCTCCAGGTTTTCCAGGCGGCCCATGAAGCCGACCCGGGCATCCGGGTCTTCCGGCGCCCGCACCCGGATCTGCCGCCCGTCCACCGCCTGGGCCGTCCCCGGCCCCATGGTCCCGTTGATGGCATCCACGATATTCTTGGCCGTGCCGAAATCGGTGTCTCCAAGTTCGTAATAAACGAAGGCTCCCTGCCCCACCGGGGTCGGCACAGCCCGCTCGACGGTGGCGCCGGCGGGGATGCGCCCCGCCGAGAGATGATTCACCACGACCCTGGAACCGCCCGAGGAGGCCCCGGCGCCCCCCACCAGGACGTTGCCCTGGGCCATGGCATACACCTGGCCGTCGGCGCCCTTCAGGGGTGTCATCAGGAGGGTGCCGCCGCGCAGGCTCTTGGCATTGCCCATGGACGACACGGTGACATCGATAGGCTGGCCCGGCCGGGCGAAGGCCGGCAGATTGGCGGTGACCATGACGGCGGCCACATTCTTGAGCTGCAGCTTGGCGGCCTGGTCAGTGGACAGGTTGACCCCCATCTGGGACAGCATGTTGGCGATGGCCTGGGTGGTGAAAGGCGTCTGGGTGGTCTGGTCGCCGCTGTTGTCGAGGCCGACGACAATGCCGTAGCCGATCAGCTGGTTATTGCGCACGCCCTGGACACTGGCCAGATCCTTGATGCGCTCCGCCAGGGCCGGCTGGCTCCAGAGCGGCAACAGACAACCGGCCACAATTGCCGCCTGCCGGAACCATTTGCCGCAAAACTGCTTCATGAAGCGCCTCCGCCGAAAAATCTCCTAGAACGGCATGACACTAAGGAAGAACCGTGCCAGCCAGCCCATGACTTGGGCATCGCTGATCTGGCCGGCCGATTTGTACTCGATCCGGGCATCGGCAATCTTGGAGGAGGGAATGGTGTTGGTGGAATCCACCCAGCTCGGATTGACCACGCCGGAGACCCGGACATATTCCTGCTCATGGCCGATGGCCACCTGCTTCTCGCCGGAGACCAGCAGGTTGCCGTTGGGCAGCACCTCGATCACCGTGGCGGTCATGGTGCCGGTAAACACGTTGTTGTTGGCCGCCTCGCCCTTGCCGCTGAAATTATTGGCGTTCTTGGCCCCCAGGGACATGCCTTCGAAGGTATTGCCCAGCACGCCCCGCATGGGGGTATCCACCGATGCGCTGATGCTGCCCGAGCGGTCCAGCTTGTTGTTGGACTTGGTGGAGGCCGAGGTGCTTTCGGTGATGGCGATGGTCAGGGTGTCGCCGACATAGCGGGCGCGGCGATCCTCGAAGAGGGGCCGGCTGAAGGCCCCCTGGTAGATCGAGCCATTGCCGGCCACCTGTTCCGGGCGGGGCGCCGGCCGCGTGGTCATGGGCTGGTGCACATTGGTCGGCGGCACCGTCTGGCAAGCCGCCAAGCCCGCCAGCAGGACCGGAATCAGGACAGCGCGTTTCATGACCTCACCTCACAGCTGGGTCAGGCGGCCCAGCATCTGGTCGGACGTGGACACCACCTTGGAATTGAGCTCGTAGGCGCGCTGGGTCTGGATCATGGTCACCAGCTCTTCCGCCACATTGACGTTGGAGGTCTCGACGTAGGCCTGGTTGACCGAGCCGGCGCCGTTGGTGCCCGGGGTGTTGGGGGTCGGGGTGCCGCTCGCCGCGGTCTCGAGGAACAGGTTCTGGCCGATGCTCTGCAGCCCCGCCGGATTGACGAAGGTCGCCAGCTGGATGCTGCCGATCTGGGTCGGCGCCGCATTGCCCGGCTGGGTGACGGTCACCGTGCCGTCCTGGCCGATGGTCAGGGACTGGGCATTGGCCGGAATGGTGATGTTGGGCTGCACCGGAAAGCCGTCGGCAGTGACGATCTGGCCCTGGTTGTCCTTCTGGAAGGAGCCGTCCCGGGTATAGGCGGTGGTGCCGTCCGGCAGCAGCACCTGGAAGAAGCCGTTGCCGTTGATGGCGACATCCAGGGCATTGTCGGTCTTCTGCAGGTTGCCCTGGGTGAAGACGCGGGCCGTGGCCACCGGCTTGGCGCCGGTGCCGAGCTGGAGGCCGGTAGGCACCTGGGTCTGCTGGGACGATTGGGCGCCAGGCTGGCGGATGGTCTGGTAGAGCAGATCCTCGAACACCGCCCGCCCCCGCTTGAAGCCGTTGGTGCTGACGTTGGCGAGGTTGTTGGCGATGACGTCGAGCTGGGTTTGCTGGGCATCCAGGCCGGTACGGGCAATCCAGAGGGAGCGGATCATGATCTATTCCTGTCAGCCGTTGAGCGAGAGCACTTTGTCGGCAATTTGGGCATTGGTGTCGGCCGTCTGCAGCATCTTGATCTGCATTTCGAACTGCCGGGAAAGGCTGATGAGATTCACCATCGCGTCCACCACGTTCACGTTGCTTCCCTCCAGGGTGCCGGGGGAAAGCTTCACATTCTGGTCGGCATCGGCCGGCTGGCCGCTTCTCAGCCGGAACAGCCCGTCCTCGCCGCGCACCAGCTCAGCCTCGGGCGGATTGACCAGCTTGATGCGGCCGACGGCGTTGGCGTTGTTGGGGGTGCCGAAGGTGGGAACCACCGACACCGTGCCATCCGGCGCGATCTCGATGTTGTTGTCGGGCGGGATGTTGAGGGGACCGCCGTCCCCCGCCACCGTCTGGCCGCCCTTGGTCTGCAGGAGGCCATTGACATTCACGTCGAGGCTGCCGGCCCGGGTGTAGGCCTCGCTGCCGTCGGGCATCTGCAGGGCAATCCAGCCTCGGCCCTCGACGGCCACATCCAGGGAGCGCCCCGTGTACATGACGGGACCGGTCTCGAAATTGTCCGCCACCGACGCATCCACCACGAAGGCCCGGGTCGGCATGCCGTCCCCCTGCACCGGCACGGCCCGGAAGCGGTGCTCCTGGGCCTTGAAGCCGATGGTGCTGGCGTTGGCCAGGTTGTTGGCATTGCCGGCCTGCTGCATGAAGACATGCTTGGCGCCGGTCATGGCGGTGTAGATGAGGCGATCCATGGCGGTAGCTCAGTCCGTTGGCGATCAGCGCAGATTCACCAGGGTCTGCATGATCTGGTCCTGGGTCTTGATGGACTGGGCACTGGCCTGGTAATTGCGCTGCTGGGTGATCATGGTCACCAACTGGGCCGTCAGGTCCACGTTGGACTCCTCCACCGAGGCCGACTGCAGGACGCCTAGGCTGGAAGTGTTCGGTGCTCCCACCGTCGGCACGCCGGAAACCGATGTTTCGACCCACTGGTTGTTGCCGATGGACTGCAAGCCATTGGCGTTGGTGAAATTGGCGAGCACGATCTGGCCCTGGGCACGGGTCTGGCCATTGCTGTAACGGCCCTGGACGACGCCATCGGAACCGACCGTGAGGCCGGTAAGGCGGCCGGAAGAATAGCCGTCCTGCTCCAGCTTGTTGTTGTCGAAGGAGCCGGCATATTGCGTGCTGCCGGTGAAGTCCACCTTGAAACTCAGGGGCGAAACGGCGTTGTTCGGCTTGCCGACGTCGGCCAGGACGCCGTTCAGGTTGATATTCACGTTGGTGGCGGCTGATGCCGCCGTCAGCTGCCCGTAGGCATCGAACTGAAGCTGGGCGACCGGCCCGGCAATCGGGTTGCCGGCGCCATCGAGCATGCGCTGATTGCTGGTGCCATCCACGTTGGCATAGACGTTCCACTGGCCGCTGACTGGCGTCTTGGCAAAGTAATAGGTCAGGGTATGGGGATTGCCCAGGGTGTCGTACACCGCGAGGGCCGTCGAATAATTGTAGGTGGAAGGATCGGGGGTCCACTGGGCGGCGACGCCGGTCACCGGATTCGGAGCGGGTCCGTTGCTCCAGGCGGAAGTCGGCTGCGCCGCCCGGGAGTCGAGATTGACCTCGGCCCGGACGCCCTGGAAGCCGCTGCCGACACTGGCGCCGGTAGCCACCGGGGAAAGGTTGGCGGCGGAGACCTGGATAGCCGTCGGGGTTGACGGCACGATGACGCCGTTGGTATCCGCCGCATAGCCGGTCAGTTTCAGCGACTGGTCGTTGATGATGTAGCCGCTCTTGTCCAGGTGAAACTGGCCGTTGCGGGAGTAGCTGATGGCTCCGTTCTGGTCGAGGCGGTAGAAGCCGTTGCCATTGATGGAGATATCCAGGGGATTGTTGGTGGTGGTGATGTTGCCCTGGGTGAATTCCTGCTGCACCGCCGCCAGGGTCGTGCCGATACCGATCTGCTGGGCGCCCCCCCCGGACAGGGAAGCCGCGTAGACGTCGGCGAAGTGGGCCGCCGCGGATTTGAACCCCACCGTGCTGGCATTGGCGATGTTGTTGCTGACGACGTCGATCGCCTTGGAGGAAGTATTGAGACCGCTCAGTCCTTGTTGGAATGCCATTTTTTTCTCCCGCGCTTAGAGGATCTGCTGCACGTCATCGAATCCGACCAGCCCGGCGTCGCCGAGATCGAGTTGGAATCCGGTCTTTCCCCTGACTAGAGCAGAAACCATGCCAATCTGCAGCGCCGAGGCCTTGACCTCTTTGTCGCCCTTACTGGCTTCGACGGTGAACTTGTAGTTGCCGGCGGCCACGGCCTTGCCGTCCGCATCCTTGCCATCCCAGGTGAAGACGAAGCTGCCGGCAGCTTTCTCCCCCAGGTTCTCGGTCTGAATGACCTTGCCCGATTTGTCGGTGATTTTCACCACCACCTTGTCGGCCGCCGCATCCAGGTTTACGCCGCCGATGGCGCCGCTGGCGGTGGCCACCAGGTTGCTCCCCGGAACCAGCACGGTCTTGCCGATCATGCCGGCGGCCTGCATGGATTTGCTGTCGTCGTAGGCGGAGAGGAGCTTGCCAAGGGTGGCATTGAGTTTCTCGATGCCGTTGACGGTGTTGATCTGGGCCAGTTGGCTGGTGACCTGGGCGTTGTCCAGGGGATTGAGAGGATCCTGGTTTTTCAGCTGGGTGGTCAGCAGGGTGAGAAACCGGTTTTCCATGTCTCCGGTGGCACTTGTTGCCGTAGCCGACGAAGTCTTGCCGTTGATACTGGCAAAAATGTCCGCTGCCGAAGTGGTGGAGTTCGAGGTATTGCTTACGGTTGCCATGGCGCTCTCCTATCAGCCCTGACCGATCTGCAGAGTGTGCATGATCATGGTCTTGGCGGTATTCATGACTTCGACATTGGTCTGGTACGAGCGGGAAGCCGAGATCATGTTGGTCATTTCCTCCACCACATTGACGTTGGGAAAGGCAACGTAGCCCTTCTCGTCGGCAGCCGGATTCTTGGGGTCGTACACCATGCGCGGCGGCGCGGCGTCTTCCACCACCTGCCGCACCCGAACGCCCCGGGAAGCTTCGCCGGCGGCGCCGACGGGGGTTGCCTCGAAAACCACCTGCTTGGCGCGGTAAGGCTTGCCGTCGGAGGAAACGATGCTGTCGGCGTTGGCAAGATTGGAAGCCACCGCATTGAGGCGCATGGACTGCGCCGTCATGGCGCTGGAAGAAACCTGGAAGACGTTGAACAGGCTCATTTATCGCTCCTTAGCCCTGAGTGCCTGCCAAAGCAGCACGCATGCCGCTGAATTTGTCGGTGATCAGGCGGGTGAGAATCTCGTACTGGATGGAGTTATCGGAAATCTGGGCGCGCTCGACGTCCATGTCCACCGTATTCCCATCGACGGCCGACTGGGTCTCCGCCCGATATTGCAGCCCCGGCATCCCGGCGCCGCTGCCGCCGCCGATGTGGCCTGCGGAAGTGGTCGCCAGGGCCAGTCCACCGCTTTCCGCCTGGCCCGAAGTGGCTTTTTGCAGCGCCGACCTGAAATCGAAATCCCTCGCCTTATAGTTGGGCGTATCGGCGTTGGCGATATTGGACGCCAGCACCTGATGGCGGTAGGCCCTCAGATCGATGGCCTTGGCCAAATTCCCAACCTCCTGAGTCATCGCATTCATTACCGGCTCCTTTGTGACTTGCCGATACCATTGCAGGATTCATGCCACTCGTAAGTGCAGGTGTTTTCAGGGGGCCGGTTTTCCAGGTCGGCAAATCTTGCCGGCACTCGGGTATTCCCCCTTGCCGCCAGCTTGGGCACAATGGCGTTCCATGACCCGCTTCATTCTTCTACTGTGCCTCGCCGTCCTCGGACGCCTGGTATCCGCCGCCACGGACCCAGCGGTGGACGTGGCCGAACGCTATGCCCGCCTGCAGACCCAGGGCCTGCCGGGAAAGGTGACGATCCATGTCGGCAGCCTGGATACCCGGACCCAGCTCCCGCCCTGCTCCGCCCACGAAGCCTTCACGCCGCCTGGGGCTCGACTCTGGGGCAAGACCCATATCGGCGTCCGCTGCCTGGGACCGAATGTCTGGAGCGTCCTGATTCCTGTCCAGATCACCGTGACCGGCCAATATGTGACGACGACCCGTCCCCTTCCCGCCGGAAAGCTGATCGAACCCGGTGACCTGGCGACCCTGTCGGGGGATCTCGCCGCCCTGCCGGCGGGAGTGGTTGCCGATCCCGCCGCCGCCATCGGCAAAACCCTCAAGAACCCCCTCGCTGCCGGCCAATCCGTGCGCTCCGATCAATTGCTGGCACCATTGGTCATCCGGCAGGGTCAAACCGTACGACTGGTTTCGAGAGGCCCGGGATTCTCCGTTAGCGGCGAGGGCAAGGCGATCAACAATGCGGCCGAAGGGCAAGTGGTTCAGGTCCGCATGCCCTCCGGGCAGGTGGTCAGCGGCATCGCCAAAGGCGACGGTTCGGCGGAAATCGCAAATTAGTGTTCAAGTTTCTCTCGAAGCCGCCGATAATGAACTTGAATGAAAGAGTTCTGCAGGTGACATCGTGAAAATCGACAATTCCCTCCTACCGACCGGCGCCGTCCAGGGCAACCGGAGCAAGCCGCAGCAGCGCGTCGATACCGCCGGCGCCTCCGTCGCAGCCGACGAAGTCAAGCTGAGCCCTCTGGCCGGCGAACTCCAGGCCAGCGACAGCCAGCCGCCGGTCAACAGCGCCCGGGTCGATGAAATCAAGCGCGCCATCGCTGAGGGGCGTTTCTCCATCAACGCCGGCGCCATTGCCGATCGGCTCATCGATACCGCGCGCGAACTCGTCAATTCCCAGCGCACGGCCTGATGCCTGCACTGGCTGATCTACTGGCCCAGGAACTGGATCTTGTCCGGGCCTTCATCGCCGAGCTCAACAGCGAACAGGATGCCCTGAAGAGCGGCGACACCGACTCGCTGGCCCCCATTACCCAAAGGAAGTCCCAACTCGTCGAGCAGTTGAACGCTGCTGAAAACGACCGCAACCTCTTTCTACAGCGCGCCGGCCACACCGGCGATCGTAGCGGTATGCAGGCTTGGCTTGCGAAAAACCCGGGCGACCGGGCGGCTGCCACCCAATGGGCCGAGTTGATGAAGCTGGCATCCATGGCGCGCCAGATCAATGATTTCAATGGCCGCCTGATTGCCATGCGGCTGCAGGCGACCAGCCAGGCACTGGCGATCCTCACCCAGCAATCCCAACGCCCCACCCTTTACGGCGCGAACGGGCTCACCGCCGCCGGGACCGGTAGCCGACTGATCGACGCCGCCTGAATTATTGGCCGGCCGGATTGGGAACGGCCACCTGGGAAACGGCTCCCTGCGCGTTCCCGGGCAGCTGGTCCGAAGACTTGTGGTCTTTCAGCTCGGTCGGCTCTTCGGGACGATTTGAATCGATCAGGATACTCACCCGCCGATTGCGCGCCCGGCCGTCCGGTGTCGTATTGGTTTCCAGCGGCCGGGTGTCACCATAGCCGATGGCGGTCAGGCGCTCCGCCCCGACGCCGCCGTCGTTGAAAAGCCGCAGGACCGTCGTGGCCCGCAGAGCCGACAATTCCCAATTGGAAGGGAATTGCTGGGTACTGATGGGCAGATTGTCGGTGTGGCCTTCGATGGTGATGGGAAAATCCGCCCGGGCCAGGACATCGGCGATGGCCCGCAGGGCGCTCATGGAGGCTGGCTCCAGCTTCGCCTGGCCAGCGGCGAACAGCACGCTGTCGTTGATCTCGATGGTGACTCCCCGGCTGGTTTCCAGAAGGCGGACCTTGCCCTGGGCGACGAGGGGCTGCAAGGCATCCATGATGTCCTTGGCGACACTCTTCATTTTCTGGCGCTGCTCGCTCTTCTTCTGTTCCAGCAGCCGGTCGGGGTTTCCCAACGGCTTCGGACTGAGGGGCGGCGCCCCCTGGATCACGACGACGGGTTGGCCGCCGGGAGCGCCCGCAACGCTGCGGAAGGCACTGGTCAGGGAATCCGAGAGCACTTTGTACTTGCCTTCGTTGACCGACGAGATGGCATACATCACCACGAAAAAGGCGAACAGCAGGGTGATGAAATCGGCATAGGAGACCAGCCAGCGCTCGTGGTTCGGATGCTCCTCTTCGCTGCGCCGCCGACGGGCCATTAGAGAAAATAGCCCTTCAGACGCCCCTCGATGATGCGGGGGTTGTCTCCGACCGCAATGCCCACGAGTCCGTCCACCAGCATCTCCCGGAGGGTCACCATGCGCCCGATGTGGTATTTGAGCTTGCCAGCGATGGGCAGATACACCAGGTTGGCCAGCCCGACGCCGTAGATGGTGGCGACAAAGGCGGTAGCGATCCCGGCGCCGAGCTTGGAGGGATCGGTCAGGTTCTCCATGACCTGGATGAGCCCCATGACCGCCCCCAGGATGCCGATGGTCGGCGAGTATCCTCCCGCAGCCTCCCAGATCCTGGCGGATTGCTTCATCTCGTCCTCGAAAGTACCGATTTCCACTTCCAGAAGCTCCCGCAAGCGCTCCGGATCGGCTCCGTCCACCAGCATCTGCAGACCTTTCCGGGCGAACGGATCCTTCAGCTGGCCGATAAAATTATCCAGGGCGAGGAGTCCTTCCCGCCGGGAGACCTGACTCCAGGCGTTGATCTGGTCGACCAGTCGCTTGTGCTCGATCATCGGCGGCACCCAGACCCACTGGACCATCTGGATGCCCCGTTTGAAGACGTGGAACGGGCTCTGCAGCATCACCGCCCCCAGGGTGCCGCCCCCGACGATGACCAGGGCCGTGGGCTGCAGCAGGGAGGCCAGGTGGCCCCCTTCCAGAACCTGTCCCCCGATGATGGCGACCAGCCCGATCACCAGGCCGGCGATGCTGATCTTATCCAACATCCGAGTCCTTCCGCTTCCTGCCCCGCTTGGCCTTCACCTCTCCGAGCACCTGGGCGCGCAAACGGAGGATGGCCTGGCTGTGAAGCTGGCAGACCCGGGATTCCGTCACCCCGAGGACCTCCCCGATTTCCCGCAGATTGAGTTCCTGCTCATAGTACAGGGCCATCACCATCTTCTCGCGCTCGGGCAACTGTTCGATGGCCGCTGCCAGGCCTTGCCTGAGACTCTGGTCTTCGAGGATGCGGGCGGGATCGGAGGCATCATCGGTCAAGTGGCGCTCGAGGAAGCCTTCCTCGCCATCCTCGGCGAAATCCTCGAAATAGAGCAGCTGATGCCCCCGGGCCTCCTGCAAGGTCTTCTGGTACTCCGCCAGGGGCATGCCCAGAAATTCGGCCAGTTCCTTTTCGGAGGGCATGCGGCCGTAATTGTGCTCGAGCTGGGTCAGGGCCGCCTCGATACGTCGCAATTCCCGGCGCAGCTGCCGGGGCAGCCAGTCGTTCTCCCGCAGCCCGTCCAGCATGGCACCGCGGATGCGCTGGGTGGCGTAGGTCTCGAACTGGGCGCCGAAGCCTTCCTGATAACGGCCAATGGCATCCAGAAGGCCGAGCATGCCGTTCTGGACGAGGTCGTCGAATTGGACACTGGATGGCAAACGCGCCATCAGATGATAGGCGATGCGTTTGACCAGCGGCACGAAACGCTGAACCAGCTGTTCCTTGTCGTGCTGACCAGCAGCGGTGTACATCAGGCTCGTATAACGTTCGGTGTAATGCGTTGGCTCAAGTGTAGCAGTTGCTGCAGGAATTGCTGGACTCCGCCAACATCGTTGGTGCCCCGCGGCCAGTACAGCATGTCGGCGGCGATGTCGCGATAGGCCTGCGCCGCAGCCGAGTCGGGGGCATGCATGACGACCGGCCGGCAGAGCTGCATGGACTGCCGCAGCGATTCATCGACGGGGATGGCCCCGACGTATTCGAGACGGGCGACGCCCCGTTGGGCGGCCACTTGGGCGATATTTTCGAAAATGGACCGGGCATCCGGAACGCTACGCACCTTATTCACCAGAATGCGGAAATATTTGCGGGCGTAGGCATGGCTGACCTTCTTGATCAGCGAATAAGCCTCGGTGATCGAAGCACTGTTGCCGGAAAGCATGATGACCGTCTCCTGGGCCGCCAGCCCAAGGGGCGAGAAGCCCTGCGGATGATTGCTGCTGGCGTCCACCAGAATGACGTCGATGGGACGCTCCAGGCCGGACATGGCGTTGAGAAAGACCTGCTGTTGCCGGGCCGTGAGTTTCCCGAGCTTTTTGACCGCCCGGGCAGCCGGCAGGATATGCAGACCGGGAACCGGCTGCACCAGCACGTCGGCCAGCCGGCGCTCCTGCTGCATGACCTCCAGCAGGTCGTGGCGGGCGACCAGGCCAAAGGAGGCGGCGATGTCGTCGGTGGAGGAATGCTCGTCCACGATCAGGACATCCTTTCCCAATCGCGCCAGGGCAACGCCGATGTTGGCTACCGAAACGCTACGGCCGACTCCCTCGCAACCGGCGGCGAAGGCCACCACCTGCAACTGCCCTCCCCCCATCAGGCGGCGCAGGCCTGCTGCCTGGTCGACACGAAAGTCAGCCACGATGCTGCCCGCCCACCGCCATCACGCCGGCGTTGGCCATCATCAATGCCGGTTCCATGCCATCGAACTTGTGGGGCGAGTTTTCCGGCAGATCCTTGAAGGCGCGGTGCAGCAAATAGGAGCGGTTGGGCAGGTGCAGGTCTTCCGGCACCCGCTGGCCGTTGGAAACGTAATGCAACCTCAGGCGGTGACGCATGATCACGTCGAGGGCCGTGGCAAGGCTCGCCGCCTCGTCCACCTTGGTGAGGATGCAGCCCACCAAGGCGTCGCCCTGATAGGCCCTCACCACGTCGTCCAGGGTATCTCCCCGGGAGGTCGAGGACAGGAGAAGGAGACGGCGCACGTCGCAATCGGCCAGCATTCCGGTCAGTTCCGGCACCAGCTTGTCCTTCTGGCTCATGCCCATGGTGTCGATGAGAACCAGGTGCTTGTTTTGAAGCTCGGAAAGGGTCTGCCGCAGTTCCACGGCATCCTTCACCAGATACACCGACACCCCGAGAATGCGGCCGTAAATCCGCAGCTGCTCGTGGGCGCCGATCCGGTAACCGTCGGTGGTGATCAGCGCCACCCTGCTGGGTCCATGCTTGAGGACGCAACGGGCGGCCAGCTTGGCGGTGGTGGTCGTTTTCCCGACCCCGGTCGGGCCCACCAGGGCGTAGATACCCCCCTGGTCCACGATGTCGGCTTCGGCGCCGAGGGTGAACAGGGAGCGGTCCGCCGCACCCTTGACCCAGGCCATCGCCTGGGAAGCATCCATTTCCGCCGGCAGCTCCGCCAGCAGCTCCCGGGCAAATTGCGGGGAGAAGCCGGAATCGAGCATCTGCCGCAACACCTCGGTCTTGGCTGGCGCGCTGCGGGTGGCTTCGCCCCAGGCGAAGCCGGCCAGGTGCTGTTCGACAATCTTGCGCAGGGAGCGGATTTCTTCCATCACCACCGCCGGGATCACTTCGGCTTCGTTGCGCTTGGCTGGGCGCTCCGGCGCGGCTTCGACCCGAGGGGGCGGCGGCGGAACGGCGGCTGCCGGCTGGCGCGGGAGATCGAGATTCCGCAGCCCTCCGGTCCTGGGGATCGCTGCATTGACCGTCCGTGACTGCTCCATGGGCTGGACAGGGCGTTGAGGCGTCGGCTGCGGCGCGACGGGTCTGGCCACGGGTGCCGGATTGGCACGGGCACTGGAGAGATTGACCCGGTAGTCGTCGTCCGCCTCGGTAGCCGGGGCAGGACGTCGAGCCGGGACAGCCTGTTCGCCGGAAGAGGCTGGCACGATCATGGCCATATCCCGGGCGGCGACTGCCATGATTTCCACCCCACCCGGCACGCTGCGGTTGGAGAGGATGATGGCGTCGGTGCCGAGTGTCTCCTTGACTTTCCTCAAGGCGTCACGGGCATTGGCGGCAATGAATTTTCGGACGTTCATGTTCTACCCCCGATGATCGAGGTCACTTTAATGATTCGGGTCTCCGGCACTTCGCTATGGGCCAGGACCTTGAGTTGTGGGACGGATCGCCGCAGGAAGCGCGACAGCAGGATACGCAGGCTGGCCGGAACCAGAAGCACCGCCGGCAGACCTAGTTGCTCCTGGCGCTGGGCCGCCGCAGCGGCCTCCCGAACCAGGGTATCGGCCAGGCCCGGTTCGAAGCTGGCATTCTCGCTGCCGCCGGCGACGGCTTGAGCGAGGAGGCGCTCAAGGCTGGGATCGAGGGACATGACCTGCATTTCCCCGGTTCCTGGGAAAAGCTGCTGGACGATAGCCCGCCCCAGGGCGATCCGCACCTGGGTGGCGAGATCGTCGGCGCCTTGGGTCCGGATGGCATGGTCGGCCACGGTTTCGATAATGGTCCGCATGTCGCGGATATGCACTCCCTCCTCCAGGAGGTTCTGGAGCACCTTCTGGAGCGTGCCGAGTGGCAGAATCTTGGGCACCAGGTCCTCGACCAGCTTGGGCATTTCCTTGCCGAGGTGGTCCAGGAGCTGCTGCACCTCCTGGCGGCCGAGAAGTTCGCCGGCATGGCTCAGAATGATATGGTTGAGGTGGGTTGCCACCACGGTGGAGGCGTCGACCACGGTATACCCGTAGGCCTGGGCCTGCTCGCGGATGGAAGCATCGATCCACGTGGCCGGCAGGCCGAAGGCCGGATCCTTGGTGACGGTGCCGGGCAGGGTGCCGGCGACCCGGCCCGGATTAATGGCCAGATATTGGCCGGAGTAAGCCTCGCCCTGGCCGACTTCCACCCCCTTGAGAAGAATCCGGTACGCGTTGGGCTTGAGCTCCAGGTTGTCGCGGATGTGGACCGGCGACACCAGGAAGCCCACTTCCTGGGCGAACTTCTTGCGGATCCCCCGGATGCGGCGCAGAAGCTCGCCATCCTGGGACTTGTCCACCAACGGGATGAGGCGATAGCCGACTTCGAGCCCGAGGACATCGAGGGGCGCCACATCACTCCAGCTGGCCTCCTGAGCTTCCTGCACGGGCGCCGGCGCCACCGGCACGGGGGCTGCGACGACCCGCTTCTCAGCCTCCATCATTTTCCAGGCCAGCCAGCCGAGGGCCCCCGCCAACATCAGGAAAACCAGATTGGGCATCCCCGGGATCAAGCCCAGGAAGCCGACAATGCCGGCCGTGGTGGCAAGGACGCGCCAGTTGCGGAACATCTGGGCCATGGCCTGCTGGCCGATGTCGCGCTCGTCAGATACCCGGGTGACCACCATACCGGCGGCGATGGAAATGATCAGCCCCGGCACCTGGGCCACCAAGCCGTCGCCGATGGTGAGCAGGGTGTAGTTCTTGGCCGCCAGGGCGAAATCCATGTTGTGCTGGAAAACGCCGACGATGAGGCCGCCCACGACGTTGATGAGCATGATGACGATGCCGGCCACGGCGTCGCCCCGGACGAACTTGGAAGCACCGTCCATGGAACCATAGAACTCGGCTTCCCGGGCAATCTCGGAACGCCGCTGCCGGGCGTCCTCCTCGCCGATGAGGCCGGCGTTGAGGTCGGCGTCGATGGCCATCTGCTTGCCCGGCATGGCATCCAGGGTGAAGCGGGCCGACACTTCGGCCACCCGGCCGGCGCCCTTGGTGATGACCGTGAAATTGATGACGACCAGGATCAGGAACACCACGATGCCGACGGCGAAATTACCGCCCACCAGGAAATGTCCGAAGGATTCGATCACCTTGCCGGCAGCATCGGGGCCGGTATGCCCCTGCAGCATGACGATCCGGGTGGATGCCACGTTGAGGGAGAGCCGCAGCAGCGTAGTCACCAGGAGCACCGTCGGGAAGACCGAGAAATCCAGGGTCTTCTGGGTATTCACGGCCACCATCAGAACCAGCACCGAGAGGGCGATGTTGAAGGTAAAAAGGATATCCAGGGCGAAGGCTGGCAGCGGCAGCACCATCATCGCCAGGATCATCAGGATGAGCACCGGCGCAGCCAGCTGAGTAATGTTCAGGCGGCCGAAGAGATTCTGGAGGGTGAGGGTGGCGCCAGCCATTTGTTACGCGGCCTCCGGAACGAGTTCGGGAGGCACGGGCAGGTCCTTGGGCGGATTGGGATAAGCACCGCCGCCGGAACGCCAATTGGCCAGCTGATAAACATAGGCGAGAACTTCCGCCACCGCCGTATAGAGGGCCGACGGAATCTCGGCATCGAGCCCGGCGTGCCGATAAAGCGCCCGCGCCAGAGGGGGCGCTTCCAGCAGGGGAACACCGTGCTCGGCCCCCAGTTCCTTGATTTTCCGAGCCACTTCGCCCATGCCTTTGGCCACCACCTTGGGCGCCACCATACCGGCCTTGTAGGAAAGGGCGACGGCAAAGTGGGTCGGGTTGGTCACAATCACGTCCGCCTTCGGCACGGCCGCCATCATGCGCTTCTTGGCAGCCTGCATCTGGAGACTGCGGATGCGTCCCTTGACCTGCGGATCGCCCTCCATCTCCTTCATTTCCTGCTTGACCTCTTCCTTGGTCATCTTGAGCTTGTCGAAGTACTGCCAGAGCTGGAAGGGAACGTCCGCCGCCACCACCAGGGCCAGAGCGGCCACCAGCAGGAGGAAGGAGTAAACGATCAGATGGCCGGCATGGGCCAGCCCGTTTTCCAGCGGTTGAGCCAGAAGCCCGAGTATTTCGTCGTGCTCCCGCCACAGGAGGAGCGCCCCGACCCCGCCGACCAGCAGCGCCTTGAGGGCCGCCTTGGCAAGTTCCATCAGACTGTTCCAGGAAAACATCCGGCCGAATCCGGCAAGGGGGTTGATGCGGCTCAGGTCTGGAACGAAAGCCTTGGGAGCGAAAACCCAGGCATTCAGGAAGAACGGGGGGAGAATTGCAGCGAGCAGAAGCAGGCCAAACAGGGGAGCGAACACCAGGGCCGTATCGGTTGAAAGATCCGACAGTCGGACCAGCATCTGCGCCGGCTCCCTCAGGGTTTGCGGCTCGATGGCAAAACCCTTGCGGGCGATGGCCATGGAACGCTCCACGAACCAGCCGCCCATCATCCAGAGGCCGCTGGCAGCGACGATCAGCACCAGGAAGGAACCCAACTCGCGGGAATGGGGCACCTGTCCCTTTTCGCGGGCCTGCGAGAGTCGCCTACCTGTAGGCTCCTCTGTCCTTTCGAGATCGCTGTCTTCAGCCATGTCCGCAATCAGTGATAGCTGCGGCTATTATAAAAAAAATGCAGAAAAATTAAATAGGTAGATGATCTTTTTTACGGTGTTTCTTAGCTACCGCCCAAGGTCATATGTCCCCCCAAAAGGCAGCCCAAAAAAGAAAAGAGGGGGCGAACCCCCTCTTAACCGGTTGACTGCAAAGGACTTTGGGATTTCTAGGCGAAAGCCGCCAGGGCGCGCATGCCGCGATCCACATCCAGGTGCTGGCTGACGTCGGACAGCAATTCCTTCATATCCAGGATGAGCACAATTTGGCCATTGGACAGGGTGGTGACGCCGGCCACGCCCCGGGGACGGAAATCCTCCAGGGACTTGATGACGGCATCGTCCCGGCCCGCGAAGCTATCCACGCCGAGGATGAAGCTGCGCTCCGCCGTCTGCATGAAGACGCCATACTCCGGATGGCGCTCCAGAGGCCAGCCGAGGAGCCTAGCCAGGGAGATGACCGGCAGGACCTCGCCGCGGACCACCAGGGTCTCCTTGCCTCCCACCTCCTGTATCTTGTCGTGCTCGATGGGAAGAATCTCCCGCACCAGGGACAGCGGCAGGGCAAAGGGCTGGTCGCCCAGCAATACCAGCAGCACCGGCAGGATGGCCAAGGTGAGGGGCAGGTAGATGATGAAGACCGAACCCTTGCCCGGTTCCGAACGGATGTCGATGGAACCGTTCAGTTTCTGAATGTTGGTCTTGACCACGTCCATGCCCACGCCGCGGCCGGACACATCCGAGATCTGGGTCTTGGTCGAGAAACCGGGCAGGAAGATGAGGTTGAGACTCTGGCGCTCGTCCAGGGTATTGGCCTCCTCCTCGCTGATCAGCCCCTTTTCCACCGCCTTGGCGCGAATGCGCTCGGCACTCATGCCGCGTCCGTCGTCGGCGATGATGAGGACGATATGGTCGCCCTCCTGCCGAGCCTCCAGGCGCACCAGGCTCTTTTCCGGCTTGCCGCCGGCGCGGCGCTCCGCCGGCATTTCGACGCCGTGGTCTACGGCATTGCGAATAAGGTGGATGAGGGGATCGGCCAGATCCTCGATCATGGTCTTGTCCACCTCGGTCTCCTCACCCGCGAGGACGAGCTCCACATCTTTGCCCAGTTGGCGCGCCAAATCGCGGGCAATGCGCGGATACTTCTGGAACAGGCGACCGATGGGCTGCATGCGGGTCTTCATGACCGAGTTCTGCAGATCGGACACCAGCAGATCGAGCTGGCTGACCGCCTGGTCGAGGGCATGCAGGGTTTCCGAATCCCGTTTGCCTGCCAAGATATCGGCCCGCAGGCTGGTAAGGCGGTTCTTGGTCAGGCCGATTTCACCCGACAGGTTCAAGACCTGGTCCAGGCGCGAGGTATCCACCCGAATGGTATTTTCCCGGGCCCGCTCTTCGACCCGGCGGCCTACCGGTGCGGCACCGCCCCCCGGCTTGTCGGCGGTCCGGCGGCCATAGACGGAAGGCGAGACCTCGGGAGACTGGGCCACCACCTCTGCCTTGGTGATCACTTCACCCTGGGCGGCCGGGACGGCTGCCACCGGCTGCCCGGTGACCGCGGCATGCAGGGCATTCCAGTCGGGTTCCCCCGGTTTGCCTTGGGCTGTGGCTGCTGCCGGCTGCTGGCTCGGGACGACCGCCGGAGCCGGGGCAGCAACCGGTGCCTCGCCACTCAGGGCCCCCTTCAGATTGGCAATGACTTGCGTATCGGCCGGATGGGGCTGCACGCCTTGGGCCAGTTCCCCGAACATGTCGCGCACCCCCTTGGTGGCGGCCATGATGGTGTCCATCAATTCCGGCGTCAGACCCAGTTCGGCATTGCGCAGGCGATCGAAGAGGTTCTCGGTCAGATGGCAGAGGGTCACCAGTTCCGTGGCGTTGAGAAAGCCCGCCCCACCCTTGATGGTATGGAAGCCCCGGAAGATGTCATTAAGAAGCCCGCGGTCGTCGGGTGTCTTTTCCAAGTCGACCAGTTTATTGTCGACATCCGAAAGCAGATCGCTGGCCTCCTGCAGAAAGTCCTGCAGAAGATCCTCCATTCCGGCGAAATCGCTCATATTCTGCCTCCTCTCAGAATCCGAGACTGTCCAGCAGGTCATCCACCTGCTGTTGGTTGACCACCACGTCGTTACGGCCTTCGGCGTTGATTACCGGTCCGTTCATCAGGCTGTTCACTTCATCGGTACGACGCGTGTCCGGAAGCACCTCGATCAACACACCCATCAAGCCGCTTTCTAGATTCTGGGCCAGGGCGACGATCTTCTTGATGACTTGTCCGGTGAGATCCTGAAAATCCTGCGCCATCATGATCTCGGTAAGCTGCGCATGGGTCGCCCGGGTTTTCTGGGGTAGCTGGTCCTTCAGAAAAGCCCTGGTCTCTCCCGCCAACTGCTTGAATTCCTCGACACTCAGTTCGTTGGCGAACAGCTTGTCCCAACGGTCACCCAGGGCCGCCGCCCCACTTTCCATTTCCTCGACGAGGGGATTGGCGATATCCGTCGCATTCAATACCCGGCAGGCGGCCTGCTCGGTCAGGTTGGCGATATAGGCCAGGCGATCCTGCGCATCCGGCAGCGCCGAGACCGTCTGCTCGAGAAGCTTGTCATAGCCCAGTTCGCGCAAGTTGTCATGGAGCTCCCGGGCCATATGGCCTATGCGGTTGAAAACCGACTCCTGGCCCGGCCACGACTCGACCGCTTCGCCTGCCGCCGGGGCCGCGGCTGCAGGAACGGTTTCAGGGGGCGCAGCCGCATATCCCGAAGCGACGCTGTCGAACAGGTCCTGCAATTCTTGGTCATCTCCGGACTTGTCGACGGCCGGAGCCGGAGTCACCGGCTTGGGGGCCGGGGTCGCCGGCTTCGCATCGGCAGCGATGCTGTCGAAGAGTGCTTCCAGTTCGGAGGAATCGTTATTCGCGGTCATGGCAGCTTTTCCTTCACCCCTGCGCCATTTTTTCAAAAATCTTGTTGAGCTTTTCGGACAGCGTACTGGCGGTAAACGGCTTGACGATATATCCGCTGGCACCCGCTTGGGCGGCGGCGATGATGTTTTCCTTCTTGGCCTCGGCGGTAATCATGAGCACCGGCAGGTGCTTCAGACTAGGCGTCGCCCGAATGGATTGCAGCAGGGTCAGGCCATCCATATTGGGCATATTCCAGTCGGTCACGACGAATTCGAACCCACCGCCTTGCAGCTTCTGGAGGGCAATAGCCCCATCCTCAGCCTCGTCCACATTCGTAAAACCCAACTCCTTGAGCAAATTGCGCACGATACGGCGCATGGTGGAGAAATCGTCCACCACGAGAAATCTCATTTTCGGATCAGCTGCCATGCAGGACTCCAGATGTTGTTATCTTTCGAGCAGGGGACGCAGGGTGTCTGCCAGCGCCTCCGCGTCGAACTTGGCGACATAGGCGTCAACCCCTACCGCTTTCCCCATGGCCCGGTTGGCCTCCGACGACAGGGACGAGTGCATAACCACCGGCACGCCTTCAAAACGTGAATCCGCCTTGATATTCCTGGTCAGCACGTAGCCATCCATTTCCGGCATTTCGGCGTCCACCAGGATCAGGCGAATTTCGTCCCGCAGGCTCTTGCCGCTCTGCTGAATATGGGCCGCGATGCCCTGCAGCCGGGTCCACGCTTCCGCCCCGTTGGTCGCGTGCTTGTGCTTGACGCCAAGCTTGTCCAGAACCTCGGTAATCTTTCGTCTCGCCACGATCGAATCGTCGCAAAAGAACACGCTGGTATCGGCATCCACCCGGGCCGGATGGATGTCCACGATGATGGCATCGCCGAAGGCGTTGGCCAGAATCTGTTCGACGTCCAGAATGGACACGAGGCTGCCGTTTGCCAGCTCGATAACTGCCGTGATCAGCCCCTGGTTGGCCGACAGCACGCTTTCCGGTGCTTTCACCCGTTCCCAGTCGACCCGGATGATGCGATCCACCTCGTGAACCAGGAAACCAAGGGTGCGCTTGGAATACTCGGCCACCATCATGGTCTTGCCCAACCCAGGGGGCGTCCCTTCCAGCTGCATGAAGGGAGCCAGGGACAGCACCGGTATAACGTTGCCCCGCAGGGATATCAAACCCTCGACACCCCGGGGCATGTTAGGGGTCTTGGTGATATGGGGCGTACGCCCGACCTCCCGCACCTTGAAGACGTTGATTCCGAATGTCTCGCGGGTCCCGAGCGAAAACAGGAGGATCTCCATCTTGTTCGAGCCGGCCAGCTGCGTGCGCGCATCGACACTTTCCAGCAGATTCTTGTTTTCCACCAAATTCATGAGGCTCTCCCTACCCCCTTAGGCCGCCTTGGCGGGCAACTGCCCTGCCAGACGGCGGGCCAGCGTCTCGGCCAGGCGTTGCGGTTCGAATTTCGGTACATATTCGTCTACGCCAACCGACTGGCCGAGCTTTTGATTCGACATCCCCGACAAGGAGGAATGCATGATGACCGGGACGCCCGCAAAGCGCGGGTCCGACTTGATAGTCTTCGTTAGGATGTAGCCGTCCATTTCCGGCATTTCGATGTCGGTCAGGACGAGGCTCACCAACTCGGACACGGGCTTGCCAATGACTTGGGCGTAGCCGGCGATTTTCTCAAGTTCTATCCACAACTGGCGACCATTGACCGCTCCGACGGATTTGACCCCCATGGCATCCAGAGTCCGCCCGATCTGCCGGCGGGCAACGGTCGAATCGTCGCAATAGAACACCGTGCAATCAGGATGGTCCACCTGGGCCACGCCTCGATACATGGCCTCGTCGTCATAGTTGGTGGTCTCGGAAAGAATCTTCTCCACATCCATCATCATGACCAGGCGGCCGTCCTCCAACTCGGTCACTGCCGTCACCAACCCACCAGTCTGCGCCAGGAGCATCTCCGGCGGCACCCGCATCTTGCTCCAATCCAGGCGCAGGATGGTATCCACGCCTTCGACCAGGAAGCCCTGGGTATGGCCGGCGTACTCGGTGACGATCATGATGTCCCGAGGCGTGTCCGCTGCAATGCCCGTATACTTGGCCAGATCGATGACCGGCACCAAGGCGCCTCGCAGGCTGACCATACCTTCCACTGAAGCCGGCATATCGGGCGCCGCCGTGATCGGCGGCGTGCGCATCACCTCGCGCACTTTGAAAACGTTGATGCCATAGGTCTCACGCCGGCCGGTACGCTGATCAACCCCAAGGAAGAAAAGAAGTATTTCCAGCTTATTGGTGCCCGCAAGCTTGGTCCGCGCATCAATGTTCTTGAGCAGCTCCGACATTCTTTCCCCTTAAGTTTCAACGTCCAGCCGATACCAGACAGCCATCCCGACATGGCAAGCATACACATATTCGGCCTTACTTAAAACCGGCATCTCGGTCTCGCAACCGGTCTGGAAGCCGCTCCGATGCTTCCCCTAGACATTGGTCGGCCACCGGATTATCGACCGCCTCGGGGAAAGCTTTAGCTGATCTTGAAAAGCTTGCCGAAATTGGCAATATCGAGTACCTGCTTGACGCTTCCCTTGACGTTCTCGAGGGCCACTTCCTTGCCAACGCTATTCAGCTTGTCCCGGAGCATGAGAAGCATGCCGAGGGCGGAACTGTCGAGGTAATCGACCCCGGCGAAATCGACGGCAACCCCCTGAACGCCGACGTCGGCGATCAGCGGCTCGTAGGTGGAACGGAATTCCCGATGGGTGTTGAAGTCGAAACGTCCGGAAAGCTTGATGACGGCCCTGCCCCCCTCTGCACTGACAGCTGTTTGCATACTGACTCCTGGCCTTTCTGATGACCGCTAGTCTATACCGTTGACTCCTCAGGGTAGCCCCGAAAGGCTGCCTTTCAACGATTCAGCGTCAATAGAATCCGACGCGCCATGTCGTCCAGACTGCATTGCTCCTCGACGGCCCCTATCAGGAAGGCTTCCCGAGGCATGCCATAGACCACGCAGCTGGCTTCATCCTGGCCAAAGGTACGTCCCCCCGCTTGGCGCATGCGCAAGAGCCCCTGGGCACCATCCTTTCCCATGCCGGTCAGGATGACGCCAATCGCTTGCCGGCCCACCACTTGAGCAGCGGAGTCGAACAACACATCGACCGCCGGCCTATGCCGGTTGACCGGCGGTGTAGTCAGCAACTCAGTGACATACCCCGCCCCCCCTCGGCGGACGCGCAGATGGGAGTGTCCCGGCGCGATATGGACGGTACCGTTCTCCAGCTGCTCATTGCCCTGGGCCTCGATAACCTTGGGCGCACACAGACTGTCCAGTCGGCGTGCAAAGGAGGGTGTAAACGACTCGGGCATATGCTGAACCACAAGAATGGGCGGACAGTTCGCCGGCATACCGAGGAGAAAATGCTTGATTGCTTCCGTGCCGCCGGTGGAGGCACCGACGAAAATGATTTTGTTCACCATGCCTGACCGTGGGTAAGCGTGTTCCAGCGCTGCCTTCCTGCCCCTCAGTTCTCGCCGCGACCGCCCCGAGCCGGCACATATACCGTCTTGCCGAGAGAGCGAAAGATGTCCGCCGCATGGAGAAAGCTTTCCGAGTGGCCGGCGAACAGCAGCCCATCATCCTGCAGCAGTGGAGCAAAGCGCGACAAGATCTTGTACTGGGTCGGCTTGTCGAAGTAGATCATGACATTGCGGCAAAAGATCACATCCAGAGGACCCCGGATGGGCCAGTTGGAGTCGAGCAGATTGATGCGTTGAAAGTCGATCATGCGCCGCAGTTCGGGGCGCACCGACACCATGCCATCCTGCCCGCCCGTTCCCTTGAGGAAAAACTTCCGCAGGCGCTCGGGCTCCATTTTCTCCACCCGTTCCATTGGATACACCCCCTGCTGGGCGGTGGCGAGGACGTTGGTATCAAGGTCGGAAGCCAGGATCGACACTTGGGAAGCGCCACTGCCGAGGGCTTCAAGCACCGTGATGGCCAGGGAATAGGGCTCCTCGCCAGTGGACGAAGCGCAGCACCAGATACGGATTGGGCGCCGGGTGCCGATCTTCTTGAGACGTTCGGCAAAGATCGGAAAGTGGTGGGGCTCCCGGAAAAACGAGGTCAGATTGGTCGTCAGGGAATTGACGAAGCGCTCCCATTCCTCGGCATTGCCATGCTCCAGGCCGTCAAGATATTCGCTGAACGACTTCTTGCCGGTAGCGCGCAGACGCCGCGCCAGGCGGGAGTAGACCATGTCTTGCTTGATCGGCGAGAGGGAAATGCCCGCGTGGTGATAGATGAGCTGGCGGACACGCTCGAAATCGACCGTGGAGAAGGCAAATTCCCGCTCCATGGCCTCCCTGGCGGGAACGACAATGCGGGGTGCAGCGGGGAAAGGCACCGGGCGGCCGCCCCCTGTCTTGGGCAAATCACTCATGATGATCTAGAACCCTGCCCACTCGTCGCTCCAAGACTCGCCGGCAGGAATTTTGAGTGTACAGCGCACCATCCGACGGACGATGTCGAATCATCGACTGCAAGAATAGTCTTTGCCATGATCCCCTTGTGCGGTTCAACACACTTCAACTTCGCCCCAGGTGCAATGTGCTTGCCGAACCGGATTGCCGCGCCGTGCCGTCGATTGATTGCTATCCGGCGTTTGGCTTACTGCCGACCGGCAGCTTGAGGCTTTCCGGCGTCGCCTCGCCCTGCGTTCCGACTTCGGTTTCCGGCCCCTCCTCCTGGAGGACTGCGATTTCCGTCTTCTTGTTCATCACGATGATGCTGATGCGGCGATTGACGGGGTTGAGGGGATCATTCTTGTCGAACAGGACTGCCGAGGCAAGCCCGACCACACGCAGAACTTTGGCATCTTCCATGCCGCCTGTGATGAGCTCGCGGCGGGAGGCGTTGGCGCGATTGGCCGACAGCTCCCAGTTTGAAAAGCCCCGGTCGCCGGCCGAGAACTGGGCAGCATCCGTATGCCCGGCGAGGCTGATGCGATTCGGCACCGCATTGAGGGTCTTGCCGATTTGCCGGAGGATTTCCTTGGTATAGGGCTTCAGTTCGGCGCTGCTGAGGTCGAACATGGGGCGGTTCTGCTCGTCGACGATCTGGATGCGCAAGCCTTCGGCCGTAATGTCCAGGAGAATCTGGTTCTTGAACAGGGCGAGCTGCGGGTTTTCGGCGATGGCCCGCTCGATCCTGGCCTTCAGATTTTCCAGGGCTTCCTGCTCCTTGCGCTGGTACTCGAGGGACGTCTCCTTCATGACGAATTTCTTGGTTTCACTCTCGATTTCGCCCCGTTTGACGTGCCCTGCCTGCCGGGTCAAATCCTTGCCGCCGCCCTTGATGACGCTGGAAGAATCGCCGGAGCCAGCCCCCCCCTGCAGAGCCACCTTGAGCGGCGTCTTGAAATACTCGGAGATACCCTCGAAATCCCCCTTGGCAGTGGATCCCAGCAGCCACATCAGGAGGAAGAAGGCCATCATCGCCGTCATGAAATCGGCGTAGGCAAGCTTCCAGACGCCACCATGGGCGCCGTGCCCCCCCTTCTTGATCTTCTTGACGATTATGGGGCGCTGGGAGTCGTCAGTCATGGCGGCTCATCCGATAACGGGCCTGAGCCCGGTCACTTGCCCTTGCGAGCCTTGAGGTCGTCCTCAAGCTCGATAAAGGTCGGACGATCATGGGAATACAGCACCTTGCGGCCGAACTCCACCGCCACCTGCGGCGCATAGCCGGACATGGAGGCGAGCAGGACGGCTTTCATGCACAGGTACATCTTGGCCTCTTCGTCGGCCTTCTGCTCCAGCAAGTTGCCGATGGGCCCGATGAAGCCGTAACACAGCAGAATACCAAGGAAGGTGCCCACGAGAGCGGCGGCAATCAGCTTGCCAAGCTCCGACGGCGGGATACCCACCGACTCCATGGTATGCACCACCCCCATCACCGCGGCGACGATACCGAAGGCCGGCAGGCCGTCGGCCACGCGGCCGATAGACATTACCGGCACATGGCTCTGCTGGTGATGAGTTTCGATTTCTGAATCCATCAGATTCTCGATCTCGAAGGCATTCAGGTTGCCACCCACCATCATGCGCAGATAATCGGTCAAAAACTCGACCGCATGGTGATCGGCGGTAACGCTGGGGTACTTGCCGAAAATCGGGCTCGATTCCGGGTTCTCGACGTCGCCTTCGATGGACATGAGCCCTTCCTTGCGGACCTTGCTCAGGATCTCGTACATGAGCGCCAGCAGGTCCATATAGAGGGCCTTGTTGAAGCGGGATGCTTTGAGGGCGCTGGGGATGGCCTTGAAGGTAGCCTTGATGCCGGCCGGCGTATTGCCGATGAAAAAGGCGCCGCCAGCGGAACCCGCGATGATGATGAGCTCAACGGGCTGAAGGAGCGCTCCCAGATGGCCGCCGGCCAGTGTGAAGCCCCCGAGCACCGCGCCCAGGACGACTACATACCCGACGATGACGAACATCCAATACCCCCTACACGGCACCGCTGGCTTAGCGGTGCTCATCTCATTGTTTGCTTCCTCTATTGTAGCCAGGGTCATCCGGGAGGCGCAAAGGATATCGCGCAAGTTTGGCTCTCCTGCCCGATCCGAAGCAACGTCAGGGTGCTACACTGAGATTCCGCCCATCGATCCGACTCCTTTACGTGATCAAGTTCTGTACCCAGTGCGCATCAACGGTTAGCCTGCGGGTTCCGGCCGGCGACACGCTACCGAGGCATGTGTGCGACCGTTGTGGCCATATCCATTACGAGAATCCACGCCTTGTGGTGGGTTGCGTAGCGACTTGGGAAAACCGGATTTTGCTTTGCCAACGCGGCATCGAGCCCCGCCGCGGTTTCTGGACACTGCCGGCCGGATTTATGGAAAACGGCGAGACCACTGCCGAAGCGGCAGCCCGGGAGACGCTGGAGGAAGCTTGCGCGGAAGTGGTCGTCAACGATCTCTTCACCATGGTCAATGTTGCCCATATCAACCAGGTTCACCTGTTTTACCGGGGCCACTTGCGGGAGCCTGCATTCGGCGCCGGGGAAGAGAGCCTGGAAACCGCCCTCTTCGCCGAAGACGACATTCCTTGGGATGACTTGGCTTTCCGCAGTGTCACCCTCTGCCTAAGACATTATTTCGAGGATCGCGCCAAAGGCAGCTTCACTTTGCATACGGCCGACCTGCCTCCACTTTAGGCTATTTCGGCCGGCGGATATCTAGCGGGTCTTCCTGGACGCCAAGCACGCCCCCCAATAAAAGCATAAACCCCCGCCGGCAGAGCCGGACGGGGGTTGGGAAGAGCAGCGACCGGCTGAGCCGGTGCCGCATCGAAGCCTAAAGCCTACTGCTGCTTTCGGGCGTCCTCGTCCATCTTCCCGCTAAAATATTTGCCAAAAAAGACGCCCATTACGAGCACGAATCCGATCGTAAAAACGCTCAACAAGCCGATATCGGTACTGAACAGTTCTTTCCAAGCCATGGATCACCTCCCGGTAACGTTACGATTAATTGTTGATGCTGCATCCCCAGAAAGCAGCCGAAACGACTCCTCGGCATCCGCCTGCCAATCCCCGACGAGCCGCCATTGACCAGACTGATCCTCGAGGACAACATGCCAGCGCCCGGAAATCTCGGTTTCCAGCTTGCCACTGAACATTCCCGCCCCGGCAGCAACCAGCGTGACATGCTGGTCCATCCCCGCACGGGTCGGATGAGTGATACGCAGGGTGAGTTTCTCCGGCCATGCCGCTTGCCCGGGGCCTGCGCTCAACATCACGCGCAACTGCTCCCCGGAGCGCATGACATCCCCCTGCAATCCAAGGTCGCCTGCCTTCTGCTCCCGCTGTAACTGCTGGTTAATGGCCAGCCCCTGCTTGTAATAGTCGTCCATCACCAAACCGTCGTTGCTGAGGATTGCCAACCATGCGGTGGTGAAGCCGGCGATGACGACCACCATGGGACCCGCCATCAGAATCCACGGCCAGGGCTCCTTGTACCACGGACGGTTGTCGGAAGACTGTAAACGCATTGCGATTCTCATATTACGGGATCAGGAAAGAGGCTTTTTCGTGCACCGCGACGCTGCTGCTATCTTGGGCCTGGATGTCAAAATAGATGGTATTGGCGCCCTGCTTGCCGGACTCGGCGGGAACGAGGACGCTGAGTGTCACTTCATGGTTCTCGGCGGCATCCGCTTCGACCGTCCGCTCGCCCACGAGCTCGGCTCCGGGAAGGCCGCTGACGGAGAGAGTGAAGCGCCGGGGTTGCTCCGAGGTATTCATGACTTTCACGTTGAATACATTCTCGATCCGGCCATCCTCCGCCTCCCGAGCCAGGATGGAGCGATCCCGGATGATGTCCACCTTGAGGGGAACGCGGGTTGCCAGGGACCATCCGGACGCCCCCACTATGGCCAGCAGAACCACGGTGTAGAGGAGGATACGGGGACGAAGGACATGGCGGGCGATATCCTTGGTCGAGTAGTGCCCTGCCAAGGCATTTTCCGTCGAATAGCGGATGAGCCCCTTGGGCAATCCGACTTTCCCCATGACGTCGTCGCAAGCGTCGATACAGGCCGCACAGCCGATACATTCATATTGCAGGCCGTTGCGGATGTCGATGCCGGTGGGGCAAGCCTGGACACAGATGCCGCAATCGACGCAGTCCCCCGCTCCGCTCGCCTTGGCATCGCCCCCCTTCCGGCGGGCGCCCCGGGGCTCGCCCCGTTGCGGATCATAGGTGATGATCAGGGTATCCGGGTCGAACATGACCCCCTGGAAGCGGGCATACGGACACATGTACTTGCACACCTGCTCCCGCAGGAAGCCGGCCTGCATGTAGCAGAAGCCGCCGTAGAAGAAGGTCCAGAAGAGTTCCCATCCGCTCAGGTGGAAGGGCAGCTCCCGGAGAAGTTCGGACATGGGCGTGAAATAGCCCACCAAGGTGAAGCCCGTCCAGATCGACAGCGCGATCCAGGCCCCATGCTTCAACGTCTTGATACGGACCTTGCGGGCGGTCCAAGGCGCCTTGTCGAGCTTGAGCCGGGCCGGCCGGTCGCCTTCGATGCGGTTCTCTATCCACATGAAGATTTCCGTATATACGGTCTGGGGACAGGCATAACCACAGAACAGCCGCCCGGCGACGGCAGTAAACAGGAACAGGGCGTAGGCCGAAATGATCAGCAGCACCGCCAGATAGAAAACATCCTGGGGCCACAGCACCAGCCCGAAAAGATAGAACTTGCGTTCGACCAGATGGAAAAGCACCGCCTGACGCCCATTCCACTCCAGCCAGGGCAAGCCGTAGAAAAGCAGCTGCGTGAACCAGACCATGGTCCACCGCCAGTTGGCCCACCACCCGCTTACCTCCCGGGCATAGATGATCTTGTGCTTCTCGTAGAGGGAAACGCCCTTGGGCGTCTCCGAGACGCTGGTGCCGCTTTCGCTTTGACTCATTTTCTCTATATCCGTATCGAAATCACACAGGCTTGCCGCCTCTGGACGGCCCTATGGGATTTTGATACAAATCAGTGCTTACTAATATTTCCGGTCAAGCAAAACGGGGCGGTTGCCCGCCCCGTTCCAGGTATTACTTCGCGCCTTGGCCGAGGCTATAGACGTAGGCCGCGAGCACGTGCACCTTGCCATCGCCGAGGAATTCCTTCCAGGCCGGCATCTGGTTCTGACGGCCCTTGGTAACGGTCTCGATGATGGTGTTTTCGGACGAGCCGTACAGCCAGGTCTTGTCGGTCAGGTTCGGAGCGCCAACCGCTTGCAGGCCGGTACCTTCCGGACCATGGCAACCGATACAGCCGGCGGAGGTGAAGGTCTCCTTGCCCTTGGCAGCACGGACGGAGTCATGAGCCAAACCGGACAGGGAGCGGACGAAGTTGGCCACATCCTTGATGGTATCCGCACCCAGCTGGGCATGGGGAGGCATGACGCCCATGCGGCCGCCGGCAATGGTTTCCTCGATCTTCTCGGGTTCGCCGCCGTACAGCCAGTCGTTGTCGGTCAGGTTCGGGAAGCCCTTGGAACCGCGGGCATCCGCACCGTGGCACTGCATGCAGTAGGTCATGTAAAGGCGCTTGCCCATTTCCATGGCCTGCTTGTCAGCAGCCACTGCCTTCACGTCCATCTTCATGTACTTGTCGAACAGCGGCTTGACTTGGGCGTCGGCCTTGGCCACTTCAGCCTGGTGCTGCCCGGCGGACGACCAGCCCAGGATGCCCTGGAACTTGCCCAACCCCGGATAGAGAACCAGGTAGACCAGGGCGAAGATCACGGTGATGTAGAACATCCAGCTCCACCACTTCGGCAGGGCGTTGTTGTACTCCTCCAGGGTCTCGTCCCAGACGTGGCCCATGGTCTTGCCCTGCGTAAAGGTGGCCTTGCTCTGGATGAAGAGCAGCGCCGCGCAGGCGAGAATACTCACCAGCACGATGACCACTACGTACAAGTTCCAAAATTCGCTAACGAAATCGCTCATTTGCTTTCCTCTTTTCAGCGCGGGTGCGACGTGCTGGACGCCGCCCCCTCATCATCATGCTCTGCGAATGGCAGGTTGGCCGCTTCTTCGAAGCGCCCCTTGTTGCCCCTGCTGTAGGCCCACCAGGCGATCCCGAGAAAGGTCAGCATCGAGAGCACCGTGGTGATGGAACGCAGATCGTTGATGTCCATGGCTTTACTTGGTGTTCTTCAGCGCCGTACCCAGGCCCTGCAGGTAGGCAATCAGAACATCCATCTCGGTTTTGTCGCCGATAGCGGCCTTGGCACCCTTGATGTCATCAGCGGTGTAAGGAACGCCCAGCTTCACCATGGCTTGCATCTTCGCGTCGATGTCGGAACCGACGGTATCCTTGGCCTTGGCGCCGGCCAGGAAGGCAAACGCCGGCATGTTGGACTCGGGCACCACGTCGCGCGGATTCATGAGGTGAGCGCGCTGCCATTCGTCGGAATAGCGACCGCCGACCCGGTGTAGGTCCGGACCCGTACGCTTGGAGCCCCACTGGAAGGGGTGATCATAGACGTACTCGCCGGCCACCGAATAGTGGCCATAACGCTCGGTCTCGGCGCGGAACGGACGGACCATCTGCGAATGGCAGTTATAGCAGCCTTCCCGGATATACACGTCACGGCCGGCCAGGCGAACGGCGTCGTAGGGCTTGACCCCCTCGATCGGGGTGGTCGTGGACTTCTGGAAGAAGAGCGGCAGAATTTCCAGCAGGCCGCCCCAGATCACGACGCCCAGGGTCAGGACAATGAGAAGACCTACGTTCTTCTCGATTTGCTCGTGCTTGATCATTACTTTTCCTCCCTAATCAGGCGTGATGAGCGGCCGCAGCGACAACCGGCACATCCTGCGTGTTGCCACCGGCAATGGTCTTGAACATGTTGTAAGCCATGATCAGCATGCCACCCAGGAACAACACACCACCCAGAACACGGATCGCCCAGAAGGGATAAGAACCCTTCACGGCTTCGACGAAGCTGTAGGCCAGGGTGCCGTCAGCGTTGACCGCACGCCACATCAGGCCCTGCATGACGCCAGCAACCCACATGGAAGCGATGTAGAGCACGACGCCGATGGTAGCGACCCAGAAGTGCACCGTGATCAGCTTGGTGCTGTACATCTCTTGCTTGCCGAACAGGCGGGGCAGCAGGTAGTAGACGGAGCCGATGGACACCATGGCCACCCAGCCCAGAGCGCCGGAGTGCACGTGGCCGACCGTCCAGTCGGTGTAGTGGGACAGGGCGTTCACGGTCTTCACGGACATCATCGGGCCTTCAAAGGTAGACATACCGTAGAAGGACAGGGAAGTGATGAGGAACTTCAGGATCGGATCATCGCGCAGCTTGTTCCAGGCACCGGACAGGGTCATGATGCCGTTGATCATGCCGCCCCAGGACGGAGCCAGCAGAATCAGAGAGAAGATCATGCCGACGGACTGGGTCCAGTCAGGCAGCGCGGTGTAGTGCAGGTGGTGCGGGCCGGCCCACATGTAGGTGAAGATCAGGGCCCAGAAGTGCACCACGGACAGCCGATAGGAATAAACCGGACGGCCAGCCTGCTTAGGCACGAAGTAGTACATCATGCCCAGGAAGCCGGCAGTCAGGAAGAAGCCCACGGCGTTGTGGCCGTACCACCACTGCACCATGGCGTCTTGGGCGCCGGCGTAGCAGGAGTAGGACTTCACGAAGCTGACCGGAATCTCGCAGCTGTTGCCTAGGTGCAGCAGGGCGACCGCGATGATCATGGCGCCGAAGAACCAGTTGGCCACGTAGATGTGAGAGACCGTGCGCTTGGCGATGGTGCCGAAGAACACGATGGCATAGGAAACCCAGACCACGGTGACCAGGATGTCGATCGGCCACTCGAGTTCGGCGTATTCCTTGCCGGTGGTCAGACCGAGCGGCAGGGTGACGGCGGCGAGCACGATGATGATTTGCCAACCCCAGAAAGTCAGCGGAATCAATGGACCGCCCCAGAGGCGGGTATGGCAGGTGCGCTGAACACACCAATAGGACGTTGCGAACAACGCGCAACCACCAAACGCAAAGATAACCGCGTTGGTGTGCAGCGGGCGCAGGCGCCCAAAGTGCAGCCAGGGGCCGAAGTTAAGCTCCGGCCAGACCAACTGGGCGGCAATGATGACACCGACCAGCATGCCAACAATGCCCCAGATGACGGTCATGACGGTAAATTGCCGTACGACCTTGTAGTTGTATGTGGTTTGCGTTTCCGACATGGACCCACCTCTCGTTTGAAAAAAAACTGTATGCCACCCCTCCCTGAATCGTAGGCGGCATCTTGGAAGCGGATGGTATTCCAGCCCGAAGCCCCCCCTTTGACCTAGATCAACCCGATGGGCATCTGTATCAAAAACTGTCCGGAGGGATTACGCCTAATGGCTGGCCGGGGCAAAAAAAAGGGTGCGTCGCAACGCACCCCAACCCCAACAGAGAAATGATGTGGAGAACAGTGCTCCCCACCTAAAAGCGGATGTTGCCAGCGTTGACAAAAATCCGGGTTGACGCAAGTCAAACTTTTCTTGGTTTTTCCCCGACCTCTGGGATTTGGCCCGCAGCCTTCGGTCGATCGTCATCCATCAAGATGCGAAAGCCTGGCCCTTCCAAGTCATCGAACTGGCCGCTTTTCACGGACCACCAGAAGGCGGCCGCGATGCCGAAGACGAGCAGCACCGAGACCGGTACGAGGAGGTACATTATTTCCATCAATCATTCTCCACGCGCTGTATGCGCAGGGAATTGAGCACCACGAGCAGCGAACTGGCCGACATGCCGATACCTGCCAGCCAGGGAGTTACATAACCGGCGATGGCAAGGGGGAGAGCCACGAAATTATAAGCAAAGGACCACAAGAGATTTTGCTTGATGACCTTCAGCGTCAAACCCGCCTTTTTCAAGCCGTGGCGCAGATGATCGAGATTTTCCGACAGCAGGATCAGATCGGCCTGGGTTCGCGCCAACTGGGCGCCGCCGCCCATGGCGACCGACACCTGGGCCTGGGCCAGCACCGGCGCGTCGTTCACGCCGTCGCCTACCATGGCCACTATTCCGCCGGCCGCCTGGAGGCCGGTGACCGCATCGTATTTGCCCTGGGGGGTCACCCCCGCCCGCACGTCCTCGATCCCGAGTTGCGCCGCCACCCGCGCCGCGACGCCCGGCGCGTCGCCGGTGAGCAGCACCACCCGCCGGCCCGAGGACTTCAATTCCTCGACCACGGCCTTCGCTTCAGGCCTGACCTCATCCCCCAGGCGGAACAGTGCAAGGCAACGCCCGTTCTCGCCCAGGGCGACTACGGTATCCCCCCCGGCCAGCCAGTCCGCCGCCTGGGGCGACAAGTCGCCGGCAGCGGCCGACAGCACGAAGTCCGGCCGGCCGATACGATAGGAGACGCCTTCGATGACGCCTTCGACGCCCTGCCCCGGTTCGCTGCGCACCGCCTCGGCCACAGGCAATTCGGCATCGCTGGCGGCCAAGCGCAAAGCTGTACCGAGGGGATGCTCCGAGGCCTGTTCCAGCGCCGCCGCCAAGGCCAGACAACGCTCCCGGGACATTTTTTCGAAAAGCATCACATCCAGCAGGCGCATGCGCCCGGTAGTGAGCGTACCGGTCTTGTCGAAAACGAAATGGGTCGCCCGCGCCAGGGTTTCGATGGCATGCCCCCTGGTCACCAAGAGCCCCTCCCGGGCCAGAGCGCCTGCCGCTACGGTGAGGGCGATGGGGGTCGCCAGGGAGAGCGCACAGGGGCAGGTCACTACCAGGACCGATACGGTAATCCACAGGGCCCGGGCCGGATCGAACCAATACCACCCCGCCGCCACCAGCACCGCAACCAACAAGAGAGCGCCCACGAAGCGGCTGGCAATGCGGTCGGCCAACTCGACGATACGGGGCTTTTCGGCCGCCGCCCGTTCCATCAAGTGGATGATGGCGGAAAGGCGCGTCCCCTCGCCCACCTGTTCCACCCGCATAATCAACGGGCTCTCGGCGTTGATGGCGCCGCCGGTGACGGCATCGCCCGGTGCCTTGGGCACCGGACGGCTCTCGCCGGTCAGCAAGGCCTCGTTGGCGCAACTGATGCCCTCGACCACCCGGCCATCAGCCGGAATGGTATCTCCCGGCCGCACCAGAACCGCATCCCCGGCCCTTAGATCGGCCACCACCACCTGTTCCGGGGTGCGGTCGGCGGGGAAACCGGGCAAGCGCTGGGCGAAGGCCGGCAGCAGCTTGGCCAGGGCCTCGGTGACGCTCACAGCCTTCTGGCGGGCCGTCATTTCCAGATAGCGCCCACCCAGGAGGAAGAAGACAAACATAGCGACCGAATCGAAGTACACCTCCCCTGAATGCACCAGGGTTGCCCAAACGCTGGCCGCAAAGGCGGCGCCAACCCCCAAAGCCACCGGGACATCCATCCCGACGCGGCGCAGCTTGAGATCCCGCCAGGCATGGCGAAAAAAGGGCGCTGAGGAGTAGATCACCACTGGCAGGGTAAGCACGAGGCTGGCCCAGCGCAGCAGGCTTTCGATATCCGCCGACATGTCGCCTTCCCCGGCCAGGTAGACCGGGATGGCGTACATCATCACCTGCATCATGCCGAAGCCGGCGACCCACAGACGCCAGATGGCGTCCCGTCGCTCTTTCTTGGAAATTTCCTCGTTCTTGGCGGCGTCGTAGGGATAGGCCCGGTAGCCGATGGCGGCGATGGCGGCGAGGATGTCCGACAGCTTCACCCGGGTCTCGTCCCAACGCACCCGGGCTCGCCGGGTAGCGTAATTGATATCCACCGCACTCACCCCGGGCAGCTTGGAGAGATGTTGTTCGTTCAGCCAGATGCAGGCGGCGCAGGTGATCCCCTCCAGCAGTAACGACGCCTCCCGCTCGGTTTCCCCCAGCGCCTTGACGAAGCTCTTCTGGAAATCGGCGTGGTCGAACAGGGACAGCTGGTCCAGGATGGTGGGCACGGCCTCCCGAGGCGACTCCGGCAGGGCATCGCGGCTCCGGTAGTAGTCCTCCAGCCCGTTATCGACGATGGCCTGAGCGACGGCGTGGCAACCATGGCAGCACATGGCGCGAGGTTGCCCGCCCACCGTCACGGCCAATTGGATATCGTTGGGAATGGGCTGGCCGCAGTGGTAGCAGGGTGCTTGAGACATGGAAAATGAAAAAGGCGCCGACAGCGCCTTTGGGGAACTCAGCAGAGCCGCAGTATAGTTTATTTGACGCCCATCCGGATCGCGCCATCCAGGCGAATGACCTCGCCGTTGAGATAGGAATTTTCGGCAATATGCTTGACGAGTGCCGCATACTCCGCCGGTTTGCCCATGCGCTGAGGGAAGGGCACCATCTTGCCGAGGGATTCCTGAACTTCCGGCGGCATGCCGAGGAGCATGGGCGTTTCCATGATGCCCGGGGCGATGGTGACCACGCGGATACCGCTCCTGGACAGCTCCCGGGCCACGGGCAGCGTCAGGGCAACGATGCCGCCCTTGGAGGCGGCATAGGCCGCCTGCCCGAGTTGCCCCTCGAATGCCGCCACCGAGGCAGTATTGACGATGACGCCGCGCTCGCCGCCGGCATCGGGTTCGCCCCTCATCATGGCCTCCGCCGCCAGGCGGATCATGTTGAAGGTGCCCACCAGGTTGATGTTGATGACTTTGGCAAAGCTCTCCAGCCTGTGGGGTCCGTCACGGCCCACCACCTTTTCGGCCGGCGCCACCCCGGCGCAGTTCACCAGACCGTGAAGGCCGCCAAAACAGGATACCGCCGCCTGCACAGCATTGACGGCGCTGGCCTCACTAGCCACATCGGTCTCGACAAAGCGTGCATTGCCTCCCAGTTCGGTGGCGAGCTTTTCGCCGGCCTCGCGGTTAAGGTCGGCCAGTACCACCTTGGCACCCGCCTCTGCCACCATGCGGGCGGTGGCCGCACCGAGCCCGGAACCCGCCCCGGTGATCAGAAAAATTTTGTTGTCGATCTGCATGCTTGTCCTCCAGCAAGGGTTGTCCGGACTTCGGTTACAAACGGTAGCGTATGGATGTTGTCATATTACGCCGTGCGCATTGAAAACGACACCCGCCAACCAGCCGGATAATCCGAATTGAGCGAGGCCATGACCGACAATGCCGAAGCCGTCATCCTGATCCACGGGTTGTGGATGCACGGCGTGGTTTTTCTCCCGCACCACCTCTGGCTCGAGGCAGAGGGATTCACTGTCCACCGCTTCTCCTACCCCTCCTGGAGCCAGGACCTTGAAAGCAACGCCGATCGGCTCGCCACCGTCGTCGGCCAGACGCCGGGCACCAGGATCCACCTGGTCGGCCACAGCCTAGGCGGACTGCTTGCCTTGGCCATGCTGGAAAAGCACAAGGCCCCACGGATCGGACGGATCGTCCTGATGGGCAGCCCCTGCGCAGGCTGCCATTGCGGCAGCTATCTAGCCGACCGATGGGCCCTGTCGCCGTTCCTGGGGAGCAGCATGAAGGACTGGCTTGCCCGCCCCCGGCCAACCCAACCGGAATCGCTCGACGTCGGCATCATCGCCGGCACCCGGCGCTGGGGTCTGGGCCGTGTCATTCCCGGTTTGCCGCGCCCCAACGACGGCGTGGTGGCGGCGGAGGAAACCTGCCTGCCGGGCGCCAGGGACCGCATTCTCCTCCCCGTCAGCCACTCGGGCATGCTCATTTCTCCGGCCTGCGCCCGGCAGGTGGCAAGCTTCCTCAGAACAGGACATTTCATTCATGCTTAAGTCGGTACTGGCCGTGACCCTCGCATTTCTTCTGGAGAGTTGCGCCAATGTGGCCTACTACACCCAGGCAGTGGGCGGCCACCTTCGCGTCATGCAGGCCGCGGAACCCATTCCCCGCATCATCCATGATCCATCCACTGCCCCCAGCCTCCGGAAAAAGCTGGAAAAGACTGCCGAGATCCGGGAGTTTGCCAGCCGCGAGCTCGCCCTGCCAGAGAACGGCAGCTACCGCAGCTACGCCGACCTGGGCCGCCCTTACGTCGTCTGGAACGTATTCGCAGCCAAGGAGTTATCCATGGACCTGGAAGAGTGGTGCCTTCTCTTCGTTGGCTGCGTCAATTACCGAGGTTACTACGACCGGGCGGCTGCCGAGGACTTCGCCCGAGGATTGCGGGCGCGGGGCCTGGAAACCTATGTAGCGAACATACCTGCCTATTCCACCCTGGGGTTTTTCGACGACCCCGTGCTGAATACCTTCCTGCGCTTCGGCGAAGAGGAGGTCGCCCGCACGGTATTTCACGAGTTGGCTCACCAGGTGGTGTTCGTGCGAGGGGACTCCTCCTTCAACGAATCTTTCGCCACCACGGTGGAAACCGAAGGGATGCGCCGCTGGCTGGCCCACCAGGCCGACCCGGCCCGCTTCCGGGAGTTCGAAGCCCGACAGCAGCGCAAAGCCCGGTTCAAGGAATTGGTGACGGAATACAGCGACAGGTTGCGGGAAATCTACTCGTGCCCCTGGCCGGAGGAAGAAAAACGGCGAGCCAAGCAGGAAACCCTGGACAGCCTGCGGCTGGCCTATGCCCGCCTCAAGTCCTCCTGGGGCGGCGCCAGCGGCTACGATGCCTTTTTCGACGCCGGCCTGAACAACGCGAGACTGGGCTCCGTCGGCCTATACACCAAGCTGGTTCCGGCCTTTGAGGCTTTGCTGGAACAGGTCGGCCACGACCTGCCGGCCTTCTATCGACGGGTGGAGGATCTCGCCCACCTCGACAAGGAAGAGCGCCGGGCCGCCCTGGATCTTCTCCTGGACGCCCCCAGGCTCAATTTTCCACGCCAGACATCCTCCGTCGTGGGCCAAGGAAACTACCCGTGACCGCTCATGCCGGCCCGGCTTGGCTCTACGGGCTGCAGCCATCACCTCCAGGTAGAGCTGCTTGTCATCGCATTTCTTGGCGACAGGATGCCTTATTGCCGGCGGCACCCCCTCCCGGTCAAAGCGAGGGAGAGCCCTGAGCCGGCTTCCCTGCCGTCCGCTGCAACTCGCTGATGCGTTGCTTATACACATCGGCCAGGCAGGAGGACGTGGCGCATTTGTTGCGGACCTGCCGCAACCAGTCCATCTGCTGGCTCTTCAGCGTATTGCTGTTTTCGGCCTGGCTCAGTGATTGTCTGTAAAGCACGCTGAGTTCGCCATCCAGCCTGGCGAGGCCGGCATCGGCGCAGATCATCTTTTCCACCGGCGAGGTGGCCTTGCTGCAGTCGAAGCTCGCGGATTGGGCTGGCGGCACCCCGGCGCCGGGCTCTTGCCGGGAGCCGAGCGGCACACCCCGGATGTCGCCGGTATTCAGTTTGACCGTCATCTTGAGCGAATGCGGCTTGGGCGGGCGACCGCACATCATGATGCCGGACAGGCCGATCTGGTCGTTCCCCTGCCATTCCAGGCTGTCCAGATCGATGGCGTATTCTTCGTCGCCGGGCCTGCAATTCAACGGACGCGCTGCCGCCTGGACGGCATCCTGGAAATAGACGTCGCGACTCTCGCCTTTCCTGATATCCAGCACCGAGAGCCATTGGTCTCCTTCCCCACTTACGGGGATGACGGCAAATGAATCATCCTTGGCCCACCAGACCTGCGCCGGCACCGGGTACTTCGCCCAGGACATGTCGCGAATCCCGCCGTTCCTGACATCCACCAGATATTGGAACCAGCACATCCTGGATTGGGACCCGGCGGGCTCGCAAGCGAGCAGCAGGGCCAGATTGCCGGAAAGGCTAAGAGGAGAGATTTTCACTTCGGAGGGATTGTTGCTGGCCTTTCCAGCGCCATCCAATACCTTGACCCGCGGCTGGAGCGTTTTTCCGTGATAGGACAGGACGCCGTCACGGGAGAGCCCAAAGCCCGCTGGGTGCTGTTGGCCCGGCTTGAGGGAAACCCAGGGGACGTCCAATTTCTTGTCGTTGCTTTCGACCACCGCAGCCACGGATTGGCCTGGCTTCGCCACCGCATTGCCAGCCAAGAGCAATCCCATGGCCAACAGGGTTGTGAGAACCGGGAAACTGATTGAATTCATTGGAAACAATCCCTCATGTCGGCATGGGTAGCGGAAAGATTGGTTAGCCTCGTCCCCGAGACCATGGCACCCTGCGGGCGACAAGTCAAAGGCTGGATCATCCCGATTCAACCAGCCGCCTTCGGCCGGCTGAAAGCACCGCTTTTCGGACACTACCGAAGCCGGCCTCCCCAAGCTCAGTCCGGGACGAATTCCTGCTCCTTCAGGTATCCTCGCCGCCAGGATCATTCTTTGGCGATTTCTGTCGCTATCGGCATGGAAGCTGTAGATGCGGTGGTGATTGGGGCGGGCGTAGTCGGGTTGGCGTGTGCCCGAGCCTTGGCGATGCGCGGATGCGAAACCGTGGTGCTCGAACGTCACGATGCCTTCGGGACGGAGACCAGCGCCCGCAACAGCGAGGTGATCCATGCCGGACTGTATTACCCCTGCGGCTCGCTGAAAGCCAGATTGTGCGTCGAGGGAAACGGACTCCTCTACGCCTTCTGCGCGACCCATGGCATTGAGCATCGGCGCTGTGGCAAGCTGATCGTCGCCACCTCGGCGGCCCATGAAGCGAAGTTGCAGGAATTGCGCACTCAGGGAGAGTCAAACGGCGTCTCAGGATTGGAGTTGCTTTCCGCCGGGCAGGTACGGGCCCTGGAGCCGGAACTTCGATGCACAGCCGCCCTGCTTTCGGCGACCACCGGAATTATCGACAGCCATGGCCTGATGCTCGCGATATGCGGTGATGCGGAGCGCCACGGCGCCGTCCTTGCACTCCAGAGTCCCTTCCTACGAGGAAGTGTTGGCGGCAAAGAAATCTTGCTGGAAGCCGGCTCCACGGAAACCATGCAGCTGAGGTCCTCGATTGTCGTCAATGCAGCCGGACTCGACGCTCAGCGGGTTGCCTCCCTGCTTGACGGCTTCCCTGCGCAGCACGTTCCTCCGCGTTTCCTGGCCAAGGGAAACTACTACGCCCACGCAGCCCGGGTCCCGTTTTCCCATTTGATCTACCCTGTGCCCGAACCAGGCGGCTTGGGCGTGCATCTCACTCTCGACCTGGGGGGACAAGCTCGTTTTGGTCCCGATGTTGAGTGGATCACGGAAGCCGACTACGCTGTCGCCCCGGATCGAGCAGAGCGCTTCTACTCGGAGGTTCGGCGCTATTGGCCAGCACTGCGCGACGGCGGGTTGGCACCGGCATTTTGCGGCATCCGCCCCAAAATATCCGGCCCCGACGATGCTGCTACCGATTTCATGATTCAAGGCCCCGAAACCCATGGAAAGCCCGGACTGGTCAATCTGTTCGGCATCGAGTCGCCAGGACTTACTTCATGCCTTTCTATTGCGGAACACGTCGCCTCTCTGGTCTTGTAGTTTCCTGACAGGATGGCGGTTGCATTTGAGGCGACCGCAAAAGAAAACGGCCCTCCGGATGGAGAGCCGCATGGATGCTGGTGCTGCAGAGAGGAATCGAACCTCCGACCTACTGATTACGAATCACACTTTCACCCACCGCAACACAATGGATTTTTGCCAAAAAAATATGCAACTCCTTTGTTTTCAAAGGATTACGACGTACGAATAACCCTGGTATGTTGATACAAGTTGATCCACGTTCTAGAATACCCCTTACACAGCCCTTACACGACTTACCGCACCATCATCCAGGAAAATAATGGCGCGCATCAAGCTAACGGCCGGCCGAATCAGGGATTTCGCTTGCCCCCCGGACAAGAAACAGGACTTCCTGTGGGATACCGAAGCCCCCGGCCTTGGTGTCCGGGCAATGCCGACCGGACAAAAATCCTTCATCTTCCAGGGCTCTCTGCAAGGAGACGATCTTCGCGTGACCATCGGCGATGTGCGAGCCTGGACACTTGAAGCCCCTTGCCCCGATCGACCTGGCGCCCGCGAAGAAGCGCGCCGACTGCGAACACTGGTTGACCAGGGCATTGATCCCCGGGAACGCAAAAAGGAGTTGGCCGAGGCCCGAGCCGCGGCCAAGGCCGCCAAAGAGACCGCTGCCCGAGTAGCCGCCGAAAAGCAACTCTACACGCTCCGCGCTCTGTGTGATGCCTACACGGCCAGCCTCACGTCCAAAGGCAAAACCAGAAGCGCCGCTGCAGCTCGCTCATCGTTCAAATGCCACGTGGTTGAAGCGCACCAAGAAATCGCTGCCCTGCCGGCGCGCGAGGTGACCGCCCTTCAAATCGCCACCATGGTGCGGAAAGTGCGGGAGGCAGGGAAAGAGCGGGCAGCAGGTGTGCTACGCGCCTACCTCTCCGCGGCCTTCAACGCGGCGAAGCGCGCCCCGTTCGACGCCAGCTTGCCGGCAGACCTCATCGCCTTCGCTGTCGAGCATAACCCGGTGGACGCGATCCCCGCCATTGCCACCCGCGCGGGAAAGCGGACGCTGTCCGCTGACGAGCTCAAACGCTACATCAAATCCCTGGGGAACAGCCTAATAGACCAGATTCTCTGGCTGGCGCTTTACGCAGGTGGACAGCGCACGGCTCAACTGCTCCGAGCACAGGTCCGCGATTATGACCACGACACCCAAACCCTCCGTCTGTTGGATGGAAAGGGAAAACGCCGGGAGCCGCGCGAACATCTATTGCCCCTGGGACCACGCGCCGCGGAGATGATAGATAGCCTGATCGACCGAGCCCGTAGAATGGAACTCGCCAACGCGGCCACAGAAGATCGGGAGCCCCGCAACGGCAATCTGCTTATCTTCTCGTCCCACGGCAAGGCCCCAATATCAATTTCGACGCCGGGTAAACGGCTTGCGGAGATATCCGCCGCCCTCGGCGGGGAGTCGTTTGACATCAGGGACATCCGGCGTACCGTCGAAACAATGCTGGCCAGCATGGGGGTCAGCAAGGACATCCGAGCCCAACTGCTGAGCCACGGCCTTTCGGGCGTCCAGGCAGTCCATTACGACCGCCACCACTACATCGATGAAAAGCGGACCGCGCTCATAGCTTGGGAAAACCGGCTGGAATCCCTTAAGCACGACAAAATCTCGGCGAGGCCGATGGCATGAATCTCCCTGCCGCCCCCTACCTCTTCTCCTCCTCGCCAACAGCGAGCAGCACAGTCCGTCAGGAAGCCCCCGAGGAGCCGTAGACCAGATTCCAGGGAAAAACCCGTGGAAGGGCTTTGCGTGCGGCACTGGTGGCATGCATAACAATAGAGAGCGCCCAGCCGAAGGAATTCCTCCTCCCGGCTTTCAGATAGAAAGGAATTTCTATGCAGAACAGCGCTCTGCGTGACTACGAAGCCCTGGTCTCGCCCTCCTCGCCCCTCACCTACCATCTGAGCACGGAGGCATTCGCCGCCCTCAATCAGGTTAAGCCTCAGACTGTCCGAAAGCGGCTTTGCGAGACCGGCAGTTATTGGGGCGTGGTGCCGAAGAAGCTGCGCAACCTGCGCCTGGCCTGGCCCGCCGTCCAGGTCTCATGACATGGACGGAAGCGAGAAGATGGCGGCTTCGCAATACATTTCGCTCAAGAAGCTGGTCGGGAAAAATTTTCCGCTGAACGCGGCCAAGCATAACCTGCGGGAGATCCAGGCCGAAATCGGTGCCGACAAGCACATTGACGCTAGCCGGATTCGGCAGAATCGGATTCTCGCGGGGCCGAGTTCGGCGGCCGAAGTGGCTGCCAGTGCGGAATCGATGTTGAAGGCAGCGGGCATCAGCAGCCTGCGCCGCGACGCCGTGCGCAGCGTGGAATTGGTCATCAGCCTGCCGGCATGGGCGTCGGTAGTGCAATCCACCTATTTCGAGGACGTACTGGACTGGGTGTGTCGATTCTTCGCCGTCCCGGTCCTGTCCGCGGTCATTCACCTTGACGAAGCCGCCCCCCATTGCCATGTACTGCTCCTCCCGCTGGTCAATGGGCGCATGGTCGGCAGCGACTTGGTGGGCAATAGGAGCCGCCTGCGCGCCATCAGGGACGATTTCTTTGCCAACGTGGCATCGAAGCATGGCTTGACCCCTCCGTCGGCCTCCGCCCATAGCAGCGCCGACTCGCGGAAACAGGCGGCCAGCCTGATTTTGGACACTATCGAAGCACAGCCGGAATTGTTGAGCAACTTGGCGATCAAGGAAGCGATGCGCGAGGTCCTGAAGCGGAATCCCGAGCCGGTGTTGGTGGCCATGGGAATCCGGCCCGATTCGTTATCCGCAGGGACCAGCCGCTTTGTCAGCATCATGACGAAGCCGTGTTCCCCCGAGAATACCGTCCGGCCCAAACAAGGTCGAAACCCTATAGGGTTTGCTCCCCCTGCCGCCATTGAAAAGCCGCGAACCCTATCCTGTGTAGGGTTTGATGGATCTGATGCGACCGGGATTGACGGTAGTCCCGGCCAGCGAAACGCCGCTTTTCAGTCGAGAGAAGCGCCGGACCACGCGGTATCGGCACTCGACGCCCCGGCCGCCCATCTGGTGCAAGAAACCTCCCCGGAGTTCGCTCGCTGCCGCGACGATCAACCCAGCGAGTATTGGGATAGCGAACTGGGCGAATTCCGCTCCCCTCCGCAGCCAGAAAAAAAGCGTACGCGCGAAGCCGCCGCCGAGGAGGTAAAGCATCTGTTGGCAGCCCGGGGCGCGGGAGCGACGCTGCAGGGCCCGATTGTCTCCTTCTGCACTGCCGACCAGAAATGGCACAAAACTCCACAGGAAACCACCTGTCACGTCGACTAGTCGGCTGGTAGCAATTACTGAAAAATCACCGGCGCAAAACACATGACGAACAACCCAAACCTAAAACGGGGATGGAAACCAGGGCAATCGGGCAACCCGGCGGGCCGCCCCAAGGGCAGCCGTAACCGCACGACGCTTGTCGCGTTGGCCGCGATGGAACAAGGCGCTGAAGAAATCGCCCGAATGCTGGTGGAGGCGGCACTCGGCGGTGACATATCGGCTGCCCGCTTTGTGCTGGACCGTTTGTGCCCGCCGATGCGCGACCGCCCGATATCGATCGACTTACCCGACACAAGGTCCGCTGAAGGCATTTCCAAAGCCCAGCAGGCAGTCCTGGAGGCTGTAGCTGGCGGCGAATTGACTCCGGGTGAAGGCGCGGCCCTGGCCGGCCTCGTGGAGGGCCGCAGGAAGGCTCTGGAAACCGAGGAACTGGAACGGCGCATTGCGACCTTGGAGGAGAAGTCGTGGGCCTGTTGATCCGTCGTCTCCGAAGACTCGAACTCCGAACCCATCGCGACGCCTCCGCAAATCCACTATCGGGGCCCGCGCTGCAGCAGGCTCAAGCGACACTGGCGGCGAAGTATGGCCTGACGCTGGCTGAAGTGATGGCTCAGCACGGCGACTGGCCGGCCTTCTGCTACTGGGTGATTATGCATAGACCAGAATCCAACATTCCCGACACCGACGAGGGGAGCGCCCAACACGGGTACATGGCCATGCTGGATCGCACTTAACCGGCCGGTTCCGGCGATGCCGGTACTACCGCTGGCAATCCGCAGACAACGGGGATAATGGGCCGCGGCTGGCATCAATGCCAGATGAATTTATACTTATGCCGTAAATATATCGACATGGCGGACCACCAAGTGCTGAACGCGCTCTTTGCTGGGCTTTTCGATTCCCCCCCAAATCGCTGGCAACGAGAGGCTTTCGACGCTTTCTGCGAGAATCGCCTGCCGCGGTATATCAAGGTACCCACTGCCGGGGGAAAGACCGCCATCCTGGCCGTTTTCCTCGCCGCCCTCGCCACCCAGGCCCGAGCAGGAATGGTGACCCTTCCACGACGCCTTGTCCTGGTCGTTAATCGCCGGGTGCTCGTCGACCAGGCGACCGGCTTGGCTGAGCGGTTGCTGCGCCAGCTCTCTTCGGACACATTCCCTGCGGTCACAGAGGCACTGAAGAGCATCTCGCCGCGCCGAGTCCCGCTTGCCGTCTCCACCCTGCGCGGCGCCCTGGCCGACAACGGCGAATGGAGCCTGGACCCGGCCACGCCGGCCATCGTCCTGGGCACGCCGGACATGATCGGCAGTCGCCTACTCTTTCGCGGCTACGGCACTGGCCGGTCACGGGCCGCTACCCACGCCGGCCTCCTCGGCATCGACACACTGGTCGTTCACGACGAAGCGCACCTCGCTCCGACGTTTTCCGCCCTGCTGCACGAGATCGAAACCCTGGCTCGCCCCAGTGCCGAGGCCGTCGGACGCGCGCCGCTGCACGTGCTGGAGATGACCGCCACCCTCGACTCCCAGTGCGCGCCGGGGAGTGTGCTTTCCTGCAACGTCGCCGACGATCCGCTGCTCTCAAAGCGCATGCAGGCGCCAAAGACACTGGCCATGGTCGATTTGGCGGGGGAACTTCCCAAAGGAAAACCGGCTGCTCACATCCTCAATGAGATCGCCAAACGCGCCATCGCCTACGCCGACGCCAGCAAGGCCGTGGCCATCTTCGTGCACCGCCCGGAAGCGGCGGGATTGCTCGCCGATCGACTCGCTCAGGCCAGCATCCCGCCAGAGCGGATCGCCATCTTGACCGGTACTCTCCGAGGCTGGGAGCGCGAGCGACTGCTCGACTCGGCCGCCTTCCGCCGCTTCTTGCCGTCGCGGCCGGAGAACGCCTCGCCTGAGCCCACGGCCTACCTAATTTGTACCTCCGCAGGTGAAATCGGCCTGGACATCGATGCCGACGTGGGGCTGATGGACCTGGTGACTCTGGACCGAATCATCCAGCGTGCCGGCCGCATCAATCGCCGGGGGCTCGGTACTGGCAGGCTCTTCCTCGTCCATGCCCAGGGCAACGAAATTGACGGCTCACTGCGCGCGCCGAGCCAAGTCACGTTGGAGCTACTGACCACCCAGCCCGAGGGCGAATTTGGCTTAGACGCCAGCCCCCTGGCGCTTTCGCTCTTGATTGAGCAACCGCGTTACGCCGCCGCGATTCCCCCGCCCCCCCCCAGGCGCAGCCTGGAACCCGGAATCGTGGCGCAATGGGCCATGACCACCCTGTGCCTGGATGCATTGCGTGTCCCGGCCCCGGATCTCTTCCTGCAAGCGCTCGATGAGGAAGACCGCGACGTTGACCTGATCTGGCGCGTCTTCCCCCATGACGAAGCGTGCTTGGCTGACTGGTTCGACGCTTGGCCGGTCCTCCGGCACGAGCGGGCCAGGCTGCCGGTATTTAAGGCGCGCGCGCTACTTGAAGCGCTCTGGCCGCGTGCGCTCCAGCACGCCGGCCACGACATTGCCGTCGCCATCCTCGACAGCCAAGGCCGCCTAGAGGCAGGAGGCGCCTTTGCGGGATATGCCGATCTGCGTACGCTCATGCGCAGTGCCATCCCAGGAAAAACGCTCGTCATCCGCAATGATCTTGGCGGATTGACGGGGGCCGGTCTGCCGGACGGCAACTGCCATGAGCCGGTCGCCGACGTATCGACGCAGATGCGCGGCCAAGTCATCACCCTGGATTACGGGGTCGATCTCATGACTGGAGAGTGTTCGTGGTCGGACGGCGAGCATGTCGCACCGCGCTTGCCGGCTTTGATCGAAGCGTACCACCCCGGGCACGAAATCGTTTTCTCGGAGGAGGCCGAGCTGCCACCCGCCGATCTCCTCGGACAGGAGTCTGCCCGTCGCCAAGTTCTGGTCTGGCTGCAAAGGCACGATATCGTCGACCCGGACGCTGGCGATGCTGCCTCGCATGCGCGCTGCGACCGCATGTTGGATGAGCACCTGGAGTTGGCCCGCAAGGCTGCCCTCGCCATCCTCGACTGCCTCGCCTTGCCAGCGCCGCTGTCGACATCCATCGAGGCGGCATCGGCCAGGCATGACCTCGGAAAACGCTATAAACGCTGGCAGGCGGCCCTCGGCAACCCCAACCCGGATCGCCCCCTGGCCAAGAGCCGGCGGCCTTTTTTCGACCAGCACCTGAACGACGGCTATCGGCACGAGCTCGGATCGGTGCTCGAAGTCGGCGAAGGTATCGACGAACTGGAAAGCCATCTGATCGCCGCCCACCACGGCTGGGCGCGCCCGGGCTTCTCCAGCAAGTCACGCCAGCATCCGGGATGCCAAGAGGCTGCTGACCGTGTCGCAGTCTCGTTTGCCCGTTTGAACGAGCGTTTCGGGCCGTGGGGCCTGGCCTATCTCGAAGCCGTCGTCAAAAGCGCCGACATCCTTGCCGAGCTGGATGCAGATCGCTTGAGCAGGCGACCGATTCCGGAGCATCTTCCTGTGACGCGACCGGCCGTCAGCAGCGCGCCCATATCCGCCGTCGATATCCCGGCCGATCCTCGCAACTTCGGGGAGTATCTTGCCTGCCTGGGGCTCCTGGGGGTCTTGAGCTTGGCCAAACACGGCCTGAACGCCGCTTGGTCCACGGGCGCTTTTCGGATCGAAGGGGCCACCGAGGCGGACATCCTGAACGCTGTCGACCAAGTAGTGGATTTTCAGATCGCAGTCGACGAGCGGGCGTTGCTGCCCGAGCTGAAGGAAGCCAAATTCCCGCCGCTCCGGATCACCTTCGGAAAAACGGGTTGCACGCTGGCACTCAACAACTGGCTCGCACCCGGTTTCTCCGGCAAGTCCGAATGGAAACTGAGCGCCGGCCAGACGGAGGCCACCAAGATCCTGTCCGGCCTGTGCATTGCCGCGCGCCAGCTACGCCCGCGCCTGACTGCCCCGGCCCTGATATTCCAGCTCGGCACTACCATGAAAGAGCGCTTTCGGTTCGATGCTGGCACGAGCTGGTCGGCGCTCGACGCGGGCTTTACCTTGAACGAGGACGAGCGCTTCAGCACGGCCCGGGTATTCCTGGAAATCTTCTCTATCCTGGGCCTACAGCACGTCTTCCCGCCCCCTGGCGACCGCGAGCCGTTCCGTTACTTCACGTGGACACAGCCGCTACCTGCTGCGCTCTGCCTGGCGGCCGCCAAGGGCTTGCTCCCACTTCCGACCCGCGGCTGGACACCCCGGCGGGTCCCGTCCGGTCAGATGAAGGACATTTTCACTTCCGAACTCACTTTTTCTAGCGAGGAAAGCACATGGCTGCCAAAGCACTTGATTCTCTGAAATCCCTTCTCCTCGACCCCAAGGCAGTGGCAATTCTCTGCCGGCAGCCGCTGGAATCGGTGGAGGGGCCGGGCGGGGTAGTTTTTCCGCCAACCTACCCGGGCAAGAGCCGCGACGATGGTCCCGAATACAACATCAGCACCTTCAATGACGGCAAGAATGTGTGCACCATCGATTCAGTCCAATCCCAAGCCAACCGCATTGAGGCGGCCTTCCTCGACGAGCCCTACCGGTCACTGGTACGCCGAGTCACGGTCCGCGCCAAGCTCGCCGAAGGCGCCGAGAAGGTCATTGATGTCCTGGAGGCCCCCCACCGGTTGGCCGATGCCACCATCCGCTTCTCCGATCTGCGCGAACAGGCTGAGGAAGCCTTCCGCGCCTTCCGCAACGATCCGGCTAAGGTCGCCCTGCTCTCCCCTATGTCCTTGCTCATGGGGGCCTGGGACTCCCGCGGTACCCAGTGCAAGATTCCGCGAGCGCTGACGGCGCGGATCGATGCCTTCAACGTCCGCTGTCTGCAACGACGCGCTCTGTACTTGGCAACTCTCACCAGCAAGGAACTGGGTCATGAAGAAGAAAAACTGTCCGGAATCGGCCTGGACAACGCGCCCTCTGGCCCCAGCCCGGCCGGTGTCATCGCCGATGGCGGCATCTACCGCGAATCGGTGTTCAATCTGGTGGCCCTGCGCCAAAACTGCCGCATAACGTACCCGCCCGCGGCCGGTGACACCCTGTCGCCCTATATCTTCGGGCTGGGCCTGGTGGCGCTAACGCTGCAGCCGGAGGAATTTTTGCGCCAGGGCTGCCTACTGGTAGCCGGCGGCCCGGTGGAGGCCAGCGTCCGCCTCTCGGATGGCAGCCGCCAGACCTTGGACTTGTCGTCCGATATCGCTCTCGCTTACGCACAGAATGCAGCCGCCGCCTTTGGGGTGCCGTCCCTGGCTCCGCTACACGGCCAGTTCCAGCCCGAATTGATCGACGAGCACAATAAGAAGGCCAAGGCCAGGAAAAACAAGGAGCAAAATGTTGCTTGAGCGCTGGCTCGTCCTCGAAGCGAACTTCCTGAATGGCGTTTATCGTGGCCTGGAGTGGCCTCCATCGCCATTTCGCCTGCTGCAGGCCATCGTCGCAGGAAATCGCTCAATCGAAACGCCGGGCGTCGCCTGGTTCGAACGCCAGCCCGCGCCGGATATCCTGGCGCCGGCGGAGACACCGACCCTGCGCTATACGATCTATGTGCCCAACAATACCGACCGGCGCAAGACCGACGGCGCGACGACGGGACGCGATATAGTGGAGCGACGCGTGTCCGCTCCGGTGCGCTACGTTTTTGGACTTAAGAACGAGGCGGACCAGGAAGAGGCCGCGCAGCTAATTGTCGCCGCCGCTAGCGTCCATACTCTGGGTTCGGGGCAGGATCAGGCGAGCGTGACCGGCATGCTGACCGGAACATTGCCGACCTGCCAGCCCGGCATCACGCACTTCGTGCCGATGGCATCGAATGCCCGGCTACCGCTGCATAACGAAATCGACTGCATTTTGCGGGTGCCAATGCCGGGCTCGCTTGAATCGCTGGAGGCACGCTTCCAGGCGACCCAGAAGCGGCTCGACAAGGAGAAAGGATGGTTCTCTCCGGTGTTACCGCCTGGCCGCCACGATGTGGTCGCATATCGCCCGGCAGGGCTGGAGGCCCGTCTGGTCATGATCCCCTTCAAGCTCGTGCGCCCGGGGGCTTCGCCGGCCCTACGCTCCTTCGATGCCCGTAACACGGTCGTTGTCGCGGGACAATTGCGCGGAGCGGTCATGAAGCTCACCAGCGAGTCGCCCCTCGCTGATTTCGCCGCAGGCTATACCCCCCGGCACGATGCGAACCGGCGCCTGTCCTGGGTGCCACTGCCTTCGATCGGCCACGAGTATGCCGACGGCTTGGTGCGGCGAGCGGCACTATTGGGCCCGATGATTTGCCTGGCAGAGATGGCCTCCCTAATCAATATATTGGGGACGGCTCCCCTCGCTCTGGTCGACGAGGAGAGCGGTGAGATTGTCGCCGAAGCCGAGCTGGCCGAGCCTGACGACGGAGTTTTTGCGGCCTATCGCGGCGAAAGTCGGACCTGGACGAGCATCACCCCTGTTATCCTGCCGGGCGACCATGCAGCCGAACCGCGCCTGGTTCGCAACCTAGTCCTGAAGGCGCTGCGCAACTCGGGCATCGACCCAGGTCTGCTAGAAGAGTTTTCTGCGAACCGAGTACCTTTCCTGCGCCAGGCTTATCATGTCGACGAGTACCGGCTGAAGGCGTGGAAGGCGGGCAAGTTGATCCCATACCACCTGCGCCTGCAGTTCCGGGAGCCCGTCCGCGGCCCAGTGCTTCTCGGCCGGGGGCGTCATTTCGGCTTGGGACTGTGTTGCGCGAACCCTTAGTGACGGCAAATCGGCGTGGGGTTCGCGTGCCCGAATGGCTCAGCTGTCTTACCGTGCGACGGAATCAATCGGGCGGAGATTCGGGAATAGCCGGGTTCGCGTTACTGCGGGAAAATTGGGTTCAATATTCAGCAGGTACGATAATAGAGGTCTTGTCGCCCCGGCTGGGGCGACCACGTTGCAGCCTGAAGGTAGAGCGGGACAAAGCACTCGCGGAGCGGTCTTGTCGCCCCGGCTGGGGCGACCACGTTGCAGCACCCGCTCGTTGTAGGCCGGAAGAGAATAGACGAAGGTCTTGTCGCCCCGGCTGGGGCGACCACGTTGCAGCAATCTTCCACCCCGACGAAAGAAACGCTATAGGTGGGTCTTGTCGCCCCGGCTGGGGCGACCACGTTGCAGCGTCTTGATGTAGGCCTGGGCGCCGGCGCACTTGCGGGTCTTGTCGCCCCGGCTGGGGCGACCACGTTGCAGCACCATGCGGGCTTTGTCCTGATGGCGGATCAGAAGGGTCTTGTCGCCCCGGCTGGGGCGACCACGTTGCAGCGTGAGTTGAGCCAGTGGAATACGCGCTGGCTTACGGGTCTTGTCGCCCCGGCTGGGGCGACCACGTTGCAGCCGCCCTGGTTACTGGACAGCCGTTCTCCCCCGCTTGGTCTTGTCGCCCCGGCTGGGGCGACCACGTTGCAGCTTGATGTGGGCCGGCTGAACCACCTTGGCGCCCTGGTCTTGTCGCCCCGGCTGGGGCGACCACGTTGCAGCATGAACACAGCCCTGAATATGGGCGTGTCCCAGACCGGTCTTGTCGCCCCGGCTGGGGCGACCACGTTGCAGCATGCCCCCCACCGTCTCGTTCAGCTTGCGGTTGGTCGGTCTTGTCGCCCCGGCTGGGGCGACCACGTTGCAGCACCAAGCACATGGTCCGCCTGCGTCACCCCACGGCGGTCTTGTCGCCCCGGCTGGGGCGACCACGTTGCAGCCCATCCACCCAGGCTTCTATCATCTGCCACACGGTGGCCTTATCGCCTCGGCTGGGGCGACCACGTTGCAGCCATTCATTTCCGTCCGCGACGACCCGGTAGCAGTGGTCTTATCGCCCCGGCTAGGGCGACCACGTTGCAGCAGCTCCATCATCCGGCCGCTGTTGACCATGGTCTGGTCTTATCGCCCCGGCTGGGGCGACCACGTTGCAGCTTCATGGCAGGTGGCAGTTTATCCTCGTACAGCCGGTCTTATCGCCCCGGCGGGGGCGACCACGTTGCAGTAACCGGAAGCAGACACCAGGCGGCATGTCTCTATAGAGCTTCAGTCGATGCCCGTAGACGCCCCAGGTAAGCTCAGGTGCCGTTCAAGGCCTGCAGGTTGGGATATCCTGAAAAATGGATTTGGGCGTCCCCCAGGGCCGAGTAGGCCCCCACAATCCTTTTTCACTCCGGAACTCGGGCAGCCCGGATTCCACTCCCATCCCGGCACCTGCCGTGGTAACCAAGGCCGTCGGCACACTGAATGTTGTCAGCGGCTCGCCGGATGAGGGTATCAATGTCGCTCATTTTGAGGCCTCGACTCCTCGTTTCAAATCATGCCAGGAGGCCGCGTGCCTGCAGACGTGACCACCGAAAACTCCCCAAGCGGATTGGTTCTGCTGACCTCGCAAACACGAACATCACCAGCCAAAGCTTTCTCCACGATGATCTGTGCTGGGAATACGTCTCCCGCCACCGCGTCCTTCAACAGGGCTATAGCCTCTTCAAATCGGCCCAGCTCGCGCAACAATTCGCTCTCGGTTATCTGGTTCCGTTTCTCCGACGGCTGGGCTTGTATTAACGCCAGGAGGGCGACCTTGTTCGCCTGCTTTTCCTCGGGGAGCATGGTGACCTTTCCTTGGTGGCCCCGGTCCTTGTCGTTGCCCGCCCACCACAGCCGAGTGCGGAGGTACGACTCACGTTCGGGGGTGGTACCCAAGCCTTCGGCTAGGGCTTGGCGCAAATCGTTAGCCTCGGGACTTTCAATGGCCATAGCCCTTTGCCAAGTCGGCGGTAGAGCGTTCCAGGCATTCAACTTGGACAGCTCGCCACCGGGGTCGCCCGCAAGACGGTACATAAGTTGCCGCCACCAGGGCCAGTTGAGAGACCGGGGTCCCGCCGGCAGCACTCCCAGCTCTTTTGCCTCGTCGAGCCAAAACAGCTTCGCGCATTCGGGGCACCGCCCCAGCTTGTCGACCGTCCCCAGCCTCAACGTGGAGGCGTATCCATCACTCCAGAAGACCGTGCCGAAGTCGCGCCAGGAAGCCAGTCGCCGCTGCAGCACGGGGTGGCCGCGGTATGGACAGGCCAGCACAGCAGGATTGGCAAGTCGGGTCATGGCGATGACTGTTGGATGGACGGTAACATCCTACCGCAAGCTGCGTCGGAGAGGGATTACGATACTCGGTTGCAGGCGCCTGCTGCCGACCCAGAACAACCTTTCACACTCTAAAGAAGCAGACGTTCAACGCTTGCGCTAAGCGGCGCCGGAGCGCAAAGCCAACTTGCCGGCGTAACGTCCCTCTCGAATGATGGGATGGATTCTCCCGTCCTTTGAGCGCCCAATGGATGCCACCGGTACTCATTGTGATCGGAGTGCATTGACTTGGCCCGCCGCCCCGCTCAGAGCGGTCGCCACGACCATATCGCCCCGGCGAAGGCGACCACGTTCAAAATTTAGCTCAATGGATGAGCCAATGAGCATGACAGCTGTGACTTTGCCCGATAGGGAAATGCCCAATTCTGCTTACAAATGCCTTACACAAAGCCCAAAAACGACAAAGCCCGGTCAGAAAACCGGGCCAAGTCTTTGAATCTATTGGTGCTGCAGAGAGGAATCGAACCTCCGACCTACTGATTACGAATCAGTTGCTCTACCAACTGAGCTACTGCAGCAGAGCGTAGAATTATATCTTTTGCCACCCCATTCAGGCAACGAGACTTCCTACCCCATGAATCTTCTGCGCGCCCTGGTCACGGTCAGTGGCATGACCCTGCTCTCCCGCATCCTCGGCTTTCTCCGCGACTTCGTCGTTGCCCGCGCCTTCGGGGCCGGCCTCGCCACCGACGCCTTCTTCGTCGCTTTCAAATTGCCCAACCTGCTGCGCCGGATGTTCGCCGAAGGCGCCTTTTCCCAGGCTTTCGTGCCCATCCTCGGCGAATACAAGAACAAACGGGGCGATGAGGTCACCCGCGAACTGGTGGACCATGTAGCCGGCGTCCTGCTGCTGGTACTGTCGGCGGTGACCGCCATCGGCATCGCCACGGCACCCCTGCTGGTCTGGATATCGGCTCCGGGTTTCGCAGCCGATGCCAGCAAGTTCGACCTCACCGTCACGCTCACCCGCATCACCTTCCCCTACATCCTGTTCATGTCCCTGGTGGCCCTGGCCGGCGGCATCCTCAACACCTGGAGCCGCTTCGCCCTGCCCGCCTTCACGCCGGTGCTGCTCAACCTTTCCTTCATCGGCATGGCCTTGTTCGCCGCCCCCTATTTCGATCCGCCGGTGCTGGCCCTGGCCTGGGCGGTCTTCATCGGCGGCGTGCTGCAGCTCGGGCTGCAGTTGCCGGCCCTGAAGAGGATCGCCATGCTGCCGCGCCCCACCCTGGACTGGCGCGCCGCCTGGCGGGATGAGGGGGTGCGCCGCATCCTCAAGCTCATGGCGCCAGCCCTGATCGGGGTTTCGGTGTCCCAGATTAGCCTGCTCATCAACACCATCTTTGCCTCTTTCCTCAAGAACGGCAGCGTTTCCTGGCTGTATTACGCCGACCGACTCATGGAATTTCCCTCGGGCATGCTGGGCGTCGCCCTCGGGACCATCCTGCTGCCTTCCCTGTCCAAATACCACGCCGACAAGAACCACGGCGAATATTCCCGGCTCCTCGACTGGGGGCTGCGCCTCACCCTCCTCCTGGCAGCCCCGGCGGCCCTGGCCCTGGCCCTGCTGGCAGTTCCCCTCATCGCCACCCTCTTCTTCCATGGCGCTTTCACCGGAGAGGACGTATTCCGCACCCGGGAGGCCCTGGCTGCGTACAGCCTCGGCCTTACCGGCCTTATCCTGGTCAAGGTATTGGCGCCGGGCTTCTACGCTCGCCAGAATATCCGCACCCCGGTCAAGATCGCGGTGATTTCCCTGGTCGCCACCCAACTCATGAACCTCGCCTTCATCGGCTGGCTCCAACATGCCGGGCTGGCCCTTTCCATCGGCCTGGCCGCCTGCCTGAACGCCGCCATGCTTTACCGGGGCCTGCGCAGCCACGGGATTTTCGTCCCCCAGCCCGGATGGGGCCTCTTCCTCGCCAAGCTGGGGGCGGCCATGGGGCTGATGGGCATCATCCTCTGGTTCGGCATCGGGCCGGAAAAGGCTTGGCTCGAATACGGCACGGCCGAGCGCTTGACTCGCCTATTCGCCCTGGTCGGGCTTGGCGCCGCAACCTATTTCGCTACACTCTGGATTCTTGGCTTCCGCCTCGGGGACTTCAAGCGGCGGGCGGCCTAAAAACAACAGGAGGAGACAAGGATGAAGCTGACCAGCAGCAGTTTTGCCGAAGGACAAAGACTTCCGGGTGAATTGGCTTTCTGCATTCCCGACCCCGCCCACCATGTTTGCCTGGGCAAGAACCTGAATCCTCAGTTGGCCTGGAGCGAAGCGCCGGAAGGCACCCAGTCCTTCGCCATCATCTGCCACGACCAGGACGCGCCAAGCCAAGGTGACGACGTGAACCGGGAAGGCAGGACCGTTCCCGCGGCGCTGCCCCGGGTCGATTTTTTCCACTGGGTGCTGGTGGACCTGCCGGCCGGCCTGCGGGAAATCGAGGCCGGCGAGTTCTCCAGCGAAGTGGCGCCCCGCGGCAAGCCGGGTTCCCAGGCAGCCCACGGCGCTCGCCAGGGCATCAACAGCTATACCGAGTGGTTCGCCGGCGACAACGACATGCGAGGCGATTATTACGGCTATGACGGCCCCTGCCCCCCGTGGAACGACGAAATCGCCCACCACTACGTATTCACGCTCTACGCCCTGGACATCGCGAGCGTTTCGGTGAATGGCAAGCTCACCGGCCCCCTGGTGCGGGACGCCATCCGCGGCCATGTGCTGGCCGAGGCGAAAATCACCGGCATCTACAGCCTGAATCCCGACGTCGCCCCCTGATGGCCTGCCGGCCTTCTGCAAAACGAGAAGGACGGCGGAATGTCCTCATATGAGGCACAAAAAAACCCCGCCGCTGGCGGGGTTTCTCTTTGCTGATACCGTGCCGTCCCAGGCGGAACCGCACGTAGGGATCAAGCCATCAGCGGCACGATAAGCAGAGCCACCAGGTTGATGATCTTGATCAGCGGATTCACGGCCGGGCCGGCCGTATCCTTGTACGGGTCGCCGACGGTGTCGCCGGTCACCGCCGCCTTGTGGGCTTCGGAACCCTTGCCGCCAAAGTTGCCGTCCTCGATGTACTTCTTGGCGTTGTCCCAGGCGCCGCCGCCGGTGGTCATGGAAATGGCCACGAACAGCCCGGTGACGATGGTGCCCACCAGGAGGCCACCCAGGGCCTGGGGCCCGAGAACGAGGCCGACCACGATCGGCACCGCCACCGGCAGGATGGACGGAATCATCATTTCCTTGATGGCGGCCACGGTCAGCATATCCACCGCCCGGGAATAGTCCGGCTTACCGGTACCTTCCATGATGCCGGGGATTTCCTTGAACTGGCGGCGCACTTCGACCACCACCGCACCGGCGGAACGGCCGACCGCTTCCATGGCCATGGCACCGAACAGGTAGGGAATGAGGCCGCCGATGAAGAGGCCGATCACTACGAGGTGGTTCGACAGATCGAAAGTGAAGACCTTGCCCGAAGCGGCTTCCAGACCGTGCGTGTAGTCGGCGAAGAGCACCAGGGCGGCGAGAGCGGCGGAACCGATGGCATAGCCCTTGGTGACCGCCTTGGTGGTGTTGCCGACCGCATCCAGGGGATCGGTGACGTTGCGCACCTCCTTGGGCAATTCCGCCATTTCGGCAATGCCGCCGGCGTTGTCGGTGATCGGGCCGTAGGCATCCAGGGCCACCACGATGCCGGCCATGGAGAGCATGGAGGTGGCGGCGATGGCGATGCCGAACAGGCCGCCCAGGGCGTAGGCTGCGTAGATGGAGATGCAGACGGACAGCACCGGCAGGGCGCAGGCCTTCATCGACACGCCGATGCCGGCAATGATGTTGGTGGCGTGGCCGGTCTGGCAGGCGGAGGCGACGTGCTTCACCGGCGCAAAGTCGGTGCCGGTGTAGTACTCGGTGATCCACACCAGCGCCGCCGTCAGCACCAGACCGATGACCGAGCAGCCGAACATGGTCGCGGTGGTGATCTTGGCTGCCGCATCGCCGGCACCGATCAGCCAGGAGGTGATCGGATAGTAGGCGATCAGGGCCAGCACCCCGGCCACGATGAGGCCGCGATAGAGGGCCGCCATGATCTTGCCGCCCTCGGTCGCCTTGACGAAATAGCAACCGATGATGGAAGCGATGATGGAGACGCCGCCCAGGGCCAGGGGATAGAGGACCAGGCTTTCACCCAGAGCCGGGAGGCTCTTGATGGTCAGGGCCGCCAGCACCATGGTGGCGACCACGGTCACGACATAGGTCTCGAAGAGGTCGGCCGCCATGCCGGCGCAGTCGCCGACGTTGTCGCCGACGTTGTCGGCGATCACCGCCGGGTTGCGCGGATCGTCCTCGGGAATGCCGGCTTCCACCTTGCCTACCAGGTCGGCGCCGACGTCGGCCCCCTTGGTGAAGATGCCGCCGCCCAGACGGGCGAAGATGGAAATGAGGGAGGAACCAAAGGCCAGACCGACCAGGGGCTCGACGACGAGGTGCAGATCGGCATCGGGGGCATTCATCGCCTTGAGGACGGCGAAGTAGCCTGCCACCCCCAGGAGCCCGAGGCCCACCACCAGCATGCCGGTGATGGCGCCGCCCTTGAAGGCGACGTGGAGAGCCGCGGCGATGCCGCTGCGGGCCGCCTCGGCGGTGCGCACATTGGCCCGGACCGAGACGTTCATGCCGATGAAGCCAGCCGCCCCAGAGAGAACGGCGCCAATGAGGAAGCCGAAGGCCGTCAGCCAACCGAGCTTGGGAACCAGGCCGATGACCAGGAACAACACCACGCCCACCATGGCGATAGTCTTGTATTGACGGCTGAGGTACGCCTCGGCGCCTTGCTGGATGGCTTTGGCGATTTCCTGCATCCGGGCATTTCCGGCGGGTAGTGCGAGGATCTGCGTGCTTGACAACCAGCCGTACAGAACGGCCAACACTGCGCAAGCAAGCGCTAGTATCAGTGCAGCTGACATCGACTTCCTCCCTCTGATTAATGAAACAAAAAAATCGTTTCGTCCACCGGTTCTGCGCCGATTGTCAGACTTTGAATTCCCCCAGCTTCTTGGCCACAGACACGTTCTTCAGGCGAACGTAGTCAGGCAATCCATTCTTGAACGGCGGCGGATCCTCACCCTCAATCAGCGGCTGCAGGTAGGCGCGGCACTGGCCGGTGATATGGAATCCGTCGGCGGAAATGAAATCGGCCGGCATCTTGCGCTCGACGTTGGCCACGTCCTTCAGCGCCGCCTCGCCGATTTCCCAACGATAGGGAGAATCGGAAAGCCGCTTGATGGTCGGCATGATGGCGTTCCTGCCGGCCAGCGCCAGCTCCACCGCCTTCTGTCCCAAGGCATAGGCCTGGTCCACGTCGGTCTTGGAAGCGATGTGGCGGGCGGCCCGCTGCAGGTAGTCGGCAAGGGCCCAGTGGTACTTGTAGCCCAGGCGATCATTGACGAGCTGAGCGATCACCTGGCCCACGCCACCCAGCTGGGAATGGCCGAAGGCGTCCTTGCTCCCGGTTTCGGCGATGAGCTTGCCCGAGGCATCGGACAGCCCCTCCGACACGGCGATGGTGCAATAGCCGTAACGCTCGACGCATTCCTTCACCCGGGCGGTGAAGCGATCGGGATCGAAGGGGACTTCGGGGAAGAGCAGAATGTGAGGCGGATCGCCCTCTTTTTCCGAAGCCAGCCCGCATGCGGCGGTGATCCAGCCGGCGTGGCGGCCCATCACTTCGAGAACGAAGATCTTGGTGGAGGTACGGGCCATGGAGGCCACGTCGAACCCCGCTTCCCGGATGGAAGTGGCGACATACTTGGCCACCGAGCCGAAGCCGGGGCAGCAGTCGGTGATGGGCAGGTCATTATCCACCGTCTTGGGGACGCCGACGCAGACTACCGGGTAGCCCAGCTTCTCGGAAATCTGGGACACCTTCCAGGCGGTGTCCATGGAATCGTTGCCGCCGTTGTAGAAGAAGTAGCCGATGTCGTGGGCATGGAAGACCTCGATCAGGCGCTCGTATTGCGCCTTGTGCTCTTCCAGGCTCTTTAATTTGTAGCGGCAGGAACCGAAAGCGCCCGACGGAGTGTATCTCAGCCGGGCGATGTCCTCGTCGGTCTCGAGGCTGGTATCGATCAGGTCTTCGGTGAGGGCCCCGATGATGCCATCGCGGCCCGCGAACACTTTGCCGATTTTGTCAGTATGTCGACGCGCAGTCTGGATTAGGCCACACGCCGTCGAATTGATGACGGCGGTGACACCTCCTGATTGCGCGTAGAAGGCATTTTTCACCGCCATTTCGATCTCCTTATTTCAGAGCGTCAAACACGCGATTGGTAATGTCATCAACGCTACCGACCCCGGAAACCTTCCGCACCTGCGGTGCCTTGGTATCTCCGGAAGCCGACCACTTGCTGTAAAAATCCACCAGAGGCTTGGTCTGGGAATGATAGATCTCCAGACGCTTGCGTACAGTCTCTTCTTTGTCGTCGTCCCGCTGGATCAGTTCCTCGCCGGTCTCGTCGTCCTTGCCGGCCACTTTGGGCGGGTTGAACCTGACGTGGTAGGTGCGGCCCGAGGAGAGATGGACGCGGCGACCGGCCATGCGTTCGATGATGTCGGCATCCGGCACATCCACTTCCAGGACGTAATCGATGGGCACGCCGGCATCCTTCATGGCGTCGGCCTGGGGAATGGTGCGGGGGAAGCCGTCGAACAGGTAACCGTTCTTGCAGTCGTCCTGGGTCAGGCGGTCCTTGACCATTCCGATGATGACAGCATCGGGCACCAGGCCGCCCGCGTCCATATGCTTCTTGGCCTCAAGGCCCAGGGGCGTGCCGGCCTTGACTTGAGCCCGTAGCATGTCGCCGGTGGAAATCTGGGGAATGCCAAACTTTTCGCAAATGAATTTGGCTTGGGTTCCCTTGCCGGCGCCAGGTGCGCCCAACAGAATCAACTTCATTGGAGTTTCCTCGGAATCGTCGTAGTAAGAAAACTTTTATCGTTTTTATTTTTGCCGGTCAGCGCCGGTTGCGTGAGAAATTACCTGCTATTACCGGCCTGGTCAAACAATTTGCGCATCCGCTCGGCATCCTCTGGGGTATCCACCCCAGGTACCGGCGCGGCCTCAATCAGAGCTACAGTAATACGATAGCCATGCCATAGGGCCCGCAGCTGTTCCAGGGCCTCGAACTGCTCGGTCGGCGCCGGCGTCAAGCCGGCATAGGCCTTGAGAAAGCTGGCCCGATAAGCATAGAGGCCGACATGGCGGTAGGCCGGCAGCCCCGCCGGCAGCGTCCCCCCCCCGGCTTCCCGGGCGAAATGATCCCGGGCATAGGGGATGGGAGCCCTGGAGAAATAGGCGGCGTCCCCGTCGGCCCGGCACACCACCTTGACCACATTGGGATTAAAGAATTCGGCGGCCTCCCCGATCGGATGGGCCACCGTGGCGATGGCGGCACCGCTGGCGGCCAGCTGGCGGGCGGTCAGGATAATGGTCTCGGGCTCGATGAGGGGTTCGTCCCCCTGCACATTCACCACCAGGGTGTCGCCACCCCAGCCACACTTCTCCACCACCTCGGCGAGCCGGTCGGTGCCGGTGGGATGGTCGCTACGTGTCATCATGGCGGCCACGCCATGGGCCTCCGCCGCATCCCGGACCTCGGGATGATCGGTGGCCACCCAGACCTCGTCGGCGCCGGACAACTTTGCCCGTTCCGCCACCCGCACCACCATGGGCTTACCGCCCAGGTCCAGGAGCGGCTTGGCGGGCAGCCGGGTCGAAGCGTAGCGAGCGGGGATGACGACCTTGAAAGGGGGGGTCATTGCGCCGCCGGGTTCAGCTGTCGAGCCTCTTCCTCAAGCATGATGGGGATGTCGTCGCGGATGGGATACGCCAGTTTGCAGGGCTTGCAAACCAGTTCCTGTTCCGCCTTGCGGTATTCGAGATTGCCCTTGCAAACGGGGCAGACGAGGATATCAAGAAGCCTGGCGTCCACTAATTTTCTCCAGAAGCGTATCGACGAGGGCCGGCGACACATCGGCCTCCACGGGCAGCACCCATGCTTCGCCCACGGTAAGTCCGGCGCATTTTACTGCATCCTTCTCGGTCATCAGCACCACGGCGCCGTCGCCGAAAGCGAGATCCTCGGCGCGATAGGCATGGTGATCGTGGAAGGGATGGCGGGTGAATCGGAGCCCCAGGCTTTCCAGGGTCCGGAAAAACCGCTCCGGGTCGCCGATGCCGGCCACCGCGTGGAGAGGCCTGTTCTTCAGGGTGTCCGCCCCGGCGGTCACGGCGGGATCGTTCAAGGCGTGGAAATCGCCGGAACGCAGAACCATGTCGAAGCGCCGCACCGCCCGCATCGGCAGGCTGCAGGCGCCGTTGCAGACGACGGCATCCACCGTATCCAGGCGCGAAAGCGGTTCCCGCAGGGGCCCCAGGGGCAGGCGCCAGCCATTGCCGGCGCCGCGGCCGTCGAAGACTGCCGCTTCGGCGTCCCGGCCGAGCCGATAATGCTGCAGGCCGTCGTCGCACAGGATGATGTCCACGACCGGATGGGTGGCGAGGAGAGCCCGCGCCGCCGCGGCCCGGTCGCGGCCGACCCAGACCGGCAGTCCGCTCCGGCGGGCCAGCAGGAGGGGCTCGTCGCCGGTCTCCTCCGGGTCGGCGTCGATCAAGACCGGCCGGGGCTCCCGGGACGAGCTGCCGTAGCCCCGGCTGACGATGCCGGGACTGCGGCCGCGCCGCCGTAGTTCCCGGGCAAGCCAGAGGGTGAGGGGCGTCTTGCCGGCGCCGCCGACGGTGATGTTGCCGACCACGATGACCGGCACCGGCAGGCGCTCGACCCGCAGCCAGCCGTAGCGGTAGAGCCCCCGGCGCAGATTCGACAGGGCAACGAACAGTGCCCACAGGGGCAGGAGGGGAAGCAGGGCCGGCGACAAGCCGGCTCCGAACCAGCGGCCTTGGAGCCACCGTGCCGCGGACATCAGCGTGGCGACTGGGTCGCGAAGGAAATGTGCGGATAACCGGCCGTCTGGGCCGCCTGCATGATATCGACCACGCTCTGGTGGGTGGCCTTGGCATCGGCGTTGATGACGATCACCGGGTCCTGGCGTGAGCCCGCCGCCCGGCGCAGGGCTTCGGCGATGGACTTGACGTCGGAGACCGCCAGGGGCGACTTGTCCACCAGGACCTGGCCTGTGGCCGTCACCGCCACGTCGATCTCGTTGGGCTGCTCGGGCTGCTTGCTGGCTTCCGCCGTGGGCAGGTTGATCTCGAGGCCGGAGAACTTGGCGTAGGTGGTGGTCAGCATCAGGAAGATGATGATGACCAGCAATACGTCGATCATCGGGATCAGGTTGATCTCCGGCTCTTCCCGGTCGCGGCCGCGCTGGAAGTTCATCTTACTTGCGCTCGCCGTGCATGTATTCCACCAGCTTGATGGCCTGCTGCTCCATGTCCACCACGAAGCTGTCCACCAGGGCCCGGAAATGGCGCCAGAAAATCATGCTCGGAATGGCGATGACGAGGCCGAAGCCGGTGTTGTAAAGGGCGACGGAAATACCGTGGGCCAGCTGCATGGGATTGGAGCCGGTGGGCGACTGGGAACCGAAAATTTCGATCATCCCCACTACCGTGCCGAACAGGCCCATGAGGGGACTGATGGAGGCGATGGTGCCCAGGGTGGTCAGGTAGCGCCCCAGCTCATGGGCGACGGCACTGCCGGATTCCTCGATGGCTTCCTTCATGACATCCCGGGAAGCGCCGGCATTGCGCAGCCCCGCGGCCAGCACCCGGCCCAGGGGTGAATGGCGCTCCAGGTCTTCCAGGAGCTTGTCATTGACGCCGCCCTTCTTGAATTCCCCGACCGTCCGCTGCAGCAGTCCCGGCGGGACTACCTTGCTGCGACGCAGGGCAACCAGCCGCTCGATGATGAGGGCAACCGCGATGATGGAAGCCAGCAGCAAAGGCCAGATGGGCCAACCGGCAGCCTGAAGAATGGCGAACACGTATCTTCCCCTTTATGGATTAGCCGGCAATTTTGCCTGCCGCCAAGCCCCAGGGCAAGTGCCGGTTCCGGTAAATGGAGCAGAAGACGCCAGGGGACTCCCAGTAGTCATGTACGGGGTTCCCCCCATCCCGGTAGGGTTTATCCCCAAAAACTGTGGATAACTTTGTGGATGAGCTGTCATGAGATGACCTAAGTGGCCCTCCCACAAGGCTTTTTCTTACTCTGCCAAAAAAGGAGGCATACAGTTTCCGCCTTTAAAAATCAACGGCTTAGCCCATCCCGACCTTGGCCAAGGGAGCAGCCCGCGATTTTCCATGCGCTACAATCCACGGATGCCCAGCCCATCTGCCTTTCAGCCGTCCGCCCCCGGGGTATTGACGGTCACCACCCTCAACCACCTGGTCCGGGATTGCCTGGAATCCGCCTTCCCCCTCACCTGGATCGGCGGGGAAATTTCCAACCTGACCTATGCCGCTTCCGGCCACGTCTATTTCACCCTCAAGGACGAGGGTGCTCAGGTGCGCTGCGTCATGTGGCGCAGCCGGGCCCAGTTGCTGGGCTGGCGACTGGAGAACGGGCTCAAGGTCGAAGTCCGCGCCCTGGTGAGCTTCTACGAGCCCCGGGGGGAATTCCAGCTCAATGTGGAAACAGTGCGGCGCGCCGGCCAGGGCGACCTGTTCGAGCGCTTCCTCCAGCTCAAGGCCAAACTCGAGGCCGAAGGGCTCTTCGACCCCGCCGGCAAGCGCCCGCTGCCACCCTTCCCGCGCCGCATCGGCATCGTCACCAGCCCCCAGGCAGCCGCCCTGCGGGACGTCCTGACCACCCTAAAGCGCCGCGCCCCCCACGTCGTGGTCACCCTCTACCCGACCCCCGTCCAGGGAGAAGGCGCCGGCGAGCGCATCGCGGCCGCCATCGCCCTGGCTGCCGGCGACGGCAACGACACCCTTGTCCTCTGCCGCGGCGGCGGCAGCATCGAGGACCTGTGGGCCTTCAACGACGAAGCCGTAGCCCGGGCCATCCGCAATTCGCCGGTGCCCGTGGTGAGCGGAGTCGGCCATGAGACCGACTTCACCATCGCCGATTTCGCCGCCGACCTGAGGGCGCCAACCCCGACCGCCGCCGCCGAATTGGCAAGCCCGGACCGGACCGCGCTCATCAACCGCCTGGAGGAGCTCAGCCGCCTGCTGCAGCGCCGGACCCAGCAGAATCTCGCCGACCACGGGCAACGCCTGGACTGGCTGGCCATCCGCCTGGTCCACCCGGCCGAGCGCCTGGGGCGCCAGCAGGAGCATCTGGCCCGCCTGGCCGGGCAGCTCGGGCAGGCTTTCGCCCGCCAGGCGGAAGGCCGCCATTACCGGCTCCACCTCGCCGGCCAGCGCCTCGCCGCCGCCCGGCCCCAGCCCCGGCGCCTGGCGGAAGGACTCGCCGCCGTCGCCCTGCGCCTGCAGCACGCCGCCGGCCGGACCGTGGACGAGCGCGGTGCGAAACTGGGAACCCTCGCCGCCGGTCTGAATCAACTTAATCCCCACGGTGTCCTCGCCCGCGGCTATGCCCTGGCCATCGGCCCGGATGGGCGGGCAGTCCGGGACGCCGGCGAACTGACGGCGGGCGATCAGCTCCGGCTGACTTTTGCTCGCGGCAGCGCCGGCGCAACGGTCCACCAGATTGTCGCTTCCGACGAAGCTGAATAGAATTCGCCGCTCATATAACCCAACAACGGAGAAACAATAATGGAACACCAACTCCCCCCCCTGCCTTACCCCAAGAACGCCCTGGCGCCCCACATGTCGGAGGAAACCTTCGAATACCACTACGGCAAGCACCACCAGGCCTACGTCACCAATCTCAACAACCTGATCAAGGGCACCGAGTACGAGAACCTCGACCTTGAGGCCATCGTCAAGAAGGCGCCGGCCGGCGGCATCTACAACAACGCCGCCCAGGTCTGGAACCACACCTTCTTCTGGAACTGCATGAAGCCCAACGGCGGCGGCGCCCCCACCGGCGCCCTGGCCGATGCCATCAACAAGAAATGGGGCTCCCTGGATGACTTCAAGAAGGCCTTCCAGACCTCCGCCGTCGGCAACTTCGGCTCCGGCTGGACCTGGCTGGTAAAGAAGGCCGACGGCAGCGTTGACGTGGTCAACATGGGCGCCGCCGGCACCCCCCTGACCACCGGCGACAAGCCCCTGCTCTGCGTCGACGTCTGGGAGCATGCCTACTACATCGACTACCGCAACCTGCGTCCCAAGTTCGTCGAGACCTTCCTCAACAACCTGGTGAACTGGTCCTTCGTCGAGAAGAACTTCGCCGGCTGAACCAAGCCGCTGTAGAACCAAGGGGCTCCATGGAGCCCCTTTTTTGTGCCTGAGAGCCGATCCCTCACCGCGACTCCGGCCACTTGTCCTGGCCCCGGGAGGCCGACAGGGAAAGCCGGGCGGCGGCCGTCCGGCTTTGGCTGCTGCTGCCCGTACCCTGCTTGAGGGAAGAGGCGCGGGCAAACTGCTGCAACAAGCCGGACACGATGTTGGCATACTGAACCGAGGAATCCTTTGTCTGCATGGTGGTCACGCTCCTGAAGTGATCAAACAGTCTGGCGGTTAGCCTGGCTCGGCCTGATTCAGCTCAAGCTGCTGCCGGCATACGTCCTGGGCATATCTTGCCGATCCCGGATACGTGGAGGCATCAGGCCAGGATGATTTTCAGGTAGGCATTGATGACGCTCGGGTAAGGATATTCCTAGCCCGCGGCGCGGGCAGCGCAGGCGACTTCCGTCGATTGCCGGGAGGCTATCCCGGATTGCCGTCGGTCCGCCCGGCGGCCACACCTATAGGACAGGCTCCGTTTTCCCGCCGTGGGCCAAGGCGTCCAGGGTTGCCCTCAGCTGAACGTAGCGGGCCAGGCCGGGCTGCCGGCTGTTGGCGGCCAGGAGGGCTTCCCGGGCCTCGCTCAGCAGTTCCGGGGCGCGGCCGGCTTTCTGCATGCGGGTGATGAGGACGTAGGCCAGGTTGAACAGCACCCGAACATTGGCCGGCATGGCCTGGCGGGCCTCCCGCAGGGAGGCGATGGCTTCCTCGTAGCTGCCGTCGCGGGCCAGCAGCACGCCCCGGTTCATGAACTCAATGCCTTCCTGGCGCGAGGTTTCGACCAGGGCCGCCCCTTCCTCCGCCATCGCGGCGTTGCTGAAGATTTCCTTGACCTCGTCCAGCAGCGCCGCGTTGTCCGGATTGTTGCGCACCTGGTTCTGCAGGAATTCGACGGCACGTTCCTGCTTGCCGGTGGCAAAGAGGAGCCGGGCGACGTCAAGGGAGCTCTGGTCGGCGACGGGGGCGCCGCCGGCGGCCACTTCCCGCTCGACGGCCGCGGCGAGCTCGACCGCCTTCTTGAAATTGCCGGTCTTGTGATGAACGATCCCTTCGATCGCCATCGATTTCAGCCGGGTCTGGTCATCGGTAAAGGTCTTGTTGAGCTCGCCGAGCACTTTGAGCGCTTCCATCGGGTTGTCCTTGGCGCTGCAGGTCTTGGCCAACCCGAAGAAGGCGTCGGGGGCCTTCAGGACCGAATGCTGCCCGAGGGTGACGCTTTTGCGGAAGGCGCGTTCCGCATGGTCGAGACGCCCCAGCTTCAGCGAAACGTCGCCGAGGGTCTTCTGGCGCGCCACCGAGTTGGGAGAGAGCTTCGTGGCGTGCTCCAGCGACTGGGCGGCCGCATCCAGTTCGCCGAGGGCCTGGAAGGTGTGCGCAAGGAGATCGTGGGCCTCCAGGTAATAGGGCGAATCGTGAATGGTCTCCTGCAGGAGCGATTTGGCCGGCTCCAGTTCGCCATTCTGGACCAGGACCTTGGCCAGGCCGGCCTTGGCCTCCTCCAGCACCTGCTGGCCGTTGGGGCCGGGGCCGAGGTTGAAGTCGCACAGCACCACGTCGAAGGGCTGTGCCCCCAGCAGGCGAATGGCATCCTTGCCGTCGGCGGCCGTCTCGACGAGCTTGCTGTTGGCGCCGCAATTGCGCAGGACGTCGCGGATCACCGTGCGCATCCCCTGGAAGTCGTCGACGATGAGGAAGGTCTTGCCGGAGAAATCGACCTCGGGGGTCGGGACCGCGGTAACTGGGGTCAGGATCATGGCTGGCTGAAGGGTCGATCGGCACTGTAAGGTCGTTCACCGGGAAGCGGCTCCGAAAGTCAGGAGTCGGCACCGCCGTCCCGGCAATCGATCGGTCTCCGGGAAGACGACATCGAACGCAGGGCCGCCACCGTCCGGCGCAGGCTGTTGACCGTCCCCTGCGTGTGTGAGGAGATGCGGCCAAAGGTCTGCAGCACCTTGTTGACCGTATCGGCATATAGATCCAGAGGATCTTTCTTGGTCATGAGGTCGTGGGCTCCGGGAAAGATCAAGCAATCTGACGGGCAGGATGGTTCGGCCGAATCCAGTCCAGACCTTCGAGGGGGCGGCAAAGGAGACAGGAGCTCAGGCGCCGGTCTTCTTCGGAGATGTGGCGCTCGAACCAGTAGTCGATGTAGCGCAGCAGGCTGAACACTTCCCGCCGGCCTTCCCGCGCCTCGCCGAAGGCCCTGGTCAAGGCGGAAAGCATCTCCTCATGCTTCCAGGCATGGTCGGAAAAGTACATGGATGCGTCCTTGGCGAGCCGCTCCTCGGTGGCGAAGTGGGCGCGCAGCTCCTGCAGCAGCTTGTCCGCCGGTCCCGGCAGGAAGCGGTTGACTTCGATACAGCCCGTCTTGAGGGAGGCGACGAGGGCAAAGAGCGACTCATGCTGATCGTCCAGTTCGGGCACATCGAGGACCAGCGCTTCAGGCAAAAAGCCGACAAGGTTTTCGAACATGCTGTTATCTCCTTCGTTACTGAGATGGCCGGTTGCCCGGCGGAGCCGGGCACCGCGTCGGAATAATGGGAATGGCTAGGCGGTGGCTTCCATCTTCGCCACCCTGGCGACCATGGCGATCTCGTCCAGGGACAGCACCTGGCGGGCGTCGAGGATGACCACGAACTTGCCGGCCACCTTGCCCATACCCTGGATGAAGTCGATGCGGATGCGGGCCCCGAATTCGGGAGGCGGCTCGATGTCCTGGGCGGGGATCTCCAGCACCTCGGACACCGCATCGACCACGATGCCCATCTCGTGGCGGCCCTTGACCGAGTCCACCTCGATGATGACGATGCAGGTGCGCTTGGAATCCGCCCGGGGCTCGCGCCCGAAGCGCACCGCCAGGTCCACCACCGGCACCACCGCACCGCGCAGGTTGATCACCCCCCGGATGAAGGGCGGGGTCATCGGGACCTCGGTCAGGTGGCTGTACTCGATGATTTCCCGGATGGCCAGGATGCCGATGGCGAACATCTCCTCCCCCAGGAGGAAGGTGAGGTACTGGTGCTGCTCCCCCGCCGCCCCGGCTTCCGCCGGGGCAGCGGCCAGGGGCACCGCTTGGGTTTCCGTCGCTGCCATGCCCGTTTCCTAGAAGCTGGTGAAGTCGGATTCGTGGAACTCGGCCTTGCCGTTCCCCCGCTTGGGCAGGGGAGCGGACGCCGCCGGCGCAGCAGCTCCCTTGCCCGCCGATCCGGCCTTGGCCTTGGCCGACCCCTGGCTGGACTGGCCGGCGAGGGTGAAGCCCGCCATGAGCTCCCTCAAACTGTCCGCCTGGCCGCTCATCTCCTCGGCGGTGGCCGCCAGCTCCTCGGCAGCCGAGGCGTTCTGCTGGGTGATCTGGCTCATCTGGGCCATGGCGGTGTTGACCTGGCTGACGCCGGTGGTCTGCTCCTCGGAGGCGGAGGTGATCTCCTGCACCAGGTCGGCGGTCTTCTTGGTGGCCGGCACGATCTCGTCCAGGAGCTTGCCGGCCCGCTCCGCCAGCCCGACGCTGTTGCCGGCCAGCTGCCCGATCTCCTGGGCCGCCACCTGGCTCCTTTCGGCCAGCTTCCGGACTTCCGCCGCCACCACCGCGAAGCCCTTGCCGTGCTCCCCGGCCCGGGCCGCCTCGATGGCGGCGTTCAAGGCCAGCAGGTTGGTCTGGTAGGCGATGTCGTCGATGATCCCGATCTTCTTGGCGATCTGCTTCATCGCCCCCACCGTCTCGGTCACCGCCTGCCCGCCCTCGGCCGCCTTGTTCGAGCCGTCCGCCGACATGGTGTCCGCCACCTTGGCATTCTCGGTGTTCTGCTTGATCGAGGCCGACATCTCCTCGATGGAGGTGGAGGTCTCCTCGACGCTCGCCGCCTGCTCGGACGAGGCCTGGGACAGAGACTGGGCGGTGGAGGAAAGCTGGTTCGTGGCGGAAGCCAGGGTCTCGGTGGTGGCATTGACGTCGGCGATGGTCTGGGCGAGCTTCGCCACCGTGTTGTTCACCGCCGAGGCGACGCGGTCATAGACCTGCTTGACCGTGGCCGTGTCGTTGTCCGAAGGCGCGGCGGCAATGCTGAAGGTGAGGTCGCCGCCCGCCAGCTTGTCCAGGCCGACGACCAGCTTCTCCGTTTCCGCCTGCTGATAGTCGGCGATCTTCTGGGCGATCCGGGCGGCCGCCTTGTTCTCGGCCGTCATGGCATTGATGGAGTCGATGCAGGTATTGAGGTTGTTCTTGATGGCATTGAAATCGCCGTTGTAGGCATCGGTGATCTGCGGCGGGATGTCGTTCTTGGCGATGCGGTCCACGTAGTCGGCGGCGACGTTGAGGGGCCCGATGACGGCGTCCAGGGTGTCGTTCACCCCCTGCACGATCTTTCGGTAGTCCCCATGGTGCTTGCTGGCATCCGCCCGGGTGGAAAGCTTGCCGGCCACCCCGGCTGCGGAGAGCATGTTGGCGTCCGCGACCAGGGCATTGATGGCCTCGATGGCCTGGTTGAGGTTGTTCTTGATGGTGTTGAAATCGCCGTTGTAGGAGTCGGTGATCTTGGCCGGGATGGCGCCCTTGGAAATGTCGTCCACGTACTTGGCGGCGACGTTCAAGGGCCCGATGACCGCATCCAGGGTGGCATTCACCCCTTCCACGATCTTGCGGTAATCCCCCTGGTGCTTGGTCGCATCGGCGCGGGTGGCGAGCTTGCCTTCCACCGCGGCCTGGCTCAAGAGGTTGGCATCGGCCACCAGGGCGTTGATGTTGTTCTTCATCAGCATCAGCCACTCGTGGATCTGGTCGTCCTCGGAAGCCTTGGCCATGGTGGCGGTGAGGTCGCCGTTGGCGATCTTGGTGACGTAGGCCACCAGGTCGGCGAGCCAGTCATGGACGCCGTTGATGGCGTCCTTCATCTTCTGGTGGTCGCCGCTGCACTCGACGGTGACGCTTTCCCGCAGGTTGCCGCCGCGGATGAGGCGCAACACCCGGTTGCCCTCGGCAATCGGCAGGAGGATGGCATCCAGCATGGCGTTGGTGCCGGTCAGGACCTCGGCGTAGGCGCCCTGGAAGCGCTCGGGCTTGGCCCGCTCGCTCAGCTGGCCGGCCTTGGAGGCGTCGGTGAGGCGCATGAGTTCCTGCTGCAGCCCCTGCAGGACCTGGGTGACATTGACCAGGCTCTTGGAGACCCGGTCGTTCTCGGACCGGACATGGATCTGCACCCCGAGGTTGCCTTCGGAAATGCCCTGGGCCGCCTGGGCCTGCTCCTTGATGGCGTCGATGCAGGTATTGAGCGCCTTGGCCAGGGGTTCGAAAGTCTTGCGGGCTTCTTCGGTGTCCGCATCCCCGGCGGCGGTCTGGACGGTGAAGCTGGTATCGCCCAGGGCCAGCCGTTCCAGCCCCTGGGCCAGCTTCTGGGTTTCGCCGGCCTGGTAATCGGCGATTTTCTGCATCAGCCGGGCGGCCTTCTTCACTTCGGTCTGGTCGGTGACGATCTCGAAGGCGCCGATGACCTTGCCGTTCTCGTCCCGGATGGGCACGCCGGTATAGGCGATGTCGAGTTCCAGGCCGGCCACCGGGCGGGCGACGGTGGCGGAGGCGCTGGTCTGCTCGCGGGTCATGGCTTGGCGGCAGGCGCAGTTGGCGGTTCCACAATCGCCCGTCTTGAAGTGGTCGAAACACTTGCTGCCGATGACCTGGTCCGGCGTCTTGCCGCCCACCTTGGCGCCCAGGGTGTTCATGTACTGGATGGTGAAGTCCCGGTCGATGATCATGGCCGGGGCCGGCATGGAATCCAGGTGCCCCACCAGGGTGGCGATGGTGCGGTTCACGCCTTCGACGATCTTGCGGAAATCCCCCTGGTGCTTGGAAGCGTCCGCCCGGGTGGCGAGCTTGCCCTCCACCGCCGCCTGGCTCAACCGGTTGGCATCGGCCTCCAGGGCCTGCATGGAAGCGACCATGGACTGCATGGCACCCATCAGCTGCCCGATCTCGTCATTGCTCCGGGATTCGATCCGCACCGACAGGTCCCCCTGGGCGATCCGGTTGGCGGCGTCCACCACTTCGCCCACCGGCCGGGTGATGCTGCGGGTAACCCACCAGGCCAGGCCGAGGGCCAGGAGGATGGAAACGGCGGCCAGGGTAAGGATCAGGTTGCGGGTGGCAGCCGCCATCTCCCCGGCTTCCTTGCCTTCCTGGGCCATGCTGGCCGCCTGGTAGTCGATCAGGGCCTGGGCGGCGTCAATGTAATCGCCCTGGGTCCTGCGCAGCTGGTTGTTCATGAACTCGACCGCTTCGTCCCGCTTGCCGGCCCGCTGCAACTCGAAGAATTTCGCCTGGTCCCCCAGATAGACCTTGCGGGCCTCGGCGATCCTTTCGAAGGCCTTCCTGCCCGCGTCGGAATGGACGGTCTTCTGGAACTCATCGAGATAGCCGTTCACCCGCTGCCGGGCTTCCCGGACCTGCTCCACCTCCTTCGGGACGGCGTCGCCCTTGACCAGCAGGGCGTTGCGCATGGCCCGGGCGACGAGGTTGATCTCGTTGGTGATCTTGGTGGCCAGGACGACCTTCGCGAACCTCTCCCCAACCAGGTCCCCGATCTGGCCGTTGAGCTGGCCGACCCGCAGGGTAGCCACCATGGATATGGCGATCAGCAGGACCAGAACGAGGCCGAAGGCGCTCCCCAGGCGGGTCCCTATGCGTAGATTCTTGAACATGTTTTTCTCCAAGAGATGACCAACTCGTACTGTGTAAAGACCCGACTGCAATTCATCCCGACCGCTGCCTCGGCATGTCTCAGGCTTGGCCCATCCCGATTTTTCAAGCCACTGCGGTTGCTTCTATCCTGGCCACGCTGGCGACCATGGCGATCTCGTCCAGGGACAGCACCTGGCGGGCGTCGAGGATGACCACGAACTTGCCCGCCACCTTGCCCATGCCCTGGATGAAGTCGATGCGGATGCGGGCCCCGAATTCGGGGGGCGGCTCGATGTCCTGGGCGGGGATCTCCAGCACTTCGGACACCGCATCGACCACGATGCCCATCTCGTGGCGCCCCTTGGCCGAATCCACCTCGATGATGACGATGCAGGTGCGCTTGGAATCCGCCCGGGACTCGCGTCCGAAGCGCACCGCCAGGTCCACCACCGGCACCACCGCCCCCCGCAGGTTGATCACCCCCCGGATGAAGGGCGGGGTCATCGGCACCTCGGTCAGGTGGCTGAACTCGATGATTTCCCGGATGGCCA